>OJEO01000004.1_pt1 | contig 404439 bp, 344 predicted proteins | sample 1593621 | NCBI WGS metagenome assembly OJEO01 (sample SAMN05416875, study PRJEB24817) | seawater metagenome | isolation source: Sea water | place: Canada:Atlantic | collected 2013-11
TATCCGCTATCCGCTATCCGCTATCCGCTATCCGCTATCCGCTATCCGCTATCCGCTATCCGACAAATAAACGCTTACAGTGTCAATATATTCTTCAACCAGTGACCCATTTGTCCTGAGAGACCAGCCTATTAGACCACCGATTTGTTATGGATGAAGCATCTCTATAACATAGATTTCCTCAATTGTTGAAACTTCAATAACCTTCGGTTTTATGGGCGCTAATAATGCTATCGTTACACTTTTTTCACTTTTCTATGCGACCCAAGGTGGGTGTGGGATTGATAATAAGAAGAAGCCCATAGGACCACATAGTGCTATATCAATTAATTTATACCAGTTACGCAACAGAAACGTTGACGCCCCCTGTTTTGAACGAGATAGCTGAATCATCACGTGTATATAATCGCGATAACGGGATAACAGGTGTTATGCTTTATCATGACGGTTCGATTTTGCAGGTATTAGAGGGTAAAAAAGAAGCCGTTGAAGCTCTCTTCACCAAAATTGAAAATGACAATCGTCATATCCAAATTATGGTTCTAATGAAACGAGTCTCTGAAAGTCGTGAGTTTAAAGGCTGGCGCGTGGGCTTAAAACATGTCGAAGGCAATGAAGAAGATTCGCCTCTATTCAAACTTACACATAATACGCTTAGACGGGTTATTCCTGCGAACAGCAGCGCTGAGCTTCAGACGATCAGTCGAACCTACGCTCGGGTAAACGGATTATAAGGAAGTTTGACTAGCTCTAACGACAATATCCGTTGTCCCCTTTGGAGGGAAGTGTCGACACGAACTCCAGAATATCGGCTTTAAGTGTGGAATCACCGTCAAAGAGACCGGATATATATTTGACCATATCTGTATGGTTATCCCCTTCATATATTTTGACGGTTGCCACACCGCCTTTCTCTAAAATCTTAGCTCCTAAATCTTCGGAGTTTCTCGGATGAACCGTCTCATCTTCAGACCCGTGCGCCAAGAAGAGAGGCGGCCTCGGTCCAGTTAAATTATTGATAGGCGCGTCAGTTCCGGTAAAACGGTCTGGGAAAATACTTATATAAGGTTCCTCTTTCAGTAAAACAGCTCCTGTTGGGCCAGCTAGGCTAACGAGTCCCGAGATATCAGCACACAAATTTCCCCCTACCGCTTCTAGGTATTCCGGAGCCAAACCGATCATAAGCATGTTATAAGCCCCGGCTGAATGGCCCATCAGGACGATATCGCGATCTGGAAATCGTTTCACGGTGTAATAGACTGCTTTGGCACTATCTTCTATCATCTTAGGGTAAATGACTTCGGGATAGAGACGGTAGTTCGGGACAACAACGTCAAAGCCTTCGGACGTGAATCCTTCGGCTAAAAATTTATAGAGGTTTTTATCACCATGATCCCAACTTCCCCCGTGAATAAAAACCAAGACGGGGCTATCTGCACGGGGTTTCTCAGACCGATAAATATCCAGTGTCTGACGCTCTAACGGGCCATAGGAAATATCCTTTGTTTTTTCGAAACTTCCTGACGGCGTTAGTCCGTTTAGAATTTTAACAGGCGCACAAGAAACTGCACCTAGCAGCACTGCTAACGCGCTTGCCATGATTCCTGTCTTAAACTTCATCCTTAGCTCCTATAAGTCATTTTAGGTTTGGACAGCAATTCACCCCCCCGTCAAGCTACACTTTAAAAGCTCGCAATCTGGTTACGAATTGAGAGCTATAAAAGTTGCTAAAAGAAATGAAGTTTTGAAAACCGTTTAGGTCGTAACAGAAAGGCCGCATCCCAGAGGTGTGCGGCCTTTCGTACTAACCGTGGGAACGGTATGGGGCTGGGTTTTCAACTCGCTAATAGTTTAAGCATACAAATTCAGGGTGAAGTTGGAAATTGAAAACCCCTTTAGAAATAATAGCTTACCCTTCGCAAACTGGCCTTACAATTTTGTTAACACCTGACCTTAAAATTTTATGAATCTGCACATTTCACACAGGCTTTAAAGAGTCGACATAAAGCCAGGCCACCCGACCTGACTCAAGAATCACGCTCTCGCGGACATAATCTGAAACCTCGTATTTATCCGCTCGCATTAGCTCCGCATCGCTGATTTTAAAAACTTTACCTTCAACTCGATCGGTAACATTATTTGTCCGTAGAACAATCGGATGAAACCGTTCGCCGCTGCTCTTCAAAACATCTGGGTCAGTAATTTCTATCATTGTGCGTGAGAACCCCACAAGAGCATCCGCTTCCCCATCAAGCAATCGACCAAATGTGTCTTTTTGAACTTGAGAAAATTGAAGCGTGCCATAGGAAAATAAAAGCGGCATATACGGCTCTCAGTAAATCTTCTGACATCTCAGAATATAAGCAAACGAAAAGTTCGTTTATTGTATAGTTTCTTCCGCTTCCATTGAGATTGTTTTCCCATCCCCGGAAAGAGAGCCGTTCTGTTTCAAGGACTTTTGAATATCGGCCTCCAAAACATCCCCGACCAGAACCCGGGCAGAGTAACTGCGCAGCAATTCTCGTCCCTCAGGCAATTTGGCGGTCGCAAAAACATTCAAATAGTATATTCCGCTTGTTTCAGACGTCACATCAAGTTCCCATTCATGCATATCATTGCCTGAAAGAGGGAATGTTGTCTCCGCGGTTTCAGTGACGAGTCTCAGTCCCTCATCTGGTTGGGCCGTCAGAACCAGCGTGCCTGCTTCATAACTATCCGTCACTTTCACCGTCACAACGCCGTATTGCCCGGGCTGTAAATCTTTGGGCCCTGTATGAGTCAAGGTTATGGCTGCGCCTGGCTTAATCGTTTTATTCATAGCGGTGTCCGATGGCATCGCCTTGCTCGTGTGCTCAGACGAGACGCACCCCAATAGGAGCGTGCCGCATCCAAATAAAGCGAAAGCCAGAAGCGCTTTTGAAAATCTAAGAATTATCATTCCCAAAATCCTGCTCTAATTATTGAACCGTGAAATCATAACAACTGTCCTGTCCCGGCTCGCTTAGATTCTCGAAGTCATAGGCAGAGATAAAATAATCTCGGCTTTCTAGGGAGAGTGTCACTGTTTCGACATTTACGTCGCCGCTCGCGCTGCCGGAAAAGAAAGTATCACTTTCGTCAAAGACTCTGAAATCAGGGTCCGTTGTCGCGGCGCCCGAAACACGCGACATCTCAAGGGTATAGCTTCCGGCAGTCGGAACATTCAGTAATAAGAAGTCACGGTTATTGAGCTTATTAACAGTCTTCGCATCGTTAACAGAACAAATTCGCGCGGCAACACCGTCTGTCGTGACAAGTTTATAAACAGGTAGAGAAGTCGGTATGCCGCCGTCATTTGTCTCTCCTACGCCCAACGGTCCCGTACCATTAATCCTCTGCCCAGACTTTAAAGCTGCTATACCAGCCGCTGGAACATTTTGCTGCTCAAGCGAATCGAGCCAGGAAAATATCGTTGTCGTCGGTATGGCGGCCACATAGGCCGGGTCTGTAAAAGCCTCATATATTGGCGTCAGGCCAAGTGAAACTGTGTCGGATCCATCATCGACGCTGTCCCAAATATCATAAATTATAGACTGGACTGAAAATTCGCTAAACCAGCCGGGATTACTCACATTATTGTTTTCTATATCAATTTGAAAACCGCGTTCTTGCCGAGCCGTACTGCTATCACGGTAAAATTGGTCCTCTAAAATGATCGCAGACATAGCGTTGCCCCACCCTTCGCCCATGGCGACACGTGGGTCTAAACGATCTCCACCGCCATGGGATCCTCCAATTGAATCGGATCGCGATATTTGGTCTTCGAAATAATGCGCCGCTTCATGAACGATGACGTGGGAGTCATATTCGTCAGTATCGTTATTCTCGTCTCCGAGAATAGACAAAGTTGGAACTCCGCCGATCCGCGTGTAGTTTGACGTCCCGATTTCCCCAATTGAAATATCTCCGCCAGAGGCACGGTTATTCACGCTCCAATATACATTGAGCATGGGGAAATCTATGTCAGGGTCGACATCCTGATATGTCGTCACAAACTCATAAAGATTATCAAGAATCGCGAAAGGCGCCGCCGCCCGTGCCGAAGTATAGGACGTTCCGCCCCAACCGGAAGCTGCGTTCAAATCGCGGCTAGAATCGGCCGTACCCGAAGAAACAAGAGATCCCTTTAAAGTGTAAAGCGCGTTGCCGGATGTATTATCGACAACACTTATGTCGTATTCAGAACCAGTCGTACTCAGAAGTTGCGCTTTAGTGCTTACTCGTACGTCTGTATCGGCATCAATATCGGCAAAGGAATAGCTCCCATCGTCCCCCGTGACGGAGCTTGCAATTACCGAATCAGAAGCATCAAGTAATTCAATGATAGCGCCTCTCACCGGCTCCTGCCTTGTGGAGCTGTAATCCAGCCCGTTGGTGGACGTGTTAAATGGCACCCGGTCATAGGTAATCGTACCCGAAATTGTGACCGAAGACGCAGGAGGTGGAGGTGGAGGTGGAGGTGGAGGTGGAACGACAGTCGAGCCTCCATCGCCTCCGCCGCAAGCGACTAAGCTAGAGCTCATTACAAGGGCCATGGCACTTGCAGCCAAAAGCTTCCCCGAAATCCGTGTCCATTTATCCATAAGTCAATCTCGCTTTCGTCGCTTATCACTTTCCTAATCTGAATAATGTCTGAATACGACTACATATATCGAGACAGAGCAACTTCTTTGAGGAAAACTAGAAACAAGCTTTTACACGACCTTAGCCTCTCTACTCAGGTCATCTATATTTCAAAGCGGGATTACGAGCTGTATTGACATCTCCCCCCAAACCATTGCATAGGACGCGTGGGCCACGTTCCCCCACTGGAACGCACTTTGACGTCTGTACAAAAACTCAGACGATGGAGACAGTCTTATGGCAATCGCCACCGAACCGGCTAAGAAGCCGGCAAAAAAACCTGTATGCCCGCATTTTTCAAGCGGCCCGACAGCAAAACGTCCCGGTTGGGACATTTCCAATTTAAATCTAGACGTTCTGGGTCGATCCCATCGTTCCGCGCTTGGCAAGGAACGCCTTAAGCTTGCGATAGACCTTACACGTGAGGTTCTAGAAGTCCCGAATGATTATCGCATTGGGATCGTCCCGGCTTCCGACACGGGCGCCGTTGAAATGGCCATGTGGTCCCTGCTTGGCCCCCGGGGCGTCGATGTCGCCGCTTGGGAAAGTTTTGGCGCCGGCTGGATTACAGATGCCCAGAAACAGCTCCCTTTAGATGACCTAACTATCCTCAAAGGCGATTACGGTCACCTTCCGGATTTTTCAAATTATGATGGCACTCGGGACTTGGTTTTCACCTGGAACGGAACCACATCCGGTGTCAAAATTCCAAATGCGGATTTTATTCCGGCAGATCGCGAAGGCCTGACAATTTGTGACGCAACATCTGCCGCGTTTGCTCAACCGTTAGATTGGGAAAAACTCGACGTCGTTACTTTTTCCTGGCAAAAAGTTATGGGCAGCGAAGCCGGGCACGGCATGCTCATTCTGTCCCCGCGCGCCGTAGAGCGTCTCGAAAGCTATAATCCGCCTTGGCCATTACCAAAACTTTTCCGAATGAAAAAAGGCGACAAAATTAACGAAGGCATTTTTGAAGGCGCAACGATTAACACGCCGTCTATGCTTGCTGTCGAAGATTATATCGATTCACTGAGCTGGGCCAAATCAATTGGCGGTCTATCTACTTTGTTGCAGCGCGCAGATAAGAACGCACAGGTTATTTGGGACTGGGTCGAAAAAAAGCCTTGGATTAAAAACTTAGCCGTCAATAAAAACGAATGGTCAAATACGGGCGTCTGTCTTGTATTCGATGACAACCGTATCAAAGATAATGCATCTTTTTCAAAGGCTTTTGTCAATCTCCTCGCGCAAGAGAATGTTGCTCTGGATTTTGGAAGCTATCGCGACGCACCCGCCGGTTTGCGGATTTGGTGTGGCTCCGCTGTTGAACAATCTAATCTCGAAGCGCTTACCCCGTGGTTGGACTGGGCCTTTGACACCCTTATTAAAAAGGAAGGCTAAGCCATGCCTAAAGTATTAATCTCGGACAAAATGTCCTCTGCCGCCACTCAGGTTTTCAAAAACCGGGGAGTCGATGTGGATGTCATTACCGGACTATCCAAAGAAGAACTTATCGACATTATTGCTGACTATGACGGTCTTGCCGTTCGCTCGACGACACGGCCTGATGCAGAAATCATCAAAGCCGCCAAAAGCTTGAAGGTCATTGGACGCGCTGGAATCGGGGTCGATAATGTCGACATCAAAGCCGCCACTGATCAAGGCGTCGTAGTTATGAATACGCCTTTCGGAAATGCCGTAACCACCGCTGAACACGCTATTGCTATGCTCTTTTCTGCCGCCCGTCAGATACCGGCAGCTTCCGGCCGGACGCAAAACGGCGAGTGGCCTAAAAGTGACTTTAAAGGTGTGGAACTCTTTAACAAAACGCTCGGCATTATTGGGTGTGGCAATATCGGGGCCCTAGTCGCTGAAAGAGCACTTGGCCTTAAGATGAAAGTTATTGCTTTTGATCCTTACCTGACAGCTGAGCGAGCCGTAAAGCTTGGGGTTGAAAAAGTGGAACTCGATGCGCTTTTCCAGCGCGCCGACGCTATTACATTACATACGCCGCTGGTCGATAGCACGAAAGGCATTGTTTCCCGCGAACGCCTTGGCATGACTAAAAAAGGCGTCATTATTGTTAACTGTGCCCGAGGGGGTCTGGTCGATGAAGAGGCATTGAAAGACGCGCTTGACGCTGGTCATGTCCGCGCGGCAGCACTTGATGTTTTTGCCGTTGAGCCTGCGAAAGAGCATCCTTTATTTGGCACGCCAAACTTTATTGCGACTCCGCACCTCGGAGCTTCAACCTTAGAAGCACAAGAAAATGTGGCTGTACAAGTCGCAGAGCAAATGGCGGACTATCTTTTGACAGGAGCGGTAAGTAATGCGCTTAACACACCTTCCATAACAGCCGAAGAAGCTCCTCGCCTCAAACCCTTTGTTGATCTAGCGGACAAACTTGGCGCCATGACAGGTCAACTCCTGCATGCTCCCATTAAATCTGTGGAGTTCACTTATAAAGGGGCCGTGACGCAGCTTAATACCAATCCAGTAACAGCCGCCGCCCTCGCCGGACTTCTCAAAGCCGCTATGCCGGATGTGAATATGGTCTCCGCGCCGGTTCTTGCAAAGGAACGCGGCATTGAGGTCAAAGAGTCCTATGTCGATGAAGCGGAACGGGCCGAATCACTCATACGGCTGACTGTGACAACAACAGAACGCAAATATGTCGTAGTCGGCACGATTTATCGTGGCGAACCTCGTATCGTCCGACTCTTTGGGGTTCCAATGGACGCGCCGTTCTCGCCGAACATGGTCTATGTCCGAAATGAGGATAAACCCGGCTTTATTGGCCGCTTGGGCGCCGTTCTCGGAGATAATAAAGTCAATATCGCCACATTTTCTCTGGGCCGGATGAAAAAAGGGGATGAAGCAGTGTGTCTTGTCAGTGTTGATGAGCCGATATCTGATTCTGTCGCGCAAGAGATCAAATCCCTGGACGCGGTCAAAATTGTCGATGTTGTCTCTTTATAATTCTTTCATTCGCAGCTAAGATATCAGGCGGGGCTTAAGGCCCCGCTTTTTATTTGACCTAATAACTTCCACATCAAGGCTGTTAAATGTTACTTTTTCTTCGCATTGTCTCGACAGTGGTTTTTATTCTCTCCCTCTCTTTCGTAAATTCAACGGCAAAGGCGCAAGTCGCAGAACTGCGCGTTGGCGCAAACATTCACGACATTGAAATCCTCGGACTAGGCTCCAATAAAGAAAAAGAGAACAGCCTCGCTATTAATGCTGAGGTAGTTTTTGAAGAACCCGAATTCCTTAAATGGGCGCTTAGCCCGCAACCTTATGTCGGGGGGACTTACAACCTCGAAGGCAACACCTCTTATGGCGGCGGGGGCCTCTTATGGCGTCAAGGGTTTGGGGAAAGGTTTTATGGCGATTTCTCTTTCGGTTTAGTCATTCACAATGGAAATCTGGAATTTGATCGCCCGACAACTCCGGCTGAGTCTGCCATTTTCCAAGAACAAACCGCTCAGAACATTGAATTTGGGTCACGAATTCTGTTCCGCCAACAAATTGCTCTTGGCTACCGCTTTAATGAAACGTATTCGACAGAGTTTTTCATCGAACATCTTAGCCACGGGAAGATCCTCTCCTCCAGGAGTAATGAAGGTTTGGACGTTATCGGCGGTCGAATAGCGAAACGCTTCTAATCTGGAGATAACTCCCGACGGAGACTCGCTTTAAGATACTTTTTCAGTTACTCACGCGAGGAATAATTGCCGGCGCAGCTATTCAATAGCGGGCGCCTTTTTTATGCGAGTATTATATGGCCAATGTAGTTGTTGTGGGGTCCCAATGGGGCGATGAAGGAAAAGGCAAGATTGTTGACTGGCTGTCTAGCCGCGCCGACGTTGTTGTCCGCTTTCAAGGAGGGCATAACGCCGGACACACGCTGGTTGTGGACGGAACGGTCTATAAGCTCTCGCTGCTTCCCTCCGGGATTGTACGCGGCGGTAAACTCTCTGTCATTGGAAACGGCGTTGTTCTTGACCCTTGGGCCTTTCTGGATGAAGTGAAACGCATCAAAGAACAAGGTGTAAAAATTACGCCTGAAGATTTGCTGATTTCCGAATCTACAGCTCTCATCCTTCCTATCCATTCCGAATTGGACGGCATTCGGGAAAACCGTGTGGACGGCATTAAAATTGGCACAACCAAGCGCGGTATTGGCCCCGCTTACGAAGATAAAGTTGCCCGCAGAGCCATCCGGGTTTGCGACCTTGCCGACAAAGATCATTTGCTTGCGCGGGTTAAAAACCTGCTCCATCACCATAATGCGCTTCGAGTTGGTCTAGGACAGCCGGAAACAGACGCAAATGAATTGACGGAAAAACTCCTCAAAATCGCGCCTGAAATTCTGCCTTACTCGGCCCCTGTCTGGCACGCTTTGTACGAAGCGCAACAAGCCGAAAAACGCATTTTATTCGAAGGCGCACAAGGCGCTATGCTAGATATTGATCATGGCACATATCCGTTTGTCACAAGTTCAAATACAATCGCCGGACAAGCTGCAGCTGGTTCCGGCATGGGCCCAGGCGCGCTAAATTTTGTACTTGGTATCACAAAAGCTTATACCACTCGCGTAGGCGAAGGCCCTTTCCCGACAGAGCTTCACGACGAGGTCGGACAGCGATTGGGTGAACGCGGTCATGAATTTGGCACGGTCACAGGACGACAACGGCGCTGCGGCTGGTTTGACGCGGTTATGGTTCGTCAGGCCGTTATTACCGGCGGAATTACAGGTATCGCCCTGACAAAGCTTGACGTTCTGGACGGTCTAGAAGAGCTTAAAATCTGCGTGGGCTACAAACTCGACGGGAAAGAAATCAAACGCCTCCCCGCCGGGGCTGCCAATCAAGCCAATGTAGAACCTATTTATGAAACCATGCCGGGATGGGAAGGCAGTACACAAGGTGCTCGAAGCTGGGCAGACCTGCCGGCTGAAGCCGTTAAATATGTTCGCCACATCGAAGAACTGATAGGGTGTGCTGTCTCTATGGTTTCAACCTCTCCTGAACGTGAAGACGTCATTCTTATGCGGGATCCTTTTAAATCTTAACCAGAGGCTTTGAATTTCGCTTATTTAAGTGATTTCAGCGCAGCAAATGGATTATCCGATTTAGGTTTCTCCTGCTCCGCGTCCTCTTCGCTCGCCAAGCCGTGATTAAGCGGGCCATGCCCGTCTTTTGCCCCTAAACCAGGAGCTGTACGAATGGCTTCAAAGACAAATTCCCGCGCCACCATTACGGCAGCGTCCAATGACAGGCCCAGAGACATATTGGCGGCGACAGCGCTAGCTAAAGTACACCCTGTGCCATGAGTATGCCGCGTATGAAGGCGCGGACCAGACATGACATTGGCCCCCTCCTCGCTGACCAGAACATCGACAACGGATTTAGTCGATAAATGCCCGCCCTTCATCAAAGCCGCATAAACGCCCCGTTCAAGAAGCGCATCACCCGCTTTGGTCAAATCGTCAACATCTTCTATTTTTACGCCCGATAGCCATTCTCCCTCCGGGACATTTGGCGTCACAAGATCCGCCAAAGGCAGCAATATTGTCTTCAAAGACTCCATCGCGTCATCTTTCAGCAAAGTGTCCCCTGAAGTGGCCACCGCAACGGGGTCTAAAACGATAAAAGCGTCAAGCGGTTCAATTTCTTCGGCGACAACATCAATAATCTCTTTCGTGCCCAGCATGCCAATTTTAACGACATCGACGCCGATATCAGACACGCAGGCTTTAATCTGAGCGCGCACCAATTCTGCATCGAGAAACTCCACCTGCTCTACACCAAGCGTATTTTGCACAGTGATTGCCGTAATTGCGGTCATGGAGTAAGCTCCAAACGCGGCACACGTTTTGATATCTGCTTGTATTCCGGCCCCGCCAGAGGGATCAGAGCCCGCGATTATGAGGACCCGGCCTAGAGGCTTATTTTCTACGTTTTCAGTCATGATGTCCCAATTTGATATTTCTAAATTTCATTTTTTTATTTAGGTTTCCAATTTCCAAAATTAAAACCAGAAGAAAGTTAGTAGCAATTACAAAAGCCGGATTAGAGTCAAAAGCGATCGCAAAGAATATAAAAATTATATTGTATATGACGCACAACCACCAGCCTTGCCTTATTCTTCCCAAACAAAATTTATGCCCGCCAACTCCCCCGGCAAAATGAGGAAAAATAAGGCGCCCGAAATATTCTGCGTATTGGCTTTAAGGAATGGTATTATCGCGAAGACTTGTCTGGTTTCCTATATTTCAACTATGGCTTCGGCTATTTTTCATCCGCCATAGCCTCCCATACACGCATCGCCTGCACCGTCTCGCTCACGTCATGAACACGCACAATGTCTGCGCCTGCCTGTGCCGACCAGAGGGCGGCGGCGAGGCTTCCGCCTAGGCGGTCATCTGCGCGGCTTCCATCAATGCGTCCTATAAAGCTTTTGCGCGAAGCCCCCATCAATATGGGACAGCCAAAGGATTTAAACTCGGAAAGATGGTGAAGAATAGCAAGGTTATCTTCCTGACGCTTTCCAAATCCAATGCCTGGATCGAGCGTTATATTCTCATGGTCCACGCCTGCAAAATCGAGCGAATCTATTCGTTTGGCGAGATAATCTTTCACTTCGGCCACAGCGTTTCCGTAATGTGGATTATGCTGCATAGTCTCCGGCGAGCCTTGCATATGCATAAGGATAACCGGGCAAGCTAGTTCGGCGGCGACCTTTTCTGATGACGTATCGAAAGTCAGGGCTGTCACATCGTTCCAAATATCAGCGCCTGCTAATATAGCTGCCTGAGCCACTTCGGGTTTGCGCGTATCAATAGAAATGATAGGTCCAACCTCTTTGGCTTTTGTGCCTTCCCGCAAAGCTACAATAACGGGAACGGTACGCATGATTTCTTCAGCCACAGAGATTTCCTCCGCGCCGGGGCGAGTGCTTTCGCCGCCAATATCAATAATGTCGGCGCCTTGCTCCCAGAGCCGCATCGCCCCTTTTACGGCGCCCTCTAGTCCATCATAGCGGCCGCCATCAGAAAAACTATCCGGCGTGGCATTCAAAATGCCCATAATTCGCGGTCGGGTAAATTTATAAGTCATATTAAGTAGGGAACGAATAAAAAACCCCGCCGGAGCGGGGTCGTACACTTTTAAGCTTTCGCCGCGCCGCCTAAGCCTTTGGGCTTTTTCGTCGTTGGCACCGCGGAAACAGCGGGCTTGTTTTTACCGCCATCAGGGCGCTTTGGCTTGATTCCATCAGAGAGAAGCACTTTAATTTCATCTCCTGACAAGGTTTCATATTCCAGAAGCGCTTCGGCTAAGATTTTCCAATCCTTCTTTTTCTTTTTCAGGATATCAAGAGCCTTGTCGTGAGCTTCTGTGACGAAACGCTTGATCTCGGTTTCAATCAACTTCGCCGTTTCCGGAGAAATAGCAGACCCACGTCCGATACCAGGTACGAAGCTGCCTTGGTCATTGTCTTTATAGGCAATGGGCCCAATCGCATCTGATAGACCATATTCCGTCACCATCGCCGTGGCGATTTTTGTGACATGTTCGATGTCCGAACTCGCGCCAGAGGTTACTTTGTCATATCCGAATTTTATTTCCTCGGCGGCGCGTCCTCCCATAGCCATAGCCATGCTGGCAATCATTTCCTGACGGCTTTGGGAGATCTGATCCCGTTCCGGCAAATATTGAACCATGCCCAAAGCCCGACCACGCGGAATAATCGTCGCTTTATGGATAGGTAAGCTACCGGGCATATTCAGACCGACAATGGCATGGCCCGCTTCGTGATAAGCTGTCATTTGCTTTTCTTCGTCGGACATAGCGAGGGTGCGCCGTTCGGCGCCCATCATCACCTTGTCACGCGCATCCTCAAATTCGCGCATCGTAATTTTAAGTTTGTTTCGACGGGCAGACAGAAGAGCCGCTTCATTAACAAGGTTCGCCAAATCAGCACCCGAAAAACCAGGAGTTCCGCGGGCGATATATTTGACATCCAAATCAGCAGAAATTGGTTTACCTTTCATATGGACTTCAAGAATTTTCTCTCGGCCCTGAATATCCGGATAGGGAACTTCAATCTGACGGTCAAAACGACCCGGGCGCAGGAGCGCCTTGTCCAAAACGTCAGGACGGTTCGTCGCGGCGATAATAATAACGCCTTCTTGGCCGTCAAATCCGTCCATCTCAACAAGGAGTTGGTTCAAAGTTTGTTCACGTTCTTCATGCCCGCCAGATGTACCGACTCCGCGGTGACGACCAACTGCATCAATTTCGTCAATAAAGATGATGCATGGAGCATGTTTGCGTGCATCGGCAAACATTTCGCGAACACGGGAGGCGCCAACACCGACAAACATTTCAACAAAGTCGGAACCGGAAATTGTAAAGAACGGCACTTCTGCTTCGCCCGCCACAGCGCGCGCGAGAAGCGTTTTACCGGTACCAGGGGGGCCTACGAGCAAAGCGCCTGTTGGAATTCGGGCCCCAAGACGCGTAAAACGTGATGGATCGCGAAGAAACTCCACTACTTCGTTCAAGTCTTCTTTCGCGGATTCAACACCTGCGACATCATCAAATGTTTTCTTTTGAGTGTTTTCCGTCAACAATTTCGCTTTGGATTTTCCAAAGCTCATAGCGCCACCGCGTCCCCCACCTTGCATGGAGCGGAAGAATAAGAAGAAAATACCGACGATCAAAAGTAATGGCAAAACACTCATCAACAACCCGACGAGGACGCTTTGTTCCTTCTTCTCAGCATATTCATAAGGGATATTTGTTGTCGCGAGGAGGTCTCCAGCCTTATCATCAAAGAACGGAATATTGGCGACGTAATCGCTTCCATCACTACGTTCACCCGTGACGATCCGGGCGTCCTGATCAATCTTGGCGCTGGCAATATTACCTTGTTTAACTTGTTGAGAGAACTGACTGAAGTTCAGTTCATTTTCCTCAGGAACATTATTGAAATTCCCCTGCGTCACCGTAATCATAACGAGAAACATCGCTATGATGAGCCCCCAGACGGCAATATTGCGCATATTGAGATTGGGGGGTGGATTATCGTTTTTCATCTGATTGCCTTGTGCATAATCTAGCTATCCTATCACATAAGAAAGCCTGCGCCAAAATAAAGCCTGCGTAAGCTTAATTCTTCATACGTTTTTGTTCATAATCGGCCAAGTTTTCTCCAGCATGGCATTTAAACGCTGTTGAGCAAGGCACTCTACCCTAAAGCCTTTAAATTGCCCTGCCCCGACTCCCAAAATTTCGCGTCCAGCTCGCCAAACAGGTAATGTCATTCTGACCTTGGCTGGCTGTTGTTTAACTTTTTGCAATAGTTCGCCCGGCAATTTCGACATTTGCCCTAAAAGAGGCGCGACAGTCACTTCATCTTTATTTGTTCTCGCTATGAACCGCCCGTCCCAGATAAAGACTCCATTCGCTGGCAAAGCCGAAGTTATTTGCTTTGACAGTTCCTTATTTTTCCGTCCCTTGACGGCCACGGGGTCCCTGCAAAGTAAAAACCCTTTATCGAATTTAGAGACTTGCGCGCCTGTTAATGTAAGAGCTTGAAAGTCAGGACGCCGCATTTGCGTCAGGGCTCGCCTGATTTGCGCGTGATCAATGGGCCCGCCAGTTCCGCTGACGAGCCGCAACAAATGCTTTAATAGCGCTGGATAAGGCACGCCTGAGAGAACGGCATATCCGTTTTCACTTAAGCTTAATAGTTGAGAGGCCTGTTTCGTCAGTATCTCCCGCTCCGTTGATTTAGCCTCTCGCAAAGCTTGCGCTGTTTTCAAAACGGACCCGATATACCCCGGAGTCTCCTTCAGTCTCTGGCGTATTCTAACACGTGTGAATTGACGATTGGCATTGCTTGGATCTTCTATCCACTCCAAACTATTCTCTTTTAAATAGGTTAGAATTTCCGTCTTGGAAATGGATAATAGCGGACGGCATAAAGTAACTCCGGCGAGCGCGGGCCAAATTGGCGCATATACCTCAGAACTCATCCCAGCTGCGCCGCGCCAATCCGTCCCTTTATCATACCGCATGATCAGAGTTTCCGCTTGATCATCCAAATGATGGGCCGTCAAAAGCTTTGGTACACCCACAAGGCGGCAAAATTCACCCATCAGACTGTAACGCGCTTGCCTCGCTTTTTCTTGAAGCCCTGACGTCAAAACTCCCGGAGTCCATCTGAGAATATGGGCCGCCACCCCCATTTCTTCGGCGCGCCTTTGTGTAACTTCGGCCTCGCGTGTTGAGTCTTCTCGCAAACCATGATCAACGATAAGCGCAAATCGAAATTGGGGGGCGTCTTTCAACGCATGAAGTAAGGCTATGCTGTCTCCGCCTCCGGATAGAGCGACGGCGAAATTCTCTGTAGTCGGAGAATAATAAGGGGTTACAGCCTCATGCAACATGAAGCTGTCTTAATACAGAATAGAAGACTTTAACATCCCGAACGGGCAGCCTCGACACGCGCCTTTTCTTTAACGGCTTCGCGGGCATTCGGGAATTGTTCTGGAAAGCTGGACAAGGTCTGACAAGATTCCGATATACTTCCTAGCTCTCGCAATGCCGCCGCGAGGCGAACCATTGCGTCAGGCGCTTTCGCACCAGCCGGATTTTTACGCATAGACGTAATATAGGCATCAGCCGCATCGGCGTAACCACCTCGAACAAAATAACTCTCACCCAGCCAGAAACTCATTTCCCCTGCGTCTGATGCGTCAGGATTAAATTCAAGATATTGGCTAAGAGATGTTTGCGCTCCGACGAAGTCACCTTCAGCTAATTTCGTTTTCCCAATTTGACCGAGTTGGCTCACATCGAGTCCTAATGGCACGTCTTGTTCATTAACGGAGCCCGTGACTTCAGACTCTCCGCCTACAACGAGTTCCCTTTCTTTGAACACTGGAGCGCTCGGTACGCCAGACGGTTGGCCTTCCATTTCCGGGCCATATTCATATGATTCTGTACGACCTTGAGTTTCTTGAGCGACAACATCCACGGCGTCCAAATGAATTCTTATACGATTTGAAAGCTCCTGCATGGCGCGGATATCCCCTTCCAGAGCATCAACTTCTGAGGCAAGATTATCCCGCTCATAACGAAGGCGCTCAATTTCACCCGTTAGGCTGCGCTGAGAAGTTTCAAGATTATCCATGCGCGCCATTAAACGTTCTGCCGCAGGATCTCCGGTCAATAAACGTTGTTCTAAAATACCAATACGTTGCGCTAATTGCGCATTCTGAGCTGCGAGCTCTCTCTTGGATTGGGCATGCGCCGAAGACGCGGTCAGCATAGCCACCGCGACGCATAAAAGCGCGAAAGGTTTTATGGGCAAATATTTTATCATTTTCGTCTCCGGTCCCGGTCCTTAATAGACTTAACGCCCATTCGTGAAGAATGAGCGTTAAGAATCAGCCATATTTATTAATCCGTTATGAACGGTTAAGACGTGCCTCTAGGAGACGCCACCAGATGTCAAATTCGTAAAGCCGTTCCGGTTCCGGGCCCAACCTTCTTCGTTGGCACGAGCGTCAATCGGACGTTCTTTGCCGTAAGACACAGTGCTGAGACGGTTCGGAGCGATGCCTTGAGCAACTAAGAATGCACGCACAGCTTCAGCGCGGCGAGCGCCTAGAGCCAAGTTATATTCCCGAGTTCCGCGCTCATCGGCGTGACCTTCAATGATTGCACTCATATTTGAATAATTTGAGAGCCAGTTCGCCTGTTGCATCAACTTATTCCGAGCTTCGTTGCTTAGCGTATACTGGTCATATCCAAAGTAAACACGGGGCTCGCCGCCAGACTGGTATGCAAAGTCTTCAATTGACCCTGGGGTAGGCTGATCCTGCCCAACATTCGGGGTGGTCGTCACAGGCGGTTGTTGAACAGTCTCAGGTTGGGCAGGTTGGGGGGCTTGAGTAACAGGACGTTCCTGTACCGGGGCCGGTTTCGGTTTACTTGCACAAGCCGTTAGGCCAAGCACAACGCCGCCTAAAAGCAGAAATTTCAGAGGTTTCATTAAAGTCTCCATATTGAGTCCGTAGGGTTGGCAAAAACATGACCAACACATGACGGTGATTAAGAACGAGATTGCGGCAAAATCAAGGTCGCAGTTTTATTAAACGCCAATCTTACGACAAAGTTACCAAATTTCTCCGCTATTTAAGTTAACTTATTGGCAACCTTATGGTAATAATGGCGACCAAGCAGGATCTGATGCTTCTCCAGGAGTTTCAACACGACGCAGATTCTGTCCCGTTAAATCGACTGACCAAATCTCGCTGCGAGCCCCTCTCCCACGCGTTTCCCGGGTAAAGGCGATCACGCGGCCATTCGGTGACCATGTTGGACTTTCATCTAAATAGCTTTCAGTCAAAATACGTTCATTTTTACCATCGGGGTCCATAACGCCGATTGAGAACTTTCCCCTCAGGGTGCGTACAAAGGCAATTTTGTCTCCGCGAGGAGACCAAACAGGCGCATTATAGCGCCCTTCCCCGAAACTTATACGATTTTGGCCGCTGCCATCCGCATTCATGACATATAATTGAGGAGATCCGCCTCGGTCAGAGTTAAAGACTATACGGCGTCCATCTGGCGAAAAACTGCCCGAAACATCAATAGCCGGGTCATTCGTTAATCGGCTGGTCGAACGAGAGTTAAGATCCATGACATAAATATCGGAATCTCCGCGTCGCTCCATTGACATAACCAGTTGATTGCCATCCGGCGAAAATGTCGGTGAATAAGTCATCCCCGGGAAATCCCCTAAGAGCTCCCGACGGCCCGATTCAATATCGAGAATGTAGAGACGCGGATAGGTATTTTCATAAGATAAAAAGACAATCTTCTGACTGCTAGGAGAGAAACGCGGCGTTAGAACCAAGTCTGATCCTGCCAAAAGGTATTGAGGGTTAGCGCCATCTTGATCCATGATACCGAGGCGTCTAACTCGCTCAACCTTAGAGCCTTTTTCATCAATAAAGACCATCCGGCTGTCGAAATAGCCTTCTTCCCCGGTCAAAGCCTTATAAATCGCGTCAGAAGCTTTATGAGCCGTACGCCTCCAGTTTTCGGGGGTAGCGGCGAGGCGGATGCCTGCGAGTTGCTTGCCTGCAAACACATCCCAAAGACGAAACTCAACTCTAATTCTGTTGGCATTTTCTTCGACGATACGGCCGGAGACGAGGGCCTCAGCCTTGATAATCCGCCAGTCCGAATAGGTTGGCTCATAATCAATATTGGTTTGAACTTCCAAAAAACCCGCCGGACTTAATGATTCGAAAAGGCCTGATCTTTCCAAATCAGCTCGAATAACCTCCGCAACCTGGGCCCCCATCGCGCGACCACTATCAGATTGTGAAATAAAGTCCGGTACAGCAATAGGGGTGGGTTCCAAATTGCCCTTTGTAATATCAATTTCCAATTGAGCCTGAGCCGCAAGAGGCCAAGCAATTATTGAGAGGGTTAAAGTTAGTATTAGTCGGAAAAACAATTTCACAGAGACATCCTTCATAGGTTTAACTATCAGCTTCAGCGTCGTTTTACAATTGAGGCGCGAAATTCAAAGTAAGATTTCGCCAATTGGCATATTTATCGTCCGGTAAAAATTCATAAGGCGCGCATTGCGATACGGCCCGAACGGCGCGTTGTTCCGCAACTTCCCAAAAAGGGTTTCCGGGATCGTTGCGACGCGAGGTCATCCGGTTTTTAACCTGCACATCCTCAACAAAACCGCCGGGCAAAAGTTTAACGTCCAACCTTACGATTAGCTTTTCCGGATTTTGGGCATCAGCGGGTATTCGCCAGCATTTATACATGGCCGATTGCAGAGCGTCTAATTCTGAAAGCGTCATGTCCGTTCCCTCACCCGTTCCGGCGCGGGCTGCATCGGCAAAGCGGTAGGTATTTTGCTCTGACTCGAGCGTTTTCTGCTTGTTTTTTTCCGGAGACGTGTCTCGCGTTTTATTAACCAGCCCCGAAAGCTTATCCAGATCAAATACGGGCTCATTTGTTTCTTTTGGCTCTTCAGAGGGTTTGTCAGGGGCCTTGGTTGGTTCTTTGGCGGGTTCAGGGATGACCGCCTCCGCCGTTTTTTCGACCGGCTCTTCTGTGCGCTCGTTGGTGTCAGGGGCCTCCTCTTCGGAATTCTCCATAGGGGTTTCAAGCATCATGGGCTCTGCCGGTTCGGGCTCTGGAAGAGGTTCCTTAGGTTTACGAATAGCCGCAGAAATATTAGTTTTTTCACTGACCGAAACCAGATCGATCGGAATAATCCGAGTTTCCTCAAATGGCTTCACATTACCGGAAAAAGTGACGAGTCCGACAGTCACGGCCGCAACGTGAAGGCCAACGGATATAGGGAGACCGAGTTTCATACTCTATTGCGACACCGGATCTGTTACCAAGCCGAGATTTGAAAATCCGGCAGAGTTCACCCGCGCCATAACTTTCATGACCGCGCCATAATCGGAGTTCTCATCCGCGCGCAGATAAATGCGCTCTTCATAGCCATTGGCCGCCACTGCTGAGAGTTTTGATGCCAGGTCGTCCAAACTGACCTCAGCTTCTTGAATGAAAATAGCCCCATCCCTGTCCACAGAAATTGTAATCGGCTCTGTCTGACTCGGAAGGCTTTTTGCGTCTGTTTTGGGTAATTCCAACGGAACACCAACAGAAAGTAGCGGCGCCGCCACCATAAACACAATGAGTAGCACTAACATGACATCAACAAGCGGCGTCACATTGATATCAGAATTTAAACGCCCACCTCGATTACGGCGACGTCCACTTCCGCGTCCGGTTCGTCCGGCGCGGGATGAAACGGAAGCTCCCATATTACTGCCCTTTGCTTATTTTACGTGAGAGTATAGCAGACAATTCATCAGCATAGCCTTCAATGCGGCCGCCATAACTGTCCAAATCATTGCTGTATTTATTATAGAAAACTAGCGCAGGGATCGCCGCGATAAGCCCCAAGGCCGTTGCGAACAAGGCTTCGGCAATACCGGGAGCAACAACAGATAGATTAGTATTTTGGCTCGCCGCGATTGCGCGGAAGGCATTCATAATACCCCAAACAGTTCCAAACAGCCCGACAAAAACAGAGGCCGAGGACACCGTGGCCAAAACCGCCATGCCGCGCTCTGCTTTGGCCATCTCGCGGTTGATAATCAAATTCATAACCGAATCAATACGTTGACGCGTGTTTTGCAAAGCTCCTTCCGTACGCGGGGAAGTTCGGCCCTCGCTATATTCACGCATTGCGGCAGAAAAAATACGCGCCATCGGATCGCGTGTATCATTTCCAAGTGAGGCCGAGAGATCTTCCAGAGTGCGTCCCGACCAAAAGGTATCTTCAAAATCGGTCGCTCGGCGTTTCAGCACAAAAAACATAATCGCTTTGTCTATGGCAACACCCCAAGACCATAGAGAGGCAATAGCCAGCAAAATCATTACGCCTTTCACCACCCAGTCGGCCCGCAAAAAGAGCGACCAAAAAGAAAACTCGGTGCTTGAAATGGGTTCCAGCGCCGTCGTTGTCTGAAAGATAAGATCGATTATCATAATATTGGCCTTCATTTGCCGGGATTCGCTTTCAGGCGACCCTTGATAAGTACATATGTCAATTTTGGGGCAGAATAAGCAGAGCGACACCAGTCTTCCAATTAACAGGCTGTAACATCCATTTCCGCGCCATTTCCGCCATTACACATAGTTTTGGTGTTGGAAAGAAAGTCTTAACCATAACCGTAATTCCGCTTAAAACTGCTTTCTAGGTGTAAAAGGCTTGCTCTTAGTCATTAAATTGGCGCAGACTTGTCATGGTTTTGTCCAGTAAGAGCTGATAGCAAGGGCAAACAAATTTATTATGGGAGGCCTATATGCGCCGCTTTACTTTACTGGCTTTACTTTGCGGAACCGCTTTTACCGCCTGTCAAACAACTCAACCTGAAGCCCGGACCATGATAGTCACGCCCGAATCGCTTCAAACCTGCATGTCAGTTGAAGGCTTGACCAAAAAAGTCATTCCGGCCGAAACAAAAGTTCAATATGCCATTACGCAAATAGAAAACCCACCTTACGAACCAATTCAAACCAAGGTAAAACAGACCAAAGTCGTCAAACCCGCCAAAGTCATTTATGTAAATGAACAAGGCAGCGAAATCGTCGACATTTGTGAAACAAATGTTGAAATTGGTGAAATTGGGCCCGGCGTCGGAGAAGTGATTGCTGACCCGGAAGCCTAATTCAGCTAGTTTTAAGGAGGTCAGACGTGACCTCCCCAGCCCATAATATCTCGCTTGGTTCACAAATTTCGGCCCACATCAGACGGGTCTTTACGAATTCTTCTGTTGGAAGAACTTGTTGTGACGCCTCGAACGTCGCTTTGTCGGGCCATTCTGCATAGGCATAAAAAGCGCCGTCTTCACCCTTATGCAGACGTGATCCTAAAGCCCCTGCTTTCTCTTGGAAAAATTCGGTAACCCCCTTCCAACATTCGACGAATTTCTTTTCGGTTTCAGGGGTTGGAACGCTTAGAACGAATTTATAACTTAAAGCAAACATAGCCTGCCTTAACCCTGCATCTCCATTTGAGCAAGACGAGCGGCCTGATCTTCAGCCATGAGAGTGTCAACCACGTCATTTAACGCGTCGCCAGCAACAATTTTATCAAGATTATATAGGGTGAGCCCAATACGGTGATCCGTCACCCGGCCCTGCGGATAGTTATAGGTTCGGATACGCTCTGAACGGTCTCCGGAACCGACTTGACCCGCACGTTCTTCGGCACGTTCAGAATCAATACGCTGTTTCTCAATGTCATAGAGTTTCATTTTCAAAAGACGTTCTGCATTGGCGCGGTTCATATGCTGGGACTTCGCGTCACATACCACAACGACTCCGGTTGGGACATGGGTCATTCGCACCGCTGAGTCCGTTTTGTTAACATGTTGTCCGCCTGCGCCCGACGCGCGCATCGTGTCCACGCGGACATCGTTCATGGAAAATCCAATATCAATATCTGCCGGTTCAGGCAGAACGGCAACAGTTGCCGCAGAGGTATGAATGCGGCCTTGGGTTTCTGTCACAGGTACACGCTGCACACGATGAACGCCCGATTCAAATTTCATTTTTCCATATGCACCCGCCCCGGAAATTGAGGCGACAATTTCTTTGTAACCGCCCATGTCAGCTTCGGCTTCACTCTCGATTTCGACTTTCCACCCCTGTATAGAGGCATAGCGGGCATACATTGCAAAGAGATCGCCAGCAAAAATCGCGGCTTCGTCCCCGCCCGTGCCAGCCCGAATTTCCAAAACAATAGAGGCATTGTCATCCTTGTCTTTCGGCAGGAGTAAAAGCGAGACCTCCTTTTCCAAAGCAGGAAGCGTTTCTTTGAGCGTCTGAACTTCTTCGCGCGCCATAGACTTCATTTCAGCGCCATTATCCGGATCGGCGACCATAGCCTCGAGGTCAGCCATCTCGGATCGAACGTCGCGAAGTTTTCGGACGCCGTCCGCCACCGGTTTTAGCTCGGCATAATCTTTACCGAGCTGAACGATTTCGTCGCTATCCATAGTTGCGCTCATGCGCGCTTCGATTTGTTCGAAACGGTCAAGAACTTGGGCGAGTTTTATATCTGGGATATGCATCTGGGCGGGTTAGTCCGTTAAAGCGTCTTGGTCAATTCTTAGAAATCAGCCGTCACGCCTAAAAACAGCGTACGCGGCCTTCCGGGAAAATAGCGCTCATTCCCAAAGGCGAAGTCTGCCCTATCTGCATACCGCGTATCAAACAGGTTATCAATTCGGCCCTGAAGTTTCAGAGAGTCAGTCACTTTATAATCCCCTCGGAAAACGAATATGTCATGCCCAGAATAGTTCGCCGTATTCCCTGGGTTTGTGAAATAGCTTCCGACATGGCGCCATTCCAACTCTATCGTTGAAGACTTAGTTGGACGCGTTGTAGCACGTATCGTCGACAGCGTGTCGGGCGCAGTATCTACGCGGTCGCCATCTGTAATGTTATTAGCCGGAGAGCCCTCATTTAGTGAAAAATCATAAGTATGACGCGCCAAGGTTCCATCACCCGATATCGTCAGCCAATCTGTAAGGTCGACGGCAAAACTCGCCTCCAGTCCGGTATGGCGCGTTTTGCCATCCACTACATTGAACCCATTCGCATTTCTGAAGAAGAAGTTATCCTTCCATTGAGTAAAAGCCGCAAACTCTATCTGCGCTCTGCCAAAGTCTCTTTTAAATCCCGCTTCTAAGCTATCAAGTGTTTCCACATCGGCTTCGCCTGCGACCTGATTGAGCTGGACAGAGTATAGATCCGTCACTTGCGGAGCGCGGGAGCCCCTCGCGGCTCGAATATAAATCAAAGAGCGTTCATCAAACTTATGTCGCAGGCTGACTTTCGGGGTCACTGTTAGAAACTCATCTCTCCGATCGGCCACTCGAATAAATCGCCCGCTCCGTCCTGTCTCCGCCTGGTTGTCATATTTGTAATGTGTATATTCCGCCCGAAAGCCAAGATCGAGGACTGTAGAGTCACCTAAATCAAAGTCCCGTTGGGCATAAGCCGCCCCGACAAGCGCCTTTACCTCATAATCATAATGGAGTCCTTGAGTGAAGGAAAACTGATCAGGGTTGTCTTGAAATTCAAAAAGGAAACCATTCGTATATTCAATATCCGCCCCAACATTAAAGTCCTCTCCGAAAAAGGCAGATTGCAAACCGAATGAGCTATGCCCGTTTTTTTCCAGTGCCTGACCGGGGACAAAATGGCGGAGGAAACGCAACTCTACGCGGCGGGCATAGGGCGTCAATGAAATCGTGTTCTCACCGGTACTCCGGCTAAAACGGGCTTGAGTGCGATAGGTTTTGCCGTCGCGAAAAGCTTCGGGATTAGGATTGGTAAAACGTATCGTATCCTTTTTATACGCGTCATCCCCTTCGATAAACCCGGCTGTTTCTTGGTTGAGATTATTAAAAGAGCTAAGCCAATTAACCGACCAGTTTCCCAATCCACCCTGATATTTGAGCTGAACTTTTTGTTGATCAAAACCGCTATTATCCCGAAAGCCGTCATCATGAGACAGTGAAGTTGAAAGGCGAAACGCTCCGCTTGAAGCACTTGCCAGTCCAGAAACAAATCCATCCTCGCCGCCTAACACCTTTAAAGTGTTTTTATCTTCAACATCTTTGGGGGTAATATTGATTAATCCATGCACGGCATTCGAGCCATATTGTGCAGGGCCTGGACCTTTAAAAACCTCAAGGCTTTGTGCGAACTCTGTTCCGCCCTCAAATAAGCCGTTTACATTTGCAAAACCTGCAGCCCGCAGCGGAACCCCGTCTTCAAGATACAGAAAACTACCTGCTCCAGCCCCTCCGGTTAAAACTGGAGAACGTATGGCTGTCAAATGCTCCTGCCCACTCCCGCGGTGAATGTTAACGCCCGCAACGCGGTTTAACGACTCGGCAGGATGAACGGCAGAAATGCTTTCTAAACTATCAATCCCTAAAATATCCACGCTGGCCGGAACGTCCCAAATAGGGAAATCGGTATCATAAATACCCTTCACGATTATTTCGTTCATCGCTGCAGTGGGAATAATTTCTTGTTGAGTTTGGGGCGCCTCAGGATCTTGCGACCATACAACAGAGGGAAAAGCCCAAAAGCCAAGACTGAAAAAGAGAGGAATGTTCATACGCATTCCCGCCCTATGGTCACTCGTCACCAATGTAGCAAGAGTCTATTTCGGCGCACCCAGAAGTGCATCAATCAGGCGTAAATTGAATTTCACCATCACATCACGAGGCGTATTATCAAATTTCATAACGGCCATCATATTGGCAGCATTATAGACAATTAGGGTATCGGTATCATTCTTTAACGGGGGCGGCATAGTCGCCTTCATTAAATCAAGAATGTGCCCTCTTGTGGCCAAATATTGTGGCCGCAAATCAGGGTTGAACGATACCGACCAACTTAAATAGGCTTTTAAGGTCGCGGGACGATCCTCGATCATTTTCTCGTAAGCGACAGACATAGATAATATTCGGTCTTTCGCTTCTGACCCTGACTCTGGCAAGGTGTTAAACATCTCAATGATATGGGCTTCAATTTCATTGAGAACATCTTGAGTCAGTGTCTCCCGTGTCGGAAAATAGTTAAAAACTGTCGCCGTTGAAACCCCAGCCCGTTTCGCAATATCCCCATGGCCCGTCCGTTCTATGCCCATATCCGCAAATGTTTGGATCGCCGTTTCGACTAATTGATGACGCCGGGCTTCTGGACTCAATCGATTTCGGCGACGCATGATAAGACCTGATAAAGTGAGAAGTGAACTGTAATCTGCAATTAGACGGTTGTGACAAGCGTGACAATTCTTCTTATCCCTATTGATAAGTGCATTAAGACAGGCAACCTTACCAGGTTTACCGAATGAATTTGCTTAAGTTTTAGGCTTAGAAGAAGGGCTGGATCTCGATCTGGGCGACGTAGTTGTCTCAGGTTTAGGGTCTGTTTTGGGTTTAGGGTCTGTTTTGGGTTTAGGCCCCGCTTTTGACTTAGGAGTTGTTTTCGATGTGGCCGTTGCTTTGCTTTCTGTCTGTGACTTACTTTTTGTTTTTGATTTGGGCGCATTTTCAGCCTGACTTAGAGGCGACTTCGATTTCGGAAAAAATTCTAGAGGTACATTTTGGGAGACGATATTGAGGTCTCTTTGCGGAAACGGGATTGGAATACCTGCTTTTTCCAGCGTTTTGTTGATTTCTGTATGAATAGTATGCGTCATAGGAACACGTTCATCAAAAGTACGGAGAAAAACGCGGACTTCAAAGTCCAGTGAACTATCACCGAATCCCATAAACAAGACAGATGGAGGCGGCGTATCTAAAACCTTGGGCAGGTTTTTGACCGTTTCCAGCATCAACTCTCGCGCCTTATCAGTATTTGACCCATAGGCGATACCGACCTTCACAATCAAACGCGTGACAGAATTGGATAAGGTCCAGTTCGTGACTCTCTCACTGATAAGGGCTTCATTTGGAATTAGAATTTCCCGATTATCCAAATCATTCAAGGTTGTTGCCCGAATTTTGATACGGGAAACAATTCCGCTTTCGTCTCCGATGGTAACATAATCGCCAATGCGAATGGGTCGCTCAAACAAAATGATGAGGCCAGACACGAAGTTCGCAATAATCTTTTGCAAACCAAAACCAATACCAACCGAAAGACCGGCGGCGACAAATTTTAATTGTGACCACTGCAACCCCAGCCTGTCAAATCCAACAACCAAACCGACAGCAACAATGATATATCCCAAAATCGTTACGACGGCATAACGCGTTCCCGGATCAACACCGACCTGATTCAAAATAAAGATTTCCAGAAAGCCCGGCAAGTTCCGGGCAGCGATAAAGGTCAAGGCTAGAATGAGCAGCGACTGCAATACATTCCAAAGAGTGACAGCCGTTTCGATCGGATTATTTAACTCGTCCAATTCACCCGTTTTATAAGTCCAGACATCAAAGCCATCAAATATTGAAAGGGCCGGCAAAAGGGATGCCCAATTTGCCCACATTAGAACGGCGAAGGCAATAATAATGAGCGTATTGAGTAATTGCGCCGATTGGCGTGTCAGCGACGATACGTCGATTTCTTTTGTATCCACTTTTGGCGGCGGAGACATTTCCTCTCCCCGCTCTTCGGCTGCTTCCTTTTCCCGGCGGGCCTTGATGGCGGCGTCGCGGCGCTCAATAGCCTGTCGATAACGAAGCTGGCGTTGCGTGACGACAATAACGCGGCGTATTGTGCCCCAGACCAGATAGGTCAGGAATAAAAGTAACGCCGACATGAAAAAGCGCCACAACAACTCATCTGCAGTTTCGTAATATCCCGCTGCCGCGAGCGCTGCTGCCCCGATGGGAATACCAATAATAAAAATGGAAATAAGACCATTATACCGAATAAACCAGCCGGGATCGCTTGATGCTTTTGTGAACTTCTTATTTCCCAACAACGTAATTCTGAAGCCGAAGAACGCCAATACGAGGCAGGTTAGAATGAATAGGAAAAGTGACAGCCCCTCATAAATACCCGTACTGGTCATGTCCGTCGTCAACGCTAATAATCCGGAGGTAGCACCGATAATGGGCACAAACCATTTGAGCTGTTTATTGACAACTTGTCGAACGCTTGCTGCCATTTTGAAATGAGTGCCGAAAAGAGATTTATCGCGGTCCCAAACCCTCCAAGTCAAAACAATAAAGAGAAAGACAGCTAAGAAGTAACAGGCGTTCTCAAGACCGTCGATCACTGGGTCGGCCAGGTCAACAAGGTCAAATAGAATCCCTAAAAACAGGAAAAGCATCGGGAGCGGAAGGGCTATGAGGCAACCGGATGCCAAAACGGCAGGTGTATGCCACGCGCTATCCACTTTTACCCGTCCGACTTCAGTTGAACGTTTCTTTATATTCTCAAGAAGTCTCGGGCGTGCTCTGTAGAGCCCAATAATCAGAACAGCGAATATTAGGGCCAAGGGCCATAGTTGTACGAATTGGGAAGTAAATGTTTCGAAGACGAGTACGATATGCTCTGGTGCGAAAAGCTCTAGCGTCCCGGCAATGATTTTCGGGGCCCAGTCAATACCAATGGCTGGAACGCTCGGTATCCAAAGTAATTTTTCATCCAGCAATGTCTGTAGGTTTTGTGTCGTCTCCAACAGCTTTTCTTGCGCGGCTTGAAGCTGACGAATGTCAGTTACGCGATCTGTGCCCTCTGTCGAGATACGTAAAAGAAGGGAACGTTGAGAATCGTTGAGGACCTGCAGTGCAGCAATGCCTTCAGGCGTAAAGCCGGGTAAAGCCGGATTTGTGCGCTTTGCCACATTCAACACCGCTTCTGGATTCACGCGCCCAACTGGCAAATCACGAAGGGCTTCTTGCGCGATCAATCGCTGACGGGTCGCGTTTACCAATAGGGTCTGTGTCTCGTTCAAATCGGCCCGGATAGCTTGCGGGGAAACGAGTTGATTTCCCAAACGCCTTAATGTCGCTCCAGCATCACGATCCAGACTTTCCAAATCAGCTAAATCTCTAGCAACTTCCAAATCTTCAAGGACATCATCCTGACGGGATCGCGCCGATGCCGTATTTCTGGATATAGCCGCTTCACTTGCTGCCAGACCAATCACTTGCTTGGCCAGCTCCGTATTTCGTTCGGCCATATTGGAAAGCACCGGATGCAAATCGCTGTAACGCTGGGCTTCTGCTGTTACAGTATTCTGAAACTGTAGAGCCTCATTCAAGCGGCGTCGGCCGGTTCTATCCTGCAGGACTTGTACTTCGCGGGCTAATTCGCGCGATTTAAGCTCCGCAAGCATTTGTCTAGCATTGATAATTTCATTTCGGCGCGGCAAACTGGCGACTTCACGTTCCAAAGTTGCGATTTGTTGGCGTCGGTACTTGGCTTTTACCCTTAAATTTACACGGCGCGCTCTGCCCAATACGTCCGCCGATGTTTCTATATCTCCTAAATCAGCGAGGCCGGACGTGATAGTCCCTAACTCGGCCCGGACTTCTATTAGTTCTTTAGGGGCATTTATTTGCCTTGTGCTAAGCGCTTGCAAACTTGCCCGGTAGCCATCAATCTCTGAGCGCAAAGCCCGAAGCTCTGACTCGCGGGATGCCAAATTTTGTTCAAGCTCAAGCAAATCCTCTTCCCGCATGGGCTCATCCCCCAACTCCATTTCAACAAGCGGGTCTACATCCAATTGGTCTTTCGCAACTTCTATCTCCTCATTCAAACCTCTAAGAACAGACGCGGAATTTGTGAGATCCGATTGATATTGCGTTTCCTGCTCCTGCGCGAGAACCATATCCCGCAAACGCTGTAGCGCCTCACGATATAACTCCGTTGCTGTCTCAATTTGCTCTTCGGATAACTCTGAGCTCTCTTCTAATTCAGAGAGGCTAGCTTCGATTGAGGAGGTGGAAGGAACAGGCGTATTTTGTGTCGTTTGAGCAAAGGAAACCGATGTCTGAACCAGACTGAACAGGATCACTGAAACTGCTATCAGAAAATGGCGCATTTAAAGGGTTAGCCTTTACTAACAAAATTCTCTCTCATTGATAAACAAACCTCAACGCTGTGCAAGTCTGTTCACCTATTTGGCACTGTCATTTCAATAACATAGATAGAGAGAATGAAAGTCTTTGCTTTGCCTTTCCCTCGCTGTCATTACCATTCCGTCCAATGGGTAATGGTCAGATGTATTTGATATACGCCTTATACAGAAAGACTGTTTCCTTTCGGCTGCAGCTTGCCTAAACCCCGCCACATGGCCCCACCCCTTTTAACACTTTCTAATATTGCTCTGACCTTTGGCAGCACGCCTTTGCTGGAGAACGCCAATCTTATGGTCTATCCACGCGAGCGCCTGTGTCTGGTCGGCCGGAATGGATCCGGGAAATCAACCTTAATGAAAATTGCCGCTGGACTCGTGGAGGCCGATTCAGGAGATCGGTTTGTAAAACCTGGTGTCAGCTGGAGATATTTACCGCAGGAGCCGGATTTGTCGGCTTTCCGAACATCTTATGACTATATCGCCGACGGGTTGATCGGGGCAGATGACGGCAGCCGGATTCCTTATCTTTTGGACGCTCTGGGTTTGAGTGGTCAAGAGGAGCCCTCCGTCATGAGCGGAGGAGAAATGCGCCGTGCGGCCTTGGCCCGCACCTTGGCACCCGACCCTGATATTTTAATGTTGGATGAACCCACCAACCATCTCGACTTACCTGCCATTGAATGGCTTGAAAAGGAACTTGGGCGAAGCCAGAGTGCAATCGTCCTGATTTCGCATGATCGCCGTTTTCTTGATAATCTATCTAAAAGAACCGTCTGGATGGATCGCGGCGAAACCCGCGACTTGGATAAAGGCTTTGGAGCTTTTGAAGATTGGCGCGATGAGTTTTTAGAGCAGGAAGAACTTGAACGTCACAAAATGGATCGAAAGGTTCATCGCGAGCAACACTGGGTCGTTCACGGCGTTTCCGGCCGCCGGAAACGCAATGTCAGACGCCTGAAAGAGCTCGGAGATTTGCGCCAAACTATTAAAAATCAGCGCCAAGTTACGGGCAGTGCGAAAATCACCGTTACAGAAGCAGACCGGTCTTCGAAACAAATTGTGAAATTGAGCGAGGTCAGTCACAGCTTTGGTGGCAGACCGATTGTGAAAGATCTCTCGCTTCGCATCAATAGAGGGGAACGTTTGGGATTAATTGGCCCGAACGGAGCAGGGAAAACAACTCTCCTGCGAATTATCATGGGCGATATTCATCCGGATGAGGGTCAGATTGAACTTGGCTTGAACTTAGAAACCTTGGTAATTGATCAAAAACGCGAAAGCCTAAATCCCGAATGGACTTTGAAAGATGCCTTGACGGACGGCGCGAATGACACGGTTATGGTGGGCGGGAATTCGGTTCATGTAATGAGATATATGAAAGATTTTCTATTCCTTCCCGAACAGGCCCGGACGCCCCTTCACGCTTTATCTGGAGGCGAACGCGGCCGATTGCAACTCGCAAGGGGCCTCCGCCTGCCTAGCAATTTTCTTATCCTTGATGAACCTACAAATGACTTGGATTTGGAAACCTTGGACTTGCTGCAGGAAATGGTCTCGGATTATAATGGCACTGTAATCGTCGTGAGCCATGATCGCGATTTCTTGGACAGGACCGTGTCCCGCACACTCGCCTATGAAGGACCGGGTCAATGGCAAGTTTATCCCGGGGGCTATTCAGACATGGTTTCCCAAAGAGGCTCTGGCGTTCAATCCAGAAATGCTAAAGACAGCTCACCACAAAACGCGTCCACTAAATCATCAAATTCCAAGCCGGCGTCTGAAACGAAAGACTCCGCACCGAAACTTTCTTATAAACATAAGTTCCGGCTAGAAAAATTACCGCAGGAAATGAAAAATTTTGAATCATTAATTGCCGAGCTTGAACAAGAAATGGCAGACCCCAATCTTTACACGAAAGACCCGAAGGCCTTTACTAAAGTTAATGCCGCCTTACAAAAAACCCGTTCTGCTTTGAGCGCGGCAGAAGAAGAATGGTTAGAGCTTGAAATGCTCCGGGAGGAGTCAAAAGGCTAACGACTGCCTTATTCTATTAGAATAGCCCCGTTTTCGGCTCTTGGTAAAATGGGAGGCAAATTTGCAGCACGATGGTTTACATTAACCTGAACGCGCGACCCACTGTCACCTTCCATTTCTATTGTGTGGGCAATGAAACTTGTCGCCGGCGCTTTCGCGCCCATGCGGGTTCCCTTGCCCTTCACGACCAGCGCCTGTGTTGGGAAGTAAACCGTACCCAAGACATCTAGTTGACCGCCGCTGGAAATTGTATTCGCTTTGGATTTTTTTTCTTTTTTCTTGCTTTTCTTATCCGTATTCTTCTCGTTTGACTCCGCCATTTCCATAAAAGCCAAGCCTTTTCTAGGCCCTAACGCAGGAGCCTTAACTTGGACATTTGAACCACTTTCAATTTTTAACCGTGCCTTTTCTCCCGAGAATGCAAAAGTCACCCCATTTGCCACGGCTTGCGCTTCGTTTTTAAAAGTAAGAGCGCCGTCAAGCATGATGTAATCTCCCGGAAGAAAAGTTACGCTTCGCCCGTCAACGGTCAGTCCGCCGCAATATGTTCCAGGCAGTAGAGTTGCAAAACTCCCTGTTCCATTCTCTGATTCTTCGATTTCACTACCCGCTGTCGCTGATCCGTCATCATAGGGGGAAGAATCACGATCATCATCATCATCGTCATCATCATCGCGGTCTTTATTTTTCTTTTTCTTTTTCTTGAACTTCAGTTCTGAGACACAATTTCCAATTTTGGGAAGCTCCGTGTTCAAATAAGGATCTTCAACAATTAGACACTCCCCTTTTGCAAATGGGCTGAACGCCCCCTCTACTCCACCCGTAGTGCAGAAGGATTTCGCGATCGGCGCACTGTCCGTTTTTGACATCAAGGCTTTATGGGAAACGGAATTAGAATGAACCGAACATTCCGGAGCAAAAAACTCTAACCCGCCAGAAAACTTAATCGCTTCGTCCTCGTTTTCTGCAAGGGCCAATACGCATATTATATTTTGCTCGGAACGCAGCGCGGCACTTTTCGTATTAATTTTTATGCCGTCTTTGCCAATAGCCCTAGAAATTGAAAATGGAACGAGACCCGAAGCTGTCATCGAAACCAGCCCGTCTTTGGCATAAGGTTTCAAAGTAATTTCGGCGCGCCCGGAATAATTTCCTTTGAAATGTTTCCGGGCGAGCTCTTTTTTCTCATCGGCCGGAATACTATTATTTGTAGCCGCTGCCAAGACGGCATTATCCAAAGCGTTTTTCACAGCTTTGTGCTCGCCTGTCGCGCTTGTATAATCTAATACAGCACTCGAAGCCACCAGAAGCGGCAACGACAAAATTGCCGTCATAATAGCGTATTGCCCATTCTCATCTTTTTGGAAACGGGTAAATGTTTTAATATTAAACACATTAATCCTTCTCCTTCCCCGAGGTCCCTAATAAGGAACAAGAGTGAATATGTGCTTTTAAAACACGGTTAAATAAGGATTTATTCCCGTGTTGCAGTAATTTGAATGTTAAGCTTTATCCCCTTACTCACCCATTCACCTGTATCCCAAGGGTCTTCGCCGACATTCCATTGCGTGCGGTCAAGACTGGTCATTGCAGTCATAACTGTGATGTCTCCAACCTCGGTAATTGCGGGCGAGAGTTTAAAGGGCAGCTCAATATTGCGTGTTATCCCTTTGAGAGAAAGCGAGCCTTTTGCAAGGTAGGAGCCCTCTCCCATCTCGGTAATAGTTTCAGATCGAAACACAGCAACAGGAAACTCTTTTATCGAAAACCAAGCTTTCCCAGGCAAAGTTTCATTCCGATCTTTATCCCCTGCATCCACGTCTTGTAGGGGAATAGTAACCGTGACTTCAGAGTCTTCTAGGCTCTCAGGGTCAAATAATATTGAGGCATTATAATCTGTGAACTGGCCTTCAAACTCTTTTCCCTGCTGCTGGGCCGTGAATTTGATGAAACTTTCCGCCGGGATGATAGTCCAATTTGTTTCCTGTTCCATCGCTGGAGACATAGTCTGAACGGCGCTTTCTGTGGATTGCCCACATGAGACTAAAGCAATGCCTCCCAATACGAGCGATAAATTTCTCAAACTCAACATGTTACACCTTTTAATTTGCCAGTACCCTGTCTACCACACAAACATGGATATATACGCGGGAGTTAAAACATGACGGATATAAATGCCAATGACTTTATCGTCACCGACAAAAACATCCGCCTCTCCGAAAGACCCACACATTTAGATCTTTTTGACGATAAGGACGACGCAGAAGACCTGATCAAAGATAATGCCAAGGAAATAGCAGACTTAGCTCATAGACTTTACGCCGAAGCCGGACGCTCCGTTATTATTGTCCTCCAAGGCATGGACACCTCCGGAAAAGACGGGACAACGGAAGCGATCTTCCACAGAACTCCACCTTTAAATGTGAATGTCGCAAGTTTTAAAGCCCCTACAAAAAAAGAGCTTGCCCATGACTATCTTTGGCGCGTGCATAATGTTTGCCCGGGGGCAGGACAGATTACCGTATTTAATCGCAGCCATTACGAAGACGTCCTTGTTGTCAAAGTCAAAAAATTCATCTCTGAGGCAAAAGTTGAACAACGATATGACCAAATCAATGATTTCGAACGCCTATTGGTTGAAAACGGTACCACAATACTGAAATTCATGCTCAATATCAGTTATGAAACACAAGGGGAACGCCTCCGCGAAAGATTGGTGGAATCTCATAAACTCTGGAAGTTTAATCCCGGGGATCTGGAGGATCGCGCCCTTTGGCCGAAGTTTATGGAGGCATATCAAACGATGCTACGCCGGACATCGACACATTATGCGCCTTGGCACGTCATTCCCTCTGACAACCGAAAAACTCGCGGCGCCATTGTGAGTTCGATTGTTCGACAGAGCCTCGAAAACATGGATCCGCAATACCCCGACCCCGGTTTTAAACCCGAAGATTTTGAGATTTGAGAATGGCAACACTACAGCAATTTCAGACTTTGAAAAAACTCTCTGAAGTCAACGTTTCTATAAAAGAACTTTTTGAACAAGAGCCAGATAGGCTGAACCGTTTCGTCATGCGTGAGGGCCCATTAAGAGCGGACTTTTCCAAACAGGCTTTATCCAGCGAGGCACTATCTGCGCTTCTTAAAATGGCTGCGAAATGCGATCTTGAAGAATGGCGGGCAAAGCTTTTCGCCGGCGAATCTGTAAATTCGTCCGAAGACCGGGCTGTCTTACACATGGCTCTACGCGGCGTAGGTGGCTCTAAGGAGGTGCAAAAACAGGTAAGCGAAATGCGCCGACACATGGCAGATTATGCGGATAAAATTCGTAGCGAAGGTAAGTTCAAAAATATAGTCCATATTGGTATTGGCGGCTCTGACTTAGGCCCTCGCCTCGTCGCAGATGGGTTCGAAGCCTGTGCGGAACAAAGCCTCACCTTACGATTTGCAGAAAATGTGGACGGCGCGTCGATCAACGATGCGGTAAATGGGCTCGACCCGACTGAAACTCTCGTCATTATTGTTTCTAAAAGTTTCGGCACTCAGGAGACGAAAATGAACGGCGCGTCCGCCCGAGCCTGGCTTAAGGAAGGTATCGGCGAATTGGCCAGTGACCATATGCTTGCCGTAACAGCAAACCGAAACGGCGCCGTAGACTTTGGCGTTCGCGAAGAAAACATTTTCGATTTTTGGGATTGGGTCGGCGGGCGCTACTCTGTCTGGAGTGCTGTCGGTCTTTCCTTGCAACTCGCCTATGGGCCAGATGTCTTTTCTGAATTTCTTGACGGTGCTGCAGCGATGGATATGCATTTCCGTGACCAGCCTTTGCAGGAAAACTTGCCCGTCATGATGGCTTTGGTGGGTATTTGGAATAGGAATATTCTCGATTATTCCAGTCTCGCCGTCATTCCTTATTCTCGCCGCATTCGTAAATTAGCCGCTTTTCTTCAGCAGTTGGAAATGGAAAGCAATGGTAAGCGCATCACGCGAAATGGAAAAGAAGCTGGACTCACTTGCCCCATTATCTGGGGGGATGAAGGGACAAACGGCCAACATGCATTCTTCCAGTGGCTTCACCAAGGGCCTAGCGCCGGAAAATATGGAGGTGCGCCCGTGGACTTTATCGCCGTGCTGAAAGACCATGAGAGCCGCCCGGAACATCACCGCGCGCTTTTGGCAAATTGTTTTGCGCAATCAGAAGCCCTGATGCTCGGGAAGTCAGAAGACTTTGTGCGTCAGGAATTAGGAAAACGGGACGATTTGGAGGAACTCGCTCCTCAAAAATCTTTTCCGGGGAATCGCCCATCCACAACAATTACATTAGATGAGCTATCCCCCTTCGCTCTCGGGGAATTGATTGCGCTTTATGAACACAAAGTCTTCGTCCAAGGCGTGATTTGGAATGTGAATAGTTTCGACCAATGGGGGGTTGAGCTTGGAAAAGTTCTCGCCACGACCATTTTGGATGAAATGTCATCCGGCCATTCGGGACAACATGATGCCAGCACGACAGCCCTTATGGATTTAGTGAAACCCTAACTCTGTCGCTAATATAAGGTAATAAATATGATCCGCTTGCTATCTATATTTTCTATTTTCTGTGTCATTTCTCTTTCAGCTTGCTCGGAAACTACCGAAAGGCCTGTCGCTGTGTTTGAAACCACGCAGGGAAATATTGAGATTGAAATCTATACTGATAAAGCTCCAATTTCCGGAGGTGATTTTCTTCGCTATGTCGAAAATGGGTATTATAATGGAGAAGGTTTCTACAGGGTAGTGCGCGCCGATAATGACCCGCTGGAAATGGGAATGAGCTTAATCCAAGGAGGACGCTTGGACAGTGAACCTATCCCACCACTCATAGATCATGAGCTAACATCAGAGACAGGTCTTTCCAACACTGAAGGGGTAGTATCTATCGCCCGTGACGCGCCCGGAACCGGCAGCGCTGCTTATTTCTTCATCAATGTAGGCAATAATGACTTTCTGGACTTCGGAGGAGAACGCAACCCGGACGGACAGGGCTATGCCACCTTTGGTAAAGTCATCTCCGGCATGGATGTAGTGCGGAACATCCAATCTTTGGAAGCCAAAGGTCAATCAGGTGACAATGTTACAACAGGTCAAATTCTGACTAAGCCTGTGAAGATAAATGTCGCCTACCGCAAATAAAGGTTCACGCCACCGTTTCACCCCGCTAAACCCCGCGTCATGAGTAAAAAGAACAAAGAATTTCGGCCCAAAGCCCGTCGCCCCCGTGGATTTGAAGACAAGCCAGCTGAGCTGTTGCGCGCCGAGCGCAAGCTAATCGATGCCGCCTTCTCGGTTTATGACATGAACGGGTTTGAGCCGCTCCAAACTCCGGCTTTTGAATTTGCCGATGTTCTCGGAAAATTCCTCCCGGATGATGACCGGCCGAATACAGGCGTCTTCGCGCTGCAGGATGATGACGAGCAATGGTTGTCTCTACGTTATGATTTAACAGCTCCACTCGCCCGATTTGTAGCAGAGAATTACGACGCTCTCGCGAAACCTTATCGCCGATATCAGGCCGGCAGTGTTTATAGAAACGAAAAGCCGGGACCGGGTCGTTTTCGAGAATTTGTACAATGTGACGCCGATTCGGTGGGCGCGGCAGGCCCCGCCGCTGACGCAGAGATGATTATGCTTGCCGCAGAAGTCATGCGGGCCACCGGACTCAAGGACGGCCAATATGCTGTGCGCGTAAATAATCGGAAGCTGCTTGACGGCATTTTAGAAAGTTCGGGGGTTCCAAATACGGATGAAGGTGCAATACAAAGACTCCAGGTTTTGCGTGCTATTGATAAGCTGGATCGGCTTGGTGAAGACGGCGTGGAGGCTCTGCTCGGCGAAGGCCGTGAGGACGAAAGCGGAGACTACACAGAGGGCGCTAAACTAAACAAAGCCGGAATCAAAGCTGTTCTTGGTTTCACTACGGCGTCTGACCAAGACCGCGGGAAAACCATTGCCACGCTCGAAAACTTGGTTGGGCAATCCAAGCGCGGCCAAGAAGGCTGCGCCGAACTCACCACTATTGATAAGATTTTGACGTCAACGGGTTTTGGCCCGGAACGTGTAAGTTTTGACACGTCTATTGTTCGCGGGCTCGGCTACTATACCGGCCCCGTATTTGAGGCTGAACTCCTCGCAGATATACGTGATCGCAAAGGCCGCCCTGTTCGCATCGGTTCCATCGGCGGTGGTGGCCGCTATGATGATCTGGTTTCTAGATTCCGAGGACAGCAAGTCCCGGCTACAGGTTTCAGTTTTGGAGTTTCACGTTTTCTCTCAGCTCTTGAACGTATGAATGCCTTAAAACAAAGCGTGAAACCGCCCGTCATTATTTGCGCCTTTGATAAATCACTAATGGGAGAATATTTCAAAATGGCTGCCGAGCTAAGAGCCTCGGATATCCGCGCTGAAGTCTTTGTAGGCTCAGGAAACGTAACGAAACAGATGAAATATGCGGATCGGCGTAATTCACAAATTGCCGTATTGGTAGGTAGTGACGAAATGACCAAAGGCGAAGTTACGCTGAAAGACCTTTACGAGGGAGCGAAGGCGGCGAAAGCCATTGAATCCAATGAAGAGTGGAAATCGTCCCGCCCTGCTCAAGAAACAGTTACCCGCGACAATTTCGTTTCAGCCGTTAAAGACATGCTGGAAGAGTAGCCCCTTTTTTGAAAAATCTAAATTCTAATCAGTCTTCAATAGTAAATAGGACGGTCGTAATTTGGGCGAAACATTGAATTTTCGGCTTAAAAAAGACCTGCGACATTCCTTCACACATGTTTCAGAGCGTTCCCTCTTGAAGGCGAATTTCAGCCTCTTATATGACGTTTGAAATTCAAGAAAGAGGAATCAATATGCGTAACCGTATCCCCAATGTCACCCTAAAAACCCGCGTTAGAAACGAGGCCCTTGAAGGTCCGAACCCTTTCGAGTGGAAAGAAATTGAAACAGCCGATTTTTTCGCTGGTAAAAATATCGTTCTTTTTGCCCTCCCTGGCGCTTTTACTCCGACTTGCTCCACGTCGCACCTGCCCCGCTATGACGAACTTTATGAAGAGTTTAAAGCGCAAGGCGTTGACGAAGTTGTCTGTCTTTCCGTGAATGACGCCTTCGTTATGTATAAATGGGGTCAGGACCAAGGCAATAAAAACATCTTTTTGATGCCTGATGGATCCGGTGACTTCACACGTAAAATGGGCATGTTGGTTAAAAAAGACAACCTCGGCTTTGGAATGCGTAGCTGGCGCTACTCCATGTATGTTGAAGACGGCGAAATCAAAAAAATGTTCGCAGAAGACAGCTTTGGCGATGATTGCCCGACAGATCCTTATGAAGTCTCTGATGCAGACACGATGATGGATTGGCTGAAAAATGGCGAAGAGCGTAAAAAAGCCGCTTAGAACAAAAAAATAGGCGGTGCTTTATGCACCGCCAGTTCGAAGGGATGTTTAGCTATATACCCCTTCACCTAACAGGTTTGTGTCTAAAAGATGACAAGCTTGTAAAATTAAGTCGCTTTTAAAAGTCCCGCTTGAAACATTAAGCGGGTTAAAGTTTTTTTGAGAGACATTTATATCTTAAGCCCTCCGAGAGCTTTTCTCTGAATCCAAGCAGAACCAAGCCTTGACCTAGATAAGCCAAAGGCACACATGGGGCTTATGGCCCGTCTCGACTTAAAACTGCTTCCCGTTACCCCTTTTGCCCAAAATTGTTCTCTTCTTTATGATGTGGAGACCAAAGAAGGTGTGCTGATTGATCCGGGCGGCGAACCCGAAAAACTGAAAGCTGCCATGGATGAGATCGGCATCACTCTCAAAGAAATATGGCTTACCCATGGTCATTTGGATCATGCTGGCGGCGCACAGACACTACGCGAAGATTTTGGCATTAAGGTCATTGGCCCCCATAAAGACGACCAATTTTGGATGGATGATATTGAGCAGCATTGGGCGCGTTATGGTCATGCAGGAATGGGCCGCAACGTCGTTCCGGACCGTTATCTCAAAGACGGAGACGAATTAGAGCTTAGCGGTGTAACCTTTAAGGTGGCTCATACGCCTGGGCACACTCCTGGACATGTGGTCATTTATAACCAGACCATGAAAATTGCCTTTGTAGGGGATGTGCTATTCCGCGGCTCTATAGGCCGGACGGATTTTCCCAAAGGAGATCACGCACAATTAATCAACAGCATCACAACCAAGCTCTGGCCTTTAGGCTCTGATATGCGATTTGTCCCCGGGCATGGTCCAATGGGAACATTCGGGGCTGAACGTATAGATAACCCTTATGTCGCGGATGACGTCGTCAAACATTCGCAAGCCAATACCAGCGGGCCAGGGTGAAATAAGACGTGTTTGCCTAGTTTTCAGCAACGCCTTCCTTTTTCAATAGCTCCGACTTTATTTGAGCATTGGAGTTAAAGCTTCGCAAAATATTAAAGAGCTCGCCTTGAACTTCAATGTCGAACTCAAAAGGTTGACCATTCAGGACTTTCTTATTGGCTCCATTAAAAACAACTCCAAGCTCTACATCTCCGTCTAGTGGGCCGTCTATTGACGCCGTAAGCTCGCGATAGTTAAATTCCCTCAAAGCCTCCTTCGCCAAGTCATTATAAACGCCTTCATCTCCTGACGACCACGTTTCAAGAATTTTATCGCCTTGGAATCGATCGTCAGCTTCCGTTTCATCCGCGACGAATCGGATAACTCCACCGTCTTTGGCTTCCAAATATCCATCATCTACAATTACGTTCAGCCCTCGAATGACAATTGGAAAAACGCCCCTGACTGTTCCTGTTGCCTCCAATTTTTCATTGCCGAACGTCTGTAAAAGTTCGTTAATAGAAACGTCATCAAGCCGCATGACGACCCTGTTTTCCTCTGCGCCATAAAGCCATGTAAAAGGGTCGAGCTCAAAAGCTCCTAAATTTAACGGCCAAAGCGCACTATATATTTTCACGCCTTCCGGAACCAGTTCATATTCGATAATGCCGTCATCCAATGGGATACCTGGATCAAAATTTTCCATTGTCAGAATTTGTCGTCCCTTGGTTTGGAAAGGCATAAGGGATGAAAACTCGATCTGAGTATTAAGCCCTGTGACAGGTCCGGGCGCCGTACCAAAGTTCATGTTCATGATATTTAAAACCCCTCCGGATTTTAAGGGTATATCTGGCGCAAACTCGAATAGCATGTCGGCGGAAACAGTCCCTTCAACAGCCGCAACTTTACCCGCCAGAGCAGGTGCCAATGTCTGAGGTTGTAATCCAGCTGGTTCAAATATGAGGCTTTCAAGAACAACATGAGCTGTTCCGGCGCCATCTGCGAAATTGTAACTTATATTCACTGGTGTGTTATTGGCTTTCGGTACGCGGGCGATAGCTTCCCCGGTAAACATTCCGGCCTCAAATTTTACAGTTCCCATGACCGGCCAATCCGGAATTTCCATGGCATCAGTGGTAAAACTGCCCCCTTCATGTTCTACAAGGTAATCTTCTGGTGTTCCCGTAACAGCAACGCTCATGCCCTGAACAGCCCCTTGTGGAACAGCAACATCGACAGCGTCAGAGTTGAAGTTGAATGTTAGGCCGCCATTTGTGCGGTTAACTTTCAACGTTCCTTTTGGAGCGTTTCCGGTCGTTCCTTCGACTGGAAAGCTATCGGATTGCATTTGTGCCTGTTCAAAAACCAGCGCCCAGTTTTGAGTTTCTGTCCTTGAATTTAACACGCCTTTCGCCCGCGTATTCCCAAGGGTCATATTAAAATCACGCCCATCGCGTTTGTTTACCGCAGTGAAATCGGCATTTTCCAAACCAGCGTCAATCGTCGCAAGGTTGCCATTCAAGGCAAAGATTTTTTTTCCATCTATGAGATCAAGCGTGATACCCTTTAGATCCCAATCCGTTTCAGTCTGAAGCGCTTCGACAACTACTTTTTTGATTTTAGGCACATAGGATAATGACAAACCGTCCTTTCCGGGCGGCGGCAGACTTAGATTCAATTGGCCCCCTGTTTTGAAACCCTCCACATATCCGCCCGGAACACGGCCATCGAAGTCGACGCCCCCAGCGATATTTAGTTTACGCGAAGTAGCCGTTGAATAATCAATAGAGGCTTTGAAAGGAGCTAAACGCGCTGATTCTTTATTCGAAGTCACCTGCCAAGACTTAGTGGTCGCCATATCCCCTGAAAATCGGGTGATATCTGATAATTGCCATCCATTTTCAGATGCGGCTTCAATCCGCGTTTCTTTAAGAGTCATTGGAATAGGCTGATTAAGAGCAGCGCCAAATGTGGCCGTCACCCGGTTATTTACGCGGTCCCATTCATAAACAGGCTGTCCTAATGCCGGCGTGATCAAGAGTTCTGTTTCATCTCGAACCACATCCAAGGGGGAAAGGAGTGAAATGAAAGCATTTTCAGCCTGAAAATTAATATCAGCGGTCGTTTTAATCTCTGATTGTTCTAACACACCCTCTAGAGTTTTCGTCAGAGAAGGGGCAAAATGTTGCGCAATGGGGGTTTTAGATAGAGCGTCTGACAAGGTCAGCATAGTCGCCAAATCTTTCGCCCGGCTCTTATCGGCAAAGGTGAATTGCTCCGTTAAGAGTTCGATTTGACCATCCAAGCCTATTGGAGAGGAAAGAGAGGTCTCTCGCGTTATCTCTCCAGTCCAATTGAACAGGCTGCCCGCTAAAGTAAAAGGCTGCGTCTTCAGTCGGTCCGCCGTACCGCTGAGCTGTCCATTAAAAGACATATCGAGGGTTTCAAGGTCTATAGGTAAGGTTGTTGTCGCCGTTAAAATCCCACTCACTTCAAATGTTGCCTCACTTAGAGCGAGGGTTTCGCGTTCAACGCGCCTGATACGAATTAAAGACTCTATATTTTTTCTGTCTCCTTCGACATCCAGATCAAGCCGCGCGCTTCCATTCAGCGCCCAACCATTATAATTTAGATCCGTTTCATCAATCACCAACGTGGCTTTAAATTCATCCGTCTGATAAATAGTAGCACTCACATCAATTTCAGGAAATCCATAAGGAGTTTCCAGATTAAATGTCGCGTCTTCCAGGAAAAGCCCGTTTTCCGGTATAGAAAAGCCTCCAGAAGAACTCTCACTCTTGAGCGAAAGCCAGTCGTCAACAATTTTGAAGTTTTCGTCGAGGGTGATCCGCGCCTGTGGCTGGACGAAACGAAGTCGTTTCATTTTTCCCTGAATCGCTTCCTTCCAGAGGTAATCAGCTTCAATCCGATCAGATGTAAAAAATGGCTTTCCATCCGATTGATATGTCAGCTTGATGTTATCAATGATGGCTTCGTTTAGATTAGCAGTCTTAATAGACAGCTCAGCTTCTATGCCTTGGTCTTGCAAAAGTGATACCACATAACTCTCCAAGACAGAGTATCTATTTGACCAAGTCCAAACCGCTCCTATGACAATTATAAGCAGCACACATAATGAACCAGCCCCAAGCCATTTCCTCACAGACCATTTTTTGCGCAAGCCACGCCCGGATGTTGTGTTCTTGGATGTATTATCCGACTGGAGTGACATTCGTGTTTGCTTGACCCTTCCTAATTTGATTTAACCTCCTTACGCTGTGGCGAGACGCAGGACTATAAAAACTTCGTAAGTTTACGAATTGACTGCATTCGGTTAACCATAGATTAGGGATAAACGGGGAGTATCTGAGCCTATCCATTAACATCGGATAAAAGAGTTCGGTCTCATTAAGGGTTTTATATATGTCTGATTCTGATTACCAAGCTGGCACGCCTAGCAAGTTGAGCGCGTTTAAGTCCGGTTTATTAGTCAGGGCATCCGCCTTTCGAGATTTTTCCAACACGACTATCCCTCGTCAAAATCATTTGAAATTTTTAGGCGTAGCAGGTCTTGTCGCATTTGCTGGCCTTTTTGCTTTACCGAATAATGACTCCCCCGCAGTTCAAGCTGCTGAAGTCGTGAAATTGCCGATACCTAATATCGATTTAACGCGCTATGATATTGCACTGGACGAAAGTTTTGCAGTGGCGCCTGTAGATCAGACCACACTTACCATCGAATCCGGGGATAGTTTGGGACCACTCCTTCAGGAAAACGGCGTGAGTGGTACGGAAGCTTATAGAGTCACTCAAGCTTTTGCCGAAGTCTTCCCGCCGCGTAAGGTGCGTGTCGGACAAAAATTCGATCTATATTTTCAGGACGGCGAACTCCAAAATCTGACATTCCGGCCTACAGTTGAAAAGACCGTTTTTGTGGATCGCCGTGAAGATAATTTTACCGCTCGCGAAATCTCGGCTGAATTCAAATATGAAACAATCGGTGTGAAAGCGAGAGTTGATAATTCGCTCTATCTTGATGCAACGCGCTTGGGTGCGCCTGACAAGGTGGTGGCTCAGTTCGCTAATATCTATGAGTATTCCGTCGACTTTCAACGCGATATCCAGCCTGGCGATGAATTCGAAATGTTTTTTGAAGTCGCCCTTGACCGAAAAGGCGAAATTATTAAAGCGGGCGATCTTCTCTATACAAGTTTTTCCCCACGAGGAAAAACTTCGAGCTATTGGCTCTATAAAGATTCAGAGGGCTTAGAAAACTTCTACGATCTCGACGGTAAGACAGCGAAACGGAAATTACGAACAACGCCGATCAATGGTGCGCGTCTGTCCTCCAGCTTTGGACGTCGCAAGCATCCCATATTAGGCTATACAAAAATGCACAGCGGAACTGACTTTGCCGCGCCCCGCGGCACGCCGATTATGGCCGCCGGTTCTGGAACAGTAGAGCGCGCGAACCGCTATGGTAGTTTTGGGAATTACATCCGTATCCGTCACACGGATGGATATAAAACAGCCTATGCCCATATGAGCAAATTTGCCAATGGCGTTCGCGCCGGTAGCCGCGTCACCCAAGATCAAATTATTGGCTATGTGGGGACCACTGGCCGCTCAACCGGCCCTCATCTTCATTATGAAGTGATGCATAACGGCAATAAAATTAATCCTAGCCGCCTCTCTCAGCTTGACGGAAAACCTCTGGCTAAATCTGAAATGGCGGCCTTCGCCAATCGTCGCGGCGAGATCGAAACCCTTAGGGCTTCTTCTGAAATTTTAACGCCTGCGCCTGAACTTTCAGTAATGGCGGATGTAGCCCCTTAGAGTGCAAGTAAAACGAGCTTAAAGCTCTATTGATTAAATACCTTCACGCGTTAAACTTGATCCGAAACATAATAAAGGGTCAGGTATCGTGAAGAATTTTTTCAATTTCTTTTTTTCATTTGAAAAGCTCTTAAAAGAAAAGCTTGTCATAGCTGTCTTTTGGCTTGCGATTATTGTTGTTGGATTGTCTTTTCTCTCAACGGCGCTTTACGGTATTCAATTAGACCCGCTAGCGGCCTTTATACGTCTCGTAAATTTCTTTGCTTCAATATTACTCGCCCTCGCCGTCATCAGATTGTTATCGGAACTGGCAGTGGCTATTTTCCGGATCAACGACAATTTATCTCCTGATGGGGGGACGTCAGAATCTGCTAACATTGATATAATGGCAGAGACACGCAGAGCCGCCGAAGCCGCCTCTTTACGGGCCAAAGAATTTACTCATACAGCAACTGAAAAAACCCGTACTTCTTTCGAAGAGGCAAAAGGTAATTTTGATGACCTCTCCGACAATGTCAGAAGCAAAAACAAGACGACCTCAAAGTCTAACAAGGCAAAAACTGAAGACATTATGGGTAAAGGTTCCGTTCCGAACGACTCACAAGACCCCACACCTGTAAAATCGCTCGAACCCACGGCCACCCCAAAAACAAGAAAGACTACGCCTGCAGCGACAAAGGCCCCCATTAAGAAAAAACCGAAAGCCCAACTTACATCTCCAACGTCTAAAACCGCAAAAAAACGAGGGCCCAAGCCTGGTTCTAAAGCGCCGCGTGACAAAGATGGCAACCTCTTAAAAAAAGATGGTACACCTCGGAAAAAGCCCGGACCAAAATCGCAATCATAAAATAAAAGAAAGCCCCCCGGCATCACCGGGGAGTTTTTACGCCTTACTGATCTGGATTTTCCCTCCTGCCAGATCCACTTTTATCCTGTCTCCGTCCGCAATTTTTCCGGCCAGAAGTTCACGCGCTAGGCCGTCTTGGACGTTCTTTTGAATAACGCGTTTTAAAGGACGGGCTCCATAGGACGGATCATAGCCTTGCTCGCCGATCCAGTTTCGCGCCTTGTCAGTCAATTCCAAAATTATGGATTTGTCTTTCAGCCATCCCTGTAAACGCTTAATTTGAATATCAACGATAGCGCCCATATGTTCTGACTTGAGCCTTTCAAACAACAAAATCTCATCTAATCGATTAAGGAATTCCGGTCGGAAATGGGCATTTACTTCTGCCATAACCCCAATTCGAGCCGCATTTACATTCTCTCCCTCACCCAAATTGAGCAGATGTTGAGATCCAATATTTGAGGTCATGATAATGAGTGTATTTCGAAAATCCACGGTCCGGCCCTGTCCATCCGTCAGACGACCGTCATCTAAAACCTGTAACAGAACATTAAACACATCAGGATGCGCTTTTTCAATTTCGTCAAATAAGACGACTTGATAGGGCCGCCGCCGCACGGCTTCTGTCAACGCACCGCCTTCATCATAACCTACATAACCCGGAGGGGCTCCGATCAAGCGGGCGACAGAGTGCTTTTCCATATATTCGGACATATCCATGCGCGTAATGGCCTGATCATCGTCAAACATAAATCCAGCCAAGGCTTTAGTCAGTTCTGTTTTCCCGACTCCTGTAGGCCCAAGAAACATAAAGCTACCAATCGGCCGTGCCGGATCGCGTAATCCAGCCCGCGCACGACGCACAGCATCAGATACAGCTGCGACTGCTCGCTCCTGACCCACAACGCGGGCGCCAAGCAAGTCCTCCATAGAGAGAAGCTTTTCACGTTCCCCTTCAAGCATTTTCTCGACGGGAACGCCGGTCCACCGGGACACAACCGCGGCAATAGTTTCCGATGTCACAGTTTCCGAAGATAGAGCGGACGCATCTGTATTCTGACTCTCTAGCTCTTTTACCTGGTCTTCTAGAGCCGGAATATCTTCATGTTGTAGTCTCCCAGCCGTTTCATAATCTCCGCGGCGCACAGCATCCTGCAATTGGAATCTAGCCTGCTCCAAATGCTCTTTGACATCTGTAGCAGAAGCAAGTTTAGACTTTTCAGACTGCCAAGCAGCCGTAAGATCACCCGACTGCGCCTCTAGCTCTTCAATCTCTGCCTGTCTTTTCTTCAACCGATCTTTGGAAGCTTTGTCGCTTTCCTTTTTCAAAGCCTCGACCTCTATCTTCAACTGAACCAAACGACGATCAATTTCGTCAAGTGCTTCAGGTTTACTATCCACCTGCATACGAAGGCGAGAGGCGGCCTCGTCCATCAGGTCGATAGCCTTGTCCGGCAGAAAACGATCAGTGATATATCGATTGGAAAGTTGAGCGGCCGAAACAATCGCCGCATCAGAAATTCGTATACCGTGATGAACTTCGTATTTTTCTTTCAGCCCTCGTAGAATTGAAACTGTGTCTTCGACGGTCGGTTCTGATACAAAAATCGTCAGAAAGCGGCGCGCGAGAGCCGCGTCTTTCTCAAGGTGTTTGCGGTATTCATCGAGCGTCGTCGCGCCAACGCAGTGAAGTTCCCCTCTCGCCAGAGCTGGCTTCAGTAAATTGGCAGCGTCCATGGCGCCGTCAGTTTTCCCCGCCCCGACCAAAGTATGAATTTCGTCAATAAAAAGTATGATCTGACCGTTCGCTTGCTCAACTTCTTTCAGAACTGACTTTAGTCGCTCTTCAAATTCCCCGCGATATTTCGCCCCCGCAATAAGCGAGCCCATATCAAGTGCAAGCAAGCGTTTCTCGCGAATACTTTCTGGAACATCGCCAGAGACAATACGATTGGCGAGGCCTTCAGCAATAGCGGTCTTCCCCACGCCGGGTTCACCTATCAAAAGTGGGTTGTTTTTTGAGCGGCGAGATAGAACCTGAATAGTACGGCGAATTTCTTCATCGCGCCCAATCACGGGATCAAGCTTACCGTCTCGAGCCGCTTGTGTCAGATCGCGGGCATATTTCGATAAGGCGTCATATTGGTCTTCTGCCGCATCAGATGTTACGGGGTCGTCGGATTTTCTCACAGATTTTATGGCCTCTTGTAAACGGGTATTGTCTATATTGGCGGTGTCGAGCGCCAAGCGTAAATCCTTATCCGCATTTAAAACGACAGCGAGTAAAAGCCGCTCAACGGTCACGAAAACATCGCCTGCCGCTTTGGCAGATTTTTCTGCATTGGCAAAAATCTTTGCGCTATCTTTAGAAAGAGACAACCCTCGGCCGCCCTCGACTTGCGGCAATTTCCCTAACCCCTTTGAAACAGCATTTTCCAATGCGTTCACTTGGGCGCCGGACATTTGGATAAGGTTACGCGGTAATCCACCTTCTTCATGTAGCAAAGCCGACATGATATGAAGAGGGACAAGCTGTTGGTGATCGCGGGTGATCGCTTCCGTCTGGGCGCTTTGAATAACGCTACGTCCTCTTTGGGTATATGCCTGAATATCCATCTTTGGTCCTATGTTAATATTCCAATTTCAAAAATTGACAGTTTTCTTTTCGATTATGTAGGATTTTATTCCTGAATCGCAAGTGCCTGATTATCATAAGCCATAAAAAAACCCGGCGAAACCGCCGGGTAAGTCCATTTTAAATACTAAACCGCCCTATTCGGCAGCAACAATACTTTCTTTATCATCATTATCACGCGTCGGAGCCTTCCGTCGCCGTTTAGGTTTTTCTACAGAACTTGACTCATTATCCGATAACGCTGTTTGGTCTTTCTTAGGGCTTCGTTTGCGCTTAGGTTTTTCAGCCTCAGGCGTGACAACCTCTAGCCCTTCCGGTGTATTCTGGGTGTCATCCTTATCAGACTTCTTCTTTTTCTTCTGATCGCTTTTCTTATTCTTATCGTCGGAATTCTGAGAGGAATTATCTTGGTCAGAATTATTCTGCTCATTATTTTGGTTGGCTCTCGAATTTGGTGACCGGCCGCGCGAATTTCTTCGGGAATTACTGTCGTCATTATTCTCAGTATCATCGTCTTTGGACTCGTTGCGTGCCGCCCGAGCTTCCTGAGCCGCCTGTTTTGCGGCCTCTTGTGCATTAACTAGGCGAAGGTAATGCTCGGCGTGTTGACGATAATTTTCAGCTTTGACCCGATTGCCTGAGCTGGCCGTATCACGGGCCAAAGTTGTGTATTTATCGTATATGGTACTAGCACTGCCACGAACTTTTACGTCCGGGCCATTACTGTCCATAGACCGATTACTGTTATTATTATTGTTACTTTTATTACGATTACGACCGCGCTGACGCTTCATGATCTTTTCCTATACGGATGTTTTCATCGTTCACATTCTAATCACTCAAAACGAATGATTTAGGAAAACGACAGGGCCTAATCTTTAAAAAAGGCATTTCTTATGGGGCAATGAACGGTGTTCCCTTTTATTCGAACATTATTGTCGAATCTTTGATCGGAACGATCTACGTCTTGCCCAGCTGGCGTAGCAAAGTCAGACGCAAGCGCAAAGCTTTTTTTACGATTATTTTCAGCTTAGATTTTTCCCGCCAACGCATCGGTTTTGTCCGGACAAGTCTTTCCTAACGTCTATATCGACAAAATCGTTTTGTACAAAAAGGCTGTGAACCGCCTCAGCTTGATCATATCCAATCTCGACCCATATATATCCACCGGGTTTCAGGTAGGTCGCGGATTCAGATAAAATAGCACGATACGCCTCTAGACCGTCAGGGCCGCCGCGCAGAGAAATGTCTGGATCATACTGAATGACCTCCGGCTCCAGCTCTTTCATCGCTTTATCAGTAATATAGGGAGGGTTGGAAACTATAAGGTCGTATTTTCCCATAACGGACCCATACCACTCACTTCGAATAAACCCGGCCCGATTTATCACCCCCAGATCACGCGCATTTTTACGGGCAATTGATAAGGCATCTTCCGAAATATCGACCCCCAAACCTGTCGCGTCCTTACATTCAGATAATATGGATATCAGAATTGCGCCGGACCCGGTCCCCAAATCAAGGCAGGTTGGCACCATTTTTTCAGAAAGAGCTTTTAATCCGCATTGGACAAGTAATTCCGTATCCGCACGAGGCGATAAAACATCTTTAGTGACTTTAAACCGACGGCCATAAAACTCCCTCCACCCTAATATTGAGTCTATGGGTTCGCCTGACAGTCGTTGGGCCTCAAAATTCGAAAGCTTATTGGCATCCTCCGGCTCCAACAGCGCCTGACCGTCTAAAGTGAGATCCGTCCGGCTCATCCCTGTGGCAGCAAGGATCAATTCCATAGCGTCTTCTTCTGGAAAAGAAACTTGGGCCTCACGAAACTGTTTCGTCATAAGCCGTTTCGCAGACCGCGCGCTTAGACCTGAATATGAGATTTGGCCGTCTGTGTGAGCACGCATTAGTAGAGTAACCCACTCAAAATCTGAGCAAGAAGCATCAAATCCTGCTCTCGTGACAAGCTGTGATCCCCCCCTTTAACCAGTGTGTAAGTCACATCTTCACTTTCCACGGCCTTCACAATTTTTCGACTATGATCTGGCGGAACTACAGAATCTTCTGCGCCCTGCAAAATTCGAATAGGACAGTTTAGTAAAATAGGTGCGTCTAAAATTTGGCGAGCGCGGCCGTCGTCCATCAGTTTTTTTGAATAAGCATAAGGCTCTTCATAACCAGAAGGTTCATATACGATTCCATTTTTCTCTAGGTTCTTTTTCTGAGCCTCTGTCCAAGCCGCATAAGTTAGTTTTTCTGTAAAGTCTGGCGCGGGGTTGATTAAGATTATTCCCTCAACCCTGTCAGACCGTTCTAGCGCGGCCAAGAAGGCGGCCCATCCCCCCATTGAAGACCCAATAAAAATACATTTTTCCTCACAGAGAGCGTCCAAGATAGCAATTATATCGTCGCTCCATCGACTAATCGTGCCCTCTGTAAATACCCCGTCGCTTACGCCGTGTCCGTAATAATCAAAGCGGATGAATGCTTGGCTTCTCTCCTGAGCCCAGTGCTCCAAAAACGTCGCTTTTGTACTCTCCATATCCGATTTCAGACCACCGCACCAGATTACAGTTGGACCCTGCCCGTCAGATTTACGGTAAGCCAACTTCGTTCCGTCAGGAAGATTTAGAAAGTCAGGTGCGTTAGTCATCAATTTCCTCTATTGATTCTCAATATGAGTCTGAACCAGACAGATAAACCTGCCATGCGCGTTCTGCAAATCCTTCCGGCTTTGGACGCAGGGGGCGTGGAGCGCACGACTGTGGATATTGTGGAAGCGCTCTGTTTGCGGGAACATGCAGCACATGTGTTATCGGCCGGGGGACGATTGGAAGGCGAGATAGAAAAACTTGGCGGCCACCTCCACATCTCACCTATTGGAAGTAAAAATATTCTGACCCTTATTTCTCGTATTATAGAAATAATGTCGCTCATTAAAAAACATAACATTAATATTGTACATGTTCGCTCCCGCGCCCCCGCTTGGCCGGCCTATTTTGCAGCCAAGTTGACCCGAACGCCTTTAGTGACGACATATCATGGAATTTACAATGCAAGTGGACGACTGAAGCGATTTTACAATTCCATCATGGCAAGAGGCGATGCCGTCATTGCCAATTCGACCTTCACCCGCGATCACATTGTCAAAACTCACAACACTCGCTTAGATAAAATCACTGTCATTCCACGCGGCGTCGATATGAAAGTTTTTGACCCGTCCAAAGTTAGTCATGATGCTGTGGCCGATCAACGCGCGCTTTGGGGCGGGCCTCAGGATAAATTCATTGTCCTTCCGGGCCGGCTAACGCGTTGGAAAGGGCAGTTGGACGCTTTGGAGGCTTTCGCAAAACTCCCAAACTCTTGCCGCCTCATTTTAGTGGGAGACGCGCAAGGGCGCGAAAATTATGTTGCAGAAATCAAAGAACGCATTCAAACCCTGAACATTCAGGACAGAGTTATTATTGATGGCCACAGATCTGATATGCCTCTAGTTCTGGCTAGTGGACATGTCATACTGAGTGCGTCCAATGAACCCGAAGCTTTCGGCCGAGTTGCTGCGGAGGCGCAAGCCATGGGCCGTCCCGTTGTGGCAACGGCTCTTGGAGGTGCCTTGGAAACCATCGAAGATGGAAAAACAGGGTGGTTGGTTCCTACCGGAGATTCGGACGCCATGGCAAAGGCAATTAAACGGGCCTTAGCTTGGCCAGATTATAATTCAAAACAGTCGCGAACCCGAATTATGCGTTATTTTTCTCGAAAATCGCTTCAGGCTCGCGTTTTAGCTGTATATTCGGAACTTCTAACCGCAAAAAACCGTTAAGTCAGCTAAGCATAACCCTTGAATATATTGGCTATTACCGCCATATTCTTGTCCGACTTTAATAACATTAGGAGAATTCACATCGCCAGACGCCCAATAGCTGCCCCACCGTCCAAGAAGCCAAAGGGGCCGCGCATTAACAGGGACATTACCGCCGCCAAAGTCTTACTCATCATGGAAGACGGAGAAAAGCGCGGTGTTGTACCCCTAGAAGAAGCTCTCGCCGCGGCCAGCGCCGCCGGATTAGACCTTGTCGAGGTCGCTCCAAGCGAGACCCCAGTCTGCAAAGTTCTTGATTACGGCAAAATGCGCTTTGAGAACCAAAAGAAAAAAGCGGCCAACCGCAAAAATCAGCGGACTCAGGCTCTTAAAGAAATCAAAATGCGTCCAAATATCGACACACATGACTATGAAGTCAAAACCAAGGCCATGAACAAATTCTTTGATCGAGGCGACAAGGTAAAAGTGACGATCCGCTTCCGGGGCCGCGAAATGGCGCATATGGATCGCGGAATGGATCTTTTAGCGCGCGTAAAAGAAGATTTCGCCGAAATGGCAAAAGTCGAATTCGAGCCGAAAACCGAAGGCAGGATGATGACAATGGTGCTTGCACCGAGATAAAACTCACCTGCTTTGCCCACTCCGTTCAGTAATTTTGCCCTGTACGGCAGAGCTTGACCTACAGACGGGAATGTCTATAAAGCGCGACTTCTAGCGCAAGCTGGAAGTTAAGCAGCGGTTCGGGCTAAAGGCATGCCTGATCGCTCTAAAGGCAGCGTCAAAATCCAGGTCTGGATTAAAGACGCAAATCAAGGAGACCGAAATGCCAAAAATGAAGACCAAATCAGGCGCCAAAAAGCGCTTCAAAATCACCTCCAGTGGTAAAGTGAAAGCTGGCCAAGCCGGTAAACGTCACGGAATGATCAAACGTACGAATGACCAAATTCGTAAGCTGCGCGGCACAACAGTCCTCAAAGATTGTGATGCCAAGCGTATCAAAAAATCATTTATGCCAAACGGCTAATCGCCGCCCTTTCTATTCTGGAGTAATATTATGTCACGAGTAAAACGCGGCGTCACCAAACACGCACGTCACAAAAAAATCATTGATGCGGCTTCCGGCTATCGCGGTCGTCGTAAGAACACTTTCCGTATTGCCAATCAGGCTGTCGAGAAAGCCGGTCAGTATGCTTATATTGGCCGTAAGCTGAAAAAGCGTCAGTTCCGCGCCCTTTGGATTCAGCGGATCAATGCGGCGGCCCGCCTTCACGGCATGACTTATGGTCGTTTCATGGACGGTTTGAAAAAGTCCGGTATCACGCTTGACCGTAAAGTCCTTGCTGACATGGCCGGTAACGAGCCTGAGAGCTTCAAAGCTTTGGTTGAAACTGCTAAGAAAAATGCGAGCCAACCGCACACTGTTAAATAAGAATTTTCAACAGATCAGATTTTTATGAAAGCTCCCGCAAGGGGGCTTTTTTGTTTGTGTCATGCGCTTTCCTTTCGAAACTTTGCACTAGTATGATGGGATGAAAATTTCGCTACTTACTTCCTGTCATTCCGCATCAGCGCCCTTCGGGCTTGAGCGAAAGATAAGGGAGGCTTAAATTGAGCATCGCTCACGGCACAGTCCGCCCACGCCAACAGGCTGATGCTCAACCTCGCCGTCCCCCGAACCAGTGATGACGTCTCACCTGTCCTGTGTTCGAAGGAACAATTTTAGTTTGGCCGCGACAGACATCGATCCAGTGAATCGATGTCCGGCCCGAACCAAAATTGCAAAGCCGAAGCACCGCTTCGACTAAACAACTTAACAAATATAAAGGCAAAATCGAAAGTGCGGATTAGAAAAATGATTTTCGTTTGGAAACAGGGGGTTGAAGATGGTATAGGTGAGAAATACCCCTTAAGGCGAAGTCACAAACATCCCCAAAAGAGACCTTAGCCAGCGGCCTACTTTGGCTTGCGGGTTCAACGGGTCGCTCGCTCAGCTAATGTCCGCAATACCCCAGAGCGATTTTATACGCTTTTGTCGTGCTTACAAAGTTCATCATCCAAATTCGACCACTCGATTTTCTCTGACACCCAAGTATGTTCAGTTGGAGGGAAGATGTTAGGATTGTCAAAAAGAGCTATGGCAACACCTGTAACTGTTCCATTTTTTCGCCATGCCGCAATTGATGTTCCACAATTTGAGCAAAACAAACGATCAAGTTCAGTTGAAGATGGATAGCGCTTTATAGGGCCAGAAAGTTTTACATCAGCTTGATTAAACAACACGCGTGCAAATGAAGGAGCAGAAGTTGCTTTCTGACATAGGCGGCAATGGCAATATCGGGAATTTATAGGTTCGCCAGAAACGTGGATCGTCACTCTGCTACAAAGACAGCTAGCTTTATGAATCATATTAAATCCATTTAAATATGGAGAGATAACATACGGTAGCCACTCCACCAACTTAATGTCCGCAATGCCCCCAAAATAGACATACTACTAATGTAAGTATTTCCAGAGCGATACAATCGGTTCCACTCTCACTTGACTATCCAACCGACTTCCCGTAAACGCCGCGCAATTCTGCGCAGATTTAATCCTGCGCTCCGCGCTGTGCATGATGCAGACGGGGTCCCGTGGTCGACGTGTTACGTTCACCGCGGCTCTTCTGCTTTGGGCCAACGATATTGAGGTAATGACTTGTTCGAAACGCTTGGTGATAAGCTTGGAAATGTATTTGACAATCTGACGGGCCGCGGGGCTCTGTCGGAAAAAGATGTCAACACCGCTATGCGCGAAATCCGTGTGGCCCTTCTCGAAGCCGACGTTGCTCTGCCTGTTGTCAAAGAGTTTGTCGAACGCGTTCGCCGTGAAGCTGTGGGCGAGAAAGTTATAAAATCAATCAAACCCGGCCAAATGGTCGTCAAGATCGTCAATGACGCGCTGATCGACATGCTGGGCGGCACATTGTCGGATGAAGATGCCGACAAAGAAGAAGCTGCCAAGGCCAATCTCTTAAACCTGCAAGCCCGTCCGCCTATCGCGATTTTGATGGCCGGTCTTCAAGGCTCCGGTAAGACAACCACCTCAGGCAAACTGGCGCTTTATTTGCGCAAATCTCTCAAGAAAAAAGTCCTTCTCGCTTCGCTTGACACGAACCGTCCGGCGGCGATGGAACAGCTAGGCATGCTTGCCAAACAGGCAGAAGTCGGCTTCCTCCCGATCGTTCAAGGCCAGAGCGCGCTTGAGATTTCCAAACGTGCGATGAAAGAAGGCGCCAAAGGCGGCTATGATGTCGTCTTCCTCGATACGGCGGGCCGCACGACCATTAATGACGAATTGATGGACGAAGTCGAAGCTATTGCCAATGAAACCAAGCCGACAGAAACCCTTTTGGTGGCCGACAGTTTAACTGGCCAAGACGCAGTCGAGACGGCCAAGCGGTTTAATGAGCGCCTGCCGCTAACAGGTCTGGTCCTGACACGGATTGACGGCGACGGACGTGGCGGCGCGGCCCTTTCGATGCGCGCGGTTACGGGATTACCAATTAAATTCCTTGGGACTGGCGAGAAGCTCGACGGGCTGGAAGCCTTTGACGCCGAGCGTCTCGCGGGCCGTATTCTGGGCCAAGGGGATATTGTCTCTCTTGTTGAAAAAGCGTCTGAATTCATCAACGAAAAAGAAGCCGCTGCCTCTGCCGAGAAAATGCGCAAAGGTCAGTTTGATCTGGAAGATTTGGCCAAGCAGCTCGGGCAAATGCAGAAAATGGGCGGCATGGGCGGCCTCATGAAAATGTTGCCCGGCATGGGTAAAATGAAAAAGCAGCTCGACGCGGCCGGCGGGGTCGATGACCAGCTTTTGAAACAGCAACAAGCCATCATCTATTCCATGACACCGGAAGAACGCCGTAACCCCGGATTAATGAAAGCCTCACGCAAAAAACGTATTGCCGCCGGTTCCGGGATGAACGTGCAAGAAGTAAACAAGCTTCTGAAAATGCACCGCCAAATGTCTGATATGATGAAGAAAATGGGCAAAGGCGGCATGGCCGGATTGATGCAACAAATGGGCGGAATGCCCGGCATGCCGAAAATGCCCGGCGGCATGATGCCTGGATCCAAAGGCGGAATGGGCGGTTTGCCTGATCCGTCCAAAATGGATCCGGAACAGCTTGAAGAACTTAAAAAACAACTCCCCGGCGGGTTAGGCAAATTACCCGGTCTTGGCGGCGGAGGAAAGCTCCCCGGCTTGGGCGGAGGCCTGCCTGGTCTTGGCGGGGGCGGGAATCCCTTTGGGAAGAAAAAGTAACAATAGAATTTTAACCGATTGCTAGATTAAAAGGAAAAACATCATGGCTCTCAAACTTCGTCTGGCCCGTCATGGCGCCAAAAAACGTCCTTATTACCGTATCGTGGCAGCGGATTCCCGTTCACCTCGTAATGGCCGCTTCATTGAAATCGTCGGACGCTATAATCCGATGCTTCCAAAAGATTCCGAAGACCGCGTTCAACTTGATATTGAAAAATGTAAAGCTTGGCTCGAAAAAGGCGCTCGCCCAACAGAGCGCGTCGCCCGCTTTCTCGGGGCCGCCGGCCTTTGGGACTGGAAACACGGTAATAATCCGCAAAAAGGTACGCCGGGTCAGAAAGCTGTAGAACGCGAAGAAGAGCGCAAAGAAAAAGCCGAAGCTCGTAAAGAGGCAGAAGCCGAAGCCAAAGAAGCCGCCGCAGAAGCAAAAAAAGCCGCTGACGAAGCGGCTAAGGCTGAAGCTGAAGCGCCAAAAGAAGAAGCGCCTGCGGAAGACGTTGCTAAGGACGAAGCGCCGGCGGAAGAGGCTGCAACAGAAGAAAAGAAATCAGAGGAATAGTCTTTACGACGTTCTAAAGGTTAAAGCCCGGCCAATTGGTCGGGCTTTTTTATTAGGCGGCAATTAATCCCGTAAGAGAACAATATCCAAGTAATAGCTCCGAGAGTCTTTAAACACCGTCTCAATTTCAAAAGGGGTGTCCGCTATTATTTTGCGAATAATCGGCAAGTCATATTTTCGAGAAATTTCGACTTTTATTTTCTCGCCCTTTCCAAAATGAACAGTCTTCCCAATCGTGCCAATCTTAATATCCTGATCCGCTGTGCTTTCTATAAAGCTAGTCGCGATACCGTTCTCTTCATCATATTCCGGAGCATGGCGAAACTGCGCCAGATCAAACTCTCCGCCTAACTCCCGGTTAATCCGGGTCAGCAGATTTAAATTAAAAGCCGACGTAATACCGGCCGAATCATTATAGGCTGGCAAAACAATATCCGCCGATTTTTTCTTATCCACACCGAGGATCAATCGATCACCCGCCGTCAAACGACGGGATATTTTTTCCATAAAGGCTTTGGATTTGTCGTCTGTTAGATTTCCAAGGTTAGACCCTAAATAGAGTATGACCCGGGGCAAATCTGTCTCTTGCAGCACCTTTAGACGTTTGAAATAATCGCCTTGTTCCGTTCTGATATTCAGATCAGGAAGTTTGTCCGCTAGATATCTTTGCAAATGCTCCAGCACGTTCGAAGAAATATCGACAGGGACATAAGTAAAATCATAGCCCGCAGCTAAGAGCCCCTTCAAAAGGTAGAAGGTTTTTTGACCATCCCCCGCACCAAGCTCAATCAGCTCGAAGGGCTGGTCCGGCACTTGCCCTAAAGCCTGAATGAGAGCGTCGGTTTGATCTCTAAATATCTCCATCTCGGCCCGGGTTAGATAATATTCGGGAAGGTCCATAATCTGGATGAACAGATCATCCCCCGCAGCATCGTAAAAATACTTAGATGGCAGGGTTTTTGGCGTGGCAAGCAGACCTTCCGCCACGTCTTTTGCAAATTCATCAGACATTTATTTTGCCAACCTTAATCCGGAAAACTGCCAACGCTTATCCGGGTGAAAGAAATTCCGATAACTCGCTCGAATGTGTCTCTCAGACGTCAGGCAAGAGCCGCCTTTCAGCACCATAACATTACTCATAAATTTTCCATTATATTCGCCAATTGTACCTTCAGACGGCGTAAACCCCGGATAAGGCGTAAAGGGGCTGGCGGTCCATTCCCAGACATCGCCATAAAGCCCGCGGATTTTTCCGAACGTCAAAAATTGCGGCTGTGGGCGCAGTCGCTCTGACCCCAAGAAATTTCCCTCGACAGGATAGCTTTCAGCTGCAAATTCCCACTCCGCCTCGGTGGGAAGACGCGCCCCAGCCCAAGTGGCATAAGCGTCGGCTTCGTAATAGCTTATATTTTGAACGGGAGCGTCGAGGTCTATCGGTTGAGGCCCGCGCAGTGTCATGCTCCACCACTCCCCGTCATTTTTATACCAATAAAGCGGTGTTTCCCAATTTTCGCTTTGGCACTTGGCAAACCCGTCAGACAGCCAATGAGCGGGGTCGTGATATCCGCCCGCCGCCATAAAAGCGATCCATTCCGCGTTATTCACAGTTCGGTTAGCGAGTTCAAAAGGCTGCAATATGACCTTATGGCGCGGGACTTCGCTATCGAAATGGAACTCCTGGCCATCATTGCCAATCTCGACAATTCCGCCCTGAACCTCAGTCCACCCCATTTCCGTCGAGCCTCTGTCATACGACACCGGACGAGTAGGACGATAATTTGGGCGAAGCGGGTTTTGCGAAAAGAGATTTAATATATCGGTGAGCGCTAATTCCTGATGCTGCTCCTCATGCGCTCTCCCCAGCTCAAGTAGTTTTAGGCAGCGATTATTGCCGTCCAAGATAAGAGCCTTCATATGCGCCGTTACGTGGCGGCGATAGGCCAGCACCGTCTCAAGGGACGGGCGAGTGAGCATGCCCCGGCGATCCCGCGCATGTCGTTCCCCAACACCATCATAATATGAATTGAAAAGATAACTGAAATTTGTGTCGAACCGTGCGTCTTCGCCGAGTTCCGGCACGATGATAAATTCTTCGTAAAACCAACTTGTATGCGCCAAATGCCATTTCATCGGACTTGCATCCGGCATAGATTGCACAGTGGCGTCGGCGTCGCTTAAATTCTCCGCTAGACTTTCAGTAAGCAACCGGCCTGCTTTGTAACTCTCCCACTTAGTCTCTAGCTCTTCTGAATCAATTTCATTCAATTGTGGAGAGGCAATCATAATAAATCCTTCGTGTCAGCGCTGTTTGACGAACACCTAAGCTAGCTGGATGGTTCCTTTTTCGCGCCGTATCTGTTTGGAACCAATCTCAGGGTTGGGTCATTAGACTTTCATAACGCTTCGCCGGAGATGCCTCCATGACTAACCTTCCCAAACTTCCAGAGCTCAAAGCCGTTATTTTCAATACGTCTCTGAAGCGCGATACAGAGCAATCTCACACCCAAATTCTTTTGGACGCAATATCCAACCTTATGAAAAGGGCAGAGATCGAGGTGACATCTTTTCATATGGTCAATCATAGTGTTCCTCCGGGAGTTTATCCGGACATGACTGAGTATGGCTATGATAAAGATGAATGGCCTGAGATTTGGAAAACGGTAAGAGAGGCAGATATACTGATTATCGGCACTCCCCTTTGGCTCGGAGAAGAAAGTTCTGTCTGCCGTATCCTTATTGAACGGCTCTACGCGATGAGCGGCGTCTTAAACGATGACGGTCAAAGTATTTTCTATGGGAAAACAGGCGGGGCCGTTATTACCGGGAATGAAGACGGCATAAAGCACACGGCAATGAGCCTCCTATTTGCTATGCAGCATTTAGGCTACACCATACCGCCACAAGCCGACTGTGGCTGGATTGGCGAGATCGGGCCTGGGCCCTCCTTCGGAGATAAACAAGAGAACGGGATTACCGGGTTTGACAGTGATTTCACCAAGAGAAACACGACGATCATGACGTGGAATATTATGCAACTTGCTCACCTGCTTAAATCAAATGGAGGGTTTCCTAAATATGGAAATGATCGAAAGGGTTGGGAAGACGGTGAACAATTTGGATTTGAATTACCGCACCGCTCTATTGACTAATTATTTCCCATCGAGACATTTAGTTTACGTGCAAAATCTCTTTCAAGACGCGTAGTTGTTCCATAAAGGCATTTGATCCCGGCGCAATGAGTTCCACATGGCCTTCATTTGGAATAATGATCGCTTCCGCCTCGTCCCCTGATTGTTCGGCTTTGGCTGTAAAGCTATCACATAATGCGGGCGGGGAGATGCGATCTTTTTCTCCATTTACGCTGTAGAGTATTATTCCTGTCGGCAGAAGGCGATCGCTAGAGGTATCAGACAGAGGATCAGCTCGGATATTCGAAGCCGGTCCTGTCAGCTTATCTTTAATATCCGCGAGGCAGGATTTCAGAGTAAGGGGCTCGGACACTTCCAAATCTGCCAAACCTCCGGAATTTACAACGCCCACCATCGGCAAAGGCGTGCCAACGGCTAAAGCGCTTGTGTCTGGAAGATTTTTTCGTCCTGCCAGCCAAGTTATCAAATGTCCTCCGGCGGAATGCCCAAACCCGGCCACACGGTTGAGGTCTAGGTCAAAATGCTCGGCATAGTCGCGCATAGAGTCTGCGCCATGGGCAACGTCTTGAAACGTGCCGGGATATCCGCCCCCATCCTCATCAACGCCGCGATATTCAATATTCCAGACCGCCAGGCCTTCTTGGCGCATCGCTTCAGCGGCGTAATTCATTAGGCTGCGATCAGCGATGGATTTTTGCCAACACCCCCCATGAACCATGAGAACAATTGGGTGTGGTCCGGGCTCATCCGGGAGCCATACATCCACAATATCGGTTTTCCCGTCCCCGGTGCGAACCGTTTTCGTTGGATGCGCTTTCGGGCGGTTAGTCAGATCAGCCCAGCTCATCAATGGGGTAGGTTCGCTCATAACAGTATCCTTATCGGTCGTTTGGATTTGAGATGTTTGGTTCATCATCGTCTCACACGCCACTAAAGAAAGTGCGGTAAAACCAAGCAGGACAGGAAAGCTAAATTTAATCATGACATCAGATCTCTTTTGGAGTGTGTGCGAAACTCTACTGGTCAATCTGGGGGATGTCATGCAAAACAATTTTATGAAAATTGCGACCACGAGAGATCAGGCTTCTGCCTTCGATGCCCAAGACCCATTGGCCCATGTCAGAGTCCACTTTAAATTACCGGAAGATGTTACTTATCTTGTCGGGCACTCCCTCGGACCGCCTCACAGCGCCGCGCTAGAGAGACTAAACCATTGCGCTACAGAGTCTTGGGCGAAGGGACTTGTGGGGTCGTGGAATAGTGCCGGTTGGTTTGATCTTGCGGCAAAGCTTGGCGGAAAACTTTCAAGCCTAATCGGTGCTGAGCAGGATGAAGTGATGGTAACGGACACCGTCTCCGTCAATCTCTTCAAACTTGCCGCGAGCGCCCTGCCCCTAACACAAGGCGCGCGGCAGATTTGCGTTGATGCTGAGGAGTTTCCTACAGACCAATATGTTGCTGAGGCCTTTGCGGATTTGATAGGTGTATCGTGTCGACGCGTCCAGCCCGGTGAGGATTTCGGCGCGCTCTCTGATGGCGGCGTCTATATCAAAAGCGCGGTGAACTACCGCTCCGGCGAACGCGTCGATATGAAAGCCTATGAACTAAAGGCCCGAGAATCCGGTGCTTTGCTTCTCTGGGATCTCAGCCATGCAACGGGCGTCATCGCTCTGGACATGAAAAAGGCAGGCGCAAAACTCGCCACGGGTTGCACTTATAAATATCTGAACGGCGGACCGGGCGCGCCGTCTTTCATATATGCCAAGAAAAGCCTACTACCAAAGTTATATACACCGCTCCCCGGCTGGATGGGACATGCAGCGCCATTTGAATTTGAAGGCCGATATAGGCCAAGGGAAAGCGCAGCGCGGTTCGCTTCGGGCACGCCGCCTATACTCTCTTTATCTGCCCTACAAGGCGCATTAGAGGCCTTTGAAGGAGCGGACATGAAAATCCTTGAGGCGAAAGCCGGGGCGCTTGGCGATCTATGTATCGCGCGTGCAGAGGAAATCGGACTTGAAGTTATATCACCCCGCGTCGCTTCTAAGCGCGGCGGGCATGTAAGTTTAAAGGTTAAGAACGGTTATCCCGTCACCCGAGCCCTTCACGCGAAAGGGTTTCAAAGCGATTTTCGCACACCCGATACCATCCGGTTCGGGTTTTCGCCACTATATCTTCGCTATGTCGATGTCTGGGATTTAATGGAAACCCTGTCCAATATCGTGGAAACAAAAAGCTGGGATGCGCCGGAGTTTCATGCCCGATCAGAAGTTACATGACCTATTAGATATACATAAAGCCCGCAAAAAGCGGGCTAAATTCAATCAAATCTGTATTTGATTTAGCTCTTATATTTTACGCTACAGCCATAAGGCGCAGATTCTGGTGTGGCGACAGGACGACCGGCCTCCAAATCAGCAAGAGCCGAGGCTACGTAGTTTTCGGCGCCTTCAATAGTGGCAGGGTTTGAAGAACGGTTATCATCGATCGCGCCTTGATAAACCAGAGTTTGGTCGGGCGTAATGACATACATATGCGGGGTCGTTTTGGCATTAAAGGCTTTCCCCATTTCTCCTTCTGGATCGAGAATAACTTTTGTCGGAGCTGCGTCCCATTCTGCGATCAACGCATTTGCACTTTCTCCGTCTTCATATCCTTGTTTGCCAGGCGCGCTAGAAATTACAGTTAACCAAACAGTCTGGCCGTCAGCCGTTGCCGATTTTTGCAATTTTTGCATGTTATCTGAGTCATAATGTTTTTGAACATAAGGACAGCCCTTATTCGTCCATTCCAGAACGACTCTCTTACCTTCGAAGTCGGAGAGGTTATGTGTCTCCCCATTTGAGTCCGTTATAGTCATGTCCGGAACTTGGCTCCCTGTAGCCACTTCGGCAAAAGTGGTTGTCGAAAGGGTTAAAGCCACGACGCTGAGAGTTGTGGCAGCAAATTTTGTCATAATACGCATGAAACTGTCCTCACATTAAAATTTTAAAGCCCGCTCCCTTATGATGAAAGTCAGGATTTTGAGCCGTTTGTAGCTCTTCCAATAGCCTCTTTTACCACATCATATGTCAAAACTTGAGGCAAAACCTCTGCCCTCACGGAATTTTCATCAGACGAGAAGACTAGATATAACGGAACGCCAGCCCGGCCATAGCGTTCCAATTCCCGCGCTATCTCGTCATTCTTATTAGTCCAATCCGCCACAAGAAAAGCCGTATTCGTGTCGAGGAAAAGCTGCTTGGTTTTCTCTTTCTCAAGCACAAGGGTTTCATTGACTTTGCAGGTCACGCACCAAGCGGCTGTGAAGTCAACGAAGACAGGTCTTCCTTCAGCGCGAAATTCATCGACCCGTTCAGTTGACCAAGTCTCTTGTGTCAAATCTATTGTTGAGGAAGATTCAGGACGAACAGATAAACAAACAGCAATCGCCAGAATAAGCGAGAAAATCGCAAGACCTTTCGCAAAAATTCTGTCAATTTTAAGCGCCCAAACCGCTAAAGCGACAAGGAGCATAGCGGATAAAACTTGTAACAATCCTATTGGGCCAGCTTGCAGAGTTAATACCCAGACCAACCATATTGCGGCGGCAAACATGGGAAAGGCAAGTAACTCCTTGAACCTGGTCATCCAAAGGCCGGGCTTGGGCAAGACCTTTAGTAAGCTCGGGACATAGGCAATGAGCACGAACGGAAATGCAAACCCGATCGCAAGGGCTATGAAAACCGCGACAGTGACGCCGACAGGCTGTGCGACAGCATATCCTATCGCTCCGGCCATGAAGGGCGCTGTGCAGGGCGTCGCGACTATCACGGCTAATAATCCTGTAAAGAATGATCCTCTTATTCCGCCCTTGGTTGTGAGCCGGGAACCGGTGTTTTGAAACGACGTTCCAAATTCATATGCGCCCAAAAGGTTCAGCCCAACGGCAAAGAGTAAAAGAGCTAATCCAGCCACGACTAACGGCGATTGTAATTGGAAGCCCCATCCGATTTCGCTGCCCGCCGATTTCAACGCAATGAGCATAATCGTAAGCACCAAGAATGTCGCGATAACACCTGCCGTATAGGCCCAAGCCTCACGGCGGATAACGGTCCGCTCTCCATGCGCAGTCTTTGCGATACTCAGTGCTTTCATAGAAATGACTGGGAAAACACAGGGCATGAGGTTTAAAATAAGGCCGCCTAGCAGAGCTCCGAAAATGGCGCCCATTAGCGTAAAAGAACTGGCCGTTGCTATCCCTACCTCGTCCGCGCGGTCGTTCAGCCCAATGTCAAGATTATCGCCAACTTGAACCGTAATTTCGGAGCCTGTCCGAGTTCCGTTTTCCTGATAAGACAGTACGCCGACAATTTCTTCTGGAAGTCCATTTTCCCAAGCAAAATCAGACGCAGCCCGAATCTCGACCCCGTGTTCACCAAACGCGACTCTCTGAGGCGCAGAGTGCTGAACGACGCCTTGGTCAAAAGGAAAGAAATAAGCATCAGAAAAATCGGCTTCCGGCAGATCTGTTAATGTCAGAACAGCTTCTTCGCCTTCTTGTCTAATCCCCGCAGAAAGAGAGGCGAGCTTTGGTGCCCTATTCAGTGCGTCCTGAATTAAAGGATTCCAACGCGCGTCCTTCATAGTTTCGCCAATTGCGATGTCTATAGAGGCGCTACCGTTCTCCGGAATGCAAATATCTGCACAGACTAGATAATAAAAATCGAGCGTCAGAGTTTGAATTGTTCCTGGTTCTGCCGCTTCCGGTACGGTCACTGAAACCGGAAAGAGCGGCGCTCCTTCAAAGCCGTAATTTATGATCGGCCCGGTCGGCAGGGTCATGGGAAGCGGCCAAGTTATGTCCCCTGCGTTCCACCCTTCCGGCAATTGCCAATCCAGCTGAACGGGCTCACCGCTATCGCCGGGGTTGCGCCAATAAGTGTGCCAGCCAGTATCCAATATCGTTCTGAGGGCAATTTCGAATGTCTCGCCCGGGGCGGCGCTGTCATTTGAACTTACCAGAGAAGCAATCACTTTGCCTGTATCTACGGATTCACTTTCGGCTGCATAACTCGGCAAAGACGCAGCGAGAAAGAAACAAAGGCTCAAGAAAAAGGCTTTCATATAGATTTCTTACTTTATTCCTGACGCGAGGGAAATGGCGTAAGCCGCCAGATAACGCAGAGGTGAAGTCAGCAAAACAAAGAAAAACCCGAATTGTTTCCAATCCGGGTTTTTCACTCTAATATCATATAAAATTATGCGGCAGGCTGGTTTGCCTGACGCCGCAATGTCATATTCACTAGTCGCTGCCAGTTTCCGAGGGAAACGAGATGAGCGTGAGCCACAGCCAGATAGCCTTTGTCTGAAAATTCTTTCAGCTTATCAGCTGGCAAAGCCTTCATTTTTTGTTCACTGACGGCGAAATAATCCGCGATTTTCTGAAGCGGCGCTTCAGAACCATCCGCGTTATTTCCGCGGAAGTTCATGACTTTTGATTCGAACAAATCAGCGGCTTTAAAGTCTTCAATCATTTGCGCAGTTGCCTGACGATCACGCTCATAATTTTGCAAGAATTGAAAAGCTTCTTTGGTAAAGGCCGATGTGTCGTCCTTATCAAAGAAAGTTTGTGTCGGAGCTTTATCTGTAACGCATTCTGCTTCGGTATCAACGCAGACAATGAAGCGATCATTGGCTTGGTCACCAGCAAGAACAAAGGGATAACGGCGGGCAAAAGCAGGCATGTAGAAGTCCTGTTTATACTGGCCCTCCTCTACAAAAAGGTTTTCTTTTTGGCGAATACCCATCACAGCTAAAGGCGCTTTATCTTCACCGGCGAAAATAACAGGCATAGACGCCGCAGCAGCGCCGAATTCAGGGGCTGTCATGGGTAGAAAATGCTGATCCGCCATAAAGTCAAAAGGTCGATCTACCGGTTTAACGCCGAATTTGGAGTGGTTATCTTTGGTCAGGGGCTGCGGGTTTTTATAGAACATTACATTCCCGCTTATGGCAGGTGCCTGATTACCTGTAGTCTGGGCGTCTGGTTTTTTGGCCATGGTGGTCCTTCCCCTAATGGCAGTTACGTATTTTCGGTGGTCAAAACGACACCGGCTCCGCCTCTTCAAAGTGGCGAAGCTTGAATCTCCGCAAGGCTTTAGACAATTTAAATGCTGCATTCAATAATGGATTGATTCCTTTCACAGCAAGGCAAAACAGTCTAAAGACAAATGATTATGAGCGAAGATGGCACAGCAAATGACCTAGAAGACCGATTGGAGTCGGCTCGCGGAATCGTTCTGGATAAAGGCGAGAGATTCACGCCGCTCCGCGAACATGTATTGGAACTCATCATTTCCGATGGTCACGCCGTAAAAGCTTATGATCTTCTCGACCGCCTGAGTCCGGAACTCGGGTCTCCCAAGCCGCCAACTGTTTATCGGGCGTTGGATTTTCTTTCTAAGCATGGACTGATTCACCGCGTCGAAGCCTTGAATGCCTTTATCGCCTGTGATCATAGCCATAAAGGCCATCTCGCCGAATTTTTCATTTGCGAAACCTGCCAATCCGTGGAGGAACGGCACGCTCATGATCATGCCGATTGTAAACCAGACGGGTTTAGTATCCGCCGAAGTGTCGTTGAACATTACGGCCAATGCGCGAAATGCGCCGCTTGATCTGAATTATGCCTTTTATTTTAACATGGGCGGGAGAGTGTTCTGCATGGGAATGTGACCAGCTTGGCCACCTCAACATGCGGCATTATGTATATAAAACTGCCCAAGCCCGGGCGGGCCTTATTATCCGCATGGGGTTACCCGAAGCGTTTAAGCCCGATACATCCAGTTCAATACGGGTCAAAGATTTTCACATAAAATATCAAGGCGAAGCGCGTCCCGGCGATCCGTTGAAAATTGAGAGCGCAGTGATTTCCCTCAATGAAGATACGGCGGAACTTTGCCATATTATGTATCACAAGAACGGTCGCATTGCGTCCACAGTCGTGGAAACGATTGAGCATATTTACCTTCGTGAAAAGCGTAAATTTAAATGGCCGTCGCGCGTCCGTAATAATGTCGACACTTTTAAAGCGGAACTGCCCACCCCGGCCAAACCACGTAATATTGACCTGTCTGATCCACATAAGGGAATGGGCCTGGCAGAGCTTCATGCCCTCGGGGCAAAAACAATCGGCGCCGGCGTTTTTGGTCCGGAAGAAACCGACAGTACTGGAAGCGTTACCCCCCAGGCATTTTTCGGGCGCACAACTTCCTCTATTGGTTGGTATGATAGGGGCTGGCCGGAAGTACATGACGCGGAAAACCGTGAAGACGGCATCATGGCGGCGTTGCTGGAAGCGCGCGCCGTATTTCATACTTGGCCAGAAGCCGGCGACGCCTATGCCTATGTACCGGGAGTTTTGGGAGCAAATACCTATACCCGGACTATCCTGCATAATGTGCTAAATCCGATCACCGGACAAAGTTATATGAACACTGTTGCGGTAGGCTGTTTGTTTAACACGAGAACCCGAAGCCTTATAAAAGCTACTCCCGAACAAGTGGCCGAAGTAAATAATGCCTTAGTTGACGGGTTACACGCCTAATCGGGCCCGCTCGATCGCACGTATAAGAGCCGCTTGGGCAAAAGTCGGTTCATTAAGCGGAAACATATGGTCAAAGCCTGCTTGTCTTTGGACGTTTTTCTTTCCTACAATCGCCTTCATTCTTTCCCGGGACAAGAGGGTATTAGGGGCATTAATCGTTGCGAAGATGATTTGCGTATTTTCCTTCGGAAGGCTTTGCGCCGCTTTGAAAAGGTTATGGCCATGGGCCGGATAAATCGCCTGTTCCCATTTCGGGTCACAAGCCAAACGCCATCCCTCCCCGTCTGGCTTTAAACCTCCAAGCACATAATCCATCAAAACCTCGTCCGAAAATTTCTTGAATATGCCGCGCTTATGATAACGTTCATAAGCTTGCTCGATTGAACCGAATTCTGAGCGCCGCCGCTCCGCCTTAGCCGCAATGGCAAGATGTTTTTTCATCATCTCGACCCATCCGGGTATATGAAAAAAGGGTCTCATCCAAAACGGCATGATAGGAGAGTCGAAACCGACAAAGCCTTTCAGTTTTCCCTTGAGCGCAGGAGCGCATAATATTCCGACAGATGCTCCTAAAGAGTGTCCCGCAATAACAATATCTCCGTCAACATAACGATCAACAAAATCCAAAACATCATCGCGAAACTGATAAAAGGTTCGTAGTTTTTCAGGATTATAGGGCAAAGTGGAATAGCCATGCCCCCGCAAATCCAGCGCAACACTATGAATTGTTAGCTTCTCTAATATCACGCGGTAACTTCTCGCGTTAAACCCGTTGGCGTGAAGCATAATAAGACCAATGGGCTCTTTGGTGGGACCGAAATGCACAGTAGATAAGCTGCCGCCATTCACTGCGTGATCGCGGCGATCAATTTCCAATTTCGTGGGTATCATTTTTTTGATCGCTCTTGATATTCTAAGTAAAGCTCGTCCAAAGCGCGGAAGGTTAATTTGTCAGAATACCAAGCGCCTGTATCCAAGAAATAACGATTACCGAGCCAGCGCGCCGAATCTAAAGGGGTGTGGCCGTGTACAGTGAAGTCCACCCCTTTAACTTTAGTCTTTTTCCGGTTTCGTAAAACGCGGCGTCCCCAAAGCATTGTCGCGCGGCTCTTTTCTTTATCACGCGTTTTCCGCCAAGAGGTTCCGTCTGGCTCTGCGTGGCAGATTCCCACACGAAAATTATCCGATTTGACAGTCAAGGAAACAGGTTGCTTGGCTAAAGTCTTCGCCCATTTTTTTTGATCTTTACGCGGAATTTTGGAGAGCCATTTTCCGTTACTGCGTGTCCAGTCTTTTAGTTTCCCAGACTGGACCGCCTCCACCATCATTTCCTCATGGTTTCCTAAAACCATAAAAAACCACTTCTTTTTCAGCAAGTTCAAACACTTTAGACTTTCCGGACCGCGGTTAATAATATCGCCCACCGAAAAAATCCGATCTGACTTTCTATCAAACCCTTGCGCTTTCATCTCGTGTTTAAGTAAGTCATAGCGTCCATGAATATCCCCCACGACAAAATCACGGCCTTTTTTATTTTTGGCGATCAGTTTATGCATGGAAGGAATGGGCTGCTTAATCCTAGACGGCGTGAATCTTCTCCGGGTCAAGGTCATCCTTAATCGCCTGATCCAAAATGGCAAAGACCTCTTTGCGGGATCGTTTCTTTGTGTTGGCAAAAGCTGTCATATTCAGCTGACCAAACATCTGGCCAGCCAAGCTGGCAGCCATAGGCATTTGATCGCTAGGAATTATTCGGTCAATAAAGCCGGCGTGAAGAGCGCCTTTTGGATTGAAAATTTCGGCGTTAATGACGCAGCGGTTGAAGTAATTTTTCGCCAGACGGTATCGTCCCAGCTCAATGCCGAAATTATGCATAGTCATGCCAATGAGAGTCTCATTAAGACCCACCTTATATTCTCCGTCTGCTATCATGCGGTAATCGCACGCCAAAATCAGGAATGCGCCCATAGCAATCGTGTGGCCTGTTGAGAGAGCGATAACAGGACGAGGAAATTCCAGAATACGGCGCGCGAGTTTGGACCCCAACGAAGTTAGTGTCATAGCCTCTTTGGGTCCGGCCTGCATTTCCTTCAAATTGAACCCGCCGGAAAACATGCCTTCGCGCCCGGTCAATATAACAATTGCCTCATCTTTTTCGGCTTTGTCAAAAGCGTCATTCAACTCGCCAATCATGGCCGTGGACAAGACATTAGCTTTGCCGTCATCCATGGTAAGGGTCGCGACATTGCCTTCAAGGGCATAGGTAACGAGGTTGGTCATAGTGCTTTCCTTTTCAATCCTTCCCCATGGGGAGAAGAAAGTGTTTACAAACTTCGCCCAATAAGAACTTTCATAATTTCGTTTGTGCCACCATAAATCCGTTGTACGCGGCTATCGCGATACATACGGCCAATGCGGTATTCATTCATAAAGCCGTAGCCGCCGTGAAGCTGTAAACATCGATCAATGATTTCACATTCTTTATCTGTGACCCAATATTTGGCCATAGATGCCGTGACGGTGTCGAGTTCCCCCTTCAAATGTTTAGCAGCGCAATCATAGACAAATGTTTTGGCAATTTTAACGAGTGTTTTGCATTCGGCCAATTCGAATTGCGTGTTCTGGAAATTGATGATTGGTTTCCCGAAAGCTTGCCGCTCTTTACAATACTCAATCGTCAGGCGAAGCGCTTCTTCCATTTGGGCAACGCCCTGAACCGCGATGTTGAGGCGCTCTTGCGGCAATTCTTTCATAAGCTGAATGAAGCCGTGTCCCGGCTCCGGGCCGAGAAGCGCGTCGGCGGGGACTTTCATATCATCAAAAAATAGCTCGGCTGTGTCTTGCGCGTCCATTCCGACCTTGTCGAGAATCCGGCCTCGGCGGAAACCTTCTAGGTCGTCCGTTTCAACAACAAAAAGCGATTTGGACATTTTTCCTTCGCCGCCTGTATCGGCCACGACAACCACCAGATTGGACGTGCCGCCATTCGTGATGAAAGTTTTGGAGCCATTAATAACCCAGCCATTTCCGTCTTTTTTGGCGGTGGTTTTGACATTTTGAAGGTCTGACCCTGTGCCAGGCTCTGTCATGGCGATAGAGCCAACAAGCTCGCCCGAAGCCATACGTGGGAGCCATTTCTGCTTCTGCTCTTCTGTGCCGTAATGCAGAATGTAAGGCGCAACAATCGCGTTGTGGAGAGATAGGCCGAACCCGTCCACATCCGCGCGGGGCAATTCTTCCATGATAATCATTTCATGGCGATAATCGCCTCCGCCCCCGCCATATTCTTCAGGAATAGCCGCATTCAAAAGCCCCATTTGGCCAGCCATATTCCAATATTTCCGATCCACTTTTTTATTCTTCCGAAATTCTTCGGAATGCGGTGCCATTTCGCGCGCGTAGAAGCCGTGTACGGCTTCGCGGAAGATATTTATGTCTTCCTCGTCATACCAACTAGGGTTTTTGAAATCGAGTATGTTGTCAGCCATTAAGTCATTCCTCTTTATTTATGGGTCCCCGGCCAAATAGCCGGGTCTTTTATTTGTCGTTATTTATCTTAAAACGCCGCTTCTTCGAGAGCCATGACAGGTTCTGCGCCTGTCTTTATTTTTGCGAGATGGGCGTCGAGCATCGGCAACATCCGAAGCATAAAGAAACGACCTGTAATGATCTTGTTCTTATAGAAGGACTCATTCGATCCATCATCAATTTTAGCCTGCGCGACGACCGCCATTCGTGCCCACATATAGGCCAATGTCGAAAGCCCCATCATATGCATGTAATCGACAGAGCCCGCGCCCGCATTGTTCGGATCGGACATACCGTTTTGCATGAGCCACATTGTCGCTTCGGTTAATTTCTTTTGAGCGCTCTCCAAACCATTCATAAACTCGGATAGGTTTTCAGTGTCTTTGTTTTCTTTCAAAAACTCACCGATCTCGCTGTTAAGTGCCATTAGAGCGCGGCCACCATTGCGGGCGAGTTTACGGCCTACCAAGTCGAGCGCTTGAACCCCGTTTGCCCCTTCATAGATCAAGGCAATACGGTTATCGCGAACAAATTGGCTCATGCCCCATTCTTCGATAAATCCGTGACCCCCAAAAATTTGCTGGCAATCGATCGTAGTCTTCATCGACATATCGGTGAGATAGCCTTTAATAACAGGTGTCAGAAGACCCAAATAATCGTCGCATTTTTCGACGAGTTTTGCGTCGTCTGAATGCTTCTCAATATCTTCCTGTTTAGCCGCCCAATAAAGGAGCGCCCGTCCCGCTTCGTTGAATGATTTGGTTTCCATCAACATGCGGCGCACATCCGGATGGACAATGATTGGATCCGCAGGTTTGTCTTCTTCTTGCGGCCCGGCCAAGGAACGTCCTTGCAGGCGGTCTTTGGCATAAATTGCAGCATTTTGATAAGCAACTTCTGACTGGCCGAGACCTTGTAAGCCAACACCGATACGGGCCTCGTTCATCATTACAAACATAACGCGAAGGCCTTTGTTTTCTTCGCCGATAAGATACCCTTCCGCGTCATCATAATTCATAACGCAGGTCGAGTTTCCGTGAATGCCCATTTTCTCTTCAATGGAGCCGCAGGACACGGCATTGCGTTCGCCCGGATTCTCGTTCTCATCCAGTTTGAATTTCGGGACAATAAAGAGCGAAATACCCTTAGTGCCTTCAGGCGCGCCTTCGATACGGGCCAAAACCAGATGAACAATATTATCGGACATATCGTGTTCACCGGCGGAGATAAAAATCTTCTGACCGGAAATTTTATAAGTCCCGTCGTCATTTGGAACGGCTTTCGTTTTCAACAGACCCAAATCCGTTCCGCAGTGCGGCTCTGTCAGGTTCATCGTCCCAGTCCAATCACCGGCGATCATTTTCGGAAGATAAGTCTGTTTTTGCTCTGGCGTGCCGCTCGACATAATCGCTTTGATGGCGCCCCCTGTGAGGCCAGGATACATGGCGAAGGCCATATTGGACGACGTCCACATTTCTGATGCGGCGATGCCTAACATACCCGGCATGCCTTGTCCGCCGAACTCAGGGTCCAAAGACAATCCCGTCCAGCCATTTTCAGTCATTTGTTTGAACGCCTCTTTAAAACCTGTCGGTGTCGTGACAGATCCATCTTCATGGCGGACGCAACCTTCGTGATCGCCAACGGCATTGAGCGGCGTCAAAACTTCCTCAGCAAATTTAGCACTCTGGTCGAGTACAGCATCCGCAAGATCGCGGTCTACTTCTGAAAAAGCCTCATAAGATTGCAATTCCTCGAAACCGAGAACTTCATGCAATAGGAACTGCATATCACGTATGGGAGCTTTATAACTTGGCATTGTCTATCCTTTTACTGTCTATCTAAGGGACTCTATGTGTGTTTGGGAGCCGCAAAATCGTCGGCCTGGTAGTCAAAGCTGTAGCCCTGCCCTCCATCGGAATGGGCAAAACTCTTTTTGAAAGCGGCTTCATACTTTGCAGCGAGACTTTCGACGCTTGGCTCTTCTTCGGCTTGAGTCAGATGGTCATCAATAATTTCAACAATTTCACTGAGGTCGCGGGCCATAATATCAATGTCTTCGCGGCGTCGTTTCAGCCCTTGAAGAACCGTTTGAAAACTGGACTTACGGATTTCCAGCTCTTCCCTGTCGGAGACCTTACCTTCGGTAACATCTAATACAGCTTTTATGTCGTCGAGAGAAAATCCCATCCGTTTGGCCCGCATAATACGTTCAAAGCGCGCTCTGTCGGCAGCCGAATAAAATCGAGCGCCCGCCTCGTCGCGATCGGGACTTAGCAAACCTTTATCCTCGTAAAATCGCAAAGTGCGCGCTGTCACATCAAACATATCCGCGAATTGGCGAATGCCCCAATCTGAACTTTTCGTTTTATTTGAATTCGCCTGCATTCACTCCAAATAGTTTACGTTTACGTAAACGTCAATGCTGTATTTCACTTACCTCGACGATGGCCTTAATAGTTTCTTGGTTAAATGGTTAACGCCTTAACCGCGTGTTAACTACGATGAGGGCATTTTAAACCAGAGGGCATGGGTGATTCTAAATTTCTCATGATCTGCGGGACATATATTTTTTGAGATTTTAATGAGTCAGTCATCAGGAGACAGCCAGAAGGAAGCGACGCCCGAGAAAACGGTGTCTGAAGCGGATGCGTCCTCACCTTCTGAAAAAGCTGCCTCTACAACATCAAAAAAGACTTCCTCTACAAAGAGAGCCTCCGGCTCCAAAAAGTCCACCGCCAAGAAAAATACGTCAAAAAAACCTGCAAAGCCGGTGTCTAAGAAAATGACCCTTGCGGAAATGCAGTCCTCGTTAAAGTCCCTTGAAACACGAATGAAACGAGCCGACACGTTGACGCGAAAGAGCGTTAAAACATTAGAGGAAGTTGTCGAAAGCCTCGATGCACGGACTCAGAAAGACAATGACAATCAAAAGTCAGCCTTGTCACAGCGGGTTGGGCGTCTTTCCAGTGATTTAGAAGAAGGTCTCGCGACAACGCGCGCCGAAATTAAAGCGGCGCTTGCCTCAGCCCTTGCCAATCCTAACCCCAATCCAGCTGATGTAGAAACTGCGGTCGCGCAGGCTATGTCGCGCCTTAATGATACGGAAACGCAGCAAGCCCAAGCGATTGCCAAGATCAATCGGCACTTGGCCAATCTCGCGAAAGCTGTTGAAGACCGCCTTGCCACAGATCAAATCGCCGCAACCGAAGCGCTCCACCGGGTCCAAACTCAACTTTCAGACCAAATAGAATCTGTTGAAACGGAGTCGGCTAAAGCCATCGGCTCTATCGGCGGAAAAGTCGCCACCCTTTCAGAAGCCTTGGAAGCGCGTCAGTCCCGCATAGATGCGTCTCTTACTGAAAAAGTTTCCGACCTCGCCGCGAGAACCCAAGCCGAATTTGATAAAAAGACAAACTCTATGGAAGAGCGCATCAAAACGCTCGAAATGGCCGAGCGTGAAGCGGCGCTCCAACGCCCGGATGGAATGTCGGCAGAAATAGCAGCGAACGTCTCGGCACTTTCAGGACAAATAGAAACCCTTCAAAGCCGATTAGACGACATAGATGCCAGCTTTACAGCTTTGCAGGCTCAAACAGATATTATGGGACAGGATCTGGTTAAAACCCAAGTTCAGCTCCAAGATACAAAATCCCAAAATCTAACGGCTCACCGCAACCCTGCTCTAGAACAGGAATCGACGCCGCCTCCCCCCTACCCGTCTGAACAGGCAACTCAAACGCCTCGCCCACATGCCGCGCCAAATCCCGCTCGTGTAAGCAATGTCATAAACATGGTTCCCGCGTCCCAGCCCTCCTCGAACCCTTACAGTCAAAGCGCGTCCGGTGAACAATCGGCCTTTGCGGCGCATGAACCTATTGAATTCGATCCATCCAGCTATCACCAAAGCAATCCCTACTCTCAACCCAACATGCCACAAATGATGCAACAATCGGCCGCGACAGCTTTTGCGCAGCCTGAATTTGCGCCGGAACTAATGCCGGAGTCGGAAGAATACTCCGTTAATGAACCGTCCCCTTATCAAGACGACGCGTATTCTGAAGAGACCTATCCCTACGAACAATACGCGGCGCAAAACTATCAAGATGTCGAGTCTATGCCGGCGGGAGATCCTCTCTTGCCTTATGCTGACCCAGCCTACGCTGAAACCGGGACACAAGCGGGGCATGAAACGATAGAGGCCGTTCGAATTGGCGAGCCTGATAAAAGCCGAAAAAGCCGCCGTAAGGATAGACAGGCGAATAGCGCTAAATCTGGACTCGGAGGTTCATCTCTCTTTACGGCCCGTAATTTGCGGGTAGCAGCCTTGGCAACAGGGTTGACCCTTGTCACCTTATTTATGGTTAAATCGTTTCTGACAGACAGTTCTGAAAATCCTGTTACGTTACAATCTAAACCTTCAAGCCCGTCTGTCGAACAATCCTTAAATCAGCCATCTCAGGCGCCTGACCTTCCACCTAGAGGCCCTCTCACGCCGGAAATGCCTGTTTCAGATGCCTCAACTCCTGAAGGCTCAACTTCAGAATCTATGATGCCAGAAGCTCCGGCGGCAAACCTTCAAAACGCATCCCAAGCGGAACCCACCCCGCCTATTGGGACCTATGAAGATACTGCTATGCCGAAAATTTCTGATGAAGGCATCAGTACGTTGGAAAGCGCGGCCCAAAAAGGTGACGCCGTAGCTCAGTTTCAGCTCGGCTTGTCCTATCTCGAACAAAACCGCGTTGCCGACGGGGTTAGCCTTATTCGTTCGGCCTCACAGACCTTGCCTGCAGCCCAATATCGACTTGCCAAACTTTATGACAGCGGTATCGGAGTTAAAAAAGATACCTCTCTCGCCCGCGACCTAACAGAACGCGCAGCCCGGGCCGGCAATCGCATCGCCATGCATGACCTTGCTATATATTACGCCTACGGAAATGGCGACGTATCTGTTGATATGGAAACTGCAGCCGGTTGGTTTGCAAAAGCGGCTGAGCGCGGCGTCGTAGACTCACAATTCAACCTCGCTATTCTGTTCGAAAACGGACAGGGTGTTGAGCAAAGTCTTCCGGACGCTTATTTCTGGTATGCCATCGCAGGAGAGCAAGGCGATCAAACTGCTGCCGCTCGAATCTCGGCTTTGGAAAATCAAATGCCTCCGAGCGATATTGAAGCCGCCAAAACCCGCGTCGCAAACTTTAGGCCCGTACAAATAAACGGCGCAGCAAATGGTATTTTTAAAGACCTACCTTGGTCCAAAGTCGGCCCTTCTGCGGCCGCCCAAACCAAAGCCGAAATTAAAGAGGCCCAGATTCTACTCACTGATATGGGATTTGAAATCGGGGCGGCAGACGGCATAATGGGTGAAAGAACCCGCAACGCCATTCTCGGCTTCCAACGCGCGAACAACCTCTCTGAAACAGGCCTAGTCAACGGCGCTCTCTTAGATCGTCTGGAAAATGCCAGCAGAGCCTGAAGACACTTTACAAATTTTACGCGCAACAACGTCTGAAGATGTCGCCGACGTTAAATCATTATTTCTATCCTATCTGACATTCGTCACGGAGTATCTGGGGCAAGACCTGTCTTTTCAAGGTACCGAAAAAGAATTTGCTCAATTCCCGCAAACCTATACCGCGCTATATTTGGCTAAAAAAGATTCTATAGCCGTCGGCGCGGTAGGTCTTAAGCTGCTTCGTCCAGAGGTGATTGAACTCAAACGTCTCTATGTGGCGCCCAATGGACGGGGACTAAATCTTGGAGAAAAATTAAGTCAAGCCGTTATCAACGAGGCCCGCCGCCTCGGCTACACTTACCTTTATCTAGACACCGACCCCGGCCTCACCCACGCGAATGCGTTATATGAAAAATTGGAGTTTGAAGATATTCCGCAATATTACGATAATCCACTGGCAGATCAGAGCCGATATATGCGCTTAGCCCTATAGGAGATATCGCCAATAGGTTACCTGTTTTCTTGGAAGCTGCCTGAACAGACTTTTTCTTCTGTCCACATAAAAAGCCCCGGCCTGACGGACGGGGCTAATGGACGCCAAATTACAGTAAATGGAATTGGCGACTGATTATCAATGCGTTCGAACCAAACTCTTAATAGTCAGAGTCTGTTTCAGTGTCGGAATCTTTCTTTTGATCCATTTTCCAAGCTTCAAATTCGACTTCTGAAAGCATAGAATCTGCGTCTGCATCATAAGCAGCAACTTCTTCTTCAGTAACTGCAGGAGCGACCGCCTGGATTTCGGCAACGCTTAAGAAGCCGTCTGCGTCCGTGTCAATGTCTGCGAATGCGGGTCCGGAACCGGCAAATGCGGCGGGGGCCATTGCGAATGCGGCGATTGTAGTAATTGTAGCTAACTTTTTCATTTGGACTTCTCCATTTGATATCGGGACAACAGCGTCTCGATTGAGTGTGCTATTCCCAATTCTGCCCAAACGTTCCAGTGAATAATGCCGCTTTAAACGCATTGTAAGAGACATGGCAAAAATGTGTCAAAGACCATGGCAAGACCGAGGCACAACCGCCTATTAGGTGACTCAAACGTCATAAAACTCAGACAATCCCGACGAAACTTTGAATTTAGGACAGGCGGAAATAAGTCTGCAATCGCTTTGATTCTTACTTACTGAATCCTGAGGGCGTGCTCTATTTAGAGAAACACCATTTAAGTATAGCCTTTTGTGCGTGAAGCCGGTTTTCGGCTTCGTCCCAAACAGCGCTTTGCGGACCGTCTATGACTCCGCCGGTCATTTCCTGCCCCCGATAAGCCGGAAGGCAGTGAAGAAAAGTTGCTTCTGGTGCCGCCGTCGCCAGAAGCGCCTCATCAATTTGATAAGGAGGGAATGCGGCCAGACGCTCGTCTTTATCTGTGTCCCCCATTGAAACCCAACAGTCTGTGATAAGAGCGTCAGCGTCTTTAGCTGCTTCTTCGCGGGATAGGCCAATTTCAATCTTAGCGCCTTGAACTCGCGCCGCGTTCAATTTAGCGTCCTCTATGCGGTAACCAGGTGGACTGGAAATTCGCAGGTGATAGCCGAGCTGCGCCGCCGCATTCACAAAGCTTACCAACACGTTATTTCCGTCGCCTATCCAGGCAAGGGTCATCTCCTCCAGAGGTTTTGTTGATCGCTCTTCCAGGGTCATCAGATCAGCCATAATCTGGCAGGGGTGATTATAGTCTGTGAGGCCATTGATAATAGGGACACCAGAATGTGCGGCTAGCTCGCTCATTGTTTCATGGCTATTGGCCCGCAACATAATACCATCGACAAAACGCGAGAGAACACGCGCCGTATCAGATATGCTTTCGCCTCGTCCAAGCTGCATATCGCTACTGGTTGCCGTAATAGAGCTGCCGCCAAGTTGGCGCATTGCCATATCAAAAGAGAACCGAGTACGCGTCGAAGACTTCTCAAAAATAAGCGCAAGTGTATGGCCATACAAAGCAGGCTTTGAATCCACGAAACCCTGAGGTTGACCTTGGCGCGCCTTCTTCATCGCATGAGCGTCATCCAAAATGGCGCGAAGGTCGTTCTTTGTAAGATCGGCAAGTGTAAGAAAATGTTTCGGCATTATGATATCTATCGGTAAAAACTTGTGTTTAACGAGCTTTCGTCCCCATGAAAACAGAAATATTGCCTAAAAATTGGTCGTGTTTTTAGACCGCCAGCCCCAAAACCTCTGAGCCCCGCATATATTCAGAGGGGCTCTGCATATCTGAAAGTGAGTTTCCGAAAAACGATAAGGATCATTACAGTCTTAATGTATTGGGCAGGCCACTTTCTTTCAAATGGGATGAAATCTGATATTTGTGGCCAAATATGCGGGGGTTCTGCGTAAAAATTAGACTATTCGGTAAATAGGTCCGCAGAATTTAACCAAAAGGGGCGCCTATATCCCTAAGATTGCTTTTTTGCTCACTAAAATCTGATCTCTTGTTAAAAAGGGGGTGCGGAAGGCAATCGTGCCAGTCGCAAAACAAGATGGCTTGTAAAAACGGCGGGGCTGCCACCCCGCCAGTACAAGCCTAAAGCATTAGACGAAAGGAACCGACAATGCTGTATAGCTTGCAAAAACTTTTGAGCCCTAAATCTCGCTCTGTCAAGACAGGCGTCGCCCTTCCCCTTATTCTCGGCGCATTGTCGCTTACGCCAATGACTGCATCTGCTCTTGATATTACCGTTACAGAATACAATGTTCGTTTTGAACGGACCGCTGTGCAGTCAATCGATGGTATAGAAGGCATGTATGAAACGCTTGAGCAAAAAGCAAAAGAAGCGTGCCGATTGGGCCGAGCTGTTAATGACGCTGGTGAGTATATGACAAAAAAAGACTGCGCATCTGATCTTTTGGAACAATTCGTACAGAGCGCCTCAATAGACGCTCTGACTGATTATCATTCGGAAAAAGTCATAAATAGGAAATAAGGTTTTCGAAGTCACTAAAAGAGAGAGCCGCCCATTTCAGGCGGCTCTTTTTAGATTCAGAATCGGACAATTTTAGGCGGGAACGAAATCGTCCATTTCCCGCGCTTCCTCAAAGGCCTCACGCATAATCGCTATCGCTTCGCGGACATGATCTTCCGTAATGATCAGTGGCGGGGCAAGGCGCAACACATTATCCCCGGCAGATCCTCCGAGCATGCCTTTATCAAGCAAAAGGCCGCGAACCTCTTTGGCCGGTTTTTTAAGCTTCATACCACAGAGCAGTCCCTTACCGCGTAGCTCGTCGACGACATCGGGGAACTCATCCTTAAGCCCTTCAAATTGTTGTTTCAGAAAGTTTGAAACGCGGACAACCTGATCTAGGAACTCCGGTTTGGAAATTTCGTCCCATACCGCAATGCCAACAGCTGTTGCCAATGGATTGCCGCCATAAGTCGAACCATGCGTACCCGGCACCATTCCGGCTGCCACTTCTTCACTTGCAATACACGCTCCAAGCGGAAATCCACCGCCGACACCTTTGGCAACAGCCATGATATCAGGCTCTGCACCTTCGGCCCATTGATGGGCAAACAGCTTGCCTGTCCGGCCGGCTCCGCATTGCACTTCGTCATAAATAAGCAAGATTCCGTGTTCATCACACAATTCACGCAATCCCCGCAAACACACCTCGGGAAGCGGGCGCAATCCGCCTTCGCCCTGAACAGGCTCTACTAAGATCGCGGCAGTTGTTTCAGAAATCGCAGCTTTAAAGGCTTCATGATCTCCGAATGGCAAATGAATAAAACCAGGCAAGGACGGGCCGAACCCTTTGAGGTAATTCGGATTGCCGCCAGCATTGATAGTCGCAAATGTTCGTCCGTGAAAAGCCCCTGAGAACGTTATTATATCATAGCGATCTTCCTCGCCGCGGTCATAATGATATTTGCGCGCTGTTTTCATGGCGCACTCTAAGGCTTCCGCGCCCGAATTGGTAAAAAAGACTTTATCGGCAAAAGGCAGCGCCGCGCAATATTTGGCCGCAAGTTCTTTAGCGTTGGTCAGTTGAAACATGCCGGAGAGATGCCAGACTTTATCAGCCTGTTCTTTCAGCGCCGCTTTTGGAGCGGGATGATTATGTCCGAGACAATTGACGGAGATCCCGGCAATGAAGTCCAAGTATTTCTTGTCGTCTGCTGTGTAGAGATATGCGCCCTCTCCGCGAACGAAGTCCTGCGGAGGTGGAGCGTAAGTATTGTAGAGGTGGTCGCCTTTGGCCATTTTCTGCTCTTAAATTATGACTTGATCCGCCAGCCTGCGCGAAGCACCAGCAAGACGGTAATAAACAACACGATATTGATTGCAGATATAAAGGCAACACCGATTGCAATATTGCTGTCAGCCTCTCCTAAAAATCCAAATCGAAAGCCGTCAATGACGTAAAACAGCGGATTGAACATTATGAGTTTCTGGAAAAGTTCCGGCAGGACATCAATTCGGTAAAATGTACCGGACAGAAACGAAAGTGGTAGAATGATGAACTGATTGACCACGGCAAGTTGATCAAATTTTTCCGCCCACATACCCGACAATACGCCGACCATGGACATCATGACCGCCGCGGAAATACTGAAAAAGAGGACGGCCCAGACATGGGTTGGCATAAGCGGAGCGAAAAATGCGAGGGCAATTCCGGTTGAAATAGCGACCAATATCCCACGTGTCGCCGCGCCGGTGATCCATCCAATCGCCAATTCGTAAAAAGAGAGAGGCGTGACGAGCAAATCAGTCAAATTCCCCATGATTTTGCCTTGCATAACAGAGGACGAGCTGTTCGCTGAGGCATTATTAAGCACGCCCAACATGATCAGCCCTGGTGCCAAGAAAGCAATAAAGGCTTCCGGATCATCGCGAAGAGCCGCAAAGGCAAGCACAAATACCGTCATATAGAGCAAATTAGAAATGATGGGCGCGAGTAAGGTCTGTGGCGCTATGCGTAAAAATCGAAGACACTCTTTCTTGTAAAGCGTCCAAAGCCCCATCCAATTTATAAATCCGAATTTCCGAGCCGTTGGCGCGGCAGCGTTATGAAGAGAAGACATATCAGACATGAGAATGGTCTAGGCGCGAATTGAGGGAGTGGCAATCATCGATGTGAGAAGGAGCTGGATTGTTTTAGGTGGGCAAACCTTCAGAGAAAAGCCCGCAACCAAGAACTTCGGGCTAAGTTTAAATTTAATATGAATTTGACAAGTCCATTTCTATCACCGCCTTCAACAACGTCTCTTGTTTATTATATCCTGTTTTCTGAAATATATTTTTCAGGTGCCACCTCACAGTTTCATAAGTAACTTCTGATTTCAGGGCAGCCATTTTAAGATCATTCGTTTCCAATAACGCCTTAAGGGTTCGGAATTCTGATTTGGTGAGCCGGTAAATCTTTGAAAATATATCGCAATTAGAGGTATCAGTATTTTCTTCGAGACGTGTGGCATAAAGCATGACAGCGCCTTCAGTATCAGACAACCAATCAATAAGTTTAGGTCGAGGAAATATAGTTATTTGAATGAAGGGATTCACCTCTGTCTCAGACGGATAATTTACACGGAGACGGCATTGCGAAGAGACCCCCTTTCTGGCGCGCCTCATCGTTAAAACAAGGAACTTTTGAAGAGCTTCATTTTTAGGTCTTAGATAGTCGCCGTTCCATCCCAAAAATTCATTTCCTGAAAAGATGTTAAACGGATCACCGCTGAGACATTTACTTTGCAAATCCGGCTTAACCAAGAGCGCGCAATCTCGGCTCCCGATCTTAGTGCTTAGTTTTCCAGAAACCTTAACGGCATATTGGTAAGCCTCCGTTAGATGCGGCAATAACGCATTCATGTTATCGACATCTGAGAGCTCGAAAAGATTGTTTTTAAAACTCCTATGTATGCTTATAGCTTGGCGACCGGAACCGGGCGTGTCCATAATAACTGAGTGAAGACTGTCCAGTTGATCTCCGGCGCGCGATATTACGTTAAAATATTCCGTATCCTTAATATCTTCATTGCGAACATATTGTTGCCCCGTTCGCGTTTGTCCTGGCATTGTCAATTTAGAAAAGGGCATGCGGGGATCGCTTCCATTGAACTCCTTGTTATATTTCAGGATTTTCGACAGGTCGTGATTATATGAAACAGTGGAGCTATAAGGTTGCCCATAATGGGCTGACAGCATCATCGCGCGATCTCCCTCCAGCCAATCACAAATATTTCCCAAAAGAATTTCCCAAGGAAGCTCCCCCATCGCCGCGTCACGACATTGGGACTTGAGGTATTGAAGGGTGAAGCGTTTATTTCTCATCGGCGTTTAGATATGTTTGCTAAACTAGCTCATGGCAAGATACAAATTTTCTCGACGGTCTCCATTTCGTGAGTTCCCCCTCTAAATAAGGACGGACGGTCGTCAAATATGAAACTGCTTTCTTTGTAACAACCTAAGAAGCCTGCTACTGTGAAATGAACATTCAAGGCGGCTACATCACTGGATTGGGCGTACATATGGTCTTCATATTTTGTTGGAGGCCTCGGCTGGCGGGCAAGGGAAACCGCAGTTAATTCATTGCATTAAACCGCTTTATTTATCCTTTTTGACTAATTTAATCATTCAAGCCCCCCCGATTGGGTGGGGTTTAAGTCGTATCTTCTCTTTAGGGTGACCCCACGGGGCTCGTTGGTTCCGTATGCTTTTAGCCGCGGAACCAACACATACTCTTGCTAACGCATTAATTGACTCTCATTAAAAACCCTAAGGACTTCGAGACTTTTTATTCATTTCGCAAGCCTAAGGCGGCTTCACAGGTTCATCTCGCTAGGCCTCAGTTAGACATAAACCAATCCCACCATAGAAACGGCCTAAATCACGGGCTGCTTTAGCTGCGCGCCATTTCGTAAGGGCCGATATATCAGAAGCCAAAATTCTCAAAAAGACCCTGACCCTGTTTGACGTTTATGCGATGTCGAACTGGCCATGTTTAGTTCAGGGCTCTTTTTATTGCCAGCAAAGCGGCATCCTACACTGGAAATTCAGTCTGGTTAGCTTATTTACTGGCAGGTTTGCTCATTATGCCCATAGTTTACTGCATGGTAGAACTCTCCACAGCGTTGCGAAAGGCCGTAGGCACCTATATTTTCTGGACCGGGTGATGGGCCTTCTCATGAGCACCATCGGACAGAAATCCTTACGCCTCTGGATTTGGTCTGTAACTATTTTCAAACCTCATTTGGTGAACTGACATATCGGCCAATTAAGAGAGAACTTTGAATGGCAGCGTATAGATAAGCAAAGTCAGCACTTGCTCGTTTTTCTCATATTGGCGTTTACGCTTCTGTGCTCCTCTTTAACTCGGCTTCGTCTCCCCTTTGATATTGATATCTCTCTGAGGGAACGGAATTTCGATATTATTTGCCGTGAGGGCCGCATTAATTTCTGAATTAACATCATGTGTTGCCGGAAGCCTCTGAAAGACAGCCGACACAAACATCCGGATTTCAAAGTCGAGTGAACTGTCTCCATGTGCCATAAAAAAGACAGTCGGGGGCGGATCACTCAATACGTCTGGATGAGCCTCAAGAACATTTGTCAGAATTTGGGTGACTTGTTGAATGTCTGACCCGTAGGCGACACCGATATTTATTATAATCCGCGTCACCGCATTGTTCAACGTCCAATTGGTCACTTCCCCGGTGATAATAGCTTTATTCGGAAGTAACACCTCGCGATTATCAAAATCTGTAATTGTTGTCGCTCGAATTTTTACGTTATTAACGGTTCCGGTGAGGTTATTGATTGTTACCACATCACCCACACGCACGGGACGTTCGAAAAGAATGATTATGCCGGAGATAAAATTAGCAATTATTTCTTGAAGTCCAAAGCCAATACCTACGCCGAGCGCGGCGACGATCCATTGTAGCTTAGACCAATCAAGTCCTAACAACGCTAGAGAAACGACGGCTCCAATGCCAATCAAAGCATAGCCTGCTATTGTGACTGTTGCGTACCGCGTCCCTGAATCCAAGTTTAAACGATCAAAAGCTAAAAGCTCTAAAATCGCTTTTACATTTCTAGCTGCAATGAGTGATCCGACCAAGATCAGAGAGGAAACAAGAAGGATTGAAAGGGTCACTGAGCGAGACGTTTCTTCACCATTAATCATCCGGGTCTGTTCCCAAAGCGTTATATCTTCCGCAATTCCCAAAGCCGGTAAAAGCGGTCCCCATAACTTCCATAGGCCATATAGGAACACCAAAATCGAAAGTGTGAACAAAGTCTTGCGAATTTGTCTGGAAAGAGAAACAGAGTCTACAGGGTCGGGCGTAGAGGGCCGAGCCTCGCCGCTTTGATCCGCTTCGGATTTTGCTTGGTTCTCGACAAGTCTTTGATGTCTGCGCCGAGCGGCTCGTGTCAGCAAATATCTATCATGCGCCACGTTTATTGTTCGAAGTAATAATCCATATAAAATAGAGATCGTAAGGCCTAAAATTCCGGTTCGAAAAATTCGGCTTTGCAGTTCTATCGCCGTATCAAAATAACCGAACAAAGGGGCCAAACCTACGAGTAGCGGGATCAGAACAAGTACAGGGAAAATGGACGTAATACGCGGGGAGGCAGAGGTTTCCATGACGATAGTGGCCGCGACGCCGCCTTTAGGTCGGAAAAATAGATAGGCCATCACAGATATGGCCATAGACAAACAGACGAACGCTATGAGGGCAAGCCCATATCTTAGACTCGGCACATTCTCATATAACCCCATAGCCAAGAGGAATGTCATTATTGTGACAACGGGGGTAAACCATCCAAGATGCTTTGAAAGCGAATTTCGGGCCTGATCACTCCAACCTAGATGCGCTCCTAGAAGTCCATCATCTCCGCAAATCACTTTAAAGGTAAACAAGACAAAGAATAGCGATCCTGTTGACGTCAGAGCCACACTTAAAGCCTGCGTGAAATTCGGGCCGCTACCAGAACTAAATAATATCGACCCCGCACCGATCAGGACAAAGGAAAGCGGCGCCGCAATTAAAAAAGAAAGGATAAGAGCTAAGGGCGTGACTAAGAAGCCGTCAGGCCGTTCGCCACCTGCGTTTTTCCCAACACGCTGGGCCAAGCGCGATAAGCGTCTCTGCATTGTCGAACGCATGCTCCATAAAAACGCCGGAATTCCTAACAAATAAAATAGAGATAATGGTGACTGTAAAAGTTTATTTTTAAAAACGGTGCCGGCGGCTTTCCAATTTGAAGGACTTCCGATGTAAACCAGTCCCGCTGGAATATTTTTCACCGCCATCAAAGGCGAAGAATCATTTGTTCGGAGCCAAATGAGACGTCGTTCTAAACGCGTTTCAACACTCTCAGTGAGCTGAATCGTCTCTCGAGTGACCACAACAGTTTTAGCGCGGCGTTCCAAATCTATACGGGCAGCATCAATAAGGTTGATAAGAAGCTCACGGCGTAAAGCCTGCAAGTCTTGCACAATCTCAGGGTATTCCTCAGAAAGCATATAAGCAGAATTAGCATCTGAAAGTTGAGTCATCAGAAACTCCCCCCCAGACTGCATCGAACGCCCGATTAATTGCAATCGGTCCTCCCAAAGAATTGTTCGAAGCTGTAAATCCGTTCGGGTTGCCTCACTTTGTTCTAATGTCAGTTCCATCGCATCTGTATCCGCCAGACCTGATTTCACGCGGCGCAGTAGTCCCGCAGTTTCATCCGATAATTCTTCCGCTGCCAAAACGCGTTCAACTGTCGAACTCGAAATAGAAACACGCTGATACACTTCATTCATTTGAGACGATATATCCCCTAAAACAGCCGTGTTCTCTGTAATCTCAAGTAATTTCTCCGCCAGACGGTAAGACTCCTCTGCTATCAAAGTGAGACTTTGCGAAGCCGCTCTCGCCTTATCCACCTGATCTTTAGCTTTTGTCGCAAGTTCCTGAGACGAAACAACTCTGTTTTGACTGACCGACAGCTTTAATCTCGCGATATAGGTTTGAAGCGAATTATACTCAGCATTTGCCAGCTCTAATTGGGCTTCAGTAATGCGTTGTCTGGCCGGTAGTGTTGAAAGCTCGGTTTGAAGAGTGAGAATTTTCTGACGTAATTCAGTTTCTGTCGCTTGGGAAACCAGAGCCTTCACGGCGTCTTCACTCTCTGGATTACTTTGGCTTTCATCCCGAATAGCGCGAAGACGAAAAAGTTCCCTTGAAATCTGACTCGCGCGGTTGCTTTGGAAAGTCTTCTGAGCGTCAAGTTGATCCAAGGAGTTACGTTTTTCTAATAACAAACTCTCTGATTGATTGAGCTCTTGTGGCCTGGACTGAACAGCTGCAGGAAGGGGCTGAGCAGGTGCAGACTTTAACGCTTCCATTCTTGCATTCAGATCAGCCAAAATGGCTTCTTCACCATCTGCGGCCTGCTTATAGGACTGAGCTTGCGCCTCTAACTCTTTTGCGCTTCTCAAAAACTGCTGAGCAGCCTCTAATTCCTTTTTCTGAGTGGATTTAGAGGAGGATTCAGCTTGGGATTCTAACCCAAAAAGCGCCGTCTCAATCTCGCTCTCCAAATTTGCATTGGATTGAGAAAACGACGGCGCACTGATAGAAACGCATAGTAAGAAGAAAAATATAAAAACGGAATGATCGAAAAGCTTTTTCATAATTTTGCTTTTGGGACGTCAGAGCTTTGAAAGCAAAATATAAATTGTTAGATCTCTTACAACAAACCGCATTGAGGATACACCTTAACTCAGCGTCAAAACTACCATATATTATTGAGCGTTATGAAGTTTCAAACCGCTCTGGGAAGGCTGGGTATTGAAGCCGTTGTAGTTTCACTCCCCTCAAATTCCATCCACAGCTTATCTCAACACAATATATTGAATCTTGTGGAGAACTGCCTCCTCCATCTTGTGGTCTAGCTCTCAGTGGATACGATATATTGAGGATAAGGCGTAAAAACCTGAACAATAACACTATATATAGTGCTAGCAGCCTTTAGGCTGGCACATAAGCTAATAAGGGACCTGAATTATGGCTTGGACTGAGGACCGCGTCGCAACTTTGACAAAATTATGGGCCGAAGGTTTATCGGCCAGCCAGATCGCCAAGGAGTTAGGCGAAGTGACACGCAACGCTGTGATTGGAAAGGTCCACCGCCTTGGCCTTTCAGGGCGCGCTAAACCGTCCCGGCCAAAGCGTAAAACAACGAAGAAAACAGTAACGGGCACAACGCCTGCGCCAAAACCACGTGCACCGCGCGCGCCATCTGCGCCTCGCACACCGGAGCAGATTGTTGCCGCCGCCGCTGTACCCGCCCCTCCGCCTCTGGAAGCAAAGAAAATGTCCAATGGGGAGTTCGCAACAATTCTGACTATTACAGATCACATGTGCAAATGGCCAATTGGGGATCCGTCTAAATCGGAATTTCGTTTCTGTGGACGGAAAACAGAAGAAGATGAGCCTTATTGCGTTGCACATTCCCGAGTCGCTTATCAACCGAGCCGCCGCCGGGGATCGTCCAGTAATACTAAAGCTATTGGCCCTAACCCAACTTCACGTAAGCGTCTTCGTTAAAAATCCAGAAGTCCAGTCGTCTCCGTCAGATTGTTGACGGAGACATATTTTGAAAATTAAAATGGATTAAGGGGAACCGAACCCTTTAGCCAACGTATCTTTAACACCTAATAAAGGGTGATTTTGAAAAGGGGACACTCAATGTCTAATAATAACGGATCCGGAAAAGGGATATATTTCATCGTCGGGGCGCTTGTCATCGCGGTTCTTGGTTTGGGCTATTTGTATATTAGCGGTCAGTCTGCTGATGAGCCAGATTTAGCGATTGAAGTTGATGAAAATGGCATCGATGTCGACTCTAACTAGGCCGACATCACTAAGAATTAGAAATAACTTCTAGGAACGCCTCGCCAAACCTGGCGAATTTCGTTTCTCCAACGCCCGATACGTCTAGCATACTCTGCCGGTGGGTCGGGCGTTTTGCCACCATATCCATTAGAGTCGCATCAGAAAAAACGACAAAGGCAGGTTTGCCAAGCGCCCGCGCCAATTCAGAACGGAGCGCCTTGAGCTGTATCAGTAATGATTGATCCTTATCTGACAAATCGGTCTGTTTTTTGACCTGAGCCTGGCGCTCGGCTTGGCGTGAAGATTTGATCGGCGGTCTCATATGGAACTCTTCGTCACCTTCTATCATCGCCGCTGCCTGCGGAGATAAAGTCAGCGCCCCGTAACGCGAAATATCCATTCCCAATAGGCCGCGCGCCACCGCTTGGCGAATAAGCGCTTGCAAAAAGGCTTTACCGCTGGATTCAGCCTGCCCAAAGCTCGCCAAATTATCATGGCTAAACTGTTTAATGCGGTCTGTCTCTTCGCCACGAGCGACGGCGACAATGTGTGTAGTGCCGAAACGTTGACCCGTTTGAGCAATAGACGCAAAAATCACCCGGGCGGCTTCTGTCGCTTCGACCTGTTCCGGCGGATTGAGGCAGTTATCACAATTGCCGCAGGGAGCCGTCGTTTCTCCGAAATAATTTAGCAGGGCCTGTCGTCGGCATGCGGACGTTTCACAATACCCTATAAGGGCATCCAAACGCTTAAACTCCCGCATTTGATGATCCCGCTCGCTCCCGTCATTGGTAATAAACTGACGCCGCATTCGGATATCATCCAAGCCAAACAAAAGCGCCGTTTCTGCTGGGAGACCATCCCGCCCAGCCCGTCCAATTTCTTGATAATAGGCCTCCATTGAGGACGGTAGATTCGTATGATAAACAAATCGGATATCTGGCTTATCTATGCCCATACCAAAAGCGATTGTTGCCACCATAATGATGCCTGGTTCTGCCATAAAAAGATCTAGATTTTCAAAGCGATCTTCGGATGACATTCCTGCATGGTATGGTAGAGCCCTATAACCCGCATCATTTAAACTTTTCGCGTAAGCCTCTGTATTCTTTCGAGAAAGGCAATATACAATTCCTGAATTACCTTTTTGATTCACTAAAAGATTATTTAATTGGCGTGGGCGGTTGTCCACCGGCAGGACCGCCAGAGATAAGTTGGGGCGGTCAAACCCGTGAACAATAATTTTGCCTTGGCTGCTAAAAAGCTGTTGTGCAATATCTTCGCGTGTCGCGTCATCTGCCGTCGCCGTAAAAGCCGCAAAATTGCTTTCAGGGAAAAGGGTGTGGAGACGGGTTAAATCAGCATATTCGGGACGGAAAGCGGGCCCCCATTTAGACACGCAGTGCGCCTCATCCACGACAAACAAAGACGGACTCAAAGCCTTCATCGCAGATAACATCCGACCCGTCATTAGCCGCTCTGGCGAAACATATAAAATCTTGCTCCGTCCATTTGTGACGTCCCGCCACTGGGCGATATTCTGTTCTCGGCTCTGACCGGAGTGAAGACAAGAGGCAGCTATACCATTCGCGCGCAGACCCGCGACTTGGTTATCCATCAGCGCAACAAGCGGCGAGACAACTATCGTCGGGCGAGGCAAAATTTGAGACGGTACTTGATAACAAAGCGATTTGCCTGCTCCGGTTGGCATAACCGCAAGAACTGATTCTCCTTTCAAAATACCTTGGATAATATCTTCCTGTCCGGGACGAAAATCGTCAAACCCAAAGGTGGATTGCAAGATATCAAGTGGAGTCGGCATGGTTTGGCTGGTCATAGATTTATGCGCTGTTCTTGCAAGAGGCTTTTCTCATCTACAACTCTCCTGCCGCTATTTAGACTGAGGTGCAGACTGCGCTGATTTAACCCTCGCCCGAGCGGGTCGTTCGCGTTAAAGCCCCCTGAAATTATTTGACCCAGTTTTTGAAAGGTCAGGCAAACGTGTCAGACGAACAGGATATCGATATGTCCCGCAGCAGCGGGGCAGCTCTTACGGCGCAAATCGAAGACGACAAGACGAAGCGAGGCAAGGCCAAAAGTATCAAACCGTTGCGGCGGCTTTGGCCCTTCATCGCACGCTACCCGCTAACTCTCGCTTTATTCCTAATTGCTTTAACTGTAGCGGCTGGTCTCAATCTGGCGATGACATTGGCCGCTAAGGTCATTGTCGATTGCGGATTTATCGGAGACGCTGACCCGCTAGCCTATTGTAGTAATTACGCGCTTGGCGGAAGTGTCGGTAGCCTCACTCCCTATTTCGGCTTCGCTATTATCATTGTGCTGACTTTGGCCATTTTTAGCGCTGCCCGGTTCTATTTCGTCAGCCAGCTCGGACAACGAGTCATTGCTGATATCCGCAAAGCCGTCTTTGGTAAACTGACACGCCTTGATCTCACGTTTTTCGAAACCCTCAGGACAGGAGAGGTCTTATCGCGGCTAACTACGGACACGACTTTAATAGAAACGGTTATAGGGTCTTCCGTCTCCTTTGCCCTGCGCTCCGCCGTGGTTACTATAGGGGCAATTATATGGATGTTTTTCGTGAGTTGGAAGCTTACCCTTCTCGTCCTTCTCATTGGGCCAATTATTCTCGTTCCCGCCATTTTAATCGGTAAATCAATCCGAAAGCTTTCCATTACCAGTCAGAACAATCTGGCTCACGCCTCCGCCCGGGCAGGGGAAGCCATTGGCGCTATTGCCACCGTGCAGGCATTTACTCGCGAAGCCTATGAAAGAGCGTCCTTCGACGAAGCCGTTGAAAACACTTATTCCGCCAATCAAAAACGGATATTTGTTCGGTCCGTGATGACCTTTGTTATTTTTGGCATTGGACTGACCGGCATGGTCGGCGTGATCTGGTATGGTGCTAACCTTGTGAGCCAACCCGATTCCACAATGACGGGCGGCTCTATCGTACAGTTTATTTTTCTGGCGATTTCTGCTGTTTCCAATGTCGGTTTCTTAACAGGAACATGGACGGAATTGCTCCGTGCTTCTGGAGCTACAGAACGGGTTATGGAGCTTTTGGCAGAGGATCCTGCTATTCTACCTCCTATTGAAGCCAATGACTTTTCCCCAGCAACAGGAACTATCGCATTTGAAAATGTAACCTTCTTTTACCCCTCCCGCCCCACAGACCGAGCGCTACAAAATGTTACGCTTGATATACAAGCGGGCGAAACCGTCGCCCTTGTCGGACCTTCTGGCGCTGGAAAATCAACTGTTTTCCAGCTTTTATTGCGTTTTTATGATGTTCACTCCGGCGCGATAAAACTTGATAATGTTCCCATTACGGATCTCTCTCCGCAGAACCTGCGCGAACAATTTGCCATTGTGCAGCAAAATACACCTCTTTTTTCCGGGACGGCGTTGGACAATATCCGCTATGGTCGTGAGGGTGCGACAGATGAAGAAGTCGTCTCAGCCGCCAAAGCTGCCTTTGCCCATGAATTTATCGAAAAGCTTCCCGAAGGTTATAATACCGATTTGGGGGAATCTGCCGTCACACTTTCGGGCGGACAAAGACAACGTTTGGCTATTGCGAGAGCAATTTTGCGCGACGCGCCTATACTCCTTTTAGACGAAGCTACCAGCGCCTTGGACGCCGAAAGCGAACGCGCCGTCCAATCTGCTTTTGAAGCCATGTCCAAAACAAAAACCACCCTTGTTATTGCCCATCGTCTCGCCACCGTCCTCAAGGCAGACCGGATCATTGTCATGGAGGAAGGCAGAATCGTAGAGACCGGAACACATGAAAGCTTATTGGCTCAAGACGGGCTTTATGCGCGGCTCGCAGCTCTTCAATTTACCTCTAGCTAAGAGACTGAGTTAAAGTTCGTGGCCTTTAGCTAAGATTGGGACGCGGACTAATTTCATTTGGGCTATTAAAGCGGTCATCCAGCAATCCAATGTCGCCAACAGGCGTTTAAGTATAGACCAAATTAAAATATACTTTCCCTCTGATCGATCCTTTTCCAACAAAATTTATCAATCTTTATAACTCAGAATGAGGCCCCTGCATCTGGGAAGAAGAAGACTGATCAAAAGTCGTCCAAATTTCCCTAGTACTAAAATACGTCAACAATTTAGTTGTAGCAGTCTTAAAGTGAAAATTTTCATTACTTCAATATCATTGCGGCGGCTCCATAAAGCGCAACAAAGTGGGCTTTTATGAGTCTTACCGGGATCTCTTTTACGAACCAAGCACCCTGCCCCCGTTCGCGGAAACGGGTCTTGAATTCAGATTCCTCCAGAAAGGGGGAAATATGACGGGAAACTCCCCCTCCCAGAACTACTCCCCCAGAAGCCCCCATTGTCAGGGCCGCATTTCCGGCGAAACCGCCCAGAATATTACAAAATGTCACAACGGTCTGGCGAGCCAGTGATTTCGGATTGGCTTCGGCCGCTGCGACGATTTCGTCCGGTTTTCGGCACAGACAGTCCTGACCATTTATAGCACAAATCGCATTGTAAAGCCGTAAAAGGCCTGGCCCGGAAATAAGGCTTTCTACTGAAACATATGACGTCTCGTTTAACTGATGAAGTAACACGTCTCGTTCGAGTTCGTTTTGAGGAGAAAAACTTACATGGCCGCCTTCTGTCGGAAGTATTCGCAGCGGATTTCCTGGCACAATTAAAGAAATTCCAAGTCCTGTCCCCGGGCCAAGAACAGCTACAGGTTTATTGTAATTAACTTTTCCGGGCATGAGGACCTCAAAGCCATCATCCGGCACAACAGTCGCTCCATTTGCCATTGCAACGAAGTCATTCAACACGACAACGGTTTCAAAACCAAATGTTTTGCGTAGGTCACTTTCAGACACAATCCAGTCGATATTTGTCATTTTGATTTCATCATCAAATTTCGGTCCGGCAAAAGCGAATGCAGCCCGGGCTGGCTTGATGGCCTGACTTACCAAATAAGAATTTACAGCCGTGTTGAAATCAGGGAAGTCTTTGACGGAAAATCGTTCTGAATGATGAAGATCTATTGTGCCTTGGGCACTCAACTCGGCAAAAGCAAAACGACAATTTGTTCCTCCAACATCGCCGACAAGTACAGCCTCACTCATCCGTTCGGGTTCCTGAGAGTCTGAGCCCATTCCGGATCTCCCAAAACCGAGGCCCCAGCTTCGGCGTTATCAGCTCTGGATCGCATAGGTTCAAACATATTCATGCCCAAACCAGAAAGGTTTCCAGCTTTCGGCATGACCGCCGGTTCGCGGTCTTCCAAATTGTCCTTTATAATAACCTCGACTTTGCCATTGGCCGCATCAAGACGGACAATGTCCCCTGTCCGAACTTTTGAGATTGGTCCGCCGTGTAATGCTTCGGGATGGATGTGGATCGCGGAAGGCACTTTTCCTGATGCGCCGGACATACGTCCGTCGGTAACCAATGCAACCTTGAAGCCCTTATCTTGGAGCGCCCCCAAAATAGGAGTCAGTTTATGAAGTTCAGGCATACCATTTGCGGCCGGCCCTTGAAATCGCAACACGGCAACAAAATCGCGTTCTAATTCTCCGGCCTGGTGCATTTTGACCAAATCATTTTGATTGGAAATGACAATTGCGGGGGCTTCGACTAAATGGTGCTGTTCTTCGACAGCTGAAATTTTGATAACGCCGCGACCAATATTGCCTTCAAGGAGGCGAAGTCCCCCGTCTTTGCGGAAGGGCTTATTGACCGAAGAGACAATTTCGTGGTTCAGGCTTTCTTTTGGGCCTTGACGATAGACAACCGGATCTGGATCAGCATGAGCATTTTTGATAGGCTCACACGTGTATTCATACAGACCGTCTCCGCCAGCCACGGTGGTGACATCTGTGTTTAATAGACCCGCCTCAATCAGCTCATTAACTAGATAGGCCATGCCGCCCGCCGCGTGGAAATGGTTTATGTCTGAAATACCGTTTGGATAGATTTTGCAGATCAACGGAACGGCGTGGGACACTTCCGAATAATCATCCCAGTTGATGATTATTCCTGCAGAACGCGCAATCGCAGACAGGTGAATTGTTAAATTGGTCGAGCCGCCTGTCGCCATGAGGCCAACCAAACCATTCACAATGGCTTTCTCATCTATAATATGACAGGCAGGGGTAAACTCTTTACCCATATTTGTAATCGCCACGAGGCGGCGGGTCGTTTGCGCAGTTATAGCGTCCCGCAAAGGTGTGTTCGGGTGAACGAAAGACGCCCCGGGTAGTTGCATCCCCATAATTTCCATCAGCATCTGATTTGTGTTGGCAGTTCCGTAAAACGTGCAGGTTCCCGGCGCGTGATAAGAGGCGGACTCCGCCGCTAATAGTTCTTTGCGATCAACCTTGCCTTCAGCAAAAAGCTGTCTGATTTTGGCTTTTTCAGGATTGGTAATACCTGACGGCATAGGTCCTGCCGGCGAAAAAATATGCGGCAAATACCCATAACGGAGCGCGGCGATCAGAAGGCCAGGAACGATCTTGTCACAAACCCCAAGATGTATAACGCCGTCAAACATATCATGCGACAAGGCAATCGCTGTCGAATAGGCAATGACGTCACGCGAAAAGAGCGATAACTCCATACCGTCTTGGCCCTGCGTAACTCCGTCACACATCGCCGGTACCCCCCCCGCGACTTGAGCCGTCGCCCCCGCGCGGCGCGCGGCATGTTTAATGATGGACGGGAATTTTTCGAAAGGCTGGTGCGCTGACAGCATATCATTATAAGCCGTTACAATGCCAATATTGGCCCATTTCGCGCCTAGAATCTCTGTTTTTTCTAAAACCGGACATGCAGCACTCGCATGAGCTACATTCCCTTCAGATAAGCGTTTGCGGCGCGGGCCGGGCCTCATATTCTCTTCGCAATCTGCCAGATAAGCGGCGCGGGTTATCTTTGACCGTTCAATAATTCGGTCGGTAACTTTTTTGATCGTCGGGTTCATAATCTATGCTCCCTCATGAGTGTAAACGTGTAGACGGGTCCCGGCAGCGCGCAATGTTGTGACCGGAGCGTCGTGGACATTTTTTCCTGCGCTATCTTCCCAAACCGACTTTTTCTTTTGTCCGGGAATTAACAAAAACACATCGCGGGCGCGCATGACAACAGGAAGGCTCACTGTGATTCGGTCATTAAAGCCACTTGCACCGTTTTGGCCGGAGGCATCTTGCCAGACAAGCGAGGCAGCCCTTTCAACTTCGAAAGCTTTTTCGAGTGTCTTAGAGTTAGGGAACCAAGAAGCGGTGTGGCCGTCCGTTCCCATGCCCATAATGCAAATATCGATGACACCAGATAGTTCTTTCTCAAAAACTTTCGCCATATCCGGAGCCCCAAATTTAGCCTCAGACGCATCATTTACAAGCGGGAGAAACGAGGCCTCAGCCGCATTATTCTGCAAAAGAGTTTCCATTATGAAACTAGCATTAGAGCCGTCGGCCCCTTGCGGTACCCAACGGTCATCCACGAGACTAACCGTTATATTTTTCCAATCGAGCGATGTTCGGCTAAGAGCGTCATAAACTGGCTTTGGACTAGAGCCACCGGAGACAAGTAAACTCGCCCTCCCCCGTTCCAGAAGAGCGTCTTCCAAGCGTAAGCGGATGGCCTCCGCAGCTTCACTGACATATTCTTCAGCGCTATCCGCCACATGATAATTATAACCTGATGTGGGCATCTCTAAGCCTCCGACCAAGAGTCGCCTAAATCCATCAACATTTCGCTGGCAGCTTCTGGGCCGTCTGTCCCTGCAAAATAAGGACGAGTGATTTGGTCTGTTTCTTCCCAAGCCTCCAACACGCTATCGACCCAACGCCACGCCGCTTCGACTTCATCGCGGCGCATAAACAAGCTCAGATTTCCGCGGACGACATCCATCAAAAGTCGCTCATATGCATCCGGGTAACGCACGGTGAAATTATCAGCGTAGGACAAGTTTAATGGGAGCGTTTTCAATCGAAGTCCCCCGGCACCCGGCTCTTTGATTTCCATAAACAATCGTACCGCTTCATCCGGTTGCAATCGAATGACCAGCTTATTGGCGTTGATTTTGGTATCTTCTCCAAAAATAGAATGTGGAACAGGTTTAAATTGGATTACGATTTCCGAGCGACGACTATTCATACGTTTGCCGGTCCGTAAATATATAGGCACTCCTGCCCAGCGCCAATTTTTAATCTCGGTATGTATTGCTACAAATGTTTCTGTCTTGCTCTCTTCAACATCCACGTCAACAAGATAGCCGTTCACAGCTTTTCCATCGACCCGCCCATTTGTATATTGCCCACGTACAGTTTTTGCTTTGACGTTATCAACGGTAATGCGCTCAAGCGCCCGTAAAACTTTAATTTTTTCAGTTCGAACATCGTCCGCCTCCAGTGAGGACGGAGCTTCCATCGTCGATAGACAAAGCAATTGCAGCAGATGATTTTGAACCATATCGCGTAAAGCCCCGGCAGAATCATAATAGGCGCCCCGGCCGCCCACCCCGATGTCCTCCGCAACCGTGATTTCAATATGCTCAATCGCGTTGCTGTTCCATAAGGGCTCTAAAAGTATATTCCCGAAACGTAAAACGAGCAGGTTTTGAACGGTCTCTTTACCCAGATAATGATCAATTCTGTAAATTCGATTTTCGTCAAAAACCTGCGCGACCCCTTCATTAATTTTATGAGCGGAATCGAAATCGGTTCCGATAGGCTTTTCCAAAACAACTCGGGATTTTTTATGTGCCAGCCCCGCTTTTTTCAGCCCCTGACAAATGCCGGCAAACATGGACGGTGGCATGGCGAGATAAAATACCCGTATAAGAGAATTTTTATCATCAACCGCGCTGGCTAAATTTGACCAATCGGTATCCTTGAGAACATCAATCGAGACATACTCTATCAAATCTGTGAATTTTTTCCAGCTTTTCGGGTCAAGCTTATCGTCTTTTTCAAACTCGCAATAATTTTCATGAATAATATCGATGAACTCTTCTCGGCTATGCTCGCTTCGTGACACACCTATAATGCGGGAGTTTGCTGGAACTTGCCCGTCTACAAATCTGTGATAAAGGGCCGGAAAAATCTTTCGACGAGCCAAATCCCCCGTTGCTCCAAAAATAATCATTTCGAACGGTTTAACAGGCACGAAGGTTGAGCGCGGTGTTTCAACGTCCCTCTCATCGTCCGTGTCGGATTTTTGGCTTTTCTTGTCAGTCACTGACATCTTCCCCTTGTAGACTGTCTAGAGAGATAAATCGAGTATGACAGCGCTGTCAAACCTTTTGAAAAAATTAGCTGCCTTGAATAAGGGCAGAATCTCTTACAACAAGCTTAAAATCAAGATTTCGGGTCAAAGCCGGAGTATTTTTTAGCGCCGGATCGAGTAGAATTTTTACGGCTTCAAATCCCATTTCATATATTGGTTGTTGAACGGTCGTCAGCTGCGGAAAAAGAATTTTCGCGAGAGGCGTGTCATCAAAGCCGCAGACAGAAAGCTCATCCGGAACCACAATACCAAGCCGGGAGGCCACGGAAACGACGCCAGCGGCCATATCATCATTAGATGCAAAGATTGCTGTGGGGCGGGTATTTACATCCTCTAAAAGCTCTTCCGCCGCCACGACTCCTGAACGAAAGGAAAAGTCGCCCTGTTTCACCTCGTGGTCATGTACCTTCAAATTGGCCTCAGCCATTGCTTCTTGAAACCCTTCGTAACGTAACGCCGTGGCGCTATGCTCCAGATGTCCCTTTATAAAACCGATGGATTTATGACCCTGCGCGATTAGGAAGTTCGTCATTTCCCGTGCGGCTTGGACATCATCCATTTTAACGGCGCTAATTCCGGTCTTTTGTCCGGACGGTGCGACCAAAACAAAAGGGATATTCATAGATTCCAGCGCTTTTATAACTCCAGAAGAATCGCTAAGCGGCGGCGTCAGAATAACTCCATCGACAGGCAATCTATGTAAAAGCCGATGCACAGCTTCCTCTTGGGTGGTTTCAGCTGCATCATCAGGGAGACCCAACGGTTCCGGAACCAAATGGTAACCAAATTTACGGCAACCATCAATTGCGCCGGATTGTATCTTCGCGATGTAATATGGACTGGGATTATCATATACGAGCGCCAAAAGATAAGACCTAGAACTTGCCAAGCCCTTTGCCGCCAAATTTGGAGAGTACTTCAGTTCGGTCGCAACCGCGAGAACTCTTTCTCGCGTTTTAGCAGCTACATTTGGTTCATTATTAAGAACACGAGAGACCGTTTTCATAGAAACGCCAGCCACCTTAGCTACATCTGTGATTGTTGCTTTCATGGCCCCCTTATCTGCGTTTTATCACGTCTGTGAAACGCAGCCTTGCTTCTTTATGAGAGTGAAACAAATTCGTCAAAAAATCAATAAAAGGCGATTATAGTTTCAATTAACTCTCGTGTTTTTTGTTTTTCGGTGGTCAAACACAGATTTACTTTATCCCTATTTGACAGCGAATAAACAACTGCTTAGCTGTGATTTGCACAAAGTTTCCAAAGATGAATAAGAACCATATATTATGACTAATCTCCTTGAAAAACTGGAAGGCATAAATGTCGTCCCTGTTGTCACTTTGGATCACGTAGAAGATGCTGTCCCTCTGGCCAAGGCACTTCAGGAAGGCGGTATAAATGCGATTGAGTTAACACTCCGAACAAAGGCAGCTCTCGACGGCATTAAAGCTATCGCAGAAGCAGATCTCGGCATTCTCTTAGGAGTCGGAACGGTCATCAATACAGATCAGGTAAAGGTGTGCGCCGAAATAGGCGTGGACTTTATAGTGACTCCCGGAACGACTCCTAGGCTAATCAGCGCTATTGCCGAGGTCGGAATATCTGCAATTCCCGGTATCAGCACAACCGGGGAAGCCGTTGCCATGATAGAAGCAGGCTATGATTTTGTGAAATTTTTCCCAGCGGAGGCGAGCGGCGGAATTAATGCCCTAAAAGCCATTGGCGGCCCGCTGACTCAATTAAAGTTTATGCCGACTGGCGGTATCAGTCAAAATCTTGTGCGGTCATATCTAGACGTCCCATCTGTCGTGACGGTTGGCGGGTCTTGGGTGGCCAACAAATCGAATTTAGCGGATAAAAATTGGGGTGCAATTACAGAAAATGCGGAAATCGCTCAGTCTCTGTAAATTCGGCGAAAAATCCCTTTAAGTCTCAAAAGCCCGGCTAAAAGATCGAGCTTTTATATATGTTTCTTATGAAAGTATTAGTCCGGACAGACGGCTAACTTCTCATATAAGACAAGTCTAGTGTCTGAAATTAAGACCTAATTGGTTTCGTCACTTTCCAAGGCAAATGGCGCGGCAACAAACTCCATTGCCGAACCTTAGCCAAAACGAGACAAGTTCACATTGAAGTTTAAGGATATTCACAATTTGACCGCCTAACCACCGGATTATAGGCCGATCTATGAAGACTGTATTCGTGAGAATTGTGAAGCAAACAAAGAAACATTCCCGAAAATATATACGAGAGGTAAAATTCAAAAATGCGCCTCGTCAGCCTTGATTACAGGCCAAGAAGGATAGCCATTAAAGCGACAATAATGGCAAGCAAAATATTTTTCAGAACTTCGATCATGAATCCACCCTTTCACACGCCCTCATAAACAGTGTATTTTTGAATTTGTCAATCTGGCTTCTGTAATGAATTGATGATGGGGTTAAGGATGTCTGCCCAAATTCGGTAGCCACGTTCATTCAAATGGAGCCCATCCGTCGTGAGGTCAGACCTTAAAGTCCCGTTTTCTGCCCGAAAATTCGATGTGAGATCCAGATACATAACGCCAGTTTCTATAGCTACAGTTTCAAGAGCCTCATTGTATTTATTCACTAAAGGGAGCGCCCCTTCCTCCCTCGGAAAAATCGATTGGATATAAATTTTAGTCTGGGGGCTTTCCTGTTTAACGCTCGCGATAAAGGATTTAACGGGCGCGGTCACCTGCTGAGCAGTATGATTATACCCAATGTCATTGGTCCCGATTAGAATGAACATTTGATCAGGTTGATGTCGCAAAACTTCCGGGAGTCGAGCATGCAGGCCCACGGCAGTATCCCAGCCAATACCATGATTGGAAATGGGTCCGTCAAGAAAGTCAAATTCCAACCAACCCTGTGTAATACTGTCGCCGGCCAAAACAGTCCCACCCGTCATTCGCGGCAACGCTTTTATTTCGGAAAGTCTCTGCGAGAAAACCTTCTTTCCAGCTTCAGCCAGATCGTGTTGAGGCTTGATTGGCAGTTGGATGGTGGGGTAAATCCAGTTGGTTTGTTCCGCGATGTGAGCGCCTAATTGATTGGCCATCTTTTTCATGCTGTCTCGTCCGGGGTGGTATTGGCAGCTCCATTTCAAACCCGTTTCTGACAGGCTCAAATCTACAGACGAAATATTAGAGTCGCGAAGCTCGCTCATCGCCCACCCTATACCACTGCGAGCGGCGTCTAGTTTTTCTCCCTCTAAAAGCGGCCCGTTGACTGTCACGATATGAGCCTTAGGATACTGAACGCGCAGATCACTAAGCATGTTTTTGTAACCTAAGCGGAAAGCTTTTTCTCCGGGATTTGTTTCTAACCAATCATTTGTCCCTAAAGCAGTCACAATCACATCTGGCCTGAACAGATCATTATCCCAATCACCCTCACTGTCTGGTAAAGCGGCGTCGATTTGCGACGGCATGACCGGTGCAGGATTACCCTCCCAGTTGTAAACCACGCCCCGACCAGAAATAGCGATCAATTGGGATTCGGCCTCCAATTGCTCTGCTGTCAGACTAGCGTAACTTTGCAAAGGCGCATTAGTTACGGGCGTGTAGCTACACTCTTTCGTATCTCCACGCAGACCGAAACCGGCAGTAATGGAGTCTCCAAGAAAGAGTATCTTCTTGGAAGTGGCGGCTGAGGGTATCACCTGACCATCTGTCTGAACCGACTCAATAGTAAACAATCCTGTATCTTGAGCTTCCGTCCGGCGGGTGAGCTCCACTTCGAAGTTCTCCCGTTTGGGACTTTCAATAAGGGTGTAACTATTTGTACCGGGATCCAATTTTAATGTTGACATTTCCCCATTCACAGAGAGGTCCATTATTCCCTCCCCGCTATCGGTTAGAATCGTCGTCAGAGTTTTACCTTCAAAAGCTAAGGAGAAGCCGCTTGCCGGCCATCCCATCTGATACCCGCCGTTTTCAGTCACTAAATAGCGGCCAAGGGGGCGATAACCTTCTGTGGCTTTTGTCTCGCCGGTAGCGCTATTGGACGGCTTCGCGGAAGGCGTATGAGGTTGACAGCCCAGCAAAAAAAGTGCTCCTCCGGCCCAAATCAATGCCAATCTGCATCTCAATATTACCTTCATACATCTGTCCTTTTTAGCATTAAGGAGATGAAAGTTCCTTACGTCAAGACTTTCAACGAGTCAGCGCTATAGGCCTGCAAATCTTTCAACCTATCTTCTTTAACTTTTGTCGCCCAATGAGGATCTTGAATAAGGGCCCGTCCCACTGCAATCAGATCAAATTCGTCACGCTCCATCCGTTCTAGAAGGTTATCCAGACTGGCCACTTCCGATCCTTCCCCTTTAAATGCACCGAAGAAATCCCCTTTTAATCCAACCGAGCCAACAGAGATCGTCGGCACCCCAGTCAATTTTTTAGCCCAGCCTGCAAAGTTCAAGTCAGACCCCTCAAATTCAGGTTCCCAGAAACGCCTTTGAGAACAATGCAGTAGATCGATGCCGGCATCGGTTAAGCTCGTGAGAAAAGCTTCCAACTCCTTTGGAGTTTGCGCCAGCTTGGCAGAATAATCCTGTTGCTTCCATTGGGAAACTCTAATGCATAACGGCATTTCTTCTCCGATAGCGGCCCGACACTTTCGAATGACTTCACGAGCAAATTCGGTGCGGTCTATCAGAGTGCCGGCATATTTATCGTCTCGGCGATTCATCACATCCCAAAAAAACTGGTCCACTAAATACCCATGCGCGCCGTGAATTTCGACCATATCAAAACCAAGCTTTTTCGCATTACCTGCCGCAGAAGCATACGCGTCGGTAATATCCGAAATCTCTTCTTGAGTCGGGATAGGTTGGACAAGTTTCCCTGTATGGGTTATGCCGGAAGGACTATCGGAATAAGCGTCCGGATGAGGGCCTGTTCCAGGTTTACGTGCCATACCCACATGCCAAATTTGAGGCCCCATTTTTCCGCCAACGGACTGAACAGCGTCAATGACATTTTTCCATCCCGCGAGGGATTCTTCCTGATGAAAATTCGGAATTTTGGGATCAAATGACGCCCCCTGCCGGTCAATGGTGGTCCCTTCAGACAGGATTAAACCTACATCCGCCGCCGCGCGTTTCTTATAATACTCTACAACGTCATTATTTGGAATGCCATCAGGTGACATAGATCGTGTCATAGGGGCCATGACAATTCGATTTGGCAGGTCTAAAGACTTTAAAGAAAATGGTTTAAAAAGCGGGGACATAATGTTCCTTTTAGTTATCAACCCCAAAGTCGGGGCTCGACGCAGTTTCTGATACTCTCTATATTTGAAAGCGAGCATATCAATCCCGCATTCAGACATTGCAGTCATTCACATTGAAAGTGCTAAATTGAAAATAAGTGATATTAAAGTTCACATAATCGGCGCTGGAATTGGCGGCCTGACAACTGCGCTCGCCCTGGCGCAAAACGGCGTAGAAGTTGAGGTATTTGAGAAAGCCTCAAAATTTACCAATGTCGGAGCGGGGTTACAACTTAGTCCGAATGTCATGACGGTTTTTTCCTCTTTAGATTTGAGTAAGGAGGTCGAGGCGAGTTGCTGTGAACCCAAAGCCGGTATTTTACGAGATTACAAAACCGGAAAAGCGCTTTTGACAACGAGGATGCAGAAGGATTATCAAGCCCGGTATGGTCACAAATACCTCCATATACACCGCGCCGACTTAATAGACACAATTGCCGAGGCAGCGCAAAAAGCTGGCATAAAAATCCACTTTGGAGCGCAAGTTTCTTCTATCAGAGAAACGGAGACTGGCACACGATTGGAAAACATTGGAAAGACTCACCAGGCTAATCTGCTGATCGTAGCGGATGGCATTCGGTCATTCCTACGCGAAGAGATAGCCGGAAAAAGCCGTCCTGTCTTTACAGGACAGGTCGCCTGGCGAGGTCTGGTTCCGACTTCAGACCTCCCGCCTGAAACGATCCCCTTTGCAGCAAATAACTGGCTCGGGCCAAGACAGCATTTTGTCAGCTATTATGTCTCTGGCGGTGAGATGATTAATTTCGTTGCCGTCCAAGAGCGTTCGGAATGGGCTGAAGAGAACTGGGGCATTCCAGCGGATATTGGCGAGTTGAAAAACGCGTTCAAGAGCTGGGACCCACGCGTAACCTCGTTGATTGATGCATGCAGAAACGTTTACCTATGGGGGCTATTTGATCACCCGCCTCTAGCGAAATGGACGACAAAACGAATGGCACTCCTAGGCGATGCAGCCCATCCTATGCTTCCATTCATGGCGCAAGGCGCGGCCATGGCAGTCGAAGATGCATGGGTTCTCACGCATTGCTTAATCAATACCCCCTCTAATGTTTCTCAAGCTCTACAAAATTATGAAGCTTTCAGGAAATCACGCACGACCCGACTACAAAAAACTTCTAGAGAAAATGCAGCTTTGTACCATCAAGCCTCCCCGTTGGGTCGCGTCATAAGGAAAGCTAAGTTTAAGATTGCCACCGATATTCCATCCATCGCCTTTTCCCGTCTGGATAAAATTTATGGTGTGGATGTTACTCAAGACTTTCCAATCTTGCCCGTGTAATATTCTCGCAGTTTCTGCGCAGTTATAGCTTGCCCATGCCCCCACAATTCGCTAGTCCCGCCGACGGAGACGTGGCCGAGTGGTCGAAGGCGCTCCCCTGCTAAGGGAGTATGGGCCAAAAGCCCATCGAGGGTTCGAATCCCTTCGTCTCCGCCATATTCTTTGTTTTTCAAAGACTTAAGGCGATTTTATAGCTAATTATACCACACGTTATATCTATTTGTTAGGCCGTATGGCTACGTTGTGGCCTGTATTCGCTTGCATGGCTTGCTTTCAAATAGGTTTAATATATCCATCCAAACTTGAATCTCTGACATTTTCCATCGAGTAAACTTATCGTCGTCTTTGAAAGGCATTGTAAAACGGTCATGCCTGTTCCTCGACTTCTTCCAAAGCGTAGACCTGCTCTTAATGCCAGTTAGTCGTTGAAGATCTGTCGATGATAGTAATCTCTCTTACATAATAGCGCTCCTTTTCAGGCAATATGTATCGAACAAATTTTCGCGAAGTTGAACCATTCAATCTTTCGGATAACGGCCTAAGCATCCACACAGGCATAGCTTTGTGTTTGGTCCTGTTAAATGCAGACTACATCGAGAAATAAGAGAAAAGGGCTTAAAGATTTTGAGAGTAGAAAATTAATTGCGGGGATATCGATTTGGAAATAGACGCTGGAAACCGTTAGGCGACAAGCATCTCCATAGGTTAACTCGACAAATATTCAAAAAAACATGACGAAAACATTATTCTGTCCACTAGATAAGAATGGCCCGATTAAACAAGTCTTTCAAAAATAGTTCTAACGACACTATAAACGGACTAATAACTCTTATCGTGGATTGTGCACTCTTTCACAGCAAGGCAAAGAAGTCTTGTTATACTAGACAAATGCAGGGTTTATTAGGATACTCTATATTTGAAAACGTTCAAAAAGCTTATAATCAAGTAATGATAGTTCACAACAAGAACGGTCAGCAAATTCTAAATAAATTGCTTTCCCAAAACCCCGAAGGCTTATTATGTCTGCTAATTTTACACTAAATGGCCGAGATATAATAGTCGTCGGGGGAGCAGGTTATATTGGCAGCCATGTTTGTAAAATGATTGCTTCGACTGGCGGCAATCCGATCACATTTGACAATCTATCCTCGGGACATGCACACGCTGTAAAATGGGGTCCCTTTATTAAGGTCGATGTTCGTGATCGCTCTGCCCTCGATATTGCCTTTACAGACTGGGAACATGTTCAAACGGTTGTACATCTTGCCAGTTCAATTGAAGTTGGTATCGGCGAAAAGCAGCCTGCCGAGTTTTACGAAAATAATGTGACGGGCGCGCTGAATTTGCTAAACGCCATGCGCAAAACAAAAGCAGATCAATTAATTTTCTCTTCCACTTGTGCTATTTACGGCGAAACTGAAAACATGCCCTTGGTCGAAAGCGAGCCAAAAAATCCGTTTTCGACTTACGGCAAAACCAAGCTCGCAATCGAACATATGATTCAGAGTTTCCAAAATGCATACGGGCTAAACTATGTTACCCTCCGTTACTTTAACGCCTCAGGTGCGGATGCAGAGGGGGAAATCGGAGAGGAGCACGACCCAGAAACCCACCTCATCCCAATCGCCATCCAGTCAGCCATGGGATCCGGCCGAAAAATGAAAATATTCGGAACCGATTATGATACACCTGATGGCACCTGTATTCGGGACTATATTCATGTTACTGATATCGCGCGGGCGCATATAGATGCAATCAGAGCATTTGATCAGGGACTGAAAACCGCTGAAGTTAATATTGGCACAGGTCAAGGCGTTAGTAACCTCGAAATTCTAGAGACTATAAAAAGGGTCACAAAGCTGCCCTTGCCTTATGAGCCTGCGCCCCGCAGGGCTGGTGATCTTACGCGGCTTTATGCAGACGCACGTGAAGCCAAGTCAATCCTTCGGTTCGAGCCTTGTCACTCTGACTTGGAAAACATCATTCGGACAGCTTGGCAATTTCATCGATCGAAGAAAATATAAACAGCTATATTGAATGACCGTGATTAAGGACAAACTCTTCGTTTTCTATAAAATCACAGCTTTGCTGAAAGGACCATTTCCGACCATTCCAAATTAATTCTAATCCTCTTATACACTGGATGATTTTAGGACTAAACAATGTCTCATTAAGTGCTGAAATCCTTATGCGAACTTCGCGATCAGGTCCTTTGCTTGGGATCCAATTTCGGGATTCATTTTAGCATAAGCCAGCACAGCTTCAAAATATCCAATCTTAGAGCCACAATCATAATCCTGACCGTCATAAACATAGGCATGAAATTCTTGTTCCTTCATTAGACGGGTCATAGCGTCTGTAAGTTGTATCTCACCTCCTGCGCCGGCGGCTTGGTTGCGTAGCAAACTCATGAGCTCTGGCTGTAAAATATAACGCCCCGTTATTTTCAAGTTTGACGGCGCCTCCTCAATTGAAGGTTTCTCAACCATTTTTTCGATCGCAATTAGCGTTTTATCCATATACCCGGTGGGGTCTTTCGGCGAGATCACACCATATGAAGAGACACGTTCTTCAGGAACCGGGTCGACAGCAATTATATTCCCGCCGACATTTTCATAAGCCTCCATCATCTGAGCCAAGCAGGATTTAACGCCCGCTCGGGTTTGAATTAAAACATCGGGAAGCAGAACAGCGAACGGCTCATCGCCGACAATATCTCTTGCGCACCAAACTGCATGACCCAATCCCTTGGCCGCCTGCTGGCGTACGAAACTCATAGTCCCTTCTAAAGGCTTTGCATCCAAAATACCGTCCAGAATTTCTATTTTACCCTTGTTTTTCAATGCATCCTCAAGCTCATAGGCGGTATCGAAATAATCTTCGATTGCGCCTTTCCCTCTTCCAGTTACGAAAATAAAATGCTCAATTCCTGCTTCCAGTGCCTCGTCCACTACATATTGTAAAGCAGGCCTATCAACGACCGGTAACATCTCTTTTGGAATAGTTTTCGTTGCTGGAAGAACTCGGGTTCCAAACCCCGCAACGGGTAGGACGGCTTTTGTAATTTTAGTCATTGGAAAACCCTTCATCTCATAGAATTAGAACGCATGTGGAATATATTAGCGTTAAAATATGTTCCAAGCAGACGAAAAACCCTCTGCGGAAGTCAAAGATATTTCACGCTTGTACGAGTAGCCTCTTTATTTTGTGAGCTGTCGGTCACAATGTTGTATGAATTTCATTCACTTAAGATTGCTAATTTTCTCCTGTCAACGAATGCAAAACCTTAAAAGCAATTCGCAATTAAACGCACGAAAATAGGGCATCAAAAAAACAATTATTAGGGACTCAACTTTTAAGACCCCGTAAAATTCAAAACTATATAGAAAAATTTTATAAAACATTGGGTTCTTGGAGATTGAATAGTCTGGCCCAGAAAGCACTCTAAGGCATGTAAACTACGGGAACCCAAAATTGAAGGCAGAAGAGAAAACCCTATAAATTTAATTATTACGTCTGATCTAAATCATCCCTTTTGTGCCCTTAGGGCCCACCAATTCCAGTTATACCCTCTTTAAGCCAGTAGGAGAACTTACTCTGGTATAACGCTTTAAATTCGTTGAATAATAATAATTAGAAACCGCATATTTTTTGTGCGCCATCACGACATCCCTCATTTTTTCTGCAATCTCGTATCTTTATGATTAGGAAACACTGTAATTGTCAAAACAGTGAAACAGCATGCTTGCATTTCCAATCAAGGCGCACTTTTATGTTTAAGCAAGTCAAGCACATCCTGAAATTCGGCCCTCGAGCCGCAATTTCAAGAATCCGTGCTGCAGTCGAAAAATCCCGACAATCTGGGCATGTCCTCTTATTGCATAATGGACGTAGCGGGAGCACCCTTTTGGGAAATATGATGGATCAACACTCAGACGTTTTTTGGGACGGCGAGACTTTTGAGAAACGGCTTCACAAAGAGGCTGCGTCCAGAGGCGTTGGTATTGATTCCTTATACGGCGAGTTTACCCCCGCTGACTTGACCTCCGAAATCTTTCATCGGATGGACAAACGCTCTGGCAACCGTATTTTTGGAACAGAAATACAAGATTACCATTTAAAAATGGTGGGTCTAGAATTACCCGAATTTTTAGCCGCTCTCCGTCCTAAAGGATTCACAAAATTTATATATCTTGATAGAAATTACATGCGAAAAGTTGTTTCTCATATTGTCGCAACGGAACGGAATAAATTTCATATTGGAACGAAAACTAAGTTGAAAAAAACGGGATTCGAGCTTGATCCTGATATGATTTATATAGGTCATAGACTGACTAGCCTTTTGGAAGCGCTGCAACAATATGATGATTTCGCATCGGACGTTTCGAAAGCTTTACCAAAAAAGGATTTACTACACTTGCGGTATGAGGACGATATTGAAAACGACCCTCATCAAGCCGCGCGGAAAGTATGCAAATTTTTAGACATTAAATTTCACAAACCTAAGGTAAATTTCGGGAAAACTACGACTAGGAGTTTGAAAGAGATTCTTGAGAACTATGAAGAAATCGAAGATTTGATCCGCGGTTCTTCTTTCGCATCACAGATGACAAATTGAGCTTACAAAAGCTTATATGTTTTGCCGCGCAGGCGCGGTAGAAAATATGACTATTCATTCAGACAGCCATGCTCAGTTGCGGGTGGGCCGAAGCCGCGCCGCTCTCGTGGGAAGCATCTGGTCATCAATAAACACCTTCATACCAGCCATTGTGAGCGCAATTGTCTTTTTTGCCTGCTCAAAAGTTTTAGCGCCCTCCGAATTCGGTATCGTGGCCTATGCCGCAAGCCTAGTGTCTATAGGAATGGCTTTGGCACCCATTGGGCTTGAAGATGCTATAATTCAACGCAAGGAAATTGACCGCGCTCATTTGGATAGCGTTTTTACCCTACTCATGATTATCGGCCTTTTATTTTACGCTATAGTTTTGATCATGACCCCTTTAATTTCGTCTTGGCGCGACGATGAAAGGATCGCCCAAATAATGCCTGTTTTAGGGCTCGTGATATTATTTAAAATGTTAATGATCGTACCAAATTCATTATTGACGCGCAAAATGAACTTTCGAATTATGGCCCTGCGAACCACGATCGCATCTCTTTTAGCCGGGGCTACCTGCTTGACAATTCTATATTTGGGCTATGGTCTTTGGGCCCTTGTGGCAGCTCAATTAACCAGTGTGGCCGCAAACGCCATTGGGGCTGTACTCTCTGTTCGATGGATACCCCGTTTAAAGTTTAACATAGAGGCATTGCGTCAATTATTACGTTACGGTCTGTACTCTTCCGGCGCGCGTATCATAAGCACGTTTCAATCAAATGAATTGTTAATTGGCACTTTTCTGGGTAATTATGCGCTTGGGATTTATAATTTTGCCAAACGGGTTTTCTCGATCATAGATAATACAATTTCGGGCGCCTTAAATTCTGTCTCCTTTAGCCTGCTTTCCAGTTTACAGGACGAGCCAGAGAAGCGCCGAGATGCTTTCATGCTCGCAACCTTTTTGTCGGCAGGGCTCTCTTTTCCGGTCTTTTTAGGTCTTCTTGCCGTATCGCAACCGCTCGTAGATTTCATCTTTGGAGATAAATGGACCCCGGCTGTCCCTGTCTTATGCTCATTTTGTGTATTCGGGTTGTTAGGATGTATTGGCATTCTTCAAGCTTCTCTTATCAAGGGCGCTGGATATCCCGAGAAATGGTTCACTTATATGTTGGTCAAAAAGATCCTGACCTTTGCGGTGATCGGTATCACGTTGCAATTCGGGATTGTCGTCGTAGCTTGGTCAATTGCACTCTTATCGCTACTGACATGGCCCTTCGCGGTAAAGATGACTCTAAATATCTTAAAGGTATCTTCGCTAACCTACCTAAAATCCTTCTTCGGGCCTCTCTTAGCAGGCACTCTTATGGTTCTAGCCGTGACCTATTTGGACACAAAGTTGGTTAATTTTGGTGCATTTTATTCTTTGTGTCTCCAAATTCTAGCTGGTGGCTTTGTCTATTTTTCACTTTTACTCATTCTCTCTTATAATCAAATCCAAAGCACAAGTCGCATAGCGTTAAAGGCTTTCAAATCATGAAATTACAATATTATAAAGGTAAAGTGCCGAATTTCGGCGACGATCTCAATGACTGGATGTGGCGACGCATATTACCTGAAGGTATTCTTGACGAAGATGAGAAAGAATTATTCGTCGGCATTGGATCCATTCTAAATTCCCACTTGCCTAAAGAGCCCAAAAAATACGTTTTTGGCTCTGGATTTGGCGGGTACGGGCGCCCCCCGGAAGTTACGGATGAAAAATGGGATATAAGGTTTGTCCGCGGGCCAGATACAGCCAATTTGATCAATGCTCCCGCGGAAAAAGCCGTTTGCGATAGCGCAATCCTATTGCGCGAAGTTCGGGATCTTCCCGAACCTGCAACAAATATTGGGACAGCTCTCATCCCTCATTTCGAGAGCCTTGAAAATGGATATTGGGAACAGGTAGCGGAGAAAGCGGGCTTCACATTGATTGACCCCAGAGGGGATGTCGAAACGATATTATCACAAATACGCGGAGCAGACCTTGTCATAACAGAAGCCATGCACGGTGCAATTGTTGCAGACGCCCTACGCATCCCGTGGATCGGCCTCTTACCTGTAAATCCCGCACATCATATGAAATGGCATGACTGGTCTAAGTCGCTGAATATCAAGCTGGATGCCCAATTTATGCCGCCAACGAGTCTTCTGGAGTGGTATATAAACAAGACAAAAGGTCTCAAATATTATGACGGGCGAGCTAAACGTTATAATGAGAGCAAATGGGCCAAACCGTTAAATGACTTTTTGATAAAAAGGTCCGCTCTCCGTTTAAAACGACTTAAGAATATAACGCCGCAACTCAGCGACGAGTCTGTCATTGTGGACAAGACACGTCAGGCCAAAGATATTGTCGACATATTTGTGGAGGAGCAAATCGCAAAACGGAAGGAAAAAGCAAATGGCTGAAATTTTTGCTATAGTTATTCCCTATTATCAAAGAGACCCTTTAGTCCTTAGGAGAGCCGTCAGATCTATCCTCGCCCAAAAGGTACCGAAAAATATAGAAGTGAAAATCGTCATAGCCGATGACAGTTCCCCCTGCCCGCCATCTGAAAGTTTGAACAATCTGGATATAAAGCCGCCTTTTGTTTTGAAACTCCTAAAACAAAAAAATGGTGGTGCTGCCTCTGCTAGGAATCTGGGACTGGCATCGCTCTCCGAGGATATGCCGAAATATTGCGCCTTTCTTGATTCCGATGATGAGTGGCTCCCCGGGCATATTAAAGATGCTGTCGAACACATTGATAAAGGCGCAGATTTTTGGTTTACAGACAGCTATGATGATGAAGGACGAACCTCATTTTCTTACCAGAATTATATGATTTCACGACACGATATCGGTGAAAATTCCCAGCCCGTAATTAGAGCTTTGGAAGGACAAGAGGCCTTCAACGAAATACTTGAAGACTGCCTTCCGCATACTTCCACAGTTGTCTTTCACTACCGAAAGAGCCCTCAATTACGATTTGATACAACTTTAAAAATTGCGGGGGAAGATCATTTGTTCTGGATATCAGCGATCGCCGCGTCTTCAAAAGTTATGTATTCTACAGCATTGAGAGGCCGCCGCGGCGAAGGGGTATCTATATTTAGACATAATCTTAATTGGGACTCTCCGAATGCGATTGATATAGCTATTTACCAAACTCTTTTACGAGAAAGGATTTCAACCTTATTTGACCTTACAGCGGAACAGCGCTCGCGAAATGAAGAAAAAAGGCAAAAACACTATGATCGATTAACATTTTTAATCACGAGAAAACTCTTAAAGAAACCGAGTTCAGTAGGCGGGAACCTCAAAAAAGCCAACGCCTTGTTGAAAAACTATAAACGACAGATTCCAGGTAGTGTACTTCGTCTGCCCAGTCATCGGGCTGATATTAGACACAAGCTTAATTCGGCGCTGTAAGGGCTTTTGGGGCCAATAGACCTATTTTGAACGGGTTTATGTTTAGGAAACTGAAAACTCCTTTAAACTAGCCAATTGAATTTTTGGATGCCTCTCCGGCAATTGAAATTACGCAACGCACTAAGCGTCCATTCATGTCTCGGAATAAGTAAGCGTCCATTCATGTCTCGGAATAAGGAAGTGCAAATTCGATTTATAAGTGAACTCAATGAAAAAGATCATTGGATAGAAGTGCCAATGGATTGGGGAACTAATGATTAACTCGGTCAGAATTAATCAGTCGACCCCCACATACCCTTTTCTCCGTTCAAATCTCAGGGCGGCTTCACTTTGCTGCACTCGTATAATCTCTTTTAAAAATCGAATACTACGTATTCCGGGTCCACCATCTGTCCAAGCCCACAACTTTTTCGTACGAAAAAATCGGACATTATTACTCATTCCAAAAGCCCCCAAAATCATAACCAATGTATCTTTGGAGAATTTTGTGTCCTGTAAGGCGGGGTCAAAGATTTTCAGAGAAATGTTCATAGCTTCTTTATAGAGCCGCGCTAAACCCTGCTCTGCGGCATTCGTTTCAAATTTAGCTCGCTCTTCACTGCTACTTTTTGCATAAACATACGCAAGTTCATGCGCCTGACGAAGCCATGGCTCCCCCGCCCTTACAGCTTTGCCATAGCCAATAGTTGTAACGAGCAGGGCATCCTCATTGTTCAGTAAAAATAGCGAGCGTTTTCCAAAATCCTGCTGAACTGCATGATCTAGAATATATTTTAAATTTCTGGGAAACGGTCCGCCGGGCTGTTGAAGGCTGAAATGAAGATCAACCACCGTGCTCTTTTTCGGAACTTTCTGGAAAGGAGATTCACCCAGATGGTGATGCCACCACTTGCTTCTTGGATCGACAACATTATTATAACCTTTTTCAATCAGGGCGAATTTAGCCTTCTCATACGTTTCAGGTGTCACTAGGATATCTACATCCGAGGAAGAACGTGTACCCCAGCCGCCATAAACCTGAAAAGATCTCACACTACCTTTAAAAGCAACAGCTGTAATATTTGCGGCAGCTAAAACTGTAATGACTGAAAAGGTTTCTGCTAAATTATTGAAATTTCTAGCAGTGTTCTCTGATCGGTATTTTTTAAACTCATCAGCAATTTCGGTTGGGAGCTCAACTGAGGCCATCTTGACAGCATCAGCCAGAATACCGAGCGTTTTAGTTTGCGCAGACTGCAGTATGACTTCATTCCAGTTTAAATTGGAATGTGCAATTGATGTTTTCTCCCGTGAATGAGGCTCCGCCCAAATCATGTCCGAAAGCATCCGAATTAGATGGAGCTTTTCTGTATAACTATTCTCATGATCAAGCATATAGATTCAGTGTGCTATTATTATAATTATTCATGGGTATAGCAAACTTACTATCGAATATAATTAACTTCTGCCAAAATATTTCGAGATCTTCACATCAAAACAAGCCGCATTTTTAGCCAGAAATGCCCAAAGGCGCACAATTGGTGTCCAATCTATTATAGGCCTTCTTCGAATTCTTCATTTAAAATGACAATAGGCCATTAAGGGTTCATTAACATTAAGATGGTGGGAATGCCCTACTGACTAGGGGCGCTTAATTCTTTTTCCATCTTCGTGCAAAGTGAAGCGCTTGAATTGTAAATTCTACGCTTCATTTGTGAACTTTAAACGGTCATTGTGACCGAATTTATAGAGGTCGTTATGAATAAAGAAATTTATCACTCTCCAAAAATGGAAGCGTTGGGATCTTTTGAGTCTTTAACTCAAAGCACCAACTCCGGCACAAAGGTTGATGCTGCATTTGCGGCTCAAGCGCCGTCTGTCCTAGGTGCCCTTTCTTAAGAGCGCCCCCTCTTAAGGAAGACCTTGGTAAGGCTGGAAAGGCGGCTGTCTCAGTCGCCTTTTCAATGTCAACACTGAATCCTGATATACTATTGCACGACGTTGCGATCTGATTGTGGAGAACATAGATGGAATGTTCGGATGATAATGCTCTGTTTGTTCAAAACCCAAATGTAGTCGCCTGTGAAGTTGAGAACGGACAAGCTCTATTAGACTTAGTGAAAAGCGAGTATTACAATCTTAACAACACTGCGGCATTAATCTGGCAGTGGCTGGAAAACCCAACGTCAATCGAAGTTCTTTCACAAAACCTCATGGCTAAATTCGACGTGACTGAAGAACAATGCAGGTCGGATATTTGCTCAATTATGTGCTCGTTTGAGGCCGCTAATCTCGTAAAAAGAAACAATGAAATCAGCGCCTAGCCTATCATTCCCTCTATGGGAAAACCTCGCCCTTGTTATAAAGTGCTGGGGGCTTTTGATTGTAATACGTGTGACGCTTACCTTAAAGTCTTACCTCCCTATCCTCCATTCCATACAAACCCTGAAGGGAACGAACGATCACTACCGTCATCCCCTACTATTTGTATGGGCAGTGAAGAAGGCAGCTTTGTTTGTCCCAAAAGCAAGTTGTCTGACTCAGGCTTTGGCGGTTAAATGGTTGATGAAAAGAGCTGATAAAGATGGCCAATTGTGCATAGGTGTGATGAATAATCCTAGATTTGGATTTAAGGCTCACGCATGGGTAGTTTATCGAGATGCCGTGATTATTGGCGGTGACGATTCCAACTTTGGTGAATATTCAGCTATTATAGACTTGTAAGCTGATGATTTGGGAGTGTGCTGATAAAAGTGTTGTCTGGCTGGAACGGGCCCTACTCTCTCGACACGATCCCACAATCAAAAATTCAGCCCATTTACTATTTTGTTCACCTAACTGCAAAATTGAAAATTTCTCCAATTTATGTAATTTGTTTGACCTCCAACAAGCTTCGAACTTATCTACTGTTTTATTGGCAGGGTGGAACCATTGGGGCACTGACCTCGCAAGCCATTTAAGGGGAGCTTTTTCTTTCGCGCTCTATGATTCTTCATCAAAATCAGTTTATGTGGCGAGAGATATATCCGGTATATGCCCCCTATATTACTATCTTGATAAGACATTGATAGTTCTGGGAGGGTCATCCCGCAAGGTTCGGGCCTTGTTGAAACCGGATTTAAAACTTAATCCTTTAATGCTCGCCGATTTTTTAAATGGTGTATGGTTAGATAATGAGCACACATTTTTCCAAGGCATAAAAAGACTTAAGCCAGCGAATTGGATGTGTATTACTTCGAACGCGGAACAAAAAAATGTTTATTGGTCTGTTTCGAATATTGGTAAAAACATTTTTTATGCGAACCCGGCCGAGGAATTTGCGCGCCGCTTTAATCGCGCCGTTGCCCATTATCACACCGATGAAAAAACAGCTTTAATGTTAAGTGGAGGCCTGGACTCATCAGCTATTGCTGTAAGTTTGAAAGAGCAAAAACAATCCAAAGACCCGCTCACTTGTGTGTCACTGACCTACCCTGAAACAGAGGGCTGGGCGGATAAAACTCATCTTGAAACGATGCGCAATTATCTGAATGTCGACCTCGAAACATTTCCAAGTGATTTGCATGATCCCTTGTCCGAAATGGCGCATTGGTTGAAAGTTATGGACGGCCCATATTTGCCTTACGGGCATTCAGTTTCTTTCAGATTACTCAGAATTGCTAAGGATTTAGGATGCTCTTATGTCTTTTCCGGCCACGGTGGGGATGAGGTTATTTCCTATGGATATGGTAGAGCCAATGAACTCGCGGCATCAAGACAATGGTTGAAACTTTGGAAGGAAAGCGCGGGTATATCGGCAATTTACAAAGACAATCGTTTGGCAATATTTTACCGATACCTTGCCCACATAGGATTAATTCGTCGTTTTCAGACTAAGATGAATTATAAGAAGGGAAAAGGCGCCATGGAAGCCTTGACCGCACATTCAAGTTTATCAAATAAACTCCAGAGAAATGTTGCTGTTGGCCGCTATTCTCAAAAAGTTGCTGCAGAGAGACTCGACCATACTGAACGCACAATACACGAAGAAGCACTGACCCATCCTTTGCAATCAACGTCACTTGAAGTTTTCGCTCTATGCGCAGAGGCTTCCGGAGTAAAAGTTTGCCTTCCATTCTTTAATCAAGATCTCATCGAGTTTTGTCTCTCATTGCCCTCTGAATGGAAAATGCGAAATGGATTGACCCGTTATATTCTCCGGCAGGGCATGAAAGGGAAAATGCCTGACACAGTTAGGTTGAGACAAGATAAATTTGACTTCGGCAACAACTTTAAACGTGGCTTACTATCAAACACATCACGCCTCTTAGACCTTACTGACCCCACGCTTAATGCCATAGAAGATTTTGTAAATATAGAATGGCTAGCTGAACTCCGCACGAAAGTTACTCTCGCAAAAGCTGATATAACCATCGTAGAAGCCTTTTTCTTGTGGCGTGTAGCCATTCTAAGCCTCTGGCTGGAAATTATGAAAACACCCATTGAGAGGCCAAAATTCAAAGCTCTGGAAGTAAATCATTCCTCCTGCCAAATAAGAGATTAAGCGAAATGGAATTATTCAAATATAGAGCTTTTGGTTTGACCATTCAGAGCGATATTGAATTTTCAGAATTAGCAGATGAGGCTTTTTTATCCAAAGCCATTGACCTGAAAATAGAAACTACAAATTTGGGCGTTGAAATTCCTAATCTAACTGAGGCAGAACCATTCATAGATTTTGAAGCTCCAGATGGAGTTACGATGGTATGGCCCGGTGCAGCGGCAATTCGAATTCGATCCAATCAGCATGTAGAAGTTCAAAAATATCCAAATGTTCCCGAGAATTATATGGCTTTTCCCATATTAGGGCCAGTTATGGGCTGGATATTACATCAGCGTGGGAAGCTCGTTTTGCATTCCAGCGCAGTCGTAATTGACGACGTAAGCTTTGCCTTTTTGGGAGATAAAATGGCCGGAAAATCAACTACGGCCTCTGCATTTCTAAGAAATGGCGCTAAACTAATAACAGATGATTTATTGGTAATTGACATAAATGATGGTGCTGTTCCGACAGTACAACCTTCATTTGCACAATTAAAACTCAATGAAAACTCGGCTGAACACGTATCTCCACCAGACTCTCATGCGCTCCCGCTTGTGATGGAAGGCTTTGAAAAACGCCAATATCGGTTGGAAACTATGGTTTCCAAAACCGTTCCGTTAGATGCGTGCTTTATACTAAGGCGCTGCAGCGAGACACCACAAATCGAGTGGCTATCTTCGAGTGACGCACTTAAATTTTTAATTCGCTTCAGCTATTTTGTAAGGTTTGGCTCGGCTCCAAGCCAATATCAGGAAAGAGCATTACATTTCAAAAATTGCGTTACTTTAACTCAACACACTCAATTCGGGATACTAAACATCCCAGCAAGTTTAAATGAACTGGACAAAACCGTAGAGGTTTTGCGGAACGAAATGAGAAGGCGTTTAATTTGAGCCTTTCCAATATAATAAACTTCCTGAGGTTTTCTTGGTCTTTAACCAATGGAAGAGTTGCCATCGGACTTTTTTTAACGACTTTGGTGAGCTTAACCGAAGGCTTATCCCTTGTCTTGTTAATCCCAATAGTTGCTGTGGCGGCAAAACAGGAAACGGCTTCAGGCTTGGATATTCCTCTTATTGGTCAACAATTCTATACTCCGTCAATTGGCCTCAGTGGGCTTCTCATAATTTTTATTATTTTGATCACGCTTCAGGCATTTCTTTCCCGGTATAAAAACCTTTACAACCAGAAAGTTCTCCACGATGCCGCAGATAAAATGCGAAATAATCTTTTTATGAAGATTGGAATGGCAAAATGGAGCGCCATTCGGTCTCGCAGAACGAGTGACCTCAACCAGGTGTTGACGTATGATGTGGAACGAATAGTAACCGCTATTCGAAACGCTCAGACACTTTTACAGAACATGGTTATGTTTATTGTCTATATGGGCATTGCGGCGCTTGTATCATGGAAGATGGCGATTTTTGCTGCCATTGTTGGAGGGATGTTGTTCTCATTGTTGTATCCGGTCAGACGCAAAGCAACAGCTTACGGACGTGAAATGACACATCTATTTGAAGCGCAAAACCATACTATTCTAGAATTTATTTCGAATCTTAGGCTCATAAAGTCTTTCACCTTTGAGCGGCAAAACAGTAAAGTGTATTCGGACTACCTCGCCCACTTTCGCAAGAGTGTTGTGGATTTTCTGGCACTGTCCTCAATGGGGACGGTAATATTTCAAATTGGCGCTGCAGTGAGTGCAGCCTTATTTGTTTGGCTGGCATTGCGGGTTTACAATATGAACCTCGCTCAGATTAGTATTTTGATTTTGATCTTCGTGCGATTGACACCGCGCTTTAATATTATTCAAGAGGCTGCTCAGCAATTTCTTACAAATGTAGCCGCCAGCTCAAATTATAAAAAGACAATTGATTATTTCGATGAGCGGCAAGAATCTGACCCAGACATAAAACTCCCAACCCCGATATTAACGAAAGCCATTCATGTTAATCAGGTATCTGTAATATATGAGCATGCGAAAAGGCCAGCCTTAAAGGAAGTCAACCTAAAAATTGATGCTAATAAAATCACAGCTTTAATTGGCCCTTCAGGTAGCGGTAAAAGTACACTTGCTGATCTTTTGATGGGGCTGACTGAACCTGATGAAGGCGAGATCTTAATTGATGCCGCGCTTTTACAAACTACCTCACTGAGAACTTGGCGCGCTTCGGTAGGTGTTGTTTCTCAAGAGGCAACTTTGTTGAATGATACAGTCTTAGCAAACCTGAAACTAGGCAATCCCCTCGCTACGGCAGACGAATGCTGGGACGCATTAAATCGCGCCCGAATTGGTGACTTCATACGAAGCCTTCCAGACGGATTGAACACTTTAGCAGGAGATCGGGGAACGCGTTTTTCAGGCGGGGAGCGGCAAAGGCTGACATTGGCAAGAGCCCTCCTGCGAAAACCTCAACTTCTAATACTTGATGAAGCTACGAGCGCGCTAGATTGGGAAAACCAGCGCCAAATAATAGAAGCAGTTAAAGCGCTAAGGGGAGAGCTGACGATAGTTGTAATTGCTCATCGGTCTTCTCTCGTAACTTTTGCAGATAATATTGTAGCGTTGGATGAAGGGCAAATCATAGAAAATGGGTCTTACACGTCGCTAAGAGCTAACCCGTTAAGTAGGCTTTCACTTATGATCGAAGGGGATAGCCAAGAATAATAATCAAGCATACTCCTTAAGAATTGTAGGCTTTAAACGGTAAGATAAGGCCCCGGCATGTAGATAGGCGCGCGCCCACCACCCTCGTGACTTATAGGTGCCGGGAATTGTCAGTAACGTCATGACTGTGCATACCAAAAGTTTCATACCGGCTGATAGAAACAGCATACGATAAGCTTGTGGGTCAAAGTCTTTACAAAGTAGTCCATGAGTTTGACCGGATCTAAATTTACGTGTTTTCACCCACTCCATATTCGCTCGCCCCGGAGGGACGGGTTCCAAAACGCGAGAGTCAGGACAATACTTAATTTTTCCCCCTAGGTTCGATAGTTCGCGGAAGAAGATCGTATCCTCTCCACCCGTTTTCCCAAGTTCGGGCCGGAATCGGAGATCGTGAGATTTTATGAAGTCCATGTCGAGTAGCGCGTTGCTTGTATAGGCGTTTTCAGTACGGCCCGTCAGGCGATTAGAATGAAAATCACATCGCATTAACCAAGCTGGCATATCTTCAGAATATATGGCTTCGCATTGACCAATCACAACTTCGTAGCCTTCCTTATTTTCCATCAACTTGGTGAGCCATTGTGGCTCCGCAGTTTCATCATCATCGATTAATGCTAGCCACCTCCCCTGTGCCGCATCCAGGGCCGCATTGCGAGCGATAGAGATGTTTTTCGCTGGTGCGTGAACATATCCTAATGGAAATTTGAACTGCTCAGAAAACTTTTCAACTTCGGAGCGTAATTGATCTGTTTCATCATTATCAATAACCACTACATTTATTGCAAAATCCTGAAGGTCAGTAAGATTTTCAAACGAAGTTAAAGTCTCGAACAAAGATTGTCGACGAAACGTGCAGACTGCAATCGTTATTCTTGAATCCATCTTCTCTTGAGTTTTTTGGAGATATGTTACCGACATTCAGGCTTTACCTATCGCGGGAAAATATGTGGGTCTCAGTCCATATGCCATAACTACGAAAACGATAATGGTCGCAAAATGCATATTCTGAAACCCTATGAGTTCGAAGAAAACTCTAGGGCATTCAAATACGAATAATGCGCAGCAAAGTATGCCTGAATAGTTAGGTGTCACCATCATGCGTAAAATCAATTTCGCGGCTGCAAAAAATATAACTATCGCGTACAAAGCTAGGCCTACAAATCCTAAATCCACCAGAATATCGCGTGGTGTGTTATGAAAGTTAAAGCCCGTTCGTGTGGAAATTCCCATAGCCCGCCATAGGTATTCAGCGTCCAAATTGTTATGCACCCAAAATGAATAATAGCCTCTCCCAAACCACGGTCTCTCAGTGATAAGTTGATCTGCTTTTCTCCATAGAATATCACGGCCAGTCAGTCCGGCATCTTTCCCACTACTCTCAAGCACTACTTCGAATAGCGGCTCCATCCAGAAATTCATCGTGGATAGCGCGGCTATACCAACAACGATAGAAATTATAAAAATTGAGGTACGGATGCGTTTGTCAAAGCCTACGGATATCATCCATGCTAATAGGCAAGGTAGAGCAATAATTGTCGCGACCAATGCCCCCGTCGCTTTGCTCCCCCATAGGGTAAAAATGCCACACAGCAATACAAATAACGCTGTACCGCACCAGACAAACTGGCGCCGGTTCATAGCGAAAAAAATCATAGCAAAAGAACAAATAATTGTAAGGGCAGCAGCATCCCCCGACGCGTTTTTAGAGCCTAACAGGCCTGCAAAGGCCCGTCCGCCTGGCCCGCCCCAACCAACCCAACGGCCAAATGGTAAACTTAAGCACATATAAATTGCAAAAGAGATAAACAGCCCTTTAAGCAAAGCGTCACGACTGCACCCTGCACCAATGAAAATTGCAGGGAGCACTGTCATCAAATACAAAAAACCATATCGTAGAGTTCTGGCCGGAGTTTCCGACCACAAAATAGATATCATGGCGAAGGCTGGCAAAAGCACGAGCGGCCAGCATTTGATTAAAGTTGGATAAAGACGTTCCCATCTCATAAGCACATATGCTGGCGTCACAGCTAAGACTAACAAAGGGGTTAACGGTCCCAACCAACGATTAAACAAGATGGCTGTAAACGGTATTGCTACAATAATAATGTCTATAAGTTCCGACCGTCGATCAAAGACACCAATTCTTTCATGCGTCTCGCAATGCAATGGCTCACGAAAACTATTCATGGATTTTAAAAGTAGCGTTCGCCAATCCGGATCGTATCTCCGGGAGCAATATAAATTGGACGCGCAGATCGAAGGTCATATTCGCGCTCTTGTGAATCATTCGCCCGGCGAATGTAAACGTGGCGTTGATCAGCGCGGTAAGAAAATCCTCCTGCTAGAGCAATTGCCTGTACTGCAGTCAAATCATCTTCGAAATCAAATTTCCCAGGGCGGTCTACTTCTCCTAGAATAAAAAAAGGTCTGTAATTCAACACCTCTACTGTCACGCGCGGTTCATTCAGGTACCCGTCTCCAAGCCTAGCTTCTAGGTCCGTTTGTAAGCTCGCAACGGTTCGTCCGGTGACGGGTACATTTCCAACAAGCGGGAAGGATAGATCACCAGCGGAGGAGACTTGGTACTCAGCATTGAATCTGTCTTCACCGAAAACCGTAATCCGAAGCTGGTCTCCCGGAGCGAGCTTGTACTCAATAGCCGTATAAGCTTCCGTTCCGACTGGGGCCGACGTGGTCGAACAGGACGAGAGTCCTAGAACCGAAAAGACTATGACAACAAAAAAAATATTTGTGTAAAAGCTCATTCAGCTAGCCCCAATCTTCTGATCAATTCTTGAATGAAGAGTTTAGCACTTGAGTCATTCTGGTGAAAGAATTTGAAGGTGATTTCACTCTTACCGCCTCCAACGCCCTAAAGCTGCCATAATAGGAATTTTATATAACAAAATTGCAGCAGGCCGACGTAATAATATGCTGATTGCAGAAAATAGAGCCCCGGATTTAATCTTTTCAATCGACTCAACAAAAGAGAGGCCTGTTTTGATAGAAGCATAGCGGCGGCGGTAAAGCTTAGATTTTGCCTGCTCTCCAAGCCGCTTTTGTATTTTGTGCTCAGTTTCGACCATTTTTTGGGCATTTTTAACTGAAAGTCTATGTGAGATAGAGTGCCCATGCTTGCGATACATGTAAAACGGCCTATTGACGAGTAGATAGCGATAGCCCGATGCGAGCAGACGAACAATAAGTTCATCGTCTTCACCTACACGAAGACGTTCATCATACCGTAGAGTCTCGGCCCGAATCACACGACTATGGATCATTGGCTTGAGAAATCCGTAGCCAGGCCTCTTCCCAAAAAGAAGGGACCTTTCAAAATAGGAATCTAAAGTGACTTCAAATTGATCCTCTTCTATATCAAAATTCACTAGCCTATGCGTTGTCACTTCATCACCAAATATCTCCAAGTCATCTGCTATAAGATCCGCGTTGTTTGCTGTTGCCACGTCTATTAAATATCGCGATCTTTCGGGCTTTATCAGGTCATCGCTATCCAGAACAGCATACCAATTCCCGCGCATTTCATGTAAGCCTAAATTTCGGGCCCCACCGGGACCTGAATTTACGGCTGTTCTAATTACCCGAACACGATCGTCCTGCTTTGATAGTTCTTGCGCCACTTCAAGACTGCCATCTGTGCTTCCATCATCGATGATAATTACTTCAACTCTGACTCCGCTTTGACCTAAGGCTGATAAAACGGCTGGCACAAGGAAGTTACCAGAATTGTAGGAAGCGATCACAAAGCTGACGTCTATTTGTGCATCGTCAGCGATTGTCGCGTCGATCATGATTTAGCTCTTACAAACCCACAATTTAATTCATAATAAGCTATCATGTTTTTTAAGAAAAACAAAAGACCTCAAACGGTTCGCACTGCGCCGAACGAACGCATTTATGCCATTGGCGACATTCATGGGCGTCATGACCTATTGAATGCCTTATTAAAAGTCATCATTGAACAACTTCAAAATGATAACAACTTACCAAACAAAGTCCGATTGATCCTACTTGGGGACATTGTGGATAGGGGGCCCGATAGTTTAGCCTGCCTTCAAACCATATTTAAACTCACACATGAATATGGCGCAGAACTTATTTTAGGCAACCATGAAGACTTGCTATTACGTACAATAGGCGGCGATCAACAGGCGCAAGAAATCTGGCTGAAATTTGGGGGTTTAGAAACCTTGAAAAGTTTAGGCATTACCCCGCCAAAATTTGCGGAAGACAGTATTGATTTTGGGGAGCGCGTTAGAGAGGCAATCCCGGAGGAGTATATCCAAATGTTGCAGCAAGCCCCGCTCTTTCTTGAAAGCGGAGACTATCTGTTTGTCCATGCTGGAGTGCGGCCCGGAGTTGATCTGGACAAGCAGGACGACCTTGATCTCTATCTTATACGAGATGAATTTTTACAATCTAAAGAATGGCATGGCGCCATGATCGTTCATGGACATTCTATCGTAGATGAGGTGACAATCTGTGAAAACCGTATTGCTGTTGATACTGCAGCTTATAAATCCGGACACTTATCTTGTATTATTCTTGAGGGACAACGGCAAGACACCTTGAGTACCAACAAAAATATGAAAAGTATAAAAACCAATCTAAAAACCCAACGCCCAAACGTCCCTCTTTTTGCAAAGGGGTTTTCACCCGCATGAAATATCCCCTGATATTTATCCTCACAGCCTGCGCTCTTGGGGTTGCAGGTTTGTCGTTAGCCTATCTTGACGAAGGTAATCTAAATTCTGTACGCCCCGCTCGCAGTCCCTCTCTCACAAAACCTATGCCCCTGAAACCTGACACTTTTGGGTTCAGTGAAACCGACTACAAAGTTCAAGCAGTGCTTGATTTACATGATACCGTTATCAGTGCGGGTGCTGATAGTGCTTTCATCATAGCAGAATTATCCACCCCCTCTCCGAATACGGTTGTCTCTGTGATTAGCTGCTCCAATGGCAGAGGCTTCGCCCTTGAAAAAAAGGTTTTTCAAGCAGTAATTTTCAGACCAGGGGATCCTCTGAAACGTGCTGTGGACTGTTCTATACAAAACTCTAAATCAGGCGACTATATAGAATTTAGACAGGCTCATATACCAGATGGGGCAATTGCCGGGGACCGAAAGGCTCGCGCCGTTATTACAGAAACAGAAAATACGTCGTCTCGCCCCTCCGAACAGCCTAGAGCTCCGTATAAGTTCGCCCCATACGGCAGGCTGTCTTACATCCTAGACTCCTCTCAGGTTAAAATTAGCGATAACTCTAAAAATGGGGAATGGTCGACAGCATTTACACATGGGCGCACGCAACCTGCAAATCGTGAGACAGGATATTATGGCACCTTGCAAATGGGGTCTGTATCGAAATCTCAAAGTGTAATAAATCTAAACACTAAACGGTTAGAACACCCCATAGACGCAAAGGATGGCCGACCTCCTTACCCCTTTATGGCAGCTGTGATGTCTGGACATAATCTCAAGCAATCCCATTTCAAATATGGAAGCATAGAATGGGTCGCCCGCATGCCGTCTCAAAAGGGCACATGGCCCGCCCTTTGGTTGCTGCCGCGCTCAGGTTGGCCTCCAGAAATTGATGTTTATGAAGGTTTCTCTCACAATTCAGAATGGAGGCCGTCCGCGAGTTTATCTTCCGCGATACATGGTGGTAAAAACCTTCAGAGGGAATTTCAACGGTCTATTTTAAGACTACAAGTAGGTGACATTGGTATAGATACGGATTTAACAAAGTCGTTCAACCGGTATCAGGTTCGAGTCACGCCGGATTGGATCACGACATTTGTTAACGACATTGAAACAGCACGTTTCGCGAATATTTTTGATGGCGAAATCTGGTATCCACTCATGACCGTCGCAGTTCGAACTTCCGAAGACAAACTATACGATGAAAACATTGCGAAAATGGAAATTAAATCCATGAAAGTGTGGCAGCAAAATTAAGACAGTCCATATTTTGGAAGAGGTTCACTTTTCCATTTAATATAACTCCAGACAAAACCACTCCCCCAAGCTAAGTGCATAATAGAGGCTGCAACCCCAGCTAATAATTTTGCACCTCCGCCAGCGCGGATGCCTAAAAAAGCCCCTAAAAGCAAACAAATGCTAAGCCAAACCAAAAACGGGACCGCAAAAACCCAATGTATAGCTGTAAAGAGCAACCCTATTGCCGCCACCGGAATGGCAAGCGGTAAAACCTGTCTTAGATGAGGTTGCATTCCGTGTCGTTTTAGAGTTCTGGCTCTACCGACACCATATTTAAAATACTGCGTCCACAAAGCTTTCGGAGTACTCCGTGGGAAATAATCGATTGCGGCGTCCGTCTCCAACCATATTTTTGCTCCTGCCTGAGTTTGCCTGTAATCAAACTCAGCATCTTCATTACAAGGCATAGCCTCACAATAACCGCCAATTTCACGAAATACCCTCATGCGTATTAAAGCGTGATGACCATGGTCAACAAAATGGCTTTTACCAATATGGCGATGCGCTGCCCCCCCCGTACCGAGAACACTGTTTTGAGCCAAGGCTACAGCATCCTGAAATCCTCCGGCCCCTATCGTTCGCATGGGCACAACAACACTGTCGGCCCTATTCTTAATTGCAGAAGACAATAACTTTTTCGCGTAATTATCAGGGTAAAGACAATGCGCATCAACACGTAAAAGCCAGTCGAAATCAGTGCCAAATTCTGAAACGGCCAGATTGACCCCGGCACTTTGTATTTTCGCGGCGTTATGTATCAGTTTGACGCGGTAGTTTGTGCTGCAAATTTGCTGAACGATTTCACGGCTTCCGTCGGAACTACCGCCATCAACCACGACAATAAGCTCGGCAGTAGGATCCGAAAGGAACTGCTCTAGTAAAATTGGTAAATTTTTGCTCTCATTTAGACAGGGAATAACAATCATTAAAGTCATATCAGACAGCTTCTTTCATAGCCGAAACTAACAATTTACAGTCTTCTGCATCGGCCATCACCGCAGACGGGGGCACACGCCTCAAATCTACTTGCAGGTCATGAATGTGAGATGGACTCAAAGCCAGTACCGACTCTTCAGGCGATTGGTCTTCGTCTAATATAAAGCCAGCATCCCAATCCTTAAGCCATTTCGCCATTTGCGTTCTGGCCTTAACAATTGGAACGCTGCCATGCGCAATCGACTCATATAATCGATTAGGTAAAAGCCATTCACTATTCATCCCAGCCTCAAACCAATCAATTGCCCAAGCAAAATGGCATTGTCCATACAAAGCCGGAAGATCGGAATAATGATACGGGCCGGAATAAGTCATATGGGGCGTTGAATTCGCCTGCTCTGGTAGATCGGGAAGCTCTGCTTCCGAAGGTTTGCCTGCGATTAAAACCTCTATTCGTCCGCCGCTCCGTCGCGAAATATTTTTTAAAACCTCGAAACTCCTGCGGCAACGAAGCATTCCAAACCAGCCAATTCGTAAAACATCAGATAATGCTGGTGGGGTGGGAATGGCCATGTCTTTATTGTCGACAAGTAATTTATTCTCAATCAGATATATATCACCCTCAAACAGGTTCGAGTCGAAGTGGTGTTTCAAATAGGCTGGAGAGGAAGTTAGCAATAAATCGACACTTCCTAGCATTTTCGCTTCTATTGATTGTAAAATTTTAGAGGGCATACTGCTGCCAACCAGTAAGCGATGGAGGTCGAGACACTCATATATTAAAGCTCGTCCAGCTTTTATAGATTGCCCTATTGCGAGTTGTTCTAAGTTTCGTACCAAAATAACATCGCAATTTGCAAAGGCTTCTTTTAGAGTGGGGCTCGAAACAACATGTCGCACGGTTGAAAGTACTCGAGATACCATCGCCGCATCTTTAGATTGCCCTAATATAATCGGGCGGCGTTTTTTGACTGATTCTTTTACATTAGCTTGGCGGTGAAAGCCGGCCAAAACAATTTTTGCTCCCCCTCTTTCAAGCATCTCACATCGACGTTCTACCGACGCATCGTTCAAATCATGAACAAGATATCCAATCAGCATCACGTATTCCCATAAATTTTATTATCTTTCAAACCTTCTTAAATTAAGTCTATATTTTCCCAAAATAGTAATGGTGTTTCTCTTCCCGTTTTGAATGGACTGATGAGAGCCTGACCTAATTGGCACAATTTTTAACCGAAACCAAAGCTACGGCGACGGAGAGATCAAGAATGCAACAGAAAAACATTGCAGTGGTCATTGCCGCCTTCAATGCACAGAACACAATCGACATCGCAATCCGTAGCGCACTGGAAGAACCAGAAACGGCAGAAGTTATCGTAGTTGATGATGCGTCTTCCGATCATACCCCTTCAGTTGTACAGACAATTTGTAACAAAGATGATCGCGTGAAGTTAATCGTCCAAGAAAAAAACCAAGGACCCTCAGCGGCCCGAAATGTCGCAATCCAAAATAGCTCGTCCCCCCTTATCGCCATTCTTGATGCTGATGACATTATCCTGCCGGGCAGATTTGCACGTTTATTGAAAATTCAGGACTGGGATTTTATTGCTGACAATATAGCATTCTGCGAGAATTTCGATCAAATCGCACAAGTCAACGAGCTGCAATCTTTGCATGAGCTAACCTATGACGACTCTATCGCATTTGACCTTGCTCAGTTCGTTTATGCAAATATTTCAGACACTAAGCGGGTCAGAGGCGAGTTAGGATTCTTGAAACCCGTCATGCGTCGTGATTTTCTGGAAGCTCACCAATTAAAGTATGAAGAGTCCTGTCGCTTGGGAGAGGATTTTCTTTTCTATTGTTATGCCCTATCGGTCGGGGCACGTTTAAAGCTTATCTATAGCTGCGGCTACGCAGCCCTAATTCGCGCCGATTCACTTAGCGGACAGCACAGCCTTGAAGATTTAAGAGCACTACACTCGCAGTCCATAAAGCTAACTCGGGATTTTGCGAATTTACCTCTCGCGCATGTCGCAATGCAGAAACACGCTCGGTCAATCTTGCGGCGGATCCACCACAGAGAGGTTTTACAAGTTAAAAAAGAGCATGGCGCGTTCGCGGGAGTTATCGAAGCAATAAAAAAACCGACAGCTATTTTAGATATATTGAAAGATAGAACGACATCACGCTCTGCTCCAAATATAACTCCACGGCTATTATTTACAAAGTCTGATCTTGAGGATTTTGTTTAACACCCATCTAGGCAGTGTGTACTCACCTCTTTGCTTTATCTCGAAAGTGAGTCAGCAAATTTTAGCTCTGATAAGATGGGTGCAAATTACATCATTAACGCCTATTTTTTCATCACCCTAAGATTTCTCCCTAAAGGTTTTCTTTTAAAGCAACGCGAGTACTCCACTTGTTGCATTGTGCGCACATGGCGCGAAACCACTCTGGCATGTTTCGCTAAATGAGCTTTTCAAATAGCTTTAGCCTATTCGGTAAAATTTACGAGAAGAAGAATTTAAATGAGCGGGCCTTTTAAGATGAATGATACAAATCATCAGGCGCCAATTGCGTCCATTATTCATCCATCGTCTGACATAGGAATCCCATTACTTCCTGATCCAGGTTTCTTGTGGCAGGTATTTCGAAGAAACATGGGAATGTTCTTTTGTGTGGTCGCTCTGATTTGTGTCCTAACTATCGTCTTACTTCGGACACTGCCGCCTATATATGCTGCTCGCGCCAGTATATTGATTGAACCCGTTTCCGACCCAGTTCGCACCACTGCGCCTGGTCGTGCTAATGGCATAGTAAATGCTGATGAGGTGGATACTGAAATTCGCCTTATCGGCTCAGCACTCGTCGCTGAACGTGCGGCTAGGCTTCATGCTGAGAATGTACAAAGGCCGGATAATTTGCCGGTTACGGAAGAGCAAATTCTAAGTTTAGCCGCCCAAATTCGCTCTAGCATCCAAGTTTCTCGCGCCGGCCAAACTCGGGTCGTGGATATCACATCGACCGGTACTGATGCAGACTTCGTCGCTATTGCAGCAAATTCTATAGCAAATGCTTATTTAGATAGTCAAATAGAGGCTAAAACTACTCGGACGGATGCGTCTTCCGAATTTATAAATGCACGCTTGGAAGAACTGGAAAAAAATTCTCTTACGGCGCTAGCACAACTTGATAATTATCGTGCCGATCGCGGGTTAATTAGCTCACAAGGTATAACTAACGCAGATCAAGAAGTATCTCTTTTAAACCAGCAAGTTAGCACCGCAGAAGCTGACTTACGAGCTGCAGAAGCACGGCTCAACACCGCCCGAACTCAATTAGAAGCAGGGCGCAATGGCGACGATATTGGAGTTACCCTGAGCTCTAGTACAATTTCCAGCTTACGCCAAAGCGAAGCTCAAGCCAGCTCTCGACTTTCCATACTCGCTCAACGCTACGGATCATTACACCCTGAGCGGCGCCAAGCCGAAGCAGAATTGAGTGACATACGAGCCCGAATACAAGAGGAAATATCCCGCATCCTTTCAAGCCTCAGTTCAGATGTGCAGACCTCTCAATCGCGCGTGGACTCCCTTAATCTCAGCTTAGCAGCAGCACGAAACCGTAGAAACGAAACCAACAATGCGCAAGCCGGGTATAGCCGTTTGCAACAGAAAGCCGACGCAGCTCAAGCAATCTATCAATCCTTTTTAGAGAGGTCTCAGGAAACCGGGGCTCTGCGGGACAGCGCAATGCCCGACGCAGTAATTTATGCGCGTGCCAACGTACCTGTCGCGCCTATCGGCCCTCGCTATAAACTTCTAGGGGCGGCGGGTTTTATTTTAGCCCTCGGAGCAGGCGTATTCGCTATACTTGTTAGTGAGTATTTACGGCGAGGCGTAAGGACAAAGCGTGATATAGAGCGGCGCTTACAACTACGTTATGCTGGGGCTGTTCCAACTCTTCGTTCTACAACGGGCTGGAGAAAGCCCAAACTTCTCCCTCATGATTATGTTTTGAAATTCCCTCACTCAATTTTTGCCGAGTCGTTTAGGTCTATCCGTACATTTTTGACCTTGTCGCCTGGCACTCGCCCAAAAGCTTTAGCAATCACTTCCGCATTACCTGGAGAAGGGAAAACGACAACATCCCTTTGTCTTGCGCTAACCACGGCAGCGGAAGGGGTCAGCACAATTCTTGTCGATGCGGATTTAAGACGAAGAGGCGCGAGCAGACTAACAAACTACTCTTCCGAGCTGGATATTTATGACTATCTACTAAACGGAGCCCCTCTATCAAAATGTTTATATTTTGACCCGAACTCATCTTTGCATATTCTCGGCTCCAACGGAACTAATCACAGCTCTACCAACCCTCTCCAAGAAGCATTGATCATAAAAATGTTTGAAGAATTACGGGAGGCATATGACGTAACAATAGTCGACACGGCCCCGATCTTAGGGGTTGCAGACGGGAGAGTGATAGCCACACTTGCAGATCGGGTGCTCTTGGTAACGCGTTGGAAGAAAACCTCTATGCGAGCTGTAGAAGCCGTCACCTCAATGCTCGTGAACACCAAAGCAAAAGTAACAGGACTCGCTCTAACTCAAGTCAATATCAAGAAATATGCAAGCACAGGGGACGGCGATGTTTATGCCTATACCAAGAAGTTTCGAGGGTATTATCAAAATGGTTAGATTTTGTTTTGATGTGCCAAATCCCACAAACGCGCAAATGTGAGATTAGCTTTATGTTTAACAAATACCGGTCCCAGATAAGCAAAAAATTCACATCAGGGACGTTACCTAAAAAAGTTACGATTACGTTTTGCATGTGCCTAGTCTCATTACCCGCATCAGCGCAGCAAGTTCAGAACAATAGACAAATTGACCGCGTGCCTGAAGATTACAGGCCGGAGCCAATATACTTTAACGCCTTCGAACTGAGCCCCACGGTCGGTGCCGAAATCGAATATGTTGATAATCTTTTTCTTTCAGATAGTAATAGAGTAGATGATACCATCGTTTCTCTTTCACCTGAACTCGTTGCTCAAGACCGCCGTCAAGACAGAGAGATTGGCTTAAGCTTAAAAGCGGAACTACAAACCTATCTCAATGGAAATGCAAAGGATCGACTTCTAGTAGATGCGGCTGGCTCAGCTCGGTTTGGACTGGGGACTTTAACCCGAACATCTATTAGTGGCTCCTATAAAAAGAACGACACTCAAGGCGCCGGACTAAGGAATTCCGGCACCGGTGGGCAGCCCCTCACCCTGACAAGTTACAAAGGCAGTATTGGACTAGAACGCGACCTAGGCTCTTTTACGGCCTCCGCAAACGGTGATTTCACATCGACTTCTTTTAATGGCAATAACTTGCTTTTCAATAATGTCGCTTTCGACAGTAGCTACAGGGACTTTGAAACTTTGAGTGGGTCGGGTAAATTAGCCTATGAAGTTACACCTGCGCAGCGTATATATTCCAAGTTTGAGTATAATGACCGAAAGTATCAAGATATAGGCAATAGTGATGATTTTCCAAGCTTTCTCAAAGTCAATCGATCATCCACTGATGCATCATTATCCGTGGGATATAGACGAGAGCTGACGAGATTAATTTCTATAGATGTGAGCGGAGGATATATCACGCAGGATTTCGAGGATAACGCTTTCTCAGACGTATCATCCTTGACATTTAATGCAGATATCTTTTGGGAGCCCACCCAATTAACTACTATTAGCCTTCGAACCTCTCGGTCAGTTGACACGACGAATGATCCTCTTTTCACTGGGCTATTGCGCTCGGCGGCCAGTATATCTGTAAGGCATGAATTACGGCGCAATCTCATTATAGGTTTAAATGGACGCTATGCTTTTATCGATATTGAAGACGGCGAAAATGGTACCCAAATTTCCACTTACGCAACAGCTCGCTACTATCTTTCAAAGAACTGGTCTTTTGAATTAAAGGGTGAATATTTTGATCAGGACGTTGACTTATTTCCGGGCAAACAATCCCGTCTGAAGCTAGGAATCTTTTATGCCTACTGACCCTTTTCATTGACAAACTTTAAATTAAGTGTTCCCTGCTATTGATCGCGGCGTTGTAATGACCGTGAGGGGAAAATGAAAAACTCGAATTTCAAATCCAAAGATCCTATCCCGCCGAGCTCCAAGGGTCATGTGCGCAAACAGATAAGCGGTGAACCCGCAAGACGTAAAGAAGGCGAGCAAGGCTATTCATTTCCGGTGAAATGCCTTCTTTGGGTTTCACTGCCCCTCTTATCTTGGGGACTAATTGTGGCCCTCTATAGTTTTTTTACAAAGCTCTAAACAAAAGAAACTTCTTACGACTTGTCATTTCTCGCATAGAAATAGTGCAAATTCAGCAATTTCTACATATATAATTGTGCCAGAATATCAAATTATTGCGTCGATCGGATTAAAGAGTCCCATCCAATGATTTCCGGTTTAAGATGTTGTTAACCTTAGATCTCGTGTCAAAGGGTTTCAGCTATCTTGGAGGCGCACGAAAATGACTTTTTTAATGCCGGACAGTAAATTTACTTCAGCCGAAGAAAAATCCAATTTTGATAAATCAGAATACCAAACGCCGAAGGTTTTGTCTATGGGGCAAGCTATTTCTGATAATCCCTTAGAGGTACGACTGCTAGATATGTTGGGCGCACTTGCTATGTTGGTCTTATTTGGACCATTAATGATCATAGTCGCCCTCGCAATTTTTGTCGCCAATCCGGGACCGATCTTTTTTAAACAAAAACGTATCGGACAATATGGAAAACCGTTTTACTGCTATAAATTTAGAACTATGGCCGTCGATGCTGAAGCCAGATTAGAAGCATTGTTACGTAACTGCCCTGCAAGTCGAGCCGAATGGGCTCGAGATCATAAGTTACGGAATGATCCCCGTATCGTAGGCATTGGCCGATTTCTTCGGAAAAGTAGCTTTGACGAGTTGCCGCAAATTTTTAATGTTCTGAAAGGTGAAATGAGCCTTGTTGGTCCTCGCCCCATTGTGGCCGATGAGTGTAAAAAATATGGTCGCTACATCTCTCATTACTGCTCTGTCCGACCCGGGATTACCGGTTTGTGGCAGGTAAGTGGTCGCAACGACGTACATTATAGACGCAGAGTCGCATTCGATGTCTTATACGCGCGGAAAAGTGGACTCCAAGATTATTTGCGCATTCTGTTCATGACCGTTCCTAGCGTTTTAGCCTCCCGAGGTTCTTACTGACCCTTTAATTATTATTTGCGATGATAATTCGTTCATCGCAAAATAAGCTTTGTAATTCCAATCTGAAGCCTAGGAGTTGAAAGACTGCGGGGCTTTACTCACTCTAAAAAACCATCTGCTCAACAATCATTTTTAGGGATGGGAGGCGACAGAGAATGATATATCACGGCCTAGAGAAGCTGGAAAACATCGCCGGGCATATCTGGAACAAAGCTCCCAAAAGTAACCTCAATAAAGTGTTGGACGAGGCGCTCAATACATCAGAGCTATCGCTACATGCGATGGCCGGGCGTTTTTTACCAACAACAAAGACTGCGCTGTTACTGAAACCTTATTATACTGCTTATGGAAAGCACATAAATTGATCTCCTGCTCTGGTTTATGGTTGTGAAAACGGCAATTAAGTTCAAGGATTAGGCTAAAGATATAAACCCAATGTGGCCCCCAATAGTATTTCCTCGCTGCGCTCAGGGTGCAGCACAGAAAGTTGTCATTTAATTGCAACCAAAGAAGTGAGCAAAATTTCTCTAAGCCCAGTTCGAAATCAGGGCCACTTTATACGATACCGAACAAAGTATGAGTTTATTAGCTAAACTTAGGATGTAAATGGGCATGACCTTTATGTTCATGTGCATCATGTTGGTGATGGTGATCATCCAAACTGACCCCGATAATATTTACAGAGCCAAACCCGACTCCGCGCTCCGTTCGCAAATTATTAGCAAGCGAACGAACATCTTTAGTTAAGCCATGTAAAATGACGCATTCAAGACTATGGTCATGATCTAAATAAACGCGCGAGGTTGAGACGATTAAATCATGGTGGGCATGATGGATATCAGACAATCTTTCCGCCAAAGTTCGAATTGTGCGGTTGAATATGAAAGAGACTATCCCCACACAGTAAGCCGGATCTTCTGGTTTGGTTTTCTCGGCTTTCAATGCATCGCGTATAAGATCCCGTATCGCTTCTGAACGGCTCTCATATCCGTTCCGAGAGATATGATCCTCAAATTCTTCGGCCAGAGCATCATCAACTGAAAGAGTAATACGTTGCATGGGCACCTGACTGTTCAAAGTTTCCGATAAGCATACTTAAACGTAATAAACTAATCTTTGAAATATAAATCAAAAAATTGCATCCGGTGGACAAATGGCAACGTAACTGTATGTAAGAAGAAAATATAAAAAGTTCTTACTCGCCCTCGTTGAAAGTCATTTATGAAATTATCGATTACAAAACTCTTAAAGGCGTCTCGCGGTTTAAAATTTTTCAGCTGTTTTTTTACGGTCTTTTTAGGGGTTAGTCTTTTTCTCGCCCAGACCGCACAGGCCCACGCCCCTAGCTGGTCAGTCGAAACTGAGGCCGCTCCCATCATTCTTCGCTTTACCTATACAGACGGAAAACCCATGTCATTTTCCAAGGTTAGGGTTCTTTCACCCGACGGCGAGATTTACCAAGTCGGCAATGCGGATCGTGAAGGCTATTTTTCTTTTATTCCGCGCGGGTATGTAGAGTCCACAGAGTCAGATTCAGCTCCTCTCTGGACAGTCTTGGCCATTGGAGATGAAGGGCATGAAATAAAAGCTGAAGTGTCTGCTGAAGCCTCCACAAACATTCAATCGCGCCAATCCTCAATGTCGTCAGCTCTGGCTTGGTTATTGGTTGTTAGCGTTCTTCTCAACTTCGCTTTTTTAGGGGCAAAACTGGAACGCCTCCTGAGCGGTCGTTCTTCTGGAACCCCGTCCAATTTGAAAGCCTGAAAATGAAATTTGCAATTGCCTCAATAAGCATCTCCGCATTGATGATAAGCCAGATCAGCTTTGCCCATGCCCAGAACAATCCAGAAGCAGAGCCCCTCCTCGCGCCGCAAACCCGCGTAATTGATACGATTACAGTGAAAGGACAGATATTCAGAGGCGTTGAATCTTCATATTCTGCGACAGAAATTTCTTCCGAGGATATCCGGATTAAACGCGTTAATGAAGTGAATGAACTTTTGGAAGATGTTCCGGGTGTCAGTGTGCGCGATTTTGGCCTTGGCGGTGTCGCCAGCTCAACCGTAATTCGTGGCTTTGGTAATGGAGCGCATGGCGGCGATCTCGGCGTCGTTATTGACGGCATACCGTTGAACGAAGCTAATTCTCATGCGGACGGGTATGTCGATTTGAATGTTATTGTTCCCCTTGAAGTCAAAGATTTGACTGTATTCCGAGGTCCTGTCTCAGCGCTTTACGGAAATTTCAACCGCGGCGGCTTAATCGCGCTCGAAACCCGAAACTCAGGAAACTATACCGAAGCAGATATTAGCGCAGGGTCTTTTGACACATTTGATGCCCAAGCTGCTTTCGGGAAAGAGGTCGGCCAAAATCAAGCGTATAATTTCGCCGCGCAATACTTCCGCACAGATGGTTTCCGGCCCCAATCAGACGCTGAACGCGGAACAGTTTCAGGCCGAGGTCAATTTCAACTCAATCCAAAGATAGACCTCTCCCTATCAGGTCGATATCACGAAGCAGAGGCAGACTCAGCCGCTTACACAACGCTCCATCAGTTTGAAACTGATCCTTACGGCATAGACCCGCGTGTGCAAAATGACGGCGCGGAAAAAACATTCGGCACGCTTCGCGCTGATCTTGGTTTTATATTAAATGACACCAACAAACTCCTGACTTATGCCTATGGTACGCAACAGGATTTCACGCGCTGGTTTTCCAGAGGGGGAGCTGACGCCCCGAGCTGGAGGCAGCGCGAGGAAACGTATGACCGTGATGTTTATGGCCTTGGCACAAGCCTAAATGGACGGGTTGATATTGCTGGCCGTGAAATCGCTTACGTCGCCGGAGTTGAGCATTTCGGCGAAGCGACAGAATTTCAGTTCTATGATGATTTGGATAACCGCCGCCGCACCTTCCCGGCCGAGTTCAACCGGGAATCCACGCTCAACAGTAATGCGCTTTTTGCGGAAGCTGATATTGCCCTAACGGATCGCCTAGACCTCTCGCTCGGCGTACGAGCAGACGAATTTGATGGCGACTGCGAACCTTTGGGGCCCGAAACTGGGGCAGAAGCTTGCGGAGAGCTAGAAAGCGTGAGCAATGTTAGTCCGAAAATCGGTCTGCGCGCGCAGCTTCTGGATCAAGTTCAGCTGCGTGCAAGTTATTCCGAAGGTTTTGCTTTGGCGAGCGGCTTCGCGAAATTTGCGTCTGGCGCTCAATCCCTTGGGGTGAATGGACTTCGCCAATATGAAATCGGGGCGACAATCAACCCTGCGCCTTCGGTCAGACTTGATCTAGCACTTTACGACATCACCTCTTCAAATGAAATCAATGAAGTGACGCCGGGAGAGTTTGTCAATTTTGGGGAAACATCCCGGACGGGATTTGAATCCAGCTTGGCTTGGGAAATTTCGGATCAATTTCAAGTCAAGGCGGTCTATGGCTATGCCGACTCTGAAATCGATGAAAATCTAAATTCAGCTCTCATCGGAAATCGTGTCAATGGCGTGCCAGAGCATACCGCGACACTAATTGCCACTTACTTTCCAATTCCAGATCTAAGGTTTACGGCGACGGGTCGTTATATCGGAGAGTATGATATCGATGCCGCCAATACAATGAGGTCTGAGGATTACGGCGTTCTAGACCTTGACGCAACGTATCGCCTTAACACGAAGTCGCCGACAAACCTCTTCATCAGCGTCGATAATGTGACCGATAAAGTTTACGCGACAATTTTCAACAGTTTGGGCGCGTCAGCTGGGGCACCTCGCGCCGTCTTTGCTGGAGTGCAATTCGGCTTTTAATTTCACTTTGAAATATATCTCACCTTTAACCATTACAGAGAAAATTATGTTAAAACGGTTTATGTTACTGGCGTCTGGACTGACCCTTCTATGGTGTCCGTCAGCCTTCTCTCACACAGCTTGGTTCGTACCTGTTGAGAGCGGCCTGACGGATACGGCGCAATACCAAATTTATTTTGGAGGTCACGAAGGCAAGCTGGAAGGTTATTCCGCTGAGAAAGTAAAAACCATCTCCGCTATTGACGTAAATGGTGCGCCCCTAACCGTTTGGCGAACAATGGATGACGACAAAATGCAGATTCGTGCCGAGGGTATGCCCGCCATGCTACTTATGCACTTCGATAATGGCATTTATACTCGTACCGCAGAGGGTGACAGCGTAAATGTGCCAATGAGTCAGGTCGAAGATCCGATTTCTGCGGTCAATGCTATCAAATACCATAAGACTATTAGTCTTTGGACAGAGGTCGTCACAGAGGCTCAAGGACAACCATTTGAAGTCGTGCCGATGAGCGGCGAGGCCCCAAAAGCGGGTCAACCAATGAAAGTAAAAGTCCTGATAGACGGCCTTCCAGCAGAAGACATAGAAATTGGGACAGGAGAAAACACGTCCGAGACGAAAACAGATGCGGATGGCATGGCGATGTTCACACCTGCCTCAGGCTTTAACAAACTTTGGGCTGGAAAAAGGACACCTGTCAAAGACAATCCCGACTATACGGAATCAAGCGTAGAATATCTATTCACGTTTAACGTCGAATAATAAAGCTATAACGCCGTTTAATTCTTGGTATAAGGCTTCTGACGTGTCACACTTCTTCAAAAGCTCAGCCATCTGTAGAACACCCCTTATCGGGGTATTCTTAGGGTTTGCTGGCGCTCTGATTTTGATCAGTCCTCTGGGAAGAGGTCAGCCGGGAAAATACGGTTTTGCCCCTGGAGAAATACCCCCTGCCGTTCAAGGCGCCATGTCAAGGCTCGGCGCAAACCCTGATGACCCCTCTGTCACTTTAGAGGTTGCCAAAACATTGATAAATCAAGGACGTATGAGAGGCAATTCGGAGGTCGTCGCCATTGCCGACAATCTTCTGACCTCAATGAAGGACGGCAAAAATATGGCCGAAGCATTGAAGTACCGCGCTATTGCCCAACAATATCTTCATGAATTTGACGAGGCTTTAGAGCTTCTTGAGCTGTCGCTTTCTCTGAACGGAAATGATCCCACGGCGCTTTTAACACGCGCTAACATACTTTTGGTTCAGGGCAGAACGCTGGAGGCCAAAACTGCATGCCGCGCTCTGGCCAAGACTGGACGAGCGGATTTACTTTTACTCTGCGATACAACAGCAAAAGCGCTGGGCCCCGAAGCACTAATGGCCGCAAGTCGCTTAAACGCGATGATCAAGTCCGGCCGAATGGATCCGGCTTTGACAGGGTATGGCTATAGCGTGCTGGGGGAAATCGCGATGTTTCAGGGCGACGACAAACTAGCGCAAAGCCTGTTTGAAAAAGCCCAGATTGCAGATCCCGAAAACCTAAGAGTTCGAGCATTGCATGCGGACAGCTTTCTCGCCCTGGGCCAGCCAGAAGCTGCGATAAACGCTTTGGACGTAATGGCAGATACTGACGCGCTGCTCGTTAGGCGCGCCATCGCGTTCAAACTCGCTGGCGACGCTGCATCCCTTTCCCGTATAGAAAGTGAATTTTCCAGCAGAGTGCAGAGTAATCTGCAGGAAGGGCATATAGGTCACGCACGAGAAGAAGCCAGATATTTTCTTGAGGTCACAAATGAACCTTCCAAAGCGCTCGAAAGGGCAAAGTTAAACTGGAAGGTTCAAAGAGAGTTTGAAGACGCTTGGCTTTTAATTGACTCGGCCAGAGCGGCAAATGCATCGGATGAATTAGATACGGTGCGAAGCTGGATGCGCGCCGAAACCGTGGTAGCTCCAGAACTGGTTTCGCGTCTCCCGCGGGATTGAATTTACAATCAGACAATTTGAAATGAGCTTTAACAATGAATCAAACAAATAAACGGCTGCCTCATATCTCTCTTAGGGTGAAAGCTCTGACGGCTCTTTTGGGCGCCTTTTTTCTCGCATTTCCCGCCTTTGCCCACACGGGTGAAGGTTTGGTGGGGGGCTTCTATAGTGGTTTTCTCCACCCTGTCTTAGGGTGGGATCATGTTGCAGCTATGGTTGCTGTTGGCCTTTGGGGCGCCTTTCTTCGGGCCCCGGCCATTTATATACTTCCCATCGTTTTTCCCGTCATCATGGCATTAGGCGGCGCGGCGGGTGTTGTCGGCGCGCCTTTGCCTTATGTCGAAATTGGGATAGCGCTTTCGTCCGTCCTCTTAGGCTTATTGATTGCCTTCGCTGTGAAATCACCGCTCTGGTTAGCGACCGTCATTGTCGGCATTTTTGCCGTCTTTCATGGTCACGCTCACGGCACTGAACTACCCCAAGCATCCAACGCTATGAGCTTTTCTATTGGCTTTGTTCTCGCAACGGGACTGCTACATTTGCTGGGTATTGGCTTGGGTGTTTTTATTGGCCGCCCCGGCGGAAAAATTGCCGTTCGCGTTATGGGAGCTTTGATCGCCTTGGCCGGGTTTGGGTTCCTATTTGGCATAATTTAGAGTTGGAACACGTAAATGCTCCTTGAAAATTGGACGCCAGGATTTATTCCAAACACGGTTAAAGCAGGCCAAATCCTACTCGGTATCGGAGCAGGTTTACTCTTTGGTAATCTCAAAATGTTGCCGCCTTCAAAAGGGGTGACGACAGGTCTGATGCTTTTATTATCCGGTCTTGGTTTAGGTTTCGGAACCGCCTTTTTCATGGACGGCAGTCTAACGCTCATTTTACTCTTTTCATTGACCTTAATATCAGGTGGCGCGGTTGCCGGGAATCTGACACATACATATTTAATCCCCTTCGCTGCGTGGCTCTGTTTTTTCACCTTGGGTCTTTCAAGCCTCCCCTCCGGTGGTCATTTCCCAGCCAGCGCGAGTGTCGTTTTAGCAAATATAATCGGACTTATCTGTTTAATCGGAGGGGCCACCACCCTCTCGCATTGGGCAACCCATCGTCAAGCTGACCTATGGCCTAAAATTGGAGTACGAATTTTAGGGTCGTGGTTACTCGCCATTGCGGTTTTAATGCTAACGTTCGAATATAAAACTATAGTTTTTTAACATTGCCAAAGTTCAAACTAATTTTTTATTTTGTACCTAGCCTTTACCCTCTCTATTTCGGTTAGATAAATTGTCGCCCTGGGAGGGCCTCAAACATAAGCTATTAATCAAGATTTTAACGTCCTAAAGACAGCTTCTTACAATTCAAATTAGCGTGCATATAAGCACATACAAACCATACTAAAGGCAGGCCTCTAAATTTCATTTACTGATAATTAGAAATTTTTTACCAATTCAACTTTCTGAAGCCCTATTCCTATGAACCTTAATTCAGTCTGTAAGCTACAGGTACAGTAAACGTAAGATCCGTTCCCTTTAACTCATCCGGAGGTTTAGGAAATGGCGAAACCCTCTCAAGTAATTCAAGGGTTGCTTTATCCAGAACTCTGTGTCCCGCCCCCTCGACTATACGTGCTTCCAAAAGATTTCCATTTACATCAAGTCGAAACCAAACCTGGACGACTCCCTGCATACGGCGAGATCTAGCGCGGTGCGGATAACGTTTATGTTTTAACAGCCACGCCTGTAATGTTCCGGCAAAGTTTTCTTTGCCCTCTGCGACGCCAGAGGAGACACCGAAATTTGCCTGTGACGCAGAAGGTTTTGGAGCGGATTGATCTGAAGCGGAGGACTTAGTTTGCGTGGCAGTCGAGGGTCGTGCCACTTTTTCAGGCTTAACTTCTGAATTTGACGCTGGAGTCGTTGGGGCAATCTCCACCATTTTCGTCACCGAAGGGATTTCAAATTTCTCAATAGGAACAATTGGATCGACCTTAGATTTTGGCTTAAATTTGAGGTTAGGTTTAGGTTCTAACTCGGGCTTGGGCTTGGACTTGGGCTTGGGCTTGGGTTCAGGTTTTTGTTCTGACGCTGATTTTGAAGGCGGCTTTGAAACCTTCTCTTTCACAGGCGACTCTAGAGACCCTAGCGGCGGAAGGATAATTTCATACTCGACCGGTTCCAGTTCTGGTACTGTCTTTGGCCCAAAACTTATGGCAAAGTAAGCTCCTGCATGTGCTGCGGCCGCAAGAAATAATGCCCCCCCCCAAATCAAACTTTTGCCAACAGAGCCATGCATTATCGGCTCTCCTTTAGAGATTCAGTTGCCAGCCTTACCTTTGTAATGCCGACTTTTCGAAGACTGTCCATAAGAGCTACGATTTCAACTGTTTCGATTCCCTTATCGGCCACAATCCGCACAGGTCTGTCAGGGTTACCCTCTAATATTTGTTTTAGCCGCAGAGGCACATCCGATTTTTCAGTTGCTATTTGTTCCAAAACGATATGCGCGTCTGCATCTATATAGAGATTAATGGAGTCCTCCGGACTAATGTCTTCAACAACTGATTCCGGCGGAAGAATATCCATCGGGTCGGCTTCCCGAATAATACCTGCTACGAGAAAAAAGATTAGCAGAAGAAAGACAATATTGATGAGCGGCATGATTCGGTCGTCAATGCTTGGTTTTTCGACTTTTTTTGTAAATTGGGACAGCTTCATGGAGCTTTCCTCGCTTGAACAAGAGAAGTCGGGCCAAGGTCATATTTCTTCAACTTGTCCATTACAAAAACAGTGTCTTCGAGCACAACTCCCGGCGCTATTTCGATCAATACTCCGGTCACTGAATCGCTAGTCTCGGACAAAGCTTTATCCAATTTGTCAATCTGTATAGACTTTCCTCCAATGCTCAAATTCGACTGGGTCATTTTTATCCTAAGGATTTCAGGGTCAGTTTCCTTCGGTTCTGAGGCTGCGACAGGGGAGTTTAGTCCCAAAACAAATCGATCCGAAAAGGTTGAGGTCAGCATAAAGAATAACAGCAGAATAAACACCACATCTATGAGCGGTGTTAAACTGATGCGAGACTTCGATTTAGGCGCTGTAATTGCGAGCTTCATCTTTAGCTTTTGAAATTGTTTCAGTTGGACGATGGTTATTTAAGTCAGGCGCAAAAATACTGGTCACAGCATTTTCTGTCCGTAAGGCCGTATTCATAATTTTACGCTCAAACCAGCTCACAATAGCCACAACTGGAATTGCAACAATCAATCCGGCCGCAGTCGTCAGAAGCGCCGCCCAGATACCGCCCGAAAGGACTGCCGGATCAACATTTCTTCCAGCCTCTTCCATGGCGCGAAAGGCCTGTATCATTCCCATAACGGTTCCCAGCAATCCAAGCAAAGGAGACAGAGAGCCAATCAAATCAAGCACAGAAAGGTGGGCCCTCAGTTTTGTCATCTCAGTTGTAGCAATGCGCTCAACTTCTTCTCGAACAGCGGCTTCCGGAATGTCGCATCGTAAATGCCCTCGGATTGCCGCAGTCATTGCCCGCGCGGCCGGATCTTTGGCCTCCTGAACTGATGAGAGGGCTTCCTGCGCATGTCCGTCCCTAAACAGGACAACGGCCCGATCGATATGGGCACGGCGAAATACACCTGTCGATAAAAACTGGTAAAGTTTATAAAGCACAATTGTCAGGGCGATAACGGATAAAATAATGAGCAGCAATACGACCGGCCCCCCCGCCGATATAAGGTCGCTCGTTTCATTCAGACCTTCTGTGGTCTGCGTCGGAATTTCTGCATCTTCAATTTGCATAATCAGTAATTCACCCGTCAGGCATCCGCCCAACGACGGACAAGGTTATGATATATAGACGTTAGGTCGACCACGCTTTCATGATCGGGGTTTTCAATATTTAATTTTTGAATTGTTGTATCGAGATCGAACAAAATGCGCCTTTTCCCTTCATCTCGCACCATACTTTGTATCCAGAAAAAAGAGGCTACGCGGGCCCCGCGTGTGACTGGCAAAACTCTGTGTAAACTCGACGACGGATAGAGAATTAAACTTCCAGCAGAGAGTTTGACGGAATGCGAACCGTAAGTGTCTTCGATGACCAACTCTCCCCCGTCATAATCATCCGGTTCTGCCAAAAAAAGAGAGGCAGATAGATCCGTACGGATACGGAAATCCTGACCTTTGACAGGGCGAATGGCATTATCGACATGATTACCAAAAGTTTGACCGCCTTCATAACGGTTGAATAAAGGCGGATAGACCTTATGCGGCAAGGCAGCGGAAATAAAACGCGGGTTACTCTGTAAAGCATCCAATATAAAATTTCCCGCTTTGCGAGTAATGTCAGAGCTCTCCTCCAATTGGGCATTTCGCTTTACTTTTGCCGCCTGTGGACCTGACGTGACATTTCCGTCCACCCATTGGCCAGAATTGATTACATCCCGTAAGCGGGACACATCATCTTTTGTAATGATATTTTCAATACTAACGAGCAAAGAGAGCTCTCCTATTGATAACGGAGCGAAAGGTTTCGCTCCGTAAAATTTTAAAATCAATAACGGAAATTCAAGCTTCCGATCACAGTTCGTCCGGCGGCAACTGTCGCCATATGCGTAGTATATACCCGCTCATAATAGCGCTTATCCGTCAAATTGTTTACATTCAACTGGAAGTCGATATTTTTCGTCAATTCGACAGACGCCATGGCATCAAACCGAACATATCCATCAACGCTTTTTGTATTTGCCGTGTTCCCGAATCGCTTGCCTTGGTAAAAGGCCCCGCCGCCAACCTGAAAACGGTCAAGTACGTCATAACTCGTCCAGAGAGAAACGCTGTGCTCCGGTGTATTAGGTAGGCGGTTCCCAACTTGGTCTGTGTTGATCGGTCCAGCATCAATGATTTCCGAGTCCAAATAGCTATAGCCTGCAAATACATTCCATTCCGGCGTTATATTTCCGGTTGCACTTAATTCCAAACCCTGCGTCCGTTGTTCTCCAATCGCCTCCTGAGGAGCTCCACGCCCTGCGGCAGTTGCGACATATCCGTCCACAACTTCATTCCGGAAAACAGCCGCATTGAGCGAAATATTCCCAGCGCCGGGTTCCCATTTTACGCCAACTTCATAGTTGCGGTTTTTCTCAGGGTTTAAGTCTTCATTAGTGCCAGACAAATTATTCCCACCATCCCCTATCGTGACACCGGCCGGGCTGGCAGAGGTCGCGTATGAGGCATAAATACTGGTATTGTAACTAGGCTTATAAATCGCACCCAATTGATAGCTGAAAATTGTCTCTGAATTGGAAAGCCCGCTCGACGTTTTTGTATCAAAATCGTCAACCCGTAAACCGATATTTGCAATGAACTTTTCAGAGATATCAATCGAGTCAAACAAATAAGCCCCATAGGTCTCAGCCTTAGTATTCGTTGGATCATTCAGAGTGATTTCTCCCTGCCAAGGGTCATTCGGATTTGGGTTAAATAAATCCGTACAATTATAACCGCTCGGAGCTCCAGCCCCAAATTGGTCACATCCGCCCCGCGGAATTTCCACTCCACCCGCAGCCGACTGATCCACGGAATAGCTTCCCCGATCCGTCTCTTCATGCGTATATTCTACACCGGCTGAGAAACTATGAGCGAATGAGCCCGTATCAAAATAAGCTGTAAAGTCTGTTTGGTTAGAGAAAATATCACTTTCGGAGTTTGTACTTTTGACAACGCGGCGAACTAACCCATTATTCAAGTTTCCCTGGGAATCGTCTGGATTGGTTGCGATATAAGCCAAGTTAGTATTTGTCAGCCTGGAAATATTGCGTACACTTACACTATCGTTGAATGCATGTTTAACTTCGAACTGACCGCTGTCCAATTCTGTATCATTAAAGTCCCGGCCCAAAAGGCCGTAGAAATTATCCGGATCAATTCCTTCCACAGGCTCTCCCGTAACGAGGTCAAGCGGATGACCATAATCGATAATTCCTTCACTTTCATAATGAGTATAAAGCGCCGATATTTGTGTAGGCCCTTCCAGACCATAGGTAATAGATGGAGAAATTCCAAAACGCTCGTCAAAGACACCGTCACGTCCTACGATGTCGGTATCATGGCGCATTACATTGAGACGAACCCCAAGGTTATTTCCGGTGTCTCCAGAATTCATATCCAGAGTACCGCGAAAATAGTCACCGTTCCCCGCGCCTAAAGATCCTGCAACAAAGCTGTCAGCTTTCGGCGTCTTGGTAACGAGGTTGATACTACCGCCTGCCGCGCCGCGTCCCGCCAAAGGCCCACTAGCCCCACGAACAACTTCGACCTGCTCTAGATTAAAAACGTCACGAACTTGCGCACTCGAATCGCGTAGTCCGTCAACCAGAATACCAGCAGTAGATTCTGATCCGCGAATAAAAGGGCGATCTGCAAGTGGTTGCCCGCCCTCACCCATAGCCAATGTAATGCCTGGGACGTTCCGAAGTGCTTCCGCCAAGGTTGTAGCTGACCGGTCTTCTAGAACCTCTTCTGTAACGACGGTTACAGAACGTGGTGTATTGATAAGTGGCGCTGTATATTTCGGATTATTTGGCTCCTCTTTATAATTCGACTCATCCGCTTCAATGCCGACCTCTTCAATTCGGATTGGGTCTGAAGTCGTTGTTTCACTATTTGAAAGCTGTGATTGCGCAAAGGCCGGCGCTGCAAAAAAGCTCATTGCAGTACTCAAGACGACTCCTTGCGCAATTTGATTCTTTCTAGATCGATTAAGCCGATCCTTTGGTCTATTTTGGTAAGATGACATTTCTGTATTTTCCCTCATATTCAAAATGTATTTGCGAGCTACTCGCAATCTCAACAAATATCAACCCTTAATGCGAATTATTCTCAATATTAATATATAGAAAACACTTGGATGCTTTTGAATTTATGGAATTACTCAGATTGCCCTAAAGTCTTAGGCTCTGCGCAGCCACCGAATAAATAGACTCGCCTCCAACCCGTTGAAAAACAGCCATCAAGTTTCGGTCTTCTGATAAAGCCAAGCCGTCCTTAAGACCCAAAGCGAAAAGAGCCGTTGCCCAGCCATCTGCCCATAGGCAATCCTTATGAAGCACTGATACGCAAGACAGATCTGGATCATTTTTTTCCGTCCCGATGACGCTTCCGGCCGGGACAATATGAGAAATTCGTCCCGTCTCAGTTTTTTTTAACTGACGAAATGCACCTGATGTTGCGACGGATAAATTGAACAGCGCTATTCTGATTGGAACGTTAGAAGGGCGGTGCTTATAACTTTCTTCAAGGCTTTCTTGTTCAAGATCGACCCACCAAGGTAGCCCATCCGGTTTAGCGCCACTCCCTCGAAACTCTCCTCCGATTTCAGTAAGGCATTGTGTGATACCCATTTGATGCAAAGCCGATGTCATCTCATCAACAGCATAGCCTTTAGCAATAGCGGAGAGATCTAGTCGGACGCCACCCGGCTGATAAACAACCCCCTTCTTAGGAGTTATACTCTCCCATATGTCAGAGCCGTGAAGCCCTTTTTCGTTATTGATACGAGAAACATCTGAGCCAAAGCCGCGCTCGGCAATCAAACCGCCATATGTAGGATCGAATGCCCCTTGGCTCTCTCGGGCTAAATTAAGAGCATCCCTCAAAACTTTTTGGAAATCTGGGCCTATTTCTAAATTTGATCCAGCCGGCAATTGATTGAAACGAGAAATTTCGGACCCGCTCTCCCAAGTACTCATTTGCTTTATGATCCGGTTAAAAACCGCATGTAACTTCATCTGAACGTCTTCGTCCAAAATAGATTTTGGCGCACACCATTGTACCGACCATTCCGTCCCCATCGTTTGACCGGAAAGCCGATTTCGCAGAACAAAGCCGGGTCGAGTCGTCAGCCCGGCCCGGCTCATATTTTGCGGGATTAGAATTTCGCCGACACCTTGAATGGCCATAAACTCCAAACAAGGTCTCGATTAAAACGGAAGTGCTTCGAATGTCATAATATAAGAAGTTCGTGAACTAATCTCCTTACCATTCAACATCGCCTTGCCATCCACCTCGGCGCTGAGCCAATACGGTCCGGCCTCTTCCAGAGTAAAATTAATCATTCCATCTGCGTCAGTCGTCAAGGCCTTAGCGCCTTCACTATCACGATAGCGGTCATGTCCACGTACAATTTCAATTTCGACCCCATTGGTTGCTTCTCCGTTAAGTGTAAATGAGAAGCTAACTTCTTCGCCCGCATAGATATCATTAGGATGCGTGCCGGAAGCTAGCTCTAGTCCCTCTCCTGTTTTCGTAAAGGCACTTTGACTTGGAGCCCCAAGCGTGACGAAGGTCATATTAGTCCGGTCATTTTTCGAAATTCTAACTCCCGGTTTATCGGCTATATTTTCATTGGCTAATTCTTCTTCTGTACCGCGCCAGCGGCGGCGTTCGCCGTCTTCTTCCCAACTCGCAAAATATCCTGACCCTTGGCTACCAATACGGTAAGTTCCCTCTTGTACCAAGGGCACATCAAACACAGATCTATATTCACCTGTAGAGACATCCTCCATCTCAATATTACTGCCATCCGGGCCCGTCACAGAGACTTGCTCCAGTGAAAGTGCGTGATGGTTGGGGTAGAATAAATTATTCGAAATGGCAGCGTCCACAGTAATGCGCTGATTTTCTCCCGATAATGTGAAACTGGAGGGAAGTATCCAAGCGCGATGGGCAGATGCCTGTCCCGCGAGAAGCAGAGCAGCGCCGGTTAAAAGTAATGTTTTTCCGAATTTATAAGTCATGGGTGTTTCCAGTTTAGTAAATTTTGGTTAAAATGAATGGGAGGCATCAGTCTATAGAACTAATGAGGGCAAGCTGAACGGCCCCTAACTCTGTTTCGCCCTCAGCCATCAGTGTTTGTCCGGCTTGCAAGGGCCATTTAAACGGTACATTGACCATTTCTCGTCCGCCGACTTCTCGAACAGATTCGATAACGAGTGTATAGGAACCCGGGTCCAGATCTGCGAAGGGCCCCGACCTAGTATCGAATGTCATATCATGTGCGCCCGGCGCGTGAGTGGGGCCGGAGAGACCATCTTTCGGCATCTCTATTGAACGACCGGCACGGCGCCACCATTGGCGTAAATCTTTTAGCCAGGTCTCGCCTTCATCACTGCCGCGCTTTTCGAGCTGATACCAAACGGCTAAGTTAGCGGCCACACTATGATCTTCTTTGGCGATCCATGCCGCAACATAAGGTTTGTGATATTCCGCGACATCCAGTTCGGGTATGGTCACGCCGACTTTAATCTGGTCCGCCAGTGCCGGACTAGCCAAGAGGCTCGCCCCAGTTACCGTTAATAAAAATCTCATTTAAGCCTCACATATGAACAAATAAAATTAAAAGACCAACCGGAACAGCCAATCCTCCCCCCGCAAGCCACCACGTGGATGCGCGTCGTTTGGAATGAATTTGCAAAAGCCATAGACCCGACAAACAAAATACGATTGTGGCTACTGCAAAAACATCCAAAAACCAGCTCCAAGCCGTGCCCGTATTCCGGCCTTTATGAAGGTCATTCAAATAAGACACGGCCCCGCGAGACGTCTCTTCAAAAAACACTTTTCCAGTGGCACGGTCTATACTTAGCCACGCGTCTCCTCCGGGGCGCGGCATTGGGATATAGACATCGACATCAGTCCATTCCGGAATTTCGTTACCAATCCGTATGCCAATGCCGCGGCGAATATCCCGGCGTAGTAAAGCCGGCAAAAGCGTTCCGTCTTTTACATCTCCGCCGAGCTCCGCAAGATCTTCGAGCGCAGACGCCTCTAGCGTCATTTCACTTTGGCTCGTTTTCGGGCTCGCCTTGATTTGTGCCGCATGATTTAAAGTAATTCCTGTTATTGCAAATAAAACCATGCCGATCAGACACATCGCCCCGGACATCCAGTGCCAAGTTCTAACCTGACGTTTCCAGAAGCCAGGGGGAAACCTTCCTGCGCGGCTCATATTGTCTGTCCATAGAAAGAATAATCTTGGGTCAACTCTCTTGTCCAACCTCTAATTTCTGACTGGCAAACTCATCTCGCGCAGTTCCTAGATGAGCCTATAAGCAAGTCAAAAAGTTATTGCAAGTCATTCTCATTCATAGAGCTGATTAATAAATTGAAGAGCTGTAAGTATCGAAAGTTGATATTCCAGCCTATCTAGACCCTTCAGAGCACAGTCAAAAATCAATTAGCTAAATTTTGATTTGTTTAAAAATGAAATGCTTATTAATCAGTGGTAAAACTACCATGACAATAACCATTGCAAGGTATTTCCAGAATTTGAGCACTATCAAGTCCTGAGAAATAGACCTACAATCTCTTTCATAACAGCAACGAAGTCTAATGGACTTGCTCTAGCAAGTTGAACTTAATTTTTCGAAGTAATGAAACATCGGTAAGAGATATTCGATGGTGGCTGAAGTCCAGCCATACATACAAGCCTAGATAGCAAATCTTGCCTTAGAAACTCTGAATCCGAAAACGTTTCCTTCTCTAAATCATCCCTTTTATAAATGCTTGTACGTCTTAACAATACTTCACAGGCAGAGTACTAGCTGATAGGTATCGTCAAACTTTAAAAAGAATTGTTTTCCGTCATGAAAATAGCTGCCGCCACGAAATCAAGCCCTCTTCATGAGGACAACTTCTCAGAATTTGATATCGCGGTGATTGTTCCCTGCTATAACGAGGAAATGGCGATCACGAATGTCGTGGAAGATTTCAAACGGGCTCTGCCCTCTGCTAAAATATATGTCTATGACAATAATTCGAACGACAGGACGATTGAGAAGGCACAAGAAGCCGGAGCCATCGTGCGCCATGAACCCCGTCAAGGCAAGGGCCACGTTGTCCGTAGAATGTTTTCAGACATTGAAGCTGACATATATCTAATGGTCGATGGAGACGACACTTATGATGCAAGTGCTGCCCCCCTACTTGTCAGCCTGATGGTTGAGCAGGGCGTCGATATGGTAAATGGGGCACGCCGCGAAGTTGCAAAGGAAGCTTATCGTTTAGGCCATCGCACAGGCAACAAAATGCTCACAGGCTTGGTAAAGCTGGTTTTTGGAGCCGAGCTAAAAGATATGCTCTCCGGCTATCGAGTTTTTTCTCGGCGTTTCGTCAAGAGCTTCCCAATGATGTCAAGCGGGTTTGAAATTGAAACAGAGCTGACAATTCACGCGTTGGAGTTAGAGCTACCAGTCGCCGAAGTTTATACTGATTACAGCGAACGAGGCGAAAATTCAGAATCAAAGTTAAATACAATTTCTGACGGGATACGCATTCTAAAAACCATTCTAATGATATTAAAGCAAGAGCGCCCAATGACTGTTTTCGGCCTTGCGGCGTTGTTTTGTTTTTTTATAGCCGCTATTGCCCTTATTCCCGTTTTAGCAAACTATTTTGAAACAGGACTAGTCGTCCGATTGCCGACATTCTTAACCGCTTGCGGGGTCATTCTCCTTGGTATGCTAAGCTTGGTCTGCGGACTCATTCTTTCAACTGTTACCCGAGGACGGCAAGAGGCTAAACGGATGCAATATTTAATGCTGGAAAGCCCACATTCAATCGCTGAAAACAAGTCCAAGCTGTAAAAAATGCTTAGGTCAAAAACAACCCACCAATTTATCCGTTTCGGATTGGTTGGAACTTTAGGTTTTTTGGTGGATACAACCGCTTTATACCTATTCCTCTTTCTAGGTAGCGGCTATTATCTTGGCCGCATTGGCTCATTTCTATGCGCCGCCACCTTCACTTGGTATCTCAACCGAAACATAACCTTTCAAAATAACGAAGGATCTGCGCACCGCCAGTGGCTAGGGTTTCTCGGTGCAAATGCTATCGGCGGCTTTATAAATCTAGCTGTTTATAGTCTACTTATAATGAATTTTGACCTAGTTCGTTCCTTCCCGGTTTTAGGAGTAGCGGCAGGCGCCATTTTCGGTCTGATGTTTAATTTCACTCTTTCTAAAAAGTTTATATTCCGAAGTTAGAAATTGAGTTAACATTATTAAGAAGCGCCTACACTTTTTAGCTGCGGACTTACTGAAGCCTTTGAAGTATGATCGGCCCAACCTGTGAGATATAAATGACTGAAAATGACGAAATCTATTATAAACACGGTGCCAAATTTTCACTGTCACAAAGCGTCGTTAAATATGCTCGAAAAAAAATGTATGCTCATTTCATGAAAACGGTACAACCGACAAAAGGGACAAAGATCCTAGATTTTGGAGTCTCTGAGTTCATTACAGATGAATCAAATTTTTTGGAAAAAAACTATCCTCATCATGAAGACCTGACTTGTGTAGGCATAGGAGATGGCAAACAAGTCAAACAACACTTTCCAAATGTCAATTATTTCTCTCTCATCCCAAATGAAAAGCTCCCTTTTGACGACAATAGTTTTGATGTGTCTTATTCAAACGCAGTTTTTGAGCATTTGGATACTGATGCATTACGGGTATTTTTCTTTAATGAGCTCGCCCGCGTCTCTAAACGAGTTTACATTACAATTCCTAACCGGTGGTTCCCAGTAGAACATCACACGGCTGTCCCTCTTCTGCATTATATCCCTTCCCTGTTCCGAAAGTTTCTTTCTGGAGGCGAGAAAGATTTTTGGGCGCAGCAGGAAAATCTGGCCTTTCTTGGTAAAAAAGAATTAGCCGAAGTGGCAAAGTCACACCCAGTAAAGATTGCTTATTCAGGCATATTTCTGGGGCCAATGTCGTCGAACATCTCGATTTGGACTGATAAGTAGCGCTTTAGAGCTATAACTATTCTGTCAGTTCCTCAAACCGAATAGAGTTCATTCGGATAGATTCCCCATCGCTTTTAGAGAAAACGAGGCGGGACATAGCTGAATTATCTTTTGGCAAACAAGCTGGCTCTGTTACCCGAATTTCGAGTCTATAGTCCTTGATCATAAAAGGACTCACGGGCTCATTACCGCAAAAAATTGTTAAGTCCTTAAGCTTTTCAGGATTGCTCACAAAATCAATCGAAAAAATAAAGCCGTTCTCATAATTAGAAAGTAGGTAGGTAGGTAGCTTTAATTCCATTTGTTTTGTTGCCCAAACAGGCGCTCGCGGAGTAAGGCCGCGCCCCCTTGAGACATCTTGATCAACAACCATAAAAGTTCTGAGGTCATAGGCAGATATCTCATATCCTTTTCCAACATCCCGAATTCCATAAAGATGTTTATTGATTTCGAAAAACCTATACTGGTCTTTAACATATAAACTAAACTGTTGCCGACGATCAAAAATCGTTGGAATGAGTTTATCTCGGTAAGATTGTGACATTTCCGACGAACGTGATACGACCATACCAGAAATATGCCCTTTGTTTACAGCGTCTAATCCCTTTGCAACGGAATAAGGCTGAAATCTTATTTTTGGCATATCTCTAAAGAAGTAGAATTGGTAAGCATGCTTTCTTGTGTTCACACCGATTTCCGCACCTTTTGAGAAGTAATTATCAAAGGCTTCAATGTTCGACTTTTGATCCGACCCATAAAGATAATAAATCGGCCCTTTGAGAAACTGTGAAAGTTTGCCGTCGGAGTGCTGCCTAGCCCCTTCTCCCCCTTGAAAAGTTACATAGAATAGTCCTGGTAGACAAAGTAATGCAGCAAACCGCAAAATTAAATTGCCGTACCGAAAGCAACCGAAAGAAATGAGCGTTCCTGCGCAAACCAAAGGAAATGCATTCATAAGATAACGGATGGAGCCAGTTACATTCCATGGAACTAGAGCTGATATTCCAATTAAAAAAATCCAAAAACCCGTTAGGAGGGCCGCCGAGATTTCCCATCCCTTAGTTTTTCTGAAAATAATTAGGAAGAATAAGATGAATGGCGAAAAAAATATAGATAGAAAACCTATTACACCATATCCACTACCATTCCAATCTGCGCGACCAGACCCAATGTCAAAATACCTCAAAAAATCGTTTTGCGCCTTTTCGTTGACGTCGAGTACATCTAAAATATACTTATCAATTTTACGTTGTTGCCCCCTGAGATTAGAACCACGCTCTTCACTAGATGTGTTTTCCTGTACCAATCCTTGAAAATCTAAACTTTGTAAAACTGTCATTGATAAATTAGTCAAAGTTTTCGTATTCGTATTATTAAATAGCTCACCATGCTCCTCAACAACTTGTTGTGAATAAAAAGGGTGCCCAAAAGAGGCGTAATTCTTGACATATTGATATGAGCCAACAATCAAAAAACCTACGATGCCACTAAAAGTCAGAAAGATAAGACGGTCAAATTTAACTCTGTTTTTTAAAGCAAGTGCGAATAGCGGCACTAAGATCGCTCCGATTAGAGCAAACCCGGTAACTTTCACCCCGATAGCTAAACCTGCTGCCAAGCCACAAGTTAACGCTGTTCCAACAAAAGTTGTTTTGTCACATTTTAAGGCATGAATTCCAAAGAGGAAGGTTATCATGCCCAAAGCCCCTAAAATAATATCATTTGAGGCATTTGTAGATTGTAAGACAGGTTGAGGGACTGAGCAAATGATAGCGGCGATCAGTAAGGCATTCGCTGTTGAGACTTTTGCTAACTTCACAACTTTAAAACTAGCGAAGAAAAGAACGATTGCCCCAATATATTGCGGTAGAAAGGCGAGGCTATAATTTTTACCAAACAAGAAAAGCCATAATAATAATAGGTTAGAATTGATAGGAAGTTCATTTTGGCGAGCATCGCTACTTGGAAAGAAATCTAAGGAATTCAATTGGCTCCAGAAGTAAGCCCTAGGTAAATGATAAGCTTCCGCATCACCAAAAAGTGGGAATAATTTTAGAGCCCAAAAAAAGTTAACAATATGTAGGCCCATGAAAACAAATAGAATTAAAGAAACAATTTTATTGGATAAAATAAATTTTTTCATTTCTTTAAGTTTTAGGAAGCAGTCAACTTTTATTAAGACGTCTTTACGCTTAACTAACCAGTACACGCCAAATAGGATAAGGACGTTCAAGAATAAAAGAGACCAGACATAGATGGCATCAAAAAAGGAAAGAAACAGAATTGTAACAACCATCTGAGCAATGCTCAAAATATACATCTGCAGGCCACTCAACACTTTATCACCGACTGGCAAGAGTCTTGAAATTAAGAATCCCGAGAGTATGACAGGCACCAATGAGCCGACGAGTAATATTAGATTAAAAATCATTAAGCGCTTTTCTGAAATATCACAGGTATTTCTTAAATCTATAGCTTCTATTTATCGGGGAAAAGGACTAGATTATAGTAGCTTTTGAGACATCTTGCTTATGCGCTTATATTGAGTGAGCATCGAACCTGCAAGTGCCGTAAAGAGCGATTAATACTTGATGATAAGCCCTATCCTAATGATTGCTAGGGTGTCTTCCTATTTTACTTTGCTTATCTCTCGTTTTAATAAACGAACGCATCTGCCCTACGATAAAAGCAAAGTTGTCGTGCCGCGCCTAAGATTTTTTAGTTTACATTTTTTGGAGCTTTGAATTGAGCAACCTATTTCAAAAAGTCAAAAGGCGTATCGGACCTAAAATTATACGCGTTTTAATCGGTAAACGAAGCCCCCGCCCGTTCTCCGTTCCGAACAAACGCATTGTCGTTGCGGGTCTATTTAACACCGCTTCCGGCATTGGTGAATCAGCGAGGCTATGCTTTGAGGGATTAAAGCAAACAGGGTATAAAGTCGAAGCTCTCGACGTGAGCTGGGTCTTTAACATGGGAGATTTTGAGTATGAGAATGCGCACGCGACAGCTTTGAAAAATCCGGGGTCAGGCGGGACATTAATCTTACACCTCAATGGGCCAGAAACCTTGTCTGGTCTTTGGAGAATAGGTTTCCGGCGCTGGCATAAAAACTGGAAAGTAATCGGATATTGGGCTTGGGAACTTCCCATCCCGCCACCAGGATGGAAAACATCCGCTAGATTTTTAGATGAAATTTGGGTGCCTAGCCGTTTTGTTAAAGAATCGTTGGAACCCATTGTTTCAATTCCGATAAAAATTGTACCCCATGCCGTTGGACTTACGGCGATTGACGAAAGACCAAGAAACACCCAATTACAATGCCTAACAATGGCTGACGGCCTATCCTCTTTTGAGAGAAAAAATATCGTCGGAGCGTTGGAGGCCTACATTCGGGCATTTCCCGTGGAAACGGAAACAAAGCTGATAGTCAAATGTCGGAACTTAGAGGCAAATTCTTCTTTTTTAAAAATAGTAGATAAGATAATTTTTGGGCGTGATGATATAGAACTTGTCACTGAAGTATTGGATGCGGAAGCTTTAGAGAGCCTATTTGCCACCTCTGATGTCTTAATTTCACTCCATCGCGCCGAAGGGTTTGGTTTGACTATCGCCGAAATTATGCAAGCTGGAAATATCGCTATTTGTACAGCGTGGTCTGGAAACATGGAATTCGTTTCAAAAGATTCCGCCTGTTTAATAGATTACGACCTAATAAAGGTGAATGATCCTTATAATGTATATAACTCTCAAAATGATGCCGTGTGGGCTGACCCTCACATAGATCAGGCGGCTGAGTTTTTAAAAGATATATATCACAGACGGGCTGCGTATGATCCCCTACGGGATAAGGCGCGGCAGGCTATAAAAAGTAAGCTATCCCCTGAAAACTATGGAAAAGCCCTTATCAATTAAGACGCAGCTTTATTTTTCAAAAAACTTCTTTTGCAAATAGATCTGCCGTCTTTTCATATCCATAATTCTTCATGACATGTAATCTGGCCTTTTTTTCCATGTCCAATCGCTCTTCTGGATTGTCTAACATCCATTGGACCTTCTTTATAAAAGTGCTATAATCGCCCGGCTTAACTAAAATTCCTGTTTTCCCGTCAACTATAGTCTCATTCAGACCACCGACAGCAAATGATACAATTGCCCTCCCAGCTACGGCGGCTTCTAGAGGCACTCTGCCAAATGGTTCAGGCCAAACCGTAGGAGCAATAACAAGTTTTGCTTTTCTGATTTCGTCATAAATGATTTCCTGTGGTCTGAACCCCAGAAGCTTCACCTGTTTAGCAATTCCATTTTTTTCACAGTAGGATTTTATCGCCGACGCGATTCTATCTCCGCGCCCACACAGAACAATCTCCACATCCGGACGACTTTTAATCCATTGAGTCGCTTTTTTAATAAATTGAATCTGCCCTTTATTCTCATTGAGCATCCCAATTAAAATCAGTTTGCTTTTATAGTACTGCGCTCGCCCATGTGTAAATTTGTCAATTTCTTCCAAGTTTCCAAACCCGTTTGGTATTCGGACAAGCTTAGACTTATCTTCAACTACGGGGAGCAGGTGCCGAATGAGCTGATGGCTAGTCGTAACTATTTTAGAAAAAGAATTTAACGATTTCTGACGATGCAAATGAGTTAAGCTTAGAGATTTACGCCTTAATACAGGAGCCGCCGGAGCATCCTTCACGGCGCATTCAAACTGGCAGGGGGTTTTACACATTTTCCCCTCAATATTGGCGCTTTGGCTTGGACGCGGACAATGGAATCTATTGTCCCTCACAATCCCTACTGACTTCAGTGTAGGTTTTATCTCATCAATAATTTGCGCTCCGAGCAATATACTACGTGTATTATCCGCGACAAGCACGTCAAAATTATCCATCATTTTTATGAGATCAATATAGGCTCTGCCGTTGAAATTCTTAGAGCTTACTAAATGATCTCGCATCATACCGCCGACAGGATGGATCCGGGCCTCTTTACGCGCTAGTAGAACTTTGGAACGCTCGCTAGGCCTTAACACCCGACGTGCAATTTGCGAACGCGTATGATTCTTTACACCGAGAATCCGGCGTAGGGGATGAGATAGAAGCTCGGCGAGCGATAACTCCTCAAAAGGGAAATCAGCTGCAGACGGCATACGAACTACCATCACACCGTTTGAATACCGGGAGGTTAAAGTCACCTGATCAGGATCATTAGTTATTACGACGATTTTATGCCGTTCAGCTTCTGATAAAGAGTTGATGCAAACACTCAGGCTAATTTCTGCGCCGCCCACCGTAAATGGGGGATAAGTATCAGACAAAACGACAATTGAACGGCTCTTCAACGCTTCCCCGTCAAAGCCCTCGTGAGGAATTCTCGACAGGCTAGACATTGTCGAGCGCCCTCATTATCCGGCGGGCAACTTCAGTCCAAACAAAACGCCGGCTTGATATTTGGCGGGTCTTTTCAATATGCTCAGTTAAATCTGTTTCATTTTCCAAGAACTTTTTAATCTTTTTCGCGTCTGCCTCCAGCTTTTCTGAATCTTTCAAAGCCAAAAAGGCGCATTCATATTTTTTGGCAAAATCACTCATGCCATATTCACCCGAAGAAATGACAGCGCAAGCTGCTGCCGTGTATTCGATCATGGTTATGCCGAATCCCTCAAACCCACCTGTTTTTTCATTGAAATTGGAAATCAAGAGTCCCGCATCACTCGCGCGTAAATAGTTCCACTTTTCTTCATCATCAATTTGGCCAAGGAAGAAGACCCGATCGGTTAGTCCCAATTCTTCGCTTAATGCTTCTAGAGCTCCGCGGTCCGGCCCATCACCAACAATCACAAGCTGCGCCTCTGTCAGGTATCTCATCAGCTCTATAGATCGCTTTTGATTTTTGTGAGGCACTAACCGGCCTGTATGAATAAGGGTTTTGCGTTCAGGAAGTCCCAAATCTTCTCTAGCCATCAATTTTAGAACCCTTGAGTAAGAGGGCTGTCGATCCCTTTCTCTTTCAAAAATGGACGCATCAATTCCACACCCGACAACGAAGGCTTTTTTGTGAGGAACCACATTTTCAATCAACTGAGCTGTGTAGCTACTATTTGTCAAAATCACATCAGCTTGGTCAATGGTGCTGTATAGGCGTTGGTCCAAATCCGTCGATTTCGGATTATACTCGAATTTAACCGGCCCATTTTTTGCATCCGGGATTTGACTAGTTAGCTCTGTCCCATGGACATACACCGCCGTAGGGATATTTCTTTCTTTCGCCGCAGCGATCAGCCCCGGCCCATAATAAAAGGGATGCCATAAGACAACCATATCGAGTAGGTAGTTATCAATAATAGCTAATGCCAAATTTTTGATACGTTCGTCTTCCGCTTGAGAGTGCTCTCCCGCTCTCAGTTTCGTCTCTGACTGGTGATCTTCGTAAACCTTCAAGGGCAATTCATCACCCAGAAAATATGTCCCTTTCGGTCCTAAATAAACCGACTCGGCTCCATAATTATCTGTAAGGGCTTTTGATACGCGTTTTGCCAAGAGGGAGACCCCCCCAACTTTTGGTGAGGAATCAACGGAGGCAAACAAAAATCTATGATTCGTCATTGAAATGTCCCTTTGAATTTCTCTGGCTCTAATCAACTTATACGCTCATGTCACGAAGATTTGCAGACCTCTTCTGTCCGGTTTTTGGCATATAGATTCTAAAAATCAGGATCCAAGAAACGTCCACTTTACTTATTTATGAGCAATCTCTTCAATCAAACTTGATTTAGGAACGCGCAGGTGAATCGTAACAACCTTTTGTGAGCCCTATGTATTCACAGGCATTTATGTTGATTAGTTTTTTCAGTGGTTTATTGGGTCTAATATGTCAATTTCGTCCTACCGAAACCAATAATGTCAGCTATGGTTCAAAATACACGCGAGCTAGAAGCTCTGGCAGCATCGTGTGGTAATTGGGGTAAATTCGTCCCATGCCAGAAGGATCCGGACACCTCCAAATTATGGGTAGTTTTCTCGCATGTTCGGATACCTGAGGGAAAATTCGCCCAATCCAAAGTCATGAACATGTTGGAAGGGCATAAGCTTTATCTGAATTGCGCGGAAAACCAATGGTACACAAAAGGTATCGGAAGTTTTTCCACCTCTCTCCCAGATACGGTTCATCAGATACTCGACGTCACTCAGCCATTTAAAACCACATTTGTGGGTCATTCCATGGGGGCTTATCTGTCTCTACTAATTGGTAAGCTTAGTGAAAACTCCCGCTATATTTCAACGAGTCCAGAACTTTATTTAGGGCTAGCACATTCAAGAAGCTTCGAAAATGGCGTAAACGGTTCCGGGGCGATGCGAAACCTTGATGACATTTCCAGCGGTTTCCACAAATCAAATAGCGGATGCGTATTTTTCGGGGCATACGATCCGATTGATTGTTACTTTCTTGCACAAGATATGACAAACAATATTGGTTCTGTTTTCGAAGTTCCTCATCATCATGGTGTGACAGAGTATTTTACGGGTAATAAGCTTTATCACGAGATTCTGACTTCAAATGTAGATTCTGATTTATGGCGTTCTCTAGAAGAGCGCAACCATCTGTTTGATAGGGGGCATCATGGGACCCAAAAACAATACCTTCATTTCTACAATACGTTTCGAGATTATTTGGACGGGGCTGAAGCAAGCGTCCTAAAAGAAAGAGCTTCAACTTTTGCTCGTTGGAATAATCCAGGCTGGCAAGAATTACGATCCAAAGTCTGGCATCAGCTAAATGAACCTGTTCTATCCTTTGAGGCCGCGAGAAAGGCCTATCACTATCAACCAGACCTTATCCAATTCATAGATGTGTATGGAAACGCTTGCCTCCGATATGGAGAAAAGTCGAAGCTATGTGACGTGATAGATTCTATGTCGGAAGCGCAACGCCAACACACTGTAGGTAAGCGACTAATTGAAAACACCCTGGAACAGTTTGGCGTCAATTTTTATCAGAATTTGATCCACGATCCTGAAGCCCAACCCTCCCTCACAGAATTTAACGGGGAAACTCCTCCGGATGTTACAAAAGATGAGAGACCTGCAGATGCAGAAACTCTTTATAAATTGAACACCAATAAAAAATTTGAAGCCGTTTTATCACTGACCTCGCCAACGCTGAATGAAAATTTTCGTTACGATATTGAACTTGCTCCAGCTAGGGCTATTGCATTGATTTACTATGGCGATTCCTCAGCAGGACTGCGGCTTTTGCAAGTCTTGGACAATCGCGGGGCTAAAGATAAATATTTTGCCAGAGCTTTGATTACAGCTGCTCAAAAGCTTCATAGCGTTGATCTGTTACAACGCTATTTGAAGCTAGATATTCCGGGTCATTGGAAACTAAATTTTTCAAAAATATTAAAACCATGCTTGCAATTCGTAAGGTCACCCGCTTTGATTGCCAATATCTTGGTGGAGCTGGCAAAATATAAATATGATAACCTAGAATCTACTATTGAAGAACTTCTGAACCGTTACCAATCTATCGAAATGCAACGAAGCGTTGCGCAACTTATTCCGCTTTACGCCAATCACGATGCCTTTGAGCCAGAATACCGCGTTCCTCTTTTGAAATTTATGAAAGATGCGAAGCTTGATTTAATTTTACATGAATGGCTTCCCGAAATATCGCGTAGCCGTGTTGAGATAGACCTTTTGCAACCAAATACTTAATTTGGAAGACGGCTTTTCTTGCGTTAAATATTAATACATTCTATCGGCGGCAGATTGTCATTCGTAAAATATGGCAAAATCTGTTTATGAAAGAGCCCTATGAAGAAGACTGGGTTTCCTCAGATCAATAGCCCTCACTGGAGTTACAAAGACTCGATGTTTCAAAAGGTCTTTTAAACTTGTTTCGCGTGGAATGAGTTTATATTAAGCGACTTCTTCCAGTCGTATAAATGTCTAAAAATTGAGTATACTATGTATCTTATCACAGGTGGCGCGGGGTTTATCGGATCAAACATAGCGAAAGCGCTTTGTGAGCTCGGTCATGACGTTGTAATTGTTGATACATTAGGCACAGACAATATTAAGTGGAAAAATGTTGCTCGACTACCGCTTGATCGCATTGTTCACCCTAATGATATTTCAAATTTTCTTGAGTCTCGGCCAAATTTGACCGGAATAGTCCATATGGGCGCAATTTCGGCAACAACAGCGGTAGATGGAGATGAAATTGTGCGAAACAATTTCGATTTGTCCCGCTCTCTCTGGGAGTATTGCACAAAAGAGCAAATACCCTTCATTTATGCGTCTTCTGCCGCCACTTATGGGGATGGGAATCTTGGCTTTGATGATACTAACGACTTGAAACTAATGCAAACCTTACGCCCGCTGAATCTTTATGGATGGTCAAAGCAATGGTTCGATATTTGGGTTTTACGTCAGCTCGAAAAAAAAAGTTCAACTCCTCCTCAATGGGCAGGATTAAAGTTTTTTAACGTTTATGGGCCGAGAGAGCTGCACAAAGGGGATATGATGAGTATCGTATCCAAAAATTACGGGCTGTGTTCAGTGGGAAAAGAAGTGAAGCTTTTTAAGTCTCACCACCCTGATTATACAGACGGAGGACAACTCCGAGATTTCGTTTACGTCAAAGATTGCGTCGATGTCGCATTGTGGATGCTTAAGCAAAAAAATACATCTGGTATTTATAATGTGGGAAGTGGAAAAGCTCGTAGCTTCAAAGATTTAATCGGAGCTGCTTTCAACGCCGCGGATCACGAGCCGAATATAAAGTATATCGACATGCCTGAACATTTGCGCGGCCGTTATCAATATTTCACGGAAGCAAATCTGGATAATTTGAGGGCGGTAGGATTTAATAACCCCATGACAGGCCTCGAAGAGGGCGTTAAAGATTTGATGCAATCCTATCTTATGACGGATTACCCCCAAGGGTAGTAATCAAAGTAGCTGTCAGGGCCCCATGCCATGGAATTAAATAAGTTTTTTGATACCTCCACCCCCGCCAAGATCGTTGTGCTGGGGGATGTAATGCTTGATCGTTATGTATTTGGAGGTGTGTCAAGAATATCCCCGGAAGCCCCTGTCCCAATCCTCAATCACTCGTCAATCAGACAAGTCATCGGTGGAAGCGGAAATGTTGCCGCAAATATTGCCGAAATGGGAGGTGAGGCAATATTAGTAAGCCTCACGGGTGACGATACATCACGTAAAACTATTTTGTCTCTTTGCCAAGAATACAAAGTGGACGCTAAAAAAATAGTTAAGTCAAAATCACGCCAAACGACTGTCAAAACGCGCTTTCTGTCTGGAACGCAGCAAATCCTTCGCTTAGACGATGAAAAAACTGAGGTTCTGTCAGAGGGTGAACGAAATGATATTTTAGATAATCTGAAGGCAGCTATAAAAGGAGCAAACTGCCTGATTTTATCAGATTACGACAAAGGTATATTTAAATCCGATTTGGCAAGTTCAGTCATCGAGATAGCAAATGAGCAAGGCATTCCGATTTTAGTGGACCCTAAGGGACAGAATTATTCAAAATATGTTGGGGCCACGTCCTTAACGCCAAATCTCAAAGAGCTCCGTGAAGCGGTTCAGCGCCACGTCGAAACTGACGACGATGTGGTCAAGGCGGCGCGTGAACTGATATATAAATTTGATCTCGACTTTGTGCTCGCCACCCGCAGCGAAAACGGTATGTCGATTATCAGCGCCGAGGACGAAAAACACATCCCAACATATGCCAAGGAAGTTTTTGATGTTTCTGGCGCGGGCGATACGGTTATTGCTGCCCTCGCCCTCGGCCTGGCGCGAGGTATGGAAAGGGATGACGCCGCCTATATCGCGAATGTCGCAGCAGGGCTGGCTGTCAGTAAACAGGGCACAGCCCGCATCACGGCGAAAGAAATCCAAAGCGAACTTCAAAAACGTAAAGTTATAACGCGAACCGATAAAACAGTTTTGACTTGGAAAGAGGCCAAAGAACAATGTCAGGAGTGGCAAGAGGCCGGGCTGACCGTTGGTATGACGAATGGTTGTTTTGACATACTCCACCTGGGGCACGTCAGTAGTTTAAACAAAGCCCGTCAAGACTGTGACAAACTAATCTTGGCCCTTAATTCCGATGCGTCAGTGTCACGGTTGAAAGGAAAGAGTCGCCCTATAAACAATGCGCTGGATCGGGCTGGCGTGTTAGCCGGTCTTCGCGCTGTGAACGCAATTGTCGTATTTGAGGAGGATACCCCTCTTAAGATAATTAAACATTTAATGCCTGACAGGCTTTTTAAAGGGGCGGATTATGCCATTGAAGACGTCGTCGGGGGTAAAGAGGTAATGGAGAATGGCGGTGAAGTCATTCTTATAGATTTTGTTGAAGGACACAGCACGACGAGTCTTGTTGAGAAAATGGCTACTGGTGAGTCCTAAAGTTCAAAGTGATCCACGCCAAATTGAACCCGGTCTATGGGAAGACAAACGACGTTTAATGTGCAACAGTGAACGAACCGGCGCTTTATTCCTTGACCGGGATGGTGTTTTAAATGTGGATACAGGCTATGTAGGCGACGTCACATTCCTTAAAGTCTGTCTGGAACTCGCGCCTTTAATTCGCCAAGCAAACCTAAATAACATGCCCGTGATAATCGTAACTAATCAATCCGGAATTGGGCGGGGGTATTACACATGGTCTGACTTTGACGCTGTGAATCAGAAAATAATACATGAATTTTCAAAACTAGGCGCACAAATTGATGCGGTATTCGCCTGCGCCTATCACGCAAAAGCTAAGCCTCCATACAAATTTGCTGACCACCCTTGGCGCAAACCTAGTCCAGGCATGCTCCTCAGGGCTTCAGAACTTTACGACATTGACCTGCCAAAATCGCTCTTAATTGGAGACAAGCCAAGTGATATAGAAGCCGCGCGTAGAGCGGGATTAAAAAAAGCTATAAGATTAACGGATTCTCTCAGCATTAAAGACCCATTAGAAGTAGATAACTCAGGTTTTGAAGTGACAAGCCATACGCTAAGGGGCACAGATTGGGGCGGATTTCCTCTCCCTGTAAACGAGCTATGTAAGCCCAATAAATGATTTTAAATTTCAAAGAGTAAGTGAGCTATGCCTCTTAAAAGAATGAAATCCCATAGCCGAGATTGGTTGTTCGATGCGGCCTTCCCGCTCTGGAGCACGCAAGGTGTGGACGCGCATAACTGTTTTCGCGAAAAGCTAAATCTAGACAGCTCGCCAATTCAAAACGAAACAACACGGGTTCGAGTTCAAGCCCGGCAAACCTATTGTTTTGCTATAGCAACCAATTTGGGCTGGGATCGGGGGAAAGACGTGTTGCAAATGGGCGTTGATAATTTGCTCTCGCATTGTTTTCTTCCAATTGGATTGCCGGCGGTAAATATTCGTCCCGGACATGGGCCCGTTAATCAAGATGTCGATCTTTATGATGTTGCGTTTGTCCTATTTGCCCTTTCGCATGCGGCAAAGACTCTAAACGACGACAAATTAAGAGAGCGTGTCCGGTCACTCATAAGCCGTATTTCCGACGTAATGAAACGTCCTGCCGAAATAGGCGGCTTTGCAGAAAGACTTCCTCCCCATAATTTGAGGGAGCAAAACCCTCACATGCATTTGTTGGAAGGATTGCTCGCGGCTTATCAAGCCACCTCTGACCCTAGAGCTCTAACTCTCGCCCGCGACCTCGTCTCTTTCGCCCGAAAAACATTTATTGACCCGGTTGATGGCGGCCTTCATGAATTTGGCCCAATTATAAAAACAGATATAATTGAAAACGATCGCTATGAGACAGGCCATCAATTTGAATGGGTCTGGCTACTTTATGAAAAAGCGCGGTTGGAAAATCAGCCTGTCGCTCCCTTTGTCACTGAGTTAGCAAAAAAGGGGTTTGAACTCCGCGCGCGGAATGGCCGCATACCCCTTTCGCATCATTTATCCGGAGCCGACCGAGAGACCTTTATGCGCACATGGGGCATTACAGAAGCCATTAAGGCCTATAGCTATCTGACTCAGTATGGCGAGACAGACCATATGACCGATTTAGTTAAAGGTCATGAGATTTTATTCTCTGATCATCTCAGATCAGACGGCAGTTGGATAGATATGATTACGCCAAACGGAGAAAGACTCTCTAAAGACGTCCCAGCATCAACTTTTTATCATGTGGTATTTGCACTAAATCAAATTTTGTCTCATCCAGTTTGACGGGATAAGTTCGAGGATTAATTTATAAAACGTGGACGTCTAAAACTTGATGACAAGCCCAATTGTGTAATGGCAACCCAGTCAAAGATTCAATTTCAAGGTCGCTATCTCTGATATTTGTCCAGAGCATATTCTCGTAATTTCCTTCGGCCGAGACTTCCCCATCAAAATGCTTCGCCCCGAGACCTAGCTGGAAGTCTGTTTTTGGAATTTCATTCAGGAAAATATCAATTGCGTTTGGCTGCTCATCCACGCGGCTGACCGACTGAATCTTCAATGAAGATTGCTTTGAAGAAAGAGTAAACCCTTTATGCGGAAGTTCTGGCATTATGGTTTTATCGAATACTAATTCGCCATTAGGAACGTGGAAAAACACTCTCACAGTCTTCGTCGAACTTTCATACTGTGTCTTTGTCGCATGTAACGGCTGCCAATTTTGACCTTCTGCAGTTTTCGCGATAACTTTTCCAAAATAAGCTCCAAATTGGCGGCTTCCGCGTGAAGTGAAATGCAAGCCATCCTTTGCATGAGGAATGTGATAGCTCGGGCCAACGCAAAACCCCTGCTCTATTAGCTTTGGAAGCTCAAATTGGACAGTCATAACGTCTGTGATTTGGCCCGTGTTCGTTTCCGACATTTGCGCATTTATAAATGGAATAGTATTTTCAAATTCAGTTATCGCTCTTACGCGGGCGATAAATTCTAAATAGTCCGCTTCATAGCTTTCCCTGTCCGTGCCGCGGTTTGACCAACCTTGGGAAAACAAGATTGCCGGAAGGTCATAGACCATTTCCCGAGCTTCTGACAATTTCTTGGCGGCCTCAATGACTTTTTTAGTGTTTTCAAGCGTCGCAGAGTCGTCCAAGAGATCTTTTATCGAGGCCCCTCCCAGAGCAGAATTACTCAATAAAATTTTATCTCCATCCTTAAACGTTTTGGCGGACTGGGCATAGACCGCAGCGCCCGTCATGGGGGTTTCCTCATATACCGATTTCGCTTGTTGTTCTTGTTCGACGGCTGGCTTGAAGTCATCGACACAATCAGCCGGAATAGAATCTCCGAAATTTTCTTTACTCGGTTCTTTGTTCAAGGGACGAATGCCACAGGAAAACATTTCTATTCCGGCGGTAGCGGTTGTTGAAACAGCCTCCGAACCCGGTGTGACTCCCGCCATTTGAGACTGACCCAAGCCAATAAGATGATGAAGCGTTCCAGAAGTAGGTTTGGAGCTACTTTGACAGGCCCCCAAACCGAAAAGTGCCGCGCTGCCAGGTAAGGCACACGCCCCAAGCAAGAAAGATTTTCTATCAATCATCATACCTTCTCCTATCGTATATAGCGTCATTTGCCCAGCACCTTAAAGAGAGCAATAGCTTATGCCACAACCTGCCTGTCTGAGGATTGGCGCCAGTTGGTGCCATCGGAAACGCAAAGTTCCGACCCGTTTGACGCATCCATTACATATATGATCGCCCCAATTCCAAATTGGGCTGCAGACGGCAGGGCGGATACGGAGTAACTTTTGACCCTAACGGCCCCGTCCACATCTAAACGACTTAGCGGCGCGTTCAGTCCAATTCCGACATTGCCGGATGCGCCGTTCAGGATCACATGGTTCTGCGTCTGACCTGACGCATCTCGCGACAGAAATCGTATGTCGCGCCCTCTTCCCAAACACCGAATGACAAAATCTGCTTCGTCAGCGCCCGAGTCATATTGTGTGTAAAAGACACCTGATTCATCATTTCCATGCCGTAAAGACACATAGGAACGTGCGAGATGCGTTTTATCAGCCTTAACAATCAGACGCGGGCTTTGCCCAATACTGTAACTTCCGAGTTCAACTTGCCCGCCGCCTGATGACGTAAATTGTATATTTCCAGAGGCATTTTCTATTCGAATTTTTTCCATATAAGTCACGCCGTCGGTCGACGTCTTGATTGTAAAATCATCACTCCCGGTAAGGCCCATTTCAGCCCGCCCACTGAAATCGGTTTGATATAAAAGCGCCGCCGTCTCCGCTAAAGCGGATTTATTTATTTTGATCTGATGACCATTTCCGTCATGATTGAACAGGCTTGCCGCCGAATTTAAGGAGAGTTTGTTTGTCGAGTCAGCGGCTGCGCCTATTCCGACGCGACCGAATTGAGGTGTCTCGGAAATGACTTCGTTCCATTTCGCTCCGTCCCAGATATAGAGCCCTGCCCTGTCCTCCATCCAAGCGCGCCAGCCCGTCTGCGGCGTAACGAAAGTCCAGTCCCCACTGATGACAACCGCAATCTGCCCCTCGCGCCCGGCCCATTCGGCGGCCGCATCTGGCGCCACGATATAACGGGCTCCCTCCTCTGGAGTCTCTGGCGGCGCGGCAAGCTCAGCCGTCAAGACGCTGAGCTGCACTACCGCGTCCAAGAGCAAAAGAGCTTCATTATGCGTAATATGTTTTTGCGCCTGTGCAGGCTGGATAAAGGGAAGATTAAGATGCTGAGATTTTGTCATGATAGCTCCATTTGACGTCGTAAAAGCCATCATAACTCCGTTTTTAAAAGCGCGGATTTAGTTTTATGTTTTCTCTCTACATTGTCATTTTAAAGTGTCATAATTCTTTGTTAAGTTGTTTTTCTCGCTAATAAAATTCCTTCATATTTACGCTTGTAATTGCTCGTAATTTCAGAAAAACAGAACACAAAAGGAAGAACTATATGATTGTCGTCTGTTATGGAATTCATAAATCAGCAAGCACTTTTACTTATCAGATTGTGAAAGAAATCTTGTTGGCCAATTTTGATTCTGTAGAATGTCCGGATGGAGTCTTTCCGGCCAAGGAGAATTCTTTGGCGCAATTCAAAGATATAATTCTTAGCGACAACAAAGTCTTAGTGATTAAAACGCACGGAGCCTCAACCCCTTATGTTGATGAATTAAAATCTCAAACACGCGTTCTATCGACTGCAAATTACAGAGACCCCCGCGAAATTGCCCTGTCCATGATTGATCACGGGAACCGTTCCCGCGAACAAGGCCAGGAAAATGTTATGGCAGGTATCGAAACTATCGACGATGCAATTTCTTTATTAAAAGTCGAGATTAAACGCTTTGAGACTTGGACAGCACATGATTTCAACATGCCAGTCTTTTATGAGGATATATGTTTTGACTCTATTCCCAACGTAAAAAAGCTATTTACGCATCTTACAGGAAAGCCTTCCACAGATGAAGACGCTCAAGCCATTCTGGATAAGTTTTCAGAACGGAAAAACATTATGTTCAACAAAGGCAAGAAAAAGCGTTACGAAGAAGACATGACGCAAGAAAACAGTCAAAAAATTGTTGATGCTTTCCCTGAGTTTTATTCCAAATATATCAATAATTAGTCATCTGAATACAAAGGGTCTAGTTTGGTCCCTTCTCCATAATATCTTCGAACAGATTTGGATGTGTCTTGGCGTACATCTCTCCGGACATTATTCCAAATTCATATGAAATGTGGCCGTGGTCATAAAGCGCGGGAATTCCGTCCGGCGTTTGCATCAAACATGACATCGCATCATCCGGGTCTGTACAAAGCATCGAAATCCTATCGATATAGTGGGATTCCATTTTCTTGAAGTCTTCTTTCAGAGCTGTCGTTCTACCATTAAACCCAAAATGACGGATATAGTCGGGCGCCGCGCAATTCCTTACATCTTTTGTTTGGTTTATCACCTTGTGACATTCACTATCCACGACGATGAAAGGCCCGTAAGTCACGACTGTGATCTTGGGATTTAACTCTCGAAGCTGGGTAAATATATGAAGTGTTCTAGTTTTACGCTGATAATAGGGATACCGGCTCGCATAGACTATGATGTCGAGCTTTTCTGCAAACTTCGGATTTTCAAGAATTTTTTTCCGAGCCTCGCATTCTTTGTTAGTCGTCGTCCAATCATCGTCCACCAGCTCTGACTTCACACACTCATTCATACTCCCAAAAACAATAAAGTTGATATTTTCATTATTCCCATATCCTGCTTGCATGAAGTTATACCCATCGATCTCATGTGAGTTACCGAAAACAAGAACTTGAATCGGACGATCTCTATGACATTCTTCTTGGGTAAAGTAGGTCGTCAATCGGCAGGCATTTTCATATAATTGAAACCGGTCTTTTTTTCCTGATCTTATTTGCTGGGGGGATAAAAAAGTAATTTTTTTATAGCTCGCCCCTTCAATTGATGCGCTTTGATTTTCCGTTTGGGAAACAATGTTTGCTACCTCATCCTTCTCTTTATAAAAACCGTCCTGTTGCCAAGCCAAGCCACCAAACGCAATCAGACCCAATGCCAGAGCGGCCGTGCGCCAAAGGAAACCCTTCTGGCTCGGCACGTCTTCTGTGCTCGCCTTATTCTCGCCGCGGGAATAAAAGGCTTTTTCGACGCCGTAATAAAGAATGAGGGTTGCGGCCAGAATGGCAAGGCTGAGCCCGCCCTGCTCCCAAAGTGTCAGCTCCAATCCGGTCGCGTAACGATAGAGGACGATAATAGGCCAATGCACCAAATACATGGAGTAAGATACACGTCCCAGCCAAGTGCTGAGTGGATTCGCCAAAAGGCCTGATAAAGAAAACTTTGAATCGCTCTCTAGCATTGCTCCGCCGGCCATAAGAGCAAGGCAGGCGCCAATTGTTGGCGGGAAAACAGCAAATCCAGGAAATAAGGTTTCCTCGGTATAAGCCATGGCAGACCAAATAATAGCCGCAATCCCCAAGAACATAAGCAGCTCTCTTACCCCTTTGTGCGAAAGGAGAGAGGATAGTCTTTGACCTCTGGCGAGGACGAGTGTGAGCGCCCCAATTGAAAATTGGAATATACGAAAAGGAAAGAGATAAAAGGCCGCGGACGGATTAATAAAGCTCATCCATAAACAGACGGCCGCACCAACTATCGTTACCAGAGCAAAACTCCACAGGAGGGATATACGCTTTTGTATCGTCAATAAGCCGACAAGCAGGGCCGGCCAAATCAGGTAGAACTGCTCTTCGACCCCGAGCGACCATGTATGGAGTAACGGCTTTAGGGAAGAATCTGCATCCCAATACCCTGCCTCAAAAAAGAAAACAAAATTTGAGACCGAGACAACAGCCGCCGCCGCTGATTTAGCAAAATTCTGCAAATCTAAAGGCGTAAGGATAATAAGCGCCGCGACAAAAGTTGCCAAGACAGTCGCAAAAATTGGCGGGAAAAGCCGCTTGACCCGTCGGGCATAAAAATTTCGGAAGGAAAAGCGCTCCCCTTGCCAGCTTCTTTCAATAATCGCGCTGATGAGGTAGCCGGAAATGACGAAGAAGACATCGACGCCAATATAACCACCAGAGAACGCCGTAAGGTCAAGGTGAAATAAAACCACCAAAAGCACAGCCACAGCCCGCAAGCCGTCGATATCGCCTCTATATTTAAATCGAGGATGCATCATTTTATTCTGTTCCAGAACTGTCGAGCTGACGCTGACGTTTTGAGGGTTGCTTCATCATTTCCCTAAGTAGATATTTGTTCTTTTGCCAATACATGTACCCGGTCTTCATCGCGAAAGGTGGAAGCAAATGATCTTGGTCATACATCATTGGAATTCCATCATTTGTTTCAACCATACAATTTTCCAACTTACCATCTGCGCACAAAAAGTTTGCTCTATCAATGTAATGGTCGGTCATTGCTTTGAAGACGTCTATATAAGCTAGGTTGGGTCCCTCATTTCCAAACCCAATGACGTTTTTGGGCAACTTACAACTATTACTGGTGCCAGATTCATTGATAAGTCGCGAACATGGAACATTCGTTTCGATATAATCTCCTAACACAATCAACTTTATGTCAGGATTTTTGACCAGCATTGCATCGAAAATTTTGTATGCTTCTCCACCAAGATGGTTATAGGGATTTTTAGAGGAGTAAAATATAAAGTCTAGATTATCCAAAAAACGCGGATCAAATAAATTATCAAGTCTAGTCTGACATTTCTCACTGAAAACTCTTTCATTTACGAAATCAAATTCTACGCAACTTTTAATATTACCGAACTTGATGAGTTTTAAACTTTCGGATTGCGCATATCCAGAAATTAAAAAATTGAACCCGTCACCTTCATGAGAATCTCCAATGACGAGCATATTTAACTCACTTGGGCGTTCGCATGTATAATGACTAAAATATCTAGAAAGAGGACATCCTGTTAACCAAAAAAATTGTCCATCACTTCGAGCAGCTTTGACTTGTTCGGCAGTAATTAACCGTCCATTGCCAGACATAGTCGCAGATAATGGCCTAGAGAGCCAAATAAATACGGATACTCCAGCAAGAGTTGCCATCACTCCTACTGTTCGCAATACAACACCCCTATCCCGTTCTAATTGCCCACCAAGACCTTGCTGTTCATTCGGAATAGCTCTTTGATAGAATGCTCGCTCCACGCCATAATGAAGAACGAGAGTACCCAACATAATAACCGCTCCGAGGCCACATTGTTCAATCCAGGTTAAATCAGGATTAGTTGAATACCGATAAAGTACAATTATAGGCCAATGTATTAAATACATAGAATATGAAATTCGTCCAACCCACGCACTAAATCGGTTGGTCAAAAACCCTGAAAATAAAGAGGCCTCACTGTTTGTAAAAGCTATAAGGACAAGGCAGGCGGCCAAAGTTGGAGGATAAATAGCAAAGCCAGGAAAAACTGTTTTTTCAGTAACTAAAAATGAGAAACCGATAATTCCCATCAATCCGATAAGAATAGAAATATCTTTAGTAGCGGTTTTGCGAAACAGCCTTTTCACAGTCTCAGTGCGGCTTAAATGTAGTGTAAAAGCACCTATGGAGAACTGAAATATTCTAAAGGGAAAAAGATAAAATGCCGCTGACTTATCGACTCCACTCATCAGATAACAAGCGATTCCTCCAACAAGCGTAATCAAAAAAGTTGTTACAAGTATGGAAACACGCTTTCTGATAGTAAAAAGAAGGAGAAAAAGGGATGGCCAAAATAAGTAGAATTGTTCCTCAACTCCAAGCGACCAAGTATGTAAAAGAGGTTTGAAACTCGAATCCGCATCCCAATACCCAGATTCGAAATAAAATACAAAATTGGACAAGGATACAACGGCTGCGGCCGCAGATTTTCCCATTGCTTGGAGGTCAGTCGGCCCAAGTATAAGCAAGCTTCCTAATACCGTTGCAAGAATAGTTGCGAACAATGCTGGAAATAGCCGCTTTACACGACGGATATAAAAATCTTTAAAACTGAAAGAGTCAGTTTGAAGTTTTTTTTCAATAATCGCGCTGATGAGGTAGCCGGAAATGACGAAGAAGACATCGACGCCAATATAACCACCAGAGAACGCCGTAAGGTCAAGGTGAAATAAAACCACCAAAAGCACAGCCACAGCCCGCAAGCCGTCGATATCGCCTCTATATTTAAATCGAGGATTCATCATTTTCTTATAACTTTTCTTATCAATCTAATTTTCTATTAAATCGGATATCTTAGAGTTTTGCGACGTCAAGAAACGCGGTCAGAACCCGCTGGATTTGGTCCTCGGTTATCTCCGGGAAGATAGGAAGGCTGATAATCCGGTCTGCAATAAGGGTCGTCACGGAGAGGTCGCCGCTCTTGAACCCTTTATCAATTAAAGCAGGCTGGGCGTGAACCGGTATTGGGTAATGCACGCCGCAGGCAATGTTCTGAGCTTTCAGGGCCGCCATAACCTCATCGCGATTGCTGACCTCGACAATGTACTGATGATATACTGGATTGCTCTGTTCCGGCGGGAGAATGACTTTAAATCCTTTTTCCTTCAAAACGCTATCATAAGCTTTGGCAACTTGACGGCGAGCTTCTGTCCAGTCCGGGAGGTGACGTAGTTTAACATCCAAGACGGCGGCTTGGAGGGAGTCGATACGAAGATTATCGCCGATCATATCATGGCGGTATTTATCCTGCCGCCCGTGGTCGATATATTTCCGGATTTTATCGGCTATGTCTTTGTGTTTGGTCAGAACCATACCTGCATCCCCATAAGCGCCGAGGTTTTTTCCGGGATAGAAACTATAGGTCCCTGCATCCCCTAGTGTTCCGGCCATATGTCCGTTCCAAGTGGCAAGGTGCGCTTGAGCGGAATCCTCATACACTTTTAGATCGTGTTTTTCGGCCAGCGCGTTCAGGGCGTCCATATCTGCCATTCCGCCATAAATATGAACCGGACAAATAGCTGACGTGTTCTCTGTTACAAGAGCTGCCACTTTTTCAGGATCAATCGTGTAATCTCTCGGATCAATATCGGCAAAGACGGGCACACATCCGGCAAGAAGAATAGATTCGGCGGTCGCAAAAAAAGTATGCGAAGGCAGGATTATCTCGGAACCTTTCGGCAGGTCCGAGACGATAATAGCAGCTGTCAACGCGGAGGTTCCATTGGAACAGCCAATGGCATTCTCAGCCCCTAAACCGTGCAGAGTGCCAAAGTTTTCTTCAAACGCAGAAACCGCTGGACCTTTTATGAAAGAGCAATCATCGAGCACCTTTTGAATGACGGGCGCTATCTCCCCTTTGATTTGCTGATATTGCGCTTTCAGATCACAAAGCGGAATAGGAGTTGAGTTTTTAGCCGTCATAGTCTTTTACGTCTTTCTTTTGCCTGTGGTGCTTTGCCGGATTGCCAAAAGCGATCATCTCGTCCGGAACGTCTTTCGTAACCACCGATCCGGCCCCGACAAGTGCGCCGACGCCAATACGAAGGCCCGGCAATATTGTTGAATTTGCACCGATAATGGCCCCTTTACAAATAAGAGGCGCGTTAAGTTTGTCTTTGGTTTGAGCGTTTGCAGGGTAAACCGCATTTGTCAGGACAACATTCGGTCCGATCCAAACATCGTCCTCTATCACGGTATATTCAGGTATGAAAACCTGAGTGTGAATCCGCACCCGGTGACCAATTTTAACATGGTGTTCGACGACACTCAGCGTACCAATGGAGACGTTATCACCAATCTCATTGGATTCACGAATATTTGCCTTATTCCCGGTTTGAAATCCCTCGCCGATTTTATTTCCCGAATATATTGTCGTCCCGGAACGTATTTTTGCTCCGGCCCCTATATGGGTTGGAAGGTCTTTAGGACCCGTCCCTAACAGGCAAAAGTCTTCGACAAGACTATTGGCTCCAAAGGTCACATCCCCCAAGAGGACAGCGCTTTTCGCAATCATTGATGTCACGCGCAATTAGCTCCGGCGACCAAGGCGGGAATGATGTTGACGGTAACGGAGTTGAACTTCTTTACCGGATTCAATCGATTCATAAATCGCGGAGACCAGTTCCAGCGATTTGCGCCCTTCGAGTCCATCGACCAGAGAGGCTTTCTCACCCAAAATTGCATCAGCGACATTATTTAAGTAGCGCTGATGACCGAAACCGTAAACGTCTTTAGGATTGTCATTGTGTTTTCCGCCATCGGCCTCAATCATTTTCATAGCCGCTTCATCTTCAAAGGCCCAAGTCTGGATCTCGTTCACGGCAAAGCCGCCAATAACAACAGTGCCCTTTTCGCCCAAAATTGACAGAGACCCTTCAAGATTTAGGGGTCTAGCTGCTGTCGTTGCCTCGACAATACCGGTTGCGCCATTTTCAAATTCGATCAATGCTGCGCCTGTGTCATCACATTCAATATCGGCCAAGGCGGCGCGTGATTTCGCATACACGCTTACGGGATTACCCATGAACCACTGGAGCAAATCAACGTGATGGCTGGCCTGATTGGCAAATACACCGCCATCCATCTCCCACGTCCCGCGCCAATCATCCTGATCATAATAATATTGATCCCGACGCCAGCGAACGCGCACACTGCCTGAAATTATCTTTCCAAAATAGCCTGCTTCAAAGGCCTTACGGGCCAGCTGTACAGGTAAATTATATCGATTTTGCTTAACAACAAACAGTTTAACCCCGGCCTTGTCACATTCCTCGATCATGCGATCGGCGTCTTGGAGAGTGAGTGCCATCGGTTTTTCAACGATTACGTGTTTCCCGGCTCTTGCGACCTCAACGGCGTGGTCCGCATGATTTCCGCTCTCGGTAAGGATGCTGACGGCCTGTATATCGTCCCCATGAGCGGCAAGCATTTCCGAGAGAGACAAGAAACCGGGCGTTTCATAAGTGTCACTAAAAGTCTTTGCCCGATCACCCTGCGGGTCACAAACAGCTACTAAATGTCCGGCCGTAACCTCTCCGGAGTGCAAAATATCCGCGTGGCGCTTCGCAATGCGGCCGCACCCCATAATTCCAAATCCGATAGAATTCTTTTGTGACATGATTTTCCCAAATTCCAATTTTACTTTTTTTTACTTTTTTTTATTTTATTCTGCCGATTGCAACACTTCTCTAACGGCATCGTCTATAATATCCAGTTGTTTCCGATAGTCGAACACAGCGACGAGATTTTCCAAAGACTCCTCATCGAAAGACTGGGCCATCATTTTATCAATCGCAACGGCCCAGGCTTGTGGTGTATTTTTCTGAAGTAACCAGTCTTGAGGCAGAACCTCTTTCATGCCCCCTCGGTCAAGTGACAATACAGGAGTTTGACTCATTAAAGCTTCAAAAACCACCCGTCCGGTTCCGCACGGATCATCTTCCCCAAGAGGGAACAGGAATAAAGCCGCATTTTTATACATATCCGTATAATCTCGGCCATTAAAGAACGGCTCCACTATCACATTATCCGGAAATGGTAGATTATCTCCGCCAATGACCCGAAACTTTAGCTCTGGCCTTAGGGTCGCCAACTGCCGAACTAACTGTCCGCCTAAAAACTTACGGGCATTTATCAATAATATTTCTGTCCGTTCGGATAACGGCCTTATCGATGCGGAAGAGAGAGGTGGTTTTACGGGCACATAGGAATTTATCGAGTCGGAGCCATAGATGTTTTGAATAACTTCGCCAACATAATTCGCATTTGTGACGACTTTGGCGGCCTCGTCATAGGTAAATTTATACTCATTTTGCGGGTTCAATATCGCTTGACGATTTACAAGGTTTAAATGCGGTCGCGGACAGACTTCACCCCAATCACGCGGGAAGAAAATGAAAGGAATATCGTGCGCAACACAGACTGGCGCAGCCCGTAGTGCAACGCCCCCATATGTCAACACCATATCCGGACGCCAACTTGCCATCGCCCCGCTTAATCCGGATTTAAATGCAAACGGGCCAAAGAGAATATAATCTGTCAGATCCGATGCTTGGTCGAGACCATATTCTTTGGTTTTTTTATGATCTACAACGGTAATAACTTCGTAGCCCTGCGCTTTCAGGCGATCAACGATAGCGGCAGTTGAACGCTCTCCACCTCTCGGATTATATTTCTCAAGGTGATGATGGGCGACGACCATAATTCGCTCGGCCTGTCGTTCGGACACATCTACCGCATGGGAAGCGATCAAACCCTCAACTGTATTGGGGTTTTCTGCTTTGCCCGCATTTTCTTTCCCCCAGACGTCCCACTCTCTTCCCGATAGATCCGTTAGTCGGAAATTATATATAAAATGGGGTTGAAAATTCGGCAAAACAGTCACGTCGTCGTTTTCAGTGTCGTCACTAAGCGGTTTATCCACAGGAGCTAATTTAAGAATATAATCAACATCAGGAAGATCAATTCGCCCCACTTCGTTTTCGTAAAGTGCATAAACCCCAACATCTTTATGATATTTTTTCAAACAAGCCGGCGGATTATTCCAATCGTCAATTACCGCAAACGTAACTTTCCGACTTGGTAATGTCGTAAATTGTTTATCTGGACGTCGGTAATAGGAATCATCCAACTGATTTATGTAAGCTTGGGGATCTCGATATTGATTTGAGCTTCCATCAATAACCAATTTTAGTCTGCGCCTCAGCTTAATTAATTCTGAATGATGAGTTCCCTGCATCGCCATTGCACGTAACGCACAGGTAGCTGTCTCAACCCAAGCATTTTCATCCTCCGCAATGGATTCGCACTCAGTTCCACGCCACGCGGTCCAAAGTTCTATGATTTTGGTGTAATCTTGTTCTGATAGAAGGGAGCGAAATAAGAAGTTTTTAAGTAGCCAAGGCCGCGCGACCTTATCATAATCATTCTCGGCATAAGAAATACAAAGTTTGAATTTCCGACCAATGTAAGCGGCTCTCGCACGTGCATACCGAATGTCGTCTGTCATTTGACCTTCGTGCTGTATTGCCCACTTAACGATGTCTTCCGCACGTTCCATCCGGTGCTCCCGCACGACGGAATTGAAAACATAATCCCAAGAAGGATTAAAATACTTATATAGCGAGAAAGACTCATTAAAAAACACGTCGCTATAAGCTGTACGTACGAGCACATGCTGCCTATCAAATTCCATCTCAATAGCCTTGGAATAGGGATGGCCGCACCACCCATAATCGTGCTTCAACTTACCGACTATTTCATCTTTCACCATGTCAGTCGTAACATCACGCATGCAAAGGGCAGTTTCACACGTTACGAATTCAGGTCGGAATTGACAAGGACTACAGGCTCGTTCTGTTCGAATAACAGATGTAGCCCGTGACATGGGGCCGTTTTTAACAGCACTCGTCGGGCCAAAGACACAAACTGTTGGCACTTTGAGGGCATCAGCCATATGAAATGCTCCCCCATCGGAGCAAACGAAAACATCCATTTGACGGATTTTTTCAATCGAATCGCGAAGCTTCGAATGTGTATGATCTATACACCCGGGAATATCCTCCTCAGGCCCCCCAAAACTGTGAAGTTCCGCTCCTTGATCTAACAGGATACGAGCGAGTTGATCAAATTGCGACCACTGTCGTTTTCCCCACAAGACTCCTCGCTTACCTCCGGCAAGACCAATTTTCGCAGAAGGGATTTCTTTACACCCGCCCATATCTTGTGGTGGTTCAGCATAGTTCCGAATAAAGGGGTTTACAGAGATATGGCGTAGGTCTTCTTTTTCCCCTTCAAGATTCCAAATTCCGAAGAAATGGTATTTTGCTTCAGAGACAAATTGTGTCTGGCCATAAAAATCATATACTTTGCGTTGGTTGAAAATCTGATTTGCGAGAACTCCTTTGGCATCCGCGCCGAATGTCGACGCACAAAACGCTTTATCATAATGTCGACCGCCAAAAATATCAGTCGAATGGTATGCTAGGTTGATAAATTCAGACTCTCCAAAGAGTTCATGCGAGATCCCTACGCTGGAATGAATACATACATCGATGGGCTGATCCAACCGCTTAGAAAGCCAACGTATTAGCGGCGTTGCTTGCAGAATATTACCGATGCCCGCCCCGACATTGACGACAAATTTACAAGTGTTAAAACTCAAAGCCCGCTCTAGCCCGTCGGAAAGAGACTTATGAACGGGTACAGCTATTCTGAACGTGTCTTCAAGCCATAACGCCACTGACTTTTGGGTGGTAACGACTGATGTCGCGTTGGCGAATTGCAAAGACCACGCTGACTTAAGTTCGGGTGTCTCAGAAATTTTTCTCAGATCTGAATCTGTCATATCTGAGGCGCAGAAAATTATAGAGTCCGAGAATCGGCTAATGTCGACGTCTGGATTCCAATCTTTTACATTTAGAATCAAAGAGCCCGCCCCCATCTTGGAGAACTGCCCGTCAATTGATTTACTCTCAATCCATTTAAGTTTTGCCTCGACTAGAGAATTCGCCTTTAAATCTATAGCGTTACGCAACGCGGTATCGACCATAATTTTTTTCGCAAGTCGTCTGTTCTCTCGCAACCCGAGCGGCACGAACTTACTCCCGTCTACACATGGTACATATTGAGCAGACAGCCGAGTTGCGGCTTTAGACAAAGCCTTAATAACACTCTGACTGCGTTCTGCATTCAGACAATCCAACACGTCTTCGCGCCTGATTAAAACTGCGGACGCCGAGAAGACACCCGGGTGACTCTCAATTTTCAGGACATCAGGCGTTGCAAAAAACGTTACCCCAACGGCGCTACGCAATTCGGCGCATAACCCAGCTTGTTGACTTCGTGAGAGGCGGTTGCGCGAGAAAATAAAAAATTCAAATTTAGAATCGGAGATGAGCTTTTTTAGGTCTGCCGGGCTGGTTTCATCAGAAATAGAATATTTTGATTTTAAGGGGTTAGCTGTTTTTTCGACCAAGTGTATCAAGCGAGTTTTCGATTTGAAACAAACACTTTCAGCAAACTCTGACGGGATGGTCGCAAATGGAAGTTTTTTAGACTTGGCAAAGTCAGAAGCCGCATGGAGCGCTCCAAGATTTATCAATGCCTCCAAACGATTCTTAATTAACTCACCATTTCTGGGTGCCAATACCAATCCTTCAGCGATCTCATGCTCCGCGGCAGCGACTTGCCCACGCGCCGATAACGCATCTATATATTTTAATATCCCCGAAGCATTTTTCATGCGGGGATGCGCTTTAGCTTCCAGCCCAAATTTTACAGCTTCATCCAACTGCCCCTGTACCCTTGCAAGAACAGACTTTAGAACCAGCACGTCAGGCGAATCCGGAAAAACACCACTGATTTCACGAAGAGTTTTTGCGGCGCCTTTAAAATTGCACCTACTGACATCAAGTAGAAATTTTTCTTGCCATAAAGGAAATTGGTTTGAATTTGCCCTCAAGCCAGAGCTGATAAAGTCCTCTGCTTGCAATCGTTCCGGTGAACGAAAAATGCGTCCTTGTTTCTTTGCGCCTGCAATAGCGTTAGCGAGATAAAAAAGCTGAAGAGAGTTATGCTTGTGCTTGGCGATTAAGGGACCAAGAGATTTCTCAATATTTAGAGCAGCCGTCTTAGGATCAATCGCCAAGTGGCACTTGACTATTTGATCGAATATTCGCTTATCCGTTACATTATCAGCGAATTTCTCTAGATACAGTCTTAACGCCGCTGAATATTCTGCCTGCCGGAATAATTTATTTGCATCCAACTTGGATTTTTCTGCTTCTTCCGCGGCTAATGCTCTTCTCGCCGCCGCCTCTGCTGCCAATTTTTTTGCCTTAGATCTCTCGCGCTCTGCATTTAGCCTTCTTTCTTCAGCAAGAGCTTCTTCCTCCTCGCGCCGTTGACGCTCAAGTTCTTCAGCTGCCTGTTTAATTTCCAGAGCCCGTTGTTTATCGGCTTCTTGCTTAGCTTTTTCTTCAGCCTTCTGCTGAATTTGAATTTGCTCAAATTGAGCCTCAACCGAGGATATGTACTGCATTTGCAGAGGAGAAACCAACGCAGAGAGCGCCTTAAATTTTATGTCTATCACGTAGGGGAAGTATCCGCTCTTTAGAATCGCGGTCGACTTGGTTGCCAATCCTGACAGGTCAGCATCAGAATTTACTTTATAGGCTAATATAGATAAAATATCGCGTGTGAGCTTTCCATAAAGCTTCTGGTCTTTGACATTATCGGCGGATAAGAAATAACGCAGTATCAACAAGCCTGATGTCGCATTTCGGACACCAAACCCTGGAATCTGCTCAATCGCGTTTGTTCTCTCTAGGGCTGCTTTGAAAAGCTCACTCCAGGGCCCTATATCTTTACAAGTCGTTTTATCTATATGCTTTGCCAATTCCAGGCCAATTTGACGACACTCCCCATCGGCTATTACGGACTTTGTATCCTTAAGCCCAGCCGTCACTATATTTAAAAAGTAATGGCCTCTGTCATTTCCCTTCAATTCGTCACTCGGGATTGCGGAAGGAAATTTTGACCTTTCTAAAATCTCAACATTACGACTAACTTTTAAAATGGAGGTTATAATATGATAGGCCTGTTTTGGCGCTGCAGAGCCCTCCAACTGATCGCGGAGGTCTGCAAAGAAAAAGTAAGACAAACCCTCCTCGACGGGACGACTGCCTTTAGCCGTTCCCTCAATGAGCAAACGCCACCCCTCATGGCGTTCCGGCCAAGTCTCAATCAACTCTTTTGCTAGAGATACGGCCTCTTCAAATCTGGATTCTTTCAAAAGATTGCGTGTTTTCGCAATCTTTTTTTCTGGACCAAAAAGACTTTTTAACTGACTTTTCACGCAACCCACCAAAAATTCAGAAATCAAAATATTGTACAAATGCGCTGAAAACGAGATATTTCAAAGCGCTTAACAGACTTAAAAATGCATCACAAACTCAAATTGGCTTTTAACACGGGAGCTAAAATACTAAAACAGTCATGTCCAGAGACATCGTGTGTAAAGAGCTAATCCTTTTTGGGACTGGCCCCAGGTAAACCTACAGGCGCGCGGTTAAGGCCCTCATTCACATAGCAATCCCAAGCCGCATCCGCATCGCCAAAAAACCGAATTTCACCTTCACGTATATACAACCCCTTATTGCAAATCTTCCGCGTCAGACTCTGATGATGAGTTGCCAGTACGATTATCCCGGATTGATCTAAGAGCTCCTGCATACGAGCTTCGCTCTTTTCACGAAAATCGGCGTCCCCAACCCCTAACCACTCATCTAATAACAGAATTTGAGGCGTAAATTCAGTAGCAGCGGCAAACACGACTCTAACTGACATCCCCTGCGAGTATGTCTCCATAGGATCATCTATTGCCTCTCCAATATCTGCGAATTCAATAATCCGAGGCATTCTTTCTTTGATTTCCTGAGCCGATCTTTTTTCAATCATGCTCCGCAATAGAATGTTCCGGCGCCCAGTACTTTGCTTCCTTAACCCCAAGGATAAGTTGAATAGGGAGCTCACTCTTCCTTCAATATGAATGCTCCCCGAGCTCGGCGGTAAAACCCCCGCTATAGACTGTAAAAGAGTAGATTTACCCGCCCCATTGGGACCGATTAGGGCCAAGCGGTCTCCCCGCTCTAGCTTAAAGGAAATATCCTTTAAAATAGGCCGCGTTTTCAGAAAACCACCAGAGGAAAGGTGCACGGAAACATTGTTATATGTGATAGAAGTCATGTTTAAATGTGGCGCGCAATTTTATTGATAGAGGCGGGATATAAAGCAATTAAAATGAGCATAGTGGCCAATGTAAGGCCGACAATCCAAATCCAGCTTTCGCCGGGCACGGGTTCACTTAGAAGAGGCTGTCGCACCACGGCTAAAATATGTGTAAATGGATTATACTTTAAAATTTCGGCTTTGGACCCAAGCATACTGGGCAGCCAAATGATGGGAGTAAGAAAAAACATGATTCGCATTATCGCACTTACGAGCTGAACCAAATCACGAAAGAACACGCATAATACAGCGAGGATCAACTGCACAAACATTATCAAAGGTACAATTGAGGCGAAGCCCAAAATTGACCAAAACAAGGAGGCCATAGAATAGGGATAAACGAAGTAACTCACGGTCAAGGCGGCGATAGCAGTAATAAAGGCCGTCACCAGTGAATTGAACATACACTGTATAACGAAGGTGGAATAATTACATTTCATCCCCAATATCCAATTTCGTGAGCTTATTAGGGACGTTGCACCGCCGATAATGGCAGCACTCAGGAAAACCCAAATCATATACCCTATCGTCAAATAGCTCGCGAAATATTCCCATTTGGCATCATTAAGGGAACTGAAAATGAATATTTTCACAACAATGAAAGCAAGAAATGACGCGGCGATCCACAAGGGACCGATAAGCGTGCGATGAAATTTTCCTTTTAAGTCTTCAAGAGCAAAAATGTAAGCTAACCGCCAGTCCCGGACACCATTCGCCAAATCGCGCCAAGCCAAAACTGATTTTTTTTCCGGACAGATAGTAACTTTCAAAGGGGCATCCCGACCTGAATGTATATAGGACTCATCGCTTTCCAAAATATTGACTTCAGACATTATCCCACGCCTTTAACATCCGGTGGCACACCTGTGCCCATAGAAACTTTTCGCGCACCCGAATTTGAGCTAACTTGACTGTCTTATCGACAAGCTCTTCGTTGGACAACAGTAAGCGGCTTATAGTTTTTAGCCGCTGTCTTTTTTTAAGCGGCGCGAAAAATCCGGTCTCTCCATCCAATAGAACATCCCGCATACCTCCGGTTCCTGACGATATAACCGGAATACCGGCGGCCATCGCCTCCAGCATCACAATACCAAACCCTTCTACACCGCCAGCGCGTGTAGTCTTGGACAACAATACGAATTGGTCCATCGCTTCAATCGCTTTCCACTTAGAAAACTCGTCAGGAATAGGACGAAAGTGTACCCGTTCCTCTACGCCTAAATGGACGGCCAATTGCATCAACTCTCTATGGTGATGGCCATTTCCCGCAATTAGACCATGGACGCCGTCAGGGCTTGTTGAAATAAGATTGATTAGAGCTTCGATATTTTTATGCGGAACGAGTCTTCCTACCGTCCCAACAATTTGGACATTTTTAGGTAAGTTCAAAATATCCCGCGCTTTCACACGCCGCTCAACCCGAGCAGGCGCAGAAATATCAGAGTATTCATCAATCGAATTTTGAGAAATACCACACCCAATTACATGGGAGTATCCACGGGGTTTTATCCGTTTCACCAAAGATTGGGTAAACTGGCTATTGCAGAAAACAATATCACTTTTTTTGACAGTCTCAAAAACCGCCACCCGATGAGACGCACGTCGTTGAATGACCCGCTCATGTAGTGCTTGTTTAAGGTTAGGCCATCTCAAACAAGCAAAAAGTTCCAAACCGTGATATACGCTTCCAGTACTCGGAAAGGACCGCCCGTTTTTAGAAAAATGGGCTTTTAATTCCATCAAAGCCTGACCGTAATAATGGGGGTGTAAACTCAAAGCACGGGTGATCTGATGGTCCTCAACAATCCCTTCAAGCATTTTCATTGCTCTAGGGCCCTCTTCTAAATGCCAAGCTGGCCCGCTCATGATTTCAGGTCGTGCTTCACGATCCTGAATATATGTGTATGGAGCCGCTTTAACTCTCTCGTCACCAGAAAAAGGGGAGAGCACGACTACGCGATGCCCGGCCTCAACGAGAGACACTGAAAGATTGTGAGTCATCGCAGCAATTCCTCCCATTTTAGGAAGAAAATCTGGCGATACGACAAGAATATTCATGGGTGAAAGGTCAAGAACAGAACTAACAAATTACTTGGTTAAATTTGTTTTCCACAGCGGAAGTCGTATGTAATGCGATTAAGTAATTGAATAAAACCGTTCATTTACGTGCAACTTTCTCACTGTCCTACTTTGTTCTCTGGGCATAAATCAGACTACACTATTCGGCCCTAAACGAGTGTCTTACATAAACCTTGAGGTGTCGCCATCAATACAAAAAAGCATTGTCTAAGATTTTCAATCTAGAGAAGAAATACCTCAGATTATTATTATAAGTTGAATATTACCATATGGCCAGCGACGGCATTCTATATCCCTGCCTCGGCTCTTTCTTTATTTGCGATGAATTGGCGTAAGTGAGATTCGAATCATACACTTTTGTCGACATGACAGAGTTCGGGCATGTCTTCGCAGTATATAAGCATAGAATCGACGAAGCACGGATATTTACCGTTCAAATCGCAGCGCGTTGGCCACGCCTTCGCGGTAGTGTCGCGCAGCGTCTAGGTAGAACACTATACTCAAAACGTTGAACACCAAAATAGCTGTCAGTGCTCTTTGAATTGACCGAGCGCCTAACTCTTCCGCAAAGTAATCTGAAATCATTCCCAGAAGAACCGGTCCTAACCCGATGCCGACGAGTGTCATAGATAACAGCATCACAGCGGCGGCCATAGCGCGCATCTGTACTGGCACGAGTTCCTGCATCGCCGTGTAAGAGATCGAAGCATAAAGCAGTCCGAATAAACCAGGTACAAAATAAACTAAATAAGCCGTTTGTTTGTCTGGGGCATAAAGAAACCAGATGATGAAAGGAAAAGCGAGAAGCCCTGTGGTTAGAATTGTCCAAGGACGCCAACGTAGGTCTTTTTGTGATAATTTATCACATATGGCTCCGACGGTAATTGCCCCGATGCCGCCCAAACCGCCCATAAGAAGCCCAAGTGCTATACCAAGCTCTCCTATCGGGACTTCATGGACGCGGATGAGATAGAGAGGGATACCCACCAGAAAGGCATTGGCTGAAATACAGACAAAAACACCACCTAGAAGCAGGCTCACCATAGCCCGCTGAGACAGAAAAAATGCCATAGTTTCCTTAAGACTTGGCGTATCTCCCTCTTGTTGCCGCCCTTCGGACTGGCCACGCCTAGGCTCAGCCACTGTAAACATCAGGAGAAGCGCTAAGACGAGTCCCGGTACACCCGCGACAAAGAATGCCATACGCCAACCATATTTTGCGGCAATTGCGCCGCCTAAAATAAACCCAATTAATATTCCAAGACTTATACCGGTCGTATAAATACCCAAAGCTAAAGCACGGCGTTTGGGGGGGAATACATCCGCGATCATCGCTGTTGCTGGCGGAGTGCCGCCAGCTTCCCCAATTCCAACGCCCATGCGCGCTATAGCTAATTGCCAGAAGCTTCCAGCAAAGCCGCTAAGAGCCGTCATCCCTGACCATATAGACAATGACAAAGCGACAATATTTCGCCGATTGCCTCGGTCAGCCCAAGCCGCAAAAGGTATACCAAGAACAGCATAGAAAAAGGCGAATACAATACCGGTTAGAAGTCCGATTTGCGTATCGCTCAATCCGAATTCTTGCTTTATGGGCTCCGACAATATCACCATAATCTGTCGATCAACGTGATTAAGAGAGTAAACCAGCGTCAGAATAAGGAGAATATACCAGCGATTTGTTGAATGGGTTTTCATAGCTATTCCGCCCTCTCAAGAAACCCGCGAATGTCATGGGTAAGCTGTTCTGGTTTTTCTTCTTGCGGAATGTGGCCCGCATTTTCATAAAATTTCAGAGTTGCATTGGGGAGCGCCTCAAGGAATTGATTTGCCTGCGCCGAAGGAATCATTTTGTCCCCCTCGCCCCAAATAATGAGTGTCGGAGTTTTAATCTTTGCCAGATCAGACGTCGGGTCAGGCAGCGTGAATTTTTCTAAACGCCTTACAAAAGCCTCCCCGTTTCCAGGTTGTTGCATCATATCATAAAGGATATTGAGACGGCTTTCTGACAATTTCGTCGGATCTGAATAAAGAGCAGCGGTCGCTTGTTTCACGCCAGCCAAGGGGGCTTTTGTCAAATATAGCTTTAACATCACCGGCACTTCAACAGGGGTATCGGTGACGCCGTTAATTGAAAAACCACCCGGTGAGATCAAAACAAGTTTTGAAATTTTTTCCGGATATTGTTCAGCCAGACGCCATGACACTAAGCCGCCCAGTGAGTTTCCGATTAAAACCGAGTTCTCTACCTTTAAAGCATCAATAAATCCTCTTAGAATTGCAACAGTCTCTTGATTTGAATAGCGCTCTTGCGGGTCAGGCCCGGTTAACCCGTGTCCTGGAAGATCTAAACGAATGACCCGGTAATCCACCGAAAGGTCATCGGCTACCGTGTCCCACGTTTCCAATGAGGACGTAAAACCATGCACCATAATCAGGGTTTGAGCGTTTTTTGGCCCCTCATCTCGATAACGAATATCAAGACCGTCTACCTTGACAAGGTGATCCGCTGCTTGGAAATAAGGACTTTCCAATCGTTTAGATGTCTCTTGCGGCTTTTCACTACAAGCCAGCATAGTCAGAGACAAGATACACGAAACGAGAATGGCAAAAAATTTCATTTGAATGTTTCCAAGAACGAGTCAATTGCCTTGAGACTTTGAGGTTCAGTCAAAATCGGCGCGTGCCCAATATCGGGGATAGTCACAGCTTTAAAATCCGGGTGAGACCGCTCCATTGCGTTAAGGGTTTGCTCTGATAAAATATCGGAACGCTGCCCCCGAATAGTCATAACCGGGATGGAATGGAGGCTCTCGAATAATGGCCACATATCTACAGGCGAAGAAACGGTTTCATCGTCTTTGAAGGGATTTGCCAATGCCGGATCATAAGCAAACTGAATTTTTCCGTCAGCCTTTTCAACGCAAGTTCGTTTGGCGAAAGCGAGCCAGTCATCGAAAGAATATAGTGGGAAAACGTCAGTCCCTTGTTGGGTTTTGATTGATCTCGCAGCGTCTTCCCAAGATGCAAACTCGTGGGTCGCTCCGACATAGCCCTGAATACGTATGAGGCCAGCCGGGTCAATTTCTGGGCCAATGTCGTTAATAATCGCCCCTCTGAATAGTCCCGGTTTTTCTGCAGCCATCATCATTATCATGATACCCCCCATTGAGGTGCCAATCACGACGACATTCTGAAGTTTTAAATTCTCCAATAAAGCAAACACATCAGAGCAGTATATATCCGGACGATATTTGCTTGGATCTGGATCATTCTCTGATTTACCTCGCCCCCGTTGATCCACCGTAATAATTCGAAACCGCTCATTAAGATGCAAAGCCAGATCATGAAAATCAGCGGAATTGCGGGTTAGTCCATGCAGGCACAATAGGGCTGGCTTGTCCGTATTATTATCATAATCCCGAGCATAAAGCGTCAGCCCCTCGGCCGATTTGAAATAGATGTCCTTGTAAGATTCAGTCAAAAAAACGGCCTTCATATTTTTTGCGGAGTTCGCGTTTTAAAATCTTTCCGTTTGGATTACGCGGAATTTCGTCAATAATATGAACCCCCGTAATCCGCTGCTGCCTACCGACTTGTTTGTTCGTCCAGGCTTTCAGTCCATCTTGATCAATTGAGCCATTTCTCGCCGCCACTATTGCGAGCGGTGTTTCTCCCCATTTCTTACTTTTCACACCTATCACGGCGACATCTTTAACATCGTTATGAAGGATCATTATCGCCTCTATATCTTGAGGATAAACATTCTGGCCTCCCGACAGGATCATGTCCTTTTTCCGGTCAACGATATAGAGAAAGCCTTTTTCATCTAGATAACCGATATCTCCTGTCCGGAGCCAATGAATGCCCTGTCCGTCGACCCATAAGGAGTCTCTGGTCGCATCTTCTTTGTTATAATATTCAGGCATGACGATGCGCCCGCAAGAAACAATCTCTCCCGCTTGCCCCGTCTCGCATTCCCTATCATCGTCACCCAATATTTTAAGGTCCGTTCCGAGGAGCGGAAGCCCCACAGAGGAAAGACGATCCATGGCGTCTTCCGGATCCAATGTTGTAATTACGCCCTCGGTAAGACCGTATAATTCGATTATTCCGCAATCAAAACGGTCAAATAGGGCCGCTTTAACAGACTCCCTTAAAGGAGAGCCTGCACTCATCATGCTCTGCATTGACGAAACATCATAATTGCTATGGTCAAAATCCATCATCCGTTCATATAAGGTGGGCACCATGGACAGATGCGTAATTTTTTCCTGTTCAATTTTCTGCCATAAGTTTTCGGCGTCGAATTTTCCATTTATCAAAACGGTTCCGCCGGCAATCATCGTCGAGAGGAGTCCAACCCAAGTTATATTAGAGTAAAGACCTATCGTGACGAGAAAACGCGCAGAACTATTATAGCGGAGCGTTAACGCCATATCATAGGCCCAGTCACGGCGACCCTGATGGGTATGAACAATGCCCTTAGGCTGTCCAGTTGTTCCAGAAGAATAGATTATGTTCAAATAATCATCAGGCTTAAGTTCAACTTCGGGACGGGTTTTCAGTTGAGCATCTCGCCATATTTCGAATTCTTTCCATCCTGACAGCCCTGCCCCCGAACAGATACGATTGTTAAAAGCAATTTTTGGTAACTTACTTTCTAACCCTTCAATACGAGAAGCATGTTCTGCGGATGCCAATATTGCGGTCGCGCCGCTATCTATCACCATATTTAATATAGCGTCATCTGTCACGGAAACATTTAGTGGCGCCGAAACAAACCCCCCCGCCATAATCCCGAATAACGCTTCCATCATAGGCAGTCCGTTGGACATAAGTACAATAACCCGGTCCCCCTTTTCGAGGCCCATTTCTATCAGCCCATTGGCCACCTGATAGGTCCGCTCATTAAAGCTCTTCCAGCTGAGAGTTTCATCCTCTGTAATGAGAGCAGGCTTTTCTGCGCGCCATTTTCCATGGAGGGCAAAGATATCCGGCAGTAAAGGATCAGTGGGAAGAATTATTTTAGGCACAATAAGACTCGTAAAGTTTGACCCGCTTTGTAGAGAGCATCATAATCGAATTAATTTTTTCACGGACCGGAGACATCAATTGGCGAAACCTGCCGAAACCCCTGAGCAAAAGCCGTCGAGGAAAACACGAATTCTCGACGCAGCTGAGGCTTTGTTTGCGCAATATGGTTTTGACGCCGTTACCCTGCGCCAAATCACAAAGCTGGCGGGCGTAGATGTCGCCCTTGCTAACTACCATTTCGGTCCGAAACGTGATTTGTTTAATGCGGTTCTGGAGCGCCGCGCAGATGTTTTGAACAATGCCCGCCACACTGCCCTGGATGAATGTTTGGCCGCTGCCGGGGATGAGGCTCCGACTGTTGACGCCATTATTGAGGCTTATCTTGGCCCTCTTGGAAAAATCCATAACTCCGCAGATGAAGGATGGCGGCATTATTTGGCACTGATCGCTTACGTCAACAACTCCCATGAATATGGCGGCGAGTTCATGACCCAATTTTTTAACCCGCTGGTGAAGCGCTTTATCGAGGCGCTTCGGCTGGCTTTGCCGGAGGCCGATGAAAAAGCAATTTACTGGTCGTATCATTATCTATCCGGAGCTCTCACATTGACATTTGCGGATACAGGGCGACTGGACGTCTTATCAGACGGCTCAACGTCCTCTTCCGACACGAAGTTGGGTTATGCGCATATGAGCTCTTTTGTTACTGCCGGTATCAAAGCTATATGCGCACAGGAAACACCTTAATATTTAAAGCCTATGGATGCCGTGACAGTTGTCGGCGAGGTGTAGAAGGTTGAATAAGCACTATCTATTCCGAGCGGGGCCGGGTTGGCAAAATTGTACCCCGCGACTCGCGCGCGCTCATCCGTCAAGTTCCGGCCATAGATGCCGAAGTCCCAACGCTCACTTTCACTCGTCCATTTTACACCCAGATCAAAGACCGTATATTTCTCTGGATCCAAAGCCGGACCGCCCTGTGGAAAACTCGGATTGGTTCCGGATGCAAATCCTGGATTAGCTGCGTTGAACAAGAAATACTCATCCCGGTAAGACGCTGACCCAGTAAATTTCAGGCTTCCCTTATTGTCGAGGTCATACTCATAGGCGAAGCCAAACCGCGTCGTAAACTCAGGGGTGTTCTGAGGCACATATTGTTCGGCAATATTCCCCAATGCCGCATCAATTACTTCTGTGATTTCCGCATCTATATAGCCGATAACAGAGTTGAGCGTGAAATTATCGCTTAATCGAAGCGCGCCTTCAAATTCAATGCCCTTATATTCCGACTTACCCGCATTCAAGACAGTAGAGGCAAAATCATTCGGAGTGCCCACCGAACCGGGCAAAGCTGGATTGTAAATCGCCGTTTGCACAGTAATTTGCTGATCTTTATAATCCGACATAAATCCTGCCAAAGCATAAGTTAGTCGGTTATCAAAAAGCGACCCTTTGGCGCCGATCTCATAGCTATCCACGGTTTCCGGGCCAAACCCTGCGCGACTAATCCCTTGGTCAGCGGACGCGTTTGACCGAGGGTCAAAACCGCCGGCCTTGAAGCCTCTGGAATAGGACGCGTAAACATTCATTTCCGGAGTAAGGGCATAATCTACAGCAATCCGAGGTGTAAATTCATCATCTTTACGCTCAATATCGGAGTAGCCTGTCAGTAGTGTTGGGCCGATTGAGCCTGTATTTGAGTCATCAAAACTGCCTGAGCCCACACCAAACCAAAGTTCCCGAGTTACATCTGCGATAGATTTGTCTTCAGTATAGCGGGCGCCTAAAGAAACATTCAAACGGTCCGTAAAGGCATAAGTGAAGTCCCCGTAAAATGAGAGATTCTTTTTTTGCTGCTCTCCCGCTACGTAAACCGTCAGGCCAAGTCCGCCGAGGATCGTGTCAAAGGCGCCATCAGCTGTACCTTCTAGGTAATAGACCCCAGCAACACCGGAAAGGCGGTCCCCAGAGTACAAAACCTGAAATTCCTGGCTGAATTGATCGTCATTATAAAAGGCCGGAACATCAAAATCAGGTTGGGGTAAAGCATCAAAATCAATAGGAGTTACTGTCTCACCCTCGCGATAAGCCGTGACCGACTTAAAGGTTAAACTATCTGTCGCCTCCCATGACGCCGTCAAGGAAGCCCCTTTTGTTTTGACTTCGTTACGATCTCCTGCCCCGCCTCGCGTATCGTATTCATCCTCCGTTACAGCTATTGTTCCATCAAAACTCGGCAAGAGGCGATGGCCGTGTTTTGCGTTCGAATCGTCTTGAGTTATATCTGCCGCGGCTCGAATATTGATCGTATCTGTTGGTTGCCATTCGGCGCTTAGGCGTCCTGCCAAAACATCTTTATTGTAATGATCGGCCCCAGTGAAAAGATTCTGGCCAAATCCATCCCGACGGTAATGCGCAATCGCGCCGCCCACGGCAAAAGTGTCGCCAACAGGAATGGAGCCTGATGCAATTTGATCAAACTGGTTATAAGTGCCTACATTAATTCTTGCTTTTAGCTCCGGCTCTTCCATGTTTAAGCCCTTGGTGACGTATTTAATCGCGCCGCCAATGGTGTTCCGGCCGTATAGCGTGCCTTGCGGACCGCGTAGGACTTCGACACGTTCTACATCGAAAATATCCAGAACTGCGCCTTGTGGACGGGCAATATACACATCATCGACATAAATCCCGACACCCGGCTCAAACCCCCAGACCGGATCCTGCTGACCCACACCCCGAATAAAAGCGATGAGCGTAGAGTTTGACCCGCGCGCAACTTCTATCGTCGCATTTGGCGTAACTTTTTGAACATCCGTAATATCAATTGCACCAATGTCCTGAAGAGCCTCTCCGGAAATAGCCGTGACAGAAACAGGAACATCTTTAAGGCTTTGTTCGCGGCGCTGAGCTGTGACAACGATTTCATCATTGTTTTGCGCGAAGGCCGGATCGGTAAATGCCATCGCAGACAAGACTAATATGGACGACGACAATTTCAGTGCGAGACTGGTTTTCATAATTATTCCCCATGGAGCGACACTAATTTCAACAAGTGTTCAATTTCAACGCTTGTTGAATAACAGGGGTTGTAAATTTGTCAATACGGGTTTTTAAATGATTTAGACCTGTTGCAAATTTGCCGTCTTGATTGAAATATGCCACGCGAGAGAAGACAAAGAGAGTAACGCTTCTCAGGGCATGGTCCATTTTCGGCGATGGCAAGAGCTTGAGGGCATTTCATATTTCCGCTCAAGCGCTTTTCCCTGCTCGCAATCCAGTGCGGAGCGTCTTACGGCTTCCAAATGAAGGTGGACAGCCCGCAGAGCTTCGGCCTCTGCCGGAGACCGAATAAAATATGTGTTTCGCAAAAGCCAAAGCTCTGCGGCAGCGGTTGGAACCGAAGCGGCCTCTTACACGTCTCCCACAGTCACGCCGGTACGAAGCCGTTTGCAGCTTCTGGGCGCGGTAGGCAGGCTAACCCACTTTCGGTGACCCGGCACAGGCTTGCTGTCACACAAGCTGCTCAGTCCCGCTGTCCCCTGAACCAGAACCTGACGCGTTCCTGTCCGTGTCCAAGAGAACGAGGTTGAATATAGGGGCAAAATGCAAAGTCAGGATCATTCTCTCTATAATTTTGTAAGCGGTTGAGAATTATGAGGTTTCTAAATCAAAACATGAGGACGGTGCTCGTCTGAACCTCTTTCCCCGACGAACGCAAAAGGATTTTTAGAAACATCTTTCCCTCTTACACTTTATCCAAAGCTTGCAATTCGTAGGAAAAGAAACAATTCTCCTGCCATCCCTTTAAAATTCATCTTGAAAATATCCTATGTCCCTTCCCCTCTCCGGCTATCGCCTCATTGAACTCGCCGGTCTCGGCCCGTGTCCTTATGCTGGAATGATCTTGGCAGATATGGGGGCGGAGATTATTTTGGTTGACCGTCCCGGAGGACTAACTTTCCCAGATATTGCCCATCGCGGAAAACGCAGGCTCACACTCGATTTACAGACATCTGAAGGGGTAGCTGTACTAATGGACCTTATAAAAACGGCAGACGGTTTATTCGAAGGCCTGCGTCCTGGGGTCACAGAACGATTAGGTCTAGGGCCCAAAGACTGTCACGCCGTGAATGCAAAACTTGTTTACGGGCGCATGACCGGCTGGGGCCAAAACGGCCCTTGGGCGAAAAAGGCAGGCCATGATATCAACTATATTGGCCTGTCCGGCGCGCTTTATGCGATGGGTCAAGAGGAGGAAGTCCCACCCGTCCCGCTAAATTTGATTGGCGATTACGGCGGGGGTAGTCTTTTTCTTGTCGCAGGCATGCTGGCCGCTTTGCTACAGGCAGAAAAAACCGGAAAAGGAGAAATTATTGACACTGCCATGATTGACGGCGCTTCATCTCTCATGACGCTGTTTTATACTTTATCAGGACTTGGACAATGGACACCGAAACGCGGTCAAAACCTATTGGACGGGGCGATGCCCTACTACCGGTGTTATAAAACATCCGACGGGCAGTTCATGGCAGTAGGATGTATCGAGCCACAATTTTTCGCTGAAATGCTGTCTCTTTTAAAAATCGAGGCAAAGGACTTTGGGGGACAGAATGAGACGGCGCGTCATACGGAGCAAAAGGCAAAATTAGAAAAAATATTTGCCTCCAAAACACGTGAAGAATGGTCGGAGGTATTTGATGGATCGGACGCCTGTGTCACGCCTGTATTGTCCTATGTCGAAGCCGCCGAGCACCCTCAAATGGCCGCGCGTGGCGGTCTAAGTCCCGTTGGCCCCTTTACTCACCCTCGAAGCGCGCCCGTCTTTGGAGAAATAACGGCGCATACGCCACCCGATATTAGACTGCCCAATAAAGACGTCACAGACGTCTTTACAGAACTGGGTTATTCGCCGTCAAAAATTAACGAGTTAATCAGTCAAAAAATCACGCCTCAAACATAAACGTATTTAAAGGGAGCCTTTGATAAGCTTCATCACGCCGGAAAAATCAAGTCCGTCTTTACCGGCCGATTCCATCAGAGCGTAAAGCGCTTCGGCCTGCGCGCCAAGCGGCGTTGCAGCGCGGGCGGTACTGGCCGCGTCCTGTGCCAGGCGTAAGTCCTTAAGCATCATACCGGCAGCAAAGCCTGGAGCGTAATCTTTGTTTGAAGGCGCCGTTGGAACGGGCCCGGGTGCCGGACAATAACTTGTCATCGACCAGTTCTGGCCAGAGGCTGTCGAGCTGATATCATAAAAAGTCTGGGCATCAAGTCCGAGCTTTTCCGCCAGATTGAACGCTTCGCAAGTACCAATCATATGGATACCGAGCAGCATATTATTACAAACTTTTGCGACTTGGCCATTGCCGGCTTCGCCCGCGTGGAAAACATTTTTACCCATATGGTCAAGAACCGGCTTGGCTTGGTCATAGGCCGTTTTTTTGCCGCCGCACATAAAAGTCAAAGTTCCGCCCGCGGCGCCGCCGACCCCGCCGGAGACGGGAGCATCAATCATGGAGAATCCCTTTTCTTCCGCTTGCGAAATAACGTCACGAGCGGTGGGAACATCAATCGTAGAAGAATCAATAAAAAGAGCCCCCTTTTTTGCGTGGGCGAACACGCCATCTTCGCCCATATAGACAGTCCGGACATGCTTTCCGGCAGGGAGCATGGTGACGACAATATCGGCTTCGCCAACCGCGTCTTTCGTAGTTTTTGCAGCCTTACATCCGGCTTTCACGGCATTGGCAACGGCGTCTTCCGAAAGGTCCATAGCGCGAACGTCATAGCCCGCTTTGGCCAAATTTGTGGCCATACCAATGCCCATATTGCCGAGGCCGATAAATGCGATGGTTGTCATGTCTGTCTCCTTCGTGAGAACTTACTTAAAGTCTAGTTTAAAAATTTCAGAGGTGGGGTCGCCGTTGTTTTAAACAGCCTATCTACTTGCTCATCAGTGACCATATTCGCAGTTTCATGCGACCATTTTGGGTTCCGGTCTTTATCGATCAGCTGGGCACGAATGCCTTCGTAAAAATCTTGTGTTTTCAAGAAGTTCAGCGATAAGTTAAGCTCTTGCGTCATGGCCTCTTGAAAATCCAATTCAAGTCCGCGCTTGATGGCTTCAAAAGTGACAGAGAGAGCAAGAGGACTTTTCTTGCGCAAGGAGGCGGCTTGTTTTTGGGCCCACTCTCCGCTCATACCGTCAAGAGCGTTTAAAATACTTGGCACGTCTTCTTCATTGAAAGCTGTGAGAGCGGCAGGAAAGTCGGCATCCATGGGGCCGGGTTCCAAAAATTTATCCAGAATGTCTACAACCACCGCATCACTGCCGTCCAGTTTGGCTTCGCTGAGGGCTTTGATGAGCCACTCATGTTTATCTGATGGAATATAGCCATTTGCGACACCGATCTCGAGCGCCTCAGAGGTCTTAAGACGCGCGCCTGTCAAGCCTAGCCATTGCCCCACGTCTAACCCCAATCGCGGGAGGAAATAGGTGCCGCCAACATCGGGAAAATAGCCAATACCCGTTTCCGGCATGGCGAAGAGTGTATTATCTCCGGCAATACGGTGTTGTCCATGGACCGATAAACCGACGCCGCCGCCCATTACAAATCCGTCGATTAGACAAATATAAGGTTTGGAATATCGTTGAATAAGCTCGTTCAGCGCATATTCGCTGCGCCAGAAGTTTTCGGCGCGGTCATCGCCCGCTTTGCCACTGTCATGCAGGAGGATAACGTCTCCGCCCGCACAAAAGGCCCGGTCTCCCGCTCCGTCAATCAGAACAGCGCCAATCTTATCGTCTTTTTCCCACTCTAGAAGCAGCCGTGTGAGCTCCTCGCACATTTCCTGTGTCAACGCATTTAGCGCCTTGGGACGGTTTAAAGTAATATGACCGAGTTGCCCCCGGACTTTAGATATAATTTGGTCTGTCATAATTTATTGTCTCAAGAGTGAACGGGACACGATCATGCGCATGACCTGATTAGTCCCTTCAAGGATTTGATGAACGCGGAGGTCGCGCACGATCTGTTCAATCGGATAGTCTTTCAGATACCCATAACCGCCATGAAGTTGCAGCGCATCATTGGCGATTTCGCTGCAATTATCCGTCGCAAAACGTTTTGCCATCGCGCAGGCTGACCCCGCATTAGGCAATTTCTTATCCAGCATATCCGCCGCGCGGTAAATCATCACGCGGGAGGCTTCCAGCTTCGTGGCCATATCCGCAAGCATGAATTGTGTATTCTGAAAGTCAGAAATACTTTTACCGAATTGCTTGCGATCTTTGGTATATTCCAATGTGGTGTCCAGCGCTTTTTGCGCGCCGCCAAGGGAGCAGCAGCCGATATTGATACGCCCGCCGTCTAGACCGCTCATGGCAAATTTAAACCCTTCGCCTTCGCCGCCAACGCGGTTTTCCGCCGGAATGCGGCAGTCTTCCATAATAACTTCTGCAGTGGGTTGAGCGTTCCAGCCCATTTTCTTTTCATTCGCGCCAAAAGACAGGCCGTCCATGCCCTTTTCAATAACGAAGGTTGAGACGCCGCGCGCGCCGTCATCTGAGGTTCGCGCCATGACAACATAAATATCTGACCACCCAGCGCCGGATATAAAGCTCTTCGTGCCGTTGAGGATATAATCATCCCCGTCTTTAACCGCTTTGGTTTTAAGCGAAGCGGCATCTGAGCCAGCGCCCGGCTCTGTCAGGCAATAGCTGGCGATCATCTCGCCGGCCGTTAGCTTGGGGACATATTTTGCGCGAAGCTCGTCGCTGCCATAGCGATCTATCATCCATGTCGCCATATTGTGGATTGTCAGCATGGCGGTATGAGAGACGTCTCCTCTGGCCAGTTGCTCAAATACAATGGCGGAGTCTAACCGGGATAATGCTGTGCCGCCATATTCCTCGCCCGTGTAAATACCGCAAAACCCAAGCTCTGCCGCTTTTTTAAACACATCTCGATCGAGAAATTTTTCTTCGTCCCACATGGAGGAATGCGGCGCGAGCTCAACGTCAGAAAACTGACGCGCCATATCCTGAATCATTGTCTGTTCTTCAGTAAATTGAAAATCCATAAATTTAATCTTTCAGGTTTCAGCCAATCGTTCTCGTCGGGATCTGCCAAATGGCATGAGCAACAAAGAAAGTAAAATCCAGCCCAGGGAAAAGCCCCCTGCCGCATAGATCACTCCTTCAACAGTTACCGGCACGGCAGGTTTGAAAATCTCTGCCGTATCGCGGGTTAAGTCCGGATCCCTCTCCGTGATGAAAATCCAGACCCTTCCCAGCGCTGCGGCGGAATCGAGTCTGTTTTGATGTCCGGAGAGATATTCAAACCGATTGATTACCTCGCTCATCGACTTTCCCCGAAGGCTCAAAAAACTATCCCCGGAGGACACATAACGAGTTAATGCGTCCTCTCTGGACAAGCCAAACTCACCCGCATCCTGATCAAAGCGAACCACAATTTTGGACAGTTCATTTACCGCGCCGGACAGTCTCTGCCGATATTGCTGTTCAAACTCCGGAAATTGCGAGGTCGCAACCCCGCAAAAGAGCGCAAAGATAAGTATAATGAATGCTTTCATATCATTTCTATACTACATCTTTGCGGAGAGACTGACCTCTATAAACGGTAATACTGCTTATCTTGCTAGAACGTCGGAATCACGAATGCATTGTCATCATTCACTTCGGGTTCCGGCCAGCGTTGAGTCACTGTCTTCACCTTGGTGTAGAAACGCAGACCTTCCATTCCATATTGGTTCGCATCGCCAAAGGCAGAGCGTTTCCAGCCGCCAAAGCTATGATAAGCAACAGGGACCGGGATCGGCACGTTGATACCGACCATTCCGACTTCTACGCGGTCGGCAAATTCACGCGCAGCGCGGCCATTTTGCGTAAAGATCGCAACGCCATTTCCGTATTGGTGTTCAGATGGAAGTTTCAATGCATCTTCAAATGTCTCGGCGCGGACAATTTGCAGCACAGGACCAAAAATCTCATCCTTATAGGTTTCCATATCCGGCGTGACATTGTCGAGCAATGACGGCCCGATGAAGAATCCGTCTTCATAACCTTGTAGTTTGAAATCTCGGCCATCGACCAAAAGAGTTGCGCCCTCTTTCACGGCTTTCGTCACATCCGCTTCAATGCTGTCACGATGCGCCGATGTCACAACCGGGCCGTAATCGGCTTCGGGGTCTTCGGAAACGCCGACTTTCATTGCTTCAATGGCCGGGAGCATATGTTCAAGGAATTTCTCGGCTGTCCCTTCCCCAACAGGCACGACAACAGGCAAAGCCATACAGCGTTCACCCGCAGAACCGTAAGCCGCGCCAAGAATGTCCTTAACGGCTTGTTCCATATTGGCGTCCGGCATCAGAATGCCGTGGTTTTTCGCGCCGCCCATACATTGCGCGCGTTTGCCATTGGCTGTCGCCCGGGAATAGACATATTGCGCAATATCAGAAGAACCGACAAAGCTGACAGCTTTAATCGTTTCATTATCGCAGATTGCATCGACGATCTCTTTGTCGCCATTAATGCACTGTAGAAGTCCAACAGGCCCGCCGGCTTCGACAAATAACTCGGCCAATCGCATTGGGACAGAGGGGTCTTTTTCTGACGGCTTCAGGATAAAAGCATTGCCGGTCGAAATCGCCATACCGAACATCCACATCGGGATCATGGCCGGAAAGTTGAACGGTGTAATTCCCGCTACAACGCCTAATGGCTTTCTCATGGAGTAAACATCAATCTCGGGGCCAGCACCGTAAGTATGCTCGCCTTTTTGACCATGCGGTACGCCGCAGGCAAATTCAATGACGTCCACGCCGCGAATAACGTCGCCGCGACTATCAGCGATAACTTTCCCGTGCTCAGAGGACAACATAGATGCTAATTCGTCCATCTCGGCTTCAACAAGCTCTTTAAACTTAAATAAGATGCGAGACCGTTTTTGCGGGTTTGTGGCCGCCCATTTCACTTGGGCTTCCGCCGCCGTTTTGACAGCAGCGTCTAATTCGCTCGGCGTTGCCAAGGAAACCTTGGCCTGAACCTCTCCGGTATTTGGGTTGAAAATATCTTTCGTCCGGTCGCCTTTACCTGCAACGCGTTTCCCGTCAATAAAATGGCCAATTGTTTTCATCAAATGTCTCCTTTGGATTTGCGGCTCAAATTATAGATTGCATTTATTGCCGTAAAGCCCCAATAATCCAATTTACCTTTACATTTTTGCAATGGTTGACATGAACTGGGAAGATTTAAAATATTTTGTATTTGTCGCCCGTGGGAAGACACTAGAACACGCGGCGCACGCGTTAAAAGTGGATAAAGCCACCATTTCACGCCGAATAAAACGGTTGGAAGACAGTCTCGGGAAAACTTTGTTTGAACGCAGCCGCAAAGGCTTCACCCTAACCCATCAAGGTGAGAAACTTTATAAAAGTGTTCAACAGGTAGATTTTGAACTGAGTAAAATAGAAAATGATCAACCTGAAACTCCGGATTTCATAACCGGAAACATTCGTATCAGTGTTGCAGAAGGGTTCGGCGCCAGCCTGATGGTTGATGCCATTGCCGCCTTTCATAAAACAAACCCCTATATTGAAATTGATCTGGTTTCGGGCAGTGGTTTTCTTTCTTTATCCAGACGTGAGGCAGATATGGCTATTAGCCTTTCAAGGTCGAAGTCACGGCTCATTGATTCGAAGCCATTGGTAAATTACAGGCTTAGTTTGTTCGCTCATAAAAACTATCCACGTTTGGCAGAGATTTCCGTTCTCTCAGATCTGTCCGATCACACCTTGATGAGCTACATTGATGATTTGGTTTATGCCCCAGAACTCAACTACTTTGAAAACCTCTTTCCCAACTTTTCTGCGTCGATACGCTGCTCTTCCATTCTAGCGAAGCGGCAACTGGTTCTTCGGCAGACGGGTCTAGCCATTCTCCCCTCTTTTTTAGCGACGGAAGATCTGGTGGAGGTTTTACCAGAGGTCGTTTCTCTTGAGCGGACATTCTGGCTTCAAACACATAAAGCCTTTTTAAACACAGCCCGTTGCCGCCTTCTTACAAACCATTTGAATAATATGTTCAGCCACACGCTATAATAAAATATTAAGTATATTTTTGGCCTATTCCTTTGATTTTAATAGATAATATATTTCAATATACTTTTATTTCTACGCAAAAAATCTCTACTTTGTTTACGGGATATTGGGAGATTCCAAGTAGTTTTCATTGAAAGTTAGGTGGAAACGAATGTCAGCAGAGATTAAAAAAACGAGTGCCGATACACGCGCGGCTCTCTCAGGCGTAGAATTATCCTCCGCTCTGGCCTTTGCACAGCTGGAGTATAAAGGGCGGGAAGGCGACGAAAAACGTAAAGGATCCAGCCCCCTTCCCTCCCACATGCCGGATCGGCGCCGACGCCGCAAATCCGTGTCCGACATCCATGTCCCGAAAAAACAGGTTAATATGAATGTCATGCGCTTCACTATGCGCAGTATTGATATCATCGCAGTTGTCACGATCATCACACTCGGAATTTGGAATGGATATATAGGTGAGAATGATAATGGAATTATTGCGCCGATCACGGCGGCAATATTAGGCAGCTTCTTTTTTATAAGCCTTTTATTTATGAATAGAGCTCATAGCTTTCGGCCGACCGAAACCTTTATGAAGCATTTAAAAACTATTTTACTGGCGTCTGCCGGGGCGATCGGAGTTTGGCTCACCTTCGCGCTTATTTTACGGCCCGATAGTTTTTTGCCGGACGCATTAGCGAAGGCAGGACTGGCTGCCACCGCGCTTTTACTGGCCCTTCACAGTTTATATTATGCCGAAACGCGGCGCTTACATGAAAAAGGCGCCCTCTCCCCAACGATTGTTATGCTGGGCGCAACCGAGTCTGCCCGCCGGATAATTGAAGAAAATGCTAAGACCAGAGAATTGAATATATTAGCAATTTTTGACGACCGTCTCACTCGCGCTCCCTTAAATATCCATGGCGTCCCTGTCGTTGGCCGAGTGGAAGATTTGCTCGCTTGGGACAAACTTCCCTTTGTAAATCGAATTGTCGTCACCTTGCCCTCTATGGCAGAGGAGAGAAAAAGGGCCTTTGTCAATGAGGTCAGATTGCTCCCTAACCGTATTGCATTTGTTGTCGATGAATTTGAAACCCTTAATCATGTCCAGCAACGTGTTTCCGAAATTGCTGAGATCTCGATGCGGGACGTTTCCGGCGCTGAGAAAAGCGGACATCACCTCGCAATCAAGCGGTGTGTAGATGTCCTTATAAGTTCAGTCGCCTTGATTTTAGGCGCCCCTATCCTTTTGATAATTGCCGCCCTTATAAAGCTGGATAGCCCGGGGCCCGTCATTTTTAATCAACCTCGTCATGGCTTCAATAATCGTGTGTTTAACGTTTATAAATTCCGCTCAATGACGACAGAGAAAGAGGATAAAGAGGCCGCCCAGCAAGTCACAAAAGGGGACAAGCGCGTGACTAAAATCGGCCGCATAATCCGCAAGACCAGCCTGGATGAGTTACCTCAGCTTTTTAACGTTTTAAAAGGCGAGATGTCCCTTGTCGGCCCTAGACCACACGCTGTCGGCATGCGAACCGCGGGGAAAGCCTCTATTGAACTCGTTGAGGAATATGCCCATAGACATAAAGTAAAACCAGGTATGACCGGCTGGGCCCAAATTAACGGGTCACGCGGGGCGCTTGAGAGCGGCGAAGATGTCGCCCGCCGGGTTCGTCTGGATGTTGACTATATTGAACGCGGCAATGTGTGGCTTGATTTATATATCATATTCATGACCCTCCCTGTTCTACTTGGTGACAAAAAGACAGTTCGGTAATGTATTCCCTTAATTTAAAAGTTGCGAGGATCGAACCATGATGGGTCGTTCTATGCTCGCCTATATTCCAGTGAATATCGCAAACCTTTTTGTGAGCTTTGGCACAGTCGTCATTTTGACCCGTTTGCTTTCCGCCGAAGAATTTGGGCGATATGCAATTGCAGTTATCACAATGCAGTTCGCTCATATGTTGGTGTTCACTTGGATTGAAGCCTCTGCGGCGCGGTTCCAAGCGCGTGCTGATCGAGATGGAGAGACTGCCTCATATCTCAAAACCCTTTACACATTAGGGGTAGGTATGAGCCTTATTGCAAGCATCTTTTTTGCTGCTGTTCTTTTTTTGATGCCTGTATCCAGCGTCATGAAAACGGTCTTGGCATTTGCTATCGGGTCAACTTGTTTACAGGTGTTTTTCAATATCGGTATGGAAGTCCATAAAGCCGCCCATCGGATAAAACGCTATTCCCTCAGCTTTTCTACACAGACTCTCCTTAGTTTTTCTATCGGGGTTATTCTGATCTTAACAACTCCCCTGAAAGAATCCGGACCATTTGTCGGCATAATCATTGGCGTGATTATTGTCCTCACATGCGACCTTATTTTTATGTTGCCTCGAGTAAAAGGCGGTACTTTCGACCCTGAAAAGGTCAAGACATATGCGCGATACGGAGTCCCGATTAGCTTGTCCCTAATCTTGGCTATCGCGCTCAGCTCAGCCGACATTTATTTGATCGCCGCTTTTATGGGGGAAGCATCTGCCGGAGAATACAATGCGGGATATAATCTGGCCAATAGAAGTGTCGAAATGCTTTTTATCTGGCTTTCCATGGCCGTCACGCCCATGGCGATTACCGCCTTTGAAAAAAGCGGATCACAAGTTTCTGAAACGATTATGCGCGATTACGGCGCTTCCTTGCTTTGGATAACTCTTCCGGCGGCCACGGGGATTGCCCTCGTCGCCAAAGATGCCGGATTTATTCTTGGCGAATCTGTGCGTCAAAACGCGGTTACAGTCATGCCCTGGATTGCCTTTGCCGGCGTGTTGAATGGATTTATCAACTATTACGTTCAACGCGCCTTTGTACTTTCGGGCGAAACAAAATCCTTTGTTTGGGTCTTACTCGCCCCTTTCGGCTTGAATATCGGCCTCAACCTATGGCTAATTCCGAAATATGGTTTACTGGGCGCGGTCTTTGCAACCATAGCAGCATATAGCCTTGGCGCCTTAATAGCGTTTGTCGTGGCCCGACGTTATTATCCTCTGCCTTTTCCTGTCAAAGCTTTCGCAAAAATTTCATTTGCCTGTTTCTGCATGGCTATTTCGGTTCTTCTTATGCCTTTGCCTGAGGGCTGGCCAAGTGCAGCTCGACTTCTAGCCAAAGCCGGATGGGGCGCGAGCGTTTATATGACAGTCTGCTGGGTAATAAATGCTGCAAATTGCCGAAATGTTTTAGTGTTAATATTTACAAAATTCCGGCCAAGCCTGTCAGCGGAGATTATCCGTGACTGATATTTTCACCAACCTGCCCTATGATAAAATGGCCCCTAAGCTTTCAGTGCTCATACCTTTTTTCAATGATGATGCCTCCGACCTCATTAAAGACTTGGCCAGGCAAAAGTGTTCTGAGTCTATTGAGGTCGTCCTTGTGGATGACGGCTCGGAGCGACTAGATTTAACAAGCCGGCTCCAAAGCCTCATAACAAGTTTACCAATTGGAATTTGTCTTATTACTCTAAAACAGAATGAAGGACGAGCGGCAGCTCGAAACCATTTACAACAGGCAGCTCGAAGTGATTGGTTGTTGTTCTTAGACGCCGATATGCGGCCCGCTAGCCTGGATTTTTTACAAAGCTATCTCAATGAAATTAGCCGGAATGAATCAGACATAATTTTCGGCGGATTTAATGTTGAAAGTGACACTCGGGATAAAGAGGGTGCTCTTCACAGAGCCCTTTCGGCGGTATCAGACTGCTTGTCGCTGACAGAAAGACAAGCCGCCGGGCCGCAACATGTTGCCTCCTCAAACCTTTGTCTCCGTAAATCTATAATCAGGGCAGAACCGTTCGATAACGGATTTATTGGCTGGGGATGGGAAGACAGCGAATGGGCTGCCAGAGTTTCCAAAAACTACAAATTAGTACATATAGACAATCCCGCACTACATCTTGGTCTGGAAAGTGATGACACACTTTTAAATCGGTTTAAAACGAGCGGGCCTAATTATGCAAGGTTTACTGAGAAGCATCCTGACCTCGCCAAGACCCTCACCCTTTATCGCCTCTCCAAAATTTTGAAAAAAGTTCCGGGACAGAAACTTGGACGGCCTCTATTGAAATGGCTGGTAAAGTCACCAGCCCCCATGCGCGCCCGGTTAATGGCCCTAAAGCTCTGGCGGGCGTCTTGGTATGCGGATGCAATTGAATGAGTACGCCGAACGAATATCCGGTTTTTGTTCCGTCGAAATCCCTTTCATCGCGAATTGGTCGGCGTCTTGTAAAATACCGCGCCCAAAGAATGATGCCCTTTAATTATGACAAATCTATTGTCAGCTTTTCATTTGATGATTGCCCCCGCTCTGTGATGGAAAATGCGCTTCCGGTTCTAGAAGACCGAAATTGGCGCGGGACGATTTATGCCGCGATGGGACTATGCGGTATAACCAATCATCTAGGCTTGCATATGAGTCGAAACGATATGAGTGCCGTCCACGAAAAAGGACACCATATTGACGGGCACACCTTTTCTCACATAAGCGCTCGCTCCGTTCCTCTCGACATTTTCTTGTCGGATATTGAAAAAAATAAGGCGGCTTTTGCAGAGATCGGGCTCCCAATTCCCCGAACATTTGCTTATCCTTATGGCGAAGTATCTTTAGAGGCAAAAAAAGCCCTAAGTGAGATATACCCCCTGCTTCGCGGCATACATTCTCCAAATGGCCAGACCGCTTTGGATCTTAATCAGACCGCCTCACAACGCCTTTATTCCGGAGAGGATTTTAAGGCCTCTCTTAGCGCAGTTGATAGATTAAAAACCTCTCCGGCCTGGCTGATTTTGTTCACACATGACGTTCGGGAAAGCCCGAGTGAATACGGGTGCACTCCTTCTGAGTTTAAGACAATTATTCAAGCCGTTGAACGCTCTGGCGCGGAAGTTTTACCCGTGGCAGAGGCGTTGGCTCGGCTTCAGGGATAATATGATGAGTGGTACTTGGCAGGACATTGGGGTGTCTATCGTAATACCCACCTATAAACGTCCGGATGATGTGGTCCGGGCCCTGAGAAGTATTGAAACTCAAGCCAAAGACCATAAGCTGTGCGAGATTGTGGTCGTGGATAATGATCCAGAGCATTCCGCCAAAGACGCCGTTGAGGCATTTATTCGACAAAGCTCTGCCCATATCACTTTTATTCATGAGCCTAACCCCGGCGTTTCAAATGCAAGAAATACAGCTCTTGAACATGCAAGAGGACGTTTTATCGCTTTTCTCGACGATGATATGGAGGCTTGCCCCAAATGGTTATCCTACTCGCTACAAGCAGCAAATGACTATCAAGCCGGACTTGTTTTCGGCCCTGTCAAAGCCGTTATGCCGAAAGAGACTGATCCATATTACGAATATATGTCGGGAGCATTTGACCGTATTCCCTATGAGCAAGACGGTTATATTGACAGAGGTGTTGCAACGGGGGGATGTCTCATAGACAGACAATGCGCCCCCTTTCCTACGCCGGTTTTCGACCCTTCTTTTAACCAGTCAGGCGGAGAAGACGATATGTTTTTCCGATACTTGCTGCGGCGCGGAGTCAAAGCCTATTGGACAACCGATGCCAAATGTTTGGAACATGTCCCTGCAAAACGGGCGACCTTGTCCTATGTCTGGAAAAGAAACTTTGCTTTCGGCCAAGGCCCCACACAAGAAGCATTTGATAAAGGCGTTCGCGGATTGCCAGGCATGATTTTTTGGATGATTGTCGGGGGCGCGCAAAGCCTGATATCTTTGCCCGGTTTAGCTTTCTATAGTTTGATCGGCTCTCCAAAACGCGCTCGGTCTTTGGTCAAATTTGCCCAAGGCATAGGCAAAATATTTTGGATCAAAGCCTTCAATCCAAAATTATATGGAAATTAGCGCGCTTTTTGCAGCCTAGCTTGAATAGGGATTGTTGCCGTAAGGCTGCTGAGGCCCTTCGTCTTGCTGCTGCGGATGAGGCTCCGCATAAAAATTACCATTAGGATGATACCCCTGAGGCACTCCGCTCTGCGGATAGGCTGGTGCCGCATAAGTTTCCGCTGGCGGCACCCACTCGACGGGGCCATTTTGAGAAATCGGGTCATTTGGCGGGATAGGTGCAGTGTGTTGTACTGGCATAGTCTGGGCATAAGCTTCAGCCTGATGCTCATAGGCTGTGTTTTGATACGGGTCGGCTGGGTAAGCTTCAGTCGCCGCGCTCTGATATCTCGCCCCGTTATCATATCTCTGCTGTGCATCCTCTGAAGCCGCATACTCATAAGGAACAGCCGCAGGATAAGGAGTAACTGGCTCTGGAATTTGCGCTCCGGGAGCGATGGAGGAGGGCTGCTCCTCCCGTCTGAGTCGGGCGGAGGCGCTTTTGCTCGTATAGAGCCGTGGATCAAGGAAGACCCGCGCCATCGCTATCATGAATAAAGTGAAGCCCCACCCAAGAACTGCCAGAGCAAACATGAGCATTCGTAAATTACGACCCTTTACAGCGTAACGCGCGCGGGAAATCTCCCGGACGTTTTCGTTATTTGACTCTGATTGTTTTTGATTGATAAGCGCTTCCTGCTCTTTGGCATTATAAGTATTAAGGCGATCTGCCAGAGTGTCGCGTTCCCGCTGAAGATTTTGGTATTCGGGGTAAAGCTGGGTCAAACGGCGAACTTTTGCATCCGCGCTATTGAGCTGACGTTGAAGTGTATATTCTTTTTCCCGCAAGGAATCCGCGGTGGACTGTAAAGTATTTCGGCGTGTGGCAAGTTCTTGAAAAACCGGGTTTGGCCCGACACGTCGTCCGCCCGACGCCTGACCATTATAGCCTGATTGAACAGAGCGTAACTGCTCAAGCTCAGCTCTTTTCTGGCGAACCGGGTCGCTATTCGGCAAATATTTCGCCAAAAGCTGCCCAAGTTCAAGTTCCGCTTGGGCGATACGTTGCGAAGCCCGGTCATCTCGGTAGAGATCAATCGTCTGCGCCGTCAGACGTAGCTGATCTTCAACTTTAGCCAAGGCGGCTTCAGTTTCTGATATTTCGGCCCGGGTCAAATTCAAACTCGCCTTCAAATCTTCAGACCGCTTCTGAGCGCCCTCTTTTTCAGAATCGAAATCGGATATATTGTTTTTATCCAATAGCCCCGCAATCATACGCTCATTTTGATTTAGCTGTTGTTCTGTTGCGATCCGGCGTTGCGCAATAACGTCTCCTGACCCCTCAACGAACACACTTCGGCGAAACGTTTTATAAGTATCCATAAAGGCATTCAGCGTTTCGACGGCGATAGCAGGATCTTCATGCTTGTAAAAAAGTTGAATGATAGAGGATTTCGGCTGAGGCATAACCACAAAGGCCGATTCCACCCGCTTGCGGCGCTCCATCTGTGCTTCCCGAATTTTAGCTTGATTGTTACCTGCGTCTCGAAGGCTCTTTTCGGCCGCCTCATCAAAGCGAAGGCTTTCAGCGGGTGTCGAAGTCATTTGACCAATGACAGCATCTATGACTTCGGGGTTTTTAATAATGGCGAGTTCATTCAGCGTAATCGTATCTGAGGTGATTTGAAGATTATTTTGAGGGTTTTGCGATCCCACACCTTGATAAACATATTCATCCCCAAGCTGAACCATCAAGCTCCCATGGGCGGTGTAACTTCGTTTAAAGTCTTTCGTGACGAACCAGGCAATAATGACCCCGACGACAAACAACGGAATCACCCATCTGAGTTGTCGACCAAAAGACTTCACCGCTTCTGAAAGACGAATGTTCGGAACACCTTGAGCGTAATCTGAAACTGTCAGATCTCCCTTTCGGACAGTCGCGCTCTGAGAGTCGGTTCGGCCTCTGCGGTCATAACCTGACGCATTCCCCGCGATCTCATCACGGTTCCTACGTTTTTTTCCAAGACCAAATACGGCCATATCCATCCTCAGTTTGATTCGTTAACTATAAAGCCTCCTAAATTTTAATATTTCCTTATCCATTCTTGTTAAGACTCGAAAAAATTGACCTAATAGCGTCTAAACCACAATTCGAGCCTTATTTATGCAGAAGCCCTTGAAATTCCTAAGCTTGATGCTGCTTGCCGGAACATTTCTAGGCGGCGTTTCGACCGAATCAGTGGCACAGTCCAGATACGGAAATTCAGTTCCGCAGGGGCAAATGCATGGCGCTTACCATTCAAGCCCAGTACAAACAGGTCGTTATGGACACCTTCCGCCTAAAAAATATGGTGGATTGATGGCCCGGCTGCGCGGAGAAAAACATCCCGCCTACCAAATACCCGCGCGACCGGCTCCGATCGGGTCGATGTTTCAACAATGGAGAGAATGGGAACCGGATTACCTAATACAACCTGAAGACCAACTCGACATTGTCGTGTCTTCGGCGCCTGAGCTTTCCCGGACACTCACGGTTGGACCAGACGGCCGCATCGTGATGCCGATGAGCGAACCGGTAATGGCGGCCGGACGAAGTTTTGTTCACGTTCAGCACCTTTTGCGGGCTGAATTATCCAAACAATTACGCGATCCAACAGTCGCCGTGACCCCGCGCGCTTATGCCCCGCAGCAGATTTTTGTCGGCGGAGAAGTTGGGACGCCAGGGACATACACAATCCCAGGACAAATCGGCGCTTTGGAAGCTGTTTTAATGGCCGGCGGAATGCGGCCAACAGCGAGAACCTCTCAAGTCGCCGTTCTAAGACGAGCCCCAAATGGCGGCATGATGATGCGGACAGTAAATATCAAAAATGGACTGTCTAATATCCGAGAATATAATGACAACATGCAGTTACGTCGTGGCGATATAATTTACGTGCCACAATCCACCATTGCAGAGGTTGGAACATTCATGCAGAATTTCCGTAACGCACTGCCTGTCGGCGTCAATTTGAGCTATCAGTTCGGCAATAATGGAAATAACGGAACCACCGTAATTTCGCCTTAATTGTCTAAGTCTTCCTGACTAAGTAACAGACTCTTTCAATTAGGCGGCAAACCCGCCTATTTTCTTATTTTATTCGCAGCTAAGCTGCTGTCGGAACCATCTGACGGTTTTCAGCCAGCCAGCCACGCGCGGCTTTGAGTGCGAGCGTTACATCCTGAGAACTCATCTCGTTTTTCAACTGAGACTGATACGCTTTAGCCGGGCTTGAGCCCATCATGGCTGCCAAGCTGAACCATTTATGCGCCTCAACGAAGTCCGGACCCCGGTCCTCGACATCTGTTGAGTAAATCAGTCCCAAACGGAACATGTCATCTGAATTAGCTTGAACGGCGACAGCCTGTTCGGCTTCCTGTACTTCGAGTGTTGTAAAGGCCATTTGACCCCCCTGTGTTTATCCATCTCACCTAATACCTTCGAGAGCCCTTGAGAGAGGTCTTTCGAGGCCGTCTTTCGCGCCGGATTTTTCCGTGTCACTCAAGGCGTGATCAGACTTTTGCCTGACAGGATAAACATAGAGTTAATTTCAAACAGGGTTAATTGGGGTTTATAGTTGTTAAATGAAGTAAATATGAGTTACTAATAAGTTATATTACAATTAAAACTCCCTTACACTTGGTAAAACTCAAGCATAGATGAATTATAGAGTCTGTAGAAGTCAAGCATACCAACTTTGAAAAAAATCGAAAAAAATGTTATATTTTTTAAAAATTCCTGTTTTAGGTCACTTTTTGGTGTCTTAAAAGTCGGATTTTAGTCATAAAATTTCGAAACGTCTTCCAGTTTTGCCCGGTCTGCATAGAGATCGTTGACAGGGTGATCCGGATTTCCATATCCAAGAGACATCCCCACTAGAACCTCTTGTTCGTCGGGCACATCCAAAAATGTTTCAATCAAATCCGGCCAATTACGCCACCACCCTTGCGGCGCCGTATGCAGCCCGTGTTCTCTGGCAAGCAACATAATGGATTGAAGCAAGATGCCCACATCCATATATTGCGGCATGTTGAGGCGTTTATCACCTGTAATAATGAGGCCCACAGGCGCTTCGAAGAATTTTATATTTTGTAAAAGCCACTTCAGACGGCCGGCCTTATTATCTTTTTCAATATCTAACAGGGCATACATATCTTCGCCCAATTTATAGCGCCAAGAACGGTGCGGCTCCCACAGCGGCGAAGGATAAGCAGGGTGGGTTGGCTCCTCTGTCTCGCCAGCCTTAGCCCGCCTCACGCCTTCTTCTGTTAGTTTTTGAAGCGTCTCGCCCCTCACCACATGAATATTCCACGGCTGAAGGTTTCCGCCGGACGGGCTTCGCATTGCCTTTTTTAGAATTTCTCGCAACAGTTCATCCGGAACCGGCTTGTCCAGAAAATCCCGCGTTGTGATGCGTGTCTCTAGAGCCCTTGTAACAGTAGAGGATTTTCCCGTATCTAAACTCATTTATTTCGTTCCTTCAATTTCGCAACCCAAACAAGCACAAGATAGTCCAAGATTCCAACCCCTGCTCCGACCAGCAGGGCCAGAGCCAAGTTCTGGCTTTGTTGATAGAACAAAACGGCAAGTCCCGAGCCGATAATCAAAGCGCCAAAGGCTGGACCTTGTTGGATTTTCATAACCGATCTCGAGCTTTGAATGTTTTTGTCAAAACATAGCGCAAGGCCAAATAATCCGACACGCCAATCACGGCCCCTATTGCAGAAGAGGCAAGCGGCCCTAAATTTGTTAGCACAATTAGCGCGTAAGCTACGCCAATCGCAAAGATAAGTCCGCTAAAGGCCGCAATCGTAAAAGATATCAAATTCAGATTATTCTGCAATTAGAGCCCCAACTTCTCCCGCAGCACTTTGTTTACCGCTTGAGGATTGGCTTTGCCTTGGCTAGCTTTCATGACCTGCCCGACGAAGAAACCGATAAGCTTCGGGTTTTCTTTGGCCGCTGCGGCTTGGTCTGGATTAGCGCTAATGACATCTTGTACCATCGTTTCGATGGCGCCCATATCCGTAACTTGCTTTAGGCCCTGAGCGTCAATAATTTCGTCTGCTGTGCCCTCGCCGTTAAACATGCGTTCAAACACTTCCTTGGCGATTTTACCTGAAATGGTGTCGTCGGCGATACGGTCTAGCAACCCGCCCAGTTTATCGGCCGAGACCGGGCTGTCTTCCAGTTCTAGATCCGCTTTGTTCAGTGCGCCAAATAATTCCACCATTGTCCAGTTAGACGCGATTTTAGCGTCCCGGCCCTTGGCGACCGCTTCGTAAAACTCTGCTTTCGTTGCGTCAGCCGTGAGAATACGAGCGTCATATTCCGGTAAGCCGTAATCGCTCATAAACCTTGCCTTGCGGGCGTCCGGCATTTCCGGAAGTTTCGCTTTGATGCCATCCACGAAGCTTTGCTCAAGCTTGAGCGGCAGTAAATCCGGATCCGGGAAGTAGCGGTAGTCATGCGCATCTTCTTTGGAGCGCATAGTCCGAGTTTCGCCCTTTACGCTGTCAAACAGACGCGTTTCCTGATCAATCGTGCCGCCTGCTTCGATAATTTCAATGTGACGGCGAGCTTCGTAATTAATGGCCTGACGGATAAAGCGCATGGAGTTGACGTTTTTGATTTCACAGCGCGTGCCAAGCTCCCCGCCCGGTTTGCGAACGGAGACATTCACGTCAGCGCGCAGATTGCCTTTTTCCATATCTCCGTCACACGTGCCCAGCGCACGAACGATGCCGCGTAACTTCTCTACATAAGCAGAGGCTTCCTCGGGGGAGCGCATATCGGGTTTTGAGACGATTTCCATCAGCGCAACGCCGCAGCGGTTTAAATCAACATAGGTTTCATCCGGCGAGAGGTCATGCACGGATTTTCCGGCGTCCTGTTCCAAGTGAAGCCGCTCAATTCCGACCGTAACTTCGTCGCCGACATTGCCGTCCGCATCAATCGGCAAAATGTCAATTTCGCCCTCGCCAACGACAGGAAATTCAAATTGAGAAATCTGGTATCCTTGCGGTAGATCGACATAGAAATAATTTTTGCGGTCAAAACGCGAGAATAAATTGATCTTCGCGTTCAATCCCAAACCTGTCTTGACGGCCTGCTCTACGCAAAATTCGTTCACCACCGGCAACATACCCGGCATCCCGGCATCGACGAGCGACACCTGACTGTTTGGTTCAGAGCCATAAGCGGTCGAAGACCCTGAAAAGAGCTTTGACTTGCTCGCCACTTGAGCATGGACTTCCAAGCCGATGATGATTTCCCAATCACCGCTCTCGCCCTTAATCCAGTCTTTTTTATCCGCAACGCGTTCTGCTGTGAACATTTCTAGCTCCACCAATTTGCAGGCTTGGTTTTAAAATCTGCTGCATCTTCCAAGGCACTCGCGGCTTTGAATAATGTTTCTTCGTCCAAAGCTCGTCCAATCAACTGCAAACCTAAAGGCAATCCATTCTTATCCAATCCAGAGGGAACGGAAATGCCGGGCAGTCCGGCCAAATTGGTCGTCACCGTAAAAATGTCATTCAAATACATTTGCACCGGATCGCTGACTTTTCGTCCGACGGCGAACGCCGCGCTTGGCGCTGTCGGCGTTAAAATTGCGTCGCATTTCCGCCACGCATTTTCGAAATCCTGGACAATACGGGTGCGGACTTTTTGCGCGCGGAGATAATAAGCGTCGTAATATCCGGCGGAGAGCACATAGGTGCCGATCATGATCCGACGGCGGACTTCTTGGCCGAAGCCTTCTGTCCGGGTGCGTTCATAGGTATCGGCAAGGTCTTCGCCTTCGACGCGAAGACCATATCGCATTCCGTCATATCGCGCGAGATTGGACGACGCTTCGGCAGGCGCCACAACGTAATAGGCAGGGAGCGCGTATTTTGTATGCGGCAAGGAAATCGGGACGATCTCCGCACCTGCCGCTTTCATCCACTCTACACCTTGATCCCAGAGCGCTTGAATCTCTACGGGCATACCTTCAATTGTATATTCTTTCGGGATACCTATGCGCAGCCCTTTGACGGATTGACCACAGGCATTAGACCATTTCGGCACATCAATATTCAAAGAAGTCGAATCTTTCGGATCGTAACCTGACATAGACTCCAGTAGAATTGCCGCGTCTTTGACTGTCTTGGCAATCGGCCCGGCCTGATCAAGAGAGCTGGCAAAAGCGACTGTTCCCCAACGGGAGCATCGGCCATAAGTCGGCTTGATCCCGACCGTACCCGTAAAAGACGCGGGTTGACGGATAGAGCCGCCTGTATCGGTTGCGGTCGCGCCGAGGCACATATCCGCTGCCACGGCAGAAGCGGAACCACCTGAGGAACCGCCCGGAACCAGGTCTTCGTCTTTCCGCCAAGGGTTGATCACTGGCCCGTAAGCTGATGTTTCATTAGAAGAACCCATCGCGAATTCGTCGAGGTTCAACTTGCCGAGCATCACCATACCATCGGCTTTCATATTAGCCGTGACGGTGCTTTCATAAGTCGGCGCAAAATCCCCAAGAATTTTGGAGCCTGCACAGGTTTTTACCCCTTCGGTACAAAACAGATCTTTGACGGCCAGAGGCGCGCCTTCGAGAAGCCCGGCCTCACCTTTTGCGCGGCGTGCATCAGAGGCTTTCGCCTGCTCGCGGGCCAAATCATGAGTGTCCGAAATAAATGCGTTCAGCTTTTTGCCGCCTTCGCAGGCTTTGATGTGCGCCTCCGTTAGCTCTACCGAGCTGAAGTTTCCTTTCGACATACCGTCCAAAGCATCAAAGAGGGAAAGTTGTGTTAATTCGCTCATCGCCCTACTCCACACTTCTCGGGACGACGAAGAAACCATCATCCTTTTTCGGGGCATTTTTCAAAATGTCTTCACGCTTGTCGCCATCGGAAACGGCGTCCTTACGCAGAGGCGCCGGCATATCGACAGCAGAGGTCATCGGCTCGACCCCGTCAACATCGACTTCATTCAACTGCTCAATCCACCCCAAAATGCCGTTCAGATCATCGGCCATAGGCTGAAGCTGATCGGCCTCGACGTGAAGACGCGACAGTCTTGCAATTTTCTTGACGTCGTCTGCATTGACGCCGTTTTGAGGGTTAGCCATGTATGCCTCGATATTGGCCCGATTACGGGGGTTTAATTTAGTCTGGCGAGTTAGCAGGCACGTCCCCCTATCGCAAGACTTGTGATTGCGCTGCCTGTTCTTTTTCGGTATTCCGACTTAATTTTCACTCGCTTTCAACTGCCTGACCTCATGGCTAAATTCGATAATGATATTGTATCGCCGAACACCCCACGCATGGGAAATGCTGTCACGCGAGGTATCGGGCAACTGATTCTAGACGGTTTAGGCTGGAGGATTACCGGTAAACTTCCAAATGAGAGAAAAGTTATCCTTATAGGCGCGCCTCACACGTCAAATTGGGATTTGATTGTTGCCATGGCCTGCGTTTTATCTGTCGGGCTAAAATTTAATTGGATGATGAAGAAAGAAGCCTTCTTTTGGCCGGTCGGCAAATTATGGCGGGCACTGGGCGGTATTCCAATTGACCGGAAACAGAAGAATGATGTGGTCGCGCAGATCACGGACTGGTTTCAAAAGGAAGACCAATTATGGCTCGGTATTACCCCCGAAGGCACACGGGCGAGAGTTGAGAGCTTTAAAAAAGGTTATCTACGCATCGCTTATGCGACTGGGGCGCCCATTTATACGATTGGAATAAATGCTGAAACCAAGGAAATCGTTCTTGGCGGGGACTATCCGCTTTCATATGATATAGAAGAGGATAATCGCAAAATAAAAGCCTATTTCGAAACGAACTTTAAGGGTATCAGGCCCGAAAATGGCTAAGCATTGGATTCTAAATCAATGAAATATGATAACCCTCATATGAGCGAACATTCGCCTCGAATGGGCAATGCTGTCTCTCGCTGGATAGGCAGCGCAGGTTTAAAGTTGACGGGTTGGAAGCTGATTGGCCAAATGCCGGATGTACCAAAATTTGTCATCGTCGGCGTCCCGCATACCTCGAATTGGGATGCGATAGTGGCCTCTCTCGCCATGCTTGCCTCAGGTTTCAAATATACATTCCTAATTAAGAAAGAATGGTTTTTCTGGCCGATGGGGCCGCTTTTCCGTGCGCTAGGTGGCTATCCCGTTGATCGCGGTAAAGGCAATAACGTCGTCGACCAAGTCGTCGAACTTTTTGAAAAAGAAGAAAAACTCTGTATCGGTTTCCCTCCTGAAGGCACCCGTTCAAAAGTGGCCAAATACAAGTCCGGCTATCTTCGGGCAGCTTATGCGGCCAATGTCCCGGTCTTTATATGCGCCTTTGACGGGCCTCATAAACAGGTTGTTCTGGACCGCCTGTTTCCGCTTTCAGGAGATTTGAAAAAGGATAATTCGGCACTTAAGGCTTATGTTGACGAAAATTGGGTCGGCATAAACCCAGAACGTCAATAGCCGCTCTCTAATCAGAGATTCCAGTCACCTTTATTCTATTGTGACCGCGCTCATTATTCCGAGTGGGTCAAGCGCGGCTGAGGCACTTAATGCGTTTGTCAGTTTCATCGGTCTGAGGCGACGGTTTCGCCAAGCTTTGGGTAAAAAACTCTTCTCGGTCTATCGGCTCTCTTTTATATCGCTTTTCAGCTCATGAGGAGTATGGCGTGACAACACCTTTCAGGCTAAGCGACCTTCTATGCCTTTCATCACTCTCGAAGATTTAGCAAATACCACTGGCGCGTTACTTGGCGTGGACCCGGGGACGAAAACCTTTGGCCTCTCAATCAGTGACCGCACGCGACTTATTTCCACCCCCCTTCTAACTATTCAGAGAACCAAATTTTCCGTTGATGCCGTGTCTCTTCTGAAAATTTTCAATGATAATGAATGCAAAGTTCTTGTTGTAGGATTACCAATTAACATGGACGGCAGTAGCGGGCCGAGAGTTCAATCCGTTCGCGATTTTTGTATCAATTTGATGAGAGTGGACGACATTCCTATATTTCTTTGGGACGAAAGGCTTTCAACTATGGCAGTCACTCGGACTATGTTATCGGACGACATGTCCCGCGCAAAGCGGGCTAAAAATGTCGATAAATTGGCGTCGGCCTATATCTTACAAGGTGTTTTGGATCGCCTTAGGCGATGAGTTAGACTTTGACTCTTTTTTGAGCGCGCCGTAAGACCGCAAAAATCGTGAGAAGGGCTCTATGTCTTTGGCCGCAGACGACACAATTTTGGGACAGGCAACCCGCGACTATCCGTTTACAAAACGGCATTGTCTCTCCGTTTCCGACTTCCACCGCGTAGATATCGAAAATCTGTTACGTCTTGGGGAGCATTATCTGAATTTAGAGGTTCAGAAATCTCCTGATCGATCTGTTTTATCTGGCAAAACACTTATCAATTTATTTTTCGAAAACTCTACAAGGACGGAAAAAAGTTTCGAGTTGGCCGGTAAACGCCTTGGAGCAGATGTTATCTCAATGCAGGTTGCAAGCTCTTCAATCAAAAAAGGGGAAACTCTCCTCGATACAGCAGCAACACTCAACGCGATGAACCCAGATCTGCTGGTTATCCGCCATAGTGCCTCAGGTGCCCCGTCTCTTCTCGCGCAAAAGGTAGAATGTTCTGTCATTAATGCCGGAGACGGAATGCATGCCCACCCCACTCAGGCTTTGCTGGACGCTCTTACCTTACGACAAGCTTTTCCCGAAGGTCTGGATGGTCTGCGAATCGCAATATGCGGTGACATCCTCCACTCCCGAGTTGCCCGCTCTGATGTGGCTTTGTTCAATATGCTCGGAGCTGAAGTTCGCCTGGTCGGCCCGCCTACGCTAGTGCCTCTAGATGCGGATATGTGGGGCGCAGAAGTGTTTCACGATATGAAGTCGGGACTTCAAGGTTGTGATGTCGTGATGATGCTTCGCCTCCAGCTTGAGCGCATGAGCGGGGCCTTCGTCCCCTCAAAACGAGAATATTTCCATTATTACGGATTGGATCGCAAAAAACTGGGGTTCGCAAAGCCTAATGCTTTTGTCATGCACCCTGGACCGATGAACCGCGGGGTCGAAATTAGTTCTGAAATTGCAGATGATCCGGATGTCAGCCTGATTACCCGGCAAGTCGAAACAGGCGTCGCCATGCGAATGGCTATTCTCCATGCTTTGGCAGAGGCCCAGTCTTCGAGCTCGGAGCAGAGCTCATGAGCGTAGTTTCAATTGTCAATGCGCGCCTCATCGACCCTGCTTCTGGACGGGATGAAGAAGGCGGCCTTATTTGTGAAGATGGATTAATCGTCGAGATAGGCAATATCGTCCCTCGCGGAGAAATCCATGATGCGCGAGGGCTTATCTTGGCACCCGGTTTGATTGATATGCGGGTTCGCACCGGAGAACCGGGACTGGAAAACCGAGAGACATTAGACACCGCGTCGAGAGCGGCCGTGGCTGGAGGTGTGACCTCTGTTGTTTTGATGCCCGAAACCGATCCGGTGATAGATGATATTTCTTTGGTGGATTACCTTATCCGCAAAGGGACAGATCTACCCATCGACATTCATATTGCCGGGGCTTTGACAAAGAAACTTGATGGGAAAAGCCTGACAGAAATTGGCTTAATGCGTGAAGCCGGGGCCGTTTTGTTTTCCAATGGATCGCAGCCAATTCGGGATGCGCAGACCATGCGCCGTCTCATGTCTTATGCCGCGAATTTCAATGCCCTGATTGCAAACCGCGCTGTGGAACCCACTTTATCAAAAGGAACCGTTGCTCACGAAAGCAATTTGTCCTCGCGCCTGGGCTTGAACGCGGCTCCGGCCATATCTGAACGCATCATGGCCGAACGCGATATAGCGCTTGCTGAACTTACGGGCGGAAGAGTTTTAATTGACCTTATTTCCTCGAAAGCGGCCTTAGAGGCCGTCAAAACAGCAAAAGCTAAAGATTTGGATGTCTATTCCTCTGTATCTATCAACCATCTCTGTCTCAACGAAGTCGATATCGGAGATTATCGCAGCTTTGCAAAACTCAATCCGCCTCTACGCGAAGAGAGTGACAGGCTGGCTTTATTGGAGGGCGTTAATCAGGGTGAGATTGATGTTATTGTCTCTGATCATGACCCTCGGCCGGCCGGCGAAAAACGTCTGCCCTATTCCGAAGCGGCTTCAGGCGCCGTTGGACTCGAAATATTGTTAGCGGCCGGTCTGTCTCAAGTTGCAGAAGGATATATGGATCTGATGGCCTTTCTGGCCGCCGTCACATGTAACCCAGCCGATTTACTTGGTCTCGACACAGGTCGATTAAGCCTAGAAGCCCCAGCCAACCTCGTCCTGATCGACCCTAATAAACCCTGGATATGCGCAAGTAGTAACCTAAAGAGCCGTTCAAAGAACACTCCCTTTGACGGACGGCGCCTGACAGGACGGGCCGTTAAAACCTTTTACAAAGGACAGGAAGTATTTAGCCTCTAATCTTCAGGTTATAATATGCAAAATTATGACGACGTAGCCGTTGGTTTTGTTACGCCGGCTTTTTCGAGTTCTTTGGGCATTTGTCCCGTAAGGAAGCAGAAAAACATTTTAAAATCACTGACGAAAGACCAAACCGGATAGGTAAATGTCGCGGGCCGGTTTTTTTCCACCATAGCATGGCTCATCCAAGCAAAAAAATAACCAGCAACAAGCATGAGCGGTAGCATCCACCAACGCCCCGTGAATATGGCAAAAGCCAAAATACAAAGAGCAATGGCGGTTCCGAGATAATGCCAGCCGCGGGTTGCCGGTTTGGCATGCTCGCGTAGGTAAAAAGGCCAAAACTCCGAATAAGTCTTAATGGTTTTCATATTGTTTCCCCTTTATAAACCTAAAGTCACTTAGCATAAAATCCGTGATTTGGCCATTCTCAAGCTATGAAGTGAATCAAGACTAAATTTTTTTAGCTTTTTTAACAAAATCTTTACCTTGGTCATTAATAAAGAGGACGTCTCCCACGAGACAACCCAATTTTCACCTAATACCTTCGGGAGCCTCTGCGCTCCTTTTTTTTTGCATAAAAGGAAATGGGAAGAAATATCAGCTCATATGATATTTCTCGCATTTTTATCAAAAATCAGACTTGTCTGTTGCCCCAATATACTGTTACAGAGCGCGCCTACCGAGACTGGTGATCCGCAATAGCTCAGTTGGTAGAGCAGCTGACTGTTAATCAGCTTGTCGCAGGTTCGAGTCCTGCTTGCGGAGCCATCCTTTCCCAATACTCTCCTACCATCTAAATATCTGTTTTTTCCTTATGATTTAAGGATGGTTAGGCTCATCAAATTCGGGATTACGTATTCTTCTGCCCTTTCCTCACAACCGGAGTGACTAGATCGGTCAGAAGATACTTTTATATTGGTGATGAATGATGCAATATTTTCGGGAAATACCGCCCTGTTGAAACCCCTCCAGCTGGCGCTTCGTAGAATACCAAGAGCCGGGGGACTAAGAGCTTCAGAGGCATTTGTGTTTTATGTTTCAGAAATTGTACATTTCATACTTAGGATAAGAAATATTTCACTCAGAGCATCTAACTTAATCGCCCATGGCATAGATTTCCGCCATTAGAGTGAGGGGGAGAAAAATTGCACGTCTAAAGGGGGAAGTTGCAAAGTCGCCACCAAATATTGTGAGAGTCAATATTTTAAGTTAACTTAACGCCCTTTATCATAGCCTATATGAATCGGGGCTAAAGCCGCGATATCCAGAGCTTCCATAATAGCTTGTCGGCCGACTCCTAGCTTGATTACATTAGATAAGTGAACTCGGAACCCCGGCCCGAAACAATGAGAAGGTGTTATATCACATGCCATAGCCGCCAACTCTTTTATATGAGCCGCAACGTGCCCGGTTTCCCAAGGTATTGCACAATAGTTAAAAAATGCGACGAACATATCTGGAGAAAGATGAAGCATTGATTGGAGGAAACCTGGCAGCTCATTAGAGAAATTCTCCCAGAATTTATCGTTTCCGACGTGCTTGTCCCAAAGCATTTTCCTCTCCCTATCGAACTTTAGGTCTCGAGGAAGCAAACCCTTATCAGTAGCTACCCTTACAATCGTCGCACCACTCACCATTAAGCTGTGAGTTCCTAATCCAGAGACAAGAGCAGCAATTTCTTGCACTTGCGCGACTGTCGCACCAGCTTTGAAAGCTTTCTCTATTGCGTCTTCGATCGTGCTAGGGTTTATGGAAGTGACACTCAAAATGGTCGCCAAGGAAATCAATGCTCTATCAAAACAAGGTAATGGCGGGCCCTCGCTTACTGAATGCGTGAGTTGTTCGGCCTGCATCCGTAATTCATTTAACGTAATAGACTTCATAAATAGATGTGAAACATTAATTTTGATGAGCGCTTAATCTGTTAAACCTAAAGACGATTTATTGTCTTTACTGTCCAATGACCATACTTCCACTACAGCTCCCCCTCTAATTCATATTTTCAATAAGCTCTTTCATGTGTGCATGGAAATGCTGTAAAGCGGGTTCGTTTGCGCCAAAGACAACTGTTTCATTAGGAATATGCGATAAATTTCCTTGAACCTGATGAGACATCTCCCAATCTTCATCGAAAACAGTTTCCTCAATAACAGTCCAATTTCTCTCCCACCTTGCCATCGTGCTTTCATTATATTGCGCCTTGGGAATCAGCATTTGAAATAAAACTTTGCATTTTCCAGGGGTTTCGCCGGGGTAAGCTGTCCAACATTCAAAATGGTCGCCTTGCCAAACAAGAATTGTGTTCGGGAATATTTGATAATTTACAGCCACGTGCTTAAGCAAATCGACCTCATTAAAATCGCTTTCGAGAATTTTATCGAAAGACTTTCTTACTCCAATCATACGGCTGTTAATGCCAAATCCCTCAAACGGCGAATATGTCCCATGGAAATAAGGTGCAATCGAGTCAGCATGTAACGTGGCAAAATGATACGGCTCTAAAAAGCCGTCGAGGACAGACTTCCAGTTGATATCTGCTTCGAGTATTTTGATAGAATGAACTTCGCAGTTTGATATGTCATAACTAGCAATCTCATCATCTATTTCTCCAAGGTGAAGCGCCACATCAATAGGATTTGCCGGGTCAACTTGCACCCAGATCAAACCGTGCCTCTCTTCGACTTGCAACTCCGTCAGATTTCCATCAGCAGGATCATAATTGGGAAATCCTAATTTTGGAACACCGCGAAGACGTCCATCCAAAGAATATGTCCAAGCATGATAGGGGCATACAAATCGCCGAGAATTACCCGTATTCTCTGTGCAAAGCCGCGCTCCACGGTGCGAACAAATATTGAGAAAAGCTTTGACAGATCCATCCTTCTGACGAACCACCATGATGGGAATGCCAAGCAAAGTATGGGAGAGAAAATCTCCGGATTCTTTAATCTGACTAGAATGACCGACAATGACCGGATATTTTTCCATCAGGCGCTTTTCACGCTCCATATGCTCGGGTTCAAAATATACATTTGCGGGAAATGGCAGCTCGGTCTCGGCAACTCTAGTTGTGTTGTCTTTATAATACCCCTTTATTTCCTGGAATATCTGCTTCTGTATTTCTTTTTGCATTTTTTCCTCCGCGAAAATTATTGCACGATATCATCCTATCGGCCTGCCATTGCTTAACTTTTCAGATAGGATCAGGTTAAATTATTCTCATCCTTCCTCACTCTATTGGAATTGGACTTCACAATACTTCTTTGAGCTTCTTGTCCAAATCCACGTAAGGATAGAATATATGCTTGTCTAAAACTCCATTTCATCAGGCCCTCACTGAAAATAATATACCTTTAATCTAACAGTCAACATTTGTGTTGATACACTTTAACAGATGGAAATGTCAACACACCTAAGCGACGAGCGATAAGTCAACATACATGTTGACTAACGTAAAAAATCGACCAATTATGTTTGTACTAAAAATTTTTATTTAGAGAGAGATAAAATTGAACCATCTTGCTTCGACGCCATCCTTAACTCTAGCTAATATTTTGATTCAAAGCACAAGTGAATTTCCTCTGCGTAAGGCGTTTGTCATGCCAGACTTTGAAATGACCTATGAACAGCTTTTCAAAGACTCTTTAAAAGTTGCAAAAGGTATTGTGGCTCTGGGGGTGAAGCCTCGCTCTCATATAGGGGTTCTTGCCACAAATGGCGGCCCTTTAATGACTGCTATATTCGGGGCCGCTCTTGCTAATTGTGTAGCTGTGCCCTTAAGCGCACGGCACAAGGCTCACGAGCTCGGCTATATTATTGAAAATGCTGATATTGAATTAATCCTGACAAGTGCCGCAGATATGCGTGTACTGGATTTCCAAAAAACCCTTTCGGAAGTATTTCCTGATCTGAATAATCATAGACGAAATCAAACTCTATCATTAAAAAGCGCGCCTCGTTTGAAAAACATAGTTATTTTAGACGGCGAGGCCCAGGAGGGCTTCATGTCCCGGGATCATTATGATTTACTCGCCGATAAGATTAATAAGAGCCAGGTTGAGAGTAGATATCGGAGCTTAGCCCCCCATAAAACAGCGGTGATCATTTACACATCTGGAACGACTGCGAACCCAAAAGGCTGTCTCCTATCTCATAGAGCACTGATATCAGGCCCTCTTGATCGCGCTGAGGGCCGCCTACGTGTCAATACGCATGATGTCACATGGGGAGGAGGTCCTCTCTATCATATTGGGTCGCTTGCCCCTTTTATTGGTTCGATTGCGACAGGAGGTACATATCTGACAGATGTAGTCTTTGATGCTGGACGTGCCCTTGAACTTATGGAACGCGAAAATGTAACTGTTGCATGGCCTTGGTTCTCGGCGATCATTCAATCGCTTATAAATCATGATAGCTTTTCAGATAAAAGGTTATCGGATCTTAGAAAAATCATGCTCATTGGACCTGAAGTCTTAATCCGGCATACTCAAGAATCCCTTCCCCAAGCAGAATGTATACAAGCCTGTGGCATGACAGAAACAGCCGGAATATTTGCTATTTCGGACGAGGATGAAACTCTTGAAGAGAAAGCAACAAGTAATGGCAAAGCGGTGCCGGGAGTCGACCTAAGAATTATTGATCCCGAGACAGGCGGCGACTTACCAGACGGCAAGATTGGCGAAATTCTTGTCAAAGGGCCTTGTTTAATGGAGGGATATTACCGTTCACCCGATAAAACGAGGGAGGCATTAGATCAAGAGGGCTGGCTACATACTGGCGATCTATATCTGAGAACAGAAAGAGGCGGCCTCACTTTCAAGGGCCGTATCAAAGACATGCTCAAAGTTGGCGGGGAAAATGTAGCCGCAATAGAAATCGAGAGTTTTTTATGTAACCATCCTGCCGTGAAAACATGCGAAGTCGTCGGACGACCGGATGATAGATTAGATGAAGTCCCCGTTGCTTTTGTCGAATTACACGAAGGCTATGAAGTGACTGAACAAACCCTCACCTCTTTTTGCAAGGGAAAAATTGCAAGCTATAAAATACCACGCGCCATAGTGTTTATGTCATCAGATGACTGGCCAATGTCTGAAACTAAAGTCAATAAAAGAAAGTTGCGATCATATTTTGAGCCAGCATAGATTCACCCTCCCCTTTATAATTCAATGTTCCTTTTTGCCTCTTTAAATACTACGACCGAGCGCTAATATCGGTTCGGTTTTTCAGACGTAAAAATTATACAATAAATACCCGTTTTTTCAGCTCTATTATTCAGAAGATGCCATACCTCCGAAAAATATTTTTACGAATGCATCTGAAACTTCTGAAGCCTTATATACTCCATCGGGATGATACCACCGATGGGTCCAGTTCAACATTCCGAAAATCGCGTTAGCGGCCAAGCTCACAGGGACATCCTGACGAATTTTCCCACTTGATTTCAAGGAAGATAATAATCCAAGGACGAGTTGTTGAAATTTTTGAGTTTGCGCGGATATTTCCTTGGCCCACGGACTGTTTTCGTTCGCGATTCGCTTCATTTCCTCTTGTATGTAAACATACATATTTGGATAGTTCTCATCATAGGCTTTCATCAATTGCCTGATGATCGCTTCTAGTTTTTCTCTGTCTTCTAACCCCGTATCTTCGAAAATTTTTTCACATTCAATAATATTGGCCTTCACTCCGTGACGTAGACACTCTCTGAAAAGCTCTTCTTTACTGCCGAAATAATAATACATAGTCGCACGCTCAAGCCCGGCGTGCTGACTAATTTGAGAAAACGAAGTTGCCCGAAATCCATTATCTTTGAATTTTCTTGCAGCAATCGTGACGATTTCATCGCGCTTGGCAATATAATCTTCTTTTCCTTCAAGGAATGCCGACTGGCGGCGCTTAGACATGTTAGAGTTTTTCTGCATGAAAACTTGTTACAGAAAGTTTTAGATAAACGCCAGTAACCTTTCCCGGAATTGTTTCTAATCTGTGATAATTGGCTCTAGCCGCTTAGAAAAGGGGCTGGAAGCCTCAAACGTAAACCTAACCTAGTCATATCTGAGAACCAGCTTCAATTTAATATTTAAATACATTCTTTAATAGCCAGTCCAACTTGGACGACGCCCTTCAGAAGCAGCCTTATCCCGTTCCTTTACGTCTTCACTTTCAGCATATTTTTCGATTTCCTCAAAACGGGTCATTAAAGCCACGTCGAGAGGATATCCTAACCGACTGAGTGCAGCGGCCTTGGCCGCTTGGTTAGCTCTCGGAGCACACTTATTAACTTTATGAGCCCATTTAAGAGCTACTTCATCTAACTGTCCAAATTCAACGACCTCATTTACCAACCCATATTGCAGAGCAGCGGCAGAATCGATTCGTTCCCCCGTGAGTATCATAGCCATGGCAATCCGATGAGGAAGCTGGCGCACAGCGCGATGCACGACGCCGCATTCACCGATAATTCCGTGACGCGTTTCAGGTAATCCAAATTGAGCATTATTTGCGGCCACAATTATATCAGAACACATAGCAAGCTCAAAGCCACCCCCTACACAAAAGCCTTGTACCGCCGAGATCAAAGGTTTTTGCAGTTTAACCATTGGGCCGCCAATGCCAGTTAAACCGCCGGCAAGTGCCATACGGGATTTCCGCTCGGGCCCATCGGAAATATCGGCCCCGATACAAAACGCTTTTTCGCCATCGGCAGACAGAACTGCGCACCAAATCTCGGGATTAGTATTAATCTCTTCCCAAGCTTCAAATAACAACTCGTCCATATGCCCCGAAATAGCGTTCATCTTGTCAGGCATATTCAATCTAACATGTGCTACATGGCCATCGATTTTGAATTCTACATCAGCCATTTTATTCTATTCCTTTATATTTATCGAATATTTTTGTGGAGTTTAAGCCGCGAAACTCTTTTAAAACTGCTTTTAAACCTTCATCGCTGATACGCCGTCTCAGGTCTTGCACAGACGGTTCCAAATGGAGAATGGCGTCGCTTTCAGCAACAGCATTGATAGCTGTTAAAAAGCCAGCCGCCTCCATTGCCCTGTTAATGGATTGTTTTTTTACTGTTAAAACCTCAGCCGGGATCAAAGCTATCCTAGAAGCTAAATCTTCTGCGCAGGAAATCAAGTTTTTTACCGGCACAACGGCATTTGCCAATCCCCACTTTTCTGCTGTCCGGCCGTCAATATAATTTCCTGGTAAAAAAGCAAATTCCTTGGCCCGCTTTGGGCCAACCTGACTTACCCAAGACGGGGCTATATACCCTCCTCCCAAGGGTAAACCCGGCTCTGAAATCAATGCGTCTTCCGCCACGATGACCAAATCGGAAAAGACAGGGATATGAGCGGCTACACCCATACAAAATCCATGTATTGCAACTATCACCGGCTTGGGACATCTCCAAATGGCCAACCATCTATCAAGGTTTTGCCGGAGCCGCTGAACATCCTGAAGAGGAGTAGAAACAGCATTGTATTCTGTTAAATCAACGCCGGCGCTAAAGCCTTTCCCACTCCCCCGTATTCCAATAACGGGGGCACCCTCTTTAGTCAGTAAATCCAGTGCCTCAGAGAAACTTTCTAGAAGCAAATGAGACAAGGCATTAGCAGCTTCTGGCCTATCAAAGACAATCCAGTCAATCGCTTCGCCACGCTCAATCCTTAATGGGGCTTTCTCAGTCACGACTATGCGTTACGCCCAATCGGATTTGACGCCTTGACGTGGTAATCAGTTGTCATTGTGGCGCGTAGCTCACGTTTCTTGAACTTCCATTTCCCGTCCACCTTTACAAGTGTATCATGATATTGGCCGTACAAAATCCCGTCGGGGCGTTCTTTGGTATAACGGTGAATAGCGAGGACGATAGTTCGAGTTGTGACCTCTGTCGAAGAGATGAAATCAATGACAGTGCCGCTATTATGGTGACTGGTTCCTTTGAAGAAAGTCCCAATTCCATCAAGAGTCTTCTTATATTCTTCAATTCCTTTTGCTCCAAAATTAGGAGCATAGCTAATCTCGCAATCTTCTACGAATAGCTCGACCATTTTATCAGGCATATTCATATCAAGAAAATATGCATAATCGGAAATTACGCGTTCAATTGCATGGCTTTCAACCACCTTCTCAATTTCTGTTAGGTTTATACCTGTCATATGGGTTTCTCCATGGGTTTGATTTTTAAATTAAGTCTGAATCATTTAAATCGACCTGCGCGGTCAAAGTGAGAACATTCTCTCCTGAAACATGTGCTTTGCATGCGATAGTCGCTATTTTTGCCTCATCATCAATGTCTATGATTTCTCCAGAACATTCGACGCGGTCATTCTCAAAAATACTTCCAAGAAATCTAGCTTTGCTATATACAACGCGGTCAGCTCGGCCCAAATTTCGGGCAATCATCGTAAGTAAAAAACCAACCGCAACAGGGCCTTGCGTTACTAGGCGTTCACCTAAACCCAAAGACTGTGAAGCCTTAGGATTAAAATGAATTGGATTAGGGTCATCCATTAATGCCGCGACGAGCCGCATGGTATCTCCCCTAACTTGCTCTACGACAAAAGGGTCGAGTTTCTGCCCGACTTCAAGCCGCAAGGTTTGTCTCCTCAAATCGACGAATAATCCATGTCTGATTGACGAGACTAACTTCCAGTCCGGCCTCTGCATCCTTGATAGTATAACCAAGTTTGACTCTATCAAATACGCCGGATTTCCGACCGGTTTTGCGTTCACTTCGTATAAGTCGCATTTTTACAAGATAAGGTGTTTGTAGTTTTAAGGGGCTGATAGACTTGATCGCAAGTTCACCAAATAACACATTTTTTGCATCTGTTTTTAAATGCGTCATAACTTCTGATATCGAAGCCCCAGCCCCGCGAAAGGCAATCATGACAGAAATTGAAGGTAATATTCCAACAATCTGATCCGCATTCACAGATTGCGACCAAAGGGTAGAGTGATGGGGCTGGAGGGTAAAATATCCATCCGGAAAGTCATAAGGCACCTGAATCGACATTACTTTCTGTCCGCTTTTTTGGGGTGCGCATAAGCGTGCTCGCGAACATGCCTGCTGGCTAATTCGGGGCGACGAGTAAGAATATTATCCCAGAATCTATGGAGTTGGTCTTCTGCCGAATAGTCAAAGTCTTGCGGTCCTAGACGACCTTGTTTCCCGTCAACCTTTGGAGGGTTCTCAATCCAGAAACCAACGGTCTGTTTTATCCAGTCAACAGGATCAACCACATCTTGATAACCTAATTCGTCACGAGCTTTAAGGTTACTCACCAATTGGTGACGGATTCGCCCGTCGGAGACATCGTCTTCACGTATCCAACTATATTCTCCCGCGAGAGGGACAGAGCTAGACCCCAAGGGGGCAATAGTGGCAGGAATATCAACGAAATCAAATTCCCAGTTTAATGTCGCCGCGATTAAAGAAATCCACTCCCTGTAACTAAACTGGCGGGATTCTGCGACATTGTAAATTTTTCCTGCAGACACATTTGGCTTATCTAGTGCCAAAAGCACGAATTCAGCAGCGTTCGGAGAAGCGCATCGCGTTGTCAAACCCAGGCCACCGGATTGCAGGGTCCAGCGTTTGCGTTTATCAAGAACACGTTGGATGACATGCCATTCTAAAGGCGCTACGGCATATGGACCGTAAACATAAGGGTAGCGGAGAACTGTGGAAGAAAAATCCCCACGCTCCCCTGCGGCGATTACAGAATCTTCTGTTTCAATAATTTTTGGGATTAGCTTCTCCAGCCCTTTCGGAGCGTTTTCAGGGCTTTCCCTTGGGGTGAATTCGGTCGTTGGAACCCCGAGCTCAGCCCCTACAACCGGCATACCACTTATTGAAATAAAATGATTTGTATTACCCGCAAGGACTTCTGCAAGATAACGTACTCGCCCATAAGTCGCGACAACTACATCCCACTTTCTGCCCTTGAGATCTGCTTGAATATTTTCTTTATGATGAGGGTCGCCGTGAATATGCTCCAGATCCATGAGCTCTGGAACCTCATGTGTACCGCGATGATAAATTGTTACTTCATAACCACGCTTTCTCAAACCGGCCACGATAGCAACCCCCGTTGCGGCCGTTCCTCCGATAACCAGTGCAGTTTTCACCTAACAACTCCAAATTCTCGACGCATCCAAACTTATTTGTCTCCCGCCCGATATCTATTTAATTCGGACATAGTTTTAAAGGACTAGCTTAGAGTGTCAACATATATGTTGACTATCGTTTTGTAGGAAAATATGTTAGATTGAAATATATAATACGCCTCAAGGGGAGACTTCTTAACTATGCCTGTCAATAAACCTATGACGAAAGCTGAATCGAATTCAGCTCAGCCAAATCTAGACATTCATTTTGAAGCTGCAATTCGCAACTATGCGGAACATACACCGCTGCGACCAGCAATTACATTTGGTGACAGGACCATTAGCTATTCAGAATTTAACAGCCTTGCCAATCAACTTGCGAATGGATTTCTTAAACTTGGCTGCAAAGCAGGAGATCGAATTGCGGTAGTTTTGAAAAATTGCCAAGAAAGTTTCCTTACTCTTTTGGCGGCTCGTAAAATCGGGGCCGTTCAAGTTGCAATCAACTCACGTTATCGCCCCGCTGAAATTTCTTGGATTGTGAATGATTGCAAAGCCGATATTTTAGTCATCGAGAACGATTTGATCCCGGAAGCGCAAAAAATATCAGATTTGATTGCTCGCCCAATACATATGTTTTCTTCCGGCTTGGGCAGTGAAAGCATACCTAACTTACAACAATGGGCTAAAGCATATTCCGAGGCTGAACACGACAGAGTCTCTCAGAGAGAGGATGTGGCAATTCAGCTTTACACATCTGGAACGACCGGCAATCCAAAGGGGGCGATGATTACGAATGCAAATCTAAGATCATTTTTTCTTAATTCCGCCGAAGCCATCCCCATGCGCCAGCACGGGAACCACCTTATCATGTTACCCCTTTTCCATGTTGCAGCGCTTATCTGGTCAATACGCGCTTTTGTTCATGGAGGACACTGCATCGGGATAGGTGAATTCGACGCGAAGGCAGTTTTAGATATAATCCCAAAATATCAGATCAACGATTTCGCGACGGTAAATACTGTGCTTAATATGCTCGCACAAGAGGCTGGGCCAGAAGATGATTTTTCTAGCCTGGAGGCCATTATTGTTGGAGGCGGAGCTTTTGGCGAAAAGAACGCACGGCAAGCAATAGAGCTTTTTGGATGCCCCCTTTACTCCATGTATGGCTCAACCGAGTTGACATTCGGCGTGACTGTTTTGAAAATGGATGAGTTGTTATTGCTTAAACCTGATTTACTGGAATCTTGCGGTAAACCCATGCGGGACATAGAGCTCGGAATATTCGGAGTTGAAAACCAGAAGCCTCTTAATGATGAGCAGGTTGGAGAGCTTTGGGTGAGAGGGGGGCAAAAGAGTTTAGGCTATTGGAACAACCCCGAAGGGACACGTCAGGCTTTTCGAAAAGATGGCTGGTTTAGAACAGGTGATATTGGATATCTTAAAGACGGGTATTTATATATTAGTGACCGATTAAAGGATATGATTAAAAGTGGAGGAGAAAATGTATACCCGGCCGAAGTTGAGCGACGTCTAAATAATCATCCAGACATTGCGGAAGCAATTGTGATTGGCATTCCACATCCGAAGTGGGAAGAAACTGTCCACGCTTTGGTAATTTGCCGTAAAGACGCCACGATTAATGAAGCAGAGGTTATAGAATATGCTAGAGAAAACATGGCTAAATTTAAATGCCCCCGCTCCGTGGAATTCGTAGAAGATGTCCCGCGCACACCCTCCGGGAAGCCTAAAAAGAACGTGATTAGAGACCCTTACTGGGCCAATTAATAATAAGAACCATTTAATCGCATTCAGTTATTGTATAAATAATACAATAGAGTCCCTAAACATATTCATTTTTTTGAGTTCTATGAAGTAAAAAATTTCTAAAAAACCGGATTCGGTTATTCAGTATAAAATGAGATAAGATTAAGTGGCTTGATTAGCTGCATATTTTTGCATTCCTAATATCCATTTATCAATATCAGCAACTTTTCGCTCGGCGAATTTTTGAGTTTCCTCATGCGTCAAGATTAAAAACTGTTCCTTTGCCAACGCTTCCACGACCTGCATGGCAACGTCTTCAGATTCCAACATGACACCCCCTGAGGTTACAGCGCTTCCCGCCCCAGTTTCTATTGCATCTTCTATCATTTTAGTTCTTACGACCTGAGGGCAAAGCGCGCTTACCTTAATACCTTGTAAGCCATAGGTAATCGAAAGCCATTCAGCAAAGGCTAAGGCCCCGTGCTTCGTCACCGCATAGGGCGCTGCTCCCACACTTGTAAGCATTCCAGCGGCAGAACATGTGTTTAACAAATATCCTTCTCCCCGTTCTAACATATCGGGTAATACTGCATTAGCGGCGTTGACGTGAGCCATGACGTTAACATCCCAAGCACGTTGCCATTCGGAAGTTGGGGTCGATTGGTCACCGGAAACAATAATGCCAGCATTCGAACAAAAAAGATCAATTTGGCCAAACTCTTTGATTGTTGAACTTACAACCACCTCTAGGTCTAAACGGTTAGCCACATCACATTTCATAAATCTGATGTTATTAAAGGTTTTGCCAATGTTTTGAGCAAGGCTTTCGACTCCTTTTTCATCTATGTCGCAAATTACCACCGCTTTCGCATTCAACATAGAAAAGCGTTTAGCCAATGCCGCGCCAATGCCATTCGCAGCCCCAGTAACGACTATAACTTTACCTTTAATTTCCATTTAATCTCTTTCTGTAAACACATGTGTTGACTAATGAATTTAATTAGCTATTATTCATAGAATAGCTGGTTAAGCAATAGAAATTGCGCCTAGCCATTATAAAGAAATTAATTATGTCTAGGGGAGAATGTATTTTGTCTAAAACAAAACAAAATGTTATAAATCAAACTCGGAAGCTTTTATTGAGGAGCGTTGCCTCTTCAATATTTCTATTGCCTTATGTTGCACATGCACAAATTACGGCTAATGAAACACCACTTTCGACTTCTAACCCCGAGACCCAAGCCGACACTACTCAAGGCCAAGATGAAATAGTTGTTACGGCCCGTCTTCGAAGTGAAAGTTTAATGGATGTTCCAGTCGCTGTGAACGCTATTTCCGCTGATACTTTAGACCAATATGCGATTGGAGACCTAACAGATATCGGTTCACTTGTGCCAAACGTCATTATTAGTGATTATAAAATTAATGGCGGAGGATCCCTGTCCATTCGGGGCATAAGCTCCCCTGCCACCCAAGTTGGTTTCGAGCAACCTGTATCTGTCTCTATGGACGGCGTACAAACGTCTGCCGGTCGAGTAGCAATGCTCGGGTTTTTCGATATGAAAAATGTTGAGGTCATGCGGGGGCCCCAAGCTCTCTTTTTCGGGAAAAACAGCCCTGCGGGTGTTATTTCTGTAGCAAGTAAAGGTCCAACGGATACGTTTGAGGCTGGAGGAAAGGTTGGCTATGAATTTGAAGGCCGCGAAATTTCGACTGAAGGTTACATTTCTGGCCCCCTAACCGAAAGTATAGGGGCAAGGCTTGCCGTTAAACATCGTGATCTTGGTGGATGGTTAAATAATAACGCAATGCCTATTGAAAATCCGTTTTTTGCTCCTGGCTTACCCCCAGAAACAGAATTTTTACCGGGTCGGGCTACTGAAACCATTGGCGAAACAGAAACTTTAGCGCGCTTAACACTTGATTATGATGCAGGAGGAGCTCTCACTGCCGTTGCAAAATTATTTCTAGCGCATGGAACCGGAGAGGGCGCGGGTGCTTTCGCGCAAAATATTGGCGCATGTGCCGAAGATGGACTCCCAAGATCTTATGGTTTTGCGGACCCCTTTGGAGATTGCAATGCCGATGATCAAACAAGCTATGGAGCCATCCCCGACGTGGTGGCACAAGCGCTGCCCCGTGGTGGCGACAGCGGCGAACCCCGTGATGAAATGGACGCTGTTATAGGGTCTCTAAACCTAAGTTATGATTTTGGGAATATGACCGCCACATCAATTAGTGGTTATGTAAAGCATGACTATTATTATCTCTCCGCACTGGATCAAACAGTATATGGGGGTCTGATCGTTCTTGAAGACAACACGTTGGAGGCTATTAGTCAGGAAGTTCGTTTGGCCTCCGATTTTGATTCTCCCGTAAACTTTCTTCTGGGGGCTTATTTTCAAGACAGTACGGATGACCTTTATAATAATACATTGGTTACGCCTTACGTCTTTTTTGGCTTGGCGGGAAATGGGCGATATGATGCCTATGAAAAAGTAGCGGATCTCAAAAGTACTACTTACTCAGCTTTTGGACAATTGCTGTGGGATATAGCTGATGATTTAGAACTCGCGGGGGGGCTGCGCTATACGCATGAAAAACGCACCACCACCAATGAAAACTTATATGGGTTTGGGCCGTTTAATACAGGCACTACCGTATTTCCTGGATCCACTGACCAAACGCCCGGAATATTAGCTGGGGAATTCAATGATGATAATTTATCTCCTGAAGTCACCCTAACATATCGTCCTACTCAATCGCTGACTGCATGGGCAGGGTATAAAACAGGCTTTAAATCCGGCGGCTTTGCTTTAACAAGCCCGATGCAAACAACAGCCACTTTAGGTGATATTGATTTTGATTCAGAAACAGTAAGCGGCGGTGAATTTGGATTGCGAGGCGATTATGGCCCCCTAGACTTTAGTGCAACAGCCTTTCTGTATGATTTCAAAGACCTTCAAGCGACTGTATATAACCCCGTAGATGTTCGCTATGTTATTAGTAATGCAGGCAAGCTTGAACAGCGCGGTATCGAATTTGATGCAAGTTATGATTTTTCTAACGGGTTAGAGGTTCACGGCGCCCTGGCCTATGTAGAAAACCGTTATCGCGATTATGTCGGTCAGTGCTATTTCTTTGCTTATGCAGGGGGGGCAGATCCTGCGACATCTGACCCGGCAGACGGCTGTAGATTCGTTGACCCCGGCGCCAGCCTCTTACTAGAACAAGATTATGAGGGGAAAGCGCCCGCGAGATCACCTGATTTAACCGGAAGTTTTGGCGGATCATACGAACAGGATATTAGTCCTAAACTCTATTTTCGGATCGCGGGAGATGCCTATTATTCCGATGATTATAATGCGAGCGACGCTTTGTCCCCGGCAGCGCTTCAATCTGATTTCTGGAGGTTTAACGCCAGTGTCATGCTGGGTAAGATTGATGATAGCTGGCAGCTCTCTTTGATCGGAAAAAACCTGACAAATGAACATTACGTTTTGTTTGCCGCTGATCGAACAGGTGGCTCTACACGTCCGGGCATTGGGGAGCAACGCGGTGCTATCGCAAGAGGTCGAGAAATCGCTTTGCAACTAGGGTTCAACTTTTAGGTTAAGTATTCCCAATCTGCATATCGAAAAACCGCATCATTAGCGTTTTAAAGAATTAAATATTTCGGTGAGGATTTCTTTTTCACCGATTTTTATGAAAGCAAGGGAATTTCACCCTTGAAATTATTAGGAGTTCCCTTGATGGGCAATTTAGAAAAAAAACCTGAAATAGATGCCATTGTGATTGGGGCGGGCATTACGGGTATTTATCAAACTTATTTGCTTAACAAGGCCGGTCTAAGTGTTGTGGGTATTGATGCGGCCGAAGATGTCGGTGGAACCTGGCTTTGGAATAAGTATCCTGGATGTCGTCTCGATACAGAGAGTTACGCCTATGGATATTTTGCATTAAATGGTATTATTCCGGAATGGAATTGGAGCGAAAACTTTGCGTCCCAGCCAGAAATGCTTCGCTATGTAAATTATGCCGCCGATAAGATGGAGGTCAGAAAACATTACAAGTTCAATACAACTGTTACTAAAGCGCATTATTCAGACGAAGACAGAATATGGAATGTGACTTTAGAGGGGGGGAACACTTTAACCTGTCGCTTTTTAATTTCTGCAACCGGACCACTTTCAGCGACTCGTCTGCCGGATATTGAAGGCATTGAAACTTTTAAAGGTGAATCTTATCATTCTTCGCGATGGCCAACCAATCCAGATGGAAGCACCAAGAATGTTGATTTTACCGGCAAACGTGTGGGCATTATCGGCACCGGGGCAACCGGTGTTCAAATTATTCCTATCGCCTCTCAAACGGCAGATGATCTTTACGTCTTTCAAAGGTCGCCCAATTGGTGCACGCCATTAGGAAACTCCCCACTGTCCAAAGAAGATATGGACAACATTCGCAATCGACATCCCACTATACTTGAATACGTAAAATCAACAGACACTGCTTTTCCCTATCATAGAGACCGTCGCAAAGGCGTAAACGTCCCTAAAAAAGAACGGGATGAATTTTTTGAAGGTCTTTATGATGAACCGGGTTATGGCATCTGGCTTAGCGGATTTCGTGACCTTCTACTCAGTAAAGAATCTAACAAGTTTCTTGCTGATTTTGTGGCTGACAAAATCAGAGAGCGTGTGGACGATCCGGAAGTTGCCGAAATGCTAATTCCCAAGGATCACCCTTTTGGCGGCAAACGCGTTCCGATGGAAACAAACTATTATGAGACTTATAATAAGGAAAATGTTCACCTCGTAAATATACGCCAAGCCCCTATTGAAAAAATTATTCCCGAAGGGATTCAGACTACAGATGGCTTCTATGACTTGGATGTCATTATTTATGCAACAGGTTTTGATGCCGTCACAGGTTCACTTGATCGAATGGACATTCGTGGCCGAAACGGGTTGCGCTTGAAAGAAGCCTGGGCAGATGGTCCGTCAACCTTTCTTGGCCTACAAGCCCGTGGCTTCCCGAATTTCTTTACCCCAGTCGGCCCACATAATGGCTCGGCCTTCTGTAATGTTGGCGTCTGCGGAGGTCTGCAGGCAGAGTGGATCACCCGAATGATAACTTATATGGATCATCATGGATTAGTTTATTCAGAACCAACTGAAAAAGCTGAAGAGGAATGGACTGAAGAAATTTATAGAGACTTTTCTAGAACACTTCTGGCGGAAGCCAATGCTTGGTGGGTCAAAGTTACGGAGAAACCTGACGGCAGTGTTGTTCGCCGAACTCTAGTACATGTCGGAGGCGGGCCCGCCTATCGAAAGCGTTGTGAAGAAGTCGCCTATTCCGGATATGAGGGATTTGAACTCGCGTAGAGGTGAGAATGGGGTAAAATTAATCACTACTCACAAATTATTTCTCACCCTTCCAAACGAGAGCTTACATTCTAGATACTGATGTCAGTATACTTCAAATACTGGCATCTTTTGGACCCTCATTTAAATTATCTCTCAAGCAACCGATCAATCTGTTCCCTATAAATCGGGGGGCGAACGACCACATGAGAAGGGGTCAATATCATTTCCGCACCTATCCGTGGGTGATATTTGGATACGCTTGGACGTCTCCCCTCCCCCTCGTTCAAGTAAAAACCGAACACACTCACATATAAACGCGTCTAAAGGATCGTCTCACTTCACAGTGAGCAGATCAACACCTTACTCAAACCTGGCAGACGTACGAAGTAAGCTTGATCCCATTTTGATTTAACTGAGTTACAAGCGCTAATTCACAATACGAAAACTGGATGAGTCAGTTACATAGGAAAGCGACAGAGTAAAAGATAAATTCGGGCAGAAACACCATAGAAAATAATTAGCTATGGTGGCACGAAATGCACAATTTCATGCGTGAATGCTATGGTCTCAACGGATTGAAACTGCCAAAGAGTATAAAAGAATAAAGGGAAATCATGAACCGTTCAGCAGGTTTTTCAACGAGCGAATTTTCAAATCGAAAACTATTGATTTTTGCTTCGGCCTTTGGACTTTCAACAGGTGTTACCGCGACTATGTTTTATAGTTTGGGCGCTTTTATTCCTTCCCTTGAGACGGAGTTTGGTTGGGAGCGTGGAAATATTTCTCTCGCTGTAACCTTTTTGACAATTGGATTATTTGTAGCGGGTCCTTTTGCTGGTAAGCTTTGCGATATATATGGCGCGGCAAAAATAGGTGCAATAAGTCTATTGGCCTATGCACTAATTATTGCGACATTGCCGCTATATGTTGAAACGCTCTCAGTCTTCTGGATCGTTTACTTTGCCGTAGCCGTTATCGGGGCAGGCTCGACACCTATTGTCCTTGTAAGACCGATCAGTACATTGTTCAATCGTCGACGCGGATTGGCTTTAGGCATCGCCTTAACAGGCGCTGGTTTAGCTGGGTTTTGGGTACCTAACCTTGTAGCCATGGTCGCCGCCGAAGCGGGCTGGCGCATTTCTTATATGGCCCTTGCCGCTACGGCTATAGTCGCAGCACCTATCGTTTGGTTCGGCTTCAGACATGTGGAGATAAATAATCAGACCTTACAAGCCCATACACAAGACGGCATAAGTGCAAAAGAAGCTAGAGCAAAGCCAGTTTATTGGATGATGACCTTTATGGCCTTTACAATGGCCATTGGAATTGCAGGCGTCATCGTTCATCTTATTCCATTTTTTACAGATCTCGGCGCGGTTCCGGCGACAGCGGCGAAAGTGGCTTCTATCGTTGGCCTCTCAAGCGTCGTCGGACGTATTGTAGTAGGGATTATGCTGGACCGATACGGCGCGACGATTGTCTCTATGTCGATTTTATTTCTCGCTGCCATGGGGATTGTTATTCTTTGGCTCACAGGTTTAAAACTCTCATTACTAGCAGTGATTTTGCTCGGTCTTGCGGCTGGTGCTGAAATCGATCTTTTGGCCTATCTTACGGCGCAGATATTTGGACGACGCGCCTATGGCGCCATCTATGGCTGGCAATATAGTGTGTTCGCCCTAGGATATGGCTTCAGCCCATTTTTAGTGGGGCATCTTCGCGATTATTTTGGATCCTATGACATCGCGTTTCTCGCAAGTGCCGTTTCGATGCTACTCTCTGCGGGATCTGCTATAATGATAGGGAGACTTCGAAATAGAGAATTGTTGCAAAGTGCCTGACTCCTCCCCTGTTTTTAAAATATAAAATTATCAATCTACTTGGTCACGAGGTTATTTGGTCGAGGTCTTTTGTACGATCATCGGCACATCTGACAGGGAAGGTTTTCGCGTCTAAAATTGTTAGTCCCATGCGCCTTTATTCAGGGCCGCTTCAGGAATTTTATGTTTGATTACAGCCTTGATATTTTCAATTGCCTTATCAAATAACGCTTCGAGATTCTCCTGCGTTCGGGCAATGTCATGTGAGGTAAGTATAACGTTATCAAGCGACCGTAACGGGCTTCCCTTCGGGAGAGGTTCCGTCTCAAAAACATCGAGCGCAATCGTTCGAAACCTTTTAGCTATTTCAGGTTTCGCCAATGCCTTTTCATCAATAACAGACCCTCTTGAAAGATTTACGAGAATGCTACCTTCTCGCATAGCTGATAGGCGCGCATGGTTGAGAATGTGATAGGTGCTGTCGGTAAGCGGTACGAGAGGAACAACAATATCACTTTTCTCAATAAGTTCCTCAAGGCTAACAAAACGCCCTCCCAGGGCTAATTCACCGGAACCTGACCGCGTATGCACCAGTACTGTAACATTCCAGCCCTGAAGGCGCTGATGTAGTTCACGGGCAATATTTCCATATCCTATGATACCTATCGTTTTCCCGCCAAGTGTGTATGGCTGCAAGCGAGCAAGCCCAGGAAAACTGTCAGGTCGTAAATTACGTTGAGCACCATCTACATCATACAAGGCCATCAAAATGAATAGCATAACAGCTTCAGCGACAGACTGATAATTTTCTACGGCCTGACCATTGGCTACAAGTATCCCCCTTGCGGTTGCCGCTTCCACGTCAATCCCTTCGTACCCAAGAGACGGCGTGACTATAGCTTTTAACTGCTTGGATTTCTCCATATCCTCTTCTGAACAAGGCTTTGCATAAACAACAAGAACATCAGTATTTTTCCAATCCGGATGGTCTGAGACATTCGAAAGATCATAAGTTTCTGTCACCTTCACGCCTTCACGACGAACTTTTTCTGCAAGACGAAATGTGAAATCCTGCGTCTCCATAGGACCGGCCATCATAACATTTACAGACATAGGAGGCCCTTCTGGTTCAGCTTAATAAAGAAGTGGAGAAGCTCCACATGAAAGAACCAACCTAATTTTAAGTTATATTTCTTCCCAGAAAGAAGTTGATGACCACGAGTCAGTAGGCGTAGCTTAATCGAACGCCATATGTGCGGGGAGCGCCTGGGACACGAAAAATCGTATCAATAATTGTATCAACATTCGTCCAATAATTTTCTTCCAAAAGGTTACGGGCATATAAATCTACAGACCAAGAATCATCCAAAGTATGTATACCGATGACACCGTTGAGGATTGCATAATCGTCAATTTTAAAGTCCGTTTCATTCCCAATCGAACCTTGTGCTTTTGACTGATAGCTTGCACTCAAAACTGCATTGAAGCCTAGTTTATCTGTAATTGGCCTATCATATTGGACCTGTCCGTTTATGTGCCACTTCGGTGAATTCGGAAACTCCAATCCGGAAAAGTCTGCTTCTTGCCCAAGCCGATTAATACCAATGAATTCTGTTACTTCAGTATTAACATAAGAAACTCCTGTCTGAAGCCTAAGATGATCTGTAGGATTGACCGCAAGTTCAGTTTCCATACCCCACACTCTTGATTTCGGGACATTTACGATGCGAGGTAGCGTGGTAAAAATAATGTCTTGAACATCACCATAAATTTGTTTGTCTTTGTAATCGTAATAATACCCACTGAAATTTGCCTGCGCCAAGCCGTTAAAAAGACCAGCCTTTATACCCGCTTCATAGGCCGTAACTTCCTCTTGAACCGCAGGAGAGAATTGGGTTTCAACATTGGCTGGCAAAACAGGGAAAGCACCGGACTTAAACCCTCTTGCTACTGATGCATAAAGTAAAGTCTCAGAATTTAATTCAAAATTAAGGCCAACCCTACCGGAAACATTGTTTTCATCTAACGTGGGTTGGGCAAGTACATTTTCTGAAAAGTCGGCGCTATAAGTCAAACATTCATTGGGCTGAACATTTGTGTTAGACCCTGCCAAAGCGGCAACAGCTGTATTCCAGACAGGAATTGTGTTCCCATTAAAATCGCGGGAGCAACCGGCGAAGCGGATCTTATCCTCGGTATATCGAATCCCGCCAACAAGTGTCCATTTATCAGCAAAGGCCCATTCTGCATTTGCGAGAATAGACGCCGACTCATTATCTTGATCGGTAGAGTTTCGGAAATTCGCAAATCCTCCTGCGACTTGCTCCGCTGTATAATCTGTTTGAGGCACAGTTGCCCCGACAGCTCTCAAAAGTCGAACAGTAGAGTTCTCATCGTAATAGCCGATTTGATCGTCACTGACTTTATCTTGGGCATAAAATACGCCGATTAAATAGTCTAATTTATCAGTGCTTCCCACTAACCTAAATTCTTGTGAAAATGACTCTATATTGCCGTTTGACTCATAAGCCAGTAATTCGAAAGATGTACCGTCAAGATCATTAAAGTCCTTTCTCTTTACATTATTATAGCCCGTGAGAGAGACTAAGCTAAGGCTGTCAGAAAGGTCGTAATTCACACGCCCACTCAACGAATAGAAACGAGAGTCCATTTCAAAAGGCGGTTTACCATTCTCCGGCGCATCCCAATCGGCATCCCCAATCTCAAAATTAGATTGCGCGACATCCGTTAGTCCCGGAATAGCCGTTGCCGGTCGGGCAATATCCAAAGCATTTGCTTGAGGGGCTACAGTGTCGGACTGATCTTTCCACCATGAGGCACCAAGTAAGACTTGAAGTCGGTCAGTCGGTGTCCAATCAAGTGTGAAACGAGCCGCCAGCCTATCTTTCTGACCTAACTTATCGCCTGGGCGGGAAAGACTCTCCTGCCATCCCTCTCCACTATTCTCCTGACGCATAGCAAATCGAAAGTTCAGATCATCCGTTACCGGGCCGCTGGCATAACCCTCTGTATTGACTGTTTCGTAATTACCAATTTCAATTGAAACGCCCCCTTCGTAGTAATCCGTCGGCTTAGCCGTAATGAAATTAATTAAGCCGCCCGTTGTGTTTCTGCCGTATAGTGTCCCCTGGGGTCCTTTCAAAACTTCGACACGCTCTAAATCAAAAGTTGGTCCACTCGCGAAATAGGGATAAACATAGGCCACCTCATCTACATAAATACCGACGGGACTGGTAGAAGATAAATTAGGTGTTTGAAATCCAATCCCGCGAAGCGTATAAATTGGTGTATTCGCGCTAGACTTTGCATAATTAAATCCTGAAACGACCTGCGTCAGGTCAGAAGTCGTCTCTACCCCCGCATTTTTTAAGCCCTCACTACTGATTGCCTGCATGGTAAGCCCGACATCATTAATATCTTGAGATCGTTTTTGAGCTGTCACAACGACAACATCCTGAATTCTGTCTGACGTTGCTTGCGGCGTATCATTTAGAGTTTGCGCATAAGCTGGAGCAAAAGTTGGCCCAACGATAGCCATACCTGTCACAAGCAATTTATTGTGAATTTTCATAATTTTCCCCAAGTAGCGAATTACCGCCAATATTTACTACTTTTATTTTACAGTAACTTGGTTGGGGCAACCATGTCTAAGAAAGACAAGCTATAACTATTCGTGCCATTTTTAGTTGGGTTATGAGGGCCCCAACGCAGCAATAGTAAGTAAAAAAATCAAACAGGCAGAGTAATTTTTTACTATACGGTCTGGAAAGCTCGTTTAGAGGGCAACTGCTTTAGGGGCGGAACAGCTGCCTTCGAATTACCTTCTCGGCTCAAAATAGCTTAAAGAGCCTCTATGATCGTGACATTGGCTATTCCGCCGCCTTCACACATTGTTTGCAATCCGTATCTCAAATTTCGTGCCTCTAAGGCATTAATTAATGTTGCCATTAACTTAGCTCCCGTTGCACCGAGAGGATGTCCTAGGGCAATAGCGCCTCCATTAACGTTAAGCTTGCTTGGATCAGCTCCAGTATGTTCTAACCACGCCATAGGTACTGGCGCAAAAGCTTCATTTACTTCGAACAGATCTATATCATTAATCGACAATCCAGCTCTTTTTAGGGCTTTTTCTGTCGCAAAGAGAGGCTCTTCCAACATTATAACGGGATCGCCCGCCGTAACGGTCAAATTAATAATTTGTGCCCGGGGGGTCAGATTGTGCTCTTTTAACGCTTTCTCGGAACAAATCAGAACAGCGGAGCTCCCATCGCAGATTTGACTTGCATTAGCTGCCGATAAAATACCGTCTTCGGCCATAGGCTCCAACGCTCTCATGGACTTTAATGATGCGTCAAAGCGAACGCCTTGGTCTTGCTTATGCTTTACGGAGGTTCCGTCCGGCAAAACCACATCCACCGGTAGAATTTCATTGTCAAACGCACCAGCTTCAATGGCCTGAACAGCTTTTTCGTGACTTTTTAATGAGAAAGCATCTACATCATCGCGCGAATATCCGTATTTTTTTGCCATCATTTCCGCTCCAACAAATTGGCTGAAACTCGGAACTCCAAATTTTTCTTTCGTCGCGTCACTAATCGGAGACGCGCCTGTGTCTTTCAGCATATTCGAAAACATGGGCGCGCGTGTCATGCTCTCAACCCCACCTGCAATTACCATGTCTTGTGTGCCGGACATAACCGCCTGAGCCGCAAAATGAATGCTTTGCTGTGAAGATCCACATTGGCGATCGATTGAGACAGCCGGGACGCTCTGCGGTAAATTAGACGCCAAAACACAATTTCGGCCAATATGTAAAGATTGCTCGCCCGCTTGCGTCACACATCCGAAAATTACGTCGTCCACAGCTTTAGGATTAAATTTATTTCTGGATAGCAAGCCATTAAGGCTAACTGCTCCAAGGTCTGTCGGATGAATACCGGCAAGGTTACCTTTACGACGCCCGCCAGCTGTTCGAACAGCATCTACTATATAAGCTTCTGACATTGATTATTTCCCTAGATTACATTCGGCCTTTTGCCCTCGCTGACAAAGGCTCAAATTCAATATTTTATCACTGCGCTTCCGGCGTCTTGACGGTAAGCCCGTCCAAACTTTTATCGAGTTTGATCTGACAGCCCAAGCGGGATGTCTCTTTTACATTTTCTGCAAAATCCAACATGCTAGCTTCCATGTCTTCTTTTGCAGGTAATTTATCAAACCAAGCCTCATGGACATAAACATGGCAAGTTGCACACCCGCAGGCCCCACCGCATTCAGCATCAATGCCAGGAACCATATTGTCTATCGCAGCTTCCATAACCGTTTTACCTTCGGCCACCTCCACAACCCGTTCAGTCTCTTCGTGATCAATAAATTTAACTTTGAGCATTTTCATAACTTTCTAAATTTACAGGCCACGATCCTACAAGGACTGCAATTATTCGAATTATACTTTAATATATATCGCGTTTAATTTGAGATAATTTGCATCTTATCTGGGTTGCATCCGAATGCCGCCGTCTAGACGTATACATTCGCCATTTATGTAATCATTCTCGACTATGAATTGTGATGTCATGGCGATTTCATCCGGTTGCCCAAGGCGTTGGGGATTCAGGACTGAAGCGGAAAGACCTTTAACAACATCATCAGGCAAGCCATCAAACATAGGCGTGTGAATGAGTCCCGGCACAATGGTATTGCAACGAATTCCGAGCTTTGCCAAATCTCTGGCAATCACGAGGTTCATCCCTACTACACCTCCTTTTGAAGCACTGTAAGCCACTTGACCAATTTGGCCTTCATAAGCTGCAACGGACGCTGTATTGACGATGACGCCCCGCTGTCCATCCTCTGTAGCCAGGTCATTTTTCGCCATAGCTTCTGCAGCGAGTCGAGTCACATTAAAGGTGCCGATTAGATTTATTTCGATGACCTTTTTAAATGTTTCTAAGGAGTGCGCCCCGGAGCGGGGGTCATAAGTTTTAGCGCCAACTGCAATGCCCGCATAATTGCAACAAATATGTAGCTCGCCAAAGTTCTCAACGCACGCCCCTATACTTTTTTGCACAGAGGATTCGTTTGTTACGTCTGTTTTACAAAAAATTGCGTTCCCGCCTAATTCATCCGCCAATTTATTACCTGCCTCTTCGTTGAGGTCAAAAATCGCAACCTTAACTCCAAGACCTACAAACCGTCGAACGGTTGCCTCCCCTAACCCTGAGGCGCCACCAGTAACTATTGCAACTTTGTCTTTGAGCTTCATACTTTTAAATCCTTTGATTCCTAATTTTGTTAAATCTATTTCCCGTCATAAAGCCTAATAGTCGACCTAAAATCCCAATTGGCAAGATTAGGAGCGAACAGGCGTAATTTAATATGAAAGAATGTTCCCAGAGTTATTTTTAAATTTTAACTAGTCTGCAACAACATCTCGAACAATAGCTGAAAAAGTCTGAATTGAGCCATTCGCGCCAAGTAGTAGCGCTAAGGCTTAACGCTTACGCCTGCTCAAAAACTCTAATGAAATAGCGCATATCCCAGCTATAATGGCAATCGGTATAACGCCAATCAAAACACTAGAAGTACTACCAAGAGACGAGATGAGAAGCGCCCCAAGCAATGGACCGGATATCGACCCTATTCTTCCAGAGGCCACGGCCGCGCCGACTCCAATGCCCCTTCCCTGAGGTGGATAAAGAGTTGGAGCCAAAGCATAAAGAAAGGATTGTGTGAGATAGACCGAACCACCCAATGCCATTGCAACCAAAATAGCCATAACATCGGAGTTTATGAGACTAGCAAAATAAAGTATCACGGGGATTGCAGAAAACCCGCCCAGGGCAACAATCCAATTCTTTCGCCCATCAAGCAAAAACGCCGTAGAATAACAAATTAGGAATCCCCCCAGATTAAACAATAATTGGGCATAAAAAGAAAATTGCTTTGTAACCCCTATGCTTGTTAATAAGGTAGGGAGCCAATTTAACACCAAGTATAAAATAACCAGAGTAGAAAAGAAACTAAGCCAGACTAATATACTTATAATTGCGCGGCCTTCGCCAAATAATGCCGAGCGAGTAGTTAGATTCTCGCGTACCGTTTCCAACCCCTTCTGATTTTTGGGAATATACTTTATTATAACCCAAGCAAAAAATACGGGTATAATTCCCCCAATCAATATCGGCATTCGCCAGTTATCAGCCATAGCCGCGCCTATCAGGCTCACAAGGCCGCCGCCAATAGGAACACCACTGTAGAGCAATGCCAAGGCCCGCTTTTCCTTTCCAGGAGTTGCATTTTCTGCGGTCATAGCCAGTAAAGCTGGCAGCGCGCCTCCTAATCCAAAACCCGTTAAACCACGACTAATTATTAGCATTGAAGTATTGACTGAAACCGCTGTGAAGACTGAAGCCAACCCAAAGGCTAGAACTGATCCCGCCAACACGGAAACTCGAGAATGCTTATCGCAAAGTTTACCGCCCAAGATCGCGCCGAAAAACAAACCGATCGTGCTTGCGCTAAAAAACCACCCTAACAAATTTGTCGAGAGCTCAAAACGGGCAACAAGGTTTTGCGCCACAATACCCGCCACCTGAAGGTCATAACCTTCAAAAACAGCGATCATAAAACATATCGAAGCCGTGAGCACTGGAGAGTGGCTCAACCCAACATTTGGTTTTGAAGTCATTTTGTTTAAGAGTACTTTTCCTCAGAAGAATTATAAAATCTTCTCTTCGGTTAATATAAACGTCGTGCAATTGTCCAAATCAACAAATCTTGCTTCATCAGGCTGAACATTCTCTAAATAATCAGGCTCTGCGAAAGCCGTCTCCATTGCCTCTTTGTTTTTGAACTTCAGTATGGTGATTCCATCATACTCGCCGGACGATCCAAATAATTCCGCCAATCCATGTCTCTCTTCGTCGTGATGATATTGAATATAGGATTCTATGTGACGATTAAAATTTGAGCACTTTTGAATAAGTCCGGCATGATGGCCCTTCCAGTGGTCCGAAAACTCCTTGCGTGTAAGTTTCGGCAATCTCTTAACGCCGACGACCATATTTATCATGATTTTCTTCCCGTAATCCGATTAGGGTGTTTTGGCATATCAATATCATCAAACATACCAGCATAGCCCAATGTCATAGGCATCTCCCAATGGAGCATGGAATAGGGATGTCCACGGTCAAATGCGCTGACCTCGTCAAGTCTCTCTAAAACTTCAGACGGCAGTTCTAACGTCATGGCCGCTAAATTATCTTTCATCTGAGAAACTTTTGTCGCGCCTGCAATCGGAATCACATTTTGGCTCATAACCCATGCCAACGCAATTTGAGCCGGCGTAGCGTCCAAGGACTTGGCAATGTCTGCCAACGCAATCGCAATCGCTTTATTTCTGTCATCTAGCGGCTGTAATTGCATTGAATCCAACCTTTTTGGTCCATCTTGGAATTCACCCGAAGTGTATTTGCCGCTCAAAATGCCTCCGGCAAGCGGCGACCATCCTGTAATAGAAATATCATGCGTATGCGCGAGTGGAATATGTTCGCGCTCAATAGATCTTTGCACCAGACTATACTCTAACTGTATGCAAGATATAGGGGCGAGACCCCGTAAATCATGGAAAGTTTGCGCACGTGATACGACCCATGCCGGTACATCCGACAATCCGATATGGAGAATTTTACCCGAAGATATTGCATCATCCAATGCGCGCTGGACTTCTTCTACCGGTGTAGAAAAATCCCACCAATGCACATAAAATACATCAATATAATCAACCCCTAAGCGAGACAGGCTATCATCAAGCGACTGCCTTAGGTTTTTCCTATGCATTCCGCCTTCATTTGGGTCGTTTCTGCCCGGTACAGCATTTGTATATTTTGACGCGAGAACAAATCTATTTCGATCGGACTTTATAAAGTCCCCAATCATTTTCTCACTCTCACCGCCAGTATACATATTGGCCGTATCTATGAAGTTACCTCCCCCTTCTACATACGCATCAAAAATTGGACGACATTCTTTTTCGGACCGGGACCACTCTGCGCCCGGTCCAAATGTCATCGTTCCCAAAGCGAGCTTAGAGACTCTAAGCCCGCTTTTACCAAGAATTTTATACTTCATTGTTTTTATTCGTTCAGACCCGGATTATCCCGCCATGCTTCATCTGGGGCGGGCACAATACCGAGCTGCATAGCAAACTCTCTAAAATTCCAATGGGTTCGACAGCGGACAATCTTACCTTCTTTATACATCTGGGTTGTTGTTCCGCGTGTTACCGTTGTTTTTCCGGCGGCAGGAATACCAAAAAAGTCCTGATTGTGAGTCGCCTTCCAGATCCACTGCATATAACCCCACTCATCATAGTCGATGTCAGCGCCCAACATAATATTGTTGGTAAACCTATTATAGTCGGCTTCGTATCCTTCCCACTCCTTAGGCATCGGACCTTGGCGCGTCACGCCTTTTGAGTCCCCCGCAGGCCCACCATCATAGGTTAAAACCTCAAATTTATGAACACCGAAGGGAGATTCTGGACCTGAATTATTAAATACGACGAACGCCTTGTAGAGCTCTTCTTTGGTCGTAATCGTTTGCATAAACTCAATATCCTCCCACACGAAGTCATCAGCATAATATCCCAGGACTTCTTCGGCCCCTTTATCGAAAAAAGCTGTCACCCAGTCCTGTGCACTTTGAAATGTTTTATATTGCTTGGGAGTTTCGCATTGTGTTTGAGCAACTGAAGTCGTGCCAGCACACCCTGCAACGGCGGAAACCCCCGCGAAACCGGCAGCACCCTTTGCAAAATTTCGACGCGAGAAAGCGCGCTGAGACGGCGTCATGTGCTTATCTTTGACCAAGCTTGAATATAGAAAATGCATTTATTTCTCCCTAACGATCTTACTGACGTTTATATTTTTGATGATTTTATCATGCCTAGCTATTTTCAAAAGGCCACAGCGAATTAAGCCAATTAAAAGCAATTCACGTCAATATCAGTCAAATGACACTCTTGGCACTTAGCTGGCACGATAGGCCATTGGGGGCGGCCTCTTAATAAAGTTAAGTTAAGGCCATAAAACAATTCCTTTGGTTAAACCAAATTATTCGAATTTCAGGGGACCCTTATGTCAAAATCCATGGCAGCTATATCACCTACCGCGCTAGATTACGATCCGCTAGATCCGGTCGTAAAGCATGAGCCTTATCCTTATTACACGGAAATGCGTAAAACCGACCCGGTAAAATGGCTGCCTAGCTTAGAAGCTTTTGGCATCTCTCGGTATGATGACATTGGGACCGTTCTCAAGGACGGGATAACCTTTAGCTCGCAACAATTCTGGCCGCTCCTTTTGGGAGAGTATGACCCTCTACCGGAAGAGCCTCCGATGATTTCTATGGATCCTCCCGGACACATTCATCTAAGAAAGCTCGCAAATAAAGCTTTTACGCCTTCTAAAGTAAATATGCTAAAAGACCGTGCCTATAAAATCGCACATGAATTAATTGATGATATTATTGCTGAGCATGGTGAAACAGGTGAATTTGACTGGGCTTGGGAATTTACAGCGCTTTATCCGGTCACGGTAATCGCAGAAGTTTTAGGCGTTCCCACACAAAGGCGTGCAGAATTTAAACATTGGGTTGATGATATTCTTTCCGCTGCCAATAGAGCGGCTTATGGCCCAGAGAAATTAGCCGAAATCGCAGAAAGCTCTAAAAATGTAAGGTCTTTTTTCGAAGATTTATACGATGAGCGCAAAGACAATCTCGGCGAAGATCTTTTGTCCTCTTTCATTATGGCGGAAGTTGACGGCAAAAAAATGTCTCGCAACCAAGTATTATCTATGGCAATTTTGCTTTTAATCGGTGGAGTGGAAACAACAACCAATTTACTTGGTACGGTGCTTGTTGAAATGCACCGTCACCCGAAAACTAAAAAACGTGTTCATGCAAATCATGATTTAATTCCGCCTCTAATAGAGGAAGTTCTGCGATTCAATCCACCCGTTCAGATTATTTTTCGACACGCGACCAAAGATGTAGAGATTGGAGGCACGTCAATTCCAGCGGGATCTGCAATTATGCCCATTCTGGCTTCTGGTAATCGGGATGAAGATAAATTCGAAGATCCAGACACATTTAATATTGACCGTAAGATTGACGTTCCTCTCATGTCTTTTGGGCAGGGACCTCACTTCTGTTTAGGGAATTATTTGACTAGAATGGAAGCGAAGGCAGCTTTAGAAGTTGCTTTTTCAAGGTTCGAAACTCTTGAGGTCGTTTCAGATGACGTAAAGTGGATAGATTCATATTTCGCACGTGGTCCAGCAACCCTACCGGTAAAATACAAGGCCGCGACTTAATTTAAAGTCGGCGAGTCACACTTTGCCTCAGTTACTCACATTTGCGACAGGGAGCGCAGCATGAAACGTTTGCGCAACTGTTTGAACACAGAAGATTTCCGCCTTGCCGCAGGGCGTCGACTGCCCTCTCCTTTATATCATTACATTGAAGGAGGCTCGGACGATGAAGTGACTTCGGGACAAAACACGTCTGCCTACGAGAAATATAAATTTATACCTCGACAGGCCAATGGGGTGGAAAGCATTAGTCTCAAATCCAAGGTTTTGGGGATGGATTTAGACTGGCCTCTAATCTTGTCTCCTACGGGTATGAGTAAACTATTTCATCCCGATGGAGAAATCGGCGTGGCAATAGCGGCTAAAAAGTCTGGTATCGCCTATTCTCTTTCGACTATGGCCACGACGAGTATTGAAAGTATTGCAGCGGCAATTTCCGGACCAAAGGTCTTTCAACTTTATTTGTTTAAAGACGACGAACTAAATTTCGAGATTTTGGATAGATGCAAGGCGGCAGGCTTCGATGCTGTTTGCCTGACCGTTGATACAGCGATTGCTGGAAATCGAGAAAGAGACGTTAGAACCGGACTAACAATCCCTCCTAAATTATCCCTCAGAAGTTTTCTCGAATTTGCTTTCAAGCCTCAATGGTGTTTAAATTACTTAAGAGGCGGCAAATTCAGTCTTCCAAATATAAGCCAAGATAAGACTGGCGATCTTTCTGTTTTAGCGAATTATTTTGCAGAAAACATGGAATCGCAAATTACTTGGTCTAAAGTTGATCGAATTGCTACCTATTGGGGCGGCCCATTTGCAGTTAAAGGATTACAGTCAATCGAGGATGTTAAGGCTTCTAAAGCATCCGGTGCCAGTGCTGTTATAATCTCCAACCATGGGGGGCGTCAATTGGACAGCGTGCCTTCAAGTTTTGAACTGATCGCCGATATAGCCGATGCAACAGGAGATACAATCGAGATCATCCAGGATGGCGGAATTCGTCGAGGTAGCCATATTGTTAAATCTTTTGCTATGGGCGCAAAAGCCTGCATGACCGGGCGCCCTTATTTATATGCACTGTCTGCTTTTGGAGGGGACGGAGTTGAGAGCATCTTAGAATCTCTTCGTATGGAAACTGAGAAAGTGGTTGGGCTGTTGGGGTGTTCAAATATAAATGAGGTCAATCGTGAACATCTCAGATACGCTAATAAATTGCCTTATTATTTAAGTGAGGCAAGCCCTGCCCCCCTCAATACTAAAATCAGGAGAACATGATGACAACATTACTTTCAGGCGATCTCAAATTTAAACATTTTCTCGGTGGCAAATTTATTTCAGACAAACCGACTTATGATGTTCTCAACCCATCAAATCGGCAAAACATAGGACAGGCTCCATCAGCTTCTGAAAGTCTTGTAGGGGATGCTGTTCTCGCGGCTAAGAAAGCTCAAACGGAATGGTCTCGCCTACCAGCAAACGCCCGAGGGGTGCTGCTCAAATCTCTCGCTAATCTCATCCGTGAAAACTTGCCTCGACTTTCCCAACTCGTGTCCCTGGAGCAAGGTAAAGTTCCAGAGCTAGCTCAAATGGAGGTAGGCATTGCCGCAGAGTATTTAGATTACATGGCAGGATGGGGACGACGCATCGAAGGGGAAGTCATTTCAAGTGACCGCCCCGGAGAGACTATGTTGATGTTTCGGCGTCCTATGGGAGTCATTGCTGCAGTTTTACCCTGGAATTTCCCATTTTTTATGGTTGCGCGGAAAATGGCCCCAGCTCTTATTACCGGGAACACCATAGTCGTAAAGCCATCAGAAGAAACGCCTTTTTGTGCGGCTGCATTTGCTGAACTTGTAGCCCAGACAGAGATCCCCGATGGTGTTTTTAATATGGTTGGAGGAGAAAGAAAGACTGGCGAATTGCTTGTCGCAAATCCGGATATAGATATGATCAGTTTTACCGGCAGTTCAGCAGCCGGTTCAGCCATCATGCAGGCGGCAGGGCGCAATCTTACCAAGGTCAACCTTGAACTCGGCGGTAAAGCCCCTGCTATCATTATGGACGACGCGAATATTGATATCGCCGCCGCCACTTTAGCAGCTGGTAAATCAATTAACACCGGACAAGCCTGTAATTGTGCGGAACGCATTTACGTCCATAAAGACGTGTCCGAGAAATTTAATAGTGCATTGGTAAGCGCGATGAGAGACTTGACCTTTGGCGATCCAATGTCTCAAGAAGGGCTTTCTATGGGGCCACTTATCAACCAAAATGCAGTAAAGCGTTTAGAAGCCTTGGTTGAAAATGCTAAATCAAACGGTGCTGACATATTACTGGGAGGGAAAGCTGAAGATGAAACAGGGTGTCATTTCAGCCCGACCATTCTCTCCAAAACAAATAAAAATATGGATATCATGACCGCAGAAGTTTTTGGTCCTGTTTTTGTTGTTGATGAGATCGATAGTCTTGACGAAGGTATTTCTCGGGCCAATGATTCTGAATATGGGCTAACCTCTTCTATTTTTACGAATAATCTCACATCTGCGATGACGGCTATAAATGAGCTTAAATTTGGAGAGACCTATGTGAATCGGGAGAATTTTGAAGCGATCCAAGGGTTTCATGCAGGTGTTAAAAAGTCAGGGATTGGTGGGACCGATGGAAAGCATGGGCTCTACGAATATACCCATACTCAGGTGGCGTATATCCAAATCTAAGGACTAGTCAGTTAAGCTCCTCAATTTTCACTGTGCTTGGCCGTCGCCCAGTCCAGCTCTTAAAGGCCCGTGAGAATGTACCTGGGTCAGAAAAGCCGAGTTCATACGCTACCTCCTCCAAGCGCATTCCGCGCTTGAGATACTCAAATGCTAATTCCTCTCTCAAATTCCTTAGAACGTCTGCATATGTTGTGCCTTCATTTTTCAAACGTCTAAGGAGTGTCCTTTCCGTAAACCCTAATTCCTTGGCAATGGTAGCTTTAGACGGAGTTTCGTTAGGTAAATGAGCAAGGATAAGATCCCGGATCCGAACAGCAAATGTGCCGGCCATTCTTTGATCTAAGTACCGGATTGCCACGCTGTCCAGAAGTGTCGCAAGTTCCTCGTCAGAAGACATTACGACAGTCTCTAAATCTTGTTTTTTGAAGACGATTGAATTGTGTATTTCGCGGAACTTGACCGGACACCCAAAAAATTCCTGATGTGCATCAGATTTATCTCGGTTACGATGTACGATATTCACTTCTTCAGGAACTAGCGGCTTGTGCGAAATCCAACGAAGAAAAGCAACAACACTAGCTAAAACTGTATCGACAGTTTGGTAAACAGGGGGATCGCCCCCGGTATCAAAATAAAATGTCAGAACACAAGTTTCATTATTTTCTGTTAGGGTCGCGGTAGCTGAGTCTGAAATTAATCGACAAAAATGGGCAAATCTCTGCAAGGCTCTCATCAATGTATTGCTACAATTCATGGCATAGCCAAGAACATGAAAATTTGCCGGACGAACTGAGGACGCTACTTTAAATCCAAAATGCGGGTCTCCGGACAATTTTATCGCCCTTTTCCATAACTCACTGACGAGCTCTTGTGAGTATCGGCTATATCCCCCTTCTAGCAAATCTGGATCCAAGCCTATGTCATTTAGAACGGAATCAACATCAATTCCCTCGGCTCGCATTGTATTTATAATAGCAAGAACCCATCCTGTTAAGGCAGAGTGGCGCTGCACTGAATCGATCATAACTCCCCTTTCACTAGATGTTGATTCGCTCAAAATTCAATCAAGACAGCGTGTCGCTTTTCGCTAGATTACTTATGATCTTCATCACATGTCAAGTTACTGAAAACTAAAGATTTGAGCCTGCTTTTTGTCCTGTATTGCGCATCCATGGCGTTCCGCGCCATCATCATTAAAGATATTTCTGCTATAAGGATTGCATAATCATAATAAGAATTAGGGAATGATATGTTGGAAGTCGGAAAACTTTCTGATCTGAAAGAAGATAATCCACTTTATTTCGAAAATGGAAATGCAAAAATTGCAGTTTTTCTTGTTGATGGAGAGCCTGTTGCTACTCAAGCTAATTGCCCCCATGCGAATGGACCTTTGCATAAAGGGTCTATATGCGATCACGTTTTGTCATGCCCCTGGCATGGATGGAGCTATGATCTAAAAACAGGCGCCTGCGAAGACGACCCTGGGATTAAACTCGAAATCTATCCGGTTTCAGTTGAGGAAAATACTGTCTACGTCTCACTAGTTGAGAATTAAGTTAAGACAATGGCTGGTCTCAATTCTATCGCTCTCTATGGCTATCCCGTCAGTAATTATTTCAATGCTGTACGAGGACTCTTGTTAGAAAAAGGCTTAGAGGGTGATTATATTTCTACATCGGCAAAGTCCGATCTTGATATTACAAATAAGAACCCGATGGGGAAAATTCCGTTTATAAAAACGACTGAAGGATTTCTGTCTGAAACCCTCCCTATATTTGAATATATTGAAACGACTTACCCTACACCGCGGCTTGCGCCGGATGCCGCTTACGAACGAGCATTGGTTCGTCAGCTTATGAATATATGCCAAGTTTACTTAGAAGATCCACTACGCCGCCTGTACCCCGGCGTGTTTATGGGAGAGCAAAATTCCTCTTCCGTTATTGCGGCTTCGAAAGTTACGATCGATCGGGCGATCGGCGCCTTGGAAAAAATGGTTCAGTTTTCTCCTTACCTATTAGGTAGTGAAATCACCCATGCAGATGTTTTCGCCTTTTATATTTTTGACATAGGCGAGCGCGTCTTTCGACACACTTACAACAAATCGCTATTAGAGACCCTTGGCGGCGCGGCTGATTGGCATCGCACAATGGTATCTCGAAATAGCACGCAAATTGTACTCGCGGATTTTGAGGCAGCGTTTAGCGTCTATTTAAACTCAAAAAATGCCGCCTGGATAGAACCAAAGACCAATGGATGGATGTATGCGTAAAGTAGATTTAATGGATAAATACACGGTAAATCATGACCGGGTGTTTATCAGTGGCGTTCAAGCCTTAGTAAAAATTCCTCTTTTGCAAAAAGAGATTGATGTGCGCAATGGGTTGAATACTGGTGGCTTTATCTCTGGGTATCGAGGCTCCCCAATCAGTACCTACGACATGGAACTTTGGAAAGCCGAAGATCTGCTCGTAAAAAATGATATATTATTTCAACCTGGCGTGAATGAGGATCTTGCGGCCACGGCCGTATGGGGCACTCAAATGATCGGAGAATTCGACAATCCTAAGCACGAGGGCATATTTGCTATATGGTATGGTAAAGGCCCAGGAGTAGACAGGTCAGGTGACCCTTTTTCTCATGGTAACGTTGCCGGAACACATGAAAAAGGGGGCGTCTTGATTGTCGCGGGGGATGATCATGTCGGTAAATCTTCAACTGTTGCCCACCAAAGCGAATTTGCTCTCATTCATAGTCACATTCCCATTTTTGCGCCGTCCAATGTAGATGATGTTATTCAGCTTGGGCTGATGGGTTTTGCTATGTCCCGCTATACAGGACTTTATACCGGGTTCAAACTTTGCAATGAAACGCTTGAGCAAACCATGACAGTAGACATTTCTACCGATGAGTTCTCTCCGGTTTTGCCTGATAGGGGCCCGAAACCTGTAAATGGGTTCCATAACCACCCTACTCACATCGATAGAAAAACGTCGGATATAGTTGTTAAACGGTACCGTTGGCCTCTGATTTATAAGTTTCTAAAAGCCAATAATATCAATAAAACTGTCATCAGTGCGAAGAAGAAAAAATTCGGTATTGTGACGTCAGGCAAGGCTTACATGGATGTCCGGCAAGCGCTAAAATTATTAGGTTTATCCGAGCAAGATGCCTCCAAGGCCGGAATTAGTGTCTATAAATTAGGGTGCACTTTTCCTGTGGAACCAAGCGGTCTTAAAGACTTCGCGAAAGGACATGAAGAACTATTCTTCGTTGAAGAAAAAAACCCTATTACAGAAGACCAAGCTAAGTCGATCCTTTATGGAAGCGGTATTACCCCTCGTGTGATTGGTAAAGTTGATGAAAATGGGAATTTTTTGCTTCCTTCTGATGATCAACTCGTTCCAGCAGAGATTGCGATTATAATCGAAAATCGCTTGGAAATGTTAGGGGCGTCTAATGCAAAAATAAAAAAAGCTGTCAACTCCCTCCAAGCTACATTGAAGACAACAGATAAGCGCAATGCAATTGATGCTGTGCGATCCCCTTATTTTTGTTCTGGCTGCCCCCATAATACGAGCACGCGCTTTCCTGACGGAAGTAAAGCTGCTGGCGGAATCGGATGTCATGCGATGGCTATGTATTCAGGTCCTGAAATGCTTCCGAACGCTCAAATGGGTGGGGAAGGCGGACATTGGTTTAGTCTCGCTCATTTTACAGACGACAAGCACATTTTCCAAAATATGGGTGACGGAACCTATTATCACTCTGGCTTGCTTTCTGTCCGGGGCGCAGTCGCAGCCAAAGTCAATATGACGTTCAAAATTCTGTACAATGACGCCGTTGCAATGACAGGCGGCCAGCCCATTGATGGCCCGGTTTCAGTTGGGGATATTTCAAAGCAAGTCTTAGCCGAGGGTGTCAAAAAATGCGTTGTCGTAACCGATAGGCCTGATCTTTATTCTAAAAGTAGTGGCCTAGCTGAAAATGTTGAAGCGGTTCACCGCGATCGCTTAGATAGCGTTCAGAAAGAACTTCGTGATATCGAAGGCGTTACAGTTATTATTTATGAACAAACCTGCGCAGCTGAAAAGCGTAGACGCCGGAAACGCGGCAAATTTCCTGATCCCGCAAAACGCGTTTATATTAATAGCTCAGTCTGCGAAGGCTGTGGTGATTGTAATGAAAAATCCAATTGCGTCAGTGTCTGGCCAAAAGAAACCGAATTAGGCCGGAAACGCCAAATTGATCAATCAAACTGCAACAAAGACTATAGTTGCCTCAAGGGCTTTTGCCCGAGTTTTGTAACTGTTTTAGATGCCGAGCCGAGGAAGCCGGAGAAGGCCGAATTGACGATTACAGATGAAGAAATTCCACTCCCGGATGTAATGAAGCTTGGCGAAGATAGCTATAATATCATGATTTCAGGTATTGGCGGTACCGGCGTGGTAACTATTGGTGCCTTGCTTGGTATGGCGGCTCACATAGAGGATAAAGCTTGCTCAATCTTTGATATGACGGGCCTTAGCCAGAAAAATGGTTCAGTCTATAGCCACCTTAGAATTGCAAACAAAAATAAGGATCTAGGAGCTCAAAAACTCGGCGCCTGTGAAGCAAATTTAATTCTTGCTTTTGATGCGATTGCCGCGTCTGATGAAGAGCCTTTCCTGACAATAAACCCTGACAATTCAAATACGCTTGTAAATGCCCGTATTACTCCAACCCCCGCCTTTCAACGAAATAATGCCTTAACGGTTGATGAAACCTTAGTATTAAAGCGTCTCGAAAAAGCGTCGGCTCAATTAAAAAGCGTCGACGCAACAGGGCTTGGATTGGCGCTATTAGGCAATTCAATAGCGGCAAATCTTTTCATGCTCGGATATGCCTATCAATTAGGTCTTTTACCCTTTAGCGGAGAAGCAATCATTCGCGCGGTTGAAATCAATGGCGTAGCGATTGACTTCAATAAGAAAGCCTTCCGATTTGGTCGTATGTATGCAGTTGATCCAGAGCGTATTGAAAAAGCAGCGGAAAAAACGAAACCGAAATTAGAGTTCAAACCTCTGACTGATTTGGATGATATTATCAAGCATCGCACCGAACTCCTGAAAAACTATCAGAATGAAAAATGGTCTAAAAAATATCTTGATGTTGTTCAAAAAGTCCGTGCCCAAGAAGATAAAATCGGGACAGGCCGGAAAACTTTCTCAACCTCAGTTGCAAAGAATCTTTCCAAGCTCATGAGTTATAAAGATGAATATGAAGTGGGACGTTTACATTCAGACCCTAAGTTCAAACAAGAACTTCAGAACGCATTTGAAGACGGAGCAAAATTAAAATATAATCTTGCTCCCCCGTTATTCTCCAAAAAAGATCCAGAAACGGGTCATTTATTGAAAAGAGAATTTGGTACTTGGGTGGAGCCTGTTTTCGCCTTGCTGTCCAAAGCTAAATTTCTCCGTGGGACTGCTTTCGATATCTTTGGATACACCCAAGAAAGAAAGATGGAACGTGGGCTTATAAAAAATTACATAGAGCATATAACAAAAATTTCTGAAAACCTGACATCCCGGAATTACCCCGCGGCTGTTGAATATGCCAATCTACCTGAAATGATAAAAGGATATGGTCACGTCAAAGAAGCAAATGTTGAAAAAGCCAAAAAGGAAGAGAAAATGATTCTCTCAACTTTCGATACGCTCTCCAAGACAAATCCAAACTCTGCTAAGTCTGTCGCTTAATATAACTGTTGCAGAAATACCATAGCATACCAAAAGATGACACCTTGGCGTAAATAGCCGCCAAGTGTCACTCCAAGCCATTTCAAGCAACAATATATTTGCTAATTTCCTCTCACCACAAAAGACAAAAACTCAGGGGAAAAATATGTTAAGCACATTCCGTGTACTCAATAATTCTGTATGCTTAATTGCAATCTCAATCGTTGCGTTTGGTTCTTCGTCAGCTATTGCTCAAACGAGCAGTCCAGTTGATGCTAATGACTACCGAAATGATGAAATTATCGTTACGGCTCAAAAACGTGAACAGTCCTTGCAAGATGTTGGTTTGTCGGTAACAGCAGCTCCAGCGTCGACTCTAAAAGAACTAGGAATAAAAAACACGGGCGATCTTGCTAAGATTACGCCCGGTTTAACATTCACAAAAAGTCAGGATGGAACTCCTCTCTACACTTTAAGGGGTGTTGGGTTTAATGATTACACCCTTGGCGCCAGCCCGGCGGTGAGTGTGTATGTCGACCAAGTTCCATTGGCATACGGCGCCTTTACCAAAGGCGCCACTCTTGATCTCGAACGCGTCGAAGTTCTGAAGGGCCCTCAGGGTATTCTATTCGGTCAAAACTCAACAGGCGGTGCTATTAACTACATTGCCGCAAAACCAACCGAGAGTATGGAGGCCGGCTTTTCGGCGTCTTATGGTCGTTTTGATACGCTAGAAGCAGAAACATATATCAGTGGCCCTTTGGCAGACACTCTCGGCTTTCGAATTGCTTTAGCAACGACACAGGCCGGCGACTGGCAAGAAAACTATACACGTGAAGAACAATTAGGGCGTGAAGATTCTTTGCGCGGTCGATTACAATTAGAGTGGCAGCCTACGGATCGCTTCAACTTGCTCTTAAGTGCCAATGGCTGGCGCGACAAATCTGATACACAGGCAGGTCAATTTCAAGGGCTCTTCCTTCAAATTGACGAAGCGGCCGTGGCCGCAGGCGGGTTGTTTGATGTGCCAGAAACATCACGGCGCATTGATGTATTCCGCGACCTGCCATCCGCACCTGATAATGCAAGAGCCGCAGATTGGGATAATGATCGCGATTTGAGCCGTGACGATGATTTCTTCCAGTTGTCGGCCCGAGCAGATTATGAATTAACTGACGCAATTACCGCCACGTCTATAACATCTTTTTCAAAATACTCAGAGAAATATAGTGTTGACCGGGATGGAACGTCTCTAAAAGGAGCTGGCGTCAATGCGGATGGCTCTGTCGATACATTTACCCAAGAAGTTCGCTTGTCCGGCGATACAGACCGACTAAATTGGCTCGTAGGAGCAAACTACGCGACAAATGACGTGATCAGTGCAAATGATATTCTAACGGGTGACTCAACGAATACAGCTATTCTGGCGGGCGGGCCATTTATTCGGGAATCCACAACTACGATCACTCAAGACATTGAGGAGTATGCTGTTTTCGGTAATCTCGAATATCAGTTAAATGATAAACTGTCGGTATTAGGGGGCGCACGTTATACTAAAACAACGAATGACTTTACCTCTTGCATGCGCGGCGACATTGGAATGCAAGCTTCTTTCACTTTCCTTGCTAGAGTCTTCAATAATGATTTCACTTTACCAGCCGCTGGGCCGCAGGATTGTCTGAACTTAGACCAAAATACATTTAGAAATATTATTACTCCCTACGAAGAAACTCTAAAAGAAGATAATGTTTCATGGCGCGCAGGTGTAAATTATAAGGCCAATGAAGACACGCTTCTTTATGGTTTGGTATCACGTGGATATAAATCCGGGAGTTTCCCGACTATTCCGGCTTCAACGACAGCGCAGTTCGCTCCGGTAACACAAGAATCCGTCACGGCTTATGAGGTCGGTGCGAAACTCTCTTTGATGGATCGGTTATTACAACTGAATGTAGCTGGTTTTCATTACCAATATGATGATAAACAGGTTCGCGGACTTATTGTTGATCCAGTTTTTAACCAGCTAGAGCAATTAGTGAACGTGCCCGAAAGTGAGATTAATGGGGCAGAGGCCGAACTCACTATTCGCCCGACCAAAGGACTTACCATTCTTGGGGCAGCGACCTATGTAGATACGGAAGTTAAAGAGTTCACAGGAATCAATAATGAACGCGTTTTTGACGATTACAGTGGGTCGGCTCTTCCATTTTCCCCCAAATGGCATCTTCTCGCAAATGTAAATTATGAGTGGGACCTTTCCCAAAATTATGGCGGGTTTGTAGGCTCTAACATTTTGCATAACAGCAAAACCAGCTCCACTTTGGGTGATGCTCCCTCCTCAGTGATTGATAATTTCACTACTGTGGATGTTCGGGCAGGCATTACCTCATTTGATAATGGTTGGAGATTCTCACTTTGGGCGCGGAATGTTTTCGATGAAGAATACTGGACAAACCAATTTGTGACTCAGGACGTCATCGTTCGCTATAATGCAAAGCCGGCAACTTATGGGGCAACCTTTAGCGTTGACTTCAATTAAATTTCTCTGACCTTTTAAAAAGGCGACCTTAACTTAGGTCGCCTTTTTTATTTACCCCAATGTAGCAGACTCTTGAGCCAAGACATGGAACCGGTAATTCGATTTATCTCCAAAGAGTTGAGGTCGAATTAATATAATTACTGCTTAGGGAAGTCCATGAAGCTATATCATGAAGTTATATAAGGATGGTCAAGGTCATATTTTCTCCTCTTCGTTCTAAACGAAGTCCTTAGAAGAGTGCTGAAGATTGGAATAAGCGAGCCCACATCAGAGGCATAATCATCGAGACCTTCTCGAAATAGACTATCTAGGCGGCAGCGGCATTTTATACATATTACCTATTTGCTCGCATTGGAAAAACTCCAGAGTAATGCAAACTAATCTCCAAGAAACTTATACTGGATTAATGCGTAGAACTAGGGATACCGAAATTCATCTATAATGGCTTTCGGTCCTAGATAGGAGCCTGCCTTGGGTACTTTGCGCGAAAAAACGATTACAAAACCAATATTTAACTGGGCAAAAAAAGCTATGCCTAGCCTGTCTGAGACAGAACGGGACGCGCTAAATGCCGGGGACACATGGTGGGATGGGGAACTTTTCACCGGGAACCCTGATTGGGAAAGCTTGCGGAATACACCGCAATCAAAGCTCACAGAAGAGGAACAAGCTTTCATAAATGGCCCTCTGGAAGAATTATGCCAGTTAATAGACGATTGGAAAATCGTCTGGGAAACAGGTGATATGGAACAAAAGGTCTGGGATTTCCTCCGTGAAAACAAGTTATTCGGGATGATCATTCCGAAAAAATATGGCGGCCTCGAATTTTCAGCCTTCGCGCATTCTGAGATCGTCAAAAAAATCACAACACGGTCTACTGTCGCGGCTGTGACAACTATGGTGCCCAATTCGCTTGGCCCTGGTGAACTCCTTCTACAATTTGGAACTCAAGACCAGAAAGATTACTGGTTACCACGCTTGGCAGATGGCCGGGAAATTCCCTGTTTCGGCCTCACCAGTGAAGAGGCTGGGTCCGACGCAGGCGCGATGGTCGATAGAGGGATCATTTGCGAGGGTGAATATAATGGCGAGAAGGTACTCGGCATCCGCCTCACGTGGAGTAAACGTTATATTACCTTGGGCCCCGTGGCGACCGTTTTGGGATTAGCCTTTAAGTGCTATGATCCCGATCACCTTTTAGGAAAACAGGAAAACTTGGGCATTTCCGTTGCCCTCGTTCCGACTGATTTACCGGGCGTTGAAATCGGCCGCCGACACCTGCCCGCCTTTCAAATGTTCCAAAATGGCCCCAACTCAGGAAAAGATGTTTTTATCCCCTTTGAAAATGTTATCGGGGGCAAGCCCCAATTAGGACGCGGCTGGGCTATGCTCATGAGCGCTCTTGCGGCCGGACGGGGTATCTCTCTGCCCGCTCTTTCCGCAGCGGGCGCAACGCTTACGGCGCGCACCTCAGGAAATTACGCCCGAGTGCGCCAACAATTTGGCGTTCCAATCAGTAAGTTTGAAGGTATACAGGCACCTCTCGCAGATCTTAGCGGCCGCGCCTATAAACTTGACGCCGCACGTTATTTAACTTGCTCGGCTCTAGATCAAGGGCACAAACCTTCTGTTATCGCCGCTATCATGAAATACCATATGACCAATTCTTTACGTGAGTCGGTCACAGACGCCATGGATATTCATGCTGGAAAGGCCGTAATGGATGGTCCTTTAAACTACCTCGGAAGTCTGAACCGCGCTGTGCCCGTCGCTATAACAGTCGAAGGGGCAAATATTATGACGCGAAGCCTCATGATATTCGGACAAGGCGCGATCCGCTGTCACCCTCACCTGCTTGACGAGATTTTAGCGCTGGAAAAAGAAGATCAATCCGAAGCTCTAAAAGACTTTGACACAGCTTTTTGGAAACATGTCGGGCATTCTATCAAAACAGTTTTCCGCTCTATTGGTCGAAGTTGGTTTGGAACAGGGCCTTCTCCTGATGAACCAGAATTGAAACGATATTATAAATCCATGAGCCGATATGCGGCGGCTTTGGCAATTGCTTCGGATATGTCCTTGTTAGTTCTAGGCGGAAAATTGAAATTCAAAGAAATGCTCTCGGCCCGTTTAGGAGACGTGCTTTCTGAGCTCTATATGCTGTCGGCGGTTCTTAAACGTTGGGAAGATGAGGGCCGTCACCCGGAAGATTTGCCTTTAGTAAAATATAATATGAAAAAAGGATTTGTAGCGATAGAGACAGCTTTGGACGAAGTTTACAATAATTTCCCGAACAAATTAGTTGCTTGGTTTTTACGGGTTATCACACTCCCATTCGGGAGATCCCAAACCCTGCCCTCAGACGCGTTAAAGCGGCAGTGTGCCGATTTAATCACCAGTGCAAACCCCACCCGTGATAGACTGTCCCAAGGCATGTATCTTTGCGATGAACACGGCAACGAAGGTATTTCCAGATTAGAAAGAGCCTTCGACTTTACTCTCGAAGCCGCCCCGGCAGAGACGAAACTTCGGAACGCAGAATATTCAGATCCTGATAAAGCCCTGAAAGAGGCTGTAATTACCCAAGTTGAATATGACTTGATCCTTCGCGCTCGAGAAGCGGCAGCTCTTGTAATAGAAGTGGATGATTTTGCGGCCGATGATTTCGTGCGTTATGGATGCCCTCCTGAAGATATAGAACCAGAGGAACCAGCGCGGGATTATTTGAAAAAGACATCGTCTAAAATTTCGAGCGCCGCAGAATGAGCGGTAGAGATGTTTATATTGTTGATGGCGCGAGAACGCCGTTTTTAAAAGCGCGCGGCGGGCCCGGCCCATTCACCCCAGTTGATTTAGCCGTCCAATGCGGACGCCCTTTGTTGCTGCGACAACCTTTTTCACCAACTGAATTTGATCAGGTTATTTTGGGCTGCGTTAATGTTGTCGCCGACGAAATGAATCCCGCCAGAGTGGCAGCCCTAAGGTTAGGTATGGGCTCGGAAATGGTTGCTTTTACAATTCAGATTAATTGTGGGTCAGGTATGCAGTCGATAGATACCGCCTATCGGTATATAAGAGATGGTGGATCTGATATGATCCTCGCAGGCGGAGCCGAAGCGCTCAGCCACGCTCCCCTCGTCTATCGCCGTGAAGCTGTCGAATGGTTTGGCGCTTTGGCTGGAGCAAAGTCATTAAGCCAAAGGTTGAAGTTATTCACCAAATTACGTCCTTCAATGTTCAAACCCGTCATAGGGTTAGAACGCGGTTTGACTGATCCCATCACCTCTCTGAATATGGGACAAACGGCAGAAGTCCTAGCTCACCTTTTCAACATCTCTCGTGAGCAAGCCGATGAATACGCCGTTCAAAGCCAACTGCGCCTCGCCAGAGCTCAGGAAGAAGGGTATCTTGACGGAGAAGTACTGCCGGCTTTTTCACCAACTGGCGACGTTTTTGAAACCGATGATGGGGTCAGACCCGACTCAACTACCGAGAAATTGGCCAAGTTAAAGCCTGTTTTTGAAAAGCCCCATGGGAAAGTTACTCCTGGTAACAGTTCACAAATCACAGACGGCGCAAGTTGGGTTATTCTGGCATCTGAAGAAGCTGTTAGAAAACACAATTTGACGCCCAGAGCGAAACTCATGGATTCCAATTGGGCGGGTCTCGATCCGAAAATAATGGGACTTGGTCCCGTTATGAGTTCAACCCCTCTTATGCAAAAACATAATCTGAAATTGGCAGATATTGATCTCTGGGAAATCAACGAAGCCTTTGCCGCACAGGTTCTTTCCTGTCTAGCCGCTTGGGACGATGCAGATTTTTGTAAACAGGTTCTCGGCCTCGACGCGCCAGTCGGAAGGATCACTCATGATCGCCTTAATATTGACGGCGGAGCGATTAGCCTTGGCCACCCTGTAGGCACGAGCGGTAACCGCATAGTCCTACATTTGGTTAATGCCTTGCACCGTACTGGTGGCAAACGGGGTATTGCAACGGAATGCATAGGCGGCGGTTTGGGCGGCGCAATGTTAGTGGAGAGGATTTAGATTATGACGCGACAAAGTCCTGTCCTCAAATCTCTGATGACTCGTCAAATGGAAAAGGGGGTTCTAAAAAACCTCCAAGATATTCGCCATTTCCGAATGGGGCGTGATGAGAACGATATAGAATGGGTCTTTTTTGACCGCCAGGGAGAGTCCGTTAACACTCTTAACAGAGCTGTCCTCGAAGACCTATCGCGCGTTCTGGACCAACTTAAAGACCACCCTCCCAAGGGCTTGGTTCTTCGCTCTGTGAAATCCTCCGGATTCTGCGCCGGCGCCGATATACGCGATTTCCTCGAAGCGTCCTCTCCTGAAGACATGATTGACGAGCTTTCACAAGGGAAAGCGATTTTGAATCGCTTAGAGTCTCTGCCCTTTCCGACAATTGCGCTTGTACATGGGCATTGTCTTGGCGGTGGATTTGAATTGGCCTTGGCCTGTGATGAGCGCATCGCCATTGAAGGGGCAAAATTTGGATTTCCCGAAGTTCAGCTCGGACTTCATCCCGGCCTAGATGGATCAGTTCGTTTGACACGGTTAATTAATCCCCTTGAAGCCATGACCTACATGCTAACAGGCAAAACGGCTTATACGCATAAAGCCAAGACACTTGGGATTGTTTCAGAAATTGTAGAAGAACGTCATGCAAAAGCTGCCGTTCAATCCGTTTTTCAGTCTCGTCCTAAATCAGACCGAAATGGCTTTCTAAGTAGCATAATGAACACTGGCCCCGCTAGGTCTTTTGCTGCCAAAAAGATGCGCAAGCAAACTTCAAAACAGGCTCCGAAAGTGCATTACCCTGCGCCTTATGCGTTAATTGATCTTTGGGAAAAGCACGGGGATAATCATGACGCCATGTCCAAGGCGGAAACCCGCTCCTTCGCCCACCTCATGTTTTCTGAAACAGCCCAAAATCTTATTCGCGTTTATTTCTTACGAGAAGCTTTAAAGTCTTCTGCTGAAAGCAAATCAGAATTTGATCACCTCCATATGATTGGCGCCGGGGCTATGGGCGGGGACATTGCGGCGTGGTCCGCTATACAGGGTTTGACTGTTTCTCTCGTCGATATCGAAAATAAAGCCATTGGCGAGGCCATGAAACGCGCCAAAATAATGGGGCAAAAGCAACACTTAAATTCTATGCAGTCGCGGGACGCTCTAGATAGGCTGATAGCTGATCCACAGCAACATGGCGTGATGAAAGCTGATATTCTCATTGAAGCCGGACCGGAAGTCGAAAAAATAAAAAAGCAAATTTATGCCTCCGTTGAACCCGATTTGAAATCAACGGCCGTTTTAGCCACCAATACGTCTAGCTTGCCCCTGTCTGATATTGGTCATTCACTTAGAAAAAAAGGGCGCTTTGCCGGTATCCATTTCTTTAATCCCGTCGCCAGTCTGGATTTGGTCGAAGTCGTGAATTGGTCAGGCGCAAATAAGGTGACAATGGAACGGTCCCGCGGCTTTATTGGGCAAATCGGAAAACTGCCCGTAAATGTTAAGAGCGCGCCGGGGTTTTTAGTAAATCGGGCTTTGATGCCCTATCTTCTAGAGGCCATTCTCATGCTTGAGGAAGGCGTCAAGGCAGAAACAATTGATAAAGCCGCCGAAGACTTCGGTATGCCAGTAGGACCTATTGAACTCGCTGATCAAGTTGGTTTAGATATTTGTCAGCATGTGGGGGATGTGTTGCGAGAGCAATTAGATACTCCCGTCGCAGAGATTCCTACCTTCGTTAGGCAAAAAGTCGAAGAGGGTCGTCTAGGCAAAAAAACCGGTCACGGTTTTTATAAATGGAAAGACGGCAAAGCCCAAAAAGGAGAGCCCGAAACGCCCTCTGAAGATGCACAAGACCGCCTAATTCTGCCTATGTTAAATGCCTGCGCTACTTGTCTGCGCAAAGATATTGTTGGAAGTTCGGATGAGCTTGACGCCGCTATGATTTTTGCGACTGGATTTGCTCCTTTTCGAGGCGGCCCTATGTATTACGCCGACTGGCGGGGTCATAAGGACATCCAAGACTCCCTTTTGCGTCTCTCTAAAAGCTATGGTGAACGCTTTAATCCTGACCCCTATTGGCAGGAATAAAAAAAGATTTATGGCTGCGGAAACAGCGAATTTTACGGATGCAGGTTTACTTGCGGACAAGATCATAGAGCGACTTGATGGCAAAATCGTATTGGCGACGCCGCTCGGTCTTGGCAAAGCCAATCATGTTATCAACGCCATTTATGAACGTGTTCGGCAAAATCAGTCTTACACTCTCAAAATATACACAGCCCTCACTCTAATTACACCTTCGGCCTCTTCTGATATGGAAAGTCGATTTCTCAGCCCTCTCAAAAAACGCCTTTTCGAAAATTATTGTGAGTTAAATTTTGCTAAGGATTTAAAAAACGGAGAAATGCCTCCCAATGTGGAAGTTTATGAATTTTTCTTGGCTGCTGGCCAATGGCTTGGGAACTCTACTGTTCAAGAAAACTATATCAGCGCAAATTATTCTGATGCGGGACGATATATTCTTGAAAAGGGGATTAATCTTGTCGCGCAGATGATTTCCAAATCCTCTAACACATCACATTACAGCCTGGCCTGCAATCCGGATATAACCCTCGACCTTCTCTCCGCGCGTCAAAACGGAGAGGCAGACTTCCTCATGGTCGGAGAAGTAAACAACGCCCTGCCCTATATGCCAGGCGATGCCGAAATTGAAAGTGACACCTTTGACATAATCTTAAACGGGGAGTCAGCTGAATCTGCGCTTTTCAATATTCCAAAGCGGCCTGTTAGTCTGCCAGAATACGCCGCCGGATTTTATGCTTCGGGTCTTATTCCGGATGAAGGTACCTTGCAGATCGGAATCGGCTCTATCGGCGACGCCGTCGCCTATGCGTTAATTATGCGCCAAACAGATAATGAAACTTACCGCCAGATAATGAGTGCCCTCCATACCAAAGAAGAGATGAGCCATTTAGACCTCGCGCCGTTTGATATTGGCTTGCACGGAATGAGCGAAATGTTCGTGGATAGCTTTTTAGACTTAATGGAGGGAGGTGTTATTAAGCGTGAGGTCGAAAATATATTGGTTCACGGGGGTTTTTTTGTCGGCCCCAAATCACTTTATCAACGCTTAAGCGACATGCCCAACACGCTGCGCCAAAAAATTAACATGACCCGGGTTCGGTTCATAAATGATACTCACCATGATTTTGAGAACAAACAAGAACATCGTCAAAAGGCGCGTTTCATCAATAATGCCATGAAAGCGACCTTGCTCGGATCCATTGTCTCGGATGGTTTGAATAATGGTCAGGTCATAAGCGGCGTTGGCGGGCAATATGACTTTGTGCGTCAGGCCTTTGCGCTAGAAGGGGCCCGGTCTCTGATAATGTTAAACGCTCTACGTGACGGACCCGCGAAGCCAGAGAGTAATATTGTCTGGAATTATAGTCATACAACTATCCCCCGCCATTTGAGGGATATTGTGATTACTGAATACGGCGTGGCGGACTTAAAGGGAAAGCGGGATGAAGATGTCATTCAGGGAATGATTTCAATATCGGATACGCAATTTCACAGCTCACTTATAAAAAAGGCTCAAGAAAATGGTAAGCTGTGCCGGGAGTTTAAGCCACCGACTGAATGGTCAAAAAACACCAGAGACCATATACAGACATCTCTCGGAAAATTTCAGGACCAAGGGCACTTACCGAATTTTCCATTCGGCACTGACTTTACACCTGTTGAGCAAAGACTCATTAAAGCGCTTGATAAACTCAAGCCTATTTCAAAATCCAAATTAAAAATTATTAGAAATTCTTGGAAAGGATTTCGTACAACGCCGGATGAGGATGTTCGCAACGCCCTGATAAGGATGAATTTAGATAATCCGCAAAACCTCGATGAATTGACGAAATCCTACCTATTACGTGCTGTGCTTTAGGACTTGCGATTGTATAGACAATTTATAACTTGCCTTGAAGCATATCTTTTTCTGCTGAAAGGGCGTTTCTAAAGACGAAATAAAACAGAACGGCCAAAGGCAGTAGCATGAAGCCTTCTCCACCCGCTATTACCGATTGTGAAGCGTGAAGACCATTCAGGCCCATCCACGTCAGACCTTCGACGAGCACTCCGGCTTCAAGAGTCAAAAAAAGTGCGCCAACCAAAGCATTTAAGTAGATCATTCTATTTTCCTTTTTAGAGGAACACCCTTTGCAATAGTGTTCAAAACGAGATGTGTGTCACAAAAATTAATATTCAAGTCACCGCCCAGATAATTTTTGTATACTTTGAAGACTATACTAATTCTTTATAATAATCTTGAAGAGTTTGATGTCCCATTATGAAATGGATAAAAAACTGCAGTTTCAAACAAAAGTCTACGCCTCCAATTTATCTATGCATAAACGCATAACAGATGCCTTTTTTAAGGACACCCCCCCACTTGAAACGGTTATACATGACGCCTACTTAATGCCGAGATTACGACTGTTTTCAGAGGGGGGTTCGAAATTGAGCCCAGCAGGAAATCCTTATGCCAGTACTCAAATATATTAAAATTTCATCCTGTTTATTTTCGCTCGCTCTAATCGCCTGTCAAGCGGGTGAAGAAGGAGATGCGGCTGCCCAGTCTCAATCACAGGCTCAAGCTAGCCAGGCTATGGCGGTGCAAACTGTCACAGTTCGTAAACATAATGTCCCCAATGTCATTGAGCTTCCCGGACGCGTCGAACCTGTTAGGCAAGCTGAAGTGCGAGCCCGCGTAACCGGAATTGTTCAAAAACGCCTCTATGAAGAGGGAACAGACGTGACTGCGGGCCAAGCGCTTTTTAATATTGATCCCAGAGAAGTGAAAGCCAATCTTGCGCAAGTTAAAGCCACGTTGCAACGTGCGGAAGCTACCGCCGCAAATGCGAAAACCGTTGTAAATCGGTTTAAAAACCTCGTGGAATTACAGGCTGTCAGTCAACAGGAATATGACTCAGCCGTCGCAGCGTCTCGTGAAGCCGACGCCAGCGTAATACAAATTAAGGCGCAAATAGACTCAGCAAATTTGCAGTTAGGTTATACAACTGTACGCGCCCCAATTGCAGGTCGTGCTCGCCGCGCCAACGTGACCGAAGGCGCCTTAGTCAGCGCTGGCGAAGCCACGCTCATGACTCAAATTGAACAGCTTGACCCCGTCTATGTTACAGTCGCTCAATCATCGTCAAAAGTTCTCGAAATCCGTCGGGCTATCGCGGATGGCGGTATTCAACTCGATGAAAATGGAAAGACGAAAGTAGAGTTGTTTTTTGGGGACGGCACACCCTATTCGGAAACGGGATATCTCGACTTTCTGGACTTTTCAGTCAATGAATCAACTGGAACTATTAATCTTAGGGCTGAATTTCCTAATCCCGATAAGATTCTTCTCCCTGGTGAATTCGTTCATGCACGTTTTTATGTTGGGTCCCGAAAAAATGGTATTTCCGTTCCACAAAACTCCGTAAATTTTTCTGAATCAGGCGCAAGCGTTTTTGTTATTAACGCCGAGGGCAAAGCGGAAGTTAAACCTGTTAAGATAGGAGCGATGGACGGTAAAGATTGGGTCGTCGAGAGCGGCCTTACGGTTGGGGATGAAGTTATTACAAGTAACTTGCAAAAAATTCGTCCTGGTGCAGCCGTTGAAATCACAGATAGTCAGGAAACTATGTCGTCCTCAGCGGTAGGTAATACATCAGAAAATATGGAGTCTTCAGAAGAAGGCAATCCATTATGATTTCTATTATAAAGACCACTCCTGTTATAAAGAAAGTGGATTGATCTGTGCCTCGTTTTTTTATTGATCGGCCCATCTTTGCTTGGGTAATTTCGCTTTGCATATTACTGGCGGGCTTTATCGCTCTTCGTGGACTTCCCGTAGAGCAATATCCGGAAGTTGCTCCCCCTTCTCTGACTATCACAGCGATTTATCCTGGGTCCGATGCAGAAACCCTTGAGCAAAATGTTATCCAAATTATCGAGCAACAACTTAATGGTGTTGAAGGTTTTCTTTATATGGCTTCCGAAAGTCAATCTAACGGAAGAGGCACTATTACTTTAACATTCGAATCCGGAACTGACATTGATATTGCACAGACAGAGGTTCAAAACCGTCTGAGTACCGTAGAGGCTAGATTACCAGAAGATGTTCGACGACAGGGCATTCAGGTACGGCAAGCAAGTTCCTCTTTTTTGCAAATCATCGCTCTAACCTCAAAAAGCGGAGAGCTTGGCTCAACTGATTTAGGTAATATTGCCTCTCTTCAAATCATTGACGAATTGCGCCGGGTACCAGGGGTTGGTGATGTTAGGCTATTCGGGTCGGAATATGCTATGCGTATTTGGTTAGACCCTGAAAAATTAGCTTCTTATGAACTGGCACCTGCCGCTGTCCTTTCAGCTATTAGAGAACAAAACAGCCAGACCGCAGGTGGCTCTCTAGGAGCCCTTCCTAATTTAAAAGACACTCAGATTTCCGCTACAATTGTCACGCAGAATCGATTTTCATCTGTCGAGCAATTCGAAAAAATTATACTTCGCGCGCAAAGTGGGGGGGCAACCGTCCGCCTCGGAGATGTGGCACGTGTTGAAATTGGAGCCCAAAACTACGCCTTTGGCACAACTCTCAATGGGCAGCCTATGGCTGGTATGGCTATTCAACTTGCAACAGGTGCTAATGCCTTGTCTACGGCCAAAGGCGTAAATACGCGTATGAAGGAATTAGAGGCAAGCCTCCCCGCAGATGTAGAGTGGAAAATTCCTTACGACACCACTCCCTTTGTCCGTATTTCGATTAAAGAAGTTGTAAAAACGCTTCTTGAAGCTATGGCTTTGGTATTTCTCGTAATGTACTTATTTTTGCAAAACTGGCGAGCCACTCTCATTCCAACTATTGTGGTGCCCGTTGCATTGGGAGGAGCTTGCGTTGGTCTATGGCTATTTGGGTTCTCTATAAACGTTTTAACACTTTTCGGGATGGTTTTGGCAATTGGGATTTTGGTCGATGATGCCATTATCGTTATCGAAAATGTTGAACGCATTATGCGTGAAGAAGGCTTACCCCCTATAGAAGCCACGCGTAAAGCTATGGACCAAATTACTGGTGCGATTGTTGGCATTACCCTTGTTTTGGTAGCTGTATTTTTACCTATGGCATTTTTCCCGGGATCTACTGGTGAGATTTACAGGCAATTTTCGGTTACCTTGGCAGTTTCTATCACTTTCTCAGCGCTGATGGCTTTAACACTAACGCCTGCGCTCTGTGCAACTTTTTTAAAACCAATAGAAAAAGAAGCCCATGAAGGAGACGGGTCTAAAAGTAAAACATCTAAATGGAATATAGCCGCTAGATTCTTTTCCGCTTTTAATCGTTGGTTTGGCCGAATGACTGACAGATATGGTCGCGCAACAGATGGAATTTTATCACGGTCTATTCGAGGTTTCGCAGTCTTTTGTCTTCTTGTTGGCTTGACAGGCTTTCTGTTTATGCGCTTGCCAACAGCTTTTCTGCCTGTTGAAGATCAAGGGTTCCTCATAACGGTAGTACAAGCCCCGCCAGGTGCTACTCGTGAACGAACGGATGTTGCAGTTGAGTCAGTTTCGGATTTCTGGCTTAATCAGCCAGAAGTTGAGAATTTAGTCGTTATTCGGGGCTTCAGTTTTTTTGGCCAAGGTCAAAATAATGCGATGATGTTTAGCCCACTTTATGATTGGAAAAAACGGAAAGGCGAAGAGAGTAAGGCCTCAGCTTTGTTAGGGCGGGCCATGGGCCAATTCTCTCAACTTGATAACGCAACTGTATTTGCAATTCAGCCGCCAGCAATCAGCTCTTTAGGAATTGCAAACGGTTTCACACTTAAAGTTGAAGATCGAGCGGGTCTTGGCAGAGACGCCCTTGTGAGTGCGCGTGACGAATTGTTAGGCTTGATGCGACAAAGCAACCTTCTTACAAATGTCAGGCCTGAAGATCAGCAAGTAGCGCCACAATTACGTGTGAAAATTGATAGGGTTTTGGCTCGATCTTTAGGATTGTCGATTTCAGATGTGAATAGCACTCTAGCCATCAATTTTGGCTCGGCTTTCGTAAATGAATTTGTTTTAGAAGGGCGATCTCTTCAGGTTCTCGTACAGGCGGATGCTCCATACCGTATGACAGCTGAAGATATACTGTCTTTGCGTGTTCCAAATCAAACCGGTGAACTCGTTCCGTTTAGTACATTTGCTTCAGCTGAATGGACAGCAGGGCCTCCAAGCCTTGCTCGGTATAATGGCTACCCGGCCATGACAATTTCGGGCGAAGCCGCTGCAGGACAGTCCTCAGGGACAGCTTTGGAGGAAGTCGAGAGGCTTGTTGCACAGCTTCCTCAAGGCATTGGGTCTGAATGGACAGGCATAAGTTATCAGGAAAAACAATCCGCCGGTCAAATCGGTATACTCTTGGGATTATCCGTCCTAGTTGTCTTCTTGCTTTTATCTGCCCTTTATGAAAGCTGGGCCATGCCTTTGGCCGTTTTGCTCATTGTTCCGATTGGTGTTTTAGGAGCCGTTGTGTTTTCAATGCTCAGAGGTCTGTCTGCGGATGTCTATTTCAATGTTGGGTTAGTTACAATTATTGGGCTAGCAGCAAAGAACGCCATTCTCATTGTAGAATTTGCAATTGAAGAAGAAGAAACAGGAAAATCTCCTTTGGAAGCTGTCAGAAGTGCAGCCCGCTTACGTCTCAGACCAATTATCATGACGTCAATGGCTTTTATTCTCGCTATGGTGCCTTTGGTTATCTCCGATGGAGCGGGCGCGAATAGTAGGATAGCAGTCGGAACAGGCGTTATGGGCGGCATGATAACGGCAACTGCAATTGGTATTTTCGTGATTCCTCTGCTTTATCTTTTAATACGCAAACATCTTAGCCGTAAGGATCCGTCACCCTCCGGTCAGCTGGAAGCGCATGGAGAAGAGGCGAGTTCGTCATGACCCGGTTACTTACTTCTTTTTCTTTTTCTGTTTTGTTGCTGTCTGCCTGTTCGCATATTCAACCTGAATACCGTTCTTCCACGTCAGCTACAGAATCTGTCTATGAAACAGGGCTTCAAGCTGAAGGAACGACCGCCGCGAGCCAAATAAACTGGCAAGATTATTTTGTTGATGAACGGCTAAAGCTTTTAATAGAAACAGCTCTCAACAATAATCGTGATTTGCAAGCCGCAACCGCCAGGATTGAACAGGCCCGCGCACGTTTTCGGATCCAAGATAGTCGCCGCCTTCCGACAGTTGCCGCAAGTGGCAGCGCAATTCGAAGTCGGATTCCGACAGATTCAGCTGGATTGGGTGGCGTCGCAGGCGGAGAACAAAACGCCAATGGCCCAAGCTCTGTCACGTTTAACAATTTTGACATTGGCGTGGGTATCGCTTCTTACGAACTTGATTTTTGGGGCCGCCTGAGCAATCTAAGCGAAGCCGCCCGCGCCGAATACCTAGCAACCGAAGCTGCTCAACGGGCTTTTTACATTTCACTTATTGGCGACGTTGCCTCCACCTATTTTGATTTGATCGAAACTAAAGCTCAAATTGATTTGGCAGAAGACACAATGAGGTCGAGAGAAGAAGGATTGCGGCTGGCGGAAATACGTTTGGAATCTGGCATCACCTCTGCCCTCGACTTTCATCAATCCCAAGCTCTTTTGACACAGGCTGAGCAAGCCTTGAGCAGTCAAAAACTTCTTGAAGCGCAAAATCGAAATCAACTCACAGTTTTGATTGGCGGAAAATTTCCTAATGCGCTGCCCTCCGGGCTTTCACTTGGGGAGCAAACTTCGGGTCTTCGACTGGATGCCGGATTACCATCAGACCTTTTACTGGTGCGCCCAGATGTACTTTCCGCTGAGCAAAGGCTTAGGAGCGCTAGCGCCAATATAGCCGTCGCCCGCACTGCATTTTTCCCAACTATCTCATTAACGGGGTCTGGAGGGTTTACATCCAGTGATCTGGACGATCTTTTTGACTCGGATAGCCTAACGTGGAGCTTTGGTCCCTCTGTAAGCCTTCCGATATTTGATGCCGGCGCTCGGAAAGCGGATCTTGCCTTGGCGCGTGCCGTGGAAGAGGAAGCCGTCGCGAATTATGATTTGACCATTCAGAATGCATTTCGAGATGTTTCCAACTCCCTTGCCGGTCGGCGTTGGTTGGCAGAGCTCGTTGATGCACGCTTACGCAATGTCGACGCGCAGGAACAGATTGCTCGTCTCGCTCAATTACAATATGATGAAGGCGTGGCCAACTATCTTGAGGTTCTCGACGCCGAACGAAATCTTTTTACTGCTCGACAAAGCTTGTTACAGGCCCGCCGGATGGAAGACCAAAATTCGGTCTCCCTCTTTATTGCGCTTGGCGGGGGGTTATCTAGTGATGGCCCTTCAAATTAGGCAAAAGCCATCTCAATTGAGAGTCCCAAATCTATTTTGGGGCGTCCAATTGATTTTCGGGCAAAGCAAACTCAAAAGCCTTTAACGACTGGCAAGCCTTCTCTACGCGGAGAAGGTTCGGATAACGTTCCATTTTCACGCCGAAACGGCGGGCGTTGTAAATTTGCGGCACTAGGCAGCATTCAAAGAACATAGGGGCATCTGTATAAAAGAACTTTGTATCCGGATTACCCATTTTTTCTAGGCTTCCAAACCCTTTCGATATCCAGTGCGCAGACCATTTTTTAACGCCGACATCTTCCTGCCCGTGTTCAGCCCGAATATATTTCAAGACGGACAAATTTTGGATGGGCGATATGTCAGAGGCGATGACTAAGGAGGCTGCTAATATACGGGATCGTAAAACGGCGTCCTTGGGCATAAGCGCCGGGTTAGGATAGGTCGCATCCAAATAATCCAAAATCGCCAAGGATTGTGTTAGGCGCGTCCCATCCTCGAGCTCCAACACTGGCACATAGCCTTGAGGGTTTCGACCGGAGTGTTGCGATGAAAGCTGCTCTCCTTTCCGGAGATTAACCGGGATATGGCGGACTTCCACACCTTTCAGACCCAGAGCAATCCGGACCCTATAGCTTGCAGAACTCCGCCAATATCCATAGAGATTCATCATATTTTACGCGTCCGGACCTTTATATTTCTCGACGGAATTTTCAATGCGTCCAAAAATTGATTTTCCTTCAGCATCGTTCATTTCGATCCCGACTGTATCGCCAAAACTCATAAAGGGCGTAATGAAGTCTCCGGTCTGGATTTTCTCAATCATTCGAATTTCCGCAATACAGCTATATCCCACTCCGCCGTCTTCAATTTTTTTACCTTCGCCGCCTTCAAATTTATTTGAAACCGTTCCCGAGCCGATAATCGCTCCGGCACTAAGGTCGCGAGTTTTCGCTGCATGAGCAACAAGTTCTGACATATTAAAAGTCATATCCTGTTTGACATTGGCTTTGCCAAAAGGCTTACCATTATAGTCAACGAGGAGCGGAAGATCGATTGTACCCTCCCCCCAAGCGTCACCCAATTCATCCGGCGTTACGGCGACAGGTGAGAAAGCGCTGGAGGCTTTACCCTGTACAAAACCAAACCCTTTACGAAGCTCATTCGGGATAAGTCCGCGAAGGCTAACGTCATTGACAAGCATAAGCAATTTTATGTGTTTCTCTGCGGCCTTGGTAGAAACGCCCATTGGGACATCATCAGTGATAACTGTGATTTCGGCTTCCATATCAATACCATGTGCTTCGTCAATCGCGACAATTGGGTCGCGGGGGCCAATAAAGCTATCTGATCCGCCCTGATACATGAGAGGATCAGAGTAAAAGCTTTCAGGGACTTCGGCGTCGCGTGCTTTTCGTACAAGTTCAACATGGTTGAGATAAGCAGAACCATCCATCCACGTATAAGCGCGGGGCAAAGGTGAGTCGCAAGCCGTCTGATCAAAGTCGAAACCGTCAACTTTCCCGGCATTTAGTAATTCATAACGCGCCGCAAGTTGTGGAGCGTATAAATCCCAATCATCAAGCGCAGCCTGAAGCGTGGGAACAATATCTCCAGCATCTGCCGCTTTGGATAAATCTCGTGACACAATAATGAGTTGGCCGTCGCGGCCATCTTTAAGGGAAGCAAGTTTCATTTTTGTCTAGCTTTCATTTTGAATTTTCTCGTGAAGCCACGCCGCATGACGCGGGGCTTTTTTGGTTTCTGACCATTCGGCCAGCATCTCTGGAGCTACAGTGCGTAGCTTTGTCATTTGTTCCGGCGTATGAATATTTGCCGCCAGTTCGAGTCGATGTCCGTTCGGATCAAAAAAATAAATCGATTTGAAAATACCGTGATGAGTCGGCCCAAGGACGTCGATGCCAGCAGACTCAAGGCTTTCTTTCGCCTCAAGTAAATCTTCGAGGGATTCAACCCTCAACGCGATGTGCTGCACCCATCCCGGTGTATTCCGGTCCCGATCCATATCAGGCTGTTCCGGCAATTCGAAAAAAGCCAGAACATTATTGTTTCCAGCATCGAGAAAGATGTGCATATAAGGATCATATTCCCCCGTAGAAGGCACATGATCTTCGGCAATCGCCAACTGAAAATCCATATTCAGATGGGTTTGATAAAACTCGACTGTCTCCTTGGCATCTTTACAACGATAAGCCACATGGTGAAATCCGTCTGTCTGGATAGTCATTACGCCCTCGCTTTTGGATGGGGAACAGCCTCCAATACGCCGCGATCAATTTGATCTCGTTCAATAGACTGGAACAGGGCTTTGAAATTTCCTTCGCCGAAACCTTCATCACCTTTACGTTGGATAAATTCGAAAAAAACAGGTCCGATTTGAGGTTGTGCAAAAATTTGAAGCAAAAGACGTGGGTCATTATCTTCTGTGCTACCGTCCAATAATAAACCGCGAACTTTCAATTCTTCGGCGTTCTCGCCGTGATTGGGCAGGCGCTCATCCAGCATATCATAATATGTATCAGGCGGAGCCTTCATCAAATTCACACCTGCATCACGCAGCTTATCCACACAGGCATAAAGATCGTCGCAAGACAGTGCGATATGTTGAATACCTTCGCCGCGATGCTCTAACAAATATTCTTCGATTTGACCTTTTCCGTCTTCGCCTTCTTCATTGAGAGGAATACGAATTTTCCCATCCGGCGCCGTTAAAGCTCGAGATTTGAGGCCAGTATATTCACCTTTAATGTCAAAATAACGAATTTCACGGAAATTGAAAAGGCGTTCGTAATATTCCGCCCAATAATCCATGCGGCCACGATAAACGTTATGGGTCAAATGGTCGACGACGTTAAATCCGAACCCTTTTGGATGCTTTTCAGCACCATCCAGATATTCGAAATCAATATCGTAAATAGAGAGTTCATCGCCGTAACGGTCAATAAAGTAAATCAAACCGCCGCCAATGCCGCGAATGGCAGGAATGGAAAGCTCCATTGGTCCGACACGCGTATCAACCGTCTCAGCGCCGAGCTCAATCGCTCGCTCATAAGTCTTCTTCGCATCTTTGACACGGAACCCCATACCACAGGCAGATGGGCCATGTTCACGGCAGAAATGTCCTGCCGGAGATTTGGATTCATAATTGGTGATAAGATTGATTCCGCCCTGACGCCAAAGCTCAACGTCTTTGGACCGATGACGGGCAATTTTCGTAAAACCCATCGCCGTAAAAATTTTCTCAAGCATACCTTTTTCCGGCGCGGAGAATTCGATGAATTCAAACCCGTCCAGCCCCATTGGATTTTCAAAAAGATCAGCCATAAAAGTCTCCAATTTTCTTTATATTATTAGTTGCTATTACAACTAACAATATTTAGTTGCAATTGCAACATCTTTTTTGCATAAAGAGTATATGTTCACTGATAAAAATACGCCCATAGAGCTGGAAAGTTTCTGGCCATACCAAGTAACCGTTCTGGCAGATCAGATTAGCCGGTACACGTTGGAAGTCGTTAGGTCAGAGGCCAACATCAATCAGAGCCAATGGCGTGTATTGGCGGCTATTGCTGACAAACCCGGCCGTACAGCGGCGGAAGTCACTGCCGTCACCCCGATTGATAAAACCATCGTCAGCCGAGCTGTTAGCTCTTTGATAGAACAGGGGCTGGTAATAAAAACACCCAGTCAAGGCGACAAAAGACGTTCGACTTTAGAAACCACGTCTGCAGGACTGGAAACATATACCACAATCGCTGAAAAATTGGCGACCACCCTCACACCTTCGGATGATAATGCGTCAATGATCATGGATTTTGTCAAACACTTGAAAGAATTTAGCTCCAGAATGGATAAGATAAATAAAGGATAGACCCTGCGATAAGTATTGGCGCGCTTTTTTACTGACAAATGGATTCTTAACACATTCATCAGGATTTACCATTGCCCCGCAATCGCGACTCTCCATATACCCGTCCGGAACTTTCGATCCCGAGTATCTGCAATGGCAAAACTTTATTTCAATTTTTCCGCAATGAATGCCGGGAAATCGACCATTTTGTTGCAGTCGTCTTATAACTATTTTGAACGCGGCATGCATACTTTGCTGTTAAAGCCAGTCATCGATAATCGTGATAACAGCGGCGCCCTTATTACCTCCCGCATCGGCCTCGAAGCCAAAGCCGATACATTTTGCGAAGAAATTGATCTCGAAAAACACATTTTAAAATCCCATCGAAAAAAACGAATTGATTGTGTTCTCCTTGATGAAGCCCAATTTCTGACCCGCGATCAAGTCTGGCAATTGGCCCGCGTCAGCGACGATCACGGAATCCCCATCATGTGCTATGGATTGAGAACTGATTTCCAAGGATATCTGTTTCCCGGAAGCGCAGCGCTCCTAGCAATAGCAGATGATATTCGTGAAATTAGGACGCTCTGTTGGTGTGGGCGTAAAGCCACAATGAATATGAGAGTAGATGCAACAGGCGGGGCCGTCACAGAGGGTGAACAAGTCGAAGTTGGCGGAAATGACCGCTATATTACTTTATGCCGCCGTCACTGGCGCGAAAAGCTTATTAATGGGCCCGCGATAGCCGAGTAATTTCTTAGCCATAAGTCGAAAGCTGTTTAATCAGCAAATCAAAAAAACCTAGTGTATCAGCCTCATAAGCCCAGCGGGCATTTCGCGGCAGGTTTGTCGCATACCAGAAGTCTACGGCTGTGTGCCCCCTTGTTAGATCAGACTCTGTTTCAACGCGTATATTACAAGGCTTAAAAGTAAAAATTTCCGGCTTCAATATATAGGCCATAGTACAAGGGTCATGAAGCGGAGCCCCATTCGTGCCGTATTTTTCTGCATCAAAACGCCCATAATGGGTCAGCAAATTGTAGGCGGCGTCAGCAACCGGATTTCCGATATTCTTAATTCGTTCTAAAACGGCGTCAGAAGATAAAACCTGATGCGTCACATCCAATCCAAATACGACAAGGGGCACGCCGCTTTCAAACACGATATCGGCGGCATGAGGATCGACATAGATATTAAATTCGGCTGAAGGCGTAATATTGCCCCCTTCTTTCAAAGCGCCTCCCATCAAAACAATTTCTTTCATTTTGCCAGTGATCTCGGGCTTTATTTGTAGAGCCTTCGCAATATTTGTGAGCGGCCCAGTTGGTACAAGCGTCACGCTTTTATCTTTTGCGGACATCAGCGCTTCAATAATGAAGTCGACAGCATTCTCAGATTGAAGTTCCATTTCGGGTTCGAAAATGTCAATACCTTCCAACCCTTCACTTCCATGAACCTCTTCCGCAGTCGCAAGTTTGTATTGAAGCGGAGCGTCGCAACCCGCATATATCGGTATATCGGTTCGACCGGCTAATTCACAAAGTAGGCGCGCATTGCGTTGGGTCTTTTCCAAACTCGTATTTCCAGCCACAACTGTAATCCCAAGAATTTCGTAGTCCTCAGTTTCAGGCAGTGCCAGAAAGAGATTTATGGCGTCATCCTGTCCCGGATCGCAGTCAATAATCAGGCGTCGTGTCATGGATCTTCCCTTATAGCTTTCTAACCGAAAACGAAATGAACGCCCTGCATAACTGTCTCAGATAGAAAAGAGAATAGCCGATACGCGGTAGGCTCTTGATAGCAGAGCATTCTTCGATTAGGCGGAGCCAAATAATCTTATATTGAGTAATCCCATGGAAAAATTGTTTGTCAGCGCGGAAGAGCTATTGAAGGATTCCTTCGAACTTGCCTTACAAATCTTTGAAAGCGGGTATCGGCCCTCTTTCATTGTGGGCGTTTGGCGCGGCGGTACTCCAGTCGGGATCGCCATTCAAGAAGTGCTCGAGCTCCTTGGATGCGATACAGATCACTTTTCCATCCGAACCTCCTCATACGAAGCGATGGATAAGCAATCTAAAACTGTCAAAGTGTATGGTCTTCAACACCTCGTAGATACGATCAATGTAAACGATCAGCTTTTGATCATCGACGACATTTTCGATAGCGGCCGCAGTGTCGACGCCATTATTAGCAAACTGGAAGAGAAATGCCGCCGCAATACGCCAAGCGATATTCGTGTGGCCACAGTGTATTATAAGCCGAAGCGAAACAAAACCGAGCGAACGCCGGATTTTTATCTTCACGAAACCGACGCTTGGACGGTTTTTCCGCACGAGCTGGAAGGCTGTTCTGCGGAGGAACTCAAAAAAACCAAGCCTTTGCCAGACCGTATTTTTGAGCTTTTGCCTAAATCCTAAAGACTTTCAAAAGCGCTTCGACCTCATCTCTGCTGGGGGCAGCACTTTGCGCCCCAAGCTTTGTCGTTGCCAAAGCACCAACGGCGCAAGCAAAACTCAAAGCCTTATGCTCAGACTGACCTTCCGTAAGCGCAACTGTAAGCGCTGCTGCGAAAGCATCTCCCGCTCCCGTCGTATCTATCACTTTAACTTTTGGCGGTTTCGCCTCTGCGATTAACTCACCTTTCTTGAAAAGCTTTGCCCCTTCTCCTCCCAGTGTGAGGGCCAGCAAGCCTGAATAATTTTCAAGTTCTGATAGATAGGCCGCATATTCCCCTTCATTCACAATAATTAAGTCTGCTCTCTCAAACACCTTGGCGACATTCGGAGTGAAGGGCGACGCGTTCACAGCGACAAAGCCGTCATAGCCATTTATTCCCGCTAATAGCGCCGGAACAGGAATTTCAAATTGGCTTAATACGGCCTCTTCAAATATGGGGCTCAAATGATCCGCGGAAAAGACGGCATTTGCGCCGGAGGCAACAGCAATCTGGTTCTCTCCGTCTTTTGCCACATTAATAAACGCAATTCCTGTCGCTTCTTTGTTTATCGTCGTCACCGATTCCAAGTTCACACCCGCCTCCCTTAAACTCGCCAAGGCTTCTTTTGCGTATAAATCATTTCCTACAGCCCCTTGCAGACGAACTTTAGCACCTAGGCGTTGCGCTGCGAGAGCTGTATTCGCCCCCTTCCCCCCGGGGGTGGAATAAAACTGCCCCTGAGTAACGGTTTCTCCCGCTCGTGGTAAATGTGTTGTCTGAATAACCATATCCAAGTTAATTGAACCGAGAATGCAAAGTGTAGGGGACGTTGTCATAACTGTCTTTAGGATATGCACACCAACTTCAAAAGCTATTTTAATTTAAGGCGGGCTCGTGCTAGTTCCGATTCCCGCTAAATGACAGGCGGAGAAAATAAGTGATCCGTTATGATAAAAATTGAACCCATCAGCTTTAATCTCTGGAAAAAAAACAAAGAGGCTTTCGCCAAAAAACTTGGGGACTCTTTCCGCGAAACCGGTTTCGCCGTTATTTCGGACCACACCATTCCCGAATCCGTCATCAATGAAGCGGACGACGCTGCGAAAGAGTTCTTCGCGCTGCCTGAGGACGTAAAACGTCAATATGCTGACCCGGAAGACGGGCATCAACGCGGGCACTCTCCTTTCATGACGGAAAATGCCAAAGGTAAATCCCAAGCGGACTTGAAAGAGTTCTGGCATACGGGACGGGCCCTACCCGAAGGATCATCTTACCGGAAAACGATGAAGGACACGCCCTCCGTAAAAGAGCTCAACACTTTCGACGAGGATACTCGCGCGCTTTACGAAGAACTGGATAAATTTGGAGCGAACCTTTTAAGGGCCGTTGCGCTCTATCTGGAATTGGACGAAGACTGGTTCGACGATAAAATCAATGTGGGCAATTCAATTTTGCGGCTTCTTCATTACCCCCCGCAAACCAAACCTCAGCCTGAAGGCAGCGTACGCGCCGGAGCGCATGAAGACATAAATTTGATCACTTTGCTTCTCGGGGCGGAAGAAGCCGGGCTACAAGCCAAACACCGGTCTGGGGAATGGATGAATATTAATGCGCCGGAAGGCGCCGTCGTCGTAAATGTCGGGGATATGTTGCAGCGTATGACAGCGGGACTTCTGCCATCGACCACGCATCGAGTGTTAAATCCCGTCCCGGAACGCGCAAAATTCCCGCGCTATTCAAAGCCATTTTTCCTACATTTGAACAATGACGCCATGATAACACCAATCGAAGGCTGTATTGAAAAAGGCGGCAATCCAGAGCCGGCGATTACAGCGGGCGATTATCTAAAAGAACGATTGATAGAGATAGGTCTGATCAAAGCCTAAACCGCGACAAGTATTCCTGCCAGTGCCGCACTCATCAAGTTAGCGAGTGAGGCCGCAAAGACTGCCTTAACGCCCATTTTTGCAATCTCCGGCATACGGTCGGGAATAAGAGCCCCCAAACCGCCCAATAAGATGGCAATTGAACTCAAATTGGCGAACCCACAAAGCGCGAATGTCAGGATAATAACTGTACGATCCGAAAGTTGGTCCTGAATATTAACCAAGCTGATATAAGCGATAAACTCATTCAAAACGACTTTTTCGCCGAAAATTGCCCCAGCCTGCTGAGCCTCTGCCCAGGGCACATTCAAAGCGTACATGACGGGCGCGAAAATGAGCCCCAAAATACTTTGAACACTCAAATTCTCCAAGCCGAAAAAGCCACCAGCCCAGCCCAGAAGCCCGTTACAAAGCGCAATAAGTGAGACAAAAGCCAATAACATCGCGCCAATGCTGACTGCTAGAGCAACGCCGTTTTGAGCGCCAACGGCAGCAGCCATAATGACATTGGAATGTTTAGTTGATCTGCCGAGTGAAAAAATATCTTCTTCCTTTTTGGCTCCCAGTTCGGGGGCTGGGTCTGGCATAATAATTTTCGCCATCAACAAGCCTCCGGGCGCTGACATAAAACTCGCTGCAATCAAATATTCAGCACTGATACCGAGTTGGATATATCCCGCCAGCACTGTCCCGGCGATAGAAGCCAGGCCTGAGACCATAATAGTGAACAACTCGAAGCGATTGATACTGGGCAGATAAGGTTTAAGCGTTAGCGGCGCTTCCGTTTGTCCGACGAAAATATTAGCCACCACATTAAGCGATTCAATCGGTTTGGTTCCGGTCAGAAAGTGAATGGCCTTACCGCCATATTTCACGACTAGCTGCATAAATTTCATATGATATAACACCTCCATTAAAGAGGCGAAAAATATGACAACGGGCAGAACCCGAACCAGAAAACTGAAACCCAAACTTTCATCTGCCAAACCGCCAAAAACCATTTCTATCCCGGCCGTCGCATAACTGAGAAGCGTTGTGACTTTCTCTGACATCGCTTGCAAAACGACTTTACCGAACGGCACATAAAGCACCAGAACAGCAATCATTACCTGAAGAGCAAAGCAAGAAAGCACAATACGCGGGCTGATAGCGCGCTTATTATTTGACACGATAAATGCGACAAACAGAATAAGAGCTATACCGAAAAGTCCGAAGGCAGGGTGATGCATGAGGTTCGCTTTCTATTCAGCCTAAAGCGCAAGGCTCATCTGAGGAAGAGGATTTGTTTCAGACTCCGGTAAAATATTTACCAGCCGGTCAATAAGACCTGAAAGGTCGTTTATATATTCATCCTGAGTAACGATTTTGGTCGCATATTGGGCAGAGGGCGCCACATAAGTCTGATGAGCGGGTTCGACATCTTGATGGAATTGTTTGTGTACAAATTCCTTGGTGCGCCCACGCTCTGCAACGTCTCGCGCCAAACGGCGGGCAAAGCGTTTCTCATAACTACATTTCATGTAGACACTATGGTCAATAAGGGGCCGAATTTCTTCAGCATTCAACAATAATAAACCCTCTACGATGATATAAGGACGAGGTTTCAAAGGCTCTGTCGGGTGACGTCTCTGATGCGTCGTAAAGTCATAATTGGGGAGTTTCACAGGCTCTCCCGCTTTTAACGCCGATATATCGGTAGCAAGCTGTTTGAAATCCAGCGCTTCCGGAACATCAAAATTTGGCAAATCTTGTTGGCTCTCCCGCTCGCGAATATCAAAATAATAATCATCCTGACGGATCGCGAGGCAATGCTCCCCCCCTAAACGGTGTTGGAGATGGCGCGCTAAAGTGGTTTTGCCTGAACAACTCCCACCGGCAATAGCGATAACAAACGACATAAACAGCGATTCTTTATGTTTTAGTGACAACCTCGATGGCGGTAAGGGCCTAAAACGAATCTGAAAAGGATGCGAGTCCTAAATCAGTAACCACACCTAAGGAATATATGCCTCTAATTTGTGACTTTTAGGACACAGTCCGGAGTCTTTTTAAGCTGTTCACAGAATTTACCCCCTTTCAGCCTGCCAAACATGACGACTCTGTCATAAAAGTGACAACAGCTGCCTCTAAGAGCCGCCTCACTTTCAAATGCAATCTCCAAAGGTAAAGATTATATCATGAAAAACACTCTTTCATCCCTCGGCTTTAACGCCGTCATGAGCGTCTCGGCGTTTGCCCTGACCATGGGTATGGCAGTTACAGCCACAGCCCAAGTCACTACCTCTGAAGTTCAGGGTTATGTAACGAACACAAATGGCAATCCGATTCCCGGTGCAAATATTACTCTCACAAACAATGCGACAGGTCTAAGCCGGTCACTTACAACTGACTCAATCGGCGCTTTCGCAGCCCGTAACCTACCCGTTGGCGGTACATACAACGTCACTGTTTCTGCCGACAATTATACAGGTGAACGCGTTGAAGACATTTCTTTATCTCTCGGCGGCTCGGCCAATTTGAACTTTTCACTTGAAGGTGGATCCGTCACTGACGAAATTATTGTGGTTGCTCAGCGTAATGTTCTTGCCGAAGTGGCCGTTGGGCCCTCTGCAAATTTTGGCCTTGATACAATTCAAAGCGCGCCAGCCATCAACCGCAACATTACAGACATCCTCCGCCTTGACCCACGTATCTATGTTGATGAGTCACGCGGCGATATTAACGCGGTTCAGTGTGCCGGACAAAGCTCACGCTTTAACTCCCTGACACTTGACGGTGTGCGCATGAATGATTCATTCGGTTTGAACTCAAACGGCTACCCAACAGAACGTCAACCTTTCTCATTCGACGCGATTGAGCAGGTTTCCGTAGAGCTCGCACCTTTTGACGTTGAGTATGGTGGATTCACAGCTTGTCAAATCAATGCGGTTACAAAATCAGGTACCAATGAATTCCACGGCGGCGCTTTTATTGATTATACAGATGACGGGTTGCGCGGTGACAGAGTCGGTGATCGGGACGTAAATTTTGGTAACTTTGACGAAATCCGTTACGGATTTAATGTCGGCGGACCAATCATCAAAGACAAATTGTTCTTTTTCACGTCTTATGAAAAACTCGAAGGCGCAAACCTTTATAACGAACAGCCTATCGGAAATGGTGGTTTCCAAATCTCCCAAACTCAGCTTGATGACATCATCAGTATTGCCCAAAATCAGTATCAATATGATCCAGGGACACTACCAATAAGTAACCCAAATGAAGACGAAAAAATTCTAGTTAAACTAGACTGGAACGTTACGGATAACCACCGCGCGTCATTCATTTACAACTACAATGATGGCTTCAACACTGTTCGTTCAGACGGGGACAGTACAGAAGTTGAATTTTCAAATCACTTGTATGAGCGGGGCGCTGAACTGAACTCATATACCGGTTCGCTATATTCTGATTGGACGGAGAACTTCTCTACCGAGCTCCGTTTCAATTATTTGGACGTAAATGCCCGCGCCAATCCTGTCGGCGGAACGGATTTCGGTGAATTCCGTGTCTCTGTTGGTGATGTAGATGTATACCTTGGAGCAGACGACTCTCGCCACGCAAACGTCTTAGAATATGATGTGACCACAATGGCGGCAAAAGCTGACTACATTATGGGCAATCACACCTTCTCAGGCGGTATTGAGCGTGAAGAGCTCGACGTGTTCAACCTTTTCGTTCAGCACACTGAAACAGAAATCCGCTTTGACGGAATTGAAAACTTCCGGAACGGTTTTGCTGACGCAATTTACTACAACAACGCACCTTCAAACAATCCGGCAGATGCGGCGGCTGTTTGGGGTTATGCGACAAACACAATCTACGGCCAAGACGAATATGATTTCCAAAATGGCTTAAAGGTTGTTGCGGGTCTGCGTTATGATTTCTACACAACAGATGATGCACCTGAAGAAAATGCTGATTTTGTCGCCGATTACGGTTTTTCAAACTCAACAAACCTAGACGGCGAAGGCCTATTGCAGCCACGTCTCGGCTTCACATATGACGCTTCATCTGAACTACAATTGTTCGGCGGCGCCGGCCTTTACTCCGGCGGTAACCCGAATGTTTGGCTCTCAAACAACTTCTCTGCCAACAACGTTCTCCAATTTGGTCAGCGCGGTCGTTCTTTCGGTTACACCGATGGATCACGTAGCTTGTTCGACGCTGACGTTGTTTATTCAGGCGTAGAAGACGGCGCTCCAGCAGGACCAGGTTACGGCGTTCCATCTGAATTGTTCGATGCGGTAGCTGGCGGTGTTGGCGATAACTTCGAAATCAACTATTTGGACCCGGACTTTGATATTCCATCCGAATGGAAAGCCGCAGCTGGCTTCACATGGTCTCCGAATTTTGACACAGGCGAAGACCTGTTCGGCGGGATCTGGACATTCACAGCGGACGCTCAGTACTCACGCAGCAACAACCAAGCCATCGTCCTCCGGGCTGACTTGGAAGCTGTTGGAACGACTGCCGATGGTTACACAGAATATGACAGTGTTCGCGAGCCAGCCTTCGTTCTGACAAATGCGGACGAAGAAGCCAACTCATACGCTTTCTCTCTTGGATTAAACCGTCAATGGGAAAACCACGCGATCACAGCAGGTTATGCCTATACGGATGCCAATGATATTCAGCCGATGACAAGTTCTGTTGCGTTCTCAAACTACACAAACCGTGCGTTTAATGACCCTCAAGAGCAAGTTGCTTCAACATCTAACTATAACATCAAGCACCGCTTCACCGCGTCTTACCGTTATGAGAAGGAATTCATTGCAGATTATGCCTCTAAAGCGTTTGTTTTCTTCCAACACAGCTCAGGCCGTCCTTACAGCCGGACAATTTCTGGTAACAGCGCGTTTAACTTCACGCCGTTCCTAGAAGGCAATAACGTTCTGGTCCCAGGCACAGAACGTAACGAGTTCACTGGACCGTCATGGACAAAGGTTGATCTGAAGCTTACTCAAGAGCTTCCAGGACTACGTGCAGATGATCGCGCGACCGTCTTCATGGTCATCGATAACCTTACGAACATGATCAACAGCGACTGGGGTCAACTTGATCAACCTAGCTTCCCACGCGGGTTGTTGGTTGGACAGCCATTCTCCACTTCTAACGACGCTTCTGCTTATGAAGTTCGTTTCGGAGCGACTTACGATTTCTAGGTTTGTTATCGACTAGATAAAACGATATGAACGGAGGGCCTCGGTCCTCCGTTTTTTTATGCAGGCCCCCTACCTTGTTTCAGGAATAGACATGCTAAATACACGCCGCCAAATTCTATCAGGCCTCAGCGCTCTAAGTCTTTCGGCTTGCGCTACAGTTTCGGCCCCCACGACCATGTCATTAGGCGCCAGTCCCCAAAAAGGACTCGATTATTTATTCACTTTGGGTGTGGCATCCGGCGACCCTGTCTCTGACGGTTTTGTCTTATGGACACGGCTTGCCCCAATGCCTTTAGCCGCAAACGGCGGATTATCGGCACCAATCAATGTAACTTGGCAGGTTTCAGAAGACGAAAACTTTGCTCGCATTATAAAAGCCGGGCAATCTATTGCGAACCAACAATGGGCACATAGCGTTCATGTTGAAGTCCAAGGCCTGCAACCTTTACGCCAGTATTTTTACCGCTTCATCGCTAACGGACAAAACAGTCCGACAGGGCGGGCCAAAACAGCACCAATGTTCGGAGCACCTGTTGACAAACTCCGATTTGGCATCGCCTCTTGTCAGCATTATGAACAGGGCTTCTTCAACGCCTATAACGATATGGTTAGGCAAGACCCGGATCTGATCGTTCATTTAGGGGACTATATTTATGAATCCTCTTGGGGTCCGCAGGTTCGCCGACAAGCAACCACGGAGGCCATTACCCTTACGGATTACCGGCGTCTTCACGCCCAATATAAAACTGACCCCGCGCTTCAAGCGGCGCACGCGCATGCTCCGTGGCTTTTCATCTGGGATGACCATGAAGTCGTAAATGATTATGCAAATCTAAACGACGAAAACTACATGCCGCGCGATCAGATGCGCGCCCGTCGCGCCGCCGCCTACAAGGCTTATTACGAGCACATGCCGATACGTCTGCGCAGCCGCCCTCAAGGGGAGAAGATGCGTCTTCACGATTACTTTTACTATGGCAACCTCATGACTATGGCACTAACAGATGGCCGTCAGTATCGAGATGACCAAGCCTGCCAAACCCCTGAAGACGGGGGGGCTCAAGCCGTGAATTGTTCAGAGCTTGAGGATATGTCCCGGTCCATGTTTGGAAAAGCGCAAGAAAGCTGGCTCATGCCTTCCTTCCTTCGTTCCGGCGCGACATGGGAAGTCTTGGCACAACCTACCCTTTTCTCACGGCTCTATCAGAAAGACCGGGACGGCAATCCTGCATCTTGGAGCGACGGATGGGACGGATATCCCGCGACCCGCGACATGATCCTTCGGGCTGCAGAACAGCGGCGGCCTAAAAACTTCATCTCTATCGGCGGTGATATGCACAGCTGGTGGCAGGCTGACCTTAAAACAGATTACAGTAATCCTCAGTCGCAAACAGTCGGCACAGAATTTGTTACAACCTCCGTAACCGCCCATAGCTATGCCTATAACCGCTTCACCCAAATGCTTCCGGATAATCCGCATATCCATTTTTTCGATGACCGGAAACGAGGCTATTCTCTGGTCAATGTAACACCAGAAAACTGGACGTTTGAAATGAAGGAAGTGACCTCGGTTTATGACCCGAATGCAAAGGCCCACACCCGCAAAAAATTTATTGTGGAAAGCGGCAGACAAGGCGCGATAGACGTGTAACTTTGAGTGTAAAGTCAGCCATATCATTGACAGACTAGTCTCAAATCTTTAGGACGCGGAAATTTTATTTGTGAAACGGTCTAAATCCGAAGCGCAATTATTGAACTGTGAATTAAAAGGATGTTTATTTTGAACCAAGTTGGAAGCCCCCCCGAATTTTTTGAAAATCTTATGCAGGTCGAGGATATAGCTGCGGCCATAAGCGGGCTTAAAACACTTTACAACGACGCGATTACCCTGATTAACAAGTCGTTTAGCGAATATGCCAAGACGGGCAAACGAGAGGCGTCAGCCACCCCGACTTATCCCTATCTGTTAGTGGAGATTAAAACCCGAAAAGAAGACGGTGTTTCGCCTTATGCTTTTGTCAGCATTCGAGGGCCTGGTTGGTATGGGAGTTCAATCACAAGCCCCGAAATTTTTGCGGATTACCTGATTGACCAGCTCTCCAGTATCGAAGCCGCTTATGAAGTGAACTACTATGTCGGTTATTGCAACCACGCCATACCCGTTGCCTTTGCGATTGATCCCTCCGCTTTTGAAATGGATAAAGAGTATAGCTCTAAAATCGGACAATATTTCCCTCTTCCCAACTTAAAACATATCCATGACGATCTGGCCGATGGCGCCGTGGAACATCCGAATGACAAGCCGCTCCCTCTCAGTCTTTTTCCCGCACTGCGTACAGATTACTCCCTGCAACGCCTGCGACATTATTCCGGCACTAGTCCCGAACATTTTCAAAAGTTTGTCATATTTACCAACTATCAAAGGTATGTGGATGAATTTGTAGAACATGCAAAGAATGTCGTGGGAAAAGGCATCTATACGGGTTTTTCCTGTCCGGGTCAGGGTGTTATAGAGAAGGCAGAAGATTATAGAGCTGACCCCGGCTTTAAAGGCCCGCAAATGCCAGCCTATCACCTTATAGCTGACAATAATGAGGGCATTACGCTTATTAACATCGGAGTGGGCCCTTCCAATGCGAAAACGATCACCGATCACGTCGCGGTCTTGCGGTCTCATTGCTGGTTGATGTTAGGACATTGCGGCGGCCTTCGACGCACTCAGATTTTAGGCGATTTTGTTTTAGCCCATGCGTATCTCCGAGACGATCAAATCTTAGATGATGTTTTGCCGCCTGCCATCCCCCTACCAACCATTGCAGAAGTGCAAATCGCTTTAACCGAAGCTATTTCCAGTGTCATGTCGCTGTCAGGTCAAATGATGAAAAGGCATGTTCGGACAGGAACTGTTGTGACGACAGATGATCGTAATTGGGAAATGCGGTATGAAAAATTACGCACGCGTCTCAATCAATCCCGCGCCATTGCGATTGATATGGAAAGCGCAACAATCGCGGCTAATGGTTATCGTTATCGCGTGCCGTATGGAACATTGCTTTGCGTCTCAGACAGGCCCCTACATGGCGAAATCAAACTCCCTGGAACGGCAGAAGCTTTTTATCGCAGCCGCGTAGCACAACATCTCAATATCGGCCTGGAGGCCATGTCTATTTTGAAAGGGGAAGCGCAAAGCGGAACCCTTCATTCCCGTAAACTCAGAAGTTTGGATGATCCCGTCTTTAGATAATCAGGAGTATTTATGTCATTTTATCGCCTAAGCGCCTGTGCGCTCTTATTGCTTTCGGCCTGTTCAACAGTGCCGCAATCAACATCAAATATGCAGTCCTCAGAACCTATTACAGTTCCAAAGACGCAGTTTTCAGGTGAGCAAGGTAGCTTTGAAATGGGGCAACTGGCCGTTGAAAATCGGCTCAATCAGCCCGAAGCTCCAAAACGTGCCAAGAACGTCATTTTATTTGTGGGGGACGGTATGGGCGTTTCAACTATCACAGCCATTCGCATCCATGCAGGACAGAAACTGGGGCAATCCGGCGAAGAACATATATTGGCTATGGAGAGCCTCCCTCACACAGCGCTGTCGAAAACTTACAACACTAATCAGCAAGTCTCTGATTCAGCGGGAACAGCGACCGCTTTTATGACGGGCCAAAAAACCAAAGCGGGCGTGATTAATGTGGGCCCGGAGGCTGACCGAAATGATTGTGCGGGTTCGCTATCAGCGCCGTTGGAAAGTTTTTTATTGCAGGCCGCAGATCAAGGCTATTCGACTGGTGTTGTCTCCACGGCTCGTTTGACACATGCTACGCCTGCCGCCACTTATTCTAATTCACCAAATCGGGATTGGGAAAGTCTGAGCGACTTGCCTGAAAATGCCCGAAGCGAGGGCTGCACCCCTATTGCAGCTCAGATGGAAGCGGCGCTTTCCTCAGGACGCCTGGACATCGCCATGGGCGGCGGCAAAGGAAAATTTGAATCCGGTGTTGAAGAGAGGGTCGGCGGAACTTTTGTCGGTGACAAAAATTCGCTTAGTCAGGTAAATACCCAAACGCAGCTTCCGCTTTTGGGACTATTTTCAAACAGCCACATGGAGTTTGTTCGGGCCAAAGACGAAACAAATCTAGAACCCTCAATTGCAGATATGGCAGTTAAGGCAATTGACCGCCTTGAGGCAGAAGGTAACGGCTATTTCTTGATGGTCGAAGGCGGCCGAATTGATCATGGTCATCATGCGGGCAGAGCAGAACTTGCTTTGGATGAAGGCGTTGCTCTTGACGAAGCGATTGCAGCCACGCTTTCGAAAGTCGATTTGTCCGAGACTCTTATCATCGTCACGGCAGATCACAGCCATGTTTTCACCATTGCAGGGTATCCCTCTCGCGGGAACCCAATTCTGGGCACCGTCAAAGGCAATGATGATACCGGACACCCAAATGGTGAAAATGTTCTCGGCACAGATGATCAACCTTATACGACGTTAGGTTATCAGAACGGCCCCGGCGCAGTAGAAGGCATCCGTAACCCGGACACTCGACCTGGCGAAGTGATTGTTCAAAAGGCAGCTATTCCAACGGGTTATGTAAGCAATGGCGAGCAGCGACATAGCGAAACACATGCGGGCGAAGATGTACCTGTCTTCGCGATTGGCCCATCTTCAGACCTCGTCTCCGGCGTTATGGAGCAAAATGTCATTTATCACATCATGCGCGAAGCCATGGGCTTTTAGACTCGCCTTTCGTGTTGATAATTTTAGGATGAGGCGAAAGTCTCATCCTTTTTTATAACCTATTTGAAGGCACTATCTGGGGTTTTACAGGGTGTTACCAGCCTTAATTGTATCGGCAAATCTATTTTGATTTAACCACCCCTCCAAATTGCGTTCTGCCTCAATTTCGTCCTTCTCCGCTAAAACTCTTTTGCGGATCGCCGCCTGTTGGGAAAGGAGCACATTTCTTCTAGATGTTTGCGTTTTAAGATCTTCCAGCAACGTCTTCTTTAGTTCCGTAATCTGCTGTAGATCCGATTGCAGACTCGAAATTCTGTTCAATTGAGCCGATTTCCATTGTTCGAAAACAATGACATCCGTTTGGAGGAAGGACGTCTCAGAGCCTACGAAAAGAGACGTATGGTTTCGTTCTATATCTTTCCTGGTCTTTTCAATGCTATCGGAAATCTTTGTCGCAGCGAACACCACATCAGCAAGCTTTTTTTCTGCTTGCTGCTTCATAATGTTATTTAGCTTAAGTAGAACTTCAAATTTGTCCCCCATCACTCATACCCTTTGCGTTTCAGGCTATCGGCAAAGTGAATAGAGGCAGCGACCGCGGCATAATGTTCCGGTTTGATGACGTCGCCGACTTCTACGCCTGCATAAATGGATCGCGCACAAGGTGGGTCAGAATGAATTGGAATATTATTTTCTTCCGCTTTCTTTCGAATTCTGAAAGCCAGCTCATCAACCCCTTTGGCCAAAAGAACAGGAACGGTCTTTTGTTCACGCTCCCATTTCAACGCGACAGCATAATGCGTCGGGTTGACAATAATCACATCCGCCTTGGCCACATCATTGATCATCGTAGCTTGAGAGAGGGCAAGAGCCCGGCGGCGACGCTCGCCCTTCAGATGCGGATCGCCTTCACTTTCTTTATTCTCATCCTTAATTTCTTTAAGAGTCATACGAAGTTTTTTCATATGCGCAAACCACGCGTAAGGCAGGTCCACTAGCGCAATCAGGCCCAAAGCAATAATCATAAAAATGATAAGCTGTAAGGCTGTCTTATTCATTTCCGGGACAATCAAAGCATGTGGAATTGCGCTCATACCCGGCAATTCTTTCAACAGAGTGAAAAAGAAAAACATTGCTACAGAGGCGATGAACGCCAGTTTGAAAAATCGTTTTCCAAACTCGACCATCCCCGTGGCACCATATTTTTGTTTTGCATTAGAAATGGGGGAAAGGCGGGATAGTTTCGGTTTTAACTTGCTCGGGGCAAAAACAACGGCCCGCTGCAAAACAAGCGAAACAACAATCGCGAGAATAAGAAGCATGAAAACCGGCCCCAAGGCAAGAATGGGCTTCCATAAAAATTCTGATGCTCCGTTTTGGCCAAACCGGGCGGATTTAGAATTCAGTAAAGCATTTCCCATATCAGTTGGATGCTCCAACATACTCGATAACGAAATCAAAGCGTTCGTCACAATGGCTTTACCAAAAATCACGATAGCCACAGCTAGCCCAATATAGAGCATAAGCGTGTTCGCTTCTGTTGATTGGGGGGTATCCCCTTTCTCACGGGATTTTCGTATTTTTGTTTCCGAGGCGTCAAAACTCTTTTCCTCGGCGCCCGACTGTTCATTCTCGCTCATGCAGCCCCCTAGCCCGCGAACTCAAAGCTGACGGATTCGGTTTGGGCAATGCCTGTCCAAAGCGTCAGAATAGTGACAACAGAGAATGCCAAAAGCAGTAAGCCAACGCCTAAAATCGCCGGCATTCCCACAAAGGAGACTAATAATTGCGGCATAGCCCGGTTCACGAAACCCAGCAGCAGATTATAGATAAAGTTCAATAGAATAAAGGGAAAGGCCAGAGACAGACTCCACCGGAAAAGGTTTAGAGCTTTATCCGTCAACTCATAGGCAAAATTATTAAAGTCAGGGGCCGCTCCCAATGGAAAAACATCATATGATCGAATGAGAATTGAAAAAGCCTCTATATGGAAGTTCATTGTAATCAGTAACGTCACGCCAGCCAGCATGAAAAAATTACTTAATGTCGTATTCGGCTCGGTCGCGATTCCCTCCCCCAAAGGCTGAGATATAGACATAGCTTGAGAGATAATATTCCCGACCACTTGCAAACCGATTACTATCAAGCGAAGCGCAAAGCCAAAAAAGAAGCCAAAAACCGCCTCTTTGGCAATGAGAACTGTCGCGTCCGAAAGCTGCGTAATTGGTATGGGCTGGGTCATCACGACAGGAAGCATGAGCCAAGTCAGCATGAGCGCCAGACCAAGCCTGACACGCGGCGTAATAGTACGTTCTCCAATTGTTGGGACTAGAAAAATGAAAACTGACATGCGCGTGAAGATGGCCATGATCGCAAAGAGCGAATCCATATAGGGCGCTATGATAGCCGTGAAGCCATCTAGAAATTCCATCAGGCGACGCCCATTATAGCAGGGCGTTCTGACGTCCCGATCTCCTCATAGGCTACGACGGGATTGCGAACTCCTTTTGCGTTTAAAACAGACCGAATGAAGCGGCGACGTTTAGAGGTTGTGGCGATAGCCGCATAGACGCCTTGTCTTGCAGACTTATCCAATTCCTTGCGGACGCTCCCGGCCAACCGGTTAAAATCATCAGGCGGCAGAGCCACATCCCGGCGACCACTCTCATCTGTTGTTTCACTCGCCGTGAACTGGGCTTCCCAATCAGGCCCGATTTGAATTAAAGGCAGCCGCCCGCTTTCATCGCGCAATTTGGATACAAATTGGTAGCTCATTCTATGTCGTACAAAGTCCGCCAATTGTTCCGTGTTATTTATGACCGTCTTACCCTCGGCAATTGTCTCTAAGATCAAAGGGATATTCCGAATTGATATCCGCTCTTCCAATAACAAGCGACAAACCCCTTGAAACAGATCTAGGGGCACTTTATCGGGGATAAATTCTTCGATAATTTTTTTATTGGATTCCGCCCGGCCGGCATCGCTTACATTCTTGAAGGTATCCAGCGTCTTTCTAAGCGTCCGGCGCGTCAGAAGCTTGGTAAAATTGTCTTGTATGATCTCCAATAAATGCGTGGCAAGGACCTCAATAGGCGCGATGACCGTAACGCCCAACATCATCAACTCGTCTTCGTACTCTTTGTCAATCCACCGTGCCGGCGCTTGGAAAACAGGCTCTTTTGTATTCTGCCCCGGGATATGCGGGTGGTCTTCCGGGTCTATCAAGGCTAAAAGCTGTTTGGACTTAAGGCTTTGCGTCGCAATTTCCGTGCCTTGAATTTTTATCTTGTAAACGTCCTCTGGCAGAAGCGTGTTATCCGTCAGCCGAATAGGCGGCAGAACAAATCCAAACTCCTTGGCAACAAATTTTCGTATTTTCTGGACCCTTTGGTCAAAGCCAAATTCTTCATTCATGACATTCGGAACAATATTTGGTGACAATTCTACACTGATTTCATCAATATCAAGTGCGTCACCGAGTTTCTGTTCTTCCGGAATTTCAGTAACGGCGTCTTCAGTGTCAGCTGGTTTTTCGGCTTCCGCCTTCTGCCGAGAATATGACATATAAGCGACCACTGAAAGGATAACCGCCCCCCCTATAAATGGCAGAAATGGAAGCCCCGGGAAGAACGCAAAGATTAACATAATACCCGCGACAGCGCTTATGGCCGCTGGGTATTGGCCGAATTGTTTGAATAGGGCGAAATCCACAGTGCCTTCGCCGCGGCCCTTAGACAAAAGCAAGCCCGCCGCAATTGAGATAATGACTGCGGGGATTTGCGAGACTAAGCCATCTCCGACCGTCAGGACAGAGTAGTTTTTAATCGCTTCGCCGAAAGAGATATTATGAACCCCTACTCCAATACCGATACCCGCAATTAAATTCAAAAGTGTGATTAAAATCCCGGCAACAGCGTCACCTTTCATAAACTTTGAAACGCCATCCAATGAACCAAGAAAAGCTGTTTCTTCTTGTTCCGTCACCCGTCTCTGTGCGGCCTCGGCGTGAGAAATAGCGCCCGCCGCCAAATCCGCATCAATCGCCATTTGCTTGCCTGGCATCGCGTCGAGAGCAAATCGGGCGCCGACTTCCGCCATACGGCCGGCGCCTTTGGCAATCACCATAAAATTCACAATAACGAGAACAGAGAAAACGATGAGACCAATAAAGATATTTCCGCCCATAACAAACATGGCAAAGCCTTCAATTACGCCCCCCGCCGCGTCTGGGCCAGTATGTCCCTCCCCAATTATGAGTTTCGTCGAAGAAATATTTAAGGACAAACGAAGCAACAATGCTGCCAACAGAACAGAGGGAAATGAGCTGAAATCCAAGGGGCGTTCAATAAAAAGCGTGATTGTAAAAATCAAAATAGCGAAAGCAAAAGACGCCGAGAGGCCGACATCCAAAACCCATGACGGCATAGGCAGGACCATCATCACTATGATGAACATTAAACCGATAGCCAAGAAGACTGTCGGATTTTTTATCAATTCCCCCAGAGATTTTGGCATAATTATCCGGCGATGGCTGGTATGACAATGGAGTCAAACAGATGGATGCACATTCGAGCCATAAACCCCGCCGTGGCAACAAAGACGATCAACATCGCGCCAAGTTTAGGGACAAATGTCAGAGTCATTTCTTGGATGGATGTTAAAGCCTGTAGTAAGCCAACAGCCAACCCTATTAGTAAAGCCGTTCCCAAAAGCGGTAGCGACATAATCGCAGCGCTCCAAAAAAACTCACGCACAATGGAAAGGATTTCTGCCTCGCCCATTAGACAGGCATACGCAAAAGTTCTTGGTAAGCTTCCACCACACGGTTCCGGATCGTCACCGCTGTTTCCAAGGCCACTTCTGCATTCGCCATGGCCTGCACAACTGAATGTGCATCTGCTTGGCCAGACGCCATAGCCTCGGTTGTTTTCTCAACATTTTGGAAAACCTCGGCGAACTCTTTCGCGCTTTCAGCTACGGCGCCTGTCGCCGAACCGGTTTCCTTGGCGCCCATCTCTGCCGGTTTTGAATTCGGAGAAAGAGCCTGCCTAGCAATTTGATATTGGCGCATCGCGCCGAGGGAAGTCGGTTCCATGAAACGCTCCTATTAGTTCCGAAGCAAGTCTATGAGACTGCGATACATTTGAGTGGCTTGGCGGAAGGTGGAGAGATTGGCTTCATAGCTTCGGCCCGCTTCCCGTGCATCCGCCAGTTCAACCATCATATCCACGTTTGAAGACATCACCATTCCGTTATCATCCGCCAAAGGACTGGCCGGGTCAAAAATCTGCGTGCCTTCGCTATTGTCCAGACTTACATCGCCGATCTTGACGCGTTCCATATTATTAACGCGGTCCATCTCGGTTTCGAAGTTGACCTGCTTGCGGTGATAGCCATGTGTGTCGGTATTGGAGAGGTTTTCACTAGCAATACGCAAGCGAAAAGACTGTACATTCATCCCGCTAGAAGCGGCAGCCATTGATTTTGAAATTGAGTTGTCCATCCTGGAGCGTCCTCATTATACAGCTAAATTAAAGGTTTTTGCCAACGGCCATTTTCATCATTGAAAGAGATTTGCGGTAAAGCATCAAAGCCAAGGCATGATCATTCTGCGTCTCCGCTGATTTCATCATTTGCTCTTCGAGGGATACGGAGTTTCCGTTCGGAGAAGTCGCGTCACCCATGCTGGACTCAACCACCCTGAATTGGCCAGTTTCAACAGGTTTCGCTCCCATTTGCGATTCGTGAAAAACTTCGCTGAATGGCTGTAGGTCTTTTGCTTTATATCCGGGGGTATCTGAATTCGCTATATTTTCGGCGACGACGGCATGCCGCTGCGCAGCATGAGAGGCCATCGCGGAAACGAGGTTCTGTAAATTTGTGCTCTTCATCATGGCCCGACAATCCTTGTCTATGGTTTACCATAAGTTAAGGCCTACATCAGAGAGTTGAACGAGAAGTTAACAAACACCAACCATATATTAACTTTATTCACCATATCTGCACCCATGACCTATCTTGAACACGGATTCGACCAAGCGGAAATTCCTGCCCCCACGCGCTATTTCGGACGTGTGGAGAAAGTCACGGATCAATCCATCCATATCAGCGGATTGAATCACCGATTGGGACAAGGCGCTCTGATTGAAATAGAAAAGTCAGACGGCGAAAAAATCAGAGGCGAAGTTATTGCACTTGAAAACACCCGCGCTATGGCCACGCTTTACACAACAACTGCGGATGTCAGGATCGGCCAACGGGTCGAACATATACAGCCAACTCTACACTACCCTTCGGCAGACTGGATAGGAAAAATTCTTGATTATGAGGGACGCTGTATTGACGGGACAACACCCAATAGCGGCATAAAACGGGCAAAGCTCGACGCGCTCCCGCCCTCTGCTATTTTGCGAAAAGCTCTCGGCCCCAGACTTAATACAGGCGTCGCAGCGATTGATACGTTTTTGCCGCTCTGTCAGGGTCAGAGAACAGGATTGTTCGCGGGGTCAGGGGTTGGCAAGTCAACTCTTTTGGGGACCATTGCACGGTCCAATGATGCCGATGTGACCATCATCGCGCTTATCGGGGAAAGAGGGCGCGAAGTCCGGCACTTTGTGGAAAAGGTGATCGGTCCGGAAGGCATGAAAAAATCAATCGTTTTTGTGGCGACCTCAGATATGTCAGCCGCCATTAAGCTGCGCACAGCTCAACTCGCGATCTCTGCGGCGGAACATTTTAGAGATGAAGGCAAACAGGTTTTGTTCCTGTTCGACTCGCTCACCCGATACGCCGAAGCGCATCGGACAATTGCTTTGAATGCTGGCGAAGTCCCGGCCTTGAAAGCCTTTCCCCCCTCCACATTTCGCGCATTAGCTGCTTTATGTGAACGCTCCGGCCCCGGCCTCGACAATAGCGGGGACATTACGGCTGTTTTCAGCGTACTCGTGGCGGGATCCAACATGGAAGAACCGGTCGCGGATATGGTGCGTGGAATTTTGGACGGCCATGTTATTCTATCCCGGGAGATAGCGGAACGAGGACGTTATCCTGCCTTTGATATACGGCGAAGTGTCTCTCGGTCTCTTCCCGATGCGGCCACCCCGGAGCAAAATAAAGTGCTTCAAATAGCGCGGGAATATATTATGCGTTATGAGGAAGCGGAGCCAATTATTCAGGCTGGGCTTTATGTCAGCGGAACAGACCCTAAACTTGATAAGGCCATTGAGGCCTATGCGGACCTAGAAACCTTTATCGGAACAACCGAAAACCTCCTTATCGAAGACGCCTTTGAAAAACTTGCACATACAGTTGGCTTCGTTCCTCACTCGGAAGCCAGCGCACAGACTTAACTGTTGGATAAAAGCAAATTAAACAAACCGGACGTTCCGACGCCAGACCCAGAATTAGACTGACCTAAAATCGACAAGGCAGCAAATCCGGGAGTGGACGCCGAGGGACCAGAATTGATCTGTTCACGTAAAAGATAGTCTTTTATGACCTTCTCTACTGCTTCGGGCTCCCTGAAGACTTCGATTGATTTCCCCCCGAAAGCTTGTTGCGCCTTATCTGCCAAAATGTCTTTTTGCCGGTCCACATCCAGAGCTGCAAACTCTTGTGGTAAATTAAAGGCACCTTCCAAGACGGTTCTCATAGGAACTGATCCCATTAATTTGAACCATCCGGCATTCTCACTCGAGCCTTGGCCAACAAAGTCTTGTATCTCTCTTTGGAAATTTAAAGCCAACCGCATGGAGTCATCAACATTGCCAACCTCTATCTCGAAGTTCTGCCGTTCATACTGACTAGAGATTTTATCAATATCTGCCTGAGAAAGAGAAAGGCTTCCCTCCGTAAAATCAAACGTTCTCGCTAACGCTATATAATCAGAATTGTTCAGGCGTTTGGCAAAACTTCCATCCTCTGTGCCTTCCTCAATGATCTTCCGAACAAAAGCTCCCTTGGAGATTTCTTCACCGAGTCCAAAAGCGCCGAGAGCAACTTTTAAAATCTTCCGATCCTGCATCAGGTCGTCAAGAGTTTCTATGTTTTGAATATTATTTCTGAAGTATTCAATATCGCGCGAAATATCGGGCGACTTTGCAAAAACTTCTTCCTGTCGATCAATCGTCCGTTGTAGAAAGGACCAACCGGCCAATCCACTATTCGGGATAACAGGGGTAAACGCCATGTTAGCTCGCGCGAGCCATTAAGGCTGGCGCCCCATCTGCTTCATTAAATTCTTCCGTAATTTTTTCTGGGTCAGAGACCGCATTCAACATTGCGTCTTCAATAGGGAATAACGATTTAAGGTTATTCAGAACGGAATAGAAATGGCCTTTGAGGAAAGCGATTTTCGCTTTCTCTAATGTCTGGCTTAGCGGCGTACTTTCGAAGACAGCTTCAAGTGCCAGCAATCCGGAACGGACATCGTCTTCGATTTTCACGGCATCATTGTCGCCGGAAAGAATAAGCTGAACGGCATAATATACGCGTCGCACCGGAGAATTTACTTCATTAGGGTGAAGGGCGTCACTTAGGCGCAGTACATAGACATCGTCATCAGGCAAACAAATTTGCGACCGCTTGGAGCCGTTCATCAAGAGCGCTCCATTGACAAGAAATTTTTCATTTGGTTTCAAGCTGATGACAAGTCCGGACATTTAAGCAACCTCTCTTACAACTTCAGAACCGTTCAAAGGCGCTTTTATGGCCGTTCTTAAGCCCTCAATTATAGCGGAGTTAATTTCAATTAGAATGTCTATACCCGCTTGCCCACGCAAAATCCGCTGGGTGTGAGACTGAGTAAATTCGGCAAGGGAAATAAGATTGTTTCTCAGGTCTTCCGTCAACTTGTTTTCGGGGCCAACCAAATCACAGAAGAGAACGTTCCAGAGCTTTGCATTTGCGAGGATAGCTTCGGCCATCTCTCCATCTAATCTCTTTGAGTTTTTCTGGGCTTGGGCGCGAAGGCGCCCTGTAACGGCGGAAAAGAGTTGCAGCTCAATATGTTTATCAGATGCGGTCTGGCGTTTTACTTGGCCATATCCGCGGAGTGCATTTTGTTTCTGATCCATACGTTTAACTTCTCAAATACTTTGGGAATATGAGTGCGCCAAAGCGGCTAACCGCTTTGGCTAAAATTATAATGTGGCTTTTCCTATTGGAAGAGGGCCAGAAGTGATTGTGGTGCCTGGTTGGCAATTGATAGAGCCTGAACACCTAGCTGCTGCTGAACCTGTAAAGACTGAAGGCGCGCAGAGGCTTCTTCGAGGTTGGCGTCTGTCAAGGCGCCAATACCTGTCTTCAAGCTGTCAGACAAAGTTGTAACAAACTCGTTCTGGTTATCGATACGGCTTTGCTTGGAACCAAAGAACGCTGTCGCGTCGATAGCTGTCTGAAGCAAAGAGTCGATTGAGCTCAAAGCTGCGGAAGCTCCTGCAGTTGTTGAGATGTCCAAATCTGCTAGAGCGTTTAGTCCACCTGCTGCAACGCTGGCACTTGTTGTCGTAATCGCACCAACAGTGACGTCATTATTGTTGCTATCGGCTGCCGCGTCGTTGGTAAATGTAAGAACACCACCAGAAACGGCCGTTGTCAAAGATCCTGACAAACCAGCGTCTGAGATGGCCGCATCAACAGCGACTTTCATGCCAGCTGCGATGGCGTCTTGGTCAAGGCCAGCAGCAGCTTCGTAACTTACGTCTTCACCTGCAACGGTGAATTCATATGTTGTCGCACTGAGAGTCGTACCAGAGGCGATAGTAATCGTTTGGGTTCCGCCATTTTCGGCAACAGTGCCGTTAGACAGAGTAGCGCCAGTTTCGTCTGACGCAGCAATTGTTGCGCCGGTGATGGCGTCGGCTGTGGTCAGGTCCTGACGTGCCACGCCGATTGTTCCAGGCGTAACATTACCATTCGTATCGCGGTTCAAGGAAGACAATACAGAAATGTTGTCGCCGGCCTTCAAAAGGTTTTGACCGTTGATAGACGCTGCATCGACGATCGAAGCGATACCTTCACGAATTTCGTTTAGGTCAGTTTGGTATTTGGCGCGGTCAGCATCCGTAACAGACGCGTCATTCGCGGCAACAATTGCGCTTTTAGCGCTTTTCAGAAGCTCAGTAACTTCGTTTGCGGCGTCGCGAGCTGTACCAACAGTCGCTGAACCCAAGTTCAAGCTATCTGTAAGCTGTGAATAGCTTTCAACGTCGGATTGCATAACAGTCGCGATTGACCAGATAGCTGCGTTATCTGTAGAAGAATTGATTTTTTTACCGGTGGAAATTTCGCTCTGAACTGAAGCAAGATTTTTGTTGATACCACGAAGTGTATCTAGCGCCACCATTGCGCTATTGTTTGTTAAAATACTGGACATAGGTTTTTCCTTTTTCACCCATTCGGGCTTATACCGTTGAGCATCAGCCCCAATTGTTAAGTCCCTCGCGGGACACCTAAGTCATCCTTGACAATCTTTGTGAACCTTTTGGTTTCTGAAAGATAAACTCTCCTGAGTTGCTATTTTGGGATAAACCCCAAACGATAATTAAACGTAAATCAGACCAGTTTTTTTCTGAGGCCCTGAGAGTCCGGTAAATTGACAGTCTTTCCAAACCGGTCATATGCCCCGACCTTCGCTTCGCGGTTGCGAATGGCGTTAATCTGCTGATAAGCGGACTTCACAGTATTGATCGCGGATTTCATAAGATATTCGTTTTCTTTTAACAGACTTTTTATGGTTTCAAGACTGCCAGACTGCCCAGCGGCATTGCGGCTCGAATTAGTGGCCGTCATCAAGTGAGTTAGATCGGATAAACAGGCTTGTTTGATTTTAGTTGTTTCATTCAAAGGACGAAATTGTCCATTTTTTAAGTGCTGGTTTTCGATCTCTACAACTTCTTTAAGCCTTTTGATGATTTCATCAGGATTTGACATTGAGCGTTCCATTCATATTTATATCCATATCCCTATTTTGTAATTTCAGCTTTTGATAAAATTTATCCTGAAGGCCAAACCCGCCGTCTTCTGCGAGGTCTTCTGCAAATTTCTCTATATAAAAATCAGTAAAGGCCCCAACGTCCTCGCCGCCACCTTTCACCAAAGCGTCTCCCAAACCAGAGAATTTAAGCATCTGACCAATAAAGGCCGCCTCGAAATCTTTCGCAGCCGCTCTTAAGTCGGCTTCTTTGACACTATCTGCACTCTCTTTGTTATCTGCAAAGCTGGCTGGCTCAAGTCTCTGAGCTTGCTTCATTAGGGGTATAGATTCAAAAGTTGACATAATTTCCTCTCCTTTTGGCTCTAATCGATGACCCGTAAATTGTTGGTTAATGATATTTGTATACGGATTGGGTATGCAGGCTCTGTCTCTCAGTCTGTCCCCAGCAGGAAGCGGGGATAAAAAAGTTGAATTCCCCTCCGCCCCGACGGAGGACGAACAAACGCGTCTTCGCATCTCTGAAGTCCCTTTTAGGAATCAACAGAATCAGCCTGATTTCTCTGAGAATTTTGTAGCCGTCATTTCTCAAAAAAAGAATGAAGCTGACCAATCTCCAACCGATCCTAGAAAAAAGTCGGGTGAAAGCACAATAATTGAGACCCAAAGAGACGACACGGTTCTCATGGCAACTATTGCGCCGAGTGAAAACCGCGAGAAAGCGGCATTAAATACTAATGGAGCAACCTTGTCTTCATCGGGAAACTTGTCCAACGTATCAGATATTCAAAGCTCACAGTTGGCAGAGCCGACAGGTAAAGTCGCCGAAAGACTCTTAGGGGATTCGAAGTTATCCAGAACCAGCAAATTTGAAACAGGCCTTGCCCCCGAGGTTTTGGCAGATGTTTCCGCTAAACCAGCTTCTGTCCCTTCCACAGATTTGAAAACTACTGAAGCCACAGTAACAGCTGCAGAACAGTCAGCAGAAATTTTGTCTGATAAACAAGCTCAGCCCTTAACGGGGGAAACTAAATCACATCCCGCTATGACCGCTCCTAAAACGGCATTGGAAGCTCAGGGCGCAACTACCAAGAATATGTTATACGAGGCAAAAACGGAAACCCCAAGGGATCAGAAACAAACTCAAATCATTTCTGAAAATAAGAATCTTAATTTACAAATTCCAAATGCTGAAGCCCGTAATATTTCTAAAACAGATCAGGCAAGCCCCCGGAAGTCAGCCTCTACATCTAACGTCGATAGTCCTTCATCTCTTAAGGAGCCGATCAATTTAACCGACGCTGACTTAATTGAAGATGTTGTTAAAAAACGCTCTGACTTTAAAACCTTCGGACAACTGAACGTCTCCGACCAAACGGCCCAGAATTTGGCACACGCCTCCCTTTCAAAAGCCCCTGTTTCAGTGGATGGAAATTTGGCGATCACAACATCTCTGACGGCGCCAACCATGTCGACGGTAATGAGTCCCGCCGCGCAGATCGTATCGGCCACTCCCGCTGCTATGGTTACAAATTTCAATGCTGTCTCTCAGGCGATACTCGTTGCGAATGAAACAGCCAAAGGCGTCGCCGTTCAATTGGATCCACCCGAAATGGGCCGAGTTTATATTGATTTCATCTTCAATTCGGATGACAGCGTCAATGTGGTGGTCAAATCTGAACTACCAGATAGCCACCTGTTACTCCGAGAGCGGAGTGAACAATTTCTCGAGTTTCTGAAAGAAAATGGCCTTGAAAATGTGAATTTGAGTTTCGAACAAGGCAGCCACCAGAACGAGTCTTATTTCACTAATGAAGACGCACCAAAGCCGCTTTATTTGGCGGCTTCGGCTGAAGATCTGCCCCCCTTACAATCCACATTAAAATACACGTCAAAAGATGTTCAAAATTTTGACGGGTTAGACCTTAGATTATAGGATTTAATCATGAATGTACCTGATCTTTTTTCTCTGACGACTCAGACGAAGCCTTCTTCAATTCTTCGAAAAGGTGCCCCGACCTTGCCCCAGTCCGACTTAACGAATAAAATTTCAGGGTCCCCCACGACTGCGGTTCAACAAAACGGCTCCGAAGTTGCTGACTCAACAGGAACACAGACAAGCACTGAATCCGATAATTCAGTAACACCGCAACAATCAGTGGGGGAAGAATTTGATACGTTTTTGACGCTTTTGACTGCACAAATTAAAAATCAGGACCCACTTGCGCCGCTCGATTCCACGCAATTTGTGGAACAACTTGCGACCTTTTCCAATTTAGAATTACAAGCTAAAAGCAACGAAACTTTGGAAGATATTGCGCAAATGCTAGCGCAAAATTTGTATAATCAATCTCAGACCGAAAGCGGATAGAGGCCTTAGATTTCGTCATCACGGCGAACAATATCCAAAATCAGAACATTTTCTATACCCTCTTCCATGATGCGGCGTGAAGATCCGAGTAATGTCTCGCGAACAACTTCAAATGTTTTTGGTGAGGTCAAATCTCCACTGAAAAGCCCCTGATTTGAAAGCTCTAATAGGTCGCGCATGAAAGCATCCCGAAACTTGGGTTCTAAATGAAAACTGTCTGACGGCGCGGCGTCATTTAATTCTAAGTTAAAATTCATTATCAGGAGACTATCAATTTTTTTATCATTCATGACCGGAATGACAAACTGACGTTTAAATTTTAAATATTCTACTTCACTTGATTTTACAGTCTCGCCGTGACCACTTTTGGCTTTCTTCTCTTTTTTCTCTTTTTTTTCTTTTTTATGAGAATTTTCTTCGTGAGCGCTATTCGTCTTTTTATGCGCGTCATCAACCGCCGCAGGGTTTGCGGCCATGGAGCTTTTTACAAAGCTTGCCCCCACCGCGCCGCCAATGACCGCAACGATGAGGATAAAAGTCTTTAGTATGGATTTGAACATAATCGTCTCGAAAAAGAGCTATTGAGAGCTTTCCTTAGAAAGGAATTATTTTTTGCAAGATTTTATTGCCTGCTCGTGGTTTTACACTGTCAGTGACACTGCCACGTCCGCCATAATAAATGCGGGCATCGGCAATTTTATCATAGGTAATAACATTTTGACGTGAAATATCTTCGGTCCTGATGAGGCCGCTAACCTGTAATTGACGCACTTCGTTGTTGACCATGATCTGTTGCTGGCCAGCAAGTTGCAAATAGCCATTCGGCATGACGTCCACAACTTGAACCGCCAAACGAAGGGTAATCGTCTCTTCGCGCTTGATCATGCCGTCACCATTCGTGTTTCGATCGCGGCTTATATCGACAGCCGGGGTAAGGCTTGCACCATCCGGCAGGTTTCTATTGATAATTTCCGGTAGTCCAAAAAAGGCTCCGACGCCAAAATTATCAGATGTTTGGCGGGTATTAGTTTCGGAGTTTTTGATTTCCGCTTCGTCTTCAATTTCGACCAGAACCGTAAGAAGATCCCCTACTTGGCTCGCCCGTCGATCCCCAAAAAGAGATTTCGGACTACTGCTCCAGAGCGAAGTCTCCCCCGGATGTCCTGTTGTTTCAGCATGTAATTGCGGTTTAGGAGACGAATTATAAGAATCGTAATATGGCGCCGTTGGTGTCGGAGAAAACGCTGTTTCTATCGGTTTTTGAGGGCTAGACGCACATGCCGGGAGCATAAGCGCCGCCGCGCCGACACTGATGGCGATTGCTTTATAGGAATATGTCATCTGGCCATCTCCACTAATCCTGCACCTGTCACGCGTCCTTCGACGGCGTTACGCGAGTCCATATTCATTACGCGCACAATATCTCCTTTGGCCCCTTCGGAAAGGGCGCGGCCATTTGTTGAGATTTCCAGACGTCCGACCCGATAAATCATAGTGACGGGACTGTTTCTTTTTACAAGGAGAGGCTCTTGGACGTCGCGATCTCTAATCTCGGTTCCGCTATAAATCGTCCGAGTCAGCTCTTTACCAACATAATGAGATATTATGTCCTGCGGATTTTCACCCGACTCAGCCTCGACAGAAATATCCCCGCTGGAAATCTGCGTGCCGCGTGACAGCGTTGAATTTGCTGTAACCGAGGCGGCCAAAGCCATTGCCGGAGCGAAGGCAAAAACACTAAAAATAGTTACCCGAATCAGCCCTTTCATCTTATCGTATCCTTGTTGTGGCTGAATACATTTCGTCTGCGGCGGTGATGACTTTCGAGTTAAGCTCATAGCCCCGCTGAGCTTCAATGAGTTCCGAAATTTCTTCAACAACATCGACCCCTGAATCTTCCAGATATTTTTGCCGCATGGTTCCGACACCCTCTGTTCCGGGTTCAGCGATAATCGGTGCGCCAGACCCGGCCGTTTCGCGAAAGAGGTTTCCGCCCATCGCTTCCAGGCCTTTGGCGTTGGCAAAGACGGTCATGGAAATTCTACCGATGGCCTGCCCTTCTGGCGCATTATCGAAGAAGGCTGTAACTTCGCCGTCCAGACTGATCGAAATCTGCCGGGCATCAGTGGGAATCGTAATATTGTCGGCGAGGGCATAGCCGTCAGAGTTGACGATCAACCCTTCTGCGTCGCGGTAAAACTTACCATCGCGCGTATAGGCTGATTCTCCACTTGGAAGACTGATTTCGAAAAACCCTCGTCCTTCAATCGCTAGGTCAAGATCTCCGCCTGTCGGGTTGAGGGCGCCCTGAACGATTTCAACAGAAACCGTTGAGGGGCGAACTCCCATACCCATTTGAATCCCGGCGGGAACGATCGTTCCGGTCTGGGAGCTTACCGACCCCGGTGTCAGATGTTGTTGATAAATTAAATCCGCAAACTCGGCGACCCTCGGCTGATAAGCCGTTGTGCTCATATTCGCGATATTATTTGAAATAACATCGACCCGGGTTTGTTGCGCCGCCATTCCTGTTGCGGCTATTTTTAGAGCGTTCATCCTGAACCTCCCTTTGTTGCGGCCTAAAAGCAGACCTTAAGAAATTTGCCTTATTGTTGTAATCGTTTGTTTGATCCGTTCATCTTCCATTTCGAGAAGTTTCTGACCGGCATCATAATGACGTTGAACCTCAATCATGCGAGCAATTTCGCTAACTGGTTCAACATTACTGTCTTCTAGATATCCCTGTAGGATCGTGCCTGTTTCTAATGGCTCGAAACCGCCATTTGAAATCCAGTTGTTTCCCCCTGCCCGGGAAAGCTCAGTCTCATTGGCCGTCACCAATCCTAAACGACCCAATTCAATACCACCGGCGCTAAGGCTGCCATCCGGAGAGATAATAATTTTATCCGCTTCCAAAGGAATTTGGATTTGCCCTTCGCCCGCATCCAAAACGGCGTGGCCGTCAGGGTTAATGAGCAGGCCATCAGCGTTCGTCATAAAATGGCCCGCCCGGGTCAATTGGGTCTGTCCGTCCACATCCACCAAGAAGAAACCTTCGCCTTGAATGGCCACGTCCAAACTACCACCTGTTGAGCGCATTTCCCCGTCTGAGAAGTTACTGGAGTGGGCCGCTAATCGTCCCATAGACAGAGAATGGCGCGCGGTATCTGCTGCTCCGGGCGAGCCGACGGCTGCAACATATTCCGAGAAGATCGCACCTTCTTTCTTATATCCAACCGTATTGGCGTTCGCGATATTGTTCGCAATAGTATTTAACTCTTTCATCAGACCCGATTGTCTGGAGAGATTTACGTAGCTCGCATTATCCATGATTTAAAAAGGCCTTCGAAATCTTGATTTGCTCTTCTAAGTCAATAAGTTGAGATGAAAGTGTCGCTCTCCACTTCGCTCCTTCTAGAACCGGCGAGCCTATAGCTGGTTTGGAGAGAACTTCTAAAATTGACGTGTCACCCTGATTGTTCGAGGGCGCCATCTCTAAATCCTGTTCTTTTGAATTTACCTCTAATACGTCATTAGAACTTTGACGCTCTGACAGATCTTGCGCTTTGGACCAGTTTTGCTCAAGCCAAGCGACGTTAATTTCATAAGACGATTTGCGATCATTTTCTTCCAGATCATTTAACGCAAGTTTGGCAAGAGACATGTCTGAGTGGATCATGGCGTAATCTAAAATTTTGGCCTCTAAACCCTTTAAAGTGAGAGCTGAAGCAGATTGGTATTCCGCGGCTCCAAACGTCTTGGCTTTTAAGGCCAGAAGAATTCGAGCCTGTTCAATGCTTAGTTTCAGATCGGAACTAATTGCCTCACCACCCCTTTGTATGGCCGTCACCAATTCCGGCAGGCTAAGATTTAGAGACACTTTCAAAGCCCTTAATTTCAAAGTTTCCCAGACCTGTGCGGCTTTTAGGAATTCGGTTTCACGAAAAAACGTATCCAGAGCTGTGGACTGTACGGCTTGGTTTTCGCTTTCAAGATGTTCTAATAAAGCTGTCGCAATCTCGGTTTGAGCCAAGGTATATTCAGCCGTCCCTATTCTCAAAAAAGATTTTGTTGACTGAATAGCGTCATTCAAACGGCCTTGTTGACGTTGTCCCTTCACGAGCTCGAATGCCGCTTGTTGGCCCCCTGAAGTTTCTTTTAACTGCGCGCTAACATCTCGCAGGTCTGCCTCTAGAGACTTACTGAGCTTTTCTCCCTCCTGCGACTCGATCTCTGCGATATGGCTGACAGCCTTCGCCCGATAAACGCTGCCACGTTCCGATAAATAACTGAATTTCGCAGATGCTTGATCCGGTCCCGTCATTTTTTCAAGAAGAGCTGTCAAATATAGGTAGTTATCATCTGAAGTACGGTTCTGCGGCAGTGGGCTTCCGTTTTCACGGGCCTTATTTTCCAACTTTTCCCAAATATGTTCTGCGAACTTATTTTGATTATTTTCAGCCGCGACTATGGCGGTCGTCACCAATAACTGTCCTTTCAAAACCTCAGGAAAATCATTTATAGCGTAAAGCGTATCTCTAATCTTCGGCATATTTAACGGCTTTGAATATTGCCCTGGGTCTTCCAAAAAAGCCCAAAGAAAGCCGATTTGATTACAAGATTTATAAGCCGAAACAACTTTATCTTTTGGCCGAACTTCGGGGAAAGCGACAATCTTTGCGACTTGCTTTAAGGCTATTCCTTTTACCGAAACATCGTGCGTTAGAACTTCCAAGGCCTCATCCCCCAAGCCAAGAGCAATGTAATGCCTTGCGAGATTGAGAGCTTTACCGCCATCTTTATCACTACTGTAATTTGCTTTGGCCCCTGACAGGGCGTCATAATCTTTCACGTCTTCCAGATCAGAAAAATTGAGAGTATCTGCAATATTGCAGCTAAATGATTCAGCTGGCTTCACTGTTGTTTCGACATCTAAGGCCGTCCCCGCCTCAGTCGCGCCGCCTTCAGAGTTCGTCCTTACGGGCTTGACCTCGGCAGGTTTTGCGTCATTTGATTTGGTACGAACAAACCCTTGCTCCTGAGCGTCTTTCAAAATAGCCGCCAAGGTATCAGAGGCAGAATCGACTGAATAGGCACCGAACCGGTTTGCTACATCTGCTTCATCAGCCCCCGTCAATGACCCGCTTAGAACGGAAAATGAGGCGACCGCCAAAGCAGCCCCTCTTACAGTTTTTCGCGAAAGGATATGAAGGTGCGCTCCGTTCATCAAGCCGCCACTTTTCTGAGCTCTTTCAAAGCCTCTTCGATAGAAGTAAAACTTGGGCGTTGATGTTTCGGAGCGCTTCTACGCGCCACTTCAATCGCAATTTGAGTTTCATTTTTATGAAGACTGGAAACCAGAACTTCTCTTATCAGAGCATAAAAATAATGTTCCTGCTCTCGTATTGATTTCACTTTATTGGCGAAAGGGCCGACAAGGGAGTAAGCGAGAAATACGCCTAAAAATGTTCCAACGAGCGCACCGCCAATCATTCCGCCCAAAACTTCCGGCGGCTTATCAATTGACGCCATCGTTTTGATGACGCCCAAAACCGCAGCGACAATTCCTAACGCAGGTAACGCATCTGCCATATTTTGCAAAGCATGCGAACCGTGAAGGGCTTCTTCTTTCATCCCTTCGAGCTGCTTATCTAAAAGCTCTTCCACCTGATAAACATCATCAAAGTTCATCAACATAGAGCGGATGGTGTCGCAAATAAGCTCGACAAATTGTGTGGACGCCAAAATGCGAGGATATTGTTGAAACAACGCGGATTCTTCCGGGTTTTCAATATGCTCTTCAACTTTTACAGGGCTTTCTTTTGAAATACGGACAAGTTCATGCATCAGACAGAGAAGGTCTTGATAGTCAGATTTTTTCCACTTTGGGCCTTTGAATACTGCCAGGATATCTTTTCCGGTTGATTTGATGGTGTGCATGTCGTTTCCGCACGCAAAAGCCCCGATAGCGGCGCCGCCAATAATCATCATTTCATAGGGAAGTGAATGAAGAATAATCTCCAGCTTGCCCCCGGCGAGCATATACCCACCAAAGACACAAATCACTGTTAAAATAATACCGAAGATGGAGCTCATGCAGTGAGCCTTACCATCCTATATATTACCTATTCTTTAAGAATGTTCTGTTTACGCGCTTGACTAAGTTTTAAGCACATTTTTAATGTCAGCAGATGACATCACTGCGAAACTCTTCAGAGATATCCTCGCTTAGCTTCACAGCCCTATGGGTTTTATGAATCCCCAATAAGCCATTAGCCACCGCAAGACGTTGATTTCGCATTTCCACTTCAAGACTTATATTTTCCAGTGAGACTCCGGGAAGCGGTAAAATTTGACCAATCTCCAACCGGGTGCAATCTGCAACCGACATTTGAAAACTGTCAAGAACTGCTCTGACGGACGTAACGCTTTTATCAATATGCCTTCCGAGATATTTTGCATTTTCCGGCAATAGGACATCTTCCGCCGGCTTAGACCCAATTTTAGCGACTTCGAGTGCCCTCTCCAAAAAACTTTGTGGCAAAATGATTTTTAACGATACTATTTGCGCTTCGTCACTTTCTGCCAACTGGGCTTGAAAGCTCATATCAATTTGTCGCCAGGCTTTATGTGCATCCGACATCAGAAAAGCTGTCAGCTCTGTTTCTTCTTTTTGAAAGTCTACGAAATTTAATTGAGGCTTAGTTTTATCGTCCGAATTTTTCTCTACTTCAGAGGCACCCAGCATTTTCACAAGGTCTTTTTTTAAAACCGTAATGAGGGGTTCCATCATGAAGAGATCCAGCTCCGAGACTGAATAACTATCTGCCCCGGCAAAGTCTCTGAGCTTCCCGTCGATTCCGCTCTTATTTAAAATCGCAGCAAGTGTTGTATCGAAAAGAAACAGGCCTTCAGTCGATTTTTCATCCGGTCCAAACCCTGCATATAGTCCCTGTTCCGGGAGCGCCTTGACCAATTCTTCTCGAGCTAACCCATTTGTGGTGAAGCCACTCACTGTCCAGCTCAGTTCTGAGGTCAACTCTTCGAGTAGCTGCAAACATCCCTTCGTGGTTTCTTTCCAGAGACGAGCGACATCTGCGTCACTTATGTCTGAAACAGCAGATTGGGTCGTCATTTTTTTGCGTAATACGCTCATTATAGTCCCGGTGTTCTATTGTGCCTGTCCTGAATAGATATCCAACCCTTGCAATTCTCTTAATTTTTAAGTGAATTTTAACCGTGTTTCTTACTGCCAAACTTAGACTTTCCTGTCACATTTCATCCCAACACAAAGATGGGTTGTAAATAATGAGTGACGCGCCGCGCCCGATAATCATCAGGAAGAAGAAGGTTTACGCGGCGGAAGGGCACCATGGCGGAGCTTGGAAAGTTGCCTATGCAGATTTCGTAACGGCAATGATGGCGTTCTTTCTTTTGATGTGGCTCTTGAACGCTACAACTGAAGAACAGCGTAAAGGAATTGCAGATTACTTTAACCCCAGTATTCCCCTCGCTGCTGTATCCGGGGGAGGTTCAGACGCATTACAAGGCGATTCCATTTTTGCTGATTTTACGATTGCGAAAAACGGCACCGGTGCCGATAAAAAAGCTCCTGAGAAAGCCGTAAAGCAGGATATATCTGATATAGATAAACAGGTAGAATCACTAAACAAAGCCTTAGCCGCAGAAAAAAATGGTCTCGCCGCACATATGCAAATAAAGATGAGTCCAGAAGGACTGGTCATCGAATTAACTGATCAACGTGAAGACCCCCTCTTTAGGTCCGGAAGCGCTAGCCCCTCTCCTGTTTTGTCGCGCCTCACTCAAATTGTGGCAGAGTCTTTCAACTCAATTGCAAATGATATAAAAATTGTAGGGCATACAGATAGTTTTAGCTTCAAAGGTAACTCTAGCTATTCAAACTGGGAACTTTCAACCGACCGAGCCAATACGGCTCGCAGATTACTCTCTCAACATGGTTTTCCTTTAAAACAAATTTCAGAGGTCTCCGGAAAATCCTCGACGGAGCCTTTATCGAATGATCCGTCTTCTCCGCAAAACAGACGGATATCCATCACGATATTACACAGCTAAGTCACTGTGTTTTATGGCTTTCTAAGACGTCTCTTCCTTTACACACTTTATTAACCGCGCCCGTCTAACTTTGAAGCACATACATTTACTTCAAGGATTGAACGAATGACTATATCTTCCTCCCTAAATGCAGGGGTCATGGGTCTAAACGTCAATGCGACACGCTTGGCAACCATCTCGGACAATATCGCTAACTCCGCCACTTATGGTTACAAGAGAAGCGATGTTGATTTTTCAAGTCTAGTCATCGATCAAGGCCAATCCAGTTACTCTGCCGGTGGTGTTCGTGCGACGAATTATAAAGATGTCACCAGCACAGGTTCGCTTATCTCGACAGGTCGTTCGTTAGATATAGCTATTGATGGCAATGGTATGATCCCGGTCACAAACTTCGCAGGTGTCTCTCAAAATGGCGGAGAACGTGATTTTATGATGGTCCCAACTGGCGGGTTTTCCGCTGACGAAGATGGATTTCTTCGAACCACAAGCGGTTTATACCTTCTGGGATGGCCTACTGACGCCGCCGGAAATGTAGAAAATGCCAGCCGAGGCAATACAGCCGGTTTGCAACCCGTAAATACGAGCATCGGACAATTCAGCGCAGAACCGACACGAAATCTTAATCTCGGTGTAAACCTACCAGCGGATGTTGGCGGATTAACTGATCCTTTTGTCCTTCCTATCGACTATTATGATGCGTTGGGACTTGGACAGTCTCTCTCATTAACATTTGAACCAGACACAGCGGCTGGAGCCGCCCCGAATAGCTGGAATGTGACTATCACAGATAGTGCAGGCGACCCTACCGTCCCGGTCGCTTCATTTGGCGTAACTTTTAATGGCAACGTAAATGGGGGCTCCATCGCCTCCGTGACCGCCGGCGCAGGCGCAACATATAATGAAACCACCGGAGAACTTGCATTTGCCGTAGAAGGTGGCCCTATGAATGCCTTTATTGGTCGGCCCAACGGAACATCAGGTCTGACACAATTAGGAACAAGCTTTTCGCCTTATGATGTCGTGAAAGACGGTTCCCCTGTTGGTGACCTTCAGTCCGTTGAGGTAACGCCAGAAGGATTCTTGGAAGCTGTATATAATACCGGATTCCGCCGGACAATCTTTCAAGTCCCTGTCGCAGATGTCCCTAATGCAAATGGCTTGGAAGCCTTAGGCAATCAGGCTTACACCACCTCTTCTGACAGCGGCGACGTCTATCTCTGGGATGCCGGAGACGGCCCAACGGGTAATCTTGCCGGTTATGCTTTGATGGAATCCAATACAGATATTGCCTCAGAACTTACCAACCTGATTGAAACTCAGCGTGCTTATTCTTCAAACGCCAAAATCATTCAAACTGTTGACGAAATGTTGCAGGAAACAACAAACCTCAAACGCTAGGGGTAGCCTTTGAAAGTCGCCGAGAAACGTCTGCTTAAATCCGTAAACGGAACGCCTAAATGTCTTTAACGCAAGCTTTATCCAGCGCTAATTCGGGCCTTGCGAGTAGTAGTCGTCGGGCAGATGTTGCTGCCTCCAACATTGCGAATGCTTCCACGCCGGGCTATGTCCGGCGCTCTGTTGTTACGTCTGAAAATGTTTCCGGAAGCCAAGGAAATGGCGTCCGTGTATCGGCTATTGAACGCGCTCAGGATATGGCGATCAGCCGCCTCAGACGCGACGCTGATTCTGCTGCCGGACGGTCTTCAGTCATGGCGCAGGCCTATCAGACTCTAAATACAGAACTCGGCAGTCCCGGGGATGGGTACGGCCTATTTGCCACTCTTGAAAATTTTGAAGCCTCTTTAAAAAGTCTTGAGGCCACACCTGAATCTGCCGCGCTCCAAAATGCTGTCTTCTCAGCGGCTAACGAAACGGCTCACCAATTTAATGCCTTGTCACACATTGCCACCTCAATGCGGGAAACAGCCGACAATAATATTGCGCGTTCAGTTCAAAAGGTGAACGACTCTCTTTACCGTTTGCAGGAGTTAAACACACAAATCAGCGGATTAAATGAACTCAGCGGCGAAGGCGCCGCTTTGGAGGATGAACGGCAAAGACTGATCGACGAAATTTCCAACATCATTCCCATAAAAGATATTGCGCGCGACAATGGCCAAGTCGATATTCTAACCACCTCCGGGGTTTATTTACTGTCTGGAACGGTAAAAGAGCTTTCTTTTGAGCGTGCCGGCGTCATTACCGAAACAGACCGTTTCGGAGAAACAGGTAGCCGACTCTCTGGACTCTTTGTAGGGGAGCAGGAATTAACACCAGGTACAAATGGACGACATGCGCTTCAATCCGGCAGCTTAGCCGGTGAATTTGCTATTCGAGACTCTGTTGCGACGGAGTTTTCCGACTCTCTTGATGGATTAGCGGCGGATTTAATTACCCGTTTTTCTGACGACGCTTTGGATCCAACGAAAGCCGCAGGCGCACCCGGAATATTTACAGATAAAGGGGCGGCTTTTGATGCGGCAAATCTTTCCGGCGCAGCCTCTCGATTTAGCCTGAATAGCGCCATTAACCCCAATGCAGGCGGCGACGTTTCGCGCCTTAGAGATGGACTTGGCGCAACGACTCCCGGAAACACCGGAAACACCTCAATTATTACGGCGATGCTTGATGCGTTGAATGCGCCGCAAGACGCTCCTACTGGGACATCGTTACAAGGGCAGTTTTCTGTCATAGGGGCAACCGCCGGTTTCACTTCCCAGATCGGGGAACAGACTTTGCGTCATGACTCCATCAATGCAAGCACAACGGCCCGCCGCGATATTCTTAGTGATACAGAATTAAGTCAATCTGCGGTTGATACGGATGCAGAATTGCAAAACCTTTTGGTTATCGAGCAGGCTTACGCCGCTAATGCACGGGTCATTCAGACCATTGGCGACATGCTTGACCGTCTGATGCAGCTTTAGGATCTGACATGCAAATTAGCAGCTATCCCGACCTTTTATCCTATACGCGGCGCAACCGCACAACGGCGCAAATTCGCGATCGACTCCAGACTGCTTCAGAAGAGGCTGTAACAGGCCTGAAATCAGATATGACCGCCGCGACTAAAGGCGACTTGGGACAAGCTCATCTTTTAAAAAAAGCTCTGAGCGATATCGAACAATCAAAGCAAATCAACACACTTTCCAAATCCCGATTAGAGCTGATGTCTGGCGCTCTTACCAATACTCTGGAAACAATTGATAACATTGACACCCGGGCGATCATCGCGCTTCATGCCGAAAATGATTTTGGCACAGACGCTATCATCAGCGAAGCACGAGCAAGCGTTGAAAATATTCTTAGCGCCCTGTCCGTAAAGCACGGGGAGCGGAATCTGTTTTCTGGCGATAAAACCAACGCCCCTACGTTTGAAGATGCAGATGTTTTTCTAGCAGATATCGAAGGTCTTATTTCCAACGCGCCTGATACAGCCTCGGCCCTAACAGCTATTGAAGACTATTTTAGTGAAGGCGGCGATTTTGAAACCCGTATCTATCAGGGCGGCGATGGGAACGCCCCACTCCTACCCATTGGAAACGGCCGTAGTCTTCAGGTTCCCGTCTCCGGATCTCATGACAGTATCAAAGAGGTTCTAAAGGGATTGGCCATTATGGCCACAGCAAAAAGCGCCCTCCCTGAGGGAAATAAAGAGTCGTTTAACGCGTTGGTGACGAATGGGGCTTCGTCCATCACTCAGGCCACAAATGGACTGGTAAAGCTGGAAGCTGAAATCGGCATACTCAATCAAAGCCTCGAAACTGCCAGCAAGCAAAATGAGAGCGAGGCGATAGCGCTCTCCACCTCTTTCCAAAACCTTTTTGGCCGAGATCAATTTGAAGCCGCAGCCGAACTTCAGCAATTGCAAGTACAGCTTGAAGCTTCTTACGCCATTACAGCCCGTCTTTCCAACCTCACCTTAACAAACTACTTGTGATGTCTATGCGATCTTTTTTGTATTTTTTGTTGGGTCTCTTTCTGACGGCAACAGTTCTTTTTCCTGCTAACGCCGGAGCGAGTGTCAAAATCAAGGACATTGTCGATGTCGAAGGCGTCAGGAGCAATGACCTTGTTGGGTATGGACTTGTCATAGGTCTTGATGGCACCGGTGATACCATCCGAAACTCCCCCTACACGGAAGAAGCCCTTTCCAATATCTTGGAACGTCTTGGCGTCAATATTCAGGGCAGTGATTTCCGTCCAAATAATGTTGCGGCGGTTTTGGTTACGGCATCCCTACCGCCTTTCGGACGCTTGGGATCAAAAATTGATATCAATGTTTCTTCTATCGGGGATGCAAAAAGTCTCGCAGGCGGGATGCTTGTCATGACGCCTTTGAATGCGGCGGACGGAGAGGTTTACGCTCTGGCTCAAGGAAGCGTTTTGATCAGCGGGTTTCAGGCCCAGGGGGAGAGCGCTTCTATCACCGAAGGCGTTCCGACCTCCGGCACTATTCCCAATGGCGCCCGCATAGAACGGGAAATTAATTTTGAATTTGGCAAGATGAAGCGCATCCGTCTAGCTTTGCGGTCCCCCGACTTCACGACAGCCGAACGTGTGGAATCAAAAATCAACAGCAGCTTAGGCGGAAAATACGCGCTTCTTTTAGACTCCGGCACGGTCGAACTGGATTTATCACAATCCACTGTGTCTCCGGCGCGGTTTATGGGCCGAATTGAAAATTTAACGCTACAACCTGCACAAAAAGCCCGTGTCGTGGTGGATAAACGGTCCGGCACGATTGTCCTTGGTCAAGACGTTAAAGTCTCCTCTGTGGCTATTGCACAAGGTAATTTGTCGATCACAATTTCCGAAACTCCGGTTGCGTCACAACCCAACCCATTTGGTTTTGGAGATACAATTGTCTTACCACGCACGGATATTTCTGTTCGTGACGGTGAACCCGGAAACATCGCAATTCTCGAAGACAATGTCACCCTGCCCGACCTTGTGGCTGGACTGAATGCTCTTGGCGTTTCACCGCGGGAAATGATTGATATTCTAAAGACGATTAAAACAGCTGGAGCCTTACACGCAGAACTCGTTCTACAGTAGAAAAGGTTTTATGTATCTCCAAAGTGTTTAAGGACGAGTTTAGGAAAAGTCCTGAACTTTTAAGCAGGGTCGTCTTCGACAGGCGCTTTTACTAATACAATTTTCTCTGATCTTTCCAGACCAGTCACAAAGCTCATAAATCCGTTTATGGCTTTATCTGACTCTGTATCTGTCAAGTCCGGCAGCGCCTCAATGTCTTCTTTCATCCGTTCCGCCATACGCTGCGAAATATTAGCAAAAAGAAATTCGACGCATTCAGAAGATTCTGTCTCGCCGGCTTTCAAAGCGATTAACAGATCCTCTTTAGGGTAATCCTTGAAAATAATTTGAATAGCTGTTGTCGGAAGCCGTACGGGGAGGTCTTCGAAAGTAAGCATACTCTTACGAATGGCTTTTGCACGGTCTTTATCATTCGCTTCGAGATCACTTAAAAGTTTATCCCGTTTATCTTTGGAAACCATAGAGAGGAGTTCGGCCGTGTAAATAATGGCCGCATCATTCGAAGATTCAACCACCACATCCAGACATTTCTTGCGGACCAACTTTTCAATGGCGCGCTGTGCAAATGGCGCCACAACGCGTTCTTCTGACAATATCTTCACATAGGTCACTGACATCTCGTCAGAGACGGTCGATAATATTTCCCCCGCCAGACCTGTTGGTAATTTAGAAATGATAAACGCCGATATTTCAGTCTTTTCTTCCGAGAGAAATTCTATAATTTGCTCAACAGGCTTAGACGCTAGGGCCCCCCATACATCACTTTCCATTCTGGTCGAAACGGGGGTGGCAGAGGTTGTGGTCAATCGTTTTAGCCTATCCGTATCCAAAACTTTTTCAGCCATTTCCATAGCGCGCTCTGGTCCCGCAATCATAGTGTTTTTTCGTCCGTTCATCTTTACGACGAAATCCGCCACAACGGCCAGCATATCTGAACGAGGGACTTCATGGAGTTGCTTTAAAGCTTCGACAAATTTGCGCAAATGGGCATCAGAGAGCTTCTCGGCAATCGGTGCTGCAAATTCCGGCCCCATAGACACCAGAATTATAGCGGCTCTTTGCGGCAGGCTCAAATGGTCGATTTGAGGCGGGCGGCCGTTATTTCGTCCGACACCTCTGCCGTGATCAGATCCTGAATTATAATCACGGGCCGAGACTGCATCACTGTTCAACATCAAGCGACTCCATATCCTCTAAGCAAGGCTTCAGTTATCTTTAGCCATCCGTCCGCCATTACGAAAAAGGCGAGTTTAAAGGGCAAAGACACAACAGCAGGCGGCACCATCATCATCCCCATCGCCATCAAAATCGAGGCGACCAAAAGATCAATAATCAGAAACGGCATAAAGATAACAAACCCGATCTGAAAGGCCTGTTTGATCTCTGACAGCATGAAAGAGGTGACAAGAAGCGGAAGTGGCGGTTCGTTAGATAAGTCGTAATTTCGTTCCGGCATTGTCGCTGCCAAGCGCTCTATTGTATCCGCCTCGACCCTCGCTTCCATAAAGCTTCGAAACGGCGTCAGCGTCCTGTCAATCGCCTGCTGCTCGGTAATCATTCCGTCCATATAAGGCGATAGGCCCTCATCCCAAGACGTCGTGAAAACGGGCTCCATGACAAAGAAAGTCAGGAACATAGCCAGCCCCATAATCATCATATTAGGCGGGGATTGTTGCAGTCCAAGCGCTTGCCGCAAAAAGGAAAAGACGATGACCATAAACGGCAGGCAAGTTATCATCATGGCCAGTCCGGGCGCCAGGCTCAAAACGGTCACAATTAAAAAGAGCTGGATAACACGGGCGTCCAATCCGACTGCCCCGTCCTCACCGTCCGCATTGTTATTTAAAAGCTCCCCTAGAGAGTCTGCAATATCAGGAGGTGTTTGCGAAGTCGGAGTTTGGCCCACCGCAATAGCAGGCACGACGACAAGCAAGGCCAAAACAACCAGCAAGGCAAAAACTCTGCGGGGCGTAAAGTAAGGCTGAAGTCTTGAAAATGTCACAACTTATGTCAGGAAAGCATGTCTTCGGAGATATCGACTATCTCCGTTATTTTCAGACCTATTTCTCCGGTCGCCACATCTGTTTCGACCAACTCTCCCCTCGCAATGACGCGGTTGTCTATACAAACATCGACAGGGTCATTTATGGACTTGTCCATTTCTAAAACTGAATCTTTTTTCAGCTTGAGAAGTTCTGCAATCGTAGGCCGAGCTGTTCCAATAACAACCTGTACGGTGACAGGAAGAGCATAAATGGAGCGCTTATAAGTCGCTCCCGCTTGATCATCTCGGCGTTCGGCCATAGGGATTTCAGCGTCGGATTTATCTTTGGCAGCTTGGTTTTTGTCGGTCATGATGCGTCCTGCATTGATTGACTATTTTCAGAACTAGGTGTTTCCTCCCCCAGCGCTGTGTCTCGGCTCTGTTCACGGGCTAGCTCCTGTTCACGGCATACTCCCAAGAGGGTAAGACAGGTCTGAGCAGTTTTGATAGGGTCTATTTCAGACTTGGAACTTCCCCAAGAGAAATGCACCGCGCTGAGGTCTAAATCGGCGCTTTCAACAACAGAAATAGATTTGCCAAAGGCGTTCAGCAAAAAGGATTTCCCGATATCATTATCTGGGTGGACCGTCACAATTAGTTCGCAAGCCGCATGAGATTTGGCGGCTTCAGTCAAAACGTTTTCTATTTCCTGCCGTAGAATTTGCTGCGCCAAGTCGGGTAACAAAGCGTGTAAGCACTGTTTTACAACCTCCCCATGACTGGACTCAACGTCCTGTTTCAACTGTCCGATTGACGACTTCAAAGCCTCCAATGCAGTTTCCATGACCCGAATAGTCTGTTCATACATTTGAGCGGCTTCCGCTTTTCCAGCATCAAAGCCAGCACTATATTCCGCTTGTTGGGCCGCCCGACTGCGTCCTGAGGTAAGGCCCTCCCCACCAGAGTGAAATAGAGCCATATCCGGATAAATAGCGGAAGACTCTTCCTTTATTGCAGAAGGGGCCTCAGTCTGCCGCCTGACAATAGATTGAGCCGCGAAATGCGCAGACATTAACTCGCCTCCGAAGTATCAGCGCTTAACCAATTGGCCAAAAGGCTCGCGGCATCGTCAATCTGCTCGCTTGCTTTATCATTAAGCATATCTATAGGGTCGGACGAAGTCGGCCCTTCAATTCCCAAAGGCGCTGCGTTTGCCGCTATCAAGCCTTGGTTCTGACCGGCGCGCCCATCAGGGAGGCCTGGCGTATCCCCTTTAAGCGACATAGGGAGCAGACCGGGAACAGTTTCGCCAGATGAATTAGGGTCGCGAGTCAAAAGCGGCTTTACGACGAACAATCCCAGAATAAGAGCGACTATGCCGAGAATAAGAGACTGTACCGTGCTCCAGAGATATTGATCTTTAAATTGCGCCCATAGGCCGGGTCTTTCGATAAGGTCTGTTTCCATGGGACGGTTAAAAGCAAGCGATTTTATCGTGAGAACATCGCCCCGTTCTTCATTCAGACCGGATGCCGCCGCGATTAGGTCCGTCAAGACAGACATTTCCTCGGCGGAGCGCGGCTCTTGCGTCACTGTGCCGTCTTCTGCGACCACTTGTTCATCGCTGACGAGAACCGCAACGGTCATGCGTTTAATCGCGCCGGGCATAATCTCCCTATTTCTAAGAATTTCGGAGACTTCATACGTGACTGTTTCACTCGTCTCGCTCGTTTCCGACTGATTATTACCGCCTGCCCCGGCGCCTTCTGGCAGATTGCTGGCGACCGTAACGGCTCCGCTTGACCCATTGCTTGAATTAGACACTTCAGAGGTCGTTTGAGATTTAAGAACGCGGCCTTCGGGGTCAAAACTACGCTCTGTCAGGCTTTCGCGCGTGTGGTCAATGTCCAAGGAAACATTCACGCGGGCATTGCCTGCCCCAACACGGGCCTCAAGCATGGATAACAGGCTCGTCTTTAATTTTGCCGCACGTTCAACCTCACCGTTTCCGGTCATTTCAGATTGGTCATTCAAGCCGGGGCCGGAGATTAACCCTCTGGCCGTATCAATAACGGCAACGTCATCCGGGTTTAGGCCCACAATCGACAAAGCGGTTAAATATTGGATCGCCTTGGACTGCTCGCTGTTCAGCCCGCTGGAAGTTGAGACTGTTACCGAGGCGGTCGTGGCCTTGGGCCCCTTACGAAACCCGGTCGCCTTTTGTGTGCCCAGATGAACTCTAGCGGCGCGGATATTTTGCATGGAAAGGATAGTTCGGGTCAGCTCGCCCTCCTTGGCCCGCCAATAGGTCGCGTCGAACATTTCAGAGGACATAGCAAAACTGTTCATCGTGTCGAACAACTCATAACCAACTATTGATTGCTTTGGCAGCCCTTCTCTGGCGAGTTCTAACCGCAAGGAATCACGGCGAGAGCTTTCCGTATAGATCGCATTTCCTCTAACATCATATTTCGCGTTAAGGTTATCGAGCTTGGCAATCACGTCTCCGGCGGTCGCCGAATCAAGACCGGAGTAAAGCAAATCCATCTTTGGTTTAAGTGTAACAGACATCAACGTAAAAATGAGAGCCAGTGTCGCTAACACGCTCCCAATAGAAATAATCTGCTTTTGTAACGGTAGAGCCCGCCACACATTTATGATGTTCATCCTGTTGCCTTGGGAAAAATCCTGTTTACCAATTCGGCGCATCTCATGCTTTTTCAGATATTAACGAATATAATTAACAGACAGTTTACTTCTGTGTGTTTTTTATAAGGAACCTTAACGGTGCATGTAGGAAACGAGCGCGTGGCTGAAACCAAAAAGAAGCAGGAAGAGGCAGAAAATGCCGAAACGGCCAATGCCGATTCCATGCCAGCTGCGAACGCCAAGAAAAAAGGCGGGCTCGTCGGCGCGGTTCTAACACCGCTAATTCTCGGCGTTGTTTCTTTTGGGACTGTTTTCTTGCTTCCAACTCCTGATTCTGAAACCACTTCCAGTAATCTTGAGGCCTCTGCTTCTGCGTCGGTAGAGCCGCATAATCTCATGCCAGAAAATTTATATATAGTGGAGATGGATGAATTCGTCGTCTCCATTCGGGATGATAGAAACATCTTAAGAATGAGCCTCGCTTTGGAAGTTCCCCAGCAATTTCAGGAAGAGGTCAATCCAAACGAATTACGCCTGCGGGATGCCTTTATGGGATATCTCAGGGCTGTCGAAATCGCTGAATTGCGAGATCCGGCATTTCTTCCCCAATTGCGGGCCCAACTCCTCCGCCGGTCTAGACTCGTTCTAGGACAGGAAAAGGTCACGGGCGTTTTGATAACTGATTTTCTAATAAGATAATGGAATTTATGTCTCAAATACCCCTCAATATGGCTTTAGTCCAAGATGTCATTCTCCTCTTTGTGTCGGGACTAGCCTGTATATACTGCATATTACTCAACCGCCGCCTCAAAGGCTTGAACAATCTGAAAAGCGGTGTGGGCGCATCAATCGTATCGCTGACAGAGGCCATTCACAAAACCAATAATGCAGCTCAGAAGGCTCAAGCCTCTACCGTCGAATCTGTTAAAATGTTAAAGGGCCTGATCGAAAAAGCTGAATCGCTTTCCACACAATTAGAAGCCGTTACCATTGATGCGGAGCGCCGCCTGAAGCCTGCTCGTTCTTTGGACGCAGCCTTGGAAGAAAAGATTACAACCACCCTTCCCAATAGCGTTATGAAAGCTCAGGCTACGGCATCAAACCTGCTTAAAGTGGTAACCGATATTGAACGGTATAAGGACGATCTGATTGGAAAGTCATCCTCGAATGTTGTTTCCATTGATGCGCCGAGAGTTGCTGTGGAAACGGAGAAAAATAATACTCAGCAAACAGAGCTAGTTCAGGAGCAAACTCAACTCGACGTCAAAACTGGGACGCGCGACGTTTCGGCCCCTGAAACGCCGCCCTCTTCTATCAAAATTTCGTCTGAGACCAATCCGGACAAGCTGACCCCTGAAATGGCAAGAAACTCTATGCAGGAGCTTTTCGATGAGATGGAAACGCTGGCTGAAAAGGCTGGAATTAAGAAATCTGGCTTATTGACCCGGCTCAAACAAGTCCGCTCATGACTAAAAAGGTTCTCCCTATAATCGCTGTGAGTTTCGGAGTGATATTTCTGATTCAGGCTGGCAATTTGTCTTTGGCTTCCGCTGATGTGAAGGGGGATGTTCCGAAAGTAACATCTTCGACTTCTAATTTAGATACCAAGGCGGCGCTCTCTTCCGGTAACGGCGGTGTAGAAGGCGAAAATGTCTGCCTGACAGGCGCTGTAGCCGAAACACTTATGAATGAGCGTACCCTCTTAGACAACCGTCAGGTCGAAATGGCAAAGCGTGAAACGGCTCTCAAAGCACTTGAAACAAAAGTCCAAAAAGATGTCGATAGCCTCGAAGTCACTCAAAAAACCATTCAGAGCCAAATTGATAAAATGGAAAAGGTCGCTGAAGATGACATTACACATTTGGTTGAAATGTATAAAACAATGAAACCGAAAAAGGCGGCTGAAATATTCAACAGCATGGACCCCGGATTTGCCGCAGGCTTTTTGCGCCAAATGGACAGCACGCAAGCTGGGCTGATAATGTCAGAAATGAGCGCCCGAAAATCTTATGAAATCAGCTTGATTATCGCAAATCGGGGCGCGAACTGGCGTCAATAATTTCAGGAAGATCGGTTTTCTTCACGCAAATAAGAAGAGATACATACGCTATTTTAAGCGGCTGTTGCTATGCTTTCACGGCCACGAATTCTTTTGCTAAAGAGGGCATATCGATCTTTGAAGTCAACCATTTTAGCCAAGTCTACTGTGTTTAAAAACTCTATTCTCTGACGTTTATACTGAATATAGCCGGCACGCTCCAAATCACTCATTACTTTACTCACTGTTACATTTGTCAGCCCCAATGAATCCGCTATTTCGTATTGTGTGAGAGGCAAAAATAAGCTTTGGCTGTCTTCTTGATTTTTAATGTCGACCTTACTTTTCAGAAGCAGAAGAAAATAAACAATTTTATGCTTCGCATCCATGCGGCTCATGGAGCAGATCCGCTCTTGCATTATAACGTCCTGAAGCCCCACGACTGAAAGAAAATACTCTACCAATCCCGCAGATTCATGCATGATTTCCAGAAAATCATTTCTTTGAATAGACACCAAGGTAGAGGCCGACAAAACCTTGAGAGAAGTAGGCGTTTCTTTACTTGTAAGAAACTCCAATCCGATCACATCATTAGGCGTATAAAAATTTAGGAGTTGTCGTCCGCCATTTGCCAAGACATTAAAAGACGTCAGCCAGCCCTGCTGAACAATATAGATGTAATTTACTGTATCGCCCGCATTATAGACTGTCTCGCCTTCGATCAGGGTGTGTTGCCGCATTTCCACAGCATCAATAATTTCTTTGGAAGCGTCGCTTAGAACACTCTTCGATTCTAAAACATGTTTCCCAAAGGCATTAAACACAAAATTCTCCTTTTATCATAAGGGTTAAACCCCTTTAAAGAGAACTTCGTTCCAATCTGTCTGCGAAAGTTTATGACTCTAACGTGATTGTGATTTTAAAACTAATAGTCGCGACAGACGCGAAAACTGGTAGTAAGTTTACAAATTATATAGGGGCTGTGTGAATAGCGCGAAAGGAAAATAGAATGACAGAGGTTAACACTACACCCTTTGACGGACAAAAACCGGGCACATCGGGCTTACGTAAAAAAGTTAGCGTGTTTCAAAAACCCAACTATCTCGAAAATTTTGTTCAATCTATTTTTGACTCAGTTCCTGAGTTGGCGGGCGGAACTTTAATTCTTGGTGGCGACGGTCGTTTTTATAACGACGTCGCGATACAGACAATTTTGCGCATGGCGGCCGCCAATGGCGTCGCCCGAACAATTATCGGGCAAAACGGGCTCTTCTCCACCCCTGCTGTCTCTAATTTAATTCGCCTTCATAAAGCCAACGGAGGAATTATACTTTCGGCCAGCCATAATCCGGGCGGGCCGAAAGGCGATTTCGGACTTAAATTTAACGGCGAAAACGGCGGGCCTGCGGCGGAAGCTGTCACAGACGCCATATATGAACGAACGCAACATATTGACCGATATAAAATTGCCAAAGGAAATGACCTTAACCTGTCAGACATAGGGGAGACGCATTTGGGGGACATGACCGTTATGGTTATAGACCCTGTCGCAGATTACCTGACCATGATGGAGGCGTTATTTGACTTTGATGCCATTAAAAACCTGCTCGATGGAAAACGGATTTGCTTCGATGCTATGCACGCCATCACAGGTCCCTATGCCAAAGCTATATTTTGTGAGCGTCTTGGCTTACCGGAAGACAGCGTCATAAACGGCATACCTCTGCCGGATTTCGGGGGCGGGCATCCCGATCCAAATCCGGTTTATGCCAAGGAATTATTCGACACGATGTTCTCTGATAATGCTCCGTTTTTCGGGGCCGCTTCTGACGGGGACGGCGACCGTAATATTGTTTTGGGGCCAAATATTTATATTTCGCCGTCGGACAGTATCGCCGTTCTCGCGGCAAATGCGACAGATGTGCCAGGGTATGAAAACGGCATCCCCGGCGTTGCGCGATCTATGCCGACCAGCCGCGCCGTCGATGTTGTCGCCAAAGATCTCGGCATAGAATATTTCGAAACGCCAACGGGTTGGAAGTTTTTCGGCAACCTATTGGATGCAGGGCGAATTGCTCTGTGCGGAGAAGAAAGCGCCGGAGCGAGTTCTGACCATATCCGCGAAAAGGATGGTCTCTGGGCCATTCTGATGTGGCTCAATATTCTGGCTGCGCGCCATCAATCCGTCGAAAATGTGATCTCGGATCACTGGCTAGCCTATGGGCGTCATTACTACTCTCGACACGATTACGAAGGGGTGAACAAGGAAAAGGCAGAGGCGGTTATGTCTGGACTTTCAAAAAAACTGGAAAGCTTGGTCGGACAATCCTTTAAAGATGAAACCATTAGCAAAGCGGATAATTTTTCGTACCATGATCCGGTTGATGGGTCCGTCTCTCATAATCAGGGACTTCGGGTGGAGTTTGAGAGCGGAAGCCGTTTTGTTATTCGTCTGTCCGGCACAGGCACAGTTGGCGCCACGCTTAGACTCTATCTCGAAAAATACGAACCCAAAGCCGGAGATTTGAAACAGGACGTTCAAACAGCTTTACGTCCGATTGCTGAAATTGCGGAAGAAATTGCGGCTATCAAATCGACGATTGACCGAAACGAGCCCACACTCGTCTCTTAGGTCATCTGAAGGCGTCGATACTCTTTAGATTACGGCAGATTTAAGATCTGCCGTATCATCGACTAAAGCCTTCTTATCCAGGGTTTTTCCCTTTCCCAGAACCATGCGTCCTAACATAAATTCTCGAGGCGAGTTCACCGCATCCACGGCCAAGAGCTTGTCCCCTTTAAAATAAAAAGCGGCAAACTCTCGGGAGTTTTCTATATCCCCGCGAATAATAAGCTCGTCATACCCGTCTGACAGGCCGGCAATTTGTAATTTCAAATCATACTGATCTGACCAAAACCAAGGGAGGCTATTATAAGGCTTGGGCTGACCATTTATATGAGTCGCTACAGTTTTTGCTTGTTCAGTTGCGTTTGGAACGGATTCAAGCCTGACATGCCGATCATAGATCGGATTAAAATGCCACGTCACATCTCCCGCAGCATATATATCAGAATCAGATGTCTGGCAAAACGCATTGACTTCAACCCCATTCCCCACAGTCAGGCCTGACATTTCCGCCAGTTCCATATTTGGAATAACTCCAATACCGATAATGACCATATCAGCATCGAAATTTTGCTGACAAGAAGTGGAGACTTTCAATCTATCATTTGATTTGGAAATCTCTGACGCCACAACGCCGTCAAGGATGTTAACACCCTCTTCCTGATGTACCCGTTTATAGAAATGGGAAAGTTCTGGCGCGGTCACCCTCTGTAATATGCGCGGCATGGCCTCGAGAATAGTAACTTCCATGCCTTGTTTCCGAAGAGAGGCCGCCGTTTCAAGGCCGATATAGCCGCCGCCGATAATAACGGCGCGTTTTCCCGGAGCGACTTGAGATTTAATGGCCAAAACATCTTTCGTGTCCCGGAGGTAATAAACCCCTTTTAAATCCTCTCCTGGAACAGGTAAATTTCTGATCCTCGCGCCTGTCGCCAATACGAGTTTGTCATAAGGATATATATCACCGTCCTCTGTTAGAATGGATTTTTCTTCGCGGTTTATGGCCCCTACTCTGACTCCGAGTTTTAAGTCTATATTCGCCTTCTCATAAATCTCAGCGGGACGAATGAGAATGTCCCCTAACGTTTTGTCCCCGGACAAAAAGTCTTTTGAAAGAGGCGGACGGTGATAAGGTAAATCCTCTTCGTCACCGATAACGGTAATAGGTCCTTCCCAGCCGCCTTGGCGAAGGGAAATACAGAGTTGAGCCGCCGCATGGCTGGCCCCGATAATAATACATTTTTCAGTCATAAGTCAGGCTTTGTTTTTTCTATTAGCGATGAGGTCATTCACAACGTCTGGGTCGGCGAGGGTAGAGGTATCGCCCAAATTATCATATTTGTCTTCCGCAATTTTACGCAAGATACGACGCATGATTTTGCCCGAGCGCGTCTTAGGAAGGCCCGGCGCAAATTGAATGAGGTCTGGTGACGCAATCGGGCCAATTTCAGAACGGACATGTTTAACGAGCTCTTTGCGCAGCGTCTCATCCGGCACTACTCCTGATGTGCACGTCACATAGGCGTAAATGCCCTGCCCCTTAATATCATGCGGATATCCGACGACAGCAGCTTCGGCCACAGCAGCGTGAGAAACCAGAGCGCTTTCCACTTCGGCGGTTCCCATTCGGTGGCCAGAGACGTTAATGACATCATCAACACGTCCCGTAATCCAGTAAAAGCCGTCGGCATCGCGCTTACATCCATCCCCCGTAAAATAACTCCCGGGATAAGCCGAAAAATACGTATCGATAAAACGCTGATGATCGCCGTAAACTGTGCGCATCTGGCCGGGCCAGCTTTGTTTAATAATCAGATTGCCTTCGGCTTCGCCCGTAAGCTCCTTGCCCTCTGCATCGACAAGAGCGGGCTCAATCCCGAAGAAGGGAAAAGTGGCCGAGCCGGGTTTCATCGGCGTTGTCCCGGGTAGCGGCACAATCATCGCGCCTCCCGTTTCAGTCTGCCACCAAGTGTCGACGATTGGGCAGCGCCCCTCGCCCACCGTATGGAAATACCACTCCCAGGCTTCGGGGTTGATCGGCTCGCCCACAGTCCCCAGAACCCTTAGGGAGCTACGGTCCGTGGACTTTACCGGTCCATCCCCTTCGCGCATTAACGCTCGAATGGCCGTGGGCGCCGTGTAAAACAGTGAGACTTTGTGCTTATCGCAAACCTGCCAAAAGCGCGACGAATCCGGATAGCTTGGTACGCCTTCGAACATCACCGTCGTCGCGCCATTGGCGAGCGGCCCGTAAATAATATAGGTGTGTCCCGTGACCCAGCCGACATCCGCTGTGCACCAATAAACATCATCTTCTTTTAGATCAAAAACATGTTCGTGGGTCAGAGCCGCCCAAACAAGATAGCCCCCCGTCGTATGGAGAACGCCTTTTGGCTTTCCCGTCGATCCGGACGTATAGAGAATAAAGAGCGGGTCTTCGGCGTTCATCGGCTCTGGCATGCAGTCATCAGATACCTTTTCCACCGCTTCATGCAGCCAGACATCGCGCCCGCTCTGCCAGTTCACCTCTCCGCCCGTACGGCGAACGCACAAAACCTTAGAGACGGGTTTGTCGGCCTTAGCGGCAATCTCGCACGCCGCATCACAATTGGCTTTCAGCGGGATGGATTTTGACCCTCTTACGCCTTCATCAGCAGTAATCACCACAGTGCTGTCACAATCGGTTATGCGGCCTGCCAAAGCCTCAGGGGAGAACCCGCCAAAGACAACGGAATGGACCGCTCCAATACGTGCACAGGCCAGCATCGCAAATCCCGCTTCGGGAATCATAGGCATATATAGCGTCACCCGGTCGCCTTTTTTCACCCCTATCTTTTTCAGGACATTGGCGAGGCGACAGACCTCCAAGTGAGTCTCTTTGTAAGTAAAAGTTTTACTATCTGACGGCTCATCGCCTTCCCAGATAATGGCCGGTTTGTCCCCGCGGGTTTCCAGATGACGGTCTAGGCAATTAGACGTGACGTTCAAAACGCCGTCCTCATACCACTTCACGGATAAATCGGATTTGCTCCAATTGGCGTTTTTGACTTTTGTGTAGGGCTTTATCCAGTCGAGACGTTGCCCCATTTCCCCCCAGAAGCTTTCCGGGTCAGCAATCGACGCCGCATAGATTGACCCATATTGCTCTGGCCCGATATTGCTGTTTCCCGCAAACTCTTTAGGAACCGGATAGGTCTTGACGTCTTCGCTCATAAATTTTTTCCTTCACAGTGCCGGGGATACGAATATCATCCACGAGGGTTTGAATAGCAAGCGGAGGCGGCGCTGTCACGAGCGACAATATAACGCCAACTGTCAGCGAGACCCACATAAAGGCAAACCCTATCCCTTCCGGTGAAATACCAAACCACCAACCTTCTTCTGTTCCGCCCATAAATTTGAAATAGCTAATGTAACTCACAGTTGATATTAACCCCGTTAGCATGGCCGCTATGGCCCCTTCTCGGTTCATGCGTTTCCAAAATATTCCCAAAAAGATGATCGGGAAAAGCGAGGCAGCTGCAATCCCAAAGGCAAAGGCGACGACCTGCGCCACAAATGGCAGACTCGAAGCGAAGGCCCCAATGAAACCGGCCGCTATTACCGCGGCAGCCGCTGCCAATCTGGCTGCGAGCATTTCTTGTTTCTCCGTCATATCCGGCGTGAAGGTCTTTTTCAAAAGGTCATGCGAGACAGCGGAACTTATGACCATCAACAAACCGGCAGCCGTGGAAAGGGCCGCAGCCAGCCCTCCGGCGACCACCAGACCAATCACCCATGCGGGAAGCTGGGCAATTTGCGGGTTCGCCAAAACAAAAATATCGCGGTTCGGGTCCACTTCGTTCTCAATATTATCAGGGGCGTTCGGACCGCGATATTGCATGATGCCGTCTTGGTTTTTATCCTCAAAAGATAATAGTCCGGTTTTCTCCCAATCCTTATACCACGCGGGAACCGGCTTCCCCCCCTCTGAACTAATCTCGGCGGCGCGGGTCTCATAATCCTCGCCATCTTGAATATAGGTGGCTTCATTAACGGTCTCGACGAAGTTCATCCGCGCAAAAGCGCCAATCGCGGGAGCCGTTGTATAAAGTAAAGCGATGAATATCAGAGCCCAGCCTGCAGATTTTCGAGCGGCCTTGGCGGAGTTTACAGTGAAAAAGCGAATAATAACATGCGGCAGTCCCGAGGTCCCAAACATCAGAGCCGCCGTGATACAAAAAACATCAATCTTGGATTTGTCCGTCGATGTATATTCAATAAAGCCCAATTCCGTCAGGACTGTGTTTAACTTTTCCAGCATGGGGACATCTGTTCCCACAGCGTTTCCTATGAAGCCCAATTGCGGGACGGCATTTCCGGTAATGATAAGCGAGATAAAAATAGCCGGGACCGTATAAGCAAATATCATCACAACATATTGCGCCACTTGGGTATAGGTAATGCCTTTCATTCCGCCCCAAACCGCATAAATAAATACAATCGCAGACCCGATAATTATGCCCAAATTAAAGTCAACACCAAGAAAGCCAGAGAACGCCACCCCAACGCCCTTCATCTGTCCGGCAATATAAGTGAAACTCACCATCAGAGCGCAAATTACGGCAATGACACGGGCCAATTTCGAATAATATCTGTCTCCGACAAAATCAGGAACAGTGAATTTCCCGAACTCTCTCAAATAGGGCGCGAGCAAGAGAGCCAAGAGGACATAACCCCCGGTCCACCCCATCAGGTAAACAGAGCCGCCATAGCCGAGAAAGGCTATTAAACCAGCCATAGACAAAAAACTCGCCGCGCTCATCCAGTCCGCGCCTGTGGCCATACCGTTCAAGGCCGGATGAACATCATGCCCGGCGACATAAAACTCATCGGTCGACCCGGCCCGCGCCCAGACTGCAATACCTATATAAATCCCGAAGGTCAGAATAACGAAAAAATACGTCCAAAGGGTCTGATCCATGATCCTACCCTTTTATTCCGAATTTTCGTTCAAGCCGCGTCATTTGGATACAATAAATAATGATCAAAAGAACGAAGATATATATTGATCCGTTTTGCGCCATCCAAAATCCAAAAGGCGCTCCGCCTATTGAAAAATTATCAAGCGCATCTCGGAACAAAATACCGGCCCCGAAAGATACAATAAACCAGATGAGAAGGAGGCAAACAGTAAGCCGTTTCGTCGCTCGCCAATAAAGCGCCCGGTTTTCAACCTGATCGTCTATCATAGTTTTCCCCTGAATTATTAGGGTAGTGTAACAAGCATGGGCAAGATAGCCATCAAGAAATTATGGAGTGGAAATGGGTGGGGGTGGAGTTGTGTTTTACCGCTGCTGCAGAGCTTTGTCATATCTTAAAACAAATCTTGACTGCCAGACAAACTGGGTTTCCAAAATGAGGATTTAGATTATATATAAGCCTTAGAAAGTTAATTCACATTAGCTTAAAACAAGCCTGTAATTCTAAGTATTACGGCCAATACAACCATTCCAACGAGGCCGGCGAAGAAAATGATTCGTCGCTTCCGAGTCTTGAGAATAATTTCTCCACCGCGCGCCTTGTCAGCTGAAATTCTCTTGGGCTTGGGCTTGGGTTCTGGTTTTGGATTTTTGTTCATGAGTATAATTATAGCTTTGACGATTTAACACGGCCAATTCTACAATCCTTAATCTAGGTTCAGGTCCCTGTAAGTGGGGTTGCCCCTTTCGCCTTGTCGCCTTGTCGCCTGAAAGTTCTTACCATAATTATTTCCACATTTAACTAATTGTCACGGGTTAGAATTTTCCTCCGGCAAGGTCATCACCCCGTTTAGTCATGAGAGTCGCCTAAGCGATTACAAACCTGTTGGGACTATGGATATAAGATACGCTACAATTACTCCCTCGTTCCTTTAAAAATCTGTCACCTCAGTTTTTAATTTGTTTAGTATATCTGTTAAATTAAACAAATGACGTTAAAATCGAAGCCCATATAATTTGCAGCTTTCCAGTTCAGGGGGTAATTACTTCCGGTCCAGAAGATCATCCGTAACGTGCATAAGCAGTAATGGTTCATCCGCCGTGTCAGCGACCGCTTCTACAAAAGCTTGTCGAGTGTCGGGATCATCATAAGTCATCTTGGCGTCAAACGCCTTTTGCCAAGTTTCCTCATCTGGCCATTCGGCAACTCCAATAAAACGCCCGTCCTTGTCGCGATGAAGTCGAGATCCCAGACTGCCGTATTTTTCCTGAATGAGTTGCGTTCCGCGCCGCCACGCCGTCCGGAATTGTTCTTCTTTGCCTGGGTGTACTTTCCACCAATAACCCGCAACGAACATTTATAAACCTCCTTAGACACTAATTGCATCCCAAGAATTATTTCAGAGTTTTCCTAACCTGTCGCAAAACTCAATTGAAGTACACTTCGACCTCGAACTGGGATTCTATGCGGGCCACATCAGGAACTGATAATATACATGAAAGGCAATTTTGATCCACGTGGTAATTGGAAAAGCCTTTGGATCAAAGCCAGTGTTAGAAAAATGGGAAATAACCTGCTCATATCCGCCGCCCTATCCTGACTACCCCAGCTTGCGCTTCTGCCATTAGGCATTAAAAATCGCATGGACGCAACACGATGGAGTTACATGACATTCTCCTTAAAATCCTTCATAATAGACCTATGAAAGCACATTCCTTCCAAACTGTTTCCGATATTCGCATTGAAAACGGAGGCGCATCGAAGCTCGACCAATATGTACAAGGGCTTTGTAAAAATAAGCGCGTGGCCGTTATCACAGATAAAGGTGTCGCCTCCCTTGGCTTGATGGAGGCGGGCCTCGCCGCCCTTAAGGATGCAGGCTATAAAATTATGGTCTTTGACGAAGTTGTCGCTGATCCTCCCGAGGCAGTTGTTCTTAAAGGCGTTCAGGCAGTGAAGGATTTTCAGGCCGGATTAGTTATAGGTTTTGGTGGCGGCAGCCCCATGGATACGGCTAAAGTCATTGCTTATATGGCTGCGCATGACCGCCCGATAAAAGAGGTTTATGGCGTTGGCAATGCGACTGGCAAACGTCTACCACTTATGCTCATCCCGACGACCTCCGGAACAGGTTCAGAAGTCACTAATGTTGCGATTATTACCACGGGAGAAACAGAGAAGAGCGGCATCGTCGCCGACGCGCTTTACGCGGACCGCGTCTTACTCGACAGCGCGCTGACCGTCGGCCTTCCCAAATCCATTACAGCGGCAACCGGGATTGACGCCATGGTTCACGCTATTGAGGCCTATACATCCGTTAAGCAGAAGAACCCGATTTCCGATGCTTTAGCACTGACGGCCCTTGGCAAGCTTCGAAACTCCATCGTCCAAGCCTGCAATCACCCAGATGATTTGGAGGCGCGGGAAACCATGCTTATCGGTGCCATGCTGGCCGGGCAGGCCTTTTCCAACGCTCCCGTCGGCGCAGTTCACGCCCTCGCCTATCCGCTTGGTGGGTTTTTCCATGTGCCGCATGGCCTCTCCAATGCGCTCGTTCTGACTGAAGTCCTGAAATACAATCAATCGGAAGCTGATGGATGGTACGGGGAAATTGCTGGGAGCTTGGGGCTTGACGCAAAAAGCGGGGCCCTGATTGACGATCTCATCCGGATCAAAAACGAAACGGCCGTGCCCCTCACCTTGACCCAGGTCAATATACCGGCGGACGCTATTCCCGTCATGGCAGAGGATGCGATGACCAAAGACCGCGTTCTCCAAAATAATCCTCGCAAAATGACCTATGACGCCACAGTCAAAATCTATGAATCGATTTTATAATGCGCGCCCATCCAAACGCTCTGACGGACTATATCCATTTTTTGAATATTCCTACCCGTTGGTCGGATAATGATGTTTACGGCCACATAAATAATGCGGTTTATTATTTATATTTTGACACGGTCGTGAATGACTACCTCATCCAACAAGAGCTGTTGGATTTAGAGACGTCCGACATTATTGGATTGGTTGTCAAAACGAGTTGTGATTATTTCGCCCCTGCCAGTTTCCCGGATATCATCAAAGCCGGATTGCGCGTGGCAAATCTAGGCAATTCCAGCGTGACCTACGAAATCGGATTGTTTCGCAACGACGAGGAAGAGGCCTGCGCCCAAGGCCAGTTCACCCATGTCTATGTCGATAAACGCTTCCGTCGGCCGGTCGAGCTTTCCGACGCCATGAGGACAGCGCTGCAAAGCCTTAAAAAGTAACTTCGTCTATCCCGTAAACTGCATCCCCATCCATTGTGCGATTAAAGCGGGCTTCTCGCCGCCTTCGATTTCTACCGTCACATCATAAGTAATCAACACCTGACCGGGTCGTTTTTCGTCAACAGACGCAACCACAAACCGGCCTCGAATTTTACCTCCAGACGGAACAGGGGCCAAAAAACGGACTTTATCAAAGCCGTAATTCACACCCATTTTTACGCCGTCCAGAACCACGGAGGCTGTTTCACCCATTTTGGCGAGCATGGACAGGGTTAGAAACCCATGTGCAACTGTGCCGCCAAATGGAGTCTTTTTCGCCATTTCCTGATTGATATGAATGAACTGATGGTCTTCCGTCACATCAGCAAATTCATTAATTCGCTCCTGCCCGAGCGTGATCCACTCCGACACACCGGATTCTTTTCCGATCATGGCTTTGGCTTCTTCAAGTGAAACTGTTTTCATCTTATTCCCCATTTCGGTTCTAGTTTTTATATTCAGATTATGACTTTAACGCTGCGGCGCGCTTTAAGAGTTTTTCACCTTGCATTCCACCTTGCGTCATTTCGATCATATTGTCTTCTGAAATAATTTTCGACCAGTTCGCAGCCACATTTTCCGCCGTTTGTTCACCGGGGGCAAAACTCACACCGTCTGTTTCAAACACCTTCGTCGCCGCATAGCCCCCCGCGCCCGCAACCAAAATTGTCCGGTTAGGCGCGTCGTCGCAGACGAGATAGACTAGTCCTTGGCTAACGCTTTCGACATCCAGCATTGCCAGAATTTCCGGCGGCATAAGGTCTTCAGTCATACGCGTTGCAGCCACAGGCGAAAGCGCATTGACTTTAATGTTATATTTCGCACCTTCCAGACAAAGTGTGCGCATAAAGCCGGATAGACCCGCTTTGGCTGCACCGTAATTAGATTGCCCGAAATTGCCATACATACCGGAGCTGCTGGACGTCATAGCGATTCGGCCATATTCCCGTTCGCGCATATGCGCCCAGAGCGCTTTTGTACAAGTCGCAGACCCCATAATATGAACGTCAAGAACCAGACGGAAATCGTCTAACTCCATTTTTGCGAAAGACTTATCCCGTAATATACCGGCATTATTCACAAGAATATCCACATGACCGAAATGGTCGATAGCTTCGCCGACCATCGCTTCAACTTCATCTTTTTGGGTCACATTCGCGCCGTTTGCAATGGCGTCGCCGCCCGCCTCTTTAATCTCCCTGGCAACATTTTCGGCCATGGTGGCAGAGGAACCGGAACCATCCACAGCCCCGCCCAAATCATTGACCACAATTTTGACGCCGCGCTTGGCCAGCGCCAGAGCGTGGCTTCTGCCTAACCCTCCGCCCGCACCCGTTACGATGGCCACGCGGTTTTTAAATTCTACTTCACTCATTTTGACTACCTATTTTCTAACTAAACAACTTCGAACAAACCGGCCGCGCCCATACCGCCGCCGACACACATGGTCGAAACGACATATTTTGCACCGCGTCGTTTGCCTTCAATGAGGGCATGAGCCACCATACGGGCTCCGCTCATACCGTAAGGATGCCCGACGGAAATGGCGCCCCCATTGACGTTCATCTTCTCTGTCGGAATTCCTAGTTTCTTTTGGCAGTAAAGAACTTGCACGGCAAAAGCCTCATTTAGCTCCCACAAATCAATATCTTCCATTTTAAGGCCTGTCTGCTTAAGAAGTTTAGGCACAGCATAAATCGGTCCAATACCCATTTCATCCGGCTCAAGGCCAGCAACTGCCATACCCCTGTAAATTCCTAGGGGGGACAGGCCCCGGCGCTCAGCTTCTTTGCTTTCCATAAGAACAGAAACAGACGCGCCGTCAGACAGCTGCGACGCGTTCCCGGCCGTTATCGTCTTCTCCGGTCCGCGAACAGGTTTAAGCCCTTGCAGACCATCAAGCGTGGTGGAGGGTCGATTGCCCTCGTCTTTTTCCAGTTTTGTCTCGGATTTTGAGATTTCACCGGTTTCTTTATTTTTGACCATCATGGTAGAAGCCAAGGGCACGATTTCATCCTTGAATTTCCCCGCTTCTTGCGCCGCATGGGTGCGTTGTTGTGACAAAAGCGCGTATTCATCCATCTCGTCCCGTGTCACGCCGTAGCGTTCGGCCACGATCTCGGCGGTATCAATCATCTGAATATAAGCTTGAGGATGTTTTTCTAAAATAGTGGGGTCTGGCGCAATCCGCATTTCCGGCGTTTGTACCATGGAAATGCTCTCTACACCGCCGCCAATGGCAATCGTCTGATTATCGGCCATAATTTGTTTTGCTGCAACGCCGATCGCCATCATACCAGAGGAACATTGGCGATCCAGGCTCATGCCTGGCACTGAGACAGGCAAATTAGAAGCCAGAACAGAGTTGCGGCCGATCATTACTTGAACGCCTTGCTGCATCGCACAGCCAATAATCACATCGTCGACCTCTGCCCCGTCAATTCCGGCGCGCTTGACGGCTTCATCAATACAGTGGCCGGCAAGGGTTGGAGACGGAGTCGCATTGAAAGCGCCGCGATAGGCACGTCCAATAGGGGTTCTGGCAGTAGATATAAGGACGGCTTCACGCATGATTTTTCCAATCTTTGTTTGCAATGTCACTAGGACGTATTTCCTACATCCTTTCGCCAATCCTTATAACGTGGCGATTTGAGATGTCGATGTCCCCAAATCTGAAGGGACTTCAACCAATTGTGAAGGTGCAAAAAGCGACTACATTCCCTTTATTTTTGTACTTAAATGCGGTCTAAGAGCACAAATTCAAACAAGAATGAATAGCGAAAGGTGCTCTCCATGACTGAGGCTTACATTTATGACGCGGTCCGAACCCCGCGAGGCAAAGGCAGATCCGACGGAAGCCTACACGAAATCACGGCGCTGAATTTATCAGTGCAGGTCTTGGAGGCCCTGCGTGACCGCAATAACATTGATACCGCCGAAGTCGAGGACGTAGCATTTGGCTGTGTTTCCCCGGTCGGAGAGCAAGGTGCCGTTATAACGCGGACAGCCGTGATGAATGCCGGCTACGCGGAAACAACGGGCGGCATTCAAGTTAACCGCTTTTGTGGCTCAGGTCTTGAGGCCTCTAACATTGCCGCGGCGAAAGTCATGTCAGGCGAATGCCATCTGGCAATTGGCGGTGGTGTCGAGAGCATGTCCCGCGTCCCTATGGGCTCAGACGGCGGCGCTTGGCCCTCCGATCCAGCCTCAGCCTTTCATAATTACTTCGTCCCGCAAGGCGTTTCCGCCGATTTGATAGCCACGAAATATGGCTTTTCCCGAGATGATGTCGACGCCTATGCTGTTGAAAGCCATAAGCGCGCCAAGAAAGCTTGGGATGAAGGTAGATTTAAGAAGTCTATCATGCCTGTGAAAGACGTCATGGGCGTAACTGTTCTGGACCATGATGAAACGATCCGCCCTGAAACAGATATGCAAAGCCTCGGCGCGCTGAATCCGTCTTTCAAAATGATGGGCGAAAATTTTGGCTTTGACGGTGTGGCCCAACAAAAATATCCGGGGCTTGAGAAAATCAATCACGTTCATCACGCGGGTAATTCCTCTGGTATCGTGGATGGGGCTGCGGGACTTTTGATTGGCAATAAAGAAATTGGTGAACGTCTGGGGCTAAAGCCTCGCGCGCGTATTCGTTCTATGGCATCTATCGGATCAGAACCAACCATCATGTTAACCGGGCCGGAATTTGCAGCTCAGAAAGCGCTAAAACGCGCCGGAATGAACGTAAATGACATAGACCTTTATGAACTAAATGAAGCCTTCGCAGCGGTTGTTCTTCGCTTTATGCAAGCGCTGAAAATCGATCACAGCAATATAAATGTGAATGGCGGCGCGATTGCCATGGGTCATCCTCTTGGGGCCACAGGCGCAATGATCCTCGGCACCATGGTCGATGAGCTTGAGCGGGCTGACAAAGAAACTTCCCTCGTGACGCTTTGTATCGGCGGCGGAATGGGCACAGCCACTATCATTGAGCGCGTTTAATCGCAGCTGAGTAAAGGATAAAATTATGAGTGATTATAAAACATTTACGATGGATTTAGATTCTGACGGAATCCTGACCCTGACAATCGACGTTCCCAATCAGGGCATGAATGTCTGGGATGAACATTTAATGACCGAATTTCCGGATTTCGTCGAACGTCTGATTAGCGATGATGATGTCAAAGGGGCTGTCATTTGTTCCGGTCGTGACAATGCCTTTATGGCGGGCGCAGACCTTCGTATGCTTGAGAAGAACTCCGGAGCTCTGAATAAAGACTCTTTCGAAGAGAGCATGCATTTGAACCGGTTGTTCCGCCGTATGGAAACCGGCGGGCATACTGTCCGACAGATGCAGCGTGAAGGCAAAAAAGCCAAACCGGTTGCTGTTGCCGTCGAAGGTCTTGCCTTGGGCGGCGGACTGGAACTGGTTCTCGCCTGTCACCACCGCGTCGTTGCGGATAATCCAAAAATCAAACTCGGTTTGCCGGAAGTCCTCGTCGGTCTTCTGCCCGGCGGCGGCGGCACCCAACGAACTCCACGCCTCATCGGTCTGCAAAACGCGGCCATGATGTGCACACAGGGCAAAAATTTGAATCCCAAAAAAGCTCTGGCACAAGGCCTTATCAATGAAGTTGTCGAACCCGGCAAAACTGTTGACGCCGCGAAAGCTTGGGTCAAAGACAATGTAAAGGGCGTATTACAGCCGTGGGACGTCAAAGGATTTAAAGTTCCGGGTGGAGCAGGATCCATGAATCCGAAAGCGGTTCAATTCTTTGTTGCCGCCAATGCCATGGCGCTTAAGGAAAGCAAGAATAACTACCCCGCTATCAAAGCCATCATGTCCTGCCTTTACGAGGGCACATCCGTGCCAATGGATACAGCTGTCGCAATTGAAGTGAAATATTTCTGCAAGCTCCTCGCTGACCCCGTTTCTAAAAACATGATCCGCACTTTGTTCGTAAACAAGCAAGCGGCCGAAAAAGGCGCCCAGCGTCCCGAAGGTATAGACAAAATCGACATCAAAAAGGTTGGCGTTCTTGGCGCAGGCTTGATGGGGTCGGGCATTGCGCACGTTACCGCAAAAGCGGGCATGGAAGTTATTTCGCTCGACCGCTCTATGGAAGAAGCAGAGAAATCTGTCGCTTATACGAAGAAGATTTTGGACAAAAACGTCTCTCGTGGCCGCATGACGCAAGAGCAAGCTGAGGCTTTCTTGGCGCGGATTACGCCAACGGATAATTACGACGATTTAAAAGACGTAGATTTGATTATCGAAGCTGTTTTTGAACGTCCTGACGTCAAAGCCGATGTCATTAAAAAGACCGAAGCTGTTATCGGCAAAAATGTTGTTTTCGCGTCGAATACCTCCACACTTCCGATTGGAGGCTTGGCAAAAAGTTCTTCCCGTCCGGATCAGTTCATTGGTATGCATTTCTTCTCTCCCGTAGAAAAAATGCCGCTTTTGGAAATCATTCCGCATGAAGGCACAGGCGATCTCGCTCTGGCCGCGGCATTTGATTATAATAAAAAAATCCGCAAAACACCTATAGTTGTCAAAGACGTTCGCGGCTTTTTTACCAACCGTGTTTTCCCGCCTTATGCCAATGAAGCCAGCCTTTTAGTGACAGAAGGCGTCAGCATGGCACTCATCGAAAATAGTGCCTCCTTACTGGGTCTGCCGATCGGTCCTTTGGCCGTTACAGACGAAACCACTCTGAAACTCGGTTACGACATTATGACCTCAACCAAAGAGGAAATGGGCGACGAATACGTCCCGACGGGCTCTGAGGAATTTTACGAGAACATGGTTACTAAATGGGATCGGGCGGGTCGCCGCTTCGGGGCCGGATTCTATGACTATGATGAAGACGGGAAACGCTTAGGTTTGTGGAAGGGTATGACAGATCACTATCCGCTTGCTGAAGAACAACCTTCGGCAGAGGAAGTGATGGAACGCCTACTTTACGCCCAACTTATCCCTACGGCGAATTGTTACGCTGAAGGCGTTGTGCCGGATCCGCAAAGTGCCGATCTTGGCGCCATTTTTGGTTGGGGTTTCCCGCCTTATACAGGTGGACCGCTCTCCTATATCGATACGATCGGATTGGAAGCCTTTATCACAACTGCGGATAATCTAGCGCAGCGTCACGGCGCGCGTTTTACACCGCCGCAAATGTTCCGCGACAAGGCAAAAGCCGGCGAAACAATTTATGAGAAAAAAGCTAAAAATGATAAAAAGGCTGCTTAGGCAGCCTTTCAGGCCTAAGCTAGACACCACGTAAGACAGCCCTGCGATCCAAGGCGCTAAGCCGTTGCTCGCGCCTTAGCCTCCAAGAAAAAACATCTCCGGACTGAGCGCGTAAGAGAATGATCATGTAGGCAATCAGCGCAATAAGCACGATGGTCGTTAATGAATAAAACTCTCTTTTCGTCTTATTAGGCCATTTGCTTTTTGGGGGTCCAGTAAATCAAGTTTTGCCTATTCCCCTATATTGGACAAAGCATAAAAAAGACCCGAGGAAGCGGGCCTTTTTCAGTATTTTTCGTGCTTATTTGCGAGCGGCTGCAATAGACTTTTCTATGTCTGGCAATGTCGCGTTGATCAACGTCTTGTTCATCTCCAATAGAATTTTATCGTTTACTTCCTTATGTAAAAGCGGACGTATTTCACCCAATGTTTCCGGGTCAGCTGCGAGGATTAGGTTTTCAAATTTTCCTTTATGAACGTGCTCATAGAGGCGCTCCGCAACTTGTTTGGAAAATGTGGCTTCCATAGACTCTTTATCAGTCCGTTCAGAAGGCGATTTACCGGACGGGCCTTCATCAGCGAGGTTTTGAGGTGTCCAATGACCTTCCATTTTAAGATGCGCGCCGTCTTGCCGATATAATTTAGCTTCTTCCCCTGTTGCGATTAAAACTAATGTATCTTTAGGCAGGTGTAATTCGGTCATTTTATCTCCTTATTATAAATCTACTTAAGTAACGTCATGACAGGGTGTTTGTTGCAATTAATTAAATTACATACTCAGAGAGAATTAAAGAGAAAACGTTTTCCTAAGGTTTTCATGCCACACTCGTCATCTACCCCCGGGGGCTGGTTAAGTAAGCCTCTGAATATACAATAAAGGTATTGCATGGATGCTGACGTCAAATTCTCGATGATCACTGGCCGGATAGGCCGTATCCAGTTAACACAGCCTGCTAAACGCAACGCGCTTAGCGCTGCGATGTGGAAGCAGCTCTTGGGATGTCTGGAAGAAGCCGCTGACACACCCGCGCTAAAAACGCTTATCATCACAGGCGATGGCGAACATTTTGCCGCGGGGGCGGATATTTCAGAATTTGAATCGCTTTATGCGACACCGGAAAAGTCAAAAGAAATTTCTTTCATAATCGCCCAAGCGTTAGAAGCCGTGGCCATCTTCCCCAAACCCACTATCGCTAAAATTCGCGGCGCCTGCATCGGCGGTGGCTGCGGAATTGCTCTGGCTTGCGATATTCGTATTGCAGACGGGACTTCCAAATTTGCTATTACTCCCGGAAAGTTGGGCTTGGTTTATCCTTTCGCCGATATGAAACGTTTAATTCAGGCTGTAGGAATAAGCGGTGCCAAAGATATGCTGTTCTCCACCCGCACCGTTTTGGCCGACGAAGCCATGGAAATGGGTCTTATAAATCGTCTTACCGATCAATATGAACTAGACCAAGTTGTGCGAGACTACGCGCTGTCAATTTCGGACATTTCGGGTGAATCGGTCTCCATTACAAATAAAATGTTTATGGCTTACGAGGCTGGACAGAGAGTAGAAAGCCAAAAAACGAAAGACTGGTTCCAAGCTGGTTTTTCAAGCAATGATTTCAAAGAAGGCTATCAAGCTTTTCTAGAAAAACGAAAACCTGATTTTTAAGAGCTATCTACCGAAGACTTTAGCTCGGATCATCAGCTGTTTATTTGTAATCTTTCGCCATAGAGAGCGTAAGGCTGTCTATAAATGCTTCAGCATGCTGAATAAGTTCATCCCGAGTTTGTTCGTCCATTTTTGCAAGATTTCGATACGGCATCGCTAACCGGTTATTTGCTTCAAGCTTGTCCCGATTGCGATGAAGAAAATGCCAATAAAGCGAATTGAAGGGGCAGGCTTTTTCCCCAATTCTATCTTTCACATTATAGGAACAATTTTTGCAATAATCGCTCATTCGGTTGATGTAAGACCCACTGCTTATATAGGGCTTTGACCCTAGCAATCCGCCATCGGCATACTGACTCATGCCTAGCGTGTTGGGCAGCTCAACCCACTCAAAGGCGTCCAGATAAACCGATAAATACCACTCATGCACGTCGTAAGGATCAACCCCAATAAGTTGCGCAAAATTTCCCGTAATCATTAAGCGTTGAATATGATGGGCATAAGCGTAGTTCAGAGTTTGCGAAATCGTTTGAGACAGGCAATGCATCTCTGTATCGCCCGTCCAGTAGAAATCTGGTAGTTTCAGGTCTGCTTCAAGAAAATTTTGCGTTTTATATCCAGGCATTTCGAGCCAGTAGATGCCGCGTACATATTCGCGCCAACCTATGATTTGACGGATATAACCTTCGGCCGCATTTATTGGGACTTTCCCATTCAGATAAGCTGTTTCAACTCTTTCGCAAACCTCCATAGGACTTATTAAACCGGTATTTATATATGGCGAAATTATGGAGTGGAACATGAACGGCTGGTCCGTTACCATCGCGTCCTGATAGTCTCCGAACTGTGACAATTGATTTTCTACAAAAAAGTCCAGAACGTCCAGTGCCACTTCCCGAGTGACGGCGTAAAAAAATTCATCGGTGTTTCCTATGCGGCTCTTAAACAGCTCATTCACCATTTTCACTACATTTTGAGTTGTTTCATCGGGCATGAATTTTAGCGCCTCAGGAAAATTCATGTTATCCTTAGGTGGTTTCCGGTTTTGTTTGTCAAAGTTCCATTTCCCTTCTACGGGTTTATCCCCTTCCATAAGCAAACCCGTTTTCCGACGAATGTCATGATAAAAGTTTTCCATACGGTAAGTTTTTCGGTCTTTGGCCCAGTCAGAAAACTCTTCCTTTGAGGTGATGAAGCGATCATCCGGAGTAATTGTAACTGGAATTTCGAGAGCGGACTCCCATCCCTGAACGTCTTTCAAAACGCGGTAGATTGACGGCTCACAAACGCGAATTTGATCTACATCATGATGTGATAGAGCCCGCTTTACTTCCTTACGAAACGTGCCCTTATTGTTTTTATCAGTTAGTTTGACGTAATCGACTGTCCATCCCTGTTCGCGTAACTCTTCGGAAAAATGCCGCATTGCGGAAAATAAGAAGACGAGTTTTGTCCGATGATGCGGTACCGTATCCGCCTCATGCATGACTTCCATCATCAGAATGATACACTCCTCAGGCTCACTCACCGCTATGGACGATAAGTTATGGGATAGCTGATCAGCAAAAATGGGTATCAAAACTTTAGGCATATATTTATTACGTGCCTTCGAAGCATAAGTATCAAAAATTTCTCGTCATCAGCCTGTTTGGTCTTTATGAGGGGCTCATGAAATCTTTGCCCCCTTTGCCCCAAATTATCATTGAACCGATTGTCAGGCTGGCTCTAGCCGAGGATTTTGGGGTGTCGGGCGATCTGACGGCTAATCTCCTGATCCCGGCAGAGGCTAATGGGACTCTTGTTATGCGGGCGCGCGAAAACGGCGTGATTGCCGGATTACAAGTCGCCGCTCTCACCTACGCTCTTGTAGATCCAGCAATGCGCTTTAAGCCCCAACTCAATGACGGGACCACTGTTAAAGCAGGTGATATTATCGCTGAAATTCACGGCCCTAGCCGAAGCTTGTTATCCGCTGAACGGGTCGCTCTGAATTTTCTGGGACGGCTTTCCGGCGTCGCGACATTAACCCGCCAATATGTCGAGCGGGTCAAAGAGACAGGTGTCCGTATTGCAGCCACACGGAAAACGACCCCTGGATTACGCGCTTTGGAGAAACAGGCCGTGCTGGCCGGAGGGGGGTTTACCCACCGCGAAAGCCTCGCCTCCGCGATTATGATAAAAGATAATCACATCGCTTTGGCAGGCGGGGTCGAAGCCGCGCTTTCTACTCTTAAAGCGAGAGCAGACCACATGACCCGCATCAGCGTGGAAGTGGATACGTTGGAGCAATTGAAAACGGTTCTGACCTATGAGCCCGATGTTGTTCTTCTGGACAATATGGGCCCCGATGAATTGCGCGAGGCTGTGTCTTTGATCAAAGCCTCTAAATATAATCATCCTGTCTTAGAAGCTTCCGGCGGCGTTAATTTAGACACGGTTAAAAGACTGGCAGAAACGGGAGTCGATGTTATTTCCATAGGTGCGCTCACCCATTCTGCGCCGAATTTCGATATCGGCATGGACGAGGCGTAAAAAGCCATAAAAAAAAACGCGTCTCCGAAGGAAACGCGTCATGCCTCAAATATATTTCCGCTTAGATCGGAGGCGCGACATTCATTGTCGTGCTCTTACGAGCGGGTTGTTCCTGCCATTTGAAGCGGTAGAATTTATGAACCCCAATTTGGCCATTATAACGGAGCGTTTTGGCCCAGGGCGGATTCACCCAAAGTGTATGATAATGTGTAGCATTATTCGTGAGCTTAGGGGCTGAACCCGTCATGCTAAGGGCCGCAATCGCTTTGGAACGCTCCCAGGCTTTGCCCTTTGGCAGGTGATTGATATTACTATCGCAAGTAAAGCTGAATTGGCAACCATGTTTGCGCTCGGAGCCCTGAAAGACAACGCCGCAAATTGAATTCGGGTAATGTTTAGAAGAAACGCGATTCTGGATCACTTCAGCGACGCCTATTTGACCGGACCGGGTTTCGCCGCGAGCTTCGTAATAAATTGCTTCAGAGAGGCAATTAAGCTCTTCCATGTCATATTTAGCGAGTTGTCGAACAAGCGGCTGTGATTTAGTTAGCGTTTTAATCGCCGCATTGTCCCGCTGCGCAGGCGTTGACAACTCTGCATTAGTTACAACGTCTGTCAGCTCAGACGCCAAAGTGTCAGTCTCATAGAAATCAGCTGTATCAGACGCTTTTACAACTTCAGTAAAAACATCCGCTCTCGCAGCCCATTCCGCAGCGATACGCTGAGACTCGGCTTTTTGTGCGATTGCCGGAAAAGCAACGCTTGCTGCTCCCACAGCAACTAAGCCTAATGTCCAGCCCGCAAAGATATATCTTTTCTTACCCATTGGCGCGCTCAATAAAGGTCTGCGGGAAAAGCCACAACAGTTGGTTCCATCCTGAATGCAGTTTTTTTCTAAAAGCGGGTAAACTGTTGCAATCAGGTCACTAAAAAACACCATATATTGTTTTTAATTTTTTATTTTACTATATATAGACACATCTTTTTATGCTGATAACTGTTAATTAACACTCATAATTAGTTGTAAGCGAAGTTTGATTCTCTCTTAATAGGTATTATTGTAACTTTTCTCTCTGCGTTTTTTTTATTTTTAGAAGTCTTTGAAGACAAATTTTTTATCTAAATACCCTTGGATTTTATTCCTTAAACCGTTGAGTTCATTTCACACAAAAATTGAATTTACGTCAAAACTCTCCATAAGACGGTTTATGAAAATTGCCCTCATAATATTAATTTCAGCCTTTATCACAGCCGGTATATCCGGCGTGTTCGGAATGGGCGGCGGTCTCATTTTTATGGGCATCATCGCCACTTTCCTGACCGTCACCGAGGCAATGGTCGTTCACGGGGCGGTTCAAAGCGTCAGCAATAGCTTCCGGGCTTATCTGCTCCGGGATGGCATATGTTGGAATATATTAGGGTGGCAACTTCTGGGCGCTTTACCCGCCATTCTGATTTTGGCTCTCGCATCTGTCACATTAAATAAAGGGCAGCTTTTTCTGGCTCTCGGCCTTTTGCCTCTTTTACTTTGGCTGCCAAAGGGGTGGTTGCAAGGTGACGCCAAGAAACCCTCCAATGCGATTTTATGCGGAGCGATGGTGATGGGGCTTAACCTCACAGCCGGGGTAGCGGGTCCTGCTCTCGACTTTTTCTACGTCAAAACCACTCTGACTCGGCACCAAATTGTTGCCACTAAAGCCGTCACGATGTTTGCCTCCCATATGGTCAAAATTCTTTATTTCGGACTTCCACTGGCTGCCAGCGGCGGATTGAGCGGATTGCCGCAATGGTGGGTTTTTATGCTCGCCATTCCAGCAGTGATGGCCGGGACCTATATGGGCACGCGTTTATTAAAACACTTTTCCGACATCGGCTTTCGATCGGTTAGCCGCTATCTTGTCACTTTTATCGGATGTGTCTATGTGCTGAGAGGTTTGTCTCTTCTAGGCTTTCTCTGATTTAGCCACATGTAAAGGCTTATGCCGGAGAGTGTAACAACGGTGCCGACCCCGTCCCAAAAGGAAAATGGCTCTCCTAAGACGGCAATCGCCGCGACAATTGTTGCCAAAGGCCCAACCATTCCCATGACAGCAACTGTTTGAGCGCCAATGCGGCCCATAGCCACATTTATCAAAAAGCTTGGCAGAATAGTTGAAAAGAAAGCAATCGCGGCGCCAATTAAATAAATCCTTGGCGGCAGTGTCAGGGCTTCCACAATCCCGTCTTGGCTTAAGCTATAAATAGTAAAATGCGTGAGTATGGCAGTCCCCGCGCCAATCATGGCTAGACACGTAAAAATTCTTGACCCGACTTTATCAATCAAGCGTTTGGCCAAAAGTTGGAACAGCCCAAATAAAACAGCTGCACACAAAAGAAGCGCACTCCCCAAAGGAACGTTTAGTCCGGTGGCGATATCGCCGCCAACAAAAACAATCCCTAATCCACTATAGGCCAAAATAATTGCTATGATACCGCCTTTGCCGATACGCCCCCCAAAGAAGAGAGCGCCAAGAATAACAACGAAGACAGGGTAAGTGAAAAGCAATAGCCTTTCCAATTGGGCTGTAATGTATTTCAATCCTGTAAAATCAAGGAAGGTGCAGACATAATATCCCATGACCCCCAGAAGCGCAGCCTGTAGAATATGTTTACGCGGAATGGCCCCTCCGTCTTTACGCAAAGAATAAATCAAAATTCCAATATATATCGGCAGAGCAAACCCCATTCTGAGAGCTATTAATGTGATCGCATCCAGATCATTGGCAGTTAGTCCTCCGGTGGGAAGGTAAGCTAATTTGACTAAAACCGCTTTCATGGAAAAAAGCATCGCGCCAAGAGCGGCGAAAACATACCCCGCCTTCGCCTTATGCAAAGGCTCAGGAGACGGTCCTCCCAAAATAGGCTGAACGGCTGTTTCGCGCCAAGTCGTTCTCATTTCAGGCGATCCTTATTCCGTCGGGATTTAAAGAATGATTTCAACATCGCTCCGGCCTCTTCTCCCAAGAGGCCTGCTGTGACGTCAGGACGGTGATGACAGGAAGGCTGTTCGAAAAACTTTACGCCGCTATCAATCGCGCCGCCCTTTATATCTGTCGCCCCGTAAACCACCCGTCTGATTCGGGCGTGGGAAATTGCTCCCGCGCACATTGTGCAAGGTTCTAAAGTGACATATAAAGTCAATCCGCTCAGTCGGTAATTTCCGGTTATCCGGGCCGCCTCCCGTAGCGCAAGAATCTCCGCATGGGCCGTCGGATCGTACCCCGAGATAGGGGCATTTCCGGATCTCGCGACAATATCCTGTGTGACGGGGTTGACCAAAACCGCCCCGACAGGCACTTCACCCCGGAGAGATGAAGCTTGCGCTTCCTCTAGCGCCAAGCGCATATAGTCTTCATCCGTCATAGACGCTTCATCCGCGTCCAAACCCAAATGGTCAAGTCATGCCCGATATGCAAAATAGCGACACGCCCAAGCCAAAGAGCTCCGATAAGCCGAAATTGGCCGACAAGCCCGGCGACAGAATTGCCAAGTTTCTCGCCCGTGTGGGTGTGGGGTCGCGCCGCGATGTTGAAAGAATGATCGAAGACGGACGCGTTAAAGTGAACGGAAAAGTCCTGACGACCCCAGCCTTTAAAGTCACAGGGAAAGAAAAAATCCTTGTTGATAACGTGCCCGTCGAAGAACCGGACATCCCACGCATGTGGAGATATCACAAACCGGACGGATTGGTAACGTCCCATAAAGACGAACAAGGCCGCCGAACCATGTTCGAAGCTCTGCCGACTGACATGCCGCGCGTTATTTCCGTCGGCCGTCTTGATCTGACCTCCGAAGGGCTTATCCTTTTGACCAATGACGGCGAACTCGCCCGCGCGCTTGAACTCCCCAGCACGGGCTGGTCACGCCGCTATCGCGCGCGGGCTTACGGCAAGGTCACGCAGGAACAGTTAGACACGCTCAAGAAAGGGGTCGTCATTGACGGCCTCCCGACGGGCGAAATTCTTGCCACACTGGATCGCCAGCAAGGCGATAATGCGTGGATTAATGTGACACTTCACGACGGGAAAAACCGTGAGGTCCGCCGGGCCCTAGAAACGCTCGATCTGAAAGTAAACCGTCTCATCCGCGTCTCCTTCGGCCCTTATATGCTCGGCGATCTGGGAAAAGGCGCCTGCGAGGAAATAAAGACACGGGTCCTACGCGATCAAGTTGGACATCTTATCGATATTCCGGAAGAGAAAATGGCCCCCCGCAAAGCGAAGCGCGGAAGCTACGCCAGCGCGAAACGGTTTCAAGACAAGCCTCAAGAAAAATCAAAAGACGACAACACGCCCAAAGGCCGGGGGAAATTTGCCAAAGCTGGGAGTAAAAGCTCTTCCAAGCCAAAATCAAAACGGCCTGCGAAAAAGGTTGTTGGCAATGCTTACGGAAAACCGGGCGGAAAAACATCGGGGAAATTCGCTCCACGGTCACATGGTAAAGGGAAAAAGTAGTGAGAATTGTGTCGGGGTCATTACGGGGACGAAACATCATAACCCCTGACGGGCGAAAAACTCGCCCGACAAGCGATCAGACCCGCGAATCCGTGTTTAATATACTTACTCATGCCGAATGGGCCCCGCCCTTGGAGGGCGCTATCGTCGCCGACATCTTTGCAGGATCAGGGGCTTTAGGCTTTGAAGCCATCTCTAGAGGAGCGGAATTTTGCCTCTTCGTCGAAACAGAACCTAAAGCCCGCGGCGCCATTCGCGATAACATTGATCAAATGAACCTGTTTGGTTGCACCCGTATCCACCGTCATAACGCGGTGAAGCTCAAAATCGCACCGGGTAACTTACGAGGACCATTTACGCATATCTTCATGGACCCCCCTTATAATAAAGGTCTCTGGCGACCTGTTCTGTCGCGCCTCAAAGAATATGATCTTATCGCCAAAAACGGCGTCATTATTTTAGAAGACAGCGTCGAAGCCGAAATCGACATTAAAGGCTATGAAGTGCTCGCCGATAAAAGCTGGGGCGCAGCACGGGTTTTGTTCCTTAGAGAAGAATAAACCGTAGGTGCGGCTTTATCCCCCGACTTACCCGTCCACACCCTTGGCCCAAGTGGTCTGATACAAATCGAAACGACGATCGCGCAGGTTCCTCACAGTCCCTTCCGCCCTTGCCCAATCCAGATCCGTTAGGTCGAGATTGGCCATAGCGACGGTTTCCACATTTTCCGTACAAAGCGCCGCCACGCCGTCCCGGGCAAAGGGGAAATCGCACGGCGTAATGATACAGCTCTCGGCGTAATTGATGTCCATATTCTCGACGCCCGGCAGATTGCCGACATTACCGGACATAACCACATAGCATTGGTTTTCAATCGCGCGGGCTTGGGCGCAATAGCGCACCCGCATATAGCCTTGGCGATTATCCGTACAAAACGGCACAAATAATATCCGCGCGCCCTCATCCGCCATACGGCGGGCGAGTTCAGGAAATTCGCTATCGTAACAAATCAACACCCCGATAGGGCCGCAATCCGTATCAATCGTGCTGACCTCATCACCGCCTTTGATATTCCAGTGGCGGCGTTCATTTGGTGTTGGGTGGATTTTTTCCTGCGCGTGGACAGACCCATCGCGTAAGAAAACATAAGCAATATTTTGAATGTCCCCGTCATCCGTTTGTGTCGGGTGCGAGCCGCCAATAATGTTGATATTATATCCGACAGCGAGCTTGCGCATTTCTTCGATGAATATCGGCGTGTATTCCGTCAGCTTTTCGATCGACTCCCGAGCCGACAAGCGGTGATCGGCGAGCGCCAGCAAAGGCAGAGTGAATAGTTCGGGAAACACCACAAAATCGGTTTTATAAGCCGAGACACTATCGACAAAGAATTCGACACTACTCATGAAATCTTCAAAGCTCTCAACCCGCCGCATTTGGAGCTGCACAGTTGCTACACGCACAACGGATTTTTGCGCGGTTTCAGAATGCACCGTTTCGCGCATTTCCGGCATATACGGGTTATACCAGCGCATCAGCACAGCATTGCCGCCGGACGCCGGATCTTCGGGCAAATAATTTGGAATGATTTGAACGGGTTCAAACCCTTGGCGGAGCTGAAAATTTACAACAGAATCAATAACTTTCTTGTCTCTGACGGCGGCAATATAATCGAGTTGATCCGGGTATTTTTTCTTTCGCTTATTCCATCCCGGCATACGTCCACCAAACATGATACCTTTAAGTTCATAACTTTCGCACAACGCTTTTCGGGCGTCGTAAAGACGCTCCCCGATGCGAAGTCGGCGCCGAGTCGGATCCACACAAACATCTGTTCCGTATAGCCAATCGCCCTTCGGGTTATGTTGGGAGCCATAGCCGCCGCCCGTGATTTCCATCCAGCTATGAGGTGTCAGAGCGCGCTTTTCATTGATGATGAAACTCGCTGCGTAACCGACAATATCCCCCTCGGACTCGACAACGAATTGGCCTTCAGGGAAGTTGGAAATCTGACCGCGCACTTCGCTGGTCTTGTAGGTTTCCATAGTAGGATAGGCTTTTTCAACTAACTTGATGATGCCTTTTATGTCTTTGAGCGACGCTGTCCGAATGGTCAGCTGCGCCCCTGCTTTAGATTTGGCCAAAAGGATGTCCTTAGTAAAATGGCAAAGGGTGTCGGATGGTGAAACCGAACTCAGTCTATAGAAGATTTAGCGACGACCAAACAGTCTTTCAATGTCGGCGAGCTTTAATTCCACATAGGTCGGGCGGCCGTGATTGCATTGGCCGGAGTGCGGCGTGGCTTCCATTTGCCGAAGGAGCGAATTCATTTCGGAGCCATTGAGCCGGCGTCCGGCGCGAACAGACCCGTGGCACGCCATGGTCCCGCAGACATGCTCAAATTTTTCCTTCAAAGAGAGCGCCTCGTCATATTCGGAAATATCATCGGCGAGGTCGCGCAAAAGTCCCTGCACATCCATTTCGCCCAGTAGGGCCGGGGTTTCACGGACAGCCACGGCGCCCGTCCCGAAGGGCTCAATATTTAAACCCATTTCCGCAAGTTCATCAGCGCGTTCCAGTAATCGCGCCGCATCGGTTTCGCCGAGTTCCACAATATCCGGAATCAAAAGCGCTTGGCGTTCCACGCCTTTGCCGCGCATAGCGTCTTTCATCCGTTCATAGACGAGGCGCTCATGGGCCGCGTGTTGATCGACAATAACAATGCCGTCCAAAGTTTGCGCAACGACATAGGTTTCGTGGAGTTGCGCCCGCGCCGCGCCGAGCGGTTTCGCGGTCAGGTCTTCGCCCTGCCCCTGCATGGGATAACCTTGAGGGTTATACGCTTGTGACGGACTGTCGAATGTTTCTCCGCCCTCTTCGACCTTAGCTGAAAACCCATCTACGAGCGGTTGGAGTGCCGGGTCATTTCGGTAAGGCGGCTTATAATTTGGGGCATAGCCGCCGCGCTGAGGTGAATAATTCCCTTGAAGCGGCATATTGCCCTGTCCGGTCTGAATACGGCCCAAAGCATAATCGCTCACCGTTGTGCTGGCGCGATGCCCGGCTTCTTGCAAAGCGTGACGCAGAGATTTGACGATGAGGCCGCGTACAAGCCCCGGATTGCGGAAGCGGACTTCGGATTTGGCCGGATGCACATTCACATCAACATGGTCTTGTGGCAGGTCAACATAAAGCGCGACAACGGCATGACGGTCCCGCGCAAGGTAATCCTGATAGGCTCCGCGCACAGCTCCGTGGAGGAGCTTATCCTTGACCGGGCGGCCATTGACGAAGAGATATTGATGTTGGGAATTGCCGCGCGAAAAGGTGGGTAGTCCGGCAAAACCCGTCAAAGCAATATCTTCTCTGACCTGGTTTATCGGTACGGCATTCGCGCTGAAATCTTCCCCCAGAATTCCGGCCAAACGCGCCAGACGCCCGTCCATGTCATCGCTTTGACCCGCCAGCTTCAAAGAGACTCTAGACGGAGACCCCAGTGTCATACCCACATTCGGATTGGCCATCGCCAAACGCTTTACCGTATCCGAAATAGCCATCGCTTCACTGCGCTCGGATTTCAGAAATTTCAGACGGGCGGGCGTCGCATAGAATAGATCCCGCACTTCAACTCGCGTTCCCGACAGCCCAAATCGCGCTGCCGGTTTGGGCGGCGTCATTTTTCCGCCTTCCACGCGAAGATGCCAAGCACTATCCGTATCCACGGTTTGACTTAGAAGTGACAAACGCGCAACCGAGCCTATAGAAGGCAAGGCTTCTCCGCGGAAACCCATCGTCGAAATATTTAAAAGGTCCCAGTCCCCTTCAGCATTCGGAGAAAGTTTCGATGTGGCATGACGTTCAACAGCAATTGGCAGCTCTTCGGCGCTCATTCCGCGCCCGTCATCGGTAATGGATATTAAAGTCCTGCCGCCGTCTTCATAACGGATATCGACTTGCGCCGCGCCCGCATCTATCGCGTTTTCGACAAGTTCCTTAATCACACTGGCGGGGCGCTCAATCACCTCCCCTGCCGCAATCCGGTTTACGGTTTCATTCGGCAGGCGGCGAATCGTTATTGGCAGAGCGCTCATTAAAAAAGCCTAGCGACTGGGAGGTCACTAGGCCAGATTACGCAACAGGTTAAGCTGTGGACACTACAGTCCCGGCAATTTGGGCCCGCCAGGACGTTTGGAAATCTCGACCTGTCCACCTCCAGTGGCGGCGTTGATGGATTCAAGACGCTGAGCCTCATTCTCTGAATCGAGGGGAACAATTTCGCCTTTATCATTGACCAATTGTCCATCTTTCCAGAACATAATACGATCGGCAAAGCCTTTTGATTTGCGCTCAACAGAATTCTCTCCATCGATTTTCAGGCGGATTTCCTGATCTGCGCGGCTCACATTGGCTTGGCTCATCAAAATAGATTCGCCTTCACTTGGCTCAGCAGAATCAATATCGCCGATAAGCGCTTCTCTCGCAGCGCGCTGTGAGTAATTATCGTCTGCCGAACTTTCGCCGACACGGGGTGGACGAAGGTTATATTCCGGCGGGATAACCAAAGGCGCTTTGGTCAGAATATTAAATTCGTTCGGCGTATCCTTGCGAAGACCGAGGGCTTTCGACGTTGAAGTACACCCCACCAAAAAGGCCGAAGCGGTCGTTACGAGAATAATCGGGGCAAAAATGCGGCGCATAATGTCCGTCCTTCATCAAAATTTTTTTATCGCTTTAACGCCTAAGAACCCACGCGCCAAGTGACCAAAGGTTTATTTCTCAGTTTTCAGGTTATCCCGGGTTAGAAACGCGCCGACAAAAAGCATAACAACGCCGACCGTAATCGCGCTGTCGGCGATATTGAAGGCATAATTGAACCCGATATCACTGAAATCAATAAAATCAGTCACGGCGCCGAAGAATAGACGATCAATCCCGTTCCCAATCGCGCCGCCTATCACTAACCCCAACCCCCACTGAGATACCTTATCGCGCGTCTGTCCCAACACCCAAAATAAAAGCCCGCTCATGCCCAGAGCAAAAATCGTCAATAGCCAGCGCTTTATGGACGAATCACCTTGTAGCAATCCCCAGCTTATTCCCTGATTGCAGACGAGAGAAAAATCCATAATGGGACTCAAATCATAGGCAACATCAGGCTTTGGGTTGATCTCACAAATATTGAGCGGTTTTTCAAAAAACTGGATAATCAGATATTTCGTTAACTGGTCGAAAAAAATGATGACAACCGGCAGTAATATACCAAAGCGCAGCCAGATTTGCTTACGATTAGGAGCCGGCTGGTCTTCAGAGGCTGGGTTGGATGTTTTTTCAGTCATGGCGGCGCGATTGCCACGAAACTGCGCTTTTGGCAATCACCGACAAAAATATAAGAATTAGTCCCTGCTTTCGTCTGTAATTGTAACCAATCTTTCATTGGCGAAGCGCGATGAAGTCGTTAGACAGTTTTCAAAGATAAACCGATAAACGGCTATTCGGGCCGATTTTCGGCCAGAACGGGACTTTGCTCATGCCATTATTTCACCCCTTCGCAATGAAGACTGCCTCACGCTATCTCGGCGGTGCATGTAGCGCGGCGATTATTTTGGGATGGGGATCTCTTGCTTTTGCACAGGTAAATATTGAAGATGACCGGACAGAAGCGGTCGATACAGCCACAGCCGCAGATGATGGTGGACCAAGCGATGTGACGATTACGTCAGATGGCAGTGTCGTCGTCGAAGATACTGGCCCTGCCGTCACCGTTAACTCCAACAACGCCCTGATCAATCAAGGCGAGATTCGAATCTCCGATGTGGATGACGCGACCGGTGTCTCTTTACGGGGCGGAGCCGATAGGAGTTTCACGAATAGCGGAGCGATTACCGTAAATGAAGACTTCTCCTCTGAAGACACCAATGACGACGGAGTCGCTGACAGTCCTCGCGCGCAAGGCTCTGGCCGCACAGGCATACTCATCTCAGGGGCCTCTCCTTTTGAAGGCGATGTCACATTGGAGGCTAATTCGACGATTAATGTTGAAGGTAATGATAGCTTCGGTGTCAATGTGACAGACAATATGATGACGGCGTCTTTAAACGGAAACCTCTCCAATGAAGGCCAGATTTCAGTGATCGGAAATAACAGCGCCGGCGTCAATGTTGCGGGGAATGTTACCGGTAACATCATAAATGCCGGCTCTGTGTCTGCTACAGGCGAAGGCTCAAATGCTTATAACATTTCCGGCGATGTCCAAGGCGGCTTCGTCAATTCCGGCTCTCTTGGATCAAATGGTTTTCGCATTACCAATCGCCCTAATTTCGGCGGAGTTGGTTTAGGCCGCGAAGACCTCACAGCAGATAATCTTGAAGATGCCGGTTCTTCACTTGCCGTGTCAGGCAGTATTTCAGGGGGCATCCATCTGGATCTTGTACAAGAACCGATTCTTGATGAAGACGACAATGAGACTGGAGAGTTTCAGACAGTTCAAACCTCAAACGTATCTCAATTCGGCAGCGCCCCTGCAATTCTAATTGATGGTAACGGCGTGCCTATTTCCATTGGCCGTGTCAGCGCTGTAACAGATCCGGCAGACGAGAATTTCGATGAATCACTTCAATTTGCTTTCGTCAATGAGGGTAATATAAACTCTCAAGGTGTCTTCGACGATTTCGACGCCACTGTTATTTCTATCAATGACGCCGAACTTCAGGGCGGCTTAAGCAATACAGGCAATATGACTGTTTCGGCATTCACTGGAACGGGCTTGAATGATGTTCCCGGCGTTTCTGCCGGTGATGGCTACGCTCGAGTTATTGTTTTAGGTAACGGCGCACTTGTAGAACGTATCAACAATACGGGCGTCATTAGCGCGACAGCTTCTGAACCCATAGATGAAATCTATGCTGACCAAGCCAATCCGCTCACCAACACAGTGAATTTGCGCGCCACAGCGATAGATATTTCTGCTGCCGCCACCACTGGGTCTTTATATAATAGAGGCTCGATTGCAGCAGTTTTGGTTGGTCGTTCCGGCGAAGCCTTTGCCATTCGCGATGCTTCTGGCACCTTATCAAACGTGACGAATGAAGGTTTGATTTCCGCCACCGGTCAAACCTCAGACCCGACAGACGCCGCCGCGCTCGATTTCACCCTCGTTGCGCTTGATGCGTCTGCCAACACAACCGGTTTCACCTATACGCAGCAGCTACGTGAAGATGACGATCCGGATGACGACATCGATCCGATCGATCCGCGAACTGTCGGAGATATCCGGCTTGGATCAGGAAATGACCTTGTCGTAGCTTCAGCCGGATCGATCACAGGTGATATTAATTTTGGCAGCGGGCAAGACACGCTCACCCTGTCCGGCGGCTCTACTTACACAGGCCTCATAGAATCAGCCGGGGAAGTGACCCTGAATGTGTCAGAAGACAGTACGCTGGCTTTAACTGAAGGACAGCCTCTCTCGGTCGCAAATGCAACCTTTGACGGAACGTCTGCTTTTCTCCCGACTTTGAATGGGACGACAGGCAGCGCGTCCACTCTTAATGCCAGCGGAACGGTTAGCTTCGGCGAAGGGGTCACAATTTTGCCGCGATTTAACACTATCACAAATAGCGTCAGCCAAGAATTCACTCTTGCTGACGCCGCGCTCCTAAACATTACCGAAGAAACGCTAAATTCACTTAATAGCGGAATCAGCGAGGCCCAACCTTTCCTCTATGATTTCGATTATAGTCTGGACGGCGACAATACGTTGATTGTGACAGTTGATCTTCGCGATCCAAATCTTTCTATTGAGCAGGGCGGTTTGGGACTGGACTCCGTACAAGCCGCGGCTTTCGCTCCTGCACTCGAAGCATTCACCTCAAATTCAGAGCTTGGGACAGCAATTGCGAATATTACAAACGGAGCGGATTTCAATCGGGCTTATAATCAGCTTCTGCCTGAATTTTCCGCCGCCGCCCGCGAATTTGTCCTCGCTAATGTGGACGGTGCCACCGGCGCTGTCGGATCGCATCTCGATACAGCCAGACGCTCTCCGGATAAACCGGGCGGCGCGTGGATTCAGGAATTTGCTTATTTTGCAGACCGGGATTTGGCTGGGCTCTCTGAACAATATCGCGGCGAAGGCTTTGGATTTACCGGCGGTTTAGATACCGCTTGGGGGCCTTTCCATGCAGTTGGCGTGAATTTCGGTTTTGCTAGCACAGAAATTGAAGATGTCGTCGGTCAGGATGAACCGCTGGATGTGATTACCCTGCAAACCGGTCTATATGCCGGATACGCGCAAGCCATTGGCAGCGGCGAACTTGGCGTCGAGCTTTACGCGGGCGGCGGATATAACAAATTTGAGCAAGAACGGCGCGTCTTTATCAATAATTTCTTTGGCAACGCCTCTGCCGATTATAGTGGCTATCACATTAATGGCTCAGCCCGTTTCGGCTATGACCTGCCATTATCCAGTAAATATTGGATGCGTCCGGCGGTTTCTTTCGATTATCTTCGCCTCAGTGAAGACGGTTATACGGAAGAAGGCACAGAAGGCGTCGCCCTAGACGTAAGCGGCCGAACCACAGACCGCGCGTCTGCTGCAGCAACTCTGAATTTCGGAGCCCGTTTTCAAGGCAAGCGAACATGGATTCGTCCGTCCGTTCGGTTTGGTTACCGCTACGCCTTCCTTAATGACCCAGCTCTGACGGAGTTTGGATTCGCCGGGCTGGACGGTCAGCGCGCAACTCTGGATTCCTTTGGTTTCCCGGATAGTGGCTTTCTCGTCGGTTTCTCTGTCGCAGCTGGATCAGAATACTCTTCCATCGGCTTTGATCTAGATAGTGATATCCGGGACGGATTTATCCGTCATACAGGCCGCGTTGTTATTCGCCTGTTATTCTAAGACAGTTTTCCGTGGAGCGTTTGCGTCATAGTCCCTACCTTTCGGGATTATGGGACAAGCTGGGCGAGCCCACGGAAACTCTCGACACCCTGACGTCTCTGGCGCAAAGCGCCAGCAACTCCGAAGACCTTCAAATCCTTAAAGATCGCTTTGCTCTTCGCTGGGCAATAGACAGTCTAAGCGGCGAGATTGACTTTGACGCGTTAGGAAAATTTCAAAGCCGATTTGCGGATGCCACAATAGACGCGGCCCTTCGGCTTGCTTGGAAAGATACTGCCAAACGGTTCAAATTAAAATCCGAGGAACCAAAAGGATTATTCATTCTTGGACTGGGAAAACTGGGCGGAGACGACCTCAACTTCTCCTCCGATATTGACCTTATTGGGTTTTACGATTCTGCCGTCCTACCCGTCCCTGAAAACAAGGGGCAGAACTTTGTTGTAAATCACTGCCTGAAGGGGCTGACGCAGATTCTATTTCCAAGGAACGCGCCGCAGCATATCTGGCGCGTGGACTGGCGCCTTCGCCCCGAGAGCTCTGGCTCCGGCCTCGCCTTGTCGACCTTCAAAGCCGAAAAATTCTATTTTTTCCGGGCCCTGCCTTGGCATCGGCTTGCCTTGATGAAAGCCCGGATTGTCGCAGGGGACAAAGAGGTAGGTAACACTTTTATTGAGAGCCTCGCCCCTTTCATCTGGCGACAAAATCTTGACTTCCGCGCGCTGGACGATCTCGCAGAACTTAAAACGCGTATCAACACGGAGCATCCAGGATTGGCGCAGGAAAGACGCGCCGTTGCCCCTATCACCAAAGATGCGAGCGGATTTAATTTGAAACTCGGTGCAGGCGGAATTCGCGAGATTGAATTTCTCGCAAATGCGCGACAGCTTGTCTGGGGAGGTAAACAGGCTGAACTCCAAACCACCAATACCCGCCAAGCCCTGCAGGAACTGGCCGCCTTGAATCACCTTAGTCAGGAAGAAGCTGATACTCTTTGCGCGCATTATGCGACTTTGCGGTATATTGAAAACGCGGTTCAGATGAGGCTGAATGAGCAAACACATATAATTCCAGACACAGAAGAAGAGCAGACAGCTCTGGTGGCCTTGTTAGAATACTCTAGCTTCGCGGAGCTAAATATAGAAGTTTTTGGAATTAGAACCTTTGTAAATGAGAAGTTTAAAAAACTTTTTGAGGCAGAGACTGCCACCGAGCCAACACCAAGTACAACCTATCAAACGGAATTGAGCGCTGTCGGACAAGGCATAGCCGAGAGCTGGCTTGCCGGATTTGACGATCACGGTTTGCCGCAATCCCTAAAGGGGCGCTACCGAGGCCTTGGAAAGCGCCTTTTAGATCGGGTTGTCCTGAGTATTGCGGATACAAACCTAGCCTTGAGCCGTGTAGACGCGTTTTTACGCTCTATTTCCCGGTCTGCTCAATATTTCGACCTTTTGGAACGGCATGAGGGCTTGCTGGATACCCTCATCACACCTTTGCTGCACTCCCCGCATATGACCTCTATTCTGGAACAATCTCCGCATATTATAGATGTGTTCCTGACGCCCCAACAATCATTGGAAGAGAATGCCCAAACGGTTCTTGCAGAACCGGATTACGGCTTACGCCTTGATCGGCTGAGGCGTTTTGTGAACGAACATATATTTGAATATTATCACGGGTTTATGGAGAAGTCGGACACGCTGGAACAGTTACAAAAGAACCTGACCTCCTTGGCGCAAATCACATTGGAAACTTCCATCACAATAGTGAAAGATGAACTGGAACTCGACCAGTTGGATATGATGGTCTTGGGCCTTGGTAAAATGGGCACCTCTACCATGGCGCCGAAATCTGATCTGGACCTGATCTTTATATTTAGCGACGAGACAGATAGCGAACTTGCCTCGCAAATTGTTCGGCGCCTTCGCACGACTTTAACCACGCCGCTCAAAGAAGGCATTGCTTATGAGCTGGATATGCGCCTTCGCCCCTCTGGGAGAAGCGGCCCGCCTGGCGTGAAATTCAGTAGTTTTAAAGCCCATCACCTCGAGCGCGCTCATACTTGGGAACATATTGCTTTGGCTCATGCGAGGGTGGTTGCCGGAAATGAGGCATTGGGACGCGAAGTTTCCGAGCTATGCCAAAATATCCTAACCAAACCGAGAAACGAGACACAATTCCTGCAAGACGCGCGGGTCATGTGGCAAAGAATAGACGAACAACGTATCATTCGGACGCCGCATGATCATTTCAATGCAAAACTCCGCCCCGGCGGTTTAATGCAAGCCCAATATATTCAGGCCTGCCGCAAAGTCCTTGGCCAATCCAGCAGTCCTCAATTAGATGATGCAATTAAATTCTGGCAGTATCAGCAAGTCTGGGAACGATTGCTCGGCCTTAAACTGGAGTCCTTTGACAGAGTAGCCGAACGGTTTAAACTCGGCGTCTTCAAAGTGGCAGGACAAAGTCTAACACCATCTGACTATGCGGCCCGCAGCGAAGTTCACGCGGAATGCGTTCTGCGCGCTATGGACAACTTATTTGACGGTGCGCCGCCCCCGGAAAACGAAGATAGCCAAGCTGTACGTTGGCAATCGACTTAATACACAAGTCAGTTGCAAAACCGCTTGCCAGATTGGCCAGAGACTCCATAGTGAGTCTGATTCACCGAATGTTCTGATAGAAATCCCAGACTAAAATTCCAGACTAAAATCTATGAGCGACTCCAAAGACGATTCCCTGTTTGACGGCAAACAAGATGCCGCCAGTAAAAACTACTCCGCTAAAGACATTCAAGTTTTGGAGGGGCTGGAACCTGTACGCCTACGGCCGGGCATGTATATTGGCGGGACAGATGACCGGGCGCTGCATCACCTTTTTGCCGAAGTCATTGACAACTCGATGGACGAAGCTGTTGCCGGTCACGCCACACGGATTGAGGTTGAACTCGAAGCCGACGGTTATTTGTCAATTTCCGATAATGGCCGCGGCATTCCTGTTGATCCCCACCCAAAATATCCCAAAAAATCTGCGCTCGAAGTCATTATGACTGAGCTACACTCGGGCGGAAAATTTTCCTCCAAAGCCTATGAAACCTCGGGCGGTCTTCACGGCGTTGGTGTCTCTGTGGTTAACGCCTTGTCCGACCACCTTGAAGTCGAGGTAGCAAGAGAAAAGAAACTCTACCGCATGACGTTCCGCCGCGGCAAACCGGATGGCAAGATAGAAAACCTCGGCACAATCAATAATCGCCGCGGCACAAAAGTGCGTTTTCATCCCGACCCCGAAATTTTTGGCGCGAAAGCACAGTTCAAGGCCCCTCGCCTTTTCCGTATGGCGCGGGCAAAAGCCTATCTCGAACCCGGAGTCGAAATTCGCTGGAAATGCGCAGAAGAGCTGGTCAAACAAACAGACGATATAGAAGCCGAAGCCGTCTTCCATTTCCCCGGCGGTCTCGCAGATTTCCTCTCTGAAACCATTGGGAGTAAAGCCACGATTACGTCAGAGCTTTTCGCCGGGCGATCCAAAAAAGTTGGCGGGCACGGACGCGTCGAATGGGCGATTACCTGGAGCCCGGAAGGGTTCGGCGAAGCCGACAGCTTTATCCGCTCCTATTGTAACACCGTTCCCACCCCCGAAGGTGGGACCCATGTCGCAGGCCTGCGCGCCGCCATCACCAAAGGCCTGCGCGCTTATGCCGATATTGCAGGTATGGGTAAAAAGTTTAGCCATGTGCAGCCGGATGACGTCATGTTTGGCGCCGGGGCGCTCGTCTCTGTGTTTATTTCCGATCCGGATTTCGTTGGCCAGACTAAGGATAGGCTTTCCAGTTCAGAAGCAACGAAACTCGTTGAGAGCGCCGTACGTGACCCGTTCGACCACTGGCTTGCCAGCTCACCGAAAGACGCAAACTCACTTATTGAGTGGGCCATTGAGCGCGCGGATGAACGCGTCAAACGGCGCAAAGCCCGTGACGTCAAACGCAAATCTGCCACCAAAAAACTTCGCCTCCCCGGAAAGCTTGCAGATTGCTCAAACAAAGGATCAGACGACACGGAGATTTTCATCGTCGAGGGTGATTCTGCGGGCGGCTCAGCCAAACAAGCCCGTAACCGCAAAACACAAGCCATTCTGCCACTAAAAGGTAAAATCCTGAACGTCGAATCCGCGACAATGGATAAAATTCAGCGAAACTCTGAAATCAATGATCTCTGCGTTGCGCTCGGCGTCGGTCTTGGGAAAAAGTTTGATACCGATGATCTGCGTTATGAGCGCGTCGTTATCATGACCGATGCGGATGTGGACGGCGCGCATATTGCGGCGCTGCTCATCACTTTCTTTTATCGCTACACACCCGGCCTTATCGAAGAAGGACGCCTGTTTATGGCGATGCCGCCGCTTTATAAACTAAGCGCAGGCGGGACGACTGTTTACGCCATTGATGACGCTGACCGCGAAGAGCTGATGCGCACCGTTTTCAAAGGTAAAAGCAAAGTCGATATTGGGCGATTTAAAGGCCTTGGCGAGATGAATCCGAACCAGTTAAAATCCACCACAATGGACCCAAGCACCCGGACCCTCGCTCGTATCACAATCGACCCAAGCGCGCTCCCGACAACAGAAGCCCTCGTCGAAACCCTGATGGGCAAACGCGCCGATTTGCGCTTTCAATATATTCAGGACCACGCCCAATTTATCGAGGAAGTGGACGTTTAGTCCTAATTACGGAAATTGTTAATTTTGGGTGGGCGGCACGCCCCTCCGAAGTTACCAAGGTGAGCTCTCACAAACCGTTATCGCAGCGCGTCGATATTCAAAGTCCCCTTGCCCAGACCAGTTCTTACCATCTGGAAACCTGACTTCGATACCCTCCAAATCCTGGGGATTGAACAAACGCATATTAACACCGACCATATCAATTGATCCGTGTTTGTCAGTGAAGGACTTGGCTATGTTGAAATGGGTTGTAGTTGCACAAGACTGGCAGGAATGAATTTCGGCGGCGGGATCTGCTTTGTCATTCCGCATTGTAGGCGTTGTGCTTCCTTGTGTTTGAACTTCGGACGCGGAAAAGTACCCCCACGCGCCACCGGACTTACGGCATAAAGTGCAATTGCAGTCATGTATGAAATCGGGCTTCGACTCAATTTTGACGCTTACAGCGCCACATAAACAAGTTCCGGTCATTTCTTCCCCTGCTCTAACGCCGCAAGCTGTCTTCCATCGTGCTCTCGGGTACGTCGCAGTCTATCACCCAGACATCATAGACACGGTGATCCAGTGCGCTGACGGCGGGTTTAGACGCGTACATCCAGCCGGAGAAAATGGTGCCATCGGTGTCGTCATCTTCACTAGAAGCCGCGACAACCTCGCCTTCGCCATTTAAACGCGTGTCAGTGATTTGAAGAAAGGCATAAGTTTCTGGGATTTCCGTCGGCGGTCTTTTTTCGCAATGGCGCGCCGTAATTGAGAGACTGCCATAATCCAGCGTATCGCCAATTTTAACGGTGTAATCTTTTGTCGTAGCCGTGACTTTATCGAGCGTACGCAGCACAACCGCTGTTCCGACAAGATTCTTGTCTTCTTCGTCATCTCTGTTTGTTTGGGATACCGCAGGAATGGCTGACAGCGTGCTCAGCAAAAGCGCAAAGCAAAGTGTGAACCCACGGCGCAATTTTATCGGGCCGTCCAATTTAGGCATCCGGAGACCAGGCCTCATAATCGGCGGCGACCTTTTGGCGATCTCCGCCGCGATCCAAACTACCTTTTGGTTTATAGGCGTGAAGCGTGCCGGTCATATTCGGAATGTGCTCTTTTTCCCAAGCATGGCCTTTATAACCATCATCAGTCGGAGGCAGCTCGCTCGTATGAGTTAGCCAGCCTTGCCATGCGGCAGGAATACGAGACGCATCAGCATATCCCGTATAAGTCACCCAGCGGCGTTTCCGCCCGTCATAGGTCTCTTTTTTCTCTTCGAAATACGTGTTTCCGAAATCATCTTTGCCAATTTCGGCGCCTCGGCGGCCAATCATAAGGTTCGTCCCGAAAGTCGATCCGTTCCACCAGGTAAAAATACGTTTTAGAAAAGACATTTGCCCTGCTCTATTAGTCGTTGCGACGCGGATGCGTTTGACGGCGTTATGCCCCTACGCAACGCCAAGGTAAAGTCGAGATGTGACAGAATTAGGACCATCTTACTGTAAAACAGAGGCAAGCTGAGTGTGATTTGAATATCACAACTCTCAAAAAACTACAGCACCTTACGACTTATTTACTCTACCCGCGTTCTTGCGGGCCTTATACAGACGGGTGATGACATATTTACCGCATACCCTTATGGGCTCTGCCCTTCTGTTCACGGCCTTTGCTGTCCCCGCACAGGCGCAAATTCGGGTCGATGCTCGCATGCACGCCTCGTCGGGCTCTTGCTCCCAATGTGACCTTTCCAATAAACGCATGAACGGAGTGAAGCTTAAAAACGCCGACTTTACCGGGTCAATTTTCAATAATTCCAACTTGTCTGGTGGCCAGCTTGATGGGTCAAATTTGACTGGCGCGCATTTCAAAAAAGCCCTTCTCTACCGGATAGAGGGCCAAAAAGTAATGATGGATGACGCCGTTTTTGAAGACGCAACCCTGACCGAGGCCCATGTCACCGATTCTGTTTTACGCAAGGCTAATTTACGCCGGGCCGACCTGTCGCGTGGGCAGTTCCAGCATAATGATTTCAGCGGCGCTAACCTCGAAAGCGTCAAGGCCCCGGACGTCAATTTTGAAGGCTCCAATTTTGAAGGCGCGCAACTCAATCATATGAATTTGGATAAAGCGGTTCTTGATGGCTCGACTTTGAAGGGTGCCACCTTTGGCTATGCCTCCTTGACGGAAGCTTCTTTAAAAGGCGCTAACCTCTCCGACGCCAAGATGTCCAACGTGCAAGGCCTTAGCCAAGCGCAACTCGATACGGCCTGCGGCAACGCCAAGACAGAGCTCCCCAAACAGCTTTCAATTTCCTATTGCGAAGGTACATTAGAGAAAGTGGCCGAGCATTCCCACGATAGAATGGATCCCGACCTTATTCAGGCGGCTGTGCGTTTGGATCGCGCCATTAAAGACGTGGAATTTATTCTCGACGCAACTCCAAAAGAAAATCGCCCGATGCGGAAAAAACTGGAAAGCATCCACGCGGATCTAACCAGTTCCAAGCGCGTCATCGAGCGATAAGAGCTTAAAGACTGTTCATTTACAATTTGCCCCCGATTTTGTCGGGGGAACCAATCCTTAAATTATTTCTGCTCCACCACAGGGATAAGTTTCAAATTCAGCTCTTTTAACTGAGCTGGATCGGCTTCACCCGGCGCGTTCATCATTAGGTCCTGCGCCTGCCCGTTCATGGGGAAGAGGATGACGTCGCGAATGGTGTTCACACCCGCAAGAAGCATGACAATACGGTCAACTCCCGGCGCAATCCCGCCATGCGGCGGCGCGCCATATTTAAACGCATTGATCATGCCCGCGAATTTGTCTTCGACGACTTCGGGACCGTACCCAGCCATTTCAAAGGCTTTATACATGATGTCAGGTTTGTGGTTCCGGATCGCGCCAGAGGACAGTTCCACGCCGTTGCAAACGATATCATATTGATACGCCAAAATATCGAGTTGCTTCTCAACCGTATCAGCGGCCTCAAGCACCTCCATTCCGCCTTGCGGCATAGAGAAAGGGTTATGAGAGAAATCGACCTTTTTATTGTCTTCATCCCATTCAAACATTGGGAAATCGACAATCCAGCAGAATTTAAATCCAGCTTTTTCATCAATCAGATCCAAATCAGCCGCGACTTTATTCCGCGCGGCCCCGGCGAGCTTATAGGCATCGCCTATTTTACCCGCAGAGAAGAATATTCCGTCGCCGGCGCCAAGTCCCATTTGAGCGAGCAGCGCTTTCAGATGATCAGGCTCGAAGTTTTTAAGCACAGGGTCTTGTGAATCGACTCCGCCGCCGTCAGCCTCTTTCAAACGGGCATAGCCCAGACCGGGGGCCTGCATTTCTTTCTTCGCCCATTTATCGAGATTATCAAAGAATTTACGGGACTGGTTCGCCGCCGCTTGCGGAGCCGGAATAGCAATAACTTTGCCGCCTCCCTTGGTGATTTTGGCAAAGATGCCGAAGCCGGTTTTGGCCTCATCCGTGAAAAATTCGGAAACATCGGACAGCTCGAACGGAATACGAAGATCGGGCTTATCGGAACCGTATTTCTCCATTGATTCCTTATAGGGAATACGGGGGAACGGCGTTTGAATTTCGCGGCCATCGGCAAACTCTTCGAACACGCCGGCCATGACCGGTTCAATCGCGTTAAACACGTCTTCTTGAGTGACAAAGCTCATCTCAACATCAAGCTGATAGAACTCACCAGGAGAACGGTCCGCACGCGCGTCTTCGTCGCGGAAACAGGGCGCGATTTGGAAGTAACGGTCAAAGCCCGCCACCATCAAAAGCTGTTTAAATTGCTGAGGGGCTTGCGGGAGGGCGTAAAATTTGCCGGGGTTCAGACGGGACGGCACGAGGAAGTCGCGTGCGCCTTCCGGCGAGCTGGCCGTCAAAATCGGCGTTTGAAACTCTGTGAAACCTTGATCGATCATGCGGCGGCGAAGCGAATTAATCACCTGACCACGCAGAATAATGTTTTTGTGCAGTGTCTCGCGGCGAAGGTCCAGATAGCGATGCTTCAGACGGATGTCTTCGGGATATTCCTGTTCGCCAAAAACTGGAAGCGGAAGAGATTCAGCTTGGCTTTCAATATGGAAAGTTTCGGCGCGGAGCTCAACCTCGCCAGTTGGAATTTCGGAGTTTACGGCTTCTTTGTCTCGCGCCAGAACTTCGCCGGTTACCGTAATAACGGATTCAGACGGACACCGTTTTGCCGCTTCGTAAAATTCGACATTTGGATAGATAACAACTTGCGTCAGTCCGTAATGATCGCGCAGATCAATAAACAGCGCATTGGCATGTTCACGTTTACGATGAACCCAACCGGACAATTTAGCGGTTTCGCCAACATGGGATTGGCGTAATTCGCCGCAAGTATGGCTACGGAAAGCGTGCATTTTAGACTCCTCAGCCCGTGTTCAGGGCCCTTGAGGCGCAGGACGGAGAAACGGTCCGCCGCGCCGGGTTAATGTGAGGCGGAAATAGCGTAAGGTTGGTTTAAGTCAAGACCACGCGGCAGAATCGAGCTTGCCAAATATCCAGACTATTCAGACAGAATTGGAACTCTGTGAATCATAAAGGGTTAGTTGAACAAGAGTAAATACCCTGCTGAATAGACTTTTTAATCTAACCGCGAGACAGTCAAAATTATGCCTTACAAATTGAAATTTTTTGTCCTCTTGGCCACTAGCTCTACCTTGATTGCCTGTACGACCCCAAATCCACAAACAGACGCGTCCTCGATGACAGAGAGTGCCACCGAGTCCCAAGTTAAAGACTGGGACAGCGTCAGCCTTCGTTTAAGTCGTGGGATCTGTTTCGGTGCCTGTCCGTCTTATATTGTCGAAATAAAAGGGGATGGAACAGTCAATTATTGCGGAAGGAATTTCGTCAAGGATATTGGCACGCGAGAAGATAGTATCGCAGAGGAAGACGTTCAAACCTTATTCAACCGTTTCGTCGAGGCCGATTTTGAAGCTCTTGATGACAGCTATAAAGCCCGCGTCAGTGACCTGCCCAGCTACAAACTCCGTATGGCCTATGACGACACGGTTAAAACCGTCGTGGATTATGGCGGCAGAATGATCGACATGCCCCCAGTCGTGAAAAAATTGCAGCAAGCCGTAGATGACACTGCCCAGACCGATAAATGGATTGGTGAGCCGGGTGAAAAGCAACGCGTCAATGAAATTGTCGAGTGTGAAGCGAAATTGGCTTTTTAACCTTTTGCCCCCCTCTTTCAGCCGGAAATAAAAAACCCGCCTTATGGCGGGTTTTTGTTGACGATAGGTCCGAAGATTTAGGCGTCCTCTTTCGGGTTATCCTCAGGAGACGGAAGTCCCTTGGACTTGTCCGGACCGGAAATATTTTGTTTGGCAGGCGGGACAATTTTGAAAGTAAGTTTTTCCTTCTTCTTGTCCACGCCGACTTTAACAAGGCCGCCTGATTTTAGCTTGCCGAACAATATCTCATCCGCGAGCGGTTTTTTGATGTGCTCTTGTATTGTACGGGCCAAAGGACGGGCGCCGTAACGCTTGTCATAGCCTTCATTGGCGAGCCAGAGATTAGCCGCTTTGGACAGGTCAAATTCAATCTTGCGGTCGGCAAGTTGCGCCTCAAGCTGAATAACGAATTTGTCCACAACCTTGGCAATATCTTCTGGCGTCAGCGCCGCAAAGGAGACAACTGCGTCAAGACGGTTACGAAATTCCGGCGTGAAACGGCGTTTAATGGCCTCTTCCTGCTCGTCTTCCTTCAGACCCCGTCCGAACCCGATACCAGCTTTGGCAGCGTCCGCCGCGCCCGCATTGGTCGTCATAATAATAATGACATTGCGGAAATCGACCTTGCGGCCATTTGCGTCGGTCAGGAAGCCATTATCCATCACCTGCAACAGGATATTATAAATATCCGGATGCGCCTTCTCGATTTCGTCAAGCAGAAGAATACTGTGAGGATTCTGGTTCACAGCATCCGTAAGCAATCCGCCTTGATCATATCCAACATAGCCAGGAGGTGCCCCAATCAGGCGCGATACTGTATGGCGCTCCATATATTCGGACATATCAAAACGCAGCAACTCTAAGCCTTGTGTCATAGCCAGCTGTTTGGCGACCTCGGTTTTCCCGACGCCTGTTGGTCCGGCAAACAAATAAGCCCCAATAGGTTTATCCGGTTCGCGCAGGCCGGCGCGGGCCAGTTTCACCGCAGAGGTGACTTGTTCAATCGCTTTATCCTGACCAAAAACCATACGTTTCAAATCCATAGACAAGGATTTGAGCGCTTTCTCATCATCACGCGAAATGGATTTCGGTGGGATGCGAGCGATTTTCGCAATGACAGATTCGATTTCTTTAATATCAATCTTCTTCTTGCGTTTGTCTTCTTTCACAAGCCGCGTTCGCGCCCCGGCCTCGTCAATAATATCAATGGCTTTGTCGGGCAATTTACGGTCTGTAATGTGACGCACAGATAAATCTACCGCGCCTTGAATAGCCGCAGAGGTATATTTCACATCATGAAACTCCTCAAAATAGGATTTCAATCCCTGAAGAATTTTCACAGCGTCTTCTGAGGTCGGCTCGGACACGTCGATTTTCAGGAAACGACGGGAAAGGGCCCGGTCTTTTTCGAAATGTTGACGATATTCCTTATAGGTGGTCGACCCCATGCAGCGCAGTTTTCCGCTTTGCAGAGCCGGCTTTAGCAAATTGGACGCATCCATCGCGCCGCCGCTCGTCGCCCCAGCACCGATAATTGTATGAATTTCATCAATAAACAGAACCGCGCCAGGCGTGTCTTGTAATTTATTAACAACCGCTTTGAGGCGTTCTTCAAAATCGCCGCGATACCGCGTCCCAGCGAGGAGCGCGCCCATATCAAGCGAATAAATCGTGGCGTCCAAAAGAACATCCGGCACTTCTTCGTTCACAATGCGGTGAGCGATCCCTTCGGCGATGGCCGTTTTACCAACTCCCGGATCCCCCACGAGAAGCGGATTGTTTTTACGGCGGCGCGACAACACCATAATGCAGCGCTCCACCTCTTCATCACGGCCGATGAGCGGATCAATATCGCCCTCTTTAGCCTTTTTATTGAGATTGACCGTATATTCCTGCAGCGGATCTTTTTGTTTGGCGTCTTCGCCATCCATATCCTGACCGGCCCCCAAAATGGGTTTTGAGACATTCGCGTCACCATTTTTAGAAATACCATGACTAATATAATTCACAGCATCATAGCGCGTCATATCCCGCTCTTGCAGAAAGTAAACCGCGTGGGATTCTCGTTCGGCAAAAAGAGCCACCAGCGCATTTGCGCCCGTCACTTCTTCGCGGCCCGAAGACTGCACATGGATAACCGCGCGCTGAATAACGCGGTGGAACCCGGCCGTGGGGCGCGCTTCTTCGAAATCGTCCACGACGAGCGAGGCGAGATCTTCATCAAGATATTTTGCAACATCGGCCCGGAGAGGCTCGATATCGACGTCACACGCCTTGATGACGGCGGTGGCGTCTTTATCATCCAATAACGCTAGCAGTAAGTGCTCAAGCGTGGCCAGCTCGTGTTTACGATCCGTGGCCAGCGTCAGGGCGCGGTGAATGGTGTCTTCCAAGACTGGAGAAAATGAAGCCATTTAATTTTCCTTCCTTCTGATAACCAGATTTGGGGAGGGTCAATCCGAAATCAAGGCATATATATGTCGAAGCTGCTTTACATTCTGTGAGCCAATTTTGCTTCATGGCTCATTTTACACATCACACTTTTTCTAATGTGCATTGTAATGGATGCTGATTGCGTTTTGCCGCGTCCATCACTTGGGTTACTTTGGTCTCTGCGATCTCAAATGTATATATGCCACAGGTCCCCATGCCGGATTGATGGACTTGCAACATCACTTGGGTCGCTTCTTCTTGGGTCTTTTTAAAAATGCCTATCAGGATAGAAACCACAAATTCCATAGGCGTGTAATCATCATTCATTAAAAGCACGCGGTACATAGACGGCTTTTTAGTCTTGGGCCGGACTTTGGTCGCAACGCCCCGTTCCGGCGCGTCGCTCTCATCGTCATCGCCCGCGCCGTCTTCAGGCCCAGTGAGCCATAATGGAATCATCTCTGTCATTCCGTATAATGTAAGGACTCTGTCTGAATTTGGAAAGGGGTCGGGTGTGTGTAGGTGGGGATGGTGCATTATAAATATAAAAGGGCGAGCGACAGGTCAGAGTGAAAGACTTTTTATAACTTTTATTCCTCCTCATCCCATGCCCCTCACCACGAAATTGAGGCGGACAGCGTAATCCTAAACACTGCCTGCCTGCGCTAGCACGACAAGATTATTGTCCGGATCGCGCAGACGGATTAAACTTGTCGAAGTCGCAAGCTCAATTTCCCCAGGTGACAGTCCCATATCCTCTAGACGTTTGCGCTCCCCTCGCAAACCACTGACGATTAAAGTCAGAGTTCCGTGCCCTGCATCTTTCGCGTTTTCAAAAACCTGTAATCCCGCAGTTTGACGATGATGCCACTCTATAAGCCCAGGCATCGGGGTGGCATCCGCTGGTCGGCCAAATAACTTCTTGTACCATATTTGGCTAATCTCAAGATTACTAACATTTAATTGGGCGTATATGCTCTGAATTGTCACGACCAGTTCCTCTTTTAATTCAAATAAATCTACCATCAAAAAAATTAAAGTTCCTTATTTATGATGGATTCTATATCCCGGTTTCCTTTCTCATAGTTCAGTCGGCATTGGCGTTGGATCCTCCCCTCCCCGTTTCACGTCACAATATTTTATATCAGTTCGTTTAGATTCAATCCCGTTTACGGGAAGACAATCCGCGTTAATCCTTTTAAAAATTGTAGAGATTTCAATATGTTAAATAAAAATCAAGAGATAGATTCGCACTTTCCCATTTTCCTCTATATTTAGGAGGTTGTTAATGACGAAGTCTATTGAGTTTTCGGGGTTCGACTTTGACAATTTTGGTTCGGGCCGGACATCGACTTTGTCGGGGTTCACCTTCGCCAAACTAAAATTGTTCTTTTGCTCAAGGACAGGAAGACGTCACCTTCTGGAGCAAGAGACGGCGGGACTGAGCGACCTCTCGTGACAGAGGGGTGTGAGCCGGGTCACCGAGAGCGTGTAGCCTGCCTACCGCGCCCAGGTGTTGTAAACGACATCGTACCGGCGTGACTGTGGGAGATAGTAAGAGGCCGTTCCGGTAAAACCGTCGCCGCAGAGCGTGAGCTTTGTGAAAATTATTTTTGACGTCTTTATCGGTTGTTCCGACAAGGCGTCACGCTCTGCGGGCTGTCCACCTTATTCGGGCTTGAACGCAAAAGCTCGGCCCTTGATGGCGAGTTGGAGCAAAGGCGTGAGCAATGCAAAATTCAAAGACTTGGCCAAATCCTTACTCCCTGCTTCGCGGTGAGTTGTGCGGAGGTATATTAACCCTCTCGAAAGGCTTCCCGCCTATTCCATGACCATGCGCCGCGCTTATCTCATGACAGCCCTGATTTGGCTTGCCTGTTTTTGGCCCGCACTTGCTTGCGCTGAAACCGCTGGAAATGAAAAACCCACTGGGCGTTATGCGTCCATCATCGTCGATACCGATAATCTGGACATTCTCCACGCCCGTCAGATTGACGAGCTTCGCTACCCGGCCTCCCTAACAAAAGTCATGACGCTTTATTTGGCTTTTGATGCCTTGAATGCCGGCCAAATCCGTCTGGAAGACCAGGTTAAAGTCTCTGCTGTCGCGGCCCGGACGCCGCCCGTCGATATCGGCCTTCGGGCAGGCCAGTCGGTCAGTGTAGAGACCCTCATGCAAGCAATCGCTGTGCGAAGCGCGAATGACGCAGCCGTTGTTCTGGCCGAATATTTGGGCGGTTCCGAAGCCGAATTTGCGGAAATGATGACCACCAAAGCGAAAAGCCTCGGGATGAGCCAGACGACCTTTAAAACAGCCAATGGCCTTCCCCATCCAGAACAACTCACGACGGCGCGGGACATGGCGAAACTGGCCAATGCCGTCCTGACAAATCATCGGCGACATTATCATTACTTCGGCTTGAAGAAATTCCAATTTAATGGACGGACCTATTTGAACACGAACAGATTGCTTAGAGAGCGCGAAGACGTGGATGGATTCAAAACAGGCTATACAAATGATAGCGGCTACAACCTTATTGTCTCTGCTAAACGGGATGGGCGTCGTCTTATCGCGGTTGTTCTAGGGGGCGCCAGCAACGCTTCCCGTAACTCACATATGGCTGACCTGATTGATCGGGGCTTTGACGTCATGGGGCTCACACCGCAAACGATCAAAATTGCTCAAGCCCCAAAAGTTCCTCTGCCCCCAAAGTCGAAAGACTTTCCAATACAGGCGCAACAATCAGTAAATCCGGATATTTCTTTAGCGCCGCCAAGCGTCCTTCGCCTTCGCGGACAAGACGCGCCTATCATCCTACCCACCTCAGCCGGTCGCGATTTTCGCCTCCCAAGCGGTAATTGGTCGGTTCAGCTCGGTTTGTTTGATACCGAAGGGGCCGCAAAAACTCATCTCGACAGTCTGAGGCTCCTTCCGGAGTTGGCCGTCGCCAAGCCGGTTTTAATATCAAAAGGCCCTCTAATCGCCGCACGTATGACAGGACTATCTGCACAATCGGCTCGGGCGAGCTGTAAAGCGCTTGTCAAAACCCGTCATGGGTGCTTGATTATCGGGCCTAGTTCTTAATCTTTTAGGCTCTTCGCTTTATGGCGTCATCTCCTTACATTACCCGAACGCAAAAAGACTTGCGGGGACAAATTTCGCAATGGCGCGGCTCCGGTGATCGTATCAGCTTTGTTCCGACCATGGGCGCTTTGCATGAAGGCCATCTGACTCTGGTCAAATTAGCTCGCGAAAAAGCAGAGCGAGTCGTCGTCTCTATTTTTGTCAATCCCACCCAATTCGCCCCGGGCGAAGATTTGGACGCTTATCCCCGAACAGAAAAATCCGATATTGAGAAACTCGCCGCAGAAGGCGTGGATTTGATCTATATTCCTAATCCGGATTCTATGTATGATGTTCACCACGCCACGACCGTCAAAGTCGGGGGTGTTGCGAAGGGACTTGAAACAGATCACCGCCCGACCTTTTTTGACGGCGTGGCGCTCGTCGTGACCAAACTCTTCAACCGCGTACAGCCAGATGCCGCTGTATTCGGGGAGAAGGACTATCAGCAACTTGCAACCATTCGGCGCTTAGTTGATGATCTCGACATGCCTATTCAAATTATCGGCGCGCCCATCGCCCGTGATGAATTTGGCCTCGCTTTGTCCTCTCGAAATCAATATTTTGATAAGGAAGGCCTAGCCATTGCGCGTGAACTTAACAAAGTTATGTTTGCCTGCGCCAAGGAAATGGAAGACGGGAGAAATGTGGATCGCGCGGCCGAAGAAGCGGCCAAAGCTCTCATTAAAGCCGGGTTCTCAAATGTGGATTATGTCGAAACACGGAGCAAAAATTCCTTAACCGTGTTAGAGGGCGGCGTGTTGAACGCCCCGTCCCGCTTGCTCATCGCGGCGCATTGTAAAGGCGTACGGCTCATTGATAATTGCGCTGTGAATGTAAAAGAGTAAGGTGTAAATCTGCCACCACACCTACGCTTTAAAGGCTGAATTTATTTAGAACGGGAATATCCCGAAAGGCTAATTCATGATTACGCTTCATCACCTTGAAAACTCCCAATCCATTCGTATTCTTTGGCTGCTCGAAGAAATCGGCATGAAGTATGATTTTAAAATGTATGATCGGGATCCAAAAACCATGCTGGCCCCGGCAGAGTATAAAGCAGTCTCACCGCTCGGCACGGCCCCCTGTATAACAGACGGGAATGTCACGCTCGCCGAAAGTAATGCCATTATTGATTATATTCTGGATAAGGCTGAGGAGGACACCTGGCGGCCCGGAGCAACCTCAAAAAATCGAGCGAAATATCTTTTCTGGTTTCACGCTTCACAAGGCAGTCTTCAATCTATCCTGACCATGAGCCTTGTCTTAACAATTACCACCTCTAGGTCTCCCGGACTCATACGCCCGTTAATAAAAAAGGTGTTGGGTATGACTCAGGCAAGCTTCATTAAGCCCCGCCTGAAAGCTATTCTGACAGTTCTAGAAGAGGATTTATCCGAGTCCAAATTTGTAGCCGGAGGCCGGATAACCGCGGCAGATATCGCGCTAGGCTACACTCTGGAAATGGCCGGAATGAGAGGCATATTAGACGATTATCCAAATTGTCTTGCCTATGTTGACCGAATGACCAGCAGACCTGCTTTTCAACGTGCCGTCGAAAAAGACGGAAAATATACGGGTATCCCCACTTAAATTCTGGAGTCTACCAAGCGCCGAGATTGACCAGCTTCATACGCAAGGCGGCAGGCAGTTCTTCGCCGCTGCCGGGTCCTGTCAAATCATCAGGCGCGTCCTCAGGCTGGAGATAGCGCCATCCTTGAAATGCCCGGCGGGGCATCGGAATGACTGGAATGAGGTTTGGATCCATCACTATGGCGCAGGCCCGGTGTCCATTTTTTGTCGTTTCTTCCAGCCCGACAATTTTATTCCGGCACTGGATAATACCTTTAATCACCCAATAAAGAGAGCCCCCATTTAATAATTCGTCTTTGCGCTTCGGAGTCATGCGGGTGACGTGAACATGATTGGGGGATTGGCCATGGCTCTTGCGACGCTCCACTATGACTTTTTGCCAATCTCGCAATGTCGAAATTGACTCAGAACCAACAGAGAGTTTTTGCAAATGTAATGTCACATCGCTGCATAACTCGGCTGTCACGATTCTCTAAGGAGCGTTTACAGTTTTAGTCCTACATATATTAAAATGTGCGTTCAAAAGGCTCTGTATCCACAAGATAATCTGGCACATTCGGGTCTATCCGAAATGTCACCATATCCGTCGGCGTTGTATCCGGGACCAAGCCTGCTTTGCTAATTATCCGACCAAATGCCGATTTGAGCTGACGGGCAATGGCGCCGTCCTTGCTATAGCTAGGACTCATTCCCAGACGGTGACGCAAAGTGGCATTGGTTAACATAGCGGCATTTTTCATCGCGCTTTGCTGCGTTGAGTATTCCGTTGTCACAGAGACGCAGAAAGTTTGATTATCAACCCGGTGCGGCGAGTTCAAAGGCCAAGTTGCAGCCTGATCGCTTTCTAAATCAATGACTTTGGCGTGATCTTCAAAATAGTCTTTATAGGGTAAGTCATCATCAATATAATTGGTTATAGAGTTCTCATGCGCTTCATCAGGGATGAACTCCGTTGTCATAGGATAAAGGTAAAGCACTTTTTTTCCGCGGACATGCCACAATATCGTTTCCGTCTTATCGAAATGATACGGTACGCGAGCTACTGGCGAGCTAATTAAAATGCCGCCCTTGGCATTATAAACATTAATTCCGCTCTGTTCAGATAAATCCCCATACATTTGGTCCAGAACAGCTTTATATTCTTGATGGACATTCATGGCCTGTCGCACATTGATCCAGACCTTACCTGCTTTCGCCGCTTCAATTAAGACGGCACCAGGAACATTTCTAAAATCACCTGTTCGAAATTTATTCGGAAATTCAGGATGATCTGAGTCTCCCATTGTACAGACATCCAGCATATTTTGCGGATGTTTCTCCAAAAGTTTAATCAGAGCTTCATCCGTAAACAATCCCGTTTCAGAGAGCTTATGCCGGAAAGTCATAATCTCCTTTTGGAATTTACTTGTTTTCTCGTCCGTCCAGTCCGTAATCATTTTGGCCATTTGATGTCATCCACTCTCACTTGGCACGTCTTTGGTTTGCGCCATTTGCGCTGGATATAAGATAAAGTCGTTTATTTTTTGTATGCGGGATCTACCCAATCAATTGTATGGTTAAGATTGCCTTACCCTATCGAAAGGCTCGTCGAAGCGCGTAATAAGCTGCGCCTAAAACCATAACCGCGCCGATTATCAATCCAGATAATATGAGCAAAGGCCCCCATACTCCAAAAAGCCTCTCAGCGCCCCTTAAACTCGCGGCAAGCGAAGCTCCGAGCAATATAAAGCCCGTCAGCATAATCATCCAAAATCCAAGGTTTTCTGTTTCTCGCTCCTCGTCCTCTTCAGGAGCATAACGTTCAATATAACGTTCTGTGCGACTGGTTTGATAACGCATTGCATCATCTTCCCGAAGATTATCAATTACAACGTCGTTATTATCTTTGGTTCCCATTTCGGCAAAGACGGCTGCCTCTATTTCAGCTTTTGAGGGGACGCGTGTCACGTTTTCATCCAACTCATACTGTTGCGTCTCTTTGCTCTCATTTTTCGGGCTAGGAAACTCAACGAGATTGTTTGCGTCTAAAGAAGGCTTCAAAGTTTCATCTTGTGTCGTATCTTTGATATCGGCCGGATCAATATTTGCGCTCAAAGGTTGGCTTTCGTCAGAGGCCTCTAAGTTTGTCGAATTTTCCATCTGTATCAATGCTTCTGGCCAATCTTCTGCAGGTGAAGGGTCTTCGTCACTAACCTTATCTATTAGAGCGTCCAGACGATCAGAAATATCAGCGGCGGCGTCTGCAATTATTGATCTATTAGAAGTTTGTGTCTCGCCCTCTTCCGGTTCGAACCCGCTATCTGTCTCGGTGAAAGTGGTTTTCTCAAGATTTTGGCTATCCGGTGCTTCGAATGTCTCAATACCGGACGCTTTCGCAAAACTTGATCCACTCTCTGAAAAATCTTCGGTCTCGCCCTCTTTCGTCTGGTAAATTGTTTCAGGTTCAACGACTTCGCTCAGCATTAATATACCGGCAGGCCCGTCTTCGCGGCGACGGTTTGGCGTTGTTTGGGACTCATAAGGAATTCTTGCAACAAATCCCGCCGACTCATTTTGGGTGAAAACAGGCAAACCGTCATCCGTTTTCAGGTCAGCGACTGTCTCATCCTCGACAGGTGGTAGATCTACACCCGGAGCCGGACGAGCTTTCTTATCCAACCTCAAAAACAATGCTTTTTCGGCTGTGCGACGACGCATTAAAGCATCAACAACATAGGTTTTTCCGTCAATAGTCGACTTTCGCCAGACATCTAAACCATTTGCCGCGTCCAGAGGGCGACCATTATTTAGAGCTCGCAAAGTATCCGACTTCAAAAAAGCTTTCGGGCCGATATTATAAGAAAAACTAACGAGCGCATCAAATTGCCCTTGAGATAAGGGCGCATGTACATTCTCATTTATCATGTCTTCATAGGCTTGAAGGTCAGATTTCAATAAATCTTCCGCTTCGGACTTTGACACTTGAATAGGGTCATCATTAAAAAGACGATGCCCATACCCTACAACCCTTTGTCCTGTCACGAGTGTACGATCCACCGGCCGATAGCCCTCATAGGCTTTGATGAGTTTCAAACCCGTCGATGAAAGGGTTAGCCCGTGTGAAGCGGTCAAAGTGCTCATTTTTCGTCCCAAACTGTTACAAATCACGCATAGTTTCACGCGTAACTGTGCAAGTTTCAGACCATTTTCGCTTTCAATCGCATTTAATCATCGAAAATATAGTTAGAGCAACATCATGGCGGCAAATCCAAGGAAAGCGAAAAAGCCCACAATATCCGTAACAGTTGTCACAAAGACAGAAGAGGCAACAGCCGGATCGGCCCCATAATGTTTCAAAGCTAAAGGAACGCTGACACCTGCAATGCCAGCAAATAAGTGATTGATAATCATGGCAATGAAAGCCACTAAGGCAAGCTCCGGATTACCAAACCAGATAAAAGCAATCAAAGAGAGCACCACTGCAAAAATTATACCAATTATCAAAGCCGCCAAAGCCTCACGGCGCACGGCCCGCCAAGCTGTCCGAGACGTCAGATCGCGTTCCGTCAAAGCTCGCACGGCCACAGTGAGAGCTTGCGTGCCGGCATTTCCGCCCATAGAGGCCACAATTGGCATAAGGACAGCCAAGGCTACAATTTGGGAAATGGCGTAATCAAATTGTGCAATTACGATTGATGCTAAGACAGCCGTTAATAAGTTAACAAATAACCACGGCGCTCTTGATTTGACGGTGGATAAAGCCGTATCAGTGAGGCCCGCATCATTCACCCCGGCTAGCGCCAAGATATCTTCTTTGTTTTCGTCTTGAATAATGTGGAGGATGTCATCCACTGTCATCATACCAACCATACGACCGTCTTTATCCACGACAGGAGCGGAAATAAGGTGGTACTTTTCAAAGTAATAAGCCGCTTCCTCTTGGTCGACATCCTGATCAATCGTCACGATCAAGTCTTCGATCACACTTTCCAACATCACAGCTCGCGGCAGTCGCATTAATTTTGAAACCGGGACGTATCCAAACGGTTTGAAATCCGCATCAATGACGTAAATATTAAAGAACAAATCCGGGAGCTCTTCGCCGGTTGTTCTCATATGGTCGATGGTATCGCCTACCGTCCAGAACCGGGGGGCAGCCACAAATTCCCGCTGCATCAACCGGCCAATGGTTTCGTCATCAAAAGCAAGCGAAGCTTCCAGCGCCGCACGTTCGGTCGGCTCCAATGCCTCCATCACGTCTTCGCGCTGGGCGTCATCCATTTCCTCGACGATCTGAGTCGCATCGTCGTTATCAATGAGGCTCAGCGCACTCGCAATCTGGGCGGCGGGCAAGAGAGGCAGAATGTCTTCGACAACCTCATCTTCCAACTCAGCTAAAAGCTCGCCGGAAATCAGTTGAGGGGCACGCGAGATTAACTCAACCCGTTCTTCCGAGGTGAGTTCTTCGAGCTGGTCGGCGAAATCCGCAGGATGGAGATCACTAAGCGACACGAGCATGGCTTGGTCATCTTCCATTTCCAAAGCGAGCTTTAGCTCTGTGCCAAGGTCATCTCCAGACAGATCAATTTCGTCGGTTTCTTTTTCCAGAGTTTGGTCTGTTGTATCCATTGCGCAACGCCTCCCTCTTGGTGATCGCGATATAAGTGAAAAAATCCATGACTACTATTACACGGCCTTTGCTTCAAAAAGAAACGGGGGTCAAAGCGAAATCGGTTTCATCTGAACTTTACTCAGTTTAGCACAGGGCATGAGCATTATGACAGGCTATATTTTATTCGGGTGCATTTTGTTAGCGACACTTGCAACCCTAGCCTGGATTGATGCCAAAACGTTCCGCCTTCCCAACTTGCTAACTCTCCCGCTCATGGCTATTGGGTTTTTGTTCGCTTACCTCTTCTCTTCACCCTCTCTTGTGGCGTCTATTATTGGGGCGGTCATCGGATATGCAGGATTTGTTTTCCTCGAATATCTCTTTCGTCGAATCTATAAAAAAGATGGGCTTGGCAGGGGCGATGCGAAATTATTAGCTGTTGGCGGCGCTTGGTGCGGCTCGCTTGGACTGCCCTATATAATTTTAATTGCGAGCCTTTGCGGTCTGGTTTTCACTCAGATGCCTTCTCAGAAAAAAAAGGCCAAGAATGGAAGCTTTAACATTCCCTTTGGGCCTTTTTTATCTTTGGGAATTGCGGTTATCTGGCTCGGCCAAACCTATATCATTTTGCAGTAATTCGGGGCGCGCAACTGGCAAGAGCCACAATAGGCGTAACCCGATCCCAACCTTCTAAAGTTTTATTGATCATTTGGCCTGAAAAACTTTCCCCACCTTTAAGGTCTTTCCCAGGCTCTAAGGAAAGCGGCACACTTGCCCCGCCCGGCAAAGTATATTGACGTTCCAAATCGTTTAATTCGCCATCATCTTCTCGAGTGACTGTTATGGATTGCTCATTTAGATAGAGTTTCGCGATGTTTGAGGTCTCAAATCCAATGAAATTCCGAGCTTCATTCGCAGTCCAAATGAATAATCCACATTCACCAGGAGATAATTTTTGGGGCGACAGTCCAGTACGAACCGGAACACTTTCGCTTATTTTTTTTGGCGACGAGTCAGGCATCGTCCCGCAGGCGCTCAGGGCACTAGAGAAAAGGAGAGCCGGGAATATGGTTTTTATATATCTCACCCTGACAACCTAACGCCACTTTCCTTGTTCAACTAAGCGGAACTCTATCCCTTGTGGTGTCTGTTCGCGCTCATCAAATCCGAAAAGCGGCAAGACCTGCGCCGCATCTGTGTCACGGGTTAAAACGCTAATGTCCGTATTATAGTCGCCCGATGCAGAAATTGAAATTTTTGCGGAAACAGATTGCAGATCATCTTTCCCGGCCAAATTAAAAATAAAATTTCCGGCGTCATCACAAGAAAGTGGTCCTGCCAGAGCTGGTCCTTCCCACGAAAAAAGGGCCTGATTGCGAGTCAGAACATCTGTGCGAGACGTTCCGCTCAAGACCTTGCACTTGTTTCCCTGACCCCATTCAACCTCCTGAATGTTGACATTTATTTGTCCGGCCAGTCCTTGAAGTCGCGGGTCAGGCATAGGCAAATTGGCAACATTTATGCGAAAATCTATATCCTCGGCGGCATATTGACCAAAGTCGCCATCAATCTGCAAGCCGGTCGACGCCACCTTTGCTCTCACAGGCGCCCCGCCCAATAAAAACTTTGCTGGATTTAGGCTATATCGGACGGAATTGATATCTCTCAAAGCCGTAATATCCCCTCGCCAAAGCGTTCCACGATAAGTCGTTTCAGCCTGTGTTAAGTTCGCAGGTAAAGCTATAGGTGCGACCCAAGACAAAGGAATAAATATAATCAATCCGAGGATAACCCCCGGTAATAACCAAAAAAGACGTTTCATTTTTGTCCGGTACTTAAATAGTCATCAATTTTGGAAACTTCTCTTCCTGATTGATTGATATCTTCCAAGCGCATTCTGTTCAGACGACTTTGTGTGAGGGGTCTCGCATCATCCGCATCCCGAATAATCGTCGGACGAAGAAAAACCATTAAGTTGGTCTTCACGCGTGATTTGTCTTTATTGCGGAAAAGAGAGCCAATTAACGGCGCGTCACCAAGAAGCGGGACTTTTTCAACTGTTATCTGCTCATCGTCTTCCAATAGCCCGCCAAGGACAATAATTTCTCCATTATTGGCGAGGACTGTTGTTTCAATTTGGCGCTTATTCGTGACAAAATCCTGAGATATAGTGGTAACAGCCCCGGCAATTGAGCTGACCTCTTGAGCAATTTCCAAACGGACCACATCGCCTTCACTGATTTGAGGGAGGACATTGAGCTTAATACCCACTTCTTTACGTTCAAAGGTTCGGAACGGATTGACATTGTTCGATCCCAGGCTTTCCCCAGTCGTAATCGGAATTTCTTGTCCGACCAAAAATGTGGCAGGTACATTGTCAAGGGTGGTGACAAAAGGGGTGGACAGAATATTGCTCTCTTCATCCCGCTCTAAAGCATTTGCAATAACGCCAAAAAGCGTATCATTACTTATGCCGCCAATCCCAGCAGTTCCACCGGTCAGCGCGCTAAGAGAATTAAGCGCTGCTGCTTGTGCGGTTGGGTCAATATCCAATCCGAGTTCATCCCCGGCTAAAGCGCCGGTCAACGCCAAAATGTTAGGTGCGGCGCTGAAATTAGACGAAATTAACGGGACCGTATTTCCGTTAATACCGCCAACAGCAAACTGAACCCCTAATTCCTTGGCCGCTGTATCAGAAATTTCGACGATAATCGCTTCCACTAGAACTTGAGGACGGCGAACATCAAGGCGGCGGATAATCCCTTCGAGAGAGGCCTGCGTTTCAGCATCAGCGCTAACGATAAGTGTATTGGAAAAGCTGTCATATGCCACCGTCGGCGCAGGGTTGCCGTCAATTGCATAGGACGGCAATAAATTTGTTAAAACTTCAACTAAAGTTGCCCCATTGGCAAATCGTAGCGGGATAACACTCACCGCGCCGCGCGGGGCAATAGAGCCAACATCCATGCTTTTTACAACAGGTCGAAGACGGGCAACATCCTGAGGCGGTCCTTCAATCAAAAGTGAATTTGATCCGGATATAGCTACTACTTTTACACGTGGTTTTTGACCTGCAAGTTCCTTTAAAGCTTCTTCGGCATCAATGGCGCTAAGCTGGCGGAGCTGTATGATCTCGGTCACGGATCCGTCTGTGTCCATAGCGGCGACAATTTCGCGGGCTTTGCGGATGTTTTCCGGGAAATCCGTTATGACGATAATATTGCCTTCGGGGTTAGCTGTGACCAAACCCTGACTATGCATAACAGGTTTTATAAGGCGCGCCGCTTCCGCCGCATCTTCGTAATTTAATTTGATTACTGTCGTCGCAAGTCGGCCATTAATGCCGTCCCCATCCACATAAGGCGACTCTCCGGCAGCGCCTTGCAACAGCGTTACACGGTATTCGCCAGTTGCCGTACGAACCAGGGTATATCCATGGACTCGCATAACATCTTTGAAAACTTCAAAAACTTCAGATTTGGACAAGGACTGCTCCGAACTAATCGTCACGCGCCCTTGAACTCTTGGGTCGACGATAAAAGTATTGCCCGTCACTGTCGCCACATCATTGATGAAAGAGCGAATATCCACGTCCTGCATGGTGATGACATGCTCTCCGGCGTTCTGAGCAGACGCAGACATTGGTACAATTGTCAAAGCTGTCGCGGTCAGAAAACTGCTAATGCAGAATTTCACTTGGGATTTAAATTGCATCATGAGTTAAGATCCGATTTGCACAGTAACAGGACGACCATCGCGAATAATATCAAGTTCCACCTGAGACGCATTGCTGAATTTCGTAACAAGCCCCTGTAGGTCAGGGGCCCCTTCTAACAGACTATCGCCATTGATGGCGGTAATAACATCTCCCGATTGAAGTCCAAATTGTTTCAACACAGAGTCGTCATTGCGTCCCTTTAAGGAAAATCCTGCAAATCTTCCTTGGTTAAAATTCGGATTGATTTGAACTAATTGAATCAGTTTAGATAAATCAGCGCTCTGCCCAGGGATAGTAGACACTGTATCCGCCGATTGCGGCGGGGTCCCTTGGACAGAGACGGATTGAGACGCCGTATCATTTTCAGCGTCGGATAATCCCGTTTGACCGTCACGTTGAAACGTTAAACGTTGAATTTCCCCGTTTACGTTGAGAACCACAAAATCCGAATAGACATTTTGCAAAGTCACGCCATTCATCACCTCGTCACCAACGCCATAAGACTTTTCCCGATTGTCCGGCGTTTTCAGAGTTGCAATTTGCGCGCCCCCGGCAAACCTTCCGAGCAAAACGATCTTTAATGTCGTTTCCGGCGCGTCAAATCCTTCCGCGACGGCCACATTCGGAGCTCCCTCAGAAGGGGGCAACCGAAAAGGATCTGTTGAAAAATCGTAAATCCGCTCTGCAGTTGAAGACCCCGTCGCGCTTATAGTGGTTACATTCGGCAAAGCCGTCCAAGCGCTCTCAGGGTTTGTAAATAGCAAGATCGCTCGGATCAAAACCCATCCTAAAGCAATAAGCAAAACGATTTGCAACAAGCGCAATAGCCCCCAGGCAAAGCCGCCCGCCTCTTTAGCTCCATTTTTTGTCGCCAATACCGTCATGTGATGAGCTATTTCCCTCTCCGGCCAGTTAAATTGGCTGCCTCAATATGCACGCTTAAAACGTGCGATTAACAAGCCTACGTGTCAATTCCGTGACACAGTCCCGGTCTCCGGCAATTGTTCAATCGCGGCGATAAATCCGGGGGTTATACGGTTTCCGCCGGCCTGCTCAAAAGCATATCCTATTGCCATTATCGCTTTGTCATCACCGCCCTGCCCCATAAATGATACACCGACTGGCAAGCCTTTGACAGACCCCATCGGAACAGTGATATGAGGGTATCCCGCTATCGCCGCAATCCACCCAGCCCCTGTTCCACCAGGATAACTATCGCCGTAGATATGGTCGATGAGAAAAGTCGGCGCCGTGCTAGGCGCAACTAACGCGTTCAACTCATTTTCAGACATCATTTTATCGATACCGTTTTCTTGAGTTGCATTTAAAACAAGCGCCAGAGCCGTTTTATACTCTTCGCTTTCCAGATCACCAAGGACTTCCGACATTTCCAAAATATCCTGATCAAAGACAGCCATTTCGGCCGGTGTCTCGGTGTTTTCAGAAATGACCGCTGCGAGTGTTCTGGACTTAACATTAGGAGCCGCCTCTTCGAGATACGCATTTAGAGTCGCTTTGAATTCATATTTGAGCACTTCAAAAGAAGCTTTATTAAAATCCTCCGGTGGTTCAAACTCGTCAATCTCAACCAAAGTCGCCCCTTGGGACTTGAGGGTTTCTAAAACAGCGTCAAAATTTTCATTGACGCCCTCAATGTCTCCCCGAGCAAAATTCAGAACGCCTATGCGTTTGCCTTGTAGCGTGCCTTCCATGGCGGACTCCCTCCAAGCCGAGCCCTCCTTAGTCAGAGCATCCATCATTATAGCCGCGTCTTCTACTGTTAGCGTCATAGGCCCGGCCGTATCCTGAGTTGAAGAAATTGGCACAATCAATTCTTGGGAGAGGAGCCCTACCGTCGGTTTAAAACCAACTATCCCGTTCATTGCGGATGGACAAATGATAGAGCCATTGGTTTCCGTCCCAATAGCGGCGGGCACTAAACCTGCCGCGACCGCTGCGCCGCTGCCGGAACTGGATCCGCAGGGACTTCGGTTAAGCGCATGTGGGTTTCTAGTCTGCGCGCCAAGAGCGCTCCATCCACTTGTTGAATTTGTGGACCGAAAATTTGCCCATTGAGAAAGATTGCTTTTGCCAAGGATAACGGCACCAGCTTCACGCAATGCGTTAACCACCGGCGCATCCCGCCCTGCTTCATTTTCCTTGAGTGCATAACTCCCAGCTGTCGTCGGCATATCTTTGGTTTCAACATTATCTTTTATAAGGATAGGAACGCCGTGAAGAAGACTTCGCTCTATCTCTTCACCGTCTAGGGACTTTGCTATCTCCAAAGCGTCTGGATTCAAAGTTAAGACGCTCTGCAAATTAGGCCCCGACCTATCTATCTTTGAAATTCGATCCAAGGCAAATTCAACACGTTCTACAGAGCTTTGTTCAGAAGCGGGATTAATCCCGCGATACGCTCCGGGGTCACTATAAACCGCGCTTAGATCTTTGGGGGTTTCGGCGTTCTCGCTCTCCGCTTTTCTTTCAACAGCATCCGGAGAATGGGGCTGACAACCTCCTAGCATTATGACGGCAAGCACCGTACATATCGTCAGTTTTCTAACAGACATAGTATAAACCCCAAATTCTTCTCAAGTCGTTCATTCAATCTGTTAGAGTGAAATGTGTTTAACGCCAAGGTATGATGATGCAACTTTGCTAACAATTGCGTGTTGACGTGGCTCGCTATTTAGGTCCCTAGCCGCTATGACCCGCTGAAAGTTGGGGGAATATCCGCCCTTCATGAAACCAATGTGATATAGAGAAAGCTATGACGTCCAATGTTATTGACGGCAAGGCCATTGCCGCAGAGCTTAGAATTAAAGTGAAAGACGCTGTTTCCTCACTTGAGAGCCAACCCACTTTGGCAGTAGTTCTGGTCGGTGAAGACCCTGCCAGTCAAGTTTATGTCCGATCCAAAATAAAATTTACCAAAAAATGTGGTATGCGATCAATTGAGCGACGACTTCCTACGACAGCGACCCAAGCAGAAATCGTTGAAACTGTACGCGCTCTAAACGTAGACGAATCTGTCGATGGCATTTTAGTTCAACTTCCTTTGCCAAAAGGGATAAATAGTGACGCCGTTATTGAACAAATCAACCCCTCTAAAGATGTGGACGGCCTGACAGAAACGTCTGCCGGTAGATTAATTCTAGGGAAAGCCGGGCTACGTCCCTGTACACCAACGGGATGCGTTATTCTGGCGAAATCCGCGCTCGGCGATTTAAGCGGAAAACATTGTGTTGTGCTCGGGCGCTCAATCCTTGTCGGCAAACCGGCCGCGCTTTTATTTCTCGAACAAAACTGCACTGTCACAATAGCCCATTCGCGTACGGACAATCTCGCCAATGTTTGCCGCGGGGCAGATATACTTATTCCGGCCGTAGGTCGGGCGGAAATGGTCAAAGGCGATTGGATCAAAGCCGGAGCATGCGTCATTGATGTCGGTATTAACCGCGTCCCCAATGCCGACAAATCAGGAAAAACGCGGCTTGTGGGAGATGTTGCCTACAATGAAGCGACCTCCGTAGCTGGCTCAATCACGCCTGTTCCCGGAGGGGTTGGACCGATGACTATCGCTTGTCTCTTACGAAACACTGTGCTCGCCGCCTGTGTCAGACGCGGATGGGAGACGCCTAAAATTTTGAATATCTAGAATTACTTAGTTTCTTATCGAAATATAAAATCTATGTAGACAGGGGTTCTCATCCCCGCTTAATTCCGTCAAAAGTCGGTTATGAAAAACTACATTTCCAAGTCTGCGCTCCGGCAGCGTTTCTCTGACGCGCTGTCATCCCTCTACCGTAAAGAAGTTCCCGCTTATGGAACTTTGTTAGAGATAGTCGCTGAAGTGAATGAAACTATTGACCCGAATCAGGCTGTCGACGCTGCCCGATTAGGACAGGAACGCCACGGTGCCATTAGAGTCGGAACGGCAAACGATCTCTCGACTATTGCCCGGGTTTTTGATCAACTCGGCATGGAACCTGTCGGGTATTACGATTTATCGGTAGCGGGGCTCCCGATTCACTCAACAGCATTTCGTCCCGTCACGGCAAAAGGATTAGAAGAAAGTCCTTTCCGCATGTTTACCTCTCTCCTTAGGCCCGAATTAATTGATGACTCTTCGTTGCGAGAAGAAGCCGAATCAACCCTTGCAGAGAGGAATATATTTGCGCCTGAACTTTTGACGCAGTTGAAATCAATCGAATCTAATGGGGGCCTAGCTGAAGATGAGGCGGAAAATTTTATTCTCTCTTTTTTAAAGACGTTTCAGTGGCACGACAAAGCACAAGTGAGTTTGGAAACTTATAATAAGTTCAAAAATCATCATCCATTATTGTCAGACATTGTGAGCTTTCAGGGCCCGCACATAAACCACCTAACCCCCCGCACCCTTGATATCGATTTGGCTCAGGAAAAAATGCGTCAACGCGGACTTAAAGCCAAAGATGTGATTGAAGGCCCGCCTAAAAGAAAGTGCCCTATTCTCCTACGTCAAACAGCCTTTAAAGCGCTTAGTGAAGATATTCTATTTGAAGAATCGGGCGAATGGAAAAGGGGCACGCATACCGCTCGATTTGGAGAAATCGAACAACGGGGCGCAGCCCTGACACCCAAAGGGCGGGAACTTTATGACCGCTGCCTCGCAAAAAAAGATTTTTCGGATTTTCCGGATGATTGGGAAATAATGCGAAAACAGGATATAGCTTATTTTCGAAAGACGGATAATGGGTTTGAACCTCTAACTTATGAGGATTTTTTACCCGTCAGCGCGGCAGGAATTTTTCGGTCTAATCTCGGTGAAGACGGCGAAATTCAAACCCTGAAAGCCACGGCAAACCAAGAGGCATTTGAAACAGCCCTTGGACGTCCTGTCCATGATATGTTTGCCCTGTATTCAGCTCAGGCCAATTAATTTTGTAATTCCTTTGAATTTAAATACGGACACGTATTAAGCCAAGTGTAATCTTGATAATTAATTTTATTCCTTCAACCCTGTTCAGAACTTACAGACTATTGTAAGCAAGATAGTCAAAAGACTATTGGTTTTTAAAAGGGTTTGGATCATATTATGCGCTTATTCTTCCGGGGACTTATGAGTAGTTCCGTACTGGCCCTAGCGGCCTGCACTCATAGTCCTCAAACAACAAAGTTTGAAGCTAATTGCGATTTCGGAAACGTAAAGTTTTCTACGAATTTTGAAACGGCACATCTGAACGGGTGTCGTAAAATGGCTTCTAATAGCTATGAATTACTTATTGCGCCAGAAAACACTCCTATTAATCCGAGCGCTTGGTATGCCTTTGATGTTTCTGCACCTGCAGAACAAGTATTAAATCTTACCTTGGTTTATTCCGAAGGCTATCACAGATATCCAATTAAAAAACGTATCGGCACGGCAGATTGGGAACAAATAGAGACGCGCCCTGATCCGAAATCCAAAACTGATAGACATAGCTTTACCCTTAAAACGAATGGAGACCCTGTCCGGATCGCGGCACAACCCATTTTCGATACACAAAAGCACCTTAAATGGATTGAGACTATATCTAATCTTGAATACGTGAATCAGACCACTATTGGTCAATCTGTCGAAAATAGACCTATTATCAAATTAGAAGAAGTGGACGATCCTACTAAGCCGTATATTCTAATTGTAGGAAGACAACACCCTCCTGAGACGACCGGAGCTGATGCTCTGACACCTTTTGTTGAAGCCATTTGGGGGGACACGCAGCAAGCTAGAAATTTCCGGACTAACTATAACCTTATTGTGGTCCCCCTTTTAAACCCTGATGGCGTCCTTCATGGAAATTGGCGGCACAATATGAACGGTATCGATTTAAATCGAGACTGGGGGCCCTTCACGCAACCTGAAACACAGACGATACAAACCGAGTTAGAACGGTTTGAAACAGGTTCAGACCGTATCGTCGCTTTTATTGATTTCCACTCTACCTGGCGGAATCTTCTTTATACTCAAACCGATAACGAATTTGCTTCCCCTGAAGGGTTCACGAAAGAATGGTTAAAGGTAGTCGATGAAAAACTGGATGATGATGTTTATAAGTTCACCCGCGAGCCAAGCCCGAATGAGGGCAAGCCAACTTCCAAAAATTATATGAATAGCAAGTTCGGAATTACTGCCGTTACCTATGAGGTCGGGGACAATACAGAATTAGGTGCCACTCAGATTGCCTCTAAACAATTTGCCGAAACTTTCATGGATTTGTTTTTGCGCCAATCCGAAATACAGGAAAATTAAGGTCAATTCCCAAAAGCAAAAGACCAGAGCGGTAACCCGCTCCGGTCTTAGAAAAAGATAATTTTTTCGGAAGTGTAGATTAAAACGATTTACTAATATCGAAATAGATGAAACGTCCCCGAGAAGAATGATATGATCCGAAATATCCGAATGTTTCATCGGCTAAGGGGGGCGCAACATCGAATGCGTTGTTCATCCCAACTTTTAAACGCGTCTCTCTTAAGATATTATCGGAGTTGAACTCATACTGGGCGTAAATGTTTGTTGTGCCATAATCATCAATGACATAGACATTGCCGTCCGGATCCAGACCGGGGCTAGTTTCATAAAACTCACCAACATATGTGTATCTTGCGCCTGCTCCGAAACCACTTGGATGACGCCAAATCACACTCGCGGCGGCTTGCCATTCCGGCTGTCCATTTTGACCAATGATATCCCCTTCTTGGGAAACTGTGATTTCATCAGAAATTTGGCCGCTCTCCACAGCATCTCTGATGAGCAGTGACCCTGGAGATAGATCAATGAAATAATCCGTCATTTGAGTAGCATTTAATTTAAATTTAAAATCGCCAAATTTAGTTCCATTGAGATCATAATAGGCTGCATAATCAATACCCTTAACCTCCTGGGTTTCATTATTGTCATAGGTATCCTGTACGAAGAGAATTTCTCCGAAAGGATTGCTTTCGAAGGCTGTGCCCTGCAAATAGGCTATATCATCTTCATCCGGATCTGCGCGAACAACATTTTCGTTGAATGACCCGTTTAAGCGCTGAACCAAGTCCAGATCAATCTGGTTGGCCCCTCCAAAGACACCCACAACATTCTCACGTTCGATTTCCCATCGGTCTACGGTTAGAGTTAGGCCATCTAGAAAACTAAGTGCGCCATCAAACCCACGAGGTTCAAAGACAGCGCCGAATGTAATATTGGTATCTTCTTCCGGGCCAATATCTTCTGCAACAATCCGACGTTCTTGGGTAAATTGTGAAAATCCTTCACAATCACTGTAATCGGCAAATGTCCCATTTTGAACGCCGGCCTCGCAGAACGCGGAGTCTTGACGCGTGTTGGAACGTCCAACTTGCTGGTTAATTACAAGAAGGTTCGGAGCCCGGAAGCCTTTGGAATAGGCGCCGCGTATTTTTAGACTGTCAAAGGGTTTCCAAGCCGCCGCGATGCGCGGCTTTATGCCAGAGCCGCCGAAATCGGAATAATCTTCGTAACGAGCCGCAAGCTGAAAATCTAAAGTCTGTACCAAAGGTATATTCATTTCCGGGCCGACCAGAGGAATTGAGGCTTCGACGAATGCGCCAAGAACTGTACGATCACCTTCTGAATCAGGCGTGCCGGAGGAATTCAAAACGTCAGAGTCTGAAAAGCTGCCCGTTACGGCGTCAGTAAAAGTAATTGTACCATCCAGTCGCTTATCGCGGTCTTCTTCATAAGATTCCCGGCGCGCTTCTACGCCTGCGGCAATCCCCACATCGCCGCCCGGAAGAGAAAACAGATTGCCATTCGTTACTTTAAAATCCGCCAAAGCGAGCGACGTTGTCGTAACCCGCTCTACGGAAATCAAAAATGGGTCAATAAGGTCCTGCGTATTCCCCGGACCATCGCCCAGAGAAGGATTATCCGGATCTCCGCCATTGAATATATTGTAAACATTCGGAGTTTCATTGAACAAGGACTGTTGAAATAGAGTAGATGAAATCCGATTGGACGTTGTATCGTCGGTTTTGGCCGAAGAATACAAGACAGCCCCGTCCCAATTCCAATTTGAATTACCAAAATCACCTTTGAAACCTGTCAAAGCTCGAAAGGAAGTATTTACGACATTTGCATTCCGGGTACCGACATCCACAAAACGAAAACGGCCGCCATCAACAAAGACAGGTAAGCCCTCATCCGGGACATTTTCTAGTCCTGGCAGACGGTTAGGGTTTAGGGAGCCATCTGAAAAACGGACAGGACCGAATGGATTGTAATAATAATTGGCAGGAATAACTATATCCCCTGAGCCAATCGGAGAGTTCTCCGAATTGATAGGATTGGTCTCAGCGTAATAAAATCCAAGTTCACTATAATGGCGAATGCCATTGTCCAAATCTCTGTTCATGAAAGCGAAAACGTTGAACCTGTCACGGTCCGAAATAACTGTACGATTGGAATCATCATTATAGCGTAAATCCCGGTCCATCGAACTATTATCTACGCACAAATTGAGATCAGAGAGATTTCCAGTCGCCGTCCCTAGGCATCCGTCAAATGTATTTGGCTGAATGTGGAAAGTTCCGCCTGATGTAGTCAGGTTCTCACCGTTCTGACTAACGCGGGTACTTGATGTCGTGTTCAGAGTGAACTGTCCCCAAGGAGAGCCAGTTGAACGGTTATCAAATGACGTGTCCCCCTCAAAACTTGTGCCAACAAGAAAAGGTCTTTGATCAACATTAAATGTTTGCTCTTGCTCATCCGCGAATTGAGCTCCGCGCTTGGAATATTCGGCAAAAAAGGAGACATTGGTTTTACCGTCTCTAAAGTCTTTACCCCCCTTGACCCTGATCGTGCTTTCATCAAGTCCTGTATTCGTTGCAAAGCCTGTTCGCGCAGAAATATTGAACCCTTCATAATCATCCTGCAAGATCATGTTCACGACACCGGCTACCGCGTCAGAGCCGTAAATGGCAGAGGCGCCATCATTGAGCACTTCCATCCGCCGAACACCGCCGACGGGAAGCGCATTAGTATTCACGGTGACAACAGGTGTTGAAAGTTCAACTTGAGTTCCGGGGTGACTGACGACTCGTCTGCCATTGAGCAGAACCAACGTACCACTTGAACCAATAGACCGCAGATTCACCGACGCCACATCGCCTCGGGCATTGTTAACTGTACTGGAGTTGGAATTATTGAAATTAACCGCGCCATTTGCCGGCAAGGCCCGAAACAAATCTTCACCATCAACAGACCCGATGCTTTGTAAGTCTTCGGACGTGACAACTGTCACCGGAAGCGCTTCATTCACCCGTGCGCCTTGAATATATGTCCCAGTTGCGATTACCTCGTCTTCAGGTGTCGTCTCGGAAGACGTTTGTGCATTGGCCATAATCGGCAAACAAACAAGTATTGTACTAGTAAGCCAAAACCGGCGTGATTTTAACGCTCCAAGTAAATTGTGATTGTTCATAATAATCCCTCCAAAAACAAAATCAGGCGAGACTGATTTCTAGTTCAACTCAAATCAAAACTGACTGTTTCCTTAGGCAGCGCCAGAATCTACTGCCTACTGTGGGAAATAAAAAGAGTATAAGTCAAATTAAATCGCCTCTCCATAACCCCAGTCTATAACCCACCCCACCGAAAGCTATGGACATTTATCTTAGGGTAAGTTTCTATATCAATTAAAGAGGTTATGCCTCCCTGTTTTCAAGCCAACCTAGATAGGAATGTCCTTAATTATGAAGGTTTTGATGATTAAATTTCTCCTAACTATGACTGCTGGGTTGTCAGTTACGGCTTGTCAGACAACACTCGATGCAGATTTCTTGATTAAGAATGGAGATGTTTATACCGGAGAAGGCTCTCTGGAGCACAACTTATCCGTCGCGACTAAAGGGAATAATATAATATTTGTTGGAGCAGACCCATCTCACATCAGGGCTCGTCAGTATTTGGATGCAACAGGAATGATTGTCGCTCCAGGATTTATCGATCCCCACACTCATGCCCGTATAGACTTGGAAAGTGAAGAGACTGAAACCCGTAAAAACTCTGCTTTCCGGCTCCAAGGGGTAACGACAGTCGTGATTGGAAATGACGGAGGCGGCGACCCTGATATTTATAATCAGGCATCACGCTTAACTGATCAGGGTATTGGGACGAATGTGGGGCTCTTTGTCGGACATGGAGCCGTTAGAAAACAGGTCATGAACAGCGACAATCGCCCTCCAACCTCCGGAGAACTTCAGGGAATGGAGAGCCTCACTGCTACAGCGATGGAAGATGGCGCGCTCGGGATTTCGACGGGTTTGTTTTATAGTCCAGGAAGCTATTCCGAGACAGATGAAATTATCGCTTTGGCAAAAATTGTCGCGCGAGATGGGGGTATTTATGACAGTCATATCCGAGATGAAAGTAATTACAATATTGGTTTAAAAGCAGCTGTCGAGGAAGTTATTGAGATTGGGCGCCAAGCCAAAATTCCTGTCCATATTTCACACATAAAAGCTCTGGGTGTGGATGTATGGGGTCAAAGCGACGAAATCATCCAAATGATTAACGCCGCCAGAAAAAACGGTGTAAATGTCACGGCGGACCAATACCCTTGGACGGCTTCCTCTACGAGCCTATCTTCGGCATTTATTCCAAGCCGCTTAAAAGCGGGAGGAGAGAAAATTTATCAAAACCGTCTATCTAATCCGAAACTGCGCTCAAAAATTCTGTTGGAGATCAAAGAAAATATTCGTCGGCGGGGGGGAGCCAACGCCGTCTTGCTTACGCGGAGTAAACCCGAATGGCAGAATAAGCGGTTGGATGAATTAGCGCATGAGTTCAATATGACGCCAGAACAAATGGTAGTTCATATTGCTCAGAATGGCGATTCGAAGATTGCCTCTTTTAATATGAATGACGCAGATATCGAAGCATTTATGATCCAACCCTGGGTCATGACCGGATCCGATGGCGGTAGCGGGCACCCTCGGAAATTTGCAAGTTTTCCCCGAAAATACGAAACTTACGTCATAAACAAACAAGTTCTGACTCTGACAGACTTTCTTTATCGCAGCAGTGGGTTAACAGCACAAACCTTGAATTTGTGTGATCGTGGCTTCTTAAAACCTGACTTCAAAGCGGATATTGTAATTTTTGACCCTTCCACCTACTCTCCAAAGGCAGATTATGAAAATCCAGCCCGTTTATCTGAAGGAGTAAAATACCTTCTCGTAAATGGAGAGCTGGCAGTAGAAAATGGCCAATCTTTACCCAATCTCTCAGGGACTGTCGTTAATCGGTGCTCAAAAACTGAAGCTCTTCCCAAATAAATTAAATTCATCAAACCCGACGGGTGCTCAATGTTAAAACGAATTCTTTCACTCAGCCTCTGTTTTGCCGGACTGATTTACGGAGCCGCCGACGCGGCTCCCGCAAAAGACTATTTCCCGGTTACCGACCTATTTGAGGCAAGCGTGACAGCACCGGAAGCATATTTGGGTTATGGCATAGGAGAGCAGCACATTTCCCCGGCAGCTTTATCCGGATATATGAGACAACTCGCCCGTGAGAGCGCACGCGTGAACATGGAAACAATCGGTTATTCGCATGAACGCAACAGCATTGATCATGTCTACATCTCCTCGCCAGAAAATATCAGGAATCTCGACTCCCGCCTAGAGCAACATCGAAGTGCAAGCTCCGCCGAAGAAGACATTCTTGTTCTCAATCTCGCCTATAGCGTTCACGGAAATGAGGCCTCAGGAGCTAACGCGGTTCCTTTGGTGGCTTATTATCTTGCGGCGTCCAAAGACCCGAAAGTCAAAGCTCTTTTGGAAAAGACTATCATTATTCTTGAACCTGCTCAAAATCCGGATGGGCTTGGCCGATTCGCTTCTTGGGTAAATCAGCACCAAGGTAGCACACAAAACTTTGATAATAATAACCGTGCCCATCACGAACCATGGCCCTCCGGACGCACAAACCATTATTGGTTTGATTTAAACAGAGACTGGATATTTGCCGTTCATCCGGAATCGAAAGCGCGTATCAAAGCCTATCAAACATGGAAGCCGCATGTGCTGGGAGATTATCACGAGATGGGGGGAGACATTCCAAGCTATTTCTTCCAGCCAGGGCATCCAGATCGCACTCACCCTTTAACGTCGCAAGCCAATCAGGACCTTACTTTTGGTTTGGCTGAGTTTCATGCCAAAGCTTTGGACAAGCGAGGCCAAGCCTATTTTACCGAAGAACGATTTGACGATCTATATTATGGTAAAGCGTCTGCTTATCCTGACGCTACCGGGGCTATCGGCCTATTATTCGAGCAAAGTTCTGTCCGGGGACACGCAAGGGAACTCGGTGGTGAAGAGGTGATTTTCAATGACTCAGTTGCAAATCAACTCACAACATCTCTATCCTTAATTTGGGGCTCAGACCATTACCGAGACGAAATTCTCTCCTATCGTTTCGAGACAATCGAAGAACAAAATAAACTTGCGAACACACAAGATGTAAAGGGCTACATTTTTTCTGACAATGGAGATCCTGCTCGAGCAGGGGAACTCCTTAAAATTCTAGCCTTGCATAACATCCCTGTTGAAAGTCTGGGGGCAGATAAGCAAATTGGGGATATAACCTTTAAGAAAAACCAGGCTTGGATTGTACGCACGGGTGGAGCGCAAAATGCTTTAATCCATTCCTTATTTGAAATTCGCACAGAATTTAAAGATTCTGTCTTTTATGATGTCTCATCATGGAATCTCCCCTTGGCGTTCAATCTATCTTTTGAAACCCTCACGTCTTTTAACGGGATTGATAGCAATCTCATTGAAGGCGACTCTCTGCCAAAAGCTGTAACTCCGGGAAATACGAATCCTGTGGCATATGCAATATCCTGGAATCAATTTAGAGCACCTCACCTGTTGCAAAGTTTTCTCGCAGCCGAGCTACACCCTCGCCTCGCCGCATTGCCCTTTTCTGGCAAGGTCCAATCCGGAGAGGTCAAGAACTTTGCCGCCGGCAGTATAATTGTTCAGCCAAAATCCGAAGCCGATCACGCGAAAGTTCGCGAAAGCCTCGCTTCTCATCCCGATATAAATGTTTACGGATTGACCACAGGTTTGACCCCGACTGGTCCCGATTTGGGTTCACGAGGAATAGAAGCAATTGCGCCTGTAAAGCCAGCCTTGGTGGTCGGAGACGGGATCAGGCCCACAGAAGCTGGGGAAATCCGATATGCCGTGGATAAGCGTTTTGGTATACCTTTGACTATATTAGATAACACAGCATTGGACTCAGTGAATTTATCTAAATACACACATATTTTATTGGCTGACGGATCTTATAAGTCTTGGGAGAAAGCACCAGAAATTCTGTCTGACTGGGTAAAATCCGGAGGAGTTCTTATTGCTCAAAAGAGGGCTGCCGAATGGGCCGAAAAGCAAATGATTTTTGATCAGGACGGCGAAAACTCTGAAAACATTAAATCTAATAATAGTGATGAGGAGACTAATTCAGAGAATAAAGAGGATTCAGCGAAACGCCGAGCGTATCAAGACTACGACAATGATCGCAGCAAAAAGACGATTTCTGGCGCTGTATTACGGGCGAAAGCCGATCTGACACATCCATTGCTATTTGGGTTTTCTGATACGGATGTCCCCGTGTTTTATAATAGCGATCATATTTTGAAAGAGGCTCCCATTTCTTATGACATGCCTTTATCGTTTTCCAAGGATGAGCTATTAATTACGGGTTATGCCGATGAAAAGCAGCTGGAGAAAATAGCCGATACGCCAACTCTCGCTTTGCACAGAAAAGGAAAAGGCAAAATAGTTCTTTTCGCGAATAATTCCAACTTCCGTGCTGTCTGGCTTGGAACGGAACGATTATACGCCAATGCACTCTTCTTCACGCAATCAATTGATAGCCGCAAAGACGACTAATCTTGATTGGTTTCACTTCTGAGTAGTGTATAGCTTTCAGTCAATTTACAAAGGCTATTTTGGCCGAATAAGCTGACTGATAATTTAGTTTTTAGTCTTCCTATTCTTCTCATGAATAGAGATTGAAGATAGAGTTTTTGTCAAACTGCGAATGAAATCTCGTGACAACTTAGATAATGGGCGGTCATCAAGATGAATGCAGAATATTGGATATTGCGCTCGTTTTTTGAACGGTCTGAAATCCAAATCATCAGATAAATTTGCCCGCGCAGTGTGTTCATCAACAATGGCAAGCCCTACTCCATGCCTAACTAATGCGGCGGCGATATAATAAGTCTGCACTGTAATATTCGATGTCATGTTCATAGCGCTATCAAGCTGAGCATCGACTAAACTTCCGACAGCCCCCTCATCGGTGAGACGAATAAATTTATGTCCGCGCACCATGTCTAGAGACACTTCATCAGGCAAATGGGGCAAGTCGCGCTTCGGATAAAGGAGAACCAGCTCTCCTTTCCCAATTCTTTTATCCGCTAGCCGAGGGTGCAAGGGCGCATCATAAACAATGCCAATATCGCTATTGCGTTCATACAAAGACCGCAACATATCTTCATTATGCATCGTCTTAATGTTAAACGTAACGCCGGAGAATCTTTTTAAAAACGCTGCCACAGTCGCCGGCACAACATCCAGACCGAGTGAAGGTAAAACGGCAATTCGTAAATGCCCGTCATGGCCTCGGCTGATATTTTTTGTTGTTTCATTTAGAGACTGTATTCGAGCGTGAACATCGCGCGCTTCGTTAAATAAAATATGCGCTTCATCCGTCGGGACTAAACGTCCTTTAACAACTCTGAACAATGTAAAGCCTATTCGGCTCTCTGCGTGTCGCAAGACTTTGCTGACAGATGGCTGTGACACATTCAAATGTCTGGCCGCGCCGCTAACTGACCCAGCTTGATAGACGGCGTAAAACACCTCAATATGACGAAGAGACATCATAATGTTAAAGTCGCATGGTCAAAGCGCCCAATTCAAGCGAAAGATGAACTTAATTACCTGACAATCGAAATATGAAATCAGACTTTATTATTATCGCCTAGTGAACCGGTTCAGCTCTAAAGACGTCTTCATCAAGTTGATTTTCCCATTTTGCAACTGTGCAGGCGACCGCAATATCTCCGGTTACATTTGTCACCGTGCGCATCATATCCAAGAGCCTGTCAAACGGAAAAATGAAAGCTACTATCAAAGTGTATTGCTCGAGGCTTACACCAAATACCCCTAAAACAGCAAAGGCTAGAAATAGGCTCGCCGAGGGAACGCTAGCGGTTCCAATAGATGTCAAAGTGACTGTAATAGCAACCATCACATAATCCATGAGCGATAAATCTATGCCCAGAGCCTGCGCGGCAAACAAGGCAATAATTCCCAGATAAATGGCTGTCCCGTCCATGTTGATTGTCGCGCCCAAAGGCAAAACAGAGCCCGCGATTGAAGCGTCTACTCCAAGGTTATCTTTCGCACAGGAAATTGTCACCGGCAGGGTCGCGCTGGAAGAAGAGGTAGAGAATGCCACGCCTTGTGCGTCCACGACACCGTAAAAAAACCTTAGAAGTGGAAGCTTTAAAATCATCCGCACTAAAACGCCGCCATATATGACAACTATATGGACGAAACACGCCAGATATAAAGCGAGCGCCAGCTTGCCCATTGCCGAAATAATTCCCAGGCCAACATCTGCCATGACCCATGAAATAAGAGCGAAAACACCAAATGGGGCCAATTCCATCACAAAGAGAGTAATTTTCATCACAACCCTCTCGGCACTTTCAAAAAAGCTCACAAGCGGCTTTCCTTTTTCGCCAACCGAAATGATCCCAATCCCTATGATAATGGCAAAGAAAATAACAGGTATAAGGTCATTTCCAGCCATAGCCGCCACGGGGTTTTCAGGAATGATAGCCAGCAGGCTTTCCGAAATTGTGGGTGTCTCTTGCGTGGCAGTCTTTGCTAAATCGGCACGAATACTCGGATCAACTTCGGAAAAATCCACCCCCACACCCGGCTTAAATATTCTGCCTGAAATCAGCCCCAAAAAAACAGCAAAAAAAGTTGTAAATAAGTAGAGAGCAATTGTTTTAAAACCGAGAGAGCCAAGTCGTTTCGGGTCTCCCATTGCTATAACACCGACGACCAAGGTCGTAAAAATTAGCGGCAATATCAACATTTTAATAAGCCGGACAAAACCTTCCCCAAACGGATAAACCCAGTTGGTTATGAAATTAATCGCAGCGTCGCCCCCTAGGTAGTGGGCGGACAATCCTAAAATGGCGCCAAGCGCCAAGCCGATTAGGACCCGCTTCCATAAAGTAACACTTTGCCATCGTCTGAGCATAAAAGTTGTCCCGTTTAAATCATCCCAATCATTCCGACTACATGGGAACTGAGTGTTTATTTTTTAGTTACCACAAGCGTAGATGTTAGAATGGGATGAATGTCAGCAAGACTCAAACCTTATCTAAACCAAAAGATGCGTTGGCGGATTCATCCGGACTCCATCAAACTCACACCCTCCCGGCCGATCCTTTTTTAGCCATAGAGGCCCATCAATATCAATAAATTCTATGCCTTCAGAGAGAGCGAATATCGGAAGAATTGATAAAGACGTACATATCATACAACCCAGCATAACTTCCATTCCGAGGGCCTCTGCTTCTTTGCGGAGCTTCAATGCCTCTGTTAAACCACCGGTTTTATCGAGTTTTATATTGATAGCGTCATAGAGTTTGGACACCTTTTTGATAGTATCTGAAGTATGACAGCTTTCATCCGCACAAATCGGAATTGGGCTGTCATAATCTGCCAGTTCGCCATCTGCGCCTTGTGGTATCGGCTGCTCGACTAATTTCACATTCGCCTCTACTAAGACGGGCATGGTTTCGTCCAACTGCTCCATTGTCCATGCTTCATTTGCATCGAGTATCAAAGTAGCATGAGGCGCACCATGGCGCACCGCTCTGACACTTTCGCAAATGTCCGTAGGGCCCAATTTAACTTTTAAAAGCCCCTTGCCAAGCTGCTTGGCCGCGGCGCCCATTTTTTCGGGACTATCCAGACTGACGGTCTGCGCAGTCCTCACGGGGCGAAATTGTTTCAGACCAAACAATTCGGAAAAGCTTTTCTCATTTCGTTTAGCTTCAATCTGCCACAAAGCACAATCAATGGCATTTCTAGCGGCACCTGCGGGTAAGAGATGTTGCAATTCCTCCCGAGAAATACCCTCCTCAAGTTTTTGCGACTGGGCCAGAATAGTTTCTATCACCTGATCTTGGCTTTCGCCGTAGCGGGGGTAAGGAACGCATTCACCAAACCCTATAGACTCACCTTCCCTTATTTCCACAACGACAACATCAGCGACCCGTTTTGCGCCGCGGGAAATATTGAAGACGGAGTTCAATGTCCAGCTTTCAGGTCTAGCTTTAATCTGGCGCTTCATGACGTGAGTTTAGCGATGCCGCAAAGGCGGTTAAGTAAGAACATTATCTACAATTCTGTTAACTCCGTGCCTCATTGGGTCCTGACACGGGATTTGAAATTCTCGCTCTAGCTGAGCACATAAGCATTTTGCTTCAGCCTTATTAAGGTTCCGGCTATTCAAAGCAATCCCGGAAAGGCGAGCGTTGGGGTTGACGACTTTTGCTGCCCATAAATTGGCTTTAATACAATCTTCTAATTGGGGAACGTCCCGATCCGGAAGATGGCGCATATGCGCTCGATTTGCCTCATGGCACATGATCAGCCGATCCGGCTGAGCCCCATGCAATAATCCTAATGAAACCCCGGCATAGGCAGGGTGAAAGAGCGACCCCTGGCCTTCGATAATATCCCATCCTCCATCTTTTCTTGCCGGAGTCAGAGATTCGACGCTTCCGGAGATGAAGTCAGATATGACCGCGTCAACAGGTACGCCTTCGCCGGCGATAAATATGCCCGTTTGTCCGGTTGCACGAAAGTCAGCCTTTTCTCCCCGTTTTACCATTTCCTTGTGAATCGCGAGGGCAGTAAACATTTTACCAACAGAACAGTCAGTGCCAACGGTCAAGAGTCTGTTCCCAGGCCTTTTTGTGCCGGTTCCGACTTTGAACGCCTGATCGCTTCTTCGGACATTATAGAGCTTTCGATCATGACGTTTTGCCGCCTCCTGAATAGAAGCATAATCATGTAAATCATGATGCAAACCTGAAGCAACGTTCAGTCCTAATTCCAAGGCTTTAATAATATCATCTAAATTCGATTCCTCTATGTATCCTCCAGAATTTGCATATCCAATAACGAGGGTTTTAGCCCCGCGCTTGGCCCCCTCTTCAATCTGTCTCTTATACACATCTGACGCTGCCGACGACTCCTTACGTG